>CAJDUQ010000005.1_pt1 | contig 415117 bp, 430 predicted proteins | sample 7390901 | NCBI WGS metagenome assembly CAJDUQ01 (sample SAMEA7055691, study PRJEB34461) | soil metagenome | biome: terrestrial ecosystem; feature: Peninsula; material: soil | place: Antarctica | collected 2016 | reverse complement strand
CCCGGGCACAAACCCGGACCAGCAGACATACACGACCAAAGACCACAAACATATAGTACATTGGCACACTATTGAGTTCTCACACAACATCCGCACACTTTTCACCGTTTCCCGTATGGGATCCGGCTCTCAAGCGGCTTGAATGAAGCTACACTATCGGACTGACTGCGTCAAATCCTTGTTGTGAAGTTCTTTTTTCTTTTTCTCTGTTCCCATCCCGGCAACCTCTCGGCAACCGCTCTTGGCAACAGTGAAAACTATACGAAGTTTGCTTGACATAAGGCAAATCGCCAGTACAACCGCATAAAATGACACCTCCCAGCCCCCGCGATCTCCATCGCAAACCTGGCGCCGGTTAACTGGGCGTTCACGGGGCGTCGATAAGCACTTCCACCTACTGATGGACCGTGACGAGGCAGTGCGGTCCGTCGAGCACCCGGACCGGGGTGTTGAAGGTGTCTGTGAGGAGGTTGTCCTGCACGATTTCCCGCGGGGTACCGAACCCGATGATCTGGCCGGCCTTACATCGCGCGGCGTAACGGTCGGCAAAGTTGATGCCATGGAGGACCACGATGATGGTGCGCCCGACCTCGCCGGCCACGGACTGCAGATGCTTCACCGTTTCGACGGAGTGGGCGATGTCAAGGTTGTTGAGGGGGTCGCCGATAAGGATGCAGTCGGTTCCCCGGGACAGGACCATCGCGACGTAGGCGCGCTGTCGCTGCCCGCCGGAGAGCCGGTGATGCCGCCGGCCGGGATCTCCAGATTCACCGGACCGATGGCGACATTGCCGCCAGCACTGAAGAGCTCAAGTACGTCGCTGAACTCAAAAGGTTCTGTCAGCGCAGTTCCGCGAGCCGGATCCTGAATGGATCAGACAGCTTGCCGTCCGCGTCACCGGCAATACGGGATCATCCGCACCATCGGTTGTGCAGATGCTCCCAGCGCAGAGAGCACGATGCGTGACGCCAAGCCCTACCGCGAGATCCTCCATCAGGACAACAACCGCAAGCTGATCGCACGACTCTACTTTTGACCGGAAGGTCCCCCGCACCGGAATTTTCGACGCGAACCGCAGGAAACAGTTCCACTACCTCACGAAACTCAAGGAGATCTACGGCCCCCAGACACTCACCTGGCCCGGGTGCCCCCGTGACAACTGGAAGACCAAACAAATACCAGTGCCGCCACCCCTTGAGGGGCGACGGCACGTCGGCGGCCCGAAAGGGCTACTTCTTACCCTGGACCATCAACGCGAGGCCGATGGCCAGCATGAAGACATCCTTGGACAGGGCCATACCCTGCTGGGACGGACGGATACCGTCGGCTTCGGTGTTCGCCGGGTCGCGGAAGTACATGGAGAGCAGGCCACCGGAGAAAGCCGCCAGGGCAGCGCCAGCCAGTTTGTCGGGAACAAAGGGGGCGAGGAGGGATGCACCGATGGCGGTCTCCGCGTAACCGAGCCAGGTACCGAACTTGTCGGAGGGAAGCGAAGCCAGTGCCGGAATTCCGGAGGCGGCCACCTGCTGGATTCCGGCGGAGTGCTCGGCGGGCATACCGATCTTTCCTGTGCCGGAGTTGGCGATGAAGGCGCCGGTCACGCCGCGGAGAATGACATCAGAAACAAGAGACACAGTTACCCCTCACTAGGTTGTTAACACGTCCACAATGGGGATAGTGGCGGAACACGGTCACGTCACACACCTCGCCGACGACCGAACTGATCCCCACCCCACCGGCACCAGACACCCCAGTCTTTCCCACTCACACATACCGATCCCGGGAACAACAAAACCCCCGGTCAGTTACGACCAGGGGTTTTGCCAGTTGTGGAGCTGCCGGGAATTGAACCCGGGTCCTCCGTCACCTCGCCAGGGCTTCTCCGTGCGCAGTTCGCGCCGGATCTCTACTCGGCCCTCCGGCTCGGACGAACACGTTCCGGATGATGGGCCCAGTCAGCGGTAGGTGTCCCGCCCGACCCCGCTGACGCGGCCGGACGGCAAGTTCCCTAGTCGATGCCAGGGTCCGGGTCGGGAACGAGCCCGGTCTGACAGACACGCGGTCGCTACTTAGGCAGCGAGGGCGTAGTCGCGCTGAGTGTTCTCGGCGCTTATGGGTTTGCTGCGACGCTTACGGTGGTCCTCAGCCTGCACCGGCACGCTTCCCCTGGCTCAATGTACGAAGTCGAAACCAGAATCAGCCCCGTACTCTGCGGCGGGATTGTGCAATCTTTCCGCAGGATGGTTCATGTTAACTCTTGCGAAGCCGTTCCGTCAACCATTCTGCGAGAACGACCGCCTGATTGTGTTTCCGGTCCGCGGCACCGTAGAGCAGGGTGAGGTCCTCGGCCGCCCACTCCAAGAGCTTCTCGACGTCCTCCCCGCCCCCGTTCAGCTCCACCCGGTAGCGCCGGCGGAACTCCTCCCACTTCGCGGGGTCATGCCCGAACCATTTCCGCAGTTCGGTGGAAGGGGCGATGCCCTTGAGCCACTCCCACTCCATGTCGTCCCTGGCCACGCCACGGGGCCACAGGCGATCGACCAGCACGCAGCGCCCCACGACGGGGGCGTCGCCGCGGAGGACGTCATGGAGCTTGGCGGTGCGGATCATCTATCCCGTGATCCCCTTCACGCGGCGGCCGAGCTCGCGGGTGATCTCACGTTCCTCGGTGCGGCGCTTGATGTCCTGGCGCTTGTCGTAGTCCTGCTTACCCTGCGCGAGGCCGAGCTCGAGCTTGACGTAACCGTTCTTCAGGTAGAGCTGCAGTGGCACAAGGGTGCGGTTGCCGTCGCGGACCTTGCCCATGATGGAGTCGATCTCACGTCGGTGCAGGAGGAGCTTGCGGGTGCGCTTCGGGGAGTGGTTGGTCCACGATCCCATCGAATACTCGGGGATGTGGAGGTTGCGCAGCCACACCTCGCCGTCGTCGACGGTGGCGAAGGAGTCGGCGATGGACACTTTGCCCTCGCGCAGCGACTTTATCTCCGTGCCCACCAGCACGACGCCGCATTCATAGGTCTCGAGAATCTGGTAGTCGTGCCGGGCCCGGCGGTTGGTGGCCAGGACGCTGCGGTCCTGATTCTTTTTCTTCTTGCCCATAGTCCGAACCATGTTACAGCAGGAGAATCAGCAGGATGGCCGCGATCACCGGGATCGACCCCACGACCCATGGGACGCCCGGCACCACCGCGGTGCCCCGGCAGTCCGCGGGGTGGAGCTGAGCGCGGTTGTCTCGGGCACCTGCAGGGCCAGCCCTGCCGGGGCGGCGCGCTCCACGAGCACGGGTCCACAGTCACGCACAGCCACGTGGTGACGGTTCCGGTTCTCGGGGTGTCCGGTCAGGGCGGGCGTCGCCTCATAGGACTGCTTGTCGACGAGCTCCGCCACCCCGTCCACGTCGAGACCCCGGCTTTGCCCGGGATGGGCGGTGAGCAGGTCGCAGTCGGCGTCGGCGAGCAGCTGGACGTCGACCAACCTGTCCGATGCACTGACGGTCAGGTCAGCGGGGTGGACGAGCATCGGGAAGTCCCCATGAGGTGTACGCCCGCGGCCCCTTGGCCGTTGAACCGATGCCACCTTCCCCGTAGGACAGGCCCATCTCCCACGTCACAGAAGGAATACGACCCCGAGGACGATGACGAGGGCGATCGCCAGGATCAGGACCATGCGGGTGGAGGCGGTGCTGCGGTCCGGGATCAGTTCCGCCGGGGTCTCCGAGGGCGGAGCCACCGTGATGAGGGATTCCTCGGTGGGGTGCTCGAGCGCCAGCCTCGAGATCTCCTCCCGGGAGTACGTCTTCTCCCCCGTCGTCGGGAACGTGACCGTCACGGGCGTCGGAACCGGGTCGGGCTGCGGGCCGAAGAGATTCTTCTTCGGAGCCTCGGTCGGGTACGTCACCAGGCTCGCCTGCTCGCCCTCAGCGGTGGACAGCACCTCGACGTCGGTGCGCACCTGCACCTTGTGGCCGGGGATGCCGGCGATGATGGTCTCACCGAGGTACCACTTGAGTTCGTGGGGCTTGAGGTCCGTCTCCACGACGAGGACGGCCTTCTCCGGGCTGCGGGTCCTCTCCCCCTCAGAGGACAGTCGCACGGCGCGATCCACCTCCGGGAAGAAGCCGGTGATCTCGGGGGCGCCGGCGGCCCCGATCTTGGCGGCGCCGAGGCCGAGCGGGGTGACGGTCAGAGCCAGGGTCCAGGTCATGAGGTCTACTTTCTCACATAGCTACGGAGCGCCACCTGCGCGGTGAGACCGGCGAAGATGACACCGGTCAGCGCCACGGGGGGCACCACCAGCCAGATGCTGTTCGTCGTCAGCGGCGCGATGAGCTGCGCATCGTAGAGCCCGGCCAGCGCCTTGTCGATGACGAACTCCTTGCCCAGGAACAGCCCCGCCGTCGCCAGGACGGCGCCGGTGAGGGTGGCGAGCACGGCCTCGAGCACGAACGGTGCCTCGGTGTACCAGCGGGAGGCACCCACCATGCGCATGATGGAGATCTCCTCCCGGCGCGCGAACGCCGCGATCTGCACCATGTTCGCGATGAGGAAGATCGCCGCGATCGCCTGCACACCGGCCACCAAAAAGGTGGCGTTGCGGACGGCGTCGAGGTTGTCGGTCGCTCCACGCAGGTCATCGACCTGGTCGACGATGGTGTCCACCTGCGGCAGGTCACGCACCGGCTCGAGCGGCTTCTGGTCCAGCGGGTCGCTCAGGCGCACGTGCAGCGCGGCGGGCAGGGCGTCCGGGGAGGTCTCGGCGACGAGCTGCGGGTCGGTGTGCTCGAAGACCTCGACGAAGCGCTCGAAGGACTGCTCGCGCGAACGGTAGATGACGGACTCGATGCCCTCGGCGCCGTCGAGAATCTCCTTGACCTCGGCGCAGGCTTCAGAGGTGCAGTCGCTGTCGTTCGCGGAGATGTCCTCGTCGAGCTGGATCATCACCTCGACTCGGTCGAGGTAGATCTCCTTGGTGTCCTCGGTCATCTGGGTGACCAGGAAACCGGTCGCCAGCAGCGCCAACGAAATCGCGGTGGTGATGATGAGCGCAATGGACATGGTGACGTTCCGGCCCAGACCACGCAGGGCCTCACGGAGAACGAATCCGAGTTTCATGGGTGTCTCCTTCTAGCGGGTTTCGCCGTAGACGCCGCGGGCGTCGTCACGCATGAGCTTTCCGAGCTGGAGCTCGATCACACGCTGCCGCATGTCATCGACCGCGCGGGCGTTGTGCGTCGACATGACCACCGTGGTGCCGCCGCGGTTGATCTGACTGAGCAGCCCCATGATGTCGTCGGAGGTCTCGGGGTCGAGGTTGCCGGTCGGCTCATCGGCGAGCAGGAGCAGCGGACGGTTGACCACCGCGCGGGCGACGGCGACACGCTGCTGCTCACCACCGGACAGCTCATTGGGCATGCGGTCCGCCTTGGCGGCCAGGCCGACCATGTCGAGCACATCGGGGACAGCCCTGTTGATCTGCGCGCGAGATTTGCCGATGACCTCCAGCGCGAATGCCACGTTGTCGTGGACGTTGAGCTTCGGCAGCAGGCGGAAGTCCTGGAAGACATAGCCGATTCGGCGGCGCAGCTCATTGATCTGCTTGCCGCGCAGGCGGTTGACGTGGAAGTCCGCGAAGTGGATGTCACCCCCGGTGAGGTTCTCCTCGCGGATGAGCAGCTCCAGGAAGGTGGACTTGCCTGATCCGGACGGCCCGATGAGGAACACGAACTCGCCCTTGTCAATGGTCAGGGAGATGTTGTCCAGGGCCGGTCGCGTCGAGGTCGGGTAGACCTTGGTGACGGAGTCGAATGTGATCACGTGTCACACCTTAGCCAACGGCCCGCGGCGATCGGGGCGGGTGTGGAGATTCACAGAGGTATTCACAGGCAACGTGACACCTGGTCTCCGCCAATGTCCGGAATTACTCCGCCTGCTGTTCCGCCATGCGCCAGCGGATGCCGGATTCGAGGAAACCGTCGATGTCACCGTCAAGCACCTTGGAGGGGTCGTTGACCTCGTAGTTGGTCCGCAGGTCCTTGACCATCTGGTACGGGTGCAGGACATAGGAGCGCATCTGGTTGCCCCACGACGCATGGCCGCCGGCACCGAGGGCGTCCATCTCGGCGCGCTCCTCCTGGCGCTTCTGCTCCAACAGCTTCGCCTGGAGGACACGCATCGCGGAGGCCTTGTTCTGGATCTGTGACTTCTCGTTCTGACACGTCACGACGATGCCCGTCGGGATATGGGTCAGGCGGACCGCGGAGTCGGTGGTGTTGACCGACTGGCCGCCGGGTCCGGAGGACCGGTAGACGTCTACACGCACGTCGGCGTCGGGGATGTCGATGGAGTCCACCTTCTCGACGACCGGCAGCACCTCCACCTCCGCGAAGGATGTCTGGCGGCGGCCCTGGTTGTCGAAGGGGCTGATGCGCACGAGGCGGTGCGCGCCCTGCTCGACGGAGAGCTGGCCGTACATGTAGTCGCCGTGGATGACGAAGGTTGCGGACTTGATGCCCGCCTCCTCCGCGTAGGAGATGTCGTAGATGTCGACCTTGTGGCCGTTCTTCTCCGCCCAGCGGGTGTACATGCGCATGAGCATCTCGGCCCAGTCGGCGGCGTCAACGCCGCCGGCACCGGAACGGATGTTGATCAGTGCCTCACGCTGGTCGTAGTCGCCGGAGAGCATGGTCTGCACCTCGAGCGCCTCGATCTGGTCGCGCATGTCCGCAAGTTCCTCGTCGGCGAGCTCATCACCCTCGCCCTCCTCCTCGGCGAGTTCGTACATGATGGGCAGGTCCTCGAGACGCTGGCGCAGGTCGGTGAGCTTGCGCAGTTTGCCCTGCACCGCGGAGAGTTCGGAGGTGACCTGCTGAGCGTGGTCCGGGTCGTCCCAGAGGCTGGGGTCGGCGGCCTGCTGCTCGAGCTCGCGCACGCGGGCGGACATCTCCTCCGGGTCCATCACCCTCTCGATGGTGGTGAGGGTGGAGTTGAGGTCGTCAAGTGCTGCAGAGATGTCCGGTTGCATAGCCCCCTACTCTACTGTGCTTCCCGACATCCTCCCGCAGTCCCCGTCTCCGACTCCGGGAAAACCCGGTTCACCGCCGCGGGTGGTGCCGATGGACCAGCGGCCGGACCGACGGGCAGAATGGACCGCATGACTTCACAGCACCCTGCCGCCAGCCTCGACGACATGATCGCCGCGATCACGAAGACCTTCGTCATTGCCCACGACCGGGACTCCGATGAACACCTCGCCCAGGCGCTCGTCTACAACGCCGGCCGCCTGGCCTGGCGTCTACGGGAGCAGGGAGTGTCCACCGAGCAGAAGACGTCCGTGTCCGACGTGGTCACCATCGCCGACCGCGCGGCGGAGGACTTCATCTCCGGCGCGCTGGCGCAGCTGCGCCCCGAGGACGGCATCCTCGGCGAGGAGGGCACCGAGCGATCCTCCACCTCCGGCCGCCACTGGGTGGTCGACCCCGTGGACGGCACCTACAACTTCGCCTCCGGCTCCGACTACTGGTGCTCCGCCCTGGCTCTGGTCGAGGGGTCCCCGGCCGACCCGGACAGGCTCATCCTCGGTGCCGTCCACCGTCCGGCCATGGGCTACACGTGGCTCGGCGGTCCGGAGATTCCCACAACGCGGGACGGGCGGGGCGTCGAGAAGCTGCAGGAGGTGGACGCCGACCAGCTGTGCCTGGGCACCTACATCCACCCCACGTCCCTTGCGCAGCCGGAGCGCGCAGAGGCGTGGATGCGGGCGGTCGGAGAAGTGGCCACCCTGCGCATGCTCGGTGCCGGCAGCGTCGATCTGGCCTCGGTGGCCGACGGCTCGCTGGGTGTGTGGGTGCAGCATTCCGTCGCCGACTGGGACTGGCTGCCGGGCCTCGCACTGGTCACTGGTGCCGGAGGTGAGGGGGTGAAGGTTGAGGCCGGCGGGGTGACGTGGTGTGTGGCCGGAAATGCCCGCGCAGTGGAACAGGTCTCCTCCGCGCTGGTTAGGATGTCTGCATGACCAGTTACGCCGATGACCTCGCCCTCGCCCTCGAACTCGCGGACCTCGCCGACTCGCTCACGTTCGACCGCTTCGAGGCCACCGATCTCAACGTCACCTCCAAGCCGGACATGACCCCGGTCTCCGACGCCGACATCGCCTGCGAGGAGGCGCTCCGCACGAAGCTCGCCGAGGCACGTCCCACCGACGCCATCCTCGGCGAGGAGTTCGGCGGCGAGGCCAGCCACGAGGGCCGCCAGTGGGTCATTGACCCCATCGACGGCACGAAGAACTTCGTCCGCGGTGTCCCCGTCTGGGCCACCCTCATCTCCCTGCTCGTCGACGGCGAGCCGGTCGTCGGTGTCGTCTCCGCACCGGCGCTCGCCCGCCGCTGGTACGCCGCCGCCGAGTCCGGCGCCTGGCGCACCTTCAACGGCGGTTCCCCGAAGAAGCTCTGCGTCTCCGGGGTTGCCGAACTGACCGACGCCTCCCTCTCCTTCTCCTCCCTCTCCGGCTGGGCCGAGCGTGGCCTGCGCGAGAACTTCGTCGGTCTCTCCGATGCGACCTGGCGTCTGCGCGGCTACGGTGACTTCTTCTCCTACTGTCTCGTCGCCGAGGGCGCGGTGGACATCGCCGCCGAGCCCGAGGTCTCCCTCTGGGATCTGGCCGCCCTGTCGATTCTGGTCACCGAGGCCGGCGGCCGCTTCTCCTCTCTCGCTGGCGAGAACGGGCCGCACGGCGGTGACGCCGTCGCCACCAACGGTCTGCTTCACGACGCCACCCTGGCAGCCCTCCGCGCCTAGGCCCGGACACGACGAAGACCCTCATTCTCCGCGGAGAATGAGGGTCTTCGCACTGTTCAGGTCGGCCCAGGTCAATCCGCCAGGCGGAAGCCGGCGCCGACGCCGCCCCGGGTGTCCATGTCCTGCAGGACGACGTCCATGCTGGTGGAGACAGTCGGCATGAACAGCTGTCCCTGCAGCGGGGTGCGGCAGGAGAAACGCTGGTCAGACAGTACCCCGCCGGAGACGAGACCGACCATACGGTCACCGGCCATCACAGGTGCGCCCGAGTCGCCGACCATCGCGCACAGCTGCGAGATGTGGATCTCCTCATCAGCGGTCCACACGTTTCCGCAGGTGTGGCCGGTGGCCACCCCCTGCTTACACAGGATGTCACCCGGGCGGGTCGGGCCGCCGATGCTGTTGACGGTCACGCCGTTGTAGGTGCGGCTGATCTGTGTGTTGGAGCCGAGCTCGACGACCGAGTAGTCATGCAGCTTATTGCTCGTGACGACCGTGCCGGACGCGCCGACCTGCCAGGAATCCGCAGACCACACCTTCTCCCCCGGATCGCCGCAGTGGCCGGCGGTGATGCCGACCTTGCGGCCCTCGGCGTCGGTACCCACGACACCGATGGTGCACACCTTCGACTTATCGATGATGATCGGTGTGCCCGGTCCATACAACGACGCGCCCTGGTCCTGCACGATCATCGACTCCTCCGGGATGCGCGGAGCATCGAACCAGGACACCGGCACACGGTGGAGGATCCAGTCCGCAGAAGGCTTGCCGGCCATGATCCTGGACACCGGGTCATTGACCCAGCGGTAGTTCTGGTCGAGTCCGGCCTGCTCCTCCGGGACCAGTGCCTCGCCGTCGGAGTAGGTGGCCCGCTCTCCCGGCAGGGAGGACAGGCCCGGCGCCACAGGGGTCCCGGTGTTCTCCGCCGTGTCCCCCTCCACCGGGACCTGCTCCGCCTTCAGGCGGGTGTTGGGCACGTGGGTGACGATCGCGTGATCAATCGCGTCAGTCACAGCCTTGTCGACGCCCGGCACCTGCATCCCGAGCCCCGACAGCTGGGCACGCACACTGTCGACAACATCCGCGGAGGCCACCTCAGTGCCGGTGATCTCCGTGGTGAAGTCCACAACGGAGGAGGTCAGCGGCGCAACGTCAGGGATCACGTCCTCCGGGGTGACGGCACCCGCCGAGGGCATCGCGAGCATCACCGCACCCGTCACGATCGCTGCCGTCATGGAGTTTTTAACGCGGGCGTGCCGTCGCATAGGGGTGGGGTCCTCTTCTGGTGGAGCTGCAGTGATACCCCACATCATGCCACGTCGACCCCTCGGGCAAGCATGGACATGAATGTCGTATCCGAAAGGTTACGAGTCCCGACCGGCGCGCAGACCTCGGAGAGGTCACCGCGGCAGGTTCGAAGGGACAGGCTCGGACGGAAACCCCGCTGCCCATCACAAGTTCGAGATCACCCCGCCTTCGACCGTGCGCCTCCGAACTTGTTCCACGGCCGTCTCCGGGAACGACGAAACCCTCCCAACCGAAGTTGGGAGGGTCCCGTGGTGAATTGGTAGCGGGGGCAGGATTCGAACCTACGACCTCTGGGTTATGAGCCCAGCGAGCTACCGAGCTGCTCCACCCCGCGATGGGTGTTATTCACTTACACCTTGCCACGTTTCCGTGGCAGGTGTTGAACTATACCCACAGCCCGGGAATTCATGCAAATCCCCGGACCTGAGCGGGTTTAGTCGGTGGAGCGGTAGTCGGCGACGGCGCGGTCCAGATCATCGAGGGCCTTGCCGTACTCCTCGAAGGAGCCGTCCCGGGCGGTCTCGAGCTTGCGCAGGGCATCGTTGATGCGGTCGATGGCCTCCCCCTGGCCACCGATACCGGAGGCCGGCGGGGTCGGGGTCTCGGCGGCCTTGTCCGCACCAGCGTCCTCCGCGGCGTCCGGGGTCTCCTGCTCCGGGGGTGTCTCGGCGCCGGCGATGTCCTGGGCAGCGCGTGGGTCGATGCCGACCTGGGCGAGCGCCTCAGAGATCGTCGGGGCGTAACCGACGCGCCCCTTGTAGGACACGAGCACACGCAGGAGCTTCGGGAACGCCGACTCCTGGTTCTTGCGCTGCGAGTAGATCGGCTCGGCGTAGAGGATCTCACCGCCTCCGACCGGCAGGGTCAGCAGGTTACCGTTGTGCAGCTCGTTGGTGCCCTCCCACAGGGTGCGGTCACGTGCCACCTGGTCGGAGGACATGAGGGCGTCCTGTGCCTGCTTCGGCCCCTGGGTCTGGGTGTTGGTCGGCAGGACACGGACGGTGATCCTGCCGTAGGTCTCCGGGTCGGAGCTGACGGCCATGTGCGCGGAGAGGAACTGACGGTTGAGGCCGCGGAACGGGGTGATCAGCTGGAAACTGGCCTCGTTGGTCTCCGGGTCAGCAGCCACGATGTAGTACGGCGGCTGGTTGAGGTTGGAGCGGCCCTCCGGGGCGGTCGGGTCCTCGGAGACGGACCAGAAGGCGTCGTTGGTGAAGAAGGTGCCCGGGTCGGAGACGTGGTAGCGGGCCAGCAGGTCGCGCTGGACCTTGAACAGGTCCTCGGGGTAGCGCAGGTGCTGACGCAGCTCGTCGGAGATCTCGGACTCCGGATTCACGGTGCCGGGGAAGATGGCCTCCCACGCCTTGAGGACCGGGTCCTCAGTGTCGAACTCGTAGAGCTCGACGGTGCCGTCGTAGGCGTCGACGGTGGCCTTGACCGAGTTGCGGATGTAGCCGACGTTGTCGGTGATCAGTGCACGGGTCGTGCCGTCCGGGTTGAGGGCGTCGACAGTCGTCTCGGTGAGCGAGGTCTGCTCGGTGTACGGCAGGGCACGCAGCGTGGTGTAGCCGTCGACGATCCACTTGACGCGACCGTCGATGACGGCGGGGTAGGTCTTGGAGTCGGTGGTCAGCCACGGGGCGACCTTCTCGACGCGGGACCGCGGGTCACGCTCGAAGAGGATCTTCGAATCACCGTGGACACGGTCGGAGAGGATGAGGTTCATCTCCTGGTAACGCATGGCGAAGGCAGCACGGTTGAACATGTTGCCGATGTCGACGCCGCCCTCACCGTCATAGGTGTAGAAGGAGTTGTCGGTGTCGTACTCGACAGCTTCGGAACCGTTGGAGCCGACGATGGCGTAGTCCGCGCCGTCGTTGGAGTTGGCGATGACCGGGCCGTAGTAGATTCGCGGCTGGTCGACCTTGATACCGAGCTCCTCAGCCTCCACCGCCGCCTGACGGGCGGCGTTGCTCTGAAGATCGGAGACGGTGAACACCGGGAAACCACCACGGGTCGAGCCGGCGTCACGGGCCGCCTCATCGACGGTGTTGGCCTGCGCGGCAATGAAGCCGTTGCCGTGGGTGTACACGGTATGGCGGTTGATCCAGTCACGCTGGTTCTCTCGCAGTGCGTTCGGATCCATCTCGCGGGCGGCAACGACGAAGTCCCGCATCTCGCCGTCGACCTGGTAGCGGTCGACGTTGAGGGTGTCCGGGAAGCCGTAGAAGTTACGCAGCTGCTGCATCTGGGTGAACGTCGGGGACAGGATCTCCGGGTCCAGGAGTCGGATGTTGGAGATCGTGGCCTCGTCGGCGGCGACAGTATCGTCGGAGGCTCCCTCGGAGCCCCAGCCCTCGAGGTAGGTCACCTGCTCGTCGGTCAGACCGTAGGCATGGCGGGTGGCCTCGATGTTGCGGGAGATGTACTCCGCCTCCTTGGCTACACGGTTCGGCTGGACCGAGAAGCGCTCCATGAGCAGCGGCCAGGCCACACCGATGACGAAGGAGGACAGCAGCAGCAGGACGACACCGAGCGCCGGGATACGCAGGTCCTTGAGGACGATCGCGGAGAAGAACGCTGCGGCGACGAAGACCGCGATGATCATGAGGATGATCTTGGCCGGCAGGTGCGCATGGATGTCGGTGTAGCTGGCGCCGGTGAAGGTCTCCTGGGAGGAGTACAGCAGGGTGTAGCGGTCAAGGAAGTAGGACACCGCCTGCAGAACCATCCACAGGCCACCGGTGACGGCGAGCTGGACGCGGGCCGGGCGGGAGATGTGTCCCTTGACGCCCATCGCCTGGTTGCCGATGCGGATGCCGCCGAGGAGGTAGTGGCCGACCATCGAGATGATGAAGGCGACGACCAGCAGCATGGACAAAGCGTCCACGATGAGGCGGATCATGGGCAGGCTGAAGGCGTAGAAGCCCAGGTCATTACCGAACTGGGCGTCCTTCACCCCGAAGTCCCCACCGTTGAGGAACATCATCACGGTGCGCCAGGTGCCCTGGCCGACGAAGCCGGCGAAGAGACCCACCACGATGGGGATGCCGATGAGGATGGTGCGGACGGACTTGTCCAGGGCCTGGCGGTACTGGTGGACCGGGGAATTCAGGTCCATCGTCTCCAGTGTGTCCGGTCGGTTACGCCACGTGAAGAAGCCGGCCAACCAGACGATGGAGCCGGCGATCAGGGCGAACACGAAGAACAGCGCGAAACGGACGAGCAGGACCTTCGTGAACACGCCACGGAAGTCGACTTCGCCGAACCAGAGCCAGTCAGTGTAGAAGCCGATCGCCAAGGGAGCCAGAATGAACAGAGCGGCAACGATGCCGATGATCCAGCTCAGCACCTTGGGAGGTCGGCTGACGGACGGGGAGGGTTGTGAGAGGCCGGTGGCCAAATCCTTCTCCTAAATATTTAAGACATACATTTCTGCCGGTGTACTGTCCTTAGCCTAGAGAAGTACACCCCTGTGTGACCAACGAAGGATGGATCGTGACTGTTCCCGAAAACACAGCGCAGGCCCTGAACAAGGCCATGATGGAGGCCGTCGAGTTCGTTCACGCCGAAGGCTGGGACGCCACACCGACCTTGTTCGCGCTCGTACCGACCCGTCTCCTCGCTGATCAGCTGGCAGATCCAGACGAGGCTGCTCCCCTGACACTCGTCGTCCAGGACCTGCCCGAGCACATTCTCCCGGGCTCCGACGAACTCGGCGACTACCTCTCCCGCCTGGCGTGGCCGGACGTCATCGAGGGCGTGGTTCTGGCCCAGGAGATCATGTTCCGGGATTCCTCGGACCCCTCGCTCGGCGATGCCCGCCCCGCCCGGCTGTTCTCCGGTGTGCTGCGCGAGGAGGGTGTCGAACTGACGCTCCTCCAGCTGCGTCCCACCGAGCAGGAGATCGAGGAAGGTGGCGCCTTCGTCGAGGACGACATCCAGCTGCGCGGCGGCCCGGACGTCGCCCCCGGCGTCCTCCAGGCGCTGCGCTTCGGACTCGAGCAGGACCCGGATCCGGTCGTCTAGACTGGGCCGGACCGCGATTCCCAAGGAGCCTGAGCCCGTGCGACTTCCCCGCCCTGCCCGCGTCAGACGTGTCACAGCCGTCGCATCGGCGGTGCTGCTCAGCGTCGGCCTCGTGGCATGCTCCTCCGAGGGGCAGTCCCCGGAGGCGTCAACCACCCCGACCAGCCCGACCAGCCCGGACACCACCCCGACAAGCACTGCGACGTCCGCGGCACCGACGTCTGCAGGGACGACGGAGCCGACGACCAGCCGCGCTCCCCGGGAGACCGGATCGAAGTCGACACCGGTGTCGTCGACAAGCAGTCGTGGGGTTCCGGAGGATGTCGAGAAGGTCCAGAAGATCTTCCGTTCCGTGGCCCCGGAGTCGTTGTTCAGTCAGTTCGAGACGTGCAACGACAGCATCGCGAACGCGTGGGAGTGCTCCGGCCCGGAGGTCGGCCAGTTCCAGTTCTTTCAGTCGATGTCGAAGGCGGCGTCGACGACACAGCTCATCACGGAGCTGCGCAGCTCGCGCGTCGTGGAGGACACCGGCCGCAGAGTCGTGGGCTGGTCGACGCTGGGGACGACGGCGGTGATCACGGTCGTCGATAATGAGGAGGGCCTGGTCATGCAGCAGATGGTCTCCTCGGACCGGGTGGACCCGGAGGAGCGGATCTACGAGCTCGGCCTCGCCGAGCGTCCCTCCGAAGAGCCGGAGGAGACCGGGGACACGGAGGCCTAACCGCAGGTCGTGACATCCCGGCCCGCGCCGAAGTCCTCCATCGCGGTGATCGCCTCGGCGAGGGTGGTCACCTTCGCCACGACAATGTCGCCCTTCTGCCCCTTGAGCGCCTCCGCGCAGTTGCCCGCGGGCGCGAGGAAGAGTTCGACCCCGTCCTCGGCTGCGGCCCGCACCTTGTGCTCGATACCGCCGATCGTGCCGACCGAGCCGTCCTCCGAGATGGTGCCGGTGCCGGCGACGGTGCGCCCCGCGTTGAGCTCGCCCGGTGTCAGCTTGTCGACCACCGCCAGGGAGAAGATCATGCCCGCGCTCGGGCCGCCGATGTCCTGCAGGTTGTAGGACACCTCCAGCCCGTTCACCGGCTGGGAGTTCATGTAGATGCCGAGCATCGCGACCTTCTCGTCGTGCGGGTTCGCGAGCAGCCCGACGGTCTCGGTGACGGTCTTCCCGTCGCGTTGCAGGGTGAGGGTGAGGTCGTCGCCCGGCTTCTTCGCCCGGACCAGCTCCTGAACCTGCCCCGGCTTGTCGACGTCCTGCCCGTCCACCCCGACGATCACGTCACCGCCGTGCAGGCGGCCGGTGGCCGCCGACTCCGGCATGACCTCAGCGACGACGATCTCCACCGGGCGGCCCAGATAATTCATCGCTGCGACGGTGGCGGCGGCCTCCGAGGAGGTGAAGGCCTGCTTGTTGGCCTGCTCGACCTCCTCCGGGCTGAGGTCCGGCGGGAAGACCTGCTCGATGGGCACGAGGGTGTCGTCGGTGGTCAGCCAGCGACTCAGCACCTGCGCGAGCGTCATACCGGAGCGCACGGAGACGGTGGTCATCCGCAGTTCCCCGGCCGTGTCGTCGGACTCGGCGCCCTCAATGTCCACCACCGGGGTGCCGTCGACCTCACCGAGGGTGTCGAACATCGGGCCCGGCCCCTCGGCGGCATACGGCACGGTCAGGGAGATGTCCGTACCCGGGATGTGGTCCATGGAGACCAGCGCGGCGAGTGCCATCACCGGCACTCCACCCCACACAAGGGTGCGCATTCGGCGGCTGGCTGGGGTAGATGTCGCATTCACGAGAGATCAGGGTACCTGTGTTCGCTGTCAGCGTTGCCGACATCGTGGCCTGTGGCGTGCACCGGCCGGTAGATTAGGTGGCATGAACACAGGCGGATTCGGCTTCTCTTTCGGACCAGGCGACGATGACGACGACAACTCACGCCGCGATCAGAACCCGTTCGGCGCGTTCGGATTCGGCGGGGCTGACGGATCGGGCGGGCTGGGCGACATGCTCAGTCAGTTCGGACAGATGCTCTCAGGGATGGGCTCCTCGATGAACTCCCCCGAGGGCCAGGGCCCGGTGAACTACGCCCTCGCGGAACGGATCGCGCGTCAGCAGATCGGCGACGTCTCCCCGGTGAGTGACCAGGAGCGAACAGCCGTCGAGGAGGCCGTGCGCCTCGCGGAGCTGTGGCTTGACGACGCCACGCAGATGCCCACCGCCGGGGGCCGCGTCGTGGCCTGGAACGCCGAGGACTGGCTCACCCAGACCCTCCCCATGTGGAAGCGCCTGGTCAGTCCGGTCGCCGAGCACATGGCTGACGCCCAGCTCGCGTCCCTCCCGGAGGAGGCCCGCGAGATGATCGGCCCGATGCTGCAGATGATGAACCAGATGTCCGGCATGAACTTCGGCATGCAGCTGGGCAACGCCCTCGGCGAGCTGGCGAAGCAGGCCCTGACGGGTTCCGACTTCGGTCTGCCCGTCGCCCCGACCGACGTCACCGCCCTCCTGCCCGCGAACATCACCACCGCGGGCAGGGAACTGACCGTCGCAGGACAGGAACTCATGGTCTACATCGCGGCCCGGGAGTCCGCGCGCCAGCGTCTCTACCGCCACGTGCCGTGGCTGGTCGAGCGACTGGTCTCCTCCGTCGAGGAGTACGCCGCCGGCCTGGTCATCGACACCTCCCACATCGAGGAGGCCACCCGGGAGCTCAACCTCGAGTCCGGTGACCCGAGCGCCATCCAGGACGCGATGCAGCGCCTGCAGGGCATGGACCTCTCCCCGCGGATCTCCTCCCGTAACGCGCAGGCGGTTGCCCGCCTGGAGACGCTGCTGGCACTCGTCGAGGGCTGGGTCGAGTACGTCGTCTACCGGGCCATGGGTGAGCGCATCCCCTCGACGTCGGTCATGACCGAGGCGTGGCGACGCCGCCGTGCCACCGGCGGTTCCGCCGAGCAGGCCTTCGCCAAGATCGTCGGCATCGAGTTCGCCGCACCCAAGGTCGCCGAGGCCGTCGAACTGTGGCGCCGCGTGGATGTCGCCGTCGGTCAGGAGCGCCGCGACGGCATCTGGGAGCACCCCGACCTCATGCCGTCGGCTGAGCAGCTGGACAACTCCGCCGATTTCATCGACGGTCTGCTCGGTGAAGACGACTCCGACGAGTTCGACCGCGAATTCGCCAAGCTCGAGGAGATGCTCCGCGAGCAGGGCGAGAACCCGGACGAGAACCCGGAAAGCAGCGAGGACCAGTAGCGTTCCACCCCGCCGGGCGGGAGATCCGCCGGCCACCCGGCACCACATGCTGCCCTGTCAGCCGAAACGCTGATAGGCCTCCAGGTAGCCCTTCGCCCTCTCCGCCTGCGGGGCGCGGTCGGCCCACTCCCAGAACTCGGGCCCGTGCCCGGGGATGAAGGTGTGGACGAGTTCGTGGAGAATCACGGCGTCGAGGACGTAGTCCGGCACCTGCTGCAGCCGGTCGGTGATACGGATCGCCCCGGTGGAGGGCGTGCACGACCCCCAGCGGGTGCGCTGGTTGGACACCCACCGGATGGAGCCGGGGGTGGCGCGGCCGTCGAGAAGCCGGGTGTTGAGGTCCTCGGCCCGGGCCTGCAGCTCCGCGTCCGAGGTCACCGTGGACATCTGCCGGCGCCTGAGACGGGCGAGGACGTCAGTGACGGTCTTCTCCTCCTCCGCCCTGCTCATGCGCGCCGGGATGCGCACCTCGACGGTGTCACCGATGAGGCGGGCCTGCACGGTGCGGGTGCGGCGGGCGGAGCGGATGACCTCGACGGCTGGGGTGCGGGACGGCATGACACAGCATTGTAACTGTGGTCAGATGGGGACATGGGGGATGCCACTGGCATGCGGTTGGCCGACGGGGCGCACGTCTACCTGCGCGGCCGGGATGCACTGCAGTTCGGTCTGGATGCGACGCGCGCCGGCGTCATCGAGACGTCTCACGCGCCGCTCATCATGGCGACGCTGCTCGGGGCCCGGCGCGCCCGCACCCGGGAAGAACTGGTCACCGGTCTGTGTGCGGCGGGACTGTCACCTGCGGCGGCGGCGAGTCTGCTCAATGACCTGCTCGTCTACCGCATTCTCGTGCCCCGCCGGGAGCACAGCGTCATCCTGCTGGGACGGGGCCGTCTGGCGCAGTCCCTGTCGGAGCTGCTGCACCGCTCGGGCGTGGACGTGCGCACTCCGCTACGCGGCGAGTCAGAGTACGCCTACCTGGCGGCAGCCGAGGTGACCGCTCCGGTGGTGGTGGTGGACCGGCTCGCACACTCCCGGTCGATGGCACCGATGCTGACGCGTTTGGCACGGACGTGGGTGAGCGTGTCGGTGCTCGACCACCGTGGTGTCGTCGGTCCGCTGCGTATCGACGACACCGGCCCCTGTCCCCTCTGCACCGATCTGCACCGCACCGACCGCGATCCGTACTGGCACCGGGTGGTCACGCAGCTGCCCGGCGGGCCGGTGAGCCCGGCACCCGCGACGCTGGCGATGGTGGCGGCGCAGGCCGCCACCGTGATCGCGTCCCTGGTGGATGTCCCCTCCCCACCCGGAGTGACGGCTCCCGCCCCCGCGCCGGGAGACCTGATCACTGTTGACCCCTGGGCCGGGGTCTCCCACGAAGTGCTGGGCGTCCACCCACGGTGTCCGGTGTGCTTCACCTACGGGCGGAATGCCTCGATCACGGCGAGCAGCTGCGGGCCGTAGCGCTCAACCTTGACGGGGCCGACGCCGGGCACGTCGAGAAGCTCATTGCGGCTGGCCGGCAGCGCCTCGGCGAGCGCCATGAGCGTGGCGTCGGAGAAGACGATGTAGGCGGGGACGCCGGCCTCGCGGGAGGCCTCGGCGCGCCAGGCCCGCAGGGTCTCGAAGATCTCCTCGTCGGCGCCGGAGGGGCAGTCCTCGTGGCGGCCCAGAACCTTCTCCGCGGGGGTGGCCAGCTCACCGCCGCACACACGGCACCGCTTCGGGCGGACCGTGCGGGCCGGGACCTTCTCGATCTCCAGCTCCGGGACCACCCCCTCGAGGAAGCGGGACCGCGTGCGCGACTTGCGGCCGCCCTCCTGCCTGGCCAGGGCCCAGGACAGGTGGAGGTGCTCGCGGGCACGGGTGATGCCGACGTAGAAGAGGCGGCGTTCCTCCTCGACCTGGTGGGCACCGGCCTTGATGGCGTGGGAAATGGGCAGGGTGTTCTCGACGAGCCCGACGAGGAACACCGCGTCCCATTCCAGGCCCTTCGCGGCGTGGAGACTGGCCAGGGTCACGCCCTCCATGGTCGGCGGGTGTTTCGAGTCGGCACGCTGACGCAGGGCCTGGAGCACACCCGTGAGGTTCAGGTCCGGCTGGGCGCGTGTGAGCTCCTCGACGAGGTCCACGAGGGCGACCAGGGACTGCCAGCGCTCGCGGGCCTGCGCACCCTCCGGCTCCGTGGGGGTCAGACCCAGCGGGGCGAGGGCGGCGCGGGTGACGGCGACGGGGTCGTCGGGAAGATCGGTGCGCTGGGCGACACGGACCAGCTCGGAGACGGCCTGCCGGATCTCCGGTCGGTTGAAGAACCCCTCGCCGCCGCGCACCTGGTAGACGATGCCGGCATCGGCGAGCGCCTGCTCAAAGGCCTGCGACTGGGCGTTGATGCGGTAGAGCACCGCAATCTCACTGGCCGGCACACCCCGGTTGAGCAGGGTGAGGATCTGCCCCGCGACCTCCCGGGCCTCGGTGGGCTCGTCGTCGTAGGCGTTGAAGGTGGGCAGGGGGCCGTCGGGGCGCATGCCCTGCAGCTCCAGGCGGGTTCCGGCGACCCTGCCCGAGGCCTGCCCGATGACGGTGTTGGCCAGGTCGGTGATCTGCGGGGTGGAACGGTAGTCACGCTGCAGCTTCACCAGGGTCGCGTTCTCGTAGGTCCGCGGGAAGTCGAGGAGGTAGCGCGGGGTCGCCCCGGTGAAGGAGTAGATGGTCTGGTTGGCGTCACCGACGACGGTGAGATCGTCGCGGTCCCCGAGCCACGCCTGCAGGACCCGCTGCTGGAGCGGGGTCACATCCTGGTACTCATCGACGACGAAGGTGCGGTACTGCTCCCGGAACTCATCGGCCACGCCCGGGGCGTTCTCCAGGGCGGCGGCAACGTGCAGGAGCAGGTCGTCAAAGTCGAGGAGCATGCCTTCCTCAGTCGTCTTCGCGGCCTCGTAACGGCGGTACACCTCCGCCACCTTGAGGGCCGGGACCGGCGGGGTGCGGTCGGTGTTCTCGATTCTCTCCGGATACTGGTCCGGGGTGACGAGGCTGGCCTTCGCCCATTCGATCTCACCGAGGAGATCGCGCACGTTCTCCGTGGTGGACTCGACGCCGACACCTCGGGCGGCCCGCCCCACGAGGGGGAACTTGTTGTCCAGCAGACGCCACGGCAACGAGCCGGCGATCTGCGGCCAGAAGTACGACAACTGCCGACGTGCCGCTGCGTGGAACGTCCGTGCCTGCACACCGCCGATGCCCATGAGGTTGAGCCGGTGCCGCATCTCGCCGGCGGCCCGCGACGTGAACGTCACGGCCAGCACCCGGTTGGGGCTGACGAAACCCCGGTCGATGAGGTGGGCTATGCGGTAGGTGATGGTCCGGGTCTTACCCGTGCCGGCACCCGCCAGGATGCACACCGGCCCACGGGGGGCGGTGGCGGCGATGCGCTGGTCGTCGTCGAGCTCGGACAGGTCGATCACGGGGTGGTCCTCCTTGCGTTCCTCCACTCGGTGATCATCGCATGCGCGATCGAACCCGGCCGGGCCAGGGGTAGCCCGTCCAGCTCGGCACGCGCCACCCAGCGGGTCTCGGCGAGCTCCCCGTCGGTCTCCCCCACCGGGTTCTCGTCGCTGGTCAGGGACGTGAAGCCCACCATGATCGAGCCACTCACCGCCCAGGGCTGACTGCCCCAGTAGCGCACGTCACTCACGCGGCGGCCGGTCTCCTCCCGGACCTCCCGGGTGAAGGCCTCCTCGAGGTTCTCCCCCGGCTCGACGTACCCGGCGATGAGCGACCAGTAGGAGTTCCGGTGCGCGTGGCGTCCGAGCAGGATGCGCTGCTCCCCCACCAGTTCCACCAGCCCGATGACGGCCGGATCCAGACGCGGGAAGATCCGGCGGCCCGCGCCACCGACCGCCACGACCCCGTCCGACTCGAAGGACAGCGGGGTGCCGTCCACCGGATCGAAACCCGACAGCTCCCGGTGCCGCAGCAGGGTGATCGCCCGGGAGACGGTGCGGTCGTGCCCGAAGGAGCGCGGGTCGGCCACCCGCCCACCGGCAGGCAGCAGGGACTCCAGCTGCTCCCGGCTGATGCGCACGGCGGCCAGGTCAGCGGTGACCTGGACGGTCAGGCCGGGGAAAGGAGGTGTCGTAAAGCGCAGGTGTGTGCCGTCCTCCGCGACGGGGACCTCACCCGCGGGGCCGATCGGCAGGAACATTCTTCACGTCCTCCCCGGTGACGTGGCGGATGAACAGGAGTCGGTCGCCCGGCTCGACGGTCTCCGCCTCGGGGGAGTCGATGCGGTAGAGCTCACCGGAGCGGACCAGTCCCAGGGCGATGTCCGCGAGGTGGCGCGGGTTGGCACCGACCTCGTCCTCCGCGATCTGGCGTTCCGCGACGGAGAATCCCTCGTCGGGGCTGAGCAGATCCTCCATCATCTCCACGACAGACGGGGTGACCGTCGCCAGACCGAGGAGACGGCCGGCGGTCTCCGAGGAGATGACCACCGAGTCGGCGCCGGACTGCTCCAGCAGGTGCTGGTTCTCGGATTCGCGGACGCTGGCGACGATCATCGCCGACGGGGCGATCTCACGGACCGACAGCGTGACCAGCACAGCGGTATCGTCCATGCTGGGGGCCACGACGACGGAGCGGGCGCGCGTGACACCGGCAATCTTGAGCACCTCCGCCTTCGTGCCCGAACCGTAGACGGTGACCAGTCCCTGGTTCTCGGCGCGGGACAGGGCCTGTTTGTCGGTGTCTACGACGACAATCTGGTTCGGCGGTAGACCGTCCGCCAGCAGGGCCGACACGGCTGACCTGCCCTTGGTGCCGTAACCGATGACGATGGTGTGGTTGCGCACGGACTTCCTCCAACGCTGGATCTGCAGGGTCTTGCGGGAATTCTCCGTCAGCACCGACAGGGTCGTGCCGACGAGGAGGATGACGAAGGCGATCCGGATCGGTGTGATGACCACAATGTTCATCAGTCGGGCGGACTGCGTCACCGGGGTGATGTCGCCGTAGCCGGTCGTCGACAGTGAGACGGCCGAGTAGTAGAACGCGTCGATGAACGTCAGTTCCTCGGTGTAGCCGTCCCTGTCCAGGTAGGCGACGAGCGCCACCAGGAACAGCAGGATGTAGGCGTAGAGCACGCGGCGCCCGATGAGCGCCCACGGGCTCGCCGCCACGGAGCTGGGGATGTTGATGATCCCGAGCAGCGCGTGATCCGGCAGCTTGCTCAACTCTGTGTCACCGCGGAATCTCTCACCGAAGTGCTTGCGCATGCCCGACTCCTTCCTGTTTCTGCTCCCTGACTCTACTGCCTACGGCCGCTCATCGACGACCGCCTCCGCCAACAGCTCCACCAGCTCCGCGTGACCCGGCAGATCGCGCGGCTCCAGGGTCTCACCCCAGCCGACATAGTGGAACGCCGCACGCACGGGGACGTCCTCCCCGATGATCCGGCGCCACGCCTCCTTGTACACCGCCAGCTGGATGATCGCGGCCTTCCGGTCCGTCCCACTCGGGGGCCGACCGGTCTTCCAGTCGACGATGAGCCACCCCTCCGGGTCGGCCGGGTCCCGGAAGACGGCATCCATGCGGCCGCGCACCACCGAATCCCCGATGCTCACCTCGAAGGGCTGCTCCACGAACTCCGGGGTACGGTCCGCCCATTCGCTGGCCAGGAATGCCTCCTTGAGCTTCACCAGATCATCCGCGTCGACGGGTTTCTCGTCGAGGCCCGGTAACTGGTCCTCGTCGAGCAGTGCCGTCGCCCCGAAGCGGTCCTCGAGCCACTCGTGGAACGCGGTGCCACGCTTGGCGTACTGGTTCGGCTTGAACGGCACGGGGCGTCGCTGACGACGCGCGAACGCCAGCGGATCCGCCCGCAGGTTGACCAGGTCCGTGGCCGTGAGCTCACCCGGCAGGGCCACCTCGACAACCGGGGCCTGCGCCGCCAGGTGCTCGTCGATGAGCGCCGTGGCCTCCGCCTCCCAGAAGTCGAAGGTCTCACCCGCCGCAGGGGCGGGCAGCTCCGCCATCGCCTGCCGCACCAGCTCCGCGCCGGCCAGGGCCCGGGGTTCCGGATGCAGCTGTGGGAAGGTGCCGGTCTCGGGTTCCTGTTCCTGCTTCTCGACGTCCGCGTCGTCCTCCCAGGCCACCACCGCGTCCGGGGCCAGTCGGCGCAGAGTCTCCAGGTGTTCGTAGGGCTTGGGTCTGCGCCCGCTCGGGGAGGCCGTGACGGTGAGCACCCGCTCGGAACGGGTGATGCCGACGTAGAACAGGCGGGCGTTCTCCTCCGCGAGTTCCTCCTTCTTCTCGTTCCTGTACCCCTCATAGACCTTGGAGAACTGGGTGCGGTTCTCCGCCTCCGTGGTGTCGACGTCGGCGTCGGGGATCCGGGGCGACTGGGTGAGGAAGGTCTCCGTGTTGCCGGTGAAGGTCGCCTGATCCGCCCGGATGACACTCACGACATCCCACTCCAGGCCCTTCGCCTTGTGGACCGTCATGATCTGGACGCACTCGTCCTTCACGGAGGCGTCCCCCGGAGCCAGGCCGTCCTCATGGACGCGGGCCAGGTCGAAGTAGTCGAGCAGCGCTCCGAGACTGTCGCCCGGGTAGGAGGCGACCATGTCGAGGAAGGCATCAAGGTTGACGGCACCGGTGGCGCCCGGCCGGACCAGCGCCTCGGTGCGCACCCCGAACACCTCGATGATGTCGGCGAACAGGTCCGGCAGGGACTTGCTCAGACTGTTGGTGCGCAGGTGGCGCAGCTGCGAGCTGAGCCGCTTGAGGCGCCGCACGCCCTCCGTCGAGTAGCGGCTGAGCTCCCCCAGGTCCGCGACAGCGTCGGTGAGACCGGACACCTGCTCAGGCGACTCGTCGACGAGGGCCGCCAGCTGGGCCCGGAGCCGGTCCTCCGGGGGGAGGGTCGGGTCGAGGTCGCGCCGGGCATGCTCTGCTCCGCCGGAGGTGAGGTTGCGTGCCCGGTTGCGCAACGCCACCAGGTCAGCCAGACCGAGACCGACCATCGGTCCGGTGAGAACACGCAGTGCCGAAGGGGCGTCCTGCGGGCGGATGAGCATCGTCGAGACCGCCACGACATCGGCGATCTCCGGCAGGCTGAGCAACCCGCCGAGACCGAAGATCTCATAGGGGATGCCCCGCACCTCGAGGGCGTGGGCGATGTCGGCGGTGTGGCGGTTCTTCCGGACCAGCACGGCGCCGGTGAAGGTCGCCTTCTTGAGCGCCCTCCTCCGCTCCTCCTCGTCCTCGATCGCGGCGGCCGTGGTTTTTGCCTGCTGCTTCGCGTGGAACTCGGCGGCCAGGCGGTCGGCGACGAAGTCCATCTCCTCCTCCTTGGTGGCGAAGTAGCCGAGGGCCACGTCGCCGACGGGGGCACCGGGGCGTGGTTCGAGCGCCTCGACGGCCCGGTCCGCGCCGGTGCCCAGCAGCTGCGCGGAGATGCCGTTCGCCAGGTCGAGAATCTCCGGTGGGTTACGCCAGGAGGTGGTGAGCTGCTTCTTCGGCGCCGGGGAGTCACCTGCGGGGAAGTCGTTGACGAATTCCCGGAGGTTCTCCGCCGTGGCCCCGCGCCAGCCGTAGATCGCCTGCATGGGGTCACCGACCGCGGTGACGGTGAGGTCCTCGTGGCCGCCACCGAACAGGCTGGACAGCAGCACCCGCTGGGAATGGGAGGTGTCCTGGTACTCGTCGAGCATGACCACCCGGTAGCGACGGCGCTGGGATTCACCCACGGACGGGTGTCCGGCGGCCAGACGCGCGGCGACGGACATCTGCTCGTTGAAGGTGGTCACGCCGAGGTCTGCCAGTTCCGCGCGGAGTTCGTGGATGAGCGGGAAATGGTCGAGTCGCTCACGCTGCGCCTTGAGCCACTTCTGCTGGTCAATGGTGAAGTAGTCGGGACCGTTCTTCCTGCTGTAGGGCGGCAGTGACTCGAGCTCGCGGATGAAGGCGAGCGTCTCCTCCACGACATCCTCCTCAGTGGCGACCGCGTTACCCATCTCGGTGACGAGGCCCAGGATGCGTTCGGTGACAGTGCGGATCTGCGTCGTCGCGGAGTGTCTGCCCCGGTAGTCGGAGACCACCCGGTGGGCGATGCCGTGCAGTTCTGCTGCAGTGATCATGCGTCCGGCGGGTTCCACGGGCACGAGCAGGCCGTATTCGCGCACCAGCTGGGCCGCGTAGGCGTCGTAGGTGGAGACGGTCGGCGCCAGGTGGACGAGGTCGTCCGCCAGCTGCCCGGTGGGATCCAGCTCCCGGGTCTTCGGGGTGCCCGCCAGGACCTGGAGTCGGCGGCGGATACGGGCCCCGAGTTCCTGGGCCGCCTTCCGGGTGAAGGTCAGTCCGAGGACCTGGTCCGGCGAGACGTAGCCGTTGGCCACGAGCCAGACAACGCGGGCAGCCATGGTCTCGGTCTTACCGGCACCTGCGCCGGCGACGACGAGCAGTGGCCCGGGTGGGGCGCCGATGATCTGAGACTGCTGTGGAGTGGGTCGGTGTTCCTGCCCCAGCCAGGCGGAGAGCAACTCAGGGGACACCTTGGGCTCATGGATGTCAGGCATCGGTGGTCAGCATTCCTTCGGTCTGGATCGGGCACAGGGCGCGGATGGGGCACTTCTCGCAGGTGTCGTTGGCACGTGCGGTGAGGGTCGGGCCGGTGAGCTCGGCCAGCAGGGACGGCAGCTGGGAGGCGAACTCCTCCAGTTCCTCGGTGGACTTCGCCGCCTGTGTACGGGTGGAGACTGCCTTGCTGTCCGACCCCGGGTAGACAAGCATGCCTCCCTCGACGTCGAGTGTCGGAACACCGGCCGGCGGGTCGGTGACCACACCGTCGACCAGCGCCCCGCGGGTGAGAGCCAGCTGATAGGCCATGAGCTGCGCATGCTCCCCGACCTTCTCCTTGCTCGGGACGGTGCGGCCTGTCTTGAGGTCGACGATGGTGTGGCGTCCCTCCCCGTCCACGTTGAGGAGGTCCATCCGCCCGCGGATGCGCACATTCTCGGCGACCGTCACGTCCAGGGGGATCTCCACTCCGACCAGGGTGTGGTTGACCTGGGAGTTCTCGTACCACTCGCGGGTACGCGAGAGCAGTCGTGCGAAGTCCTGACGGGCGGTCTCCTCCCGCCAGACCGGATCATCCTGGATCCCGGCGAAGGCCTCCTCGGTGAGCTCCGCGGCAAGTTCCGGATCCACTCCCCTGCCGAGCGCCTCGAGGAAGTAGTGGGCGAGGTTGCCACGGGTCAGGGCTACCGGGGACTCCTCCTCGTCGTAGAGCTTGCCCACCACTTCCCGCAGCGGGCACGTCAGCAGGCCCTCAATGCGCGAGGGCGACAGGGCGGTCACCGCCGGCAGAGGTTCGCTCGTCGACGCTGTCGTGGTCGTCCACCACTCCTCCGGATCGGCGCCGGGTATCCCGGCAGCGGCGAGGCGGGCGAGCTGGCGGGCGGCCTGGGCACGCTCGTCCGCACGGGCGGACTCATCGCAGACCACGCGGCGCAACTCTGCCAGGAAACCAGGGACGGAGAGCAGGCGGACCCTCAGCGGGTCGTAGTCGGCGGTCTCATCCGTCGGGTCGGCGGCGAAGCGCGTCGCCTCCAGCCCGTGGGTGTCACAGAACTCGTCGATGAAGCGGGACGGCTCGGTGGGGTCCTCGGCGTCCGGGGCGTGCACAGCGGTGATGAGCAGTTGCATCGTCGCGCGGGAGGTCGCCACATGAAAGAGGCGACGCTCCTCCTTGAGTCGGTCGGCGGTGTGGGAGACGGGCAGGTCGGGGTCGATGTCGGAGTCGAGAAGTTCGACGAGCTCCTCCTGGTCGAAGAGCGAGCCGGTGGAGCCCAGGGACGGCCAGGCCCCCTCCTGGGCGCCGGCGAGGACCACATACCCCCATTCCCCGCCGACGGTGCCGTGCGCGGTGAGCAGGGTGACGGCCTCCGGGGTGGCGGTCCGGCGGTCGCGGACACCGGTGGGCAGCTCCTGCTCCTCGATGTGGGTGAGGAAGCCGCGGACGGAACCGGTGGGGCGTCGTTCGACGTAGTCACCGGCGGCGTCGAAGAGCGACATCATCGCGTCGAGGTCACGGTCGGCCTGGGAGCCGGTGGCTCCGCCACGCAGGGAGGCGGCGAGCAGGTGGTCGGCCAGACCGGTGGCGGACCACACGGCCCACAGGACCTCCTCCACGCTGCGGGTCCGCAGGGCGGCACGGCCGGCCTCGAGTACCCCCCGGATACGGCCGAGAATCGCCTGTTCACGGTCGGTGAGCAGGCCGTCGAAGTCGGGCAGGGGGACGTCGGGAAGCAGCAGTCCCCGGAGGGTGTCCATACCCCGGGTGGACGGGTCGAAGCGGCGGAGACCGCGGATGAGCCGGCGGAGCGTGACGGGATCGGCACCACCGACGGGACCGAGGAGCAGATCCTCCAGATCAGAGGGCGTGAGTTCTTCGGTCAGAGCACGGATGCCCAGGAGCAGGTTGGCGACGATACGCTGCTCCGAAAGCACCACATCGGTCGGATTGAGGTGGACCGGCACCCCGGCGGCGAGGAGGGCGCGCCGCACCGGCGAGATCTGTCCTGTCGAGCGGACGATGACAGCGATGTCCGAGTACGGGACCCCCTCCAGCAGGTGCGCACGCCGGATGCGGTCGGCGATCAGGGTGTTCTGCACCGAGAGGGAGTCGACGATGACCACCTCCCGCCCGGGAGTGCGGCGCGACTCCGGCAGGACGATCTCGTGATCGACGGGCAGCCCGGTGAGGAACTCCGGGGAGGCACCACGGAAGCGGAAGATCGACTGCTGCGGGTCACCGCCGACAACCACCAGTTCCGTGCCCGGGATGAGGCGGCGGATCAGTTCCGCGGAGGTCGGGTCGAGATGCTGGGCGTCATCGACGACGAGCGTGTGCCAACGGGTGCTGACGGGCTTCTCCAGCACCGCGCTGACCAGCTCCGATGCGGAGTAGCTGGTGTAGCTCGAGGCAGCGGACAGCGCCATCGTCTGCTCGTACTCCCGCAGGAAGTCACCGGCGGCGCTCCAGATCGGACGACGGTACCGTTGCCCCAGGTGCTCCAGGTCCTCCGGGGACAGACCACGCTCGGCGGCGCGCAGCAGGAAGTCACGCAGCTGGCGGGCGAACCCCACGAAGGTGAGCGCAGGACGGTGCTCGAGCGGCCAGGTCCCCCGCCCCTCCTCTGCGTGGCCCCGCAGCAGGTCCCGGATGACCGCGTCCTGCTCCGCACCGGTGATCAGGCGTACCGGCTCCTCGGAGGCGTCCCTCAGCAGCGCGAAGGCCAGCGAGTGCACGGAGCGGACGAGCGGGGCCTCAGAGGCGAAGTCCGTGCCCGCGAGACGGTCCGTGAGCTCCCGGCGGATGATCCCGCCCGTCTCCTTCGACGCGGCGACGACGAGGATGCCGGTGGGGTCCACTCCGGAGCCGATACGCTCCAGGACGGTGTCCACCAGCAGGCTGGTCACACCGGAGCCCGCGGGACCCGTCACCCGCCAGACACCACTCGCGGGTAACTTACCGGGCCAGGTACGGGTGGGCAGCTCCCGGTTCCGCGCGACGAGGCGGACCACGGGCTTCGGTGCAGGAGATATCATGCCCTAGTTTGTATCAGTTACCTCCGACATGAGGAGATCCTCCACCCTCCGGATGTGCGCCCGGGCGTTCGAGGACCCTCGTGGGTGGATCTCGTTGACGTGGCGTCGGTAGGCGACCGCCCGCAGCAGCAGCTGGTCGATGTCGGGCAGGTGACGGAACCGGTCGATGATGCCGTCATCGACGGCCCCCGCGATGAGGCCGTCCACCATGACCAGCGCGGCGGTGTACGCGGGTGGGCGGGGCGCGGCGAAGGGAACCAGGTCCGTCACCGCCGGGGCCTGATTCCCGTGGTACAGGGTGCAGGCCAGCAGGTCCGCGTGCCCGACCTGGAGCGGACCGGAGATCTCCCGGTACTCCGGGGCGTCCTCCTCCCAGGCCCGCTGCTCGGCGAGGACGAAGGGATCGGATTCCTCCGGTTCCGGGGGCAGCGCATGGCCGTTGAGTCCCGCGAGGGCCTTCGTCAGCCGCAGGGCCACGAGCACCGTCTCATCCACCCGGCGCGCCAGTTGCCCGTCGATCCAGGTGGAGGCTTTCCAGCCGGCGACGATGAAACGACCGTCGGTGGACCGCACGGGTCGGGACAGGCGCACACCGTCGACCTGGAGGGAGCCGCGTAGTTTCGCGGACCAGCCGGCGGCCACGCCGGAGGCCCGGGAATAGACGACCGCGTTGATCCGCCAGCCGTGGTCCCAGGCGTGGCCCGCTGGTTCCGGCAGCCCGGACTCGCCCTGGAAGGCATTGACCACGTGGGCGGGGACGGTCTCCTGGAACATCATGCGGGCATTCTCCTACAGCACCACGGGCCGCGGGTAGGGCCACGGGTTGTATCGGCAGGTGACGTTCTCGTCCGGGTAGACCTCATCCGGGTTGAGCACGTGGAGTTCCGCGTTGTTGAGCGAGAGGGTCTGCTGCATCATGATCGGCGCCAGTTCGCCGTCTTCCGCGCACGCCTCATGTGCGGCGTAGCCCAGTCCGTGGCCGACCTCATGGTTGACCAGGTACTGGCGGTAGGAGCCGAGGTCACCGTTGAAGGGTGCCGCGCCGCGGACCCAGCGGGACTCATTGATGAGCACGCGGGAGACGCCGTCGATTCGGATGTGGCAGCTGGTCTCCATCTCCAGGTCCCTGCCACCGCACAGCTCGCGGGTGGTGCCCATGCTGGTGAGCTGGATACGCATCGTCGGGTCCTGGTCCGCGGCGACGTGCTCGAAGCGGAAGGCGGTGTCGTTGATCCACCCCTTGGGGTTGGACAGGGTGGCGTCGATCATGGCGGCCAGGGCGTCGTCGCCGCCGGAACCGGTTGTGTCGACGCCGTCCTCCACCTCGACGATGTAACGGATGACGGTCTCCAGCCCCTCCCCCGCGGTCATGCCGGGGGTCCCCACCGTGCGGAAGGTCCCCGCACCGAGTTCGGTGAACGGGCCTCCGGGCGGCAGCTGGTTGATCGGCAGCACCTGGTCGGGGTCGTCGGCGGGGTTGGGTCCGGTCCTGGCCTCATCGGCGTCGGAGGCATCCTGCCCCCGGGTCTGTGACGTGGTGTCCACGGTAGCGTCCGACTGGTCCGGGGCCGCGGGTGCCGTGAAGACGTCGATGAGCACCCAGACGGTGATCACGACGAGAACTGGGATGGCATAGGCACGCCATCCCAGTTCGCGGGTGTATCGGGTCAACACGGACCCGGCGGAGCGGAAGCTCATGGAAGGTCTGGTCCTGGAGGGTTAGGCGCCGGCGAATCCGACGAAACGCTGGGTGGTGGTGCCCAGCTCAACCCAGGCGATCTGACGTGCACGGACGATGTAGCGGACGCCCTTGGCGTCGGTCAGCTGCAGCGTCGCCTGGTCATTGTTCAGCGCCTCAGTGACCTGGTTGGCCAAGTCATCCTGGTTGTCCTCGGTGGTGATCACGAGCTCACGGGGCGAATCTGCAAAACCGATCTTGATATCCATGGGCCCCATCATAGACCGGGACCGATAGTATCTATGTTGTGTCTGCACCTACCTCGCATTCCTCGTCCCAGTCCGCTTCCCCGACCTTCGCTGAACTCGGTGTGGCGGTGGAGATCTGTGAGGCTCTCGCCGCCGAGGGAATCACCCGCACGTTCGCGATCCAGGAGCTGACCCTCCCCCTCGCGCTCGACGGCACGGACCTCATCGGTCAGGCCCGCACCGGCATGGGCAAGACCTTCGGTTTCGGTGTGCCGCTGCTCGACCGTGTCTTCGACTCCGCTGATGTCGAGGAACTCGACGGCACCCCGCGTGCACTCGTCGTGGTCCCGACTCGTGAACTCGCCGTCCAGGTGGGTGAGGACCTCGCCCGCGCCGCCGCGAAGATCCCGGTCCGTCTGACCACCATCTACGGTGGACGTCCGTACGAGGAGCAGATCGAGGCACTGGAGGCGGGCATCGACGTCGTCGTCGGCACCCCGGGCCGTATCATCGACCTGCACCGGCGCGGTGACCTGCAGCTGGACCGCGTGGCCATCCTCGTCCTCGACGAGGCCGACGAGATGCTCGACCTCGGTTTCCTGCCCGACATCGAGAAGATTCTCCGGGCTCTCGAGCATGAGCACCAGACGATGCTCTTCTCCGCGACGATGCCCGGTCCGATCATCACCCTGGCCCGCAGCTTCCTCACGCAGCCGGTGCACATCCGCGCGGAGGAGGCCGGGGCCACGCAGACCCACGCAACCACGGAGCAGGTCGTCTTCATGGCGCACCGCATGGACAAGGCCGCCGTCACCGCCCGCATCCTGCAGGCGGACGGCCGGGGACGGACGATCATCTTCGCGCGCACCAAACGCACCGCCGCGCAGGTCGCCGAGGAGCTGGCCGGCCGTGGCTTCGCCGTCGGCGCGGTCCACGGCGACATGGGGCAGCCCGCCCGGGAGAAGTCGCTCCGGGCCTTCCGTGAGGGCACCATCGAGATCCTCGTGGCCACCGATGTCGCCGCCCGTGGCATCGACATCGACGACGTCACTCACGTGATCAACTACCAGACACCGGACGACCCGATGACCTACGTCCACCGCATCGGCCGCACCGGCCGCGCGGGACACTCCGGCACCGCCGTCACCCTCGTGGGTTACGACGAGCTGCCCAAGTGGAAGGCCATCAACGACGAACTCGACCTGGATCTGCCTGAGCCTCCGCAGTGGTTCTCCACCTCCCCGGAGCTTTTCGACGCCCTCTCGATCCCCGAGGGCGCCCAGGAATCGGTGGGCAAACCGCGCCGCGTCTTCGGTGGGGCGGCCGCCGCCGTCCGCGGGCGCGGCCCCCGCACGTCGAGGGGCCCCCGCGACGAGAACCTTCACCGTGGTGACCGTGCCGGTCGGGGCCGCCGTCGATGAGCCGCCCACTCCGTCGCACACGTGGTGACCTGCTCGCCACGGGGGCCATCACCGTGCTGTCCCTGGCTGCCGTGGCGGGGGTGTGGTTCACCGCCCCCATCCGGTCCGCGGAGCTGACACCGGCGGACGTCGCGTACACCGTCCCGGAACAGCTGGACACCGTGCCCGCGGCCCTGACGGAGTCATGGTCGGCGGTGGACCGTCCCCTCCCCGGCGTACACCTCCCCGTGCTCGTCGACGGCCTCGTCATCACCTCCGACGGACACCGGGTCGCCGCCCTGGATCCGGCGGGTGAGGTCGTGTGGACCTATGAACGCGACCTGGAGCTGTGCTCGCTCGGCGCGGCGTGGGGCCGGGTGGTCACCACGTGGCGGGCGGGCAACGGCTGTGGTGACGTGGTCTCCATCGACGCCACCACCGGCACCTACGAGCGCACCCGCTCGGCCATCGCACCCGCCGATGTCGTGGCGCTGGCCTCCAATGACCGCATCGGTACTGTGGGCGCCGAGCGGCTGGAACTGTGGCGTTCGGACATGGTCCGCACCGTGGAGTACGGCCGCGTCGAGGCGCTGCAGGAACCGAATCTGCAGCCGCATCCAGGGTGTGAGCTGACCTCCGCGCTCACCCGAACCACGCTCCTGGCGGTCACCGAGGTGTGTGACGACGGTGCGTGGCTGCGTTTCCAGGCAGCCACCCCGGAGGAGTCCCGCTCCCCGGAGGTCGGGGCCTCGGTACAGCTCACTGACCCGGGAGCCTTCCTGGTCTCCGTCGGGGAGGAGGGCGCGGCGGTGGTCACCGATCAGGCGATCGTGTCCTACTCGGAGGAGGGGGTCGAGTTGCACCGCCATGAACGAAGGGCTCCCCTCCCCGCCTCCGCGGAGGGTCTGCCCCACGCCCCGGTCACCGCCGATCTGCCGCACCACCTCACGTGGTTCGACGGGGACAGCCTCGTCCTCCTCTCCCCCGCCGGGCTCGAGGTACAGCACGAGTTCCCGGAGGCTCTGGGGCCCGGCATCGCCGTGGGCGAACGCCTGCTCATGCCGGTGCAGGAGGGCATCAACGTGCTCAACTGGGAGACCGGTGAGACAGAAAAAACCATCCCGCTTGACCGCGACGGGTACGACGGGATGGTGACGTTGAGGGTGGCCGGCGGGACGGTCGTGGAGAAGCGGGGCGACCTCGTGGTGGGACTCGTCCCGGGAGCCTAGAAGCCGTGCCTCGCCTCCGCCCACTCCAGTGAGCGGCGGTTGAACAGGAAATACAGGCCCGCGAGCGCTGAGGCCGCGGTGAGGATGCCCACCGGCCACAGGCCGCCGGTGAACATGAAGTACGACAGGCCCAGGGTGATGATCTCCAGGTAGATGACCAGGCCGCGGCCCCACTGGTGGCCGCGCATCATCCAGATCGCGGCGAAGATCGCGGCGCCGAAGATCAGGCCGAGGAAGACCGCGGTGCCGGTACCGACCCAGTTGATGTTCGCGCTGTCGGAGATCAGGTCGGCCTCGCGTGCGCCCATGATGTCGCGGGCGACGAGGAGGACTGCGAAGACGAGCACGATCGTCGACTGCACGATGGCGATGATGCCGGCCCACCGGATCGGGGCGGGCGGCAGAGGACGCTGGGGGCGGGGGTTCACGTCAGTCACGGCTCATTACTCTATACGTCCGCCCGCCGGGCGGACGGTCTGCGTTCACCGGAGGAGCGGATGCGTCCGCGGGACACGGGAACTCCCCGGGGTGGCCGGGCAGTGACCAGGGACACCAGAAACTTGACGTGGGGAGGTCCACCATGATCCAGAGGTTTCCACTGTTTCCGCAGGTCACCGGTTCCATGACAAGACCCCAAAACAGTGACACAGAACACTTCACACACTTAACAGTGGATGTAATTGCGTGAATTCGATCACAATTTGACGTTTACCCCTAGCGCACTTTGTGTTCACATGTCATTATTCTCGAGTAACAAAAACGACCGGTCAGTAAATCGGTCCTTAACCCTGGCACACCACAGGGTTAACGCCACATGGACGAGGTGGGGCCCGGGGCCCCGGACCCGTCATCGTGGAGGATGCAACCATTCCGTCGGCCACCCAACGGCCGTCTTTTCTGGTGTGCGCTGTTTTTCGCCCGCGTTCCCAACTGTGTAAGGAGAATAACCCATGTCTGATTGGCGCCACGAAGCCGTCTGCCGCGACGAGGATCCCGAGCTGTTCTTCCCGGTCGGCAACTCCGGCCCGGCCCTGTCCCAGATCGCCAAGGCCAAGATCGTCTGCAACCGCTGCCCCGTCACCTCCCAGTGCCTGAAGTGGGCCCTGGAGACCGGCCAGGACGCCGGCGTGTGGGGCGGCATGTCCGAGGACGAGCGTCGCGCTCTGAAGCGCCGCAACTCCCGCGGCCGTCGCACCCGCGTCGCTGCATAGCCAAGTTCATAAACTAGACCTCAATTTTTCGCGACCGGGCCTGAGCGCTAGAGTTGTCGGAAGTTGACAACCCCCTCACCCAAGGAGAATCACATGAGCAAGCGTGGTAGCAAGCGCCGTGCCCGTCGCAAGAAGAGCGCGAACCACGGTAAGCGCCCGAACTCCTAAAACAGGATGTAAAGCGGCTTGACCGCCCACCGAGCACATGCCCGGTGGGCGGTCTCTTCTTTTCTCCCCCGGAAAGCAGAAGGGTGCGGTCCCGGCCGGGACCGCACCTCATGTTCTCACCCCCGGTACCGGGTCACCCGAACCTCACGGATCTGCATTGAGATCCGCTGTTTCAGCGTCGCGGGGGCGGCGTCCGCACTGCAACACTTCTGCAGCAGTGCACGGATCTCCCGCTCCGAATTCAGCCGACCGTGACAGTGGGGACACTCGGCGACGACCTTGAGTATCTCCCGTGCCTGTTCAGGGGTCGTGGAGGGGTCGAACAGCGTGCACAGCTGGGACTGGATCTCCTCGCAACGGCCGATGCAGGGTTCCTTCATTACTTGCTCGCTTCCGGGGTCGTGATGTCCATGTCAGGGTGGTCAAGTCCGATGCCCTGTTCATGTGCCACTTCCTTCAACAACTGACGGAGCTGTTTTCTTCCCCGGTGCAGTCGTGACATGACGGTGCCGATGGGCGTGTCCATGATCTCGGCGATCTCCTTGTACGCCAGACCCTCGACGTCGGCGTAGTAGACGACCATGCGGTAGTCCTCGGAGAGCTGGTTCATGGCGTCGGCGATCTTGCCGTCGGGCATGTTCTTCAGGGCCTCGACCTCGGCTGACTCCAACCCCGTCGAATCGTGCGAACTGGTGGTGTAGAGCTGCCAGTCGCTGATCTCCTCCGTGGGTGACTGGACGGGCTGGCGCTGCTTCTTCCGGTAGACGTTGATGTATGTGTTCGTCATGATCCGGTAGAGCCAGGCCTTGAGGTTGGTGCCAGGTCTGAAGGAGTCGAAGGCCCGGAACGCCTTGAGGTACGTCTCCTGGAGGAGGTCCTCGGCGTCCGTGGGGTTGCGGGTCATCCGCAGGGCGCCGCCGTAGAGCTGGTCAAGGAGAGGCAGTGCCTCCTCCTCGAAGCGGGTCGCGAGCTCAGTGCCCGAAATATCCGACATCGGCGCCTTTCTTGTGTTCCAGGTCGATTCTGATCCATTGTAGATCAGTGTCCAGACGATCCTCTGCCCCCACCGCCGCCGTCCGCATGCTCATCGACGCCGCCGTGCCCCACCTTCTCCACACCTTCGAGGCCGGCACCGACCACTTCGGGGACCAGGCTGCCGCGGCCCTCGACGTGGATCCGGGCCTCATCCTCAAGACGCTCGTCGTGGACACCGGGAAGGAGCTCGCGGTGTGCTGTGTTCCGGTCACCGGGAAACTCTCCCTCAAGAAGGCTGCCGCCGCCCTGGGTGTGAAGTCCGTGGTCATGGCCGAACCGGCGAAGGCCCAGCGTGCGACCGGTTATGTCACCGGCGGTATCTCGCCCCTGGGGCAGAAGAAGAGGCTGCGGACGGTGATCGACGCAAGCGTCAGGGAGCAGCCGCAGGTGTACGTTTCCGGCGGACGCCGCGGCCTCGACATCGCGCTCGACCCGCAGGATCTGGCGCGGCTGACGGGGGCTCAGTTCTCGGAGATCAGCTCCGGGTAGTCGTTGCGCACGTTGCCGACCGCCTTATCGACGGGCCGCACCGTCAGCCGCTCCAGATAGTCCAGCGGCGTGGGGTGCAGCAGCTCCGCGGCCTGCGCGGCGGTGCCGGTCACCCACTGCTCGATCTCGTCGGTGGCGAGCAGACGGGGCAGCCGGTTGTGCAGCCACTCCAGGGGACCGTGGGATTCGGTGGTGACCATGGTCGTCGAGAGGCGGTCCAGGCCGGTCGCCCACAGTGCCGCGACCCACATGACCTCTCCCAGAGAGACGAAGTGGGGCCGCTTGCCGGTGCCGTCGTCATGCCATTCGTAGTAGCCGTCCATGGGGATGAGCCCCCGCCGGTTCCCGAAGGCGTCCCGGAAGCTCGGCTTGGTGGCCACGGTCTCACCGCGGGCGTTGAACAGCGGCGGACCCGAGTCGTCCTTCTTCCAGTGCGGCAACAGGCCCCACCGGGCGGGATTGATCTGCGCCTGGGGCAGAGAGAGGCGCACCAACGGCACGGTCTGGGTGGGTGCCAGGTTGTAACGCGGCGGCGGGGTGCCTTCCGGCGCATGGACCTCGGTGACCCCCGGGAGGTTGCCGACGGCGTCGAGAAGCGAGCCGTCGGAGGTGAACAGAACGAATCGACCGCACATAGTCTCTATTATGGACTCCATGACTGCCCTTTGGCCTGCGCCCACTGCTTCAGGACCGATCAGGTGGACCCAGCACGTCCCCGGATCCAAGTCGATCACCAACCGTGCCTACATTCTCTCGGCACTCGCCGACTACCCGTCGGTCATCAAGAACGTGCTGCACTCCCGCGACACCGACCTCATGGCCGGTGCCCTGCGCACTCTCGGAGTCCGCATCCGCGACACCGACGGAGCCGTCCACGTCGAACCCGGACCACTGCACGGTGGTGAAGTCGAGTGCGGTCTCGCGGGGACTGTCATGCGTTTCGTACCGCCCGTCGCCGCCATGGCCTCCGGCACCGTGATCTTCGACGGCGACCCGCAGGCCCGCGTCCGTCCGATGAACACCATTCTCGACGCCCTGCGCACTCTCGGGGTCCGCATCGAAGGCGACACCCTGCCTTTCGCCGTCACCAGCAACGGCACCCCGGAGGGAGGCGTCGTCGAGATTGACGCATCCGAATCCTCCCAGTTCGTCTCCGGCCTGCTGCTCGCCGGACCCCGCTTCGCCAAAGGCATCACGGTCCGTCACATCGGTGACCGCCTGCCCTCCCTGCCGCACATCGAGATGACCGTCGACATGCTCCGCAAGGCGGGCGTGCAGGTCGATGTCACCGAGAACTCCTGGAAGGTCCACCCCGGTCCCATTCAGGGCCGTACCTGGAACATCGAGCCGGACCTGTCCAACGCGACCCCGTTCCTCGCCGCCGCCGCGGTCACCGGAGGCGTCATCCGCGTCCGTGACTGGCCCCTGACGACCACCCAGCCGGGTGATGCGATCCGCCTCATCCTCGAGACCATGGGCTGCAGGGTCGACCTCCTCACCGCTGACTCCGGCCCGGGTCAGGACCTGCAGGTCACCGGCCCGGATGCGGGCGTGCTCAAGGGCATCAGCCTGGACATGTCCGACATCGGTGAACTCACCCCGACCGTCGCGGCCCTGGCCACCCTGGCCTCCACCCCCTCCGAGCTCACCGGCATCGCGCACCTGCGCGGCCACGAGACGAACCGCCTCGCCGCACTCGCCCGGGAGATCAACAACCTCGGCGGCAACTGCGAGGAACTCAACGACGGTCTGCGCATCACCCCGGCGCCGCTCCACGGCGGCGTGTGGCGCTCCTACGCCGACCACCGCATGGCCACCGCCGGCGCCATCATCGGTCTGCGTGTCGAGGGAGTGGAGGTCGAGGACGTCCAGACCACCGCGAAGACGCTCCCCGGCTTCGAGACGATGTGGCAGGACATGGTGACGCGTGGGTAGGACTCAAGCCTCATGAGTAGACGACAGTGGGACGAATCCGACGTCCGCGTCCGCCCCTCCCGCCGCGGCACCCGTCCGCGCACCAAGGACCGGCCCGCACATGACGACGCCGAGTTCGGCATGGTGGTGACCAAGGACCGCGGCCGCTGGGGAGTGGTGCTCGACGGCCGCGAGAACCCCATCATCACCATGCGTGCCCGGGAGATGGGCCGCACCCCCGTCGAGGTCGGCGACCGCGTCGGCGTCGTCGGCGACACCTCCGGCCGCGAGGGCACCCTGGCGCGCATCGTCAAGCTCGAGGAACGCACCTCGGTTCTGCGGCGCACCGCCGACGACACCGACCCCTACGAGCGGATCGTCGTGGCCAATGCGGAGCAGCTGCTCATCGTCACCGCCGTCGCCGATCCCCCGCCGCGCTCCGGCTTCGTCGAACGGGCGCTGATCGCAGCCTTCGTGGGCAACGTGCAGCCCGTGCTGTGCCTGACCAAGTCCGACCTCGCCGACCCGGCACCGTTCGCCGCCGAGTTCGCGGATCTCGACGTACCCGTGGTCATCGCGGGTGTCGACGACCCCCTCAGTCCCGTCGTCGACCTCGTCGCCGGGAAAGTCACCGCCCTGGTGGGCCACTCCGGCGTGGGCAAGTCCACCCTGGTCAACCGCCTCGTCCCCGATGCCTACCGCGAGACCGGCGAGGTCTCCGGCGTGGGCAAGGGTCGCCACACCTCCACCCAGTCCGTGGCCCTGCGCCTGCCTTTCGAAGAAGGCGGCTGGATCATCGACACCCCCGGCATCCGCTCCTTCGGGCTGGCGCACGTCGACGACAACACCGTCATCGGTGTGTTCGGTGATCTGGCCGCCGCAGCCGAGGACTGCCCCCGCGGCTGCACCCACCTCGGCCCGCCGGCCGACCCGGAGTGCGCCCTCGACAACTTCGAGCCGGACACCGCCTCCGCGCGGCGCCGCGATGCCGTACGCAAGCTCCTGGAGGCGCTGCGCTCCAAGGAGGAATGGGAGCTCTAGCAGCGGCAGCACCGGGAGGTTCCTCTCCCACAGCCTGGTTCCCCCCCCCGAATGGGGACGGCCCCGTCCACGCCGATGAGGGCGGATGACGGGGCGTCGACAAGCAGGAACTAGACGGCCTTCTGTGCCTCAGCTGCGGCGACCTTCTGACGCCACTCCGGGGTGCGGCCGGTGAAGTTGAGCACGGCCTCCTTGACGGAGGGGCGCAGCGTGGCCAGCAGACGCAGCCCGGTGCGCAGACCGGCGCGCTCACCGTCCTCGGAGGCACCGACCCAGAGCCTGTCGGAGACCTCGGGGTACTTGGTGAACGCGGCGTTGGAACGCACCTCGGGGGCGTTGTCGCGGTCAGCGGCCAGGAGCTTGTTCGGCAGGGTGAGCTTGAGCAGGGTCTTCTGGACCTTGAACAGCTGCATCGGGAAGGAGTCGGTGTTGTAGGGTAGGTCGAATTCCCTGCAGATCGCCTCAACACGCGTGCCGATCTCCGCCAGACGGTTGGACGGCATGTCCGGGAAGAGGTGGTGCTCGATCTGGTAGTTCAGGTTGCCGGACAGGATCGTGAGGATCTTCCCGCCCTTGAAGTTGGCGGAACCGAGCATCTGACGGAGGTACCACTCGTCGTGGGTCTCATTCTTCCACTGCTCCTTGGTGAAGGTCTCCGCCTCATCCGGGAAGTGGCCGCAGAAGATGACGGCGTAGGCCCACACAGAACGCGCGAAGTTGGCGGTCGCGTTCGCGGTGACGGTGTGCATGAAGTTCGGGCCGGACAGGGCCGGGAAGAGCACGTAGTCGCGCAGGCCCTGGGTACCGGCCTTACGCATGGTCTCCCAGAACTTCGGGGCGGTCTCCTTCCAGGTGGCACGGCCGGCGGGGATCTTGCCCAGCTCGACGTCGTAGAAGCCGACGGCCCACTGGAACAGCGACGCCAGGGTCACGTTGATGACCGGCTGGAAGGCGTGCATAGGAGTCCACTTGCGGTCACGGGTGACGCGTAGGACGCCGTAACCGACGTCGGTGTCCATGCCCAGGATGTTGGTGTACTTGTGGTGCGCGAAGTTGTGGGTGTGCATCCACTGGGAGGAGGGGCAGATGTTGTCCCACTCCCAGGTGGTGGAGTGGATCTCCGGGTCGTTCATCCAGTCCCACTGGCCGTGCATGACGTTGTGGCCGATCTCGAGGTTCTCGAGGATCTTGGACAGCGACAGCAGCGCGACACCGGCAAGCCAGGCCGGGCGCCAACCGGAGAAGATGAGCGCGCCCCGGCCGGCGATCTCCATGTAGCGCTGGGTGCGGATGAGGCTCTTGATGTAGCGGACGTCCTTCTCACCGAGATCCGCCTCGAACTCCTCCTTGATCGCGTCGAGGCGCCGACCGATCTCCCGGATGTCCTCGTCGGTGAGGTGGGAGTATGCCTTGATGTTGTCGATAGCCATGGTGAAGTCTCCTTATGCGTCGATGGTGACGTCGCCGGCGGCCACGCCGACGCAGGTACGGATGCGGGAGCCCGGCTCCTTGGTGTCGCCGGTGCGCAGGTCGTGGACGTGGCCGTCGACAAGCTCACGCACGCAGGTCTGGCAGATGCCCATGCGGCAGCCGAAGGGCAACTGCACGCCGGCGGCCTCGCCGGCCTCGAGGATGGTGGTGGCACCGTCGACGGTGGTCTGGATGCCACGCTTGGCGAAGGTGATCGTGCCGCCCTTCGCGTCGGAGGCGCGGTCGAGGGTGAAACGCTCGACGCGGATCTCGATGTCGTTGTCGGAGGCCCAGGACTCGAGCTCATCGAGCATGGTGGCCGGGCCGCAGGCGTAGATGACACGCTCGCGGAAGTCGGGGACCAGCTTCTCCAGGACCTGCGGCGACACGCGCCCGTCCTCGGAGGTGACCTGGATGTGGGCCTCGTAGTCCTCGAGGACGTCCGCGAAGATGAGATCGGAGCGGTTGCGCACCGAGTGGACGACCTTGATATTGGTGGAGTCGCGGCGGCCCTCCATGCTGCGGAGCATGGCGATCACCGGGGTGACGCCGGAGCCGGCGGTGACGAACAGCAGCTTCTCCGGCAGCGGGTCGGTGAGGTGGAAGTCACCGGCCGGGGCGGCCAGACGCACGTTGATGCCCGGTCGGGCGGTGCCGACCAGGTGGGTGGAGAGCCTGCCCTTCTCCACGGCGCGAATGGTGATGGAGAACAGGCCGTCGCGGGTGTCCGGGGCATTCGTCAGGGAATAGGAGCGCCAGATGTAGCGTCCGTCGACGCGCAGACCGATGCCGATGTACTGGCCTGCCTCGAAGGTGACGGGCACGCCCCAGCCGGGGCGGATGACCAGGTGGATGGTGTCGTCGAGGCACCGTTCGACACTCTCGATCTTGCCGCGCAGTTCACGCTTCGACCACAGCGGGTTGGCCAGGACGGTGTAGTCGTCGGGCAGCAACGGTGTGGTGAATCGGCGCAGAATTCCGCGGAAGCGTGCGAGTCCATCGGGCGATTCGGTCATCGGCCCCTCCTTGAGTCAGTTGGTTACGTCAGCGTAGCCTACGTCAACGTAACCCCCTTGTCCATCAGTGGCCGTAACTAATCAGAGAAGCTCTATGAGAAAAGGGAGCTCCGTCGGGTCGTAGAAGGCCATGAAATTATCCTGGGCGTCCCCGACGGTGAGTTCCGCGTCCTCATCGCCGAGATCCGCGGCATCGACAGCCTCGATGGCGGCCTTCGTGGCCTCCTCGGACTCCTCGATGTCGATGTGGATCGCGGCAATGTCCTCCACACGGATCTGCGCCGGACTCAGCGACACCACCGACTCGCCGTTCTCCGGCGTGAGGGTGACCACCTCATCGGCCACGTCGACGGACACGACCACGCGGCGGTGCGGGAAGGTCTCCTCATCACCAATGGCCAGCAGCCGCAGTGACGCCTCCGCGGCGTCAAGGAAGGCCGCGTAACCGATCTCGTCCTCGTCACCGGAAGTGTAGAACTCCAGCAGCGCGGGAGTGGCGGCGAAGCCCCAGCCGGAACGGGCCGACATGACACCGGTCTCGTGCAGTCCGGTCAGCATGGCGAAGGTCGCCGGCAGATAGACGCGCACCCTAGAACTCGCCCTCGATGTCGAAGATGGAGCAGATCTCGATGACCGCACGGTCGAAGACCTGGTACAGCACGCCGACCAGGCCCGCCTCGACGGCACCACGCACATTGAGGATCGAGTCGTCGACGTGGACGCAGTCGTTCATCGGCAGGTCGAGTGCGGCGGCTGCGGCGGCGAAAGCCTCCGGCTCCGGCTTCTCGGCGCCGATCTCACCGGAGAGCATGACGGCGTCGACGATGCCCTTGAACTCCCACTCGCGGATGTGCTCGGCCCCCGGGCCACCCGGATCATTCGAGAGGATCGCGGTGGACACACCGTTCGCCCGCGCCGCGGCGAAAAGCTCACGCCAGCGCCGCTGATCCTCCTCAGGTCCGTCCAGTACCCCGACAAAGTCGACGATCAGTCCACGCACTCGTTAGCTCCCTCATGTCAATTCGCTTACTACGTGCCACAATGATACCCAGCCCACCCCGCGTCCGTGCCCGGTGACCCACTGGAGCAGCCATGTTGTCCCCCGTCCCCGGCCTCACGCACCTCAAGGTGCTCACTCCTGTCCCGACGCTTTCCGACGCCACCCCTCCCCCACCCCCGCCCCGCACGTCCGGAGCAGCCGGGGTGTCGGGGGCATCAGGGACACAGCGTCGTGCGGAGGCTCTCGTGCGGATCGCCCTGGAGTCCGCATTCGGCATGCGTCCGTTGCCGCATCTGCGCACGACCCAGTTCGACACTCCGGTACGCCTCCACGTCGCGGCGCGCCAGCGGCAGGGGGTGCGGGGAGCGGTGCGCGTCCACACGTTCCACCTGCGTACCGACGGCGAGCTCTTCGGCACCGCCGTCTCCGGCGGCCGCGCTCACGCGTTCACCGGCCGCGTCGCCGAGCGGCGTCTGGTCAGCTTCCGGGTGCTGTGAGGGCCTGCCCGGCGCGGTAGACGGTCGCCTCATCATGGTGGCGTCCGATGACCTGCATCCCGACGGGCTGGCCGTCGATCTTCCCGACCGGCACCGTCAGCGCCGGATGGCCGGTGAGGTTGGCGGGGACGAGCAGTGTCGTGAGGTCCCCGCGCAGGGACAGACCCGCCGAGGGCAGCGTCGGCGCGAGCAGTACATCGACCTCGGCGAGGGCACGGTCGAGGTCGGCGCGGATGACCTCGCGCACCCGGAGTGCCTCGAGATAGTCCACTGCGGCGATGGTTTCGCCGAGCTGGAGGTTGAGGCGCACCGGCAGGGAGATCTCCTCCGGTCGTTCCCGCAGCGTGCGGTGGTGGATCGCCGAGGCCTCCGCCAGGGTGATGACTGAGGTGGCCCAGGGGGCGTCGTGCAGCGAGGGCACAGACACGGAACGCACCTCCCACCCGGTCCTCCTCACGCCCTCCCGGAACACTGCGGCCACCTGTTCGTCGACACCCGTCAGGAAATAATCCTCCTCCACCCCGATGACCAACGGTCCCCCGCTGAGCTCACAGGTGCTTCCGGTGAGCGCCGCGAGCACCGCGGCATTGTCCGCCACGGTGCGGGTCATCGGTCCGAGACAGCCGACGGTCGGGGCCAGCGGCACGTCACCATGCGTGGGCACCAGCCCGTGCGTCGGCTTGAGGCCAACGCCCCCGCAGACCGCGGAGGGCAGACGGATGGAGCCGGCCGCGTCCGCCCCGAGCGCCGCGAAGGCCAGGTACCCGGCCACCGCCGCCGCGCTGCCCCCGCTGGAACCGCCGGCCAGTGTGCCGGGGACCCGAGGGTTACGGGCCGGCCCGTACCAGGGGTTGTCGCCGGTCGTGCCCCAGGCGTACTCGTTCATCTGCAGCTTGCCGAGGATGACGCAGCCCGCCGCCCGCAGCCTGTCCACCACCGTCGCATCATGGGGTGCCACAAGATCCCGGTGGGTGCGGGATCCGAGTGTGGTCACCTCACCGCTGACGTGGATGCTGTCCTTGAGGGCGACCGGCACGCCGTGCAACGGCCCCCGGGAGCGTCCCTCCGCCAGCTCCCTGGTGAGGACGGCCGCCTCGGCGCGGGCGGCGTCGTGCCGTACCGAGATGTAGGCGCCGACCCCCGGGTCGACGGCGTCGATACGGGCGAGTTGGGTGTCGACGAGCTCCAGCGGTGTGAGATGACCGGCGGCGAGGGCGCGGCCGGCGGTGAGGGCGTCGTCGAAAAGCAGCTCAGTCACCGGCCCACGCCTCCGGCCCCGGACTCTGCGGGCGGAGCTGGAGGAGCGCACGGTGACGCTCAGCGAGTACCTCCGCCTCCCCCTCGGTGGCGGCGATGCCACGGCTGAGCAGCAGCTCCCGGATCACGTCATCCACAGGAGGCTAGACCTGGGTGGTCTCCGGCTCCGGCTGCGGCTCGAACTGCTTGCGCAGCATGAACAGGTTGCGCACTGTGTCCTCCTTGATGCCCTCCTTCATGCCGTTGAACATGTCGCCGCCCTCCTTCTGGTACTCGACCAGCGGGTCACGCTGCGCCATGGCACGCAGGCCGATGCCCTCCTTGAGGTAGTCCATCTCGTAGAGATGCTCACGCCACCTGGTGTCGATGACCGGCAGGATCACCATCCGCTCGATGTTGCGCATCTGGGCCTCGCCGCCCAGCTGGGAGACGTTGGCCTCCAACTGGTCGTACTGGACGTTGGCATCGGCGATGAGAGCCTCGCGCAGCTCCTCGGCGGTGAGTTCACCGTCGTGCTGCTCCAGCAGGGCCTGCCAGGTGAACGTCGGGCCGTAGAGGGACTCGAGGGCGTTCCACAGCTGGTCCAGGTCCCAGTCCTCGACATAGCCCACGGCGGTTGCACCATCAACGTAGGCGGAGACGGTCTCGTCGATCATCTTGCGGATGTACTCGCGGATGTCCCTGGACTCCAGGATCTCGCGGCGCTCGGAGTAGATGACCTTGCGCTGCTCGTTGAGGACCTCGTCGTACTTCAGGACGTTCTTACGCATCTCGAAGTTCTGGTTCTCCACCTGCGCCTGCGCACCCCTGATTGAGTTGGTGACCATCTTCGCCTCGATCGGGACGTCATCCGGGACGTTGAGGCGGTTCATCATGTTCTCCATGGTCTGGCCCACGAAACGGACCATGAGCTCATCACGCATGGAGAGGTAGAAGCGGGTCTCGCCCGGGTCACCCTGACGGCCGGAACGGCCACGCAGCTGGTTGTCGATGCGGCGGGACTCGTGACGCTCGGTGCCCAGTACGTAGAGGCCACCGGCCTCACGGACCTTGTCACCGAGCTCGTTGGCACGCTGGCGGGCCTTCGGCAGTTCCTCGTCCCACGCGGCCTGGTAGGCCTCCTCATCCTCAAACGGGTCGAGGCCGCGCTCACGCAGCCTGATGTCGAGGATGACCTCGGGGTTACCGCCGAGGACGATATCGGTGCCACGACCGGCCATGTTGGTGGACACGGTGACGGCACCCGGCAGGCCGGCCTGCGCGATGATCTGGCCCTCCTGCTCGTGGTGCTTCGCGTTGAGCACCTTGTGGGTGATACCGCGGCGCTGCAGCAGCCCGGAGAGATACTCGGAACGCTCGACGGAGGTGGTACCGACCAGCACCGGCTGCCCCTTCGCCACACGCTCCGCGATGTCGTCGGCGACGGCCGCGAACTTGGCCTCCTGTGTCTTGTAGACGCGGTCGGTGAGGTCCTGTCGCTGGTTCGGACGGTTCGTCGGGATCGGGACAACATCGAGCTTGTAGATCTGGTGCAGCTCGGCGGCCTCGGTCTCGGCGGTACCGGTCATACCGGCCAGCTTGTCGTAGAGACGGAAGAAGTTCTGCAGGGTGATCGTCGCGAGGGTCTGGTTCTCGCTCTTGATCTCCACCTGCTCCTTGGCCTCGATGGCCTGGTGCATTCCCTCGTTGTAGCGACGACCGGCGAGCACACGTCCGGTGAAGGAATCGACGATCATGACCTCACCGTTGCGGACGATGTAGTCCTTGTCGCGGGCGAACAGCTCCTTCGCCTTGAGGGCGTTGTTCAGGTAGCTGACCAGGGAGGAGTGCTCCGGGGCGTAGAGGTTGTCGATGCCCAGCTGGTCCTCGACGTACTCGACGCCGTCCTCCAGCACACCGACCGTGCGCTTGCGGTGGTCCACCTCGTAGTGGATGCCCTCTCTCATGCGCGGCGCCAGGGTGGCGAAGACGTTGTAGAACTGCGAGGACCCTTCCACCGGACCGGAGATGATCAGCGGGGTACGGGCCTCATCGATGAGGATCGAGTCGACCTCATCCACGATGGCGTAACTGTGGCCGCGCTGGACCAGGTCTCCGAGGCTGCGGGCCATGTTGTCACGCAGGTAGTCGAAGCCGAACTCGTTGTTCGTGCCGTAGGTGATGTCCGCTGCATAGGCGACCCGACGCTGGTCCGGCTGCAGGTCGGAGAGGATGACTCCGACCTGGAGACCCAGGTAGCGGTGCACACGGCCCATCATCTCGGCGTCACGCTTGGCCAGGTAGTCGTTGACCGTGACGATATGGACGCCCTTGCCCTCGAGGGCGTTGAGGTAGGCGGGGAGCACCGAGGTCAGGGTCTTGCCCTCACCGGTCTTCATCTCGGCGACGTTGCCGAAGTGCAGGGCCGCACCGCCCATGACCTGCACGTGGTATGGCTTCTGGCCGAGGACCCGCCAGGCCGCCTCACGGGCGGTGGCGAAGGCCTCGAGGAAGATGTCGTCGAGTGTGGCACCGTCTGCCAGGCGGGCCCGGAACTCGTCGGTCTTGGCCTTGAGCTCGGCGTCGCTCAGGGCGGAGAACTCATCGTCGAGCGCGATCACCTGATCAGCCATCTTGTGGAGACGCTTAACGGTGCGCCCTTCACCGGCGCGAAGCAGCCTGGACAGTCCAAACACGTGCAGTCGTCCTTAAGGTCAGATGGAAACTAGTTTCTTCCGCGTCATTGTACGCAACAACGACGAGGCCGCCGTCCCCGGATGGGGACGGCGGCCTCGCGTCGTACTGATGCAGTCCCTGTCAGGACTCATCCACCAGGGCGATCAGACCGTAGTCAAATGCATGACGACGGTAGACCACGGACGGACGGTTGTCCTCCTCGTTGATGAAGAGGTAGAAGTCATGTCCCACGAGCTCCATCTCCGACAGTGCCTCATCGACACTCATCGGGGTGGCGGTGTGCTCCTTGGTGCGGACGACCTGACCCGGGATGACGTCCTGAACGGAGTCGGCGTACGGGTCCACGTCGTACTGGTCCTGAGCCTCACGTGCCTTCTGGGCCTCGGCGACCATCTCTGCGGCGGCGACACCGGTCGAGGTCGGGGCGCGGTGGCCCGAACGCGAGATGGAACGGCGTGCCTTCACCTTGCGCAGGGAACGCTCCATCTTGGCCAGAGCGGTCTCCAGGGCGGCGTAGAAGCTGTCCTCCTTGGCCTCGGCGCGAGCCAGGTGGCCCTTGCCGGTGGCGGTGATCTGGATACGGTCGGACTCCGACTCACGGCGCGGGTTCGGCTCGTGCTGGAGTTCCACGTGGAAGAAGGTCAGGGTCGGGTCCAGGCGCTCGATCTTGGCGAGCTTGGAGTTGACGCGCTCGGCAAAGTGCTCCGGCACCTCAACGTTACGGCCCGTGATGGTGACCTGCGCCTCGGGGCTCAGGACATCGGTGTTCTCAGCAGGTGATGTCATCTGCTTCCTCCCTACTATTGGTGGGACAACTTCAAGTCACCTCCATCGTACATCCGACCATAACTGGGCGAGCATCACCCCCTGCCTTTCATGCGTGGCAGATCACAATCGCCCCCACCACCCGGCACCCTGCCGCCAAAAGAGCCTCTGAGCTGGCCGCGAGCGTCGATCCGGTGGTCGCGACATCATCCACGAGCAGCACCTGACCAGGCGGGATCCGCCTCAGCTCCAGCGCTCCGGCCAGGTTCCTCCGCCGCTTCTCGACGCCCAGCCCCACCTGGTCCGCCACCCCAGGGCGGTGTCGCAGAGCCTCACTCACCGCGAGGCCGGAGGCCCGGCACACGTCGGTCACCGGATCGCCGCCGCGCAGACGGGCCGCCCTCGCGCGGGTGGGGGCGGGCACCAGCACGAGGTCCGGTGCGGAGACAAGTTCCCCGCGCACCTGCAGGAACTCCACCGCCGCGGCGAGCACGGGGCCGAGCAGACCACGAACCGCGAGGTGCCGACGCTCCTTCATCGCGAGAACCACACGACGGTGGGTGCCGTCGTAAGGTCCCAGCGACCATACGGGCACGTGCGGGTCAACGCGGGTGTGGATGCGCTGAGGTGGGGTGCGCAGCGCCTGCCGGCACCGCCGGCACAGGTGCTCCCCCGGGGCAGCGCAGCCGGCGCAACGCCGCGGGAGGAGCAGGTCCATCTACTTGGCGACCACCGGGGCCGAGCGCACACCCTGGAGTCCGTAGACCTCACGCCAGAAGATGTTGTCCCCGCCACTGGTCGGCAGCTGCAGAGTCGCGTGGGAGTCAGTGAGGTAGAGCATCGACGCCGTCGCGGCGACAGCCACCACCGGGGCCGCGATATTGCCCGAGGGCAGTGAGGTCGCGGCGGAGCCGTCCTGTTCGACGCGCCATACCGGGGTCTCCGGGGTCGACGTGCCCACCAGGAGCGAGCCGTCCGGCTGCCAGTCCAGCGATAGTGCCGTACCACCCAGCTGCGGGGCGATTTCCCGCAGGTTGACGATGCGCCTCTCCGACGGCACCGGCTGCTCCACGACGCCGACATAGAGTCTGCCCTCGATGATCATGGCGATCCGGGCCCCGGAATTGGACAGACAGATGACGGAGATCTCGCCCGGCATGGCCTCCAGGGCCGTGATGTCGACCTCGGTGGAGCTGAACTCCCCGGTCGGGCCGGAGCGCACGACCCGGACGACCTTCTCCCCGTCGACGACCACCCACTGGATGCTGGGGTCGAACTCGGAGGTCGGGCGTGAGATCGTCCGGGCCCGCAACGCCTCTCCCAGGTCCCCGCCGAGAGGACCTGCCAGCAGCACCGACTCATCCCCTTCACGACGGACCGCCGCCACGGTCCCCTCCCCCGTGATGTCCACGGACTCGATGCCCCCGAGGTTGCCCAGGTCGCCGTCCACGGGCACGACCTGGCTGGAGGAGACACGGCTGACCACGCCGTCGGAGAGGGCGTAGAGCGGTACCGGAGCCGCCGCATTGACCCGCGGGTTGAACTCTGCGAAATCATCGGTGTTGAGCTGTTCGTACCCCGGCGCGAGCGGCTCCCCGTCGACGAGCACGGAGTAGGGCTCGGGGATGTTCGCCACGGCGAGCGTCCACACGAGCTGGGAGGCGAAGAGCAGGCGGTCGTCGGATTCGACGTCCGCGAAGCCGGTGAAGTGGTACGCGCCGTCCACGACGCCCGCGAAGGTCGCCTCCGGAGGCAGCACACGGCGCACGCCGGGCACCAGCGTCGGCGACGGGCCCTCCATCATGAGGGTGATGAGCGCAGCGTCGAGGGACTGGTGGCCGGAGTAGATCCACCGGCGGTCCGAGACGAGTACCTGTCCGCCCGGGTCCAGGAAGAACACCCGCTGCGGCTGGAACTGGTTACGCAGCTCGGTACGCTCGAGCACCACGCCGGCGGGCAGGGACTCGATGCGCCATTCCCCTCCGGTGCGGATCATCTCGATGGTGGCCTCGTAGACGCCGTTCTCCGGCTCGTAGGCACCGCCGGTGGCGATCCGGCCGACGACCGCACCCCGTACGTTGAAGGTCCTCCGCTCCGAGGTGGCGCCCGCGGCCGTCACCAGGTCAATGCGGTTCACCACCAGCATGGACTCGTGTGCGTCCCACTGCCGCGAGGTGTCTGCCGTGAGGTAGGCGCGGGAGGTCTGGTAGTTCTGGGTCGGGTGCGCGCTGGCCCTGTAAAAGTCACGCAGCAGCAGGTCAGGCTCCCGGCCCGGGCGGGGCCCCAGGTTGGACTCCTCCTTCACCTGCGGCTCGAAGGAGCGCACGGCCTGCGGCTCCGTGTTGGTGGGCAGGGTGGTGCAGGCGGTGAGCAGACCGGTCGTGGCGACCAGTGCCGCCAGAATTCTCAGGCGCGTCATGATGCGGGTGCCTCCAGTTCCAGAGGGCTCCGGGTGATCGGATTGCGCGGCTCCCGCGGCAGGAGCACGCGGAACTGCGAGCCCACCCCGTGGTTGCCGGCGGCGTCGAGCTGTCCGCCGTGAAGGGCGACGTCCTCACGCGCGATCGCCAGGCCGAGCCCCGTGCCGCCGGAGTGGCGGCGGCGGGAGGCGTCGGCACGCCAGAAGCGGTTGAACACCAGTTCCTCCTGACCGGGTTTGAGCCCCACGCCGTGGTCGGTGACGGTGATCGCCACGGCGTCGTCGTTCTCCGCGAGGGTGACGTCGACGGGGTTGCCCTCGGAATGGTCGATCGCGTTGGCGATGAGGTTGCGCAGGACGCGTTCGATGCGTCGCGGGTCACCGGTCATCAGCACCGGTTCCTCCGGGGTGTGGAAGCGCACTTCGACGTTGAGCTTCTCCGCGATGTGGCAGGTCTGCTCCCAGGCGGAGGTGATGCACGAGCGGACGTCGATACGCGCCTCGGAGAGGTCGGCGACACCGGCATCGTGACGCGAGATCTCCAGCAGATCCGCGAGCAGTTCCTCGAAGCGGTCGAGCTCACGGACCATGAGCTCTGATGCGCGCCGCGTGTGCGGTTCGAGACTGTCCGGGTCGGAGGCGATCATGTCCGCCGCCATGCGCACCGTGGTCAGCGGGGTGCGCAGCTCATGGGAGACGTCCGAGGTGAACTGGCGTTGCAGGTTGCCGTACTCCTCCAGCTGGTGGATCTGCTTCGAGAGCTTCTCCGCCATGTCATTGAAGGACAGCGCCAGACGGGCCATCTCGTCCTCGCCGTCGACGATCATGCGTTCCCGCAGGTGACCTGCGGCGAGGCGCTGGGCGATACGTGAGGCGGAGCGGACGGGCGCGGTCACCTGCTGCGTCGCCAACCAGGCGATGCCCACGAGGAGGACGACCACCACCACACCGGCCGCACTGAGCAGACCACGCAGCAGAGCCAGAGTGGAGGCGTCGGGCTCCATCGACATGACCAGATAGACCTGGAGTTCAGGTATGTCCGTCTCCGTCGGTGTGCCGATGACCAGCGCGTTGTACGTCGAACCGTCATCGCGGTCGATCGTGGCGAACTGGTAGGAGACCTGGTCCTCACTGACGAAACGACGCAGTTTCTCCGGAATGCGGTAGCCCTCCGGGGAGGTCATGGTCGTGCCGTCCGGGTGGGCCACCACCAGTACCGGTTCATAGACGGTCGTGATGTCCGCCTGGGAGGTGCGCTGCGTGAGGGAGGCCCGGGCGGAGTTGAGTCGCACCTGCAGCGTCGAGGTCGTCGACGTGGCGTCGATCTGCCTCTCGACGGAGGTGCGTGCCCGGTCGATCTCCGAGTTCGCGATATCCAGCTTCGCGTCCACCAGACGCGATGTCACCACCGAGATCAGGGCCATGCCGAGAATGAGCATGACCACCGCGGACGCGACGAAGATCGAGCCGATGACCCGTACCTGGAGCGAGGTCCGCCAGGTCTCGCTGACGCGGTCATAGACTCTGTTGAGCTGGGCGGTGAGCTGGGAGACTATGCGCTACTCCCCCATTCCCGTCTTGTATCCGACACCGCGCACGGTGAGCACGATCTGCGGATTCTCCGGATCCTTCTCGATCTTCGCGCGCAGACGCTGCACATGCACGTTGACCAGCCTGGTGTCGGAGGCATGGCGGTAGCCCCACACGTTCTCCAGCAGTTCCTCCCTGGTGTGCACCTGACGCGGCTTGCGGGCCATCTCCAGGAGCAGATCAAACTCGAGCGGCGTGAGAGCGATCTCCTCGCCGCCGCGCTTGACCGTGTGCTCCGGGACATCGATGGTCAGGTCGCCGACCTCGATGACCTCGGAAGGCTCGGACTCGGTGCGACGCAGACGTGCCCGGATACGGGCGATCAGCTCCTTCGGCTTGAAGGGCTTGGTGATGTAGTCGTCCGCGCCGGACTCCAGTCCGAGGACAACATCGACGGTGTCGGTCTTGGCGGTGAGCATGACGATCGGCACGCTCGACTCCAGTCGGATGGCACGGCAGATGTCGACGCCGTTCATGCCGGGCAGCATGAGGTCGAGCAGGATCAGGTCGGGCTCGTGTTCACGGAAGGCCGGCACCGCCTCGTTGCCGTCCATGACCGGAACCGGGTCGAATCCCTCCGTCTCCAGGACGAGAGTGAGCATGTCGGAGATCGACGCATCATCGTCGACGACGAGAATCTTGGGTGCCATGGAAAGTCACAGTCCTTGTGTTATGTGTGCAATCTCTTGCAATACTACGTCCGCGCTCGTGGTCACTAGCCAGCGACTCGCCCAGCCCCGCTCGGCCAGCCCCAGATAAGCATCATAGGTGCGCTGCTGCAGGTCCGCGTCACGTTCGTAGCGGTCCCTCTCCCGGCCGGCGTCCTCCGACTCCCGCTGCACGGCGCGCTGCGACGCCGTCGCCGGCTCCGTGGCCAGCAGCACCTGCAGGTCCGGTCGGGGCAGCCCGAGACGTCCGAACTCGAGGTCGTGCACCCAGTCGGCCACGGACTCGTCGCGCAGCCGCGCCACCGAGTAGGCGGCGTTCGACGCGACGTACCGGTCCAGCAGAATGATCCGGTCACTGTCGACGTACGGTTCGAGCTGCTCCCGCGCCCCGTGCCGGTCCAGTGCGAAGAGCGTGGCCATGGCGTATGCGGAGTCCGTGAGGTCACCCATTCGCCCGTGCAGGGCCTCCTGCACCAGGTGGGCGGGGGCGGAGGTCTCGTAGCGGGGGAACGCCAGCATGTCGGCATCGACATGTTCCCGGATGGCACGGACCAGCGTGTTCTTGCCCGCGCCGTCGATCCCCTCGATCGCGATGATCATCTAGGACAGTGCCTCGGTGAACGCCTCGATGTCCCTGTCATCCTCGACGGACTCGAGCAGCTCGGCGGCGGCCTCGCGGAGAGACTCGTCGCCGGTGCCGATGAGCTCACGGATGAACGGGTATGCGTCGGCCACGTCTCCGGCGGAGAACGGCGCGCCGGCCCAGATGGCGGCGATGGTGGCGGCCGCGAGGCCGTTCAGCCGCTCCATCTCGTTCACATTGGGCTGCCTGAGCACGAGCAGGCAGGCATCGCGGACGGCCTCCACGATGTCGTCGTTGTCCAGGTCGCTGAGCTCATCCAGGAAATCAATGTTGTCTTCCTCGTTGAAAATGGCGACATCCCAAGCGCTCATTGCTGTCTCCCTCTCCTCTGATCTGCGAAACCCCGTCACACTGTGGGAAGGGTCCATAAAACTAGTCGTGTCGTAGCTTATTCGTCTGCTATGTTGTTACCGAGTCGTTACCAGCATGCCTCGGAAGGGGGTCCAGGTGGACAGGGACACGCGTCGCGTCCAGCTCTTCATCATCGTCGGCCTGATGACCGCCGGTGTCGTCGGCTACGGAGTCTGGCGCGCCGGAACTCCTACGATCCCTTCCGCCTCTGATACTGCCACGGCCAGAGCCGAGGTATCCACCATTCCAGAGTCCGAGCCGGCCTCACTCATCGCCCCCGCCCCCGAGACACCCACCGTCTCAGCGGAGGCCGCACCGCAGACGGTCACCCCGCAGCTTCTCGACGATCCCTTCCTCGCCCCGCACGCCATCGTCCAGGCGGTGCCCAGCACCATCGCCCCGACCACCGTGTACCGGCCGGAGAACATCCGTCCCGTCGTCCCTGCAACGGAAGCTGCGGTGGAGCCGACGGAGCTCGCGTCCACCACGGGGCAGCCCTCCGAGCCGGCGACCCCCGATGTGGAGGGTCCGGAACCGTCGGAGATTCCGGACGTCACCGGGGAGCCCACCCCACCCACGTCAACCCCGTCTGCGCCCGACCCGGAGCTGCCGTCCGAGCCCGGGCCGCTCGAGCCGCAGAACACTGCAACGCTGACACCCACCGAGGTCCCCGGGGCTCCCGAGGCCTTCGAGGCATCCGAGCCCACCCGGACCACCGCACCGGTGGTACAGGGCCCCGTCGACACACAGCCCGCCCCGCAGGAGCCGGGGATCGAACGGGCCGCCGTCACCGTGCCGCAGCCTTCCCGGCCCATCTCCCCCAGTGCGGCTCCCGGCAGCAGCTCCTGAGTGGCTCCTGCCGCAGGTCAGACGCAGGCGAGAAACAGTTCGCCTCCCTCCACTGAGGAGATCTCCCACTCCGGGTCGTCGGCGGGGATCCAGGCGGCCTCACCGGGACGCAGCCCCAGGTTGCCCAGCTGAATCTCTCCCGCGGTGCACAGGGCAATGGTGGGTCCGTCATGGTCGTAGCGGACGGAACCGGCCGGTGCCAACTCGAGGCGTCGCAGCCGGAACTCGTCCGCGGGCACGTCATACTCGCCCTCCCGGACCACGACCACCGGGTCGGTGACCGAGTGGAAGCGGAGGATCCGCACCAGTTCGGGCACGTCGACGTACTTGGAGGTCAGTCCGCCTCGCAGCACGTTGTCGGAGCTGGCCATGACCTCGACCCCGAGTCCGGAGATGTAGGCGTGGAGGTGACCGGCCTCGAGGAAGAGAGCCTCCCCCGGCCGGAGCACCAGGTGGTTGAGCAGGAGGGCCCCGAGAACTCCGATGTCGCCGGGGTAGCGTTCCTGAAGTTCCAGGACGGTGCGCAGCACATCGGAGATCCAGTCGCCGCGGTCGAGCTGATCCTGCGCGGCGCTGACGATGCCGTCGATGAGTGTGTGACGGGCCGCCGACGGGATGGTGATCCAGGTGGTGAACAGGCCACGCAGACTGTCCTCCTCGGCGCCGAGGTCGAGGATGGTGAGGTAGCGGTCGAGTTCCGGGCAGTCCAGCGCGGAGAAGAGCTCGAGGGTGCGCTCGAGGGGCCGGAATCCGACCATCGCGTGGAAGTCGGTGAGGGCGACGACGAGCTCCGGTTTATGGGAGGCGTCACGGTAGTTGCGGTTCACGGCGGTCAGCGGGGTGCCGAGCTGGTTCTCCCTGTCGAAGCCCTCGCGGGCCTGCTCCGCAGAGGGGTGAGCCTGCAGTGACAGCGGCTCAGCGGCACCGAGCAGCTTGAGCATGAAGGGCAGACCGTCACCGAAATCGCGGCACACGCGCGGGCCGAGGGCGGCCTGCGGGTCGGCGGCGATGATGTCGGTGAGTGGGACGCCGTCGACAAGCGAGGACCCCACCGGGTGTGCACCGAACCAGACCTCCGCCTCCGGACGGGAGGACGGCGAGGGCTCCCCACGCAGCTCGGGGATGAGCGTGCGTGAGCCCCAGGGATAGCTCCGGAGGGTGCCGGTGAGCTTGTGCATTCAGTAGTCCTCGCTTGGTGCTTCGGGGAGGTCGTATGTGGTGGCCGCGAGCCCTCGGGTGATGAGCTTCAGCGCAGCGGCCAGCGGACCTACACCGGGGGTCTCACAGTTCTCGGCGCGGGCGTCAGGAAACGCCGCGGCCGCATCCGGGTCCTCCGCCCAGACAACAATCCTCAACGGTAGCAAATCAACCGGACCGTCAATGAGCGGGTCATGGAAGAAGTCGTGCACGGGAGCGGGCGGCGGTGTCTCCATCTCATCCATGGCGGTCACCCCGGACGGGATGCCCTTCAGGGACCACAGCACGGCCATGAGCTCGGCGACGGCGAAGCCGGTGCGGTTGCCGCCGGTGTGGAGTACGCGGGAGAGGTCACCGAACTCGCGGAGCTGGCGGCCGGGATTGACCACCGTGTCACGTTCAGGTGAGAGCTGTTCGAGTTCCTCGTCGATGTGGTCGGCGGTGTCCTCGAGGCGCTGGGTCACGAGGTCCGGGTTCTCCTCCAGCAGGTCGAGCACGGTGCTGATCGCGGTGATCGAGCGGGTCGGCGAGGCACCGAAGACGGTGGGCAGGGCCGGGATGAGGATCGTGCCGGAGGGGGCATCCTCGAGGACGGGTCCGCGGGGTGGGCCGACCAACAGGGTGGTGGCTCCCCGCCGGTCGGCGGCGATGAGCCCCTGGGAGACGTCCGGGGCGTCTGCCCGGTCACCGACCACCATCACGATGTCGAGGGCCCCGACGTAGGACGGCAGCGCATCGGTGACCACCACGGGTACCCGCAGGGGCGAGCGCATCCGCGTGACGAAGCGTGCCGAGGCCGTCGCCACCTGGTCCGTCGCGATGATGACGACGCTGCGGGGCTGCAGCCCGTAGAGTCCCGCCATCTGCGGGATCGCCCCGGCGACGGCACGGGCCTGTGCACCTTCGTGGGCGACGTCGTAGAACCGTACGGTTTCACCGCTGTAGGCGGAGCCGTCGAGGTAGGCGTCGAGAGAACTGTTGTCCATGCGGTCGTCCATGCCCCCAGGATAGTGCGGGGTCAGCGGCGCTCTGCTCAGCCCCGGATGATCGCGAGGATCTCCCCGACAAGTTCGTCGACCTCCGCGCGGGTCGGGGCCTCGACGTTGAGGCGCAGGAGCGGCTCGGTGTTGGAGGCGCGGACGTTGAACCACGCGGGTGTGCCCTTCAGTTCCACGGTGACGCCGTCGAGACGGTCCACACTCTCGATGCGGTCGGCGAAGGCGTCGAGCACGGCCTGCGTGCTGGCGGACTGGTCGGCGACGGTGGAGTTGATCTCGCCGGAGGCCTCGTAGCGCTTGTACTCGGCCATCATCTCCGACAAGGGCTTGTCCTGGGAGCCGAGGGCAGCGAGGACGTGCATGGCTGCGAGGATTCCGGAGTCGGCGTTGAAGAACTCGGAGAAGTAGTAGTGCGCGGAGTGCTCGCCCCCGAAAACGGCCTCGGTCTCGGCCATCTTCGCCTTGATGAAGGAGTGGCCGACGCGCGTGCGGACGGCGGTGCCGCCCTCCTCCGCGATGATCTCGGGCACTGACTTCGAGGTGATGAGGTTGTGGATGATCGTCGCCCCCTCGTTCTCCTGCAGGTAGCGCTTCGCCACGATCGCACAGATCGCCGAGGGGCTCACCGGGTCACCGTTCTCGTCGATGAAGAAACAGCGGTCGGCGTCCCCGTCGAAGGCCAGACCGATGTCGGCGCGCTGCTCGACGGTGAACTTCTGCAGGTCCACGAGGTTCGCCGGGTCCAGCGGGTTGGCCTCGTGGTTGGGGAAGGTGCCGTCCAGCTCGAAGTACAGCGCACGCACGTCGAGCGGCAGCCCCTTGAACACCTCGGGCACCGTGTGTCCACCCATGCCGTTCGCCGCGTCGACGGCCACGACGAGCGGGCGGATGCTGTGCAGGTCCACCAGGTCACGGAGGTACTCGCCGTACACCTCGAGGGTGTCCTGCTGCTTCTCGACGCCTGCCTCGCCGTCGTACGCCGGGATGCCGTCGACAAGCATGTCGATGATGTCGGACAGTCCGGTGTCCTGCGACACCGGGCGCGCGCCCGCGCGGCACAGCTTGATGCCGTTGTACTCCGCCGGGTTGTGCGAGGCGGTGAACATCGCGCCCGCGCAGTCGAGGGTGCCGGCCGCGAAGTAGAGCTGATCGGTGGAATTGAGCCCCAGCATGACGACGTCGAGGCCCTGCGCACGTGCCCCCCGGGAGAAGGCGGCGGCCAGCTCCGGCGAGGAGGGGCGCATGTCATGGCCGACGGCGATCCGCGTCTCACCTTCGGCGCGCAGCAGGCTGGCGAAGGCGGCGCCGACATCGCGGATGAACTCGGGGGTGATCTCCTCGTCCACGAGACCGCGGACGTCGTAGGCCTTGATCACACGGGACACGTCTTCGCGGGTGCGCTGGGTCATGGGTTCTCCTGCTGTTCGTCGGTACTGAACAGCAGAGCTTACCCGGGCCAGATGAATGTTCCCTGTCAGGACGGAATGTGGACGGGACAGAACACCCCGTTCCCGATGGCGGGTCCCGGCCCGCACCCCTAGGAGTGGTCGGTGTTCTCCGCGGACTCCTCGAGCCCGGGATCCTCATCGTCCGAGACGATCCGCAGGTGCGCGCGACGACGCTGCTTCTCATCCTCCAGGCGCCGGGCGCGATGGACCGGGTGCAGGGAGGTCTCGGGGTCCGCCGGATCCTCCGGATGCAGCTCAGGCCCCTCAGACTCGACGAGACCGCTGGTCACCCGGCCGGCCTCCCGCACGGCCTCGGCCAGTGCGGTGAGGTCCTCGTCCTCGTCGATGTCGATGTGGTTGACACGCAGCATCTCCCACCCCAGCGGGGCAGTGATCTTCTCCGCGTGATGGTCACACAGATCCCAGCTGTGAGGCTCGGCGGCGGGCGCCAACGGGCCCACCACTGCGGTGGACTCGGCATAGGCGTACGTCATGGTGGCCACGGCAGGCTTGCCGCAGCCCGGGCGGGAACAACGTCGGAACTGGCTCACGGCCACTAAGTCTAAACCTTTCCTTTAGAATTTGGTACCCCACGGCGTCCCGCGCGCCGCGCCCCGCCCGTAGACACACCGAACTACCATCACCCCTATGCACACCAGGACGTTCCGTGACCGCCACGGCCGGGGGGTACGCGGACCGCTGCTCCCCATGGACGCACCCCGCTACCGCACCCGCGCGGAGTCCTTCGACGTCGCCGTCCTGGAGGCCTACGCCCCCATCCTGCACTCCTATCCGGATCAGCTGGCCAATCTCGACATCGCGGTGGACACTGTCCCCCGCATGCGGCTGCGCGCCGGCATGACCGTGCTCCCCGACGAAATCGTCGCCGACGGCCCCACCCCTCTCGGCCGCGTCATCCCGGCGGGCATCGACCCCCAGGGACGCCCCACCCGCGCCCGTCTCGTGGTGTTCCGCATGCCCGTCGAACAGCGCAGTGCCACCCCGCAGGAACGCGATGAACTGCTCACCGGCATCCTCACCGCCCTGGTGGCGCAGTACCTCAACCTGGATCCACGGGACATCGACCCCGGCTACCAGTTCTAGACCGTCCGGGATTCCAGCCCCGGAATCGCCGAGACAACCCCACAGGGGCTCCGCACATTCTCCGGAAGGTCAGCCGATCTGCTTCTTCAGCCGGCGACGTTCGCGGTCGGAGAGCCCTCCCCAGATACCGAAACGCTCATCGTGCTCCAGCGCATATTCGAGACACTCGTCCCGGACCGCGCAGGCCATGCAGATGCGCTTGGCCTCCCTGGTGGAGCCGCCCTTCTCAGGGAAGAACGCCTCCGGATCGGTCTGCGCGCACAGGGCCTGGTCCTGCCATTCCCTCTCCACTGCCCCGAAAAGCTCGTCCAGGCTCATTTCCACGGCCGCTCCGTTGACGCTGGCCAGACCTCCACGGAAAACGGTGCCGTCACCAATGTTGTCCATGGTGCCCCCCTTCTCCGTTCGACGTTCGGCGGTGATTTCCGCCAGTGATCATTGTGGTGATTGTTACACTGATGCGATTACACACGGGGTCACTAAATGCCGTCAACCGGAATGAGTGGGAATAATCCCCAAAATCACATTTCCGCTGGCGACTATTCACACCAGTCACACGAGCAACAGGCCCACATATGCGGGGGTGGACAGCGGGGGTCCTACATGTAGTGGCGACTCAGCCCCCTGGCAACAATTGGCAGGATTGGGGCCACTCCCCGGCGTGTCGTTACGCATCCGAGGAGAAACGGACCCCATTGTCCGGAATGGCCACACCAGGCCACACACGCATGCCGCCCTGCAGCTCACAACGGGCCCCGATCTGGGCTCCCTCGCCGATGACGCACCCCGTGATCCGGGCATTCGCGCCGATCCGCGCACCCGAGGCGATGATCGAGTCCCGGATGACAGCCCCCGGTTCGATGGTCACGCCGTCGAACACGACCGTGTCATCCAGACGGCAGCCCGCACCGATCTCCGAACCTCGTCCGATCCACGTCCCTCCCACCAGGATGGTGCCGGCGGCGACGCCTGCGGTCTCGTCGACGAGCATCTCCCCGGTACGCCCCTCCAGCAGCGGCGAGTGCGCGATACCGCGCACCAGGTCAGAGGAGCCGCGGACGAAGTCGTCCGGACGGCCCATGTCACGCCAGTAGGCGTGGTCCACGTGACCGTAGACGCGACGGCCCTGCGCGAGAAGCTGCGGGAAGGTCTCGCGCTCGACGGAGACGACGCGCCCCGCCGGGATCTCCTCGATGAGTTCCCGGCGGAAGACGTAGCAGCCGGCGTTGATCTGGTCGGTCGGCGGATCCTCGGTCTTCTCCAGGAACTCCAGCACGCGGCCGTCTGCGTCGGTGGGCACGCAACCGAAGGCACGCGGATCCGGCACGCGCACGAGGTGCATGGTGAGGTCGGAGTCCTTCTCTGCGTGGGTCCTGAGTATGGCCCGCAGGTCCGTCCCTCCCAGGACATCGCCGTTGAAGACCATGACGGTGTCATGGCGCAGCCGGTCATAGACGTTGCGGATACCGCCGCCGGTGCCCAGGGCCTCCCCCTCCACCACGTACTCGATCTCCAGGCCCATGTCAGAGCCGTCGCCGAAGTACTCCTCGAAGACCTCCGCCTTGTAGGAGGTGCCGAGGACGACGTGCGTCATCCCGGCCGCCTTGATGCGCGCGAGCAGGTGCTGCAGGAACGGGTAGCCGGCGGTCGGCAGCATCGGCTTGGGGGTGTTGACCGTCAGCGGGCGCAGACGGGTACCGCGGCCCCCGACGAGGATGACGGCGTCGGTACGCGAAGGGTCAATGACATCAGACACAGGAGTCCTTTCGGTTGGTACGTGCCCGGGTGACGGCAATTGCGCTGCGGGCGTTGAGACCCGCCCGGATGAGGCCCCGCAGCGGCGCCTGCCACGGGTGCGGCAGGCGGTCCGCCTGGAAGCGGTACGCCGACTCGTGATGGGCCGGGAGCATCGTCTCAGCGTACTGCCCGGCCACGTGCCCCTTGGCGTGGGTGATCTCGGCGGACGGGCAGTAGATGTTGCGGAACCCTGCACGTGTGAAACGGTCCCCCAGGTCAACGTCCTCCATGTACATGAAGTAGCGCTCGTCGAAGCCTCCGACGGCGTTGAAGGCGTCCCACCTCACCAGCAGGCAGGATCCCGATAGCCAGCCGGCCTCGCGCTCGCTGTCCATGTCGGCGTTGTCGCGGTAGGACCGTGTCCAGGGGTTGGAGGGCCAGATCTGCCCGAACAGCGCATGGCCGATGCCGTTGCGCAGCGTCGGCACCGCGCGGGCGCTCGGGTAGACGGAGCCGTCCGGCTCGACGATCCGCGGCCCGACCGCCGCAGCCTCCGGGTGGCGTTCCATGCACGCGATCATCGCGTCGATGGCACCCTCGCCGAACACGACGTCCGGGTTGCTCAGCAGCAGGTATTCAGGGTCAATGTCACCGGCGTCCCGCGCGGGCCGCAGATGGCGCGCACCGACGTTCATGCCGGTGCCGTAGCCGAGGTTGCCTCCGGTGGGCAGGAAGTCCACGTTCCCGCTTCCCGACGCCGCCTCCTCCGGCACCCCGTCCCGGGAACCGTTGTCGGCGAGCACGACGTGCACCCCCCGGACGGTCGCTCCAGGCAGGCTGTCGAGGAACGCCCGGAGATGGCGTCCCGGAGAATAGGTCACCGTCACGACGGCGATCGGAGTCTGGGAGGTGGTCACAATGTGTGAAGCATAGTGTCGCCACCCGTCGACGAGCCGCTACGCCACTCGCAATGACCTAGACTTAACCCCCGTGAGTGACAAGTATCGCCGCGTGCGCGACATCCAGGCCGCCCCATCCGCCGCCATCCCGGCACGTCAGGCAGGCCCGGCGCCCCTCAAAGCGCTCCTGGCGTTCTTGTCCGTTCTGGTGCTCCTGATCTCCGGCCTCGGCTACGTCGCTGTCGGCCGCCTCGGCACCGACATCGCCTCCGCCGGCAACCTCCTGCTCGGCGGCGGCCAGGGGCTCAAGGGCAAGGCGCCCGACGGTGCGACGGACATTCTGCTCGTCGGCTCCGACTCGCGTACCGACGCCCAGGGCAACCCCCTCTCTAAGGAGGAACTCGCGCGTCTGCGCGCGGGTGTCGACGACGGCGAGGAGAACACCGACACCCTCATGGTCATCCGTGTACCCAACGACGGGTCCTCCGCCACCGCCGTGTCCATCCCCCGTGACACCTATGTTGCCGACGCCAAGCACGGCAACATGAAGATCAACGGCGTCTTCGCCGCACACAAGATCGCCAAGGCAGAGCAGCTCCTGGCCGGGGACGCCTCTGCGTCGGAGATCGAACGGCAGGCCACCGAGGCAGGCCGTCAGGGCCTCATCGGCGCGGTCTCCGATCTCACGGGCATCGAGGTGGACCACTACGCCGAGATCGGCCTCTTCGGCTTCGTCCTGCTCACCGACGCCGTCGGCGGCGTAGACGTGTGCCTCAACAATGACGTCCAGGACGAGTTCTCCGGCGCGGACTTCCATGCCGGGGTGCAGACCCTCGACGGAACCCAGGCCCTCGCCTTCGTCCGCCAGCGTCACGGTCTGCCCCGCGGCGACCTCGACCGCATCGTCCGCCAGCAGGCCTACATGGCCTCCCTGGTGAACAAGGTGCTGGCCGCCGGCACCCTGACCAACCCGACGAAACTCTCCGACATGGGCACCGCCGTCGAACGTTCCGTGGTCATCGACGACAACTGGGACATCATGTCGTTCGCCACCCAGCTGGCCAACCTCGCGGGCGGTAACGTCGTGTTCAACACCATCCCGGTCACCTCCATCGACGGCGTCGGTGACTACGGCGAGTCCATCGTCACCGTCGACATCCCCACCGTGCACGCCTTCATGGATGAGCTGCTCGGATCCATGGAGATCACCGGGGAGGACACCCCGGACGGTGACGCCGGGAACTCCCCCGATAAGGTGCAGCTCGCAGACAAGGACATCCACGTGCTCAACGCCGGTGTCACCACCGGCCTGGCCGGCAACGTCGGCGGCTGGCTCTCGGAGGAGGGCTACTCCGTCGTCGAGGTCACCAACGCCCAGCCGGGCATCTACGCATACTCACAGGTCGTCGCCGCCGATGCCTCCGACCCGGATGCGATCGCTCTGGCGGAGGCCCTCGGCGGACTGGAGATCACCGAGAACGCCGAACTCAATGCGGACACCCTCATCGTGGTCACCCACGACGAATGGACCGGCCCCCTCGGTGACGCCTCCCTCGTCGGGGACTCCTCCGTCGGCCCCTCCACCGGTGCTGGACTGGGGGCCGGCGAGACCGAGACCGTGGGTACCCCGGGATCTGACTTCGGTGAGGCCGAGGTCGCCCCCGAGATCGACGCCGGCGGCGACGGACCGAGGTGCGTGAACTAGGAAGTACTCACCTGGATCCTGGCGGCCAGTTCGTTCTGTGTGCTGGCCGCCCCGGCAATCACTCCCCCACGTAGGCGATGGCGTCGATCTCCACGGTCGCGCCGTAGGGCAGGCCCGACGCCTCGAGGAAGGTGCGGGCCGGGCGGGCTTCGGCGAAGTGCTCGACGAACTGCTCGTTGGCTTCTTCCCGCAGGGTGACATCGGTGACGAAGTAGGTGAGCTTGACCAGGTCCTTGAGCTCGCCCCCGGCGGAGGCAAGTCGCTCGGTCATACGCTCGAGAGCCGCTGCCAGGGCCTCCTTGCGCCCTTCCACCGGCCGGTAGTCCTCGTCCACGGACAGTGCCCCGGAGACGAAGATGAAATCACCGGCACGCTTGGCCATCGAATAGGGGTGGTCAGAGGTCGGCTGCATGGCCATTCCTTTCGGGTTGAGACTTGCCCCCATCATGTCCACACTCGGGTGACCACGGCCACACATCTGTGGAAGCACCCCTGAAAGGGTCCACCGCGTCGGGCTGGCGCAGACGGGGGGTACCGACGAGAAGGGCGCAGAAGCACAAGGGGAACCTCCAGGCGAAGTCCAGGTGGACCGCCTCCGGCGACCCCGGGGCACCTCACAGGTAGACAGTCGCCAGGGACACCGAGATGATCGCGCCCACCAGGTAATTGAGCCAGAGGAACACACGCCACCCGTCGTTGACGGTCTCACAGGTGTCGTCGGTGACGTTCCAGAAGCGCAGGGCGTTGACCACGTACCCCAGCCCCGCGAGGCCGACAATCCATCCCGGCGCAGGCAGGAGGAACAGGAGCAGCGCGGCGAGGAGATAGGTGGCGGCGACCATGCGGGTGACGGCCCGCGCCCCGAACACGGTGGCGATGGAGGACAGGTGGCCCTCCCTGTCGGCCCGCACGTCCTGCACCGCGCCGAGTGCATGGCTGGCCATACCCCACAGGAAGAAGGAGGCGACAGCCACCCAGAAGTATCCGGACACCTCCCCGGTGCGGATGGTGGCTCCGACTATCGCCGGGGTGACGAAGTGCGCGGCTGAAGTGGCGGAGTCGAGCACCGGACGTTCCTTGAAACGCAGGGGTGGTGCGGAATAAGCCACCACCGCGGCCATGGACACCGCCAGCCACAGCGCCGACCGCCAGGTCCCGGAGGCGAACATGACCACCAGGAACGGCAGCGTCGTGAGCAGCGAGGCCCACAGCAGCGGCGCATGCATCGACCGCGGCAGCACGGCCCCCTCGACGCCGCCCTTGCGCGGATTGCGGATGTCGGACTCATAGTCGAAGACATCGTTGATGCCGTACATGGCGATGTTGTACGGGATGAGGAAGAACACGACACCCACCCAGAACAGCCAGTCCAGGCCGTTGCCCACGAGCAGGTACGCCAGGCCGAAGGGGAAGGCGGTGTTCACCCAGCTGATCGGTCGGGAGGCGGCGAGGATTCCGCGCAGGACCCTCATGATGAACGTCGCTTACCCGGCCAGAGTGCCGGTACCACCAACGCCGCGAAGAGCGGATAGAAGAGATCCTCCACCGGCACGAGCCCCACCCGGGGACCGAGGCGCTGCGCCTCCCCGTAACCGACGAGGTCCCCCAGGATCATGAGGTTGTCGAAGATGACGGTGAGCACCACCAGCACCGTCAGAACCAGGGCGGTGACCGCCCACTGCCGGGGCGCAGCGCGGAGATGTCTCCCGGCCAGCACCAGGCCGACGACCAGGAAGGGGACGCTGATGAGCAGATAGGTCATGGAGTCACCTGCGTGGGGCGGGCGTCGAGAAGCAGTCGTGCACCCGTGGTGAGGTTGATGGTCAGATAGGTGAGGAAGAACAGGAACACCGGTTCCTCGAGCGGCATCTCGGGGGCGAGGTTGACACCGGTCATGTAGGGCGAATCACCGCGGAAGAACGTCCCGGTGGCGATGCCCAGGGCGTCCCACAGGAGAAACGCCCCCACCATCCCGATGCTGAGGACGAGGGCACGGCGGGCGTCGAGGAAGAACGCCAGGCGCCAGCGCCAGTCACACAGCACCATGCAGCCTGTGGCGACCAACAGGATGGTCAGGTATGCGAAGCTCACAGGTCTGCCTCCGGGAGAGCACCGGGGCTGGTGTCGCCGCGCAGGCGCTTGATCACGTTCTCCGCGGAGATCAGGCACATGGGCACGCCGACCCCGGGGACGGTGGTCGCACCCGCGTAGTACAGTCCCTCGACCTTGCCGGAGATGTTGCGGCCGCGGAAGAACGCCGACTGACGCAGGGTGTGTGCCGGACCGATCGCCCCACCCCGCCAGGCGTGGTAGCGCTCCGCGAAGTCCGTCGGGCCGATGGTGTGCCGTGTGACGATGCGGTCAGCCAGGTCGGGAATACCGGCCCAGTCGGAGATCTGGGCGATGGCGGCGTCAGCGATCGCCTCCACTGCCGGGGTGCCGGAACCACGGAACAGGCTGCCGTGGCCGAGTGACTCGGAGGCCTGCACGGGGACGAGCACGAAGAGGTTCTCATGCTCCGGCGGGGCGACCCCGTCCTCGGTGGCCGAGGGCATGGACACGTAGATCGACCGGGAGGACCCCAACGGGCGCTCCGGTTGCGGGCTGTCGAAGACGGTGTCGAAATCCGTCGACCAGTCCTCACTGAACAGCAGGTTGTGGTGGACCAGCTGTGGGATCCTCCCCCGCACGCCCAGCATGACCAGGACCGTGCCGATGCCGGGGTCGCGGGTGGCGAAGTACTTCTCCGGGTAGGTGCGCAGCTCGGCGGGCAGCAGGCGCGTCTCCGTGTGGTGGAGGTCCGCCCCGGAGACGACAATGTCCGCGCTCAGTTCCTCGACGGAGCCGTCGGCGTTGCGGACCCGCAGTCCGGTTGCCCGCTTATCGACGCTCGTGATCGCCGTGACCTCTGTGTTCAGGCGGAACTGCACCCCCTGTTCGAGCGCGAGGCGGTGCAGAGCGTGCACGACGGAGGTGAAACCGCCGACCGGGTAGCGCACGCCCTGCACGAGGTCGGTGTGGCTCATGAGGTGGTACAGGGCCGGGGTCTTCTCCGGGCGGGAGGAGAGGAACACCGCCGGGTAGCTGAGGATCTGGCGCAGACGTGTGTCCCTGAAGCGGGTGTTCACGAAGTTCTGCAGAGAACCCGTGAGCAGGCGCCCGAGCCTGCCGGCGCGGATGAGCACGTCGCGGTGCACGAGGGGCCGCAGGGAGGAGAACGTCGTGTAGAGGAAGCGCTCCAGCGCGATGCGGTAGGAGTCACCGGCAGTGTCGAGATAGTCCCGCAGCTTCTTCCCCGCTCCCGGTTCGAGAGACTCGAACAGCGCCGCGGCCTCGTCGACACCGGTGGGAACATCCACAGGAGCACCGTCCTCCGGGAAGACGCGGTACGCGGGGGTGAGGTCGACGAGGTCGAGCTGCTCCCCGGTGGTGGTGCCCAGCAGCCGGAAAAAATGCTCGAAAGCGTCGGGCATGAGGTACCAGGAGGGGCCGGTGTCCCACCGGAATCCGGGGTGGTCGGCGACGGTGAGGTCACCGGCCCGACCGCCGACGGTGTCGAGCTTCTCGACGACCTGCACTTCGTAGCCCTCCTTCCCCAGCAGAGCGGCGGTGGCCAGGCCGGCGATACCGGCACCGATGACCAGGGCTGTCGGGGCACTCATGAACGACCAGCTTTCCGGGGAGGGGACAGACGTGGGGCGGAGACCGCCGCCCCGGCTATTATGGCTGCTTTACGGTGCCGTGGCACCCTGATACGGCGGCTCACGAGCTCAGCGGCGGGGACAGCCTCGATGCGGTCGGTGAGTTCGGCGAACAGACGGGTCGCAGCGAGCACCCCGGCGCGCGCGGCGCCGGGAAGAAGGGGGATGACGGCGCCAGCGGCGTCCAGTTCCTCCCGGATTTCAGCGACAAGGTGGGCCTTGTCCGTCTCGGTGAGATCCGCGATGTCGACATCGGGGAAGTAGCTGCGCCCCAGGACCCCGGTGTCCTCACGCAGGTCGCGGAGGAAGTTGACCTTCTGGAAGGCCGACCCCAGCGTCTGCGCCCCCGCCTCCAGGCGTGCCCGCTCCGCATCGGTGACGGGGTGGTCGACGAGGAACACCGACAGACACAACAGTCCGATCACCTCAGCGGAACCGTGGACGTAGGCGTCGAAACTGCTCTGGTCATGACGGGAGGAGGTGAGGTCGCGTCTCATGGAGGCGAAGAAGGCGCGGACATGGGCGGGGTCGAAGCCGCAGCGGCGGGCGGAGCTCGCGTAGGCGTGCAGGACGGGATCCGCGTGGAAACGTCGGTCGGGGGCGGCGAGGACGGCGGCCTCATAGGCGTCGAGAAGCTGCGCGCACTCGGCGGGTGTGGCCCCGGCCTCTGCGGCGGTCCCGTCGACGATCTCGTCGGCGATCCGCACCACGGCGTAGAGGTTCCGGATGTCGCGCCGCACCTTCGGCGACAGCAGGGTCGTGGCGAGGGAGAAGCTCGTGGAATAGGAGGTGATGACCTTCCCCGTGGCGCGCGAGGCCATCCTGTCGTAGCGGTCCAGGTAGTCGAACTCAGACATATCTCCCCAACATCCTCTCGATCCCGTCGGTCACCTCATGCAGGCCGGCCCGAATCCCCGGTTCCAGCCCGGCATCCTCGATGAAGGTACGCGCCGCCCGCAGATGCTCCCTCCCCTCCGCCGCCACAGCGGCCGTGATCTCCTTCCACCGGTGCGGGTCGGCCCCCTCATCCCCCGACATCCGCATGGTCATGAGGGTGGCCCGTCCGTGCAGCACATCACCACCCGCCAGCTTCCCGGTCTCTGTGCTCTCACCCACGGTGCCGGCGATGTCGTCCGCCGCCTGGTAGGCACGTCCGAGTTCACGGGCGATGGGCTCCATCGGTGCCGGGTCCCGCCCGGCCGCCAGCGCACCCAGCTGCAGGGGCGCCCCGAAGCTGTAGACGGAGGTCTTGAGGTCATTGCTCAGTCGGATGAGGTCCTGGGCCGGTCGGGGCTCTGCGGAGTGGGCGATGTCGAGGACCTCCCCGACTATGGTCCACTGCGCGGCGTCATTGAGGATACGAAGGGCTCCGCGCACCAGGGTGTCCTCCAGGTCCGAGTCCAGCAGGATCCCGACGGCTCCTGTGAGCCCGAGGTCCCCGGCCGTGATCGCGAGGGAGGTGCCCAGGTGCGCATCACCGAACTCCTCACGCACCGCAGCGTGCACGCTCGGATGACCACGACGGGTGTCGTCGCGGTCGATGATGTCGTCATGGATGAGGAAGGCCCCGTGCAGCATATCCACACTCGCCCCGAAGACCGTCGCCGCCCGCAGTCGGGCGCCGTGTACCTCACCGGCGGAGATGTGCACCAGACGGGAGCGCAGGTGTTTTCCCCCAGACGCGTAGGTGGACACCCCCCGGTAGGCGTGATCCAGCAGCCGGGAGGAGGTCGGTGCGGCCGCGCGCAGCGACACCAGGTAGTCGTCGAGAAGCGCCAGACTCGCAGACACCTTGGAGGGGATGTCACTGTTCATGAGAGGACCTCCCGGCGCGTGGGCCCCAGCAGACCGCGGGCTGCCAGTCGGCGATGAGGTGGGTGCCGACGCCACGCACGCAGGATCGTGTGCATCCCCCGGTGGAAACGCCGCACCGACTGCCGGGCGCCGTGCAGGGCCCGGGCATCCATGTCGAGGGTGAGATCGGGTTGGAACCACACAGTCTCCTCCGGGCGGACCTCGAAGGACATCTGCATGTCCTCGTGGGAGGCGGTGTCGGCGGAGTCGAGCCGGTCACGGACCGCGCGCCACCAGTCGGCTCGCACGGAATAGTTGGTGCCGAACAACGGGTGGTGCCCCAGGGCCGCGCCGACACTGCGGCGGTAGGCCGTGAGATAGGCCGTGCTGGCCAGATCACCGCGCCGGCCGGGGATCTCGAAGCGGGCCACCCCGGTGACTCCGACGACCCGACGCCCAGGGGAGCGGTCGGCGGCGTCCCAGGCTGCGTGGAGACGGGTGAGGTAGTCGGCGGGGGCGCAGGCATCGGCGTCGGTACGCGCCAGGACATCCCCGGTGGCGGCGTCGAAACCCGTGTGGGTGGCCCAGGTGATGCCGCGGCGGGGTTCATGGATGACACGGGCACCTGCCCGGGCAGCCACCTCCGCGGAGTCATCCGTTGAGCCGTTGTCCACCACGATGATCTCGTCGGCCGGGGTGTCCTGGGCGGTCAGCGAGTCGAGGCACCGTCGTAGCAGAGTCGCATCGTTGAGACAGGGGACGACAACACTGACGGTGCGGCGGAGTCCTGACACGCGGTCCCTTCCTGGAGTATCGTCGATCACGGATATCGGATACTTCCAATGTACGTCACACCTGTTTCTGTGACAGCACAAAACACGCCCCACGCTCGATCTGCCTAGCATGGGGAAGCATGGAGCTTCTCGCACATCTGCTCAGGACCGACCCTTCGACACCACGGTTGACCGTCTACAACGAGTCCACCGGCGCGCGGCTCGACTTCTCCGCAGTGACCCTGGACAACTGGGCGGCGAAAGTCGGCAACATGCTGCTCGAAGAACTCGACCTCGAGCCAGACTCCCGCATCGTCATTGACCTGCCTGTGAGCTGGCAGGCTGTCGCGATCGTACTCGGAGCTCTGGCCACGGAGATTGAATGGGGCTTCACCGGCGAAGGGGACGTCGTCTTCACGTCACCGGAGTTCCACGACAACTGGACGGGTCTGGGTGCCGATATCGTGATCGTCACCGATGACCCCTTCGGCCGCGGTGTCGTCGAGTCCGGCGGCGAGCTTCCCGACGGCACCATCGACTTCGGCCCCACGGTTCGCTTCTACGGCGACGACTTCTTCGGCCCCGCTCCCGCGCTCATCGACATCGTGGTGGCAGAAGGCGGACCCGAACGTGTGCTCTCCACGGGGTGGACCACTGAGGAGGGGCTCGTCCGCTCCGTGCTCGCCCCGATGTCCGCGGGCGGTTCCGCCGTGGTGGTCGCCGGGATGTCCACTGACGCGCGGCTCGCGGAGATCGCGAAGGCGGAGAAGGTGACGGTGCAGCTGTAGAAGGCCTGCCGACCGAGGGGGACCTGCCACATCCCCTGCCTTCAGAGCACGAGGAGCACCCCGGGATGCAGACGATCAACCGGAGGTACGCCTTGTCGGCACGGCAGCGGCAGGAGGTTCCGACATGGTGCTTCCTGGCGCGGCACTTGAACGGATACTGACACATGGTGGATCTTCCCCCTCTTCATGAAGGGGTACGGGCACCGATCTCCACGACTGGCGACCACGGCTCACATGTGTCCGCTCCGCGCAGAGTGCCCCCACCTCCGTGACCCGCTCCGGTGTTATCGTTTCGGCATGGCAACGGTCACATTCGACAAGGTGTCCATCCGTTACCCGGGCGCGGAGCGTCCGACGGTCAAGGATCTCGATCTGGAGATCGCGGACGGCGAGTTCCTCGTGCTGGTAGGCCCTTCGGGCTGCGGAAAGTCCACGACCCTGCGGGCGTTGGCGGGCCTGGAGCCCGTCGACTCGGGTCACCTGCTCATCGACGGCGAGGACGTCACCGGGGTGGAACCGGGCGACCGGGACATCGCGATGGTGTTCCAGAACTACGCGCTGTACCCGCATCTGAGTGTCGCGAAGAACATGGGTTTCGCCCTCAAGCTGGCGAAGATGCCGGCCGCGGAGATCAGTCGGCGCGTGCAGGACGCGGCGGAGATGCTCGGCCTCGAGGAGTTCCTCGACCGCAAGCCGAAGGACCTGTCCGGCGGTCAGCGGCAGCGCGTGGCGATGGGTCGCGCGATTGTGCGTGACCCCGCGGTCTTCCTCATGGACGAACCACTGTCCAACCTCGACGCGAAGCTGCGTGTGCAGACCCGCGCCGAGCTCGCCGCTCTCCAGCGCCGTCTCGGCACCACCACCGTCTACGTCACGCACGACCAGGTCGAGGCCATGACAATGGGCGACCGCGTCGCCGTGCTCAAGGACGGCATCCTCCAGCAGGTGGCTCCCCCGCGGGAGCTGTACGACACCCCCGTGAACGAGTTCGTCGCCGGTTTCATCGGATCCCCCTCCATGAACCTCTTCCCTGGCGAGGGGGTGACCCTGGGGGTGCGGCCGGAGGCGATGCAGGTGGTCGTCGACAAGCAGGCCCCGGAGGGGTGGGCAACCCGACCGGGCATCGTGGACCTTGTGGAGGAGCTCGGTTCCGAGTCCTATGTGTACGCCACCAGCGAGGGCGTCCGGCTCGTCGCGCGCCTGGGCGACCGGAAGGTGCCGGAGCGTGGTGCGGCAGTCACCTTCGCGTACAACCCCGCAACGGCACACCGCTTCGACCCGGCCTCGGGAGAACGTCTCTGACACACCCCCGCGAGGGGGTGATCGGGAACAAGTTGAACCTGGGGTGTTATCTGCCTCACTACATTGAGAGGCAACCGTAGTTTATGAAAGGTAAATCACAGATGAATATTGCACTGAAGCGCCCGGGTCGTTCCCTGGCGGCCATCGCCATCGTCTCAACCGTGGTTCTCGCCGGTTGTGCTGACAGCGGCGACACCGAGGAAACCACCACCGCCACGGCAACCGACACCACCACCGCCTCCGAGGCGGCCTCCGACTCGGAGGAGGGGCGTGGCCCGATCACCTTCGCCATGGGCAAGAACGACACTGACAAGATCACCCCGATCATCGAGAAGTGGAACGCCGAGAACCCGGACGAACAGGTCACCCTCCGTGAGCTCGCCGGAGAGGCCGACGCCCAGCGTGACACCCTCGTGCAGTCCCTGCAGGCGGGTAACTCCGACTACGACGTCATGGCGCTCGACGTCGTCTGGACCGCAGACTTCGCCGCCAACCAGTGGCTCGCACCGCTGACCGGTGATCTGGAGATCGACACCTCCGGTCTGCTGCAGTCCACCGTCGACTCCGCCACCTACAACGGCACTCTTTACGCCCTGCCGCAGAACACCAACGGCCAGCTGCTCTTCCGCAACACCGAACTGATCCCGGAGGCCCCGACCAACTGGGCCGAGCTCGAGGAATCCTGTGTCGACCTCGAGGGCGACTGCCTCACCCTGCAGCTCAAGCAGTATGAGGGCCTGACCGTCAACACCGTCGGATTCATGGAGGGCTGGGGCGGCTCCGTCCTCTCCGACTCCGGTGACGTGACCGTTGACTCCGACGAGTCCAAGGCCGGCCTCCAGGCGCTTGTCGACGCCTACGAGAACGGCACCATCGCCTCCGGCTCCACCTCCGCCACGGAGGAGGAGACCAACCTCGCGTTCGTCGCCGGTGACACCGCGTACGCCATCAACTGGCCGTACATGTACACCAACGCCGAGGAGGGCACCTCCGAGGTCGCGGGCAAGTTCGAGGTCCAGCCGCTGGTCGGCAAGGACGGTGTCGGTGTCTCCACCCTGGGTGGCTACAACAACGGCATCAACATCAACTCGGAGAACAAGCGCACCGCGCTGGACTTCATCAAGTTCATCATCAACGAGGAGAATCAGACCTCCTTCGCCGAGGCCTCCTTCCCGCCGGTCCTCTCCTCCATCTACGAGGACGACACCCTGATCGAGCAGTTCCCGTACCTGCCGGCCCTGAAGGAGTCCCTGGAGAATGCGGCACCGCGTCCGGTCTCCCCGTTCTACCCGGCCATCTCCAAGGCCATCCAGGACAACGCCTACGCTGCCCTGACCGCCGGCAAGTCCGTCGATGACGCGACCGCCGACATGAAGGCCGCCATCGAGCAGGCCTCCCGCTAAGCACCACACTGCCCCACAGTGAAAGACCTGCCCACACCGGGCAGGTCTTTTGTGGTTGTGTGGGATGTAACACTGAACCCGAAGGAGCAGCACATGAACACACGTGCCGGTCAGGCCCGCTCCGCGGCCTGGCTGATCGCCCCCGCACTCATCGTCCTGGCCATCGTCATCGGCTACCCGATCCTGCGTGCGATCTTCCTGTCCTTCCAGGCGGACAAATCACTGGACCCCACCACCGGTCTCTTCACCGAGGGCGGCTTCGCCGGCTTCGACCACTACCTCTACTGGCTGTCGAACCGCTGCATGTCGCCCTCAGGGACGGTCACCACGTGTCCGCCGGGTGTGCTGGCCACCGACTTCTGGCCGGCCGTGCGCATCACCCTGTTCTTCACGGTCGTGACCGTCGCCCTGGAGACCGTCCTGGGTATGTTCATGGCACTGGTGATGAACCGGGAGTTCCGCGGCCGGGGTGCCGTCCGCGCCGCCGTACTCATTCCGTGGGCCATCCCGACGGCCGTCACCGCGAAGCTGTGGCAGTTCATCTTCGCCGACCGCGGCATCGTGAACTCGTTGTTCAACCTCGATATATCGTGGACCACCGACCCCTGGGCGGCGCGCTCCGCCGTCATCATCGCCGACGTGTGGAAGACGGCCCCGTTCATGGCACTGCTCATCCTCGCCGGCCTGCAGATGATCCCCAAGGAGATCTACGAGGCCGCGCGCGTCGACGGTGCCACCCGCCGGCAGCAGTTCTGGCAGATCACCATGCCGCTGGTCAGGCCCGCCCTCATGGTTGCGGTGCTGTTCCGTACCCTCGACGCGCTGCGCATGTACGACCTGCCGGTGATCATGATCTCCGCGTCGTCCAACTCCCCCACCGCGACTATCTCGCAGCTGGTGGTCGAGGACATGCGGCAGAACAACTTCAACTCCGCGTCCGCCCTCTCGACGTTGATCTTCCTGCTCATCTTCGCCGTGGCGTTCATCATGATCCGCTTCCTCGGCGCTGACGTGTCGGGCCAGCGCGGAGTGAAGGGCAGAAAGGTGCCCGGGGTGAAGAAGCGTAAGCAGGTCACGATGAAGGAAGAGGAGGTCACGGCATGAGAAAGGCCACGCTCTGGCACTACCTCGGAGTGCTGTTCATCATGTTCTGGGGGCTCGCCCCCTTTTACTGGATGGTGATCGTCGCCCTGCGGGACAAGCGCTACACGTTCGACACCACGCCCTGGCCCACGCACGTCACCCTGGAGAACTTCCAGGATGCACTGGCCACCGACAAGGGCAATGACTTCCTCGGGGCGATCGGTAACTCGCTGCTCATCTCCGTGGCGACCACCTCGCTGGCCGTCCTGGTCGGTGTCTTCACCGCCTACGCCCTGGCGCGGCTCAACTTCCCGGGTAAGGGCATCGTCACCGGCATCATCCTCGCAGCATCGATGTTCCCCGGCATCGCCCTGGTCACCCCTCTGTTCCAGCTGTTCGGTGACCTCGGGTGGATCGGCACCTACCGGGCGATGATCATCCCGAACATCTCCTTCGCCCTGCCGCTGACGATCTACACCCTGGTGTCCTTCTTCCGGCAGCTGCCCTGGGAGCTCGAGGAGGCCGCGCGTGTCGACGGAGCCTCCCGCGGCCAGGCCTTCCGCCTGGTGCTGCTGCCCCTGGCTGCCCCGGCGCTGTTCACCACGGCAATCCTGGCGTTCATCGCCACCTGGAACGAGTTCATGCTGGCACGTCAGCTCTCGACGACAGCCACCGAACCCGTGACCGTCGCCATCGCGCGCTTCTCAGGTCCGTCGGCGTTCGAGTACCCCTACGCCTCAATCATGGCCGCGGGCGCCCTGGTCACGATCCCGCTGATCATCATGGTGCTCATCTTCCAGCGCCGCATCGTCTCCGGTCTCACCGCCGGTGGTGTGAAGGCGTGATCCGGCCAGCGAGGCTGTGGGCGGTAGCCCGCCGGGGAGTCAGCCACGGCGGCACCTGTTCCCCTGAGACAGGTCTGCGGCAGTCCCGGAAAGGAGCGTCCCGTGGACGATAACTCCCGGCCCCGCCGCCGGAGGCTCCAGCACGAGACGCTTCTCGGCTTCCTCGGGTTCTTCGCCTTCCTGTCCCTGGTACAGGCGGTGGTCAACCTGTTCGCGCCGGAACCGGCCCTGTGGCCGGCTCTGCTGGCGGCGTTTTTCGTCGGCCTCACCTGGTGGGTGTGGTGGCGCAGGTGAGGCTGACGTGAACTGGTTCCGACGGCAGGATGACACCGTGTATCTCATGGTTTCCTTCGAAAGCATTTTCCAGCACGCACCTTTGCATGTAGGGGGCCGACGATAGCTTCTGGAGTGTCACCAACTCGGGTGGCCTCACACGCAAGGAGCCTCAGCAATGAGCAGCCCCCAGAATTTCGATCAGGACCCGGCCCCGCAGGGACAGCCCGGTCAGCCCTACCAGGACGCCCCGGTCGCACAGCCGACGAAGAAAAAGAAGTGGCCCTGGATCGTCGGCATCGTCGGCGCCCTGATCGTCTTCGGAGCCGTCAACGGTGGCGACTCCGACACCACCACTGACGCCCGTGGCCTTTCCGGCGACACCGGCGCCGCCGAGCAGGCGGATCTGCGGGAGCAGCCGGCCCCGAAGGAAGCTCCGGTGGCGGAGGACGTCCCTGCTCCGGAAGAACAGTCGACCGATCTGCCGATCGGCGACACGACGGAAGTCCGCGGTATGCAGGTGACCGTCAGCAATGCGTACTTCACGACCGATTTCTTCGGCTCCCAGTACCTCTGCATCGACACAGCCCTGGCAAACAACAGTGACAGGCAGAAGCCGTTCTCCCCTTACGACTTCGAGCTGGAGAAGCCCAACGGTGTCGTCACTGATCCCGCCATCCACGGTCTCGATGTGCAGGCCCTCGAGTACGCGGATCTCAACTCTGGAGGCTCCACCAGCGGTGCTGTCTGCTTCGACGCTTCCGAGCCCGGTGACTACCGGATCAACTACCAGGATGGCCTGTTCAATAAGCCGGTGAGTTGGAGAGCCACGCTCTAAGCATCTCCGCCGACCGGTGGTGTCTGTGACTGAGGGTGACGCCGGGGACGGGGCTACGTCGACAAGCAGCGGTCGCCCCGGGAGTCACTGCCGCCCTGGAGATCGCCGAGACGCTGGCCTATGGCATCGAACTGCTGCTGCGCGGCAAGGCACGCAGACTTGTCGACGACCCCGCCATGACCCTCCGTCGACCACACCGCCCGGGCGATCGTGGCACGGTCCTCAAGGGTGAGTGCGTCTCCTTCCTCCGCGTGGAAGACGATGAAGCCCCGCGTGCCACCGGCCTCGGGGGAATTCGCGGCGGATCTCATCGAGCTGCACCTGGGCCGGGCTGCCGTCGGTGGTGAGGACGCGCCCGATGACCGCCACCCGTCTGCATAATGGGCAGGTATTTCTACCTGGTGACTGACCTGCGGTTGCGCCAGCGTCGCCACACGATGCGCGCCACCGAATGCGGTAGGGCCAGGCACTCCCGCAGGAGAGCGACGACCAGGTCCTTCCGCAGCGTCGGCGCTCCGACCACCTCCACGGGGATACCCAGGTGCCAGGCCCACAGTCGGGTCCGGGGCACGTGAAAGCTGGAGGTCACTACCGTCCAGCGCTCCACATCGGGGAACAGGGCGCGGGCGTTCTCGAGGTTCTCGTTCGTGGAGGTCGCATGGGGCTCCCGGGTCACCAGCTCCGGGGCGACGCCGTGCTCGCACAGCCAGTGCGCCATGGCGGTGGCCTCGCCGTGACCGGAGACGACGACCGGGGCGGCATCGATGAGCGGGAGAGCCCCGCGCAACCTGTCCACCAGAATGCGGCTGGGGTAACCGTGCAGGATGCGGGCGCCGAGAATGAGGACCGCCATCGCGTTCCTAGAGGTGCTGCTCCGCGGACACGCGGACCGTGTCGGCGTGGATGACCGCCTCAATCCTGTTCGCCGCCGAGGAGGCCATCAGCAGCGCCTCGTGCGCAGCGATCAGCTGCTGCTGGACGGCTGCGGCCTCGGCCTCACGCCCCTGCAAATCCGTGCCGATCCCCTTGGTGACCATCAGGGTGTCCCAGCGGGCGATGGTGTCGGCCAGGTCGAAAACGGCGTCCTGGACCAGGGCCTCGAGCTCGGAGTCGGCGGCCGCACGCTGCCCCGCCTCCTCGCGGGCCTGCTTCGCCAGGACCAGAAGGTATCCGCCCGCCAGCAGCCCGAGCACGGGCACCGCCACGGCGAGTAACCACAACGCCGTCCCCACCACCCACAGAATCGCGCCGAGGATGAGGAACCCGACGAGCACCATGCCGCAACCGGAATTCTGCTTACTCATGAGTTCAGCCACACCCACATCGAGTCAGCGAGCAGGTACAGGCCCCAGCCGAGCGCGAAGCCCGCGAGGACGACCACCACGGCCAGCACCACGAAGGTGACCGGCGAGGAAGGCGCGGGCCGCTGCTCCAGGTCACTGGACAATTTACTGAGGCGGGCACGGACGGCGGCGTGGTCAGCCTCGGAGATCGCGGTACGGCGGCGCATGCGCAGCCACTGGATCTCCTCGACGCCGACCACCGGGGAGGCGGGTGCAGGAGAGGTGTTGTTCACACCCTGAACCTTATCCTGCCACCCCGACATGTCACCCGACGGATGTTCGAACTACAGCGCCGGGCTGACGCGGAAAAGATGCAGGTTGGCGAACTCGTCGATGCCCCACTCCCCCAGCTCACGGCCGTAACCGGAGCGGCCGACACCGCCGAAGGGCAGACCGGGACGGGAGGCACCGGTCTCGTTCACGTAGGTCATGCCGGCCTCCATCCTGGAGGCCACCTCCTGCGCCTGCCGGAGATCGGAACCGAACACGTAGCTGCCCAGGCCGTAGGCGGTGTCGTTGGCCAGCGCCACCGCCTCGTCCACGTCAGCCGCACGGTACAGAATGGCGACCGGGCCGAAGATCTCGTTGCAACCCAGGTCAGAGGCGGGGTCGACATCGGTGAGCAGGGTGGGCTCGAGGAAGGCTCCCGGGCGGTCGACGGGTCGGCCGCCGACCACCACAGTGGCGGTGCCGTCCTCGAGACGCTGCACGATCTCGTCCCGCGCCTCCACGGAGGACAGGGGCCCGACCTTCGCGTCCGGGTCATCCCACCCACCGACCGGCAGGCCACCGATCCGCTCCCGGAGGAACTCCAGGGCCCGCTCATAGAAGGGCTCCAGCACGATGAGACGCTTCGGGGCGTTGCACGCCTGCCCGGCGTTGGCCATGCGGGCACTGACGTAGCGGCCGAGCACCTTCTCCAGGTTGTGGTCGTCGAGGACGATGAAGGGGTCGTTGCCGCCAAGCTCGAGGAGGGTCTTCTTGTGATGCGCGCCCGCCTGCTCTGCGACGGCCGCCCCCGCTTCCTCGGAGCCCGTCAGCGAGACCGCGGCGATCCGCGGGTCCGCGATGAAGCCGGCCATCTGGGAACCGGAGGCCCGGACGTTCTGGAAGACGCCGGTGGGGAGGCCTGCCTCGAGGAGCACGTCCTCACAGGCCTGCGAGGACAGCGGGCAGATCGATGCGTGCTTCAGCACCAGTGCGTTGCCGAGCAGCAGGTTCGGCGCCGCCCAGCGTGCGACCTGGTAGTACGGGAAGTTCCAGGGCATGATGCCGAGGACGACGCCGAGCGGGTCCTTGCGCAGGTAGGTGCGCAGCGCCCCCTGCGCTGGCAGCTCCTGGTTCGCGAGCAGCGCGTGGGCGTTCTCGGCGTACCAGTCGTAGATGTCGGCGACGATCCGCAGCTCACCGATTCCCTGACGGCGTAGCTTGCCCATCTCTCTGCCGATGAGGCCGGCGAGCTTCTCGGTGTGCTCGCGGTAGAGGGCGGCGGTGCGTCGCAGGACGGCGGCGCGGTCCTCGATTGTGGTCGCGCGCCACTCGATCTGCGCGGTGACGGCGCGGTCGAGGAGGTCGTCGCGGTCGGCGTCGTCGAAACGCGGGAACGTTTCCTCGGTTTCGCCGGTACTGGGGTTCTGGAGGGCAACAGTGGTCATGCCCCCATCTTTACCCTTCGAGCAGGCTCTTCCGCAGACGCTCGTCCTTGGCCTCCACCTCGGCGGCCATCTTCTGCTGGTAGTCGGCCATATTCTCCACGAGAGACGGGTCGCCCGCACCCAGGATCCGCACGGCCAGCAGACCGGCGTTCTTGGCGCCGCCGATGGAGACGGTGGCCACCGGCACACCGGCCGGCATCTGGACGATGGACAGCAGCGAGTCGAGGCCGTCGAGGTCCGCCAGTGCACGCGGCACACCGATGACCGGAAGCGGCGTCGCGGCGGCGACCATGCCCGGCAGATGGGCGGCGCCACCGGCGCAGGCGATGATGACCTTCAGTCCCCGCTTGTGCGCGGACTTGGCGTAGCTGAGCATGCGCTCCGGAGTGCGGTGTGCGGACATGACGCCGACCTCGAAGGGCACGCCGAACTCGGCGAGTGCCTCAGCGGCAGGGGCGATGGTGGGCCAGTCCGAATCCGAGCCCATGATGATGCCAACAAGCGGGGACATTGTTCTCCTTAAGCGGTGTAGCCGTCAGCCCAGCGGGCGTGGACGAGGTAATCGGCGGCGAGGTTCGCTTCCCGACGCACGCGCGCCAGCTCCTCACCCGCCATGTTCACGTGGCCGATCTTGCGGCCCGCGCGGTGCGTCTTGCCGTACATGTGGATCTTGGCCTGCGGGAAACGGGCATGGACGTCGCACATGCGCTCGGCCATCGACTTCTCGGGGTCGGTGTCGCCGCCGAGGACGTTGGCCATGACGGTCACCGGGGCGGTCTGCTCGACCGACCCCAGCGGCCAGTCCAGGACGGCGCGCAGGTGCTGCTCGAACTGGCTGGTCACGCAACCGTCCTGGGTCCAGTGGCCGGTGTTGTGCGGACGCATGGCCAGCTCGTTGACGGCGATGGCCGGTGTGCCGTTCTCGTCGAGGTACTCGAAGAGCTCCACCGCCAGGACGCCGGTCACGCCGAGTTCCTGCGCGATGGTGACGGCCAGGTCGCGCGCCTGCCCGCCCAGCTCCGGGGACAGGTCCGGGGCGGGGGCGACGGCCTCGGTGCAGATGCCGTCGGTCTGCACGGACTCCACGACCGGCCAGGGCTGGACCTGCCCGGAGGGGCGGCGGGCGACCATGGCGGACAGCTCACGGACCAGCGCGACCTTCTTCTCCGCCATGAGGGGGGTGCCAGCGTCAAGAAGCTCCTGCACCAGGGACTCCAGCTCTGACGGCGCGGGGAACCACACCCCGTGGCCGTCGTAGCCGCCGCGGCGGGCCTTGAGGCAGACGGCGCCGTCGACGGAGTCGGAGAACACGCGGGCGTCGGCGACGGAGTCGATCGCGGCGAAGGGCGGGACCGGGGCGCCGATGGAGCGCAGCTTCTCGCGCATGACCAGCTTGTCCTGGGCGTTGACCAGGGCCTCGGGGCCCGGCTGGACGTTGACACCCTCACTGATGAGCCGGCGCAGGTGCTCGGTGGGGACGTGCTCGTGATCGAAGGTCATGACGCTGGCGCCGGCGACGGCGGTGCGCAGGTCCCCCAGGTCGGTGTAGTCACCGAGGACGACGTCCGCCGCCACCTGGGCGGCGGAGGAGTCGGGGGTGCCGGCGAGCAGGCGGATCGACTGGCCGAGCTCGATCGCCTCCGTCTGCATCATGCGGGCCAGCTGGCCGTCGCCGATGACGGCGACGACAGGCATGCCGGGGACGTGGGCGTTCGGGTTTCCTGCAGGTTCAGTCACGGCCATAACTATAGTCAGCGGGCGGTGTTTCCCAGAAGTGCCTCCGCCGACCTGCTGGCGTCGGGAACGTTTACGGACCCGGGTGCTCCTGCTGCCGGTCCGCCGGCAGCGGAACGGGAACAGCTACCAGTAACGCATCGACACCGTGGACAGGGACTCCTCGATCAACGCCGTCACGCGCTTCGCGCGAGGCACGTCGGGGAAGTAGAGGGGCCGGTCGTAGCCGACGATGGCCAGGAAGATCCCGTTGCGACGCCGCTGGACGGAGCGGATGTCCCGGAAGGGAATGGAGTCGGTACGGGAGCGGAACTCCCCGGCGCGGACCACGAGCCGCTGGTCGGTGACCACGAAGCGGCGGCGCCGCGCCCTGAGCAGGGGCAGGACGAAACGCCAGACGGCGAGCAGTATCCAGACGACGAGGACGGCGTTGCGCAGCTGCGGGTCGGTGTCCATCCCCGGCTGGTCCAGCCAGCCGATGAGCATCCAGCTCAGGCCGGTGACGAGGATGAGTTCCAGGGTCGGGAAGGTGAGGGTGTGCAGCGGCGACGTGAGGTCGGCACGCACCACCTCCCCTTCGACCGGTCGGAACAGTGCCATGGGGCGGGTCCTCCTCTAGTACCGGGTGTCGGTACGGCGCAGGTGGGTGACATCGCCGGCGGAGATGAGGTGTCGGCCCCCGTCGTCGTCGAGCAGGTCGAGGCGACCGTCCGGGGCGATGTCGGCGACGGTGCCGTAGAGCTCACCGGCGGGTGCCTCGACCCGCACAGGCTTGCCGATGGTGATGCACTCGCGTCGGTAGTCGTCCATGAGGGTGCGGTCCCCGCTGGCCCACTGGGTGAGGCGTCGGTGGAGGGCGTCCAGGACCGCGACCGTCACGTCCTCGGCATTCACGTCGACACCCTCCATCGTCAGGGAGGTGGCGTGGGGCACGGGGAGCTGCTCCTGTGTCAGGGACACGTTGACACCCAGGCCGACGACGATGCGGGGGTCCTCGGGGAAGCCGGCGCCCTCGGCGAGGATGCCGCACAGCTTGCGTCCGTCCCACAGGACATCGTTGGGCCACTTGAGCTCCGGTCCCTCCTCCACTCCCGCGACGGCCCGTACAGCGTCGAGGACGGCCAGGCCCGCGGCCAGCGGCACAGTGCCCAGGCGGTCGAGCTCGGCGGTGGTCGGCCGGAGGAGGACCGACATGATCGACTGGGCCCCGCGGGGTGAGACCCAGGGGCGGCCGAGTCGGCCCCGGCCGGAGGTCTGTTCCCCGGCCACGAGGGCGGAGAAGGCGGGGGCGGTGGTGTCGGCGAGGAGGTCGGCGTTGGTGGAGCCGGTGGTGTCGACCCAACGGACATGGGTGTACCGGGGCAGACGGTCGGAGAAGGAGGCGGAAGTCACGGGGACCAGCCTAACCCGTCACACGCGCCACTTCCGACACGCCGTTGTTTCGTCGAAAAAACTAGAATCACCTGCAAAAACACAGCAAGTGACCGGCATCACACCAGTTTTGTTGTGGAAACCAACGACAAAGAGGTCTACACTTCCAAAACATGACCATTTCCTCACCTTTGACGGACCTGTCCGAGCTGACCGACGTCACCACCACCGCCGGCAAGATCGCCGACCTGAAGCGTCGCCGTGCCGAGGCCACCTACCCGATGGGTGAGAAGGCCGTCGAGCGCGTCCATTCCCAGGAGCGCCTCACCGCCCGTGAGCGCCTCGACTACCTCCTCGACGAGGGCTCCTTCGTCGAGACCGACATGCTCGCCAAGCACCGCACCACCGATTTCGGCATGGGCAAGAAGCGCCCGACCACCGACGGCATCGTCACCGGCTGGGGCACCATCGACGGCCGCGAGGTTTGCATCTTCTCCCAGGACGGCACCGTCTTCGGCGGCGCCCTCGGCGAGGTCTACGGCGAGAAGATGATCAAGATCATGGACCTGGCCGTCACCACCGGCCGTCCGCTGATCGGCCTCTACGAGGGCGCCGGCGCCCGCATCCAGGACGGCGCCGTGTCCCTGGACATGATCGCCCGCACCTTCTACCAGAACATCCACGCCTCCGGCGTCGTCCCACAGATCTCCGTGATCATGGGAGCCTCTGCCGGCGGCAACGCCTACTCCCCGGCACTGACCGACTTCGTCGTCATGGTGGACAAGACCTCCAAGATGTTCGTCACCGGCCCGGACGTCATCAAGACCGTCACCGGCGAGGAGATCACGCAGGAGGAGCTGGGCGGTGCCCAGACCCACATGACCACCGCGGGCAACTCCCACTTCACCGCGAAGTCCGACGAGGAGGCCCTCGACTGGGTCCACGACCTGGTCAGTTTCCTCCCGTCGAACAACCGCACGGTGGCCCCGTACGAGGAGTTCACCGCGGACGAGGGCGCGGTCGGTGACAACATCACCGCCGACGACCTCCGGCTCGACGGCATCATCCCGGATTCCCCGACCCAGCCCTACGACGTCCGTGAGGTCATCGAGTGCCTCACCGACGACGGCGAGTACCTGGAGATCCAGGCCGAACGCGCCGAGAACGTCGTCATCGCCTTCGGCCGCATCGAGGGCCAGTCGGTGGGCTTCGTCGCCAACCAGCCGTCCGTCTTCGCCGGCTGCCTGGACATCGACTCCTCCGAGAAGGCCGCCCGCTTCATCCGCACCTGCGATGCCTTCAACATCCCGATCGTCATGCTCGTCGACGTCCCCGGTTTCCTCCCGGGCGCCGGCCAGGAGCACGGCGGCATCCTGCGCCGCGGCGCGAAGCTGCTCTACGCCTACGGCGAGGCCACCGTCCCGAAGATCACCGTCACCATGCGCAAGGCCTACGGCGGCGCGTACTGCGTGATGGGCTCCAAGGGCCTGGGCGCCGACGTCAACCTGGCGTGGCCGACCGCCCAGATCGCCGTCATGGGTGCCGCCGGTGCCGTGGGCTTCATCTACCGCAAGGAGCTCAAGGACGCCCAGGAGAAGGGCATCGACGTCGTGGAGCTGGCCAAGTCCTTCGAGCGCGAGTACGAGGACCACATGCTCACCCCGTACAAGGCCGCTGAACGCGGGCTCATCGACGCGGTCATCCTGCCGTCCGAGACCCGCGGCATGATCGCCCGCAACCTGCGCCTGTACAAGGACAAGAACGTGTCCCGCCCGGCGCGCAAGCACGGCAACATCCCGCTGTAAACCGGCTCTGAACGCCCCGCTCACGCCTGAAGTGTCGTGGGCGGGGCGTAGCCGTCTAGAGTAGAGGACCATGACTTCCACCTCCCCTGATCTCACGACCACCGCCGGAAGGCTCGCCGATCTGCGTGCCCGCCTGGCGGAGGCCGAGGCCCCGGTGGGGACCGATGCCGTGGAGGCGACCCGTGCCTCCGGTCGGGCCACCGCGCGTGAGCGTGTGCTGGCGCTTCTCGACGACGCCTCATTCGTCGAGACCGATGCCCTCGCACGCCACCGTTCCACCCAGTTCGGCCTCGACGCCACGCGCCCGCTGACCGACGGTGTCGTCACCGGTTACGGCACGATCAACGGCCGGAAGGTCTGCGTGTTCTCGCAGGACTCCACCGTGTTCGACGGCTCCCTGGGCGAGGTGTACGGCGAGAAGATCATCAAGGTCTACGACCTGGCGATCAAGACCGGCGTGCCGGTCATCGGCATCCATGAGGGCGCGGGCCCGCGCATCGCCGAGGGCATCGTCACCCTGTCGATGTACTCGAAGATCCTGGCCCGCACCACGACCGCCTCGGGTCTCATCCCGCAGATCTCCGTCATCGCCGGCCACACCGAGGGCATGCACGCCCTCGCCCCGGTCTTCGCCGACATCGTGGTGATGGTCGAGGACGGCGGTTCGCTCCACCTGGCCGCCGCCGATGTGGTGGAGAAGGTCACCGGTCAGTCCGCCACCCCTGAGTCCCTGGGGTCCGCCTCCGTGCACGCCGCCACCTCCGGCACCGCACACCTGACGGCCCCCACCGACCTGGAGGCACTCTCCCTGGTCAAGGATGTCGTCGGCCACCTGCCGTCGAACAACCGTGCCGAGGCCCCGCGCCCGGACACGGAGACCCACCTCGAGGTCAACGACACCGACCGTGAGCTCGACTCCCTCATCCCGGATTCCGACGCCCACACCTACGACATGCACGAGATCGTGCGTCGGGTCGTCGACAACGGTGAGATCCTCGAACTCCAGGAAGGCTACGCCTCCAACATCATCACCGCCTTCGCGCGGGTGGAGGGCCGTTCGGTGGGTGTCGTCGCCAACCAGCCCACCCACCTGGCCGGTTGCCTCGACTCCGCCTCCGCGGAGAAGGCCGCCCGTTTCATCCGCACCTGCGACGCCTTCAATATCCCGGTCATCGAGTTCGTCGACTCCCCCGGTTTCCTCCCCGGGGAGGACCAGGAGCACGGCGGAGTGCTGCGTCGGGGTGCCAAGCTGGCTTACGCTTACGCTGAGGCGACCGTCGGTAAGCTCACCGTGATCACCCGGAAGGCCATCGGCCCGTCGTATGTGCTGATGGGTTCGAAGGACCTGGGCGCCGATCTCGTCTTCGCGTGGCCGACCGCGGAGATCGCCGTCACCGAGGCCGCGGCTGCCGTGTCCGTCCTGGACGGGAAGATCGACGAGCAGACCTACGCCGACAACTACATCAACCCCTACCTCGCCGCGGAGCGCAGCCTCGTCGACGCCGTGATCGAGCCGTCCACCACCCGCCCCCAGCTCATCGAGGGCCTCCGCCTCCTGGACCGCAAGGTGATCCAGACCCCGGCGAAGAAGCACGGAAACATCCCCCTGTAAGGAGCCGATCGTGACCACCACCACCGCCACCAAGCCGCTTTTCCGTGTGCTCAAGGGCAACCCCGACGCCACCGAACTCGCGGCCCTGACCGCAGTGCTCACCGCCCTGGCCAAGAAGCGCCCGGACGAGGAGTCTGGCGAGCGCAACCTCTGGGGCCGTCCCGAGGACCGCCTGCAGCGCACGACACTCTACAACCCGAACGCATTCCGCAACGTCACCTTCTACTGATGAGGATCGTTCTCGCATCCTCCTCCCCGTCGAGGCGGATGATCCTGGCCAACGCCGGTGTCGACCCCGTGATCCAGCCAGCGGACATCGATGAGGACGCCCTCCTGACCTGCCTGCGGGACGCCTCCCCCGCCGAGGCCGTCGCGGCTCTGGCCCGCGCCAAGGCCCACGCCGTCGCCGCGCAGTTCCCCGACGACGTGGTCATCGGCGGCGACTCCATGCTGCTTCTCGACGGCCACCTGCAGGGCAAGCCGCACACTGAGCAGGCCACCGTCGAACGTTGGCGGCAGCAGGCCGGCAGGACGGCGCAGCTGCTCACGGGTCACTGCATCGTCCACAAGGGTGCCGAGTTCATGGAGACGACCACAACGACCGTGCACTTTGCCGACGCCTCCGAGGCCGACATCCTGGCCTATGCGGCGTCCGGGGAGCCCTGGCAGTGCGCCGGCGCCTTCACCCTGGAGGCTCTGGGCGGCTGGTTCATCGATCGGATCGAGGGGGATCCGTCGTCGGTGATCGGCCTGAGCCTGCCGACCGTACGCCGCGCCCTCTACCGGTTCGGGCTCGACGCCAGCTCCTTCTGGCGCTGAGCGACACCCCGGGCCGGGCTCAGAGGAATTCCCTGATCTCCTCCCACAGCTGTGGTGTCAACGACAGCAGATAGGGCGAGGAGAGGTGGTTGGAGTCGCGGTAGACGTAGATGTTCCCGATGACGGCCGGGCAGTGTCCGTCCACGCAGTACCACCCGCGGGTGTCAACGGCCTTCGCGTCCGGCATACGCCGCAGGTACGCGGCGGCGGGATCGACCGGCTGGTAGAAGTCTGCGTCGATGCCGCAGGCGACCGGGTCGTCGAGGTCGAGCATGCACAACGGGACCGAGAGTTCTGAACCGTCCTCGAAGGTGCTCCACGGGTTGTCCCGCAGACCGACGAAGGGGATGCCGCGGTCCTCGAGGAAACGCCAGAACGTCGGGTAGGAGTCCGGCACCTCCTCATGCCGCCCGCCGAGCTCGACGCGGGGGCGGGTGGTAGTGGAGATGACCAGCTCCGGGTCGGCCTCGGCGAGGCGTTCAAGGACCTGCCCGTTGAACACCGCGCAGTCGGGCTCGAAGAGACCGTCAGGATCCTCTGCGAAGGTGGGGCAGGACTGGCGCACGAGCGGGATGATCCGGAAGCCGTGCTCCCGGCCCAGCGCGTTGAGCGGGATGACCCACTGCTCGGAGTGGGACCCGCCCACGAGGTAGACGTCGCGGGTCGCGGCGGGGTCGCCGAAGATGCAGTCCGCGCCCTGCTCGTCGACAGGCAGGACCTCCGGATCGTCACCGAAGCGGGAGATGCACTTCTCGGTCCAGATGGGCGAGAGGATCCACGGCACGAGTTCGGCGTCGGGCTGGGGCCTCCGGTCGGGAACGTCCGCCCCGGTGAGGGCGCGGGCACCGGGGTAGAGGGTGGCGTCGAGAAGCATGCCGCCGGCGTTGTGGAGACGGACCTGCCACACACCCTGGACAGCGAGCAGGCAGACGAGGACCACGGCAAGGACACCGCCCCCGGCAGCACGGGCCCGGGCCGGGCGGGAGGTGCGCAGCTGCGCACGTGCCGCCGTCACGCGCTGCTCCCCGCGGGTGGGACGCTTCGCGTGCTGACGCAGCGGCTTCTCCACATACCGGTGGGTCAGGTCGGCGAGGACCAGCGACGCCGCGATGACGACCGCGCCGAGCCGGAGGGAGGCCTCGTCACGGTCGAGGAGCATGAGCGTGAGGATGAGCAGCGGCCAGTGCCACAGGTACAGCGGGTAGGCGATGTCACCGAGCCACCGCATGGAACGGGTGGCCAGGGCTCCCGCGACCGGCCCCATTCCCCCACCGAGGATGACCAGCGCCGCGCCACCGATCGGATAGAGGGCCGCCGGGCCGGGGAACAACAGGGCGCCGTCGAGGAGGAAACCGGTGGACAGCACCATCACCAGACCGACGACGGTGGCCACCCGCTGCAGCCTCGGAGCCAGGCGCAGGCGGTGCCCGTGGAGGGCCAGCAGCGCACCGAGGGTGAGCTGCCACATGCGGGACCACGTGGAGTAGTAGTTGAGCGGCTGGAACTCCCACCACTGCCAGCAGGCGTACGCGAAGGACGCCAGCGTCACCGCGATGAGTAAGGGGTTGACCCAGCGGTCACGCCCCGTCCAGATGACCACCATGGCCACGGCGATCGCCAGGATGTAGAACTGCCCCTGCACCGCCATCGACCACAGGTGCTGCAGCGGGCTGACGGTGCCGGAGGCGACGTTGTAGTCCGCACCCTGGGCGATGAGCTCCCAGTTCTGGAAATAGAAGAGGCTGGCGGTGAACTGCTCGATGATCTCGAGACGCCGCATCTGCGGCACCCACAGGAAGGAGACCACCGCCGTGGTGCCGAGCACCACGAGCAACCCCGGCAGCAGACGACGCAGCGTTCGCCACACCGGCCACCAGGGATTGGGGGAGGCATCGGCCCGCTGGGCGTACCGCAACTGGGAGCCGAGGAAGAAGTAGCCACTGAGCAGGAGGAACACATCCACACCGCCGGACACCCGGCCCACGAACACGTGGAAGATCACGACGAATGCGATGGCGATGCCGCGCAACCCGTCGAGGTCCCAGCGGTAGGCCACCGACCGTACCTGGGCGCCCGGTACCGTCGTCGCCCCCGCGTTCCCCGCGTCCGTCACCTGCATGAACCCTCTTTCTCCCACTGATGGTCCAGACAGGGTAACAAGCCCGCGTCAGGCCACGGTAAACGTCGCTAGGCTCGGAAGGCATGAAGATCAACGACATGATGGCCCCGCCTCCCCTGCACATCCCCGCCGATCCGGCCGCCGGCCTCGACACTGCCGCCGCCAAGACCGCCTTCGCCCACCCGGACAGCCCGCTCGTGTGGGTCACCCGGGCGGAGATGCTGCTCGCTGCCGGTTCCCTCGACGACGTGGCCAAGCTCACCGCCTACGCACACGCCCGCACCGCCTACCACCGTTCACTCGACCGTCTGCGCGCCAACGGCTGGAAGGGCTGGGGCCCGGTCCCCTTCGAGCACGAGCCGAACCAGCCGGTGCTCCGCGCCATCGCGGTCCTGGCCCGCGCCGCGAAGCTCATCGGCGAGGACAGCGAGTACGACCGCTGCCGACAGATGCTCTCCGACGCCGACCCGGCATCGGTGACGCGCCTCATCGACCAGGTTGATTAAGCCCTGACGGGGCTCAGCACCGGGCCGGTCAGTAGTAGGTCAACCCCGGCAGGGGGACACCGCCAGGGAGGTCGCCCGGCGGCCTGGTGCTCACTGAGCACCTCCCCTGCTGGTGGTCGCGCAGCCGCGCCTCTGTCCCGGGGTCATCCAGCGTCGGCGACGTGAGCAGGTCGCCCGCGCGGGGGAATGCGCACGGTGTCGTCGATGCTGGCTTCCACCACAGCCGCGAGGAACAGCATCCAGGCGCGTGCCACGGAATCAACGTGGGCCCCGCCTCTGTCCAGCGCCACCCACCGGTGCTGCGCGTGGCGTCGCGCCCAGTCCCCCACCGTCGTACACCAGCACCATGATGTCGACGCTGAGTTCCAGGTCCGTGAGAGAGGCCGCGCGGTGGGCATCGGTACCGTGCTGGCTGACGATCATCTCCAGGGAGAAGGCCCGCAGCAGCGGCGGGACAATGCCGTGGACCGCCCGCAGCCACTCCAGGTCCCCGGTCCGCCGGTCCAGGACGATGTTGACCGTAGTTCCCAGGGTGCCTGGTTCCCCGCTGTCCCCGGCGTGTCCGGTACCCGGGAAAAGACAGAGGCCCGACTCGTGGATCGAAATGGTGAGCACGCGGGACATCCCGGAAGAGCGTCTCGACGCCGTCTCGTGATGCGCGCCCATGTCGAGGTACACGACCCGCTACGCACCCAACTCCAGGAGCCGGTCGATGGCCACCGCCACATCATTGAACATGCAGAACCCACTCATCCGGTCGCGCGCCGCATGGTGCCGCCCGGAACGGAGCGACCAGGTCCCCCGGGGTGCGCACCCGCAGGAGGAGATCATCCCGTGCCGGGAGTGGTTCGACGATCTCGAACAGGTCGGTCAACCCGAGGAAACGGGTCAGCTGCACCGCGAGGCTCACCCGGTGGGCTCATCGGATGGTCGGCTCCGAAGTGGTAGCGGGTGAGTTACCGGTATGGAAGATCAGCGGAGCCGGTGAGGTCACCGGAGGCACAGGGACCTCGCGGGGGTCATGTTCCGGCCCCGGGGGGGGCACGCACGCCCGCGCCCCAGTGGCCCGGTCCCGTCCGGGCCGGCGAGGACGGGACCGGGGTTCCGCCTCGACGACGCTGACCGGCTCATCCTTGAGATGTCCCAGGCGCATGAGAAGTTCCTCCGGGCATGAGAAGTTCCTCCGGGACCGTCAGGTCGACGGACCCGGAATCACGGTGGCCGGTGAGCAGCGCGGCGGTGGCCGGATCGACATGCGTCTGCACTGCGCCCGCGGATGGATTCATAACGTCGGCGACGCGGCCGGAGGTTCCGGGGTGGGCGGCCCCGGCGATGAAGTGGTGGATGGCGCGGACCATGAGCGCTTCTCTCCGGGAACGGGATGTTGTGTCGCGCATCGCACACTATCCACGGCCGGCCGGACGTACCAGAGACGAACGACATTCACCCCAGCCGTGGTGGAGCCCACGGGGTGTCGAGAAGCCGACAGCGCCAGCCCCACCGGGACCGGCGCTGTCGGCCACTGCAGGAGGATCAGGCGTCGGTGTACTTCTTCTCGACGCGACCGATGGCCTCCTCCGCCACCAGCTCCTGGATACCCATGTCGAGCTCGGAGGTGAAGCCGACGCAGGAGCAGTTGATCTCACCGAGGACGTAGGTGTCGCCGCCGCCCGGGGCGTCGTCGAGCATGAAGTCCGCGGTCCAGATCAGCGGGATGTTGTCGCCGCCGAGTTTCTCGGCGATGACCGGGCGGGCCTCGTCGAACATGTCGATGAGCTCCTGCCACGCCTCCGGCTTGTCGTAGGTGTAGGTGGCGCCGGAGAAAAGGGTGGCGGAGAAGTTGTCCTCCCCCTCGGCCGGCTCCTTGTGCACGACGAACACCGGGTGCGGGCCGACCAGCAGGATGCGGATCTCACCCTCGACGATGCGCGGCATGAAGCGCATGTCGACCAGCATGCCGTTGCGCCCCAGGACGTACTGGTCGCAGAAGTCCATGAACTCGCCGAGCTCACGGATCTCGGTGTGGTTGTCCACGGCCTCGGTGCACTTGACCCTGGTGTCCAGCGGCAGGGCGGTGCCGGGCTCGACGGAGGCGGCCAGCTCCTTGTCGATGATCTGGACGCGCCAGATGCCGGATCCGGTGGAACCGCGGTTCTGCTTGAGCACGCGCTCGCCGTAGGACAGGGAGACCGGGAAGTTCTCGTGGAAGTCCTCCGGCTCGTAGTAGGCGTAGGTGTCCGTGGGCACCAGGTCGGTCTCGCGGAGCTTGACCAGGGCGTCCTTGGCGCCGTAGGCCATCATCTCCACGGGGGTGGACATGCCGACGACACCCTCGTAGTCGAGGCGTGCCAGGAGCGAGAAGTAGCCTTCTTCACCGCCGGGGATGTTGCCCGGGTTGACGCGGGAGATGTACGCGTCGAAATTGGCGGTGACATAGTCGAAGATGTCGTCGGCCCATTCGGGTCGGAAAAAGACGACCTCGGCATGCCAGCCACGGGCCTTGATGGCGTTGACGATCGGCATGGTGTCCTTGCGGTGACCGTCGAAGTACTTGTCGGATCCGCCCTCAACCTCGAAGACGACGATTGCCTTGTGCACTCAGCACCCCTTTCAGGAAAAACGCGATGTCCGGCACAAATATTTCTGGCCGTTAACATGCAATTTTAATGCCTGCGGAGGGTAGGTGAGACATCAGAATCCAACCAGTAATTAAGGACACACTCCACTCCCCCACGTGACCCCCCGCACCCTCCTGAACTAGTCTGGTCACTGACTCATGCGCCGATTCATCACACTGTAAAACTACTGACGGGATCGGCCTCCAGACCTCGTATTCTTCAGAAAGGCGGGACCAGCGTGGCCGTCCCCTTCGACCCTTACGCGCCCTTCCAGGAGTACGCCCACCCCGAAAAGCTCGTGTCCGCATCCTGGCTCTCCGCCCGTCTGGGCACACCCGGGCTGCGGGTGATCGAATCTGACGAGGACTCCCTGCTCTACGACATCGGCCACCTACCCGGCGCCGTGCGCATCGACTGGCAGAAGGACCTCAACGACCCCGTCACCCGTGACATCATCGACGGCGAGGCCTTCGCCGCGCTCATGAACTCCAAGGGTATCGCCCGCGACGACACGGTCGTCATCTACGGCGACCAGTCCAACTGGTGGGCGGCCTTCACCCTCTGGGTCTTCGAACTGTTCGGACACGAGGACGTCCGGCTTCTCGACGGCGGCCGCGACGCCTGGATGGCCGAGGAACGGGACACCTCCTTCGTCGTGCCCGAGTTCCCCTCCACCGACTACCCCGTCGTCGAGCGCAATGACGCCGACCACCGTGTCTTCGTCACGGAGATGCTCGAGCAGATCGGGTCCGCCACCATCCTCGACGTCCGCTCCATCGAGGAGTACCACGGACTGCTGGGCGACGGGACCGAACCGGCAGCCGCCGCCACGCTGCGCAAGGGACACATCCCCACCGCCGTGAATCTGCCCTGGCAGGACAACGTCCACCCGAACTCCCGCTTCCGTTCCCGCACGGAACTCGACGAGCTCTACGCCGACCTCGACCCGGCTGCAGAGACCACGGTGTACTGCCACGTCGGCGACCGCACCGCGCACACCTGGTTCGTGCTGAAGTATCTCCTCGGGTTCAGCAACGTCCGCAACTACGACGGCTCCTGGGTCGAGTGGGGCAACATGATCCGCATGCCCATCGCCCGGGGTGAGGTCCCGCACGCCTGAGAATCTTTCCGACGAACCCGGCCCCGCATCCCGTCGCGGAGGCCGGGTTCGTCGTTGAACGACAGGTCGGTGTCGCCCCTGAAAGCCTCAGTCGGCGAACGGGGGGACACGGCGCGCCGAAGATAACAAAATGATTTCAGGGCGGTTCTACTGGTGATTCCCTACCTTTTGGGGCAAAATCACGAACCTGACGAAATGCTCACGTTTTTGTGTGCAAGAATAGTCGCATGCGTCGCGCGGCCGCCTCACGCGGGCGGGCCGACGCGAACCACCAACGCAGCACATGAAAGGGACCCCCAAAGTGGCAGTAGAGACCAAAAAGATCACGAAGGTCCTCGTGGCCAACCGCGGCGAGATCGCGGTCCGCGTGATCCGAGCCGCCAAGGATGCGGGCATCGCCAGCGTCGCCGTTTACGCCGAGCCGGACGCGGATGCTCCGTTCGTCGAAATGGCTGATGAGGCATTCGCACTGGGTGGCCAGTCCTCCGCCGAGTCCTACCTGGTCATCGAGAAGATCATCGACGCCGCCGCCAAGTCCGGCGCCGATGCCGTCCACCCGGGCTACGGCTTCCTCGCCGAGAACGCCGACTTCGCCCAGGCCGTCATGGATGCCGGCCTGATCTGGATCGGCCCGCCGCCGTCCGCCATCGCGGACCTGGGTGACAAGGTCACCGCCCGCCACATCGCCAAGCGTGCCGACGCACCGATGGTGCCCGGTACCAAGGACCCGGTCTCCGGCGCCGAGGAGGTCATCGCCTTCGCTGAGGAGTACGGCCTGCCGATCGCCATCAAGGCCGCCTTCGGTGGCGGTGGCCGCGGCATGAAGGTCGCCTACAAGATGGAGGAGGTCGCGGAGCTCTACGAGTCCGCCACCCGTGAGGCCGTCGCAGCCTTCGGCCGCGGTGAATGTTTCGTCGAGCGCTACCTGGACAAGGCCCGCCACGTCGAGGCACAGGTCCTCGCCGACCAGCACGGCAACGTCATCGTCACCGGCACCCGTGACTGCTCCCTGCAGCGTCGTTTCCAGAAGCTCGTCGAGGAGGCCCCGGCCCCGTTCCTGTCCGACGAACAGCGCACCATGATCCACGAGTCCGCCAAGCAGATCTGCCTGGAGGCGGGCTACTACGGCGCAGGCACCGTGGAGTACCTCGTCGGAGCCGACGGCCTGGTCTCCTTCCTGGAGGTCAACACCCGTCTTCAGGTGGAGCACCCGATCACCGAGGAGACCACCGGCATCGACCTGGTCCGCGAGCAGTTCCGCATCGCCGAGGGCCAGAAGCTGCGCTTCACCGAGGACCCGACCCCGCGTGGTCACTCCTTCGAGTTCCGCATCAACGGCGAGGACGCCGGCCTGAACTTCATGCCGGCCCCGGGCACCGTGACCAGGTACCACCAGCCGGACGGCCCGGGTGTCCGCGTGGACTCCGGCGTCCGGGAAGGTTCCGTCATCGGCGGCCAGTTCGACTCCATGCTGGCCAAGCTCATCGTCACCGGCGAGAACCGCCTGGAGGCACTGCAGCGTGCCGCACGAGCGCTGGACGAGTTCATCATCGAGGGCATGCCGACGGTCATCCCGTTCCACCGCCACATCGTCGAGAACCCGGCCTTCGTCGGTGACGAGAACGGCTTCGAGATCTACACCAAGTGGATCGAGGAGGTCTGGGACAACCCGATCGAGCCCTACGTCGACGCCGCTGACCTGCCCGAGGACGAGTCCGTCCCGGCTCACAAGGTCGTCGTCGAGGTGGACGGCCGCCGCGTCGAGATCTCCCTGCCGGGCGATCTGGCGATCGGTGGCGGCGCCGCCCCGAAGAAGAAGGCCAAGAAGCGCCGTGCCTCCGGCGGTGCCTCAGGTGTCTCCGGTGACGCCGTGGCCGCCCCGATGCAGGGCACCGTCATCAAGATCAACATCGAGGATGGTCAGGAGGTCGCCGAGGGCGACGTCATCCTGGTCCTCGAGGCCATGAAGATGGAGAACCCGGTCAAGGCACACAAGTCGGGCAAGGTCGAGGGCCTGTGCGTCGAGTCCGGCGCCGGCGTGACCAAGGGGCAGGTCCTGCTCGAGATCAAGTAGCCCCCTCCCCCACCGCTGAAGCCCCGTCACTCCCTGTGTGAGTGGCGGGGTTTCAGCATGCCCGCTCACCCCGTTGAGTGCTCATCGAAGCGACCTGCCCGGACACGACGGAACCCGGGGCAGCCTCTCGGCGCATCCCGGGTTCCCGGCCTGTTCTTCCCTTCTAGGCGATGACGACGATCAGGTCGCCGCCCTCCACCTTCGTGGCCTGGGCCAGGGCGACGCGGTCGACCACGCCGTCCTTGGAGGCGGTGATGGTGGCCTCCATCTTCATGGCCTCGATGACGGCGACCGGGTCACCGGCCTTGACCTCGTCACCCACCTTGGCGTGGACCATGACCACGCCGGCGAACGGTGCGGCGACGTGGCCCAGGTTGGTGGTGTCGGCCTTCTCTGCGGAGGCGGTGACGGACTCGACGGAGCGGTCGCGGACCTTCATCGGACGGATCTGGCCGTTGACGTTGGCGACGACCTGGCGCATGCCCTTGTCGTCGGGCTCGCCGACGGCGTCGAGACGCACGACCATCGGCGGCTGGTCCTTCTCTCCGAGGAGACGGATGATGCTCTCCTCGCCCTCCTTGAGCCCGTAGAAGAACACCCGGTCCTCGAGCGCGGCGGTGTTGCCGTACTGGCGACGGTGCTCGGCGAACTCGGCGGCCTGCTTCGGGAACAGCAGCCTGTCCAGGGTCGAGCGCCGGATCTGACGGTCCTCGTCCTGCAGGGCCACCTCGTCCTCCGGGGAGACGTCGACGAGCCTGGACTGCTTGGAGGAACGACCGGCCAGGGCCTTCTCACGCAGCAGCGGCCAGCCACCGGGCGGATTGCCCAGGTCACCGCGGAGGAAGTCGATCACGGAGTCCGGAATGTCGTACTTCTGCGGATCATGGGCGAAGTCCTGCGGATCTACGCCGGCGCCCACCAGGTGGAGGGCCAGGTCGCCGACGACCTTGGAGGACGGGGTGACCTTGGTGGGACGTCCCAGCATCTCGTTGACGGCGGCGTAGTAGTCCTCAATGAGCTCGAAGCGGTCCTCCAGACCCAGCGCCTTGGCCTGCGTGCGCAGGTTGGACAGCTGACCACCCGGAATCTCGTGCTTGTACACGCGGCCGGTCGGTCCGGGCACGCCCGCCTCGAAGGGAGCGTAGAGCTGACGCACGGCCTCCCAGTAGGGCTCAAGGTCGGAGACGGCCTGCAGAGACAGTCCCGTGTCGCGGTGGGTGTCGGCGAAGGCGGCGACGATCGCGGACAGCGAGGGCTGCGAGGTCGTGCCGGCCAGCGGTGCGGAGGCACCGTCGACGGCGTCGGCGCCCGCCTGCGCGGCGGCCAGGTAGGTGGCCAGCTGACCGCCGGCGGTGTCGTGGGTGTGGACGTGGACCGGCAGATCGAAGTTGCTGCGCAGCGCCTTGACCAGACGGGAGGCCGCGGTCGGGCGGAGCAGACCGGCCATGTCCTTGATGGCCAGGATGTGGGCACCGGACTTCACGATCTCCTCGGCCAGGCGGAGGTAGTAGTCGAGGGTGTAGAGCTTCTCGTCCGGGTCCAGCAGGTTGCCGGAGTAGGCCATGGCTACCTCGGCGACGGTGGTGTCGGTCTCCAGGACCGCGTCGATGGCCGGGCGCATCTGGGAGACATCGTTGAGGGCGTCGAAGATGCGGAAGATGTCCACGCCGGAGTCGGCCGCCTCCCTGACGAAGGCACGACCGACGTTGTCCGGGTACGAGGTGTAGCCGACGGTGTTGCGGCCGCGCAGCAGCATCTGGATGTTGATGTTCGGTATGGCGCGACGCAGGTCGTCGAGACGCTCCCACGGGTCCTCGTGGAGGAAGCGCATGGCGACGTCGTAGGTCGCACCGCCCCACGCCTCGACGGAGAGCAGCTCCGGGGTCAGACGCCCGACGTGCCCAGCGGCGGCGACGAGTGTGGCGGAACGGATGCGGGTGGCCAGCAGCGACTGGTGTGCGTCACGGAACGTGGTGTCGGTGACGGCCAGGGCATCCTGGACGCGCAGCTGCTCGGCGAACTTCTGCGGGCCGAGGTCCCGGAGCACGTCACGGGAACCACGCGGCAACGGGCTCTCGTCGCGGGGCGGCAGCTTGGTCACCGGACGGATCTCGGTGGGGCGCTTGCCGTGCGGACGGTTGACGGTGACGTCGGCGAGGTAGTTGAGGATACGGCCGGCTTCGTCGTCGGCCGGTGGGGCCGCCAGCAGGTGGAGGTGCTCACCGATGAAGTTGGTGGAGATGCGGCGGGTCTGGAAGTCCTCCTCCCGAAGCAGGGCACGGAGGAATCCGATGTTCGTGGCCACTCCGGAGATGGTGAACTCGTTGAGCGCACGCTGGGCACGGGAGACGGCGGTGGCGAAGTCGGCGCCCCGGCAGGTCATCTTGACCAGCAGGGAGTCGAAGTTCGGGGAGATCTCACCACCGAGGGAGGCGGCGCCGTCGAGACGTACGCCGGCACCGCCCGGTGAACGGTACGCGGTGATGGTTCCGGTGTCCGGGCGGAAGTTGTTGGCCGGGTCCTCGGTGGTGATGCGGCACTGCAGAGCCGCGCCGTTGAGCGTGATGGAGTCCTGGGTGAGACCGAGCTCCTCGAGGGTGGCACCTGCCGCGATGTTCATCTGCGCCTTGACCAGGTCGACGGAGGTGACCTCCTCGGTGATGGTGTGCTCCACCTGGATACGCGGGTTCATTTCGATGAAGACGTGGTTGCCTTTCTCATCGACGAGGAACTCGACGGTGCCGGCGCACACGTAGCCGATGGACCGGCAGAACTTCACGGCGTCGGCGCAGATCTGGTCGCGCAGGGCCGGGTCAAGGTGCTGGGCCGGGGCGATCTCCACGACCTTCTGGTGGCGGCGCTGCAGGGAGCAGTCACGCTCGTAGAGGTGGATGACGTCGCCGGTGTGGTCGGCGAGGATCTGGACCTCGATGTGCTGCGGGTTGAGCACCGCCCGCTCGAGGTAGACGTTGCCGTCGCCGAAGGCGGCCTCCGCCTCGCGGGAGGCCTCGGTGGCGAGCTGGGCGACATCCTCGGGCTTCTCGATGAAACGCATGCCACGCCCGCCGCCACCGGCGACGGCCTTGACGAAGATCGGGAAGGTGAAGTCCTTCGACATCTCGACGAGCTCGTCGATGTCGGTGGACGGCTCGGAGTCCTGCAGGACCGGGAGTCCGGCCTTCCGGGCTGCCTCGACGGCGGCGGACTTGTCACCGGTCAGGTCGAGCACCTCCGGCGGTGGGCCGATGAAGGTGAGGCCGTTCTCGGCGCACTCGCGGGCGAGCTGGGCGTTCTCGGAGAGGAAACCGTAGCCGGGGTAGACGGCGTCGGCGTGGGTCTTCTTGGCGGCGCGGATGATCTCGTCGATGTCGAGGTACGCCTTGACCGGGGATCCTTCGGTACCGATGCGCACTGCCTCTGAGGCGAAGGAACGGTGATGGGAGTTGCGGTCCTCCTTCGGGTAGACCGCGACGGTGGAGGCTCCGGTCTCGAAGGCGGCGCGGAAGGCGCGGACGGCGATTTCGCCGCGGTTGGCGACCAGCACCTTGGTGAAGGCTGGCAGAGTGGTTGTGTCCACGGGGGTTCCTTTCCGAACGTCATGTCGGGGGGTGCTTCTGAGGGCGGGTGGGCCCTCCTCCACACCAGAATATCGCAAGAAAGAGGGTTGACCTCTGGAGAGTATCCCCTAGTCACAGGGGCTATCTGGGGGTGAGCGGGAGAGCGCGCTCCCGTTTCCGGACTCCGATTGACAAGCGCCCGAACTCCCACTTTTGTTCCGCTCTGCGGAATTTCCTGGAGGACGTTCTGGACGGCGAAACCCACGCACACCACCCCAATGTGTGGGCAGTGCCGTGGGCGTCGCGGATGTCCGGTGCCGGTTTAGCGGGCGGCCAGCGGGGTGACCCGGCGCTGCTCCGGGCCGTTGTAGGCGGAGAGCGGGCGGATCAGGGAGTTGTCGCTGTACTGCTCCACGATGTGGGCGGTCCAGCCTGCGATGCGGGCGACGACGAACAGCGGGGTGAAGAAGTCGACCGGGAAGCCGAGCAGGTGGTACGCGGGGCCGGCCGGGAAATCCAGGTTCGGCTTGATGCCGGTGCGGGCGTCCATGGCGTCGCGCATGTTCTCGTACATGGCGACCCACTTGGCACCGTCGTGACGCTCGGCGAGGTCCCGGAAGGAGGCCTCCATGGACGGGACACGCGAGTCACCCCTCTTGTACACGCGGTGACCGAAGCCCATGATGAGGTCCTTGTTGTCCAGGGCGTTGTTCACCCAGTCGGCCGCCTTCTCCGGGTCGTCGATCTCCAGCATCGTGTGCATGACGAACTCGTTGGCGCCGCCGTGCAGCGGCCCCTTGAGGGCACCGATGGCACCGGTGATCGCGGAGTAGACATCCGAGCGGGTGGAGGTGATCACGCGGCCGGTGAAGGTGGAGGCATTGAAGGAGTGCTCGGCGTACAGGATGAGCGACTTCTCGAAGTCACGCACATCATCCGGGTGGGAGGCCGGGGAGTCCGGACCGTTGCCGAACACCATCGACAGCAGGTTGTGGGCGACGGACTTGTCCGGGTCCGGGGCGATGATGTCGAGGCCCTGGCGGCGACGGATGTCCATGGCCAGCACCATCGGCAGCTGGGCCAGGAGGTTGTGGCCGACGTGGGTGATGTGGTCGACGTCCGGGGTGAAATGCTCGGGGTCCTTGGTGCCCATGTAGGACACCGCGGTGCGCATGACGTCCATCGGGTGGCAGTCGAGTGGCAGGGAGTGGATGAGAGCGATGAGGCCGGCGTCGAGTTTGCGGTAGGAACGGCCGCGCCTGTTGAACTCCGCCAGCTGTTCCTCGTTCGGCAGCTCACCGTTCCACAGGAGGTAGAAGACCTCCTCGAAGGAGCACTCTGCGACGAGGTCCTGGACGGCGTATCCACGGTAGGTCAGGGAGTTGGTCTCCGGCATGACCTTGGAGACTGCGGTGTAGTCGGCGATGACGCCGTAGAGACCCTTGCGGACCTCGGGGGTGGTGTTGTCGGACATGGTGCTCATCCCCTTTCAAGGAATGTCACGAGTTTCTGGGGGGTTACTGGAAGGTGGGCTGATAGGTGTCGGCGGAGTACGTGAAGACCTCCTGGTCGAAGGCGTTGTACTCGTTGTAACGGAGCAGTTCATAGAGACGGGAGCGGTGCTGCATGCGGTCCACCCAGCCGGACTGGGTGCCGGTGGCGGCGATCTCGGAGAGGGCCTCCTCGACCTGTCCCATGGCGATGCGAAGGGTGGTCACCGGGTAGATGACGGCGTTGAAGCCGAGGTCCTCGAGCTCCTTCGCCGAGAGCAGCTCGGACTTGCCGAACTCCGTCATGTTGGCCAGCAGCGGCACGTCAACGGCGGCGCGGAACTTCTCGAAGTCCGCCGGCGTGTGCAGCGCCTCGGTGAAGATGAGATCGGCGCCTGCGTCGGCGTAGGCCTTGGCGCGCTCGATGGCGGCGTCGATGCCTTCGACTCCGGCGGCGTCGGTACGCGCACAGATGACGAACTGGTCGTCGCGACGCTCATTGACCGCCGCAGTGATCCGCCGCAGCATCAGCTCGGTGGGCACGACCTCCTTGCCGTCGAGGTGGCCGCACCGCTTCGGGTTGACCTGGTCCTCGAGGTGGCAGCCGGCAACCCCGGCGTCCTCGAATTCGGAGATGGTGCGGGCCGCGGACATCGGCTCACCGAAACCGGTGTCGGCATCGACCAGCACGGGCAGGTCGGTGACGCGGGCGATCTGGCGGGACCGGTGGGCCACCTCGGTGAGGGTGGTCAGTCCGATGTCCGGCAGTGCCAGGTCGGCGGCGACGACGGCACCGGAGACATACACTCCCTCGAAGCCGGCCTCCTGGATGGCCCGCGCCACGAGCGGGGAGAACGCGCCGGGAAACTTCTGTATCCTGCCGCTGTTCAGACCGTCGCGGAAGGCTTTCCGACGCTCGGTCGGCGTCACCGGGGAGGAGAACAGGCCGGCCATCAGAACAGCCCCTCACCGACGGTGGGAGCCTGCGACAGGACATCGGCCTCGAGCTCGATGTTGAGCTCCGCCAGGTCGGTCAGGTTCTCCAGGTCCTGGACGGCAGCGAGGAAACGGTCCTGCTCCTCCGGGGAGACGACGCCCTCACACAGGGTGCGGAACTTCTCGATGTACTGCTCACGGGCGAAGGGGCGGGCGCCGAGCGGGTGGGCGTCGGCAACCGCGAGCTCGTCCTCGACGACGGAGCCGTCCTTGAAGGTGATGACGGCCTTGGCACCGAAGGCCTTCTCGTTCGGGTCGGAGGAGTGGTAGCGACGGGTCCACTCGGGGTCCTCGACGGTGGAGATCTTGTGCCACAGCTCGATGGTCTCCGGGCGGTTGGCGCGCTCCGGGGCGTAGGAACGCTCGTGGTGCCAGGAGCGGTCCTCGAGGGCCACGGCGAAGATGTACATGATCGAGTGGTCGAGGGTCTCACGGGAGGCCTGCGGGTCGAACTTCTGCGGGTCGTTCGAACCGGTGCCGATGACGTAGTGGGTGTGGTGCGAGGTGTGCAGGACGATGGACTCGACGTCCGCCAGGTTCTTCCCCTCGGCTGCGAGACGCTCCCCCATGGAACGGGCCAGGTCGATCGGGGCCTGGGACTGGTACTCGGCGGAGTGCTCCTTGGTGTAGGTGTCGAGGATCGCCCGCTTCTCCTCGCCCTCGGCCGGAAGCGGGACGGTGTACTCGTGGTCCGGGCCCGAGAGCAGCCAGGCGATGACGCCATCCTCACCCTCCCAGATCGGGGACGGGGCCCCCTCGCCGCGCATCGCACGGTCGACGGCCTCGATGGCCATCTTGCCGGCGAAGGCCGGGGCGAAGGCCTTCCAGGAGGAGATCTCGCCCTTGCGGGACTGGCGGGTGGCGGTCGTGGTGTGGAGCGCCTGGCCGATGGCCTGGTAGATGGTCTCGACATCGAGGCCGAGGAGGGTGCCGATGCCGGCGGCCGCGGACGGGCCGAGGTGCGCGACGTGGTCGATCTTGTGCTCGTGGAGGCAGATGCCGCGGACCAGGTCAACCTGGATCTCGTAGCCGGTGGCCAGACCGCGGATGAGCTCCCGGCCACCCTTGCCGGCCTGCTGGGCGGCGGCGAGGATCGGCGGGATGTTGTCGCCCGGGTGGGAGTAGTCGGCGGCGAGGAAGGTGTCATGGAAGTCGAGCTCACGGACGGCGGTGCCGTTGGCCAGTGCTGCCCACTCTGCGGCGTACTTGCCCGGCAGACCGAAGACCGAGGCTCCACGGCCGTCAGTGACGGGGCGGGCCTGCGCCATCACGCGGGCGGAGGTGACCGGACGGCGGAGGACAGCGGCTGCCTGGACGGCGGCGTTGTCGATGATCCGGTTGATGATCATCTCCTTGGTCTCCTCCGGGACCTCGACGGGGTCGGCGGCGACGCGGGCGATCTTATAGGCGAGGTGCTCCTCGTGAGGGAAGTCCTCGGCGGAGCGGTAGGTACGCACGGTGTGGTTGATCATGACTCTCGGGCTACTCCTCGTTCTGGGCTGACTGGTTTTGCGTTGAGCCTCACAGTAGTGCGAATTTTGTGTTGGGAGTCACAGTGTAGGATGTGAAAAGTTGTGGCATGAGACGGCACTTCCTGCAAAACTTGTGGAATACGCTGGTCAACAAGGAAATCTTCGGAGAGGGCGACACATGGGCAGACACTTCGCGGGGGCACGGATCCGCACATTGCGGAGGGGACGCAGCCTCACGCAACAGGACATGGCCAAGCGCCTCGGCCTGTCGACGAGCTACCTCAACCAGCTCGAGAACGACCAGCGCCCCCTCACCGTCACCGTCCTCATGGCACTGTCGCAGCACTTCGACATCGACCCGGTCTATTTCTCCCCTGACCACGACGCACGCACCATCAGTGAACTCCGTGACGCCTTCCCCACCGTCCCCGACGACCAGCTCGCGGACCTCGCCGCCCGCTACCCGGAGCTCGTCGAGCAGGTCCTCGAGCTCGCCGACCGGGCCCCCTCGCCCATCGAGGACTCCCCGTACCGTCTCGTCCGCGACTTCTTCTACGACGCACACAACTACGTCCATGAGCTCGATCTCCTCGGCGAGGAGCTCGCCCGCCGCCTCGGAGATCCGCAGCTGCGCCTCACCCGCCTGTCAACCTCCCTCGACCGCGACCTCGGCATCGTCGTCCGCTTCCGCAAGATCACCGCCGGCCCCCGCCGTATCTACCACCCCGAGACCCGCGAACTGCACCTGCGCACAGGACTGTCCGAGGCGCAGCTGTGCTTCGAGCTGGCCCTCCAGTACGGACTCACCGGCCACGAGGAACTGCTCCGCGAGATCGCCGCCGAGCTGCCCACTGAGGAGTCCCGCGAGATCGCCGTTCTGGCGCTGGCGCAGTACTTCGCGGCGGCCGTCGTGATGCCCTACGAGCAGATGCTCACCACCGCCGAGGAGGTGCGCTACGACATCGACCGTCTCGCGGTGCACTTCGGCACCGGCTTCGAGACCACCTGCCACCGCTTATCGACGCTCAACCGCCCCGGCAGCCGCGGCGTCCCCTTCTTCTTCGTCCGCACCGACCGCGCGGGCAACATCTCCAAACGGCAGTCGGCAACCGGATTCCACTTCTCCCGCTCCGGCGGCTCCTGTCCGCTGTGGGTGATCCACCGGGCCTTCGAGACCCCGGGGCGCGTCACCCGACAGGTCGCCGGCATGCCCGACGGCCGCCACTACCTGTGGATCGCCCGGACCGTCGCGGGCCAGATCCACGGCTTCGGGCAGCCCCGCAAGGAGTTCGCCGTCGGGTTGGGCTGCGACCTGGACCAGGCCGAACGCCTCGTCTACGCCACCGGACTGGACCTCTCCGCCGGCTCCGCCACCCCGATCGGCCCGGGCTGCACCACCTGCCCCCGCGAACGCTGCCCCCAGCGTGCCTTCCCCCACGGCGGTCGCCAGGTCATCGTCGACCTCGACGCCACCCTCGACTTCTCCTACACCACCTACTGAGGCACCACCACCCCGGAACAGGTTCCGGGGCGGAGCGTCGTGAAGATCAGGCCAGGTCGTCGGTGGCCACCAGGCGGCGGGCCGCCTCGGTGATGGAACCCGACAGCGACGGGTACACCGCAAACACCTCGGAGAGCTGCTTGACGGTGAGGTTGTTGGACACGGCGATGGCGATCGGCAGGATCAGCTCGGACGCGGAGGGGGCCACGACGACGCCACCAATGATGAGTCCGGAGTTGCGGCGGCAGAACAGCTTGACGAAGCCGTGCTTCAGCGAACGCATCTTCGCACGCGGGTTGGACTGCAGCGGCAGGACGACGGCGCGGGCCGAGACCTCACCGCTCTCCACCTGGGCGTGGGTGACGCCGACGGCGGCGATCTCGGGGCGGGTGAACACGGCCGTCGCGACGGTCTTGAGACGGATCGGGGTCACGCCCTCGCCCAGGGCGTGGTACATGGCCATGCGGCCCTGCATCGCGGCGACGGAGGCCAGCGGGAACAGGTCGGTGCAGTCACCGGCGGCGTAGATGCCGGCGACGTTGGTACGGGAGACACGGTCCACCTTGATGTGGCCGGAATCGGTGGTCTTCACACCGACGTTCTCCAGACACAGTCCCTCGGTGGCGGGGATGGAACCGATCGACATGATGGCGTGGGAGCCGAAGATCTCGCGACCGTCGGAGGTCTTCACGCAGACGCCGCCATCGCGGGTGCGGGTCACGGACTCCACTCGGGCGTGCTTCTCCAGGGAGACACCACGCTGGGAGAGGACATGCTCGAGGACGTCCGCCGCGTCGGCGTCATCGTGCGGGAGGATACGGTCACGGGAGGCGACCATGGTCACCTTGACGCCCAGCTCGGCGAACGCGGAGACGAACTCCGCACCGGTGACACCGGAACCGACGACGATGAGGTGTTCAGGGGCCTCCTCGAGGTCGTAGACCTGCTGCCAGGTGAGGATGCGCTCGCCGTCCGGCTTCGCGTTCGGCAGGATGCGGGGGGTCGCACCGGTGGCAATGAGAACCAGATCCGCCTCGTAGACCTCCTCGGTGCCGTCCTCCAGGGTGGCGGTGATCTCGTGGTGGACCTGATCAATCTGGGACTCCGCGAAGCGACCACGACCGTGGACGAAACGTACACCGGCACGCTCGAGCTGGACGACAATGTCGTCCGACTGCTCCTGCGCCAGGTTCTTCACACGCTGGTTGAGGGCCGGCAGGTGGATGCGGGCACGCCCCAGGAGCGAGTTCAGGCCCATGTCATCGGCCCGGCGCAGGTCGGTCTTGATACCCGTACCCGCGATGAAGGACTTGGAGGGCACGCAGTCGAGGAGAACGGAGGAGCCGCCGATGCCCCGCTCCTCGATCACCGTCACATCCGCTCCGTATTTGGCTCCGGCCAGTGCGGCCTCGTAGCCGGCAGGTCCTCCACCGATGATGACAATGCGATTCTTCAAGGGGTCTCCTCCACGCGTGTGAGATATGCGGGTTCACTCGGGTTATGCACAACTGGTGCCCGAGTTTAGTCCCTACGACAGGAAGCCGCCGGTGGTTCCACCCGTTCCAGTGACCTCCGCGTACTGCTCCACCACAGAGGCGAAGAGTCGGATACCGCCGCCGATCGCGCGTTCGTCGACGACGAGGTCGCCCTGATGGAGGTCGCCCTTCTTCCCCTCCCCCGACCAGCAGCCCAGGCGGGCCATGGAGCCGGGGACCTTCTCCAGGTACCAGGAGAAGTCCTCACCACCGGAGGACTGCGGCGCCTGGACCACGGCCTGCGGGTCGATGACACGGGCGGCGTCGGCAAGCATGGCGGTGGCGACGTCGTCGTTGAGCACCGGGGGGACACCCCGCTGGTAGGACAGTTCATGCGTGCACCCGGTCGGTGCGAGGACCTGGGTGATGAGCTCCTCGAGCAGTTCCTGCAGGGTGCGCCACGTCGTGATGTCGGCCGTCCGGATCGTGCCGGTGAGCTGCCCGGACTCCGGGATGGCGTTGGGGGCGTAACCCGCGTTGAGGGAACCGAAGACCAGCACCGTCGCGGTGCGCGGGTCAATGCGGCGGGAGAGCAGCGCCGGCAGCTGCGTCACCAGCGAGGACAGGGCGTAGACCACGTCGCTGGTCAGGTGCGGACGAGAGGAGTGCCCGCCGGGGCCCGTCACCTTGATCCGCAGGACGTCCGCGGCCGAGGTGATCGCACCGGTGCGCACACCGATCTTGCCCACCCGGAGCTTCGGCTCGACGTGCACCGCGAAGATCGACCTGACCCTGTCGAGGCCTCCCCAGGAGATGACGTCGGTGGCACCGCCGTCCATGACCTCCTCCGCCGGCTGGAAGAGGACCCGGATGCCGTGGGTGAGCGCCTCCTCATTGTCCGCCAGAGCACATGCCAGTCCCAGGGCGATGGTCGTGTGGACGTCGTGTCCACAGGAGTGTGACACGCCCGGCACCGCGGAGGCGAAGGGCAGCTTCGTCAGCTCCGTGACGGGCAGGGCATCGATGTCTGCGCGGAAGGCGAGCTTGTCGTCCGTGTCCGGACCAATGTCCACCATGAGGCCCGTACCCGGGAAGCGCTGCGGTGACAGACCCCGGTTCCGGAGGGTCTCCTCGATGAACTCGGTGGTCTCATACTCCATGTGCGAGAGCTCCGGGTGAGAGTGCAGGTGGCGACGCCAGCCGATCACCTCATCCTTGTGCTCGACCAGCCAGTCATCGACGCGTGCGGCGATCCCTTTCACGAACGGCCCCTTTCCGCAGACCACACCAGCGGGTCCACGGCCTCAATGCTACTCGGTCACGGCTTCCCCACCGTCGACCCCACCCGGGTCACCGTCCTCGGGTGACGGAGTGTCCCCGGACGGCAATTCCCGGACCTTCCGCACCTGGCGGACCTCCCGCGCCTCACCCGCCACCACCGAGTCATAGCGGGGGCCCGTGCCGTGGTCGACATACTGCGACCGGAAGGGTTCCAGCACGATGTCCGCGGGCCAGCGCAGCATGATGCCGTAGGTGCGGGGCGGGCAGATGTCCGCCACCAGTTCCCCACCTGCGGGCAGCAGTGCGGCAGGTGGGACATCGAGGGCCCGCGCCAGGCGGTACACGGTGGACAGACGGGGATCACCGGGAGTATCGGCGTTGCCGAGGTTGCGTTCGATGTTGGAGATGGTGTTGCGCGTCAGTCCGGTGAGTGCGGCGAGGTCATCCTGTGTCAGCCTGCGGGCCTTCCGCAGGCGGCGCAGATTGCGGCCGAGACCGAGCCCGAAGCTCGGCCAGCCGTTCCAGTCCTGTTCCTGCGCCACCCCTCCACGGTGCCCACCGGAATGGGACAACTCCGCCCACTGCAGTGGGCGGAGTTGTCCAGAGGGAACAGACCTGCAGGGTTACAGGTCGATGTTGCGCGGGCCGTAGAGACGGTCACCGGCATCGCCGAGACCGGGGACGATGTAGGCGTCCTCGTCAAGGGAGGGGTCCACACACGCCGTGACCAGCCGCACCGGCAGGCCGGAATCGGCCAGGGCGTCGACACCCGGCTGCGCCGAAACCATGCAGATCGCCGTGATGTTGGTCGCGCCGCGGTCGGCGAGCAGCCGGATGGCATGGAGCAGGGAGCCTCCGGTGGCGAGCATCGGGTCGACGACGAACACCGTGCGGCCGGTCAGATCATGCGGCAGGGCCTCCAGATACGGCACCGGCTCATGGGTCTCCTCGTTGCGGGCGAGGCCGATGAAACCGACCTGCGCATCCGGGATCATCGACAGCGCCGGGTCGATCATGCCCAGCCCGGCGCGGATGACGGGCACGATGATCGGCGGGTCCTGCAGGCGGGTTCCGTCAGCGACGGCGACGGGGGTCTGACACTCGAAGTGCTCCACGGGCAGATCCCGGGACGCCTCGTAGACGAGCATGGCGCCGAGGTCGGCGAGGGCGGCGCGGAAGGCGGCGTTGTCGCTGCGGGCATCGCGCATGATGGTCAGTCGCGAGGCTGCGAGCGGGTGGTCGACGATGGTGATCTCCATGGGCCCCAGAATAGACGGGTGCGGGGGCAGGTAATGTCATCGCGCGTCCCATCGAACGCAAGGAGTTGTCTGGCCATGCTCAAGGGTGCACTCATCACCGGAATGGTCGTGGTCGGCACGGTCGCCACCGTCGCCGTCCTGTCCGGGGAAGACCCGGTCACCGTCATCCGGGTCATCGACGGAGACACCATCGACGCCCGCGTCGACGGTGAGGAGAAACGCATCCGCCTCCTCAACGTCGACACCCCGGAGTACGGCCGGGACGGAGCTGCGGACGACTGCCTGGCGGAGGAGGCCACCGCCTATCTCCGGTCCCTGCTCCCCTCCGGCCAGGAGATCTCCCTCCAGTACGACTCCGAACGCACCGACCATTACGGCCGCGACCTTGCCGGCGTTGTGGTCGACGGTTCCCTGATCAACGCGGAGATCGCGCGGGAGGGCTACGGCGTGGCCGTCCAGGTGGGCGGCAATGACCGCTTCATGCCGGAGGTGTCCGCAGCCGAGGCGGAGGCGAAGGCCGCGCAACGGGGTGTCCACGGACTTCCGGATGAGTGTCTGGTGTCCGTGCAGACGGCCACCGCTGTGGCGCAGGCGGCGCCCCTGCTGGCAGCGGGTGTGACGGCCATGAGCCGAGCGGATCTCGATCTGCATGAGAAGAAGCTGCGCACGGCCCTGTCCGAGGTGCGGAAGGTGCGGAAGCTCGCCCTCCACCCCAGTGAGTTCGCGGAACACGCCTACGACGGACACCGTGCGGAGCGGAAGGAGCTCAACAACGTGGCTGCGGAGCTCGAGCAGCGCGTCTCCGAGGTCGGGGAACGCCGCGTACAGATCGAACGGGAGGTTGAGGAGGAGCGTCGACGCATCGAACAGGAGCGGATCGAGGCGGAACACCGTGCGGTTGAGGAGGAGCGTCGACGCATCGAACAGGAGCGTGCCGCTACTGCCGCCGTCCCCTCAGCACCCGCCCCCTCCTCACCCGCCGCCTCACAGCCCGCTGCCCCGTCCGGCGGTGGTGGCGGTGGCAAGTACACCGGCTGCCGTGCCTACGGCGGCAACTACGCGATGACCAGCATCGACGACAAGGGGCGGCGATACGCCAAGATCGACTGCGTCACGAAGACCCAGATCGGCTGACCCCGTTCACCTGTCCGTTCCTTCTCCGGCCTCCAGGTTGATAGCATCAACACCTCGGTTTCTTCCCGCAGGTCCCTCCCGGGAGCACGACCACGAAAGGACCACCACCATGGTCATGGGCCCCACCCACTCGATGAGCGGTGCCGCCGTCGGCCTCGCCGTCGCCCAGGCACTCCCCGCTTCCTGGGGCGGGGTGACCTCCCCGGAGGAGGCGTTCGTCTACGCGGGGATCGCCGCCGGGGCGGCTCTGCTCCCGGACCTCGATTCCCCGCAGGCGACGGTCTCCCGGTCCTTCGGTCCGTTGTCCCAGGCGGTGTCGCACGTGGTCGAAAGCTCCGCCCGGACCTTCGTGAACCTCACCCGGGGCCGCCGCGACAGGAAGTGTTCCCACGGACACCGGACGGCCACGCACACCCTCTGGTTCGCCCTGCTCACCGGTGCGGCGGCATCCTTCCTGATCGGGTCATTCGGTAGGCCCGCGGCCATCGGCATGCTGTTCTTCTTCCTCGGGCTGGCCATCCGGGGGCTGGTCCCGGAGTGGTCGAAGAAGACGGAGTGGCTGGTGGTCACCGGTGTCTCGGCGCTGCTGGCTGCCGGGGCCTGGGTGTATGTCCCGACGACGGCCTCCGCGCTCGTGATGGGTTCCGCGGTGACCGTCGGTGTGCTCACGCACCTGGCGGGTGACCTGATCACCAAGCACGGTGTCCCTGCGCTGGCACCGCTGATCCCGCTGGGACGTCGCCGCTGGTGGAAGGTCCGCCTGCCGCAGCCGTTGCGTATCTCAGCCTCCGGCCCGGCCGACAAGGCTCTGCTGGTGGTGTTCTCGCTGCTGGTTTTCATCCAGACGATCGTCATCACCTCGGGTACCACTGTCTCCTGATCTGTCGGGAACCTTTCGCCGGGTTCCGCAGTCCAATTAAGGCATGAGCACCCTGCATCTTGACCCTGCCCATGCCCGTCTCCTTACCACCGAGCTTCTCGATGCCGCCGTCCATCCACCCGCCACCCCCGTCACCGTCTCCGGGGAGGGCCGCTTCGCGGCGTCACTTCTCGACGCTCTCCTCCACCTCGACACCCAGACCCGACGGGTCCATGACCGGGCCCGCGTACTCGGTGAGAACTCGCACCGGGTGATCACGGCCACCGAGGACACCGACGGTTTCCTCGCTGCTGATCTCGGGAGGCTCGCATGAGGGACACCGTCGCCGCACTGCAGCACATCGTCGGCCTGCACCCCGCACATCTGTCCCCGGTCCGGCTGCCCGCCCTCCCGGACTTCCAGGCGGCGGTGCCCCTCGCGGAGATGCTCACGCAGGGCGGTGCCGGCGGGAGCGCCCTGGTGGCGGTCGCCCACGCCCTCAGCGGGGACCGTGCTCTGGTCACGGAACTCAGCGACCGCGCCGCCGCACACATTGAGGCAACCCGCGCCGAGCTCACCCACCTGGGCCACGAACTGCTCCGGCGGGCGGCCGGGGTGCTTCCCCGCCTGCTGTCCCCGGTACCCGGCGCGCAGGCCGGGGCGCTGCTCGAGCTGCAGCACCTGGGTCAGATCTTCGTCCATGAGGCCACGACACGGGTCACCGACCTCGAGGGGGTGCTTGCCCCGCTCGCCGATGATCTCGACCGGGTGGTCGCCACGGACCACGCCGCCGCACTGCCGACCCCGGAGGAGGAGACACCCCCGGAGATTCCTGCGGAGGGGGTGCCCCAGGGTATCGAGGGGCAGTCGTCCGTGGGAGAGGCCGCGGTGGCCGCTGCGAAGAGTGCCCTGGGCACGCCCTACCAGTGGGGCGGGACAACGCCCGCAGGATTCGACTGCAGCGGCTTCACCCAGTGGGCGTACCGGCAGGCCGGGGTGGAGCTGCCGAGGCTGGCGCAGGAGCAGAACGTCGGTGTCCCGGTGAGCGCAGACCAGCTGCAGCCCGGGGACCTGGCGGTGTGGGACGGGCATGTGGCGATGTACGCGGGCGACGGGCAGCTCATCGAAGCCGGCGATCCCGTCTCACTCAATCCGTTGCGGACCAGCAATGTCGGGATGGCCTTCAAAGGCTTCTGGCGACCGACGGGTTAGGTCTCCGGTAGAATTCCGGCCCATGACCTCCCGTGCGATCATTCCCGTGAAACTGTCTCTGACCGAGGGCGACTTCTACACTCTCTGGGCACCGAACTGGAAGGAGCACGGCGCCGAGTGGCAGGCCTTCCTCGGCGATGACGCCGGACTGTACCTCTTCACCTCCCCGGCGGAGCTCTACGCCTTCCTGCAGTCGGGGAAGCGCCATGACCTGCTCTCCCACCCGAAGTGGGGCAATTTCTCCGCGTTGCCGGCCGACAGGATCGTGCCGGACAAGAGGGAGACCTTCGACATCATCGGAACACCGGCGTTCCTCGCCGGCCGTCCCTCCTACGAGAACGTCGCCGCCGTCGGCCGTTCCTTCGAGATGTCGAAGTCCCTGGCCGAGGTCCTCGGCGTCGAGGATGTCATTCTCTTCTTCGCGTCCCACTCCGTGCTCGGCAACATCCAGCGCGGCGCCGACCACTACTCCGGTGAGCATGGTCTCGGCGAGTGGTCCGCCGTCGGCCGCGCAGTCCTGGACAACTGGCCGATGGTGGTCGCGGGTCTCGACGCACAGGTCCGCGTCATCGACGTGCCCGAGGAGGAGACCGCCGCCGCGCAGAAACTCATCGACAACGCCCGTATCGCCGCGGCAGAGGCCCGCGCCGTCGCCGAGGCCGCTGCCAAGGAGGCCGAGGAGCAGGCCGACCCGTACGACTCCTCCGTCTGGGGGCTGGCGGGCATCGACCCGATCAAGATCACCCTCGACGGCAAATCCGTCTACACGCTGCGCTGTTACCTGGAAGGCCGTCCGGTGTTCCTGGGCAGGTACGGCGAGATCTTCACCTTCCCCACCACCCGTCAACTGGCGCGCTGGCTCGTCGAGAACGACGAGCACAACCTGGCTTCCCTCCCGACCTGGGAGGCCGTCATGAACCACGCCAACGCCGGCGAGCTCGACATCATTGTCCACCCGGACAACCAGTACTCGTACCAGGGGCTGGTCGCGGACATCACCGCCGGTCCGGAGGCCGTGGACACCGCGCAGATGTCCCGCGGCTACGAACTGTTCGCTGACGCCGCCGACTGGGCCGCCGACGACTCACTCAACTCCTACCTGCTGGCCAACCCCCGCACCCAGGATTACCTCTCCTACATGCTCGGCTCCACCGAGACCGCCGGTTACGTGCCGTCCAAGCCGTACACCGACCACGCGAAATCCTGGAAGGACCTCGAAGAGATGCTGGTCAAGCGTTTCTCCAAGTTCTAGGGAACTTTCCGACGTCCCGTCGTCACCCCCTCAGCCCGGACTGCACCTCAGGTGTGGCCCGGGCTGAGGTCTTCCGGGCCCACCGTGGTCAGGAGCCGAACTCACCCCCGAAGTCATCCCCGAATTCGTCTAGCCCGGCCTCGAGATCCTGTGCCTCGTAGGCCGGCAGGATGGTGCGCTCGAGCAGTTCCTGGCGCTCCACCTCGGTCAGGAAGGCCCCCTTGACGGCGTTGACGGTGAGGTCGAAGAACTCCTCCAGGCCGTAGCCGTGGACCTCGGCGAGTCGGGAGAACTCCTCGCTCAGCGAGCCGGCGGCCGACATGCGCCCGGTGTTGACGGTGCATGTGAAGCCGAGCTGCTGCAGCAGGGTCAGCGGATGCTCGGCGAGGTCCGGGACGGCCTCGACGTCGACTTCGAGGGTCGGCGCGAGATCGACGGTGAGGTGACGGTCGCGCACCCAGCCGGAGACACGACCGGGCAGGACGCCCTCGAATCCGTCGGTGTCGATGTGGAAGTCGTCCACCAGGTTCACGGAGTGGGCGAGGCGTACGGCGCCCAGCTGCAGTGCCTCACCGATCTCGTCAGTCCCGCCGTGCAGTCCGGCGTGCAGGACGAAGGGCACGTAGTTCTCGCGCAGCAGACGGAATGCATCCGCGTGACGGGTCAGGGATCCGGTCCCGGTGGCGGCGGCGAACCCGACGACGTGGCGGCCGTGGTTGCGCACGGCCACCTCCGCGACGGCCGTGACGTCCCCGTCGGGGAGGGCGGTGGGGATGAGGCGGGCGTCGATACGCGGGACATCCAGGCCCGCGACGGCGCAGTCGATGACCTCCTGGAGGGTGAGTCCACCGGCGGTGTGCTCCTCCGGGGTGATGCGCAGCTCCACGTAGGCGACGTGGTCGGCTACGAGTTTCTCCAGATGGGAGCGGACCTGTCCGGAAAGTGCTTCCGGAGTCTGGGCGGGTTCACCGTCGAGGTGTTCATGGAGCAGGACCTTGGGGAGTTCGGCCACCATTGCCGAGATGTCATTCATGCCGACCATCCTAACGGGGGTCTACGATGACTCCAGTCATGAAGATCCTCACCTCCCTCGCACTCGTTGCGGCGCTGAGCGCACCACCGTTGACCATCACGGAACCAGCCCCCGAGGAGGCGCCGTCGACCCGGGCACACGCCCCCGACACCGATGACTGCCCCAACGCGACGCGGCCTCCCGAACCGCGCACCACCTCGGAGTCCCCGGTACCCGGCGGCGAAGAGCCTGTTCCCCTGCCGGTCATAGCCCAGGCTGTCGAGGGCCCCTGCGGGGTGTCTGCCCCACCGGGGGTCGAGGTACCCGAGGAGGTCCACGCCAGTGCCTGGCTGGTGGCGGACATCGACACCGGCGAGATCATCGCCGCGAAGGACCCGCACGGTCGCTACCGGCCGGCGAGCATCATCAAGATTCTGCTGGCGATGGTCGTCGTCGAGGAGCTCGACCGCTCCCGCGAGGTCGTGGTCAGCGCGGAGTCCGCCGGGCAGATCGGCTCCGCGGTGGGCATCGGCGAGGGTGGCATCTACACCGTGGACGAGCTGCTCCACGGGCTGCTGCTCGCCTCCGGCAACGACGCGGCGCATGCCCTGGCCCAGGAACTCGGCGGCGACGAGACCACCCTGCGGAAGGTCAACGCCCTCGCCCGCGCCCTGGGCACCACCGACACGGTCGCGGCCAGCTACTCGGGACTCGACGCCCCCGGTATGTCCACCTCCGCCTTCGACATGGGTCTCATCTACCGTGCCGCGTACCGGAACCCGGAGCTGTTCGCGATCATGAACTCCGAGCACATCCCGTTCCCCGGCTACGACGACCTGGAGGGCTACGAGGTCTGGAACGACAACGGGCTCTTCCTCAATGATCCCGACGGTCTCGGCGGCAAGACCGGCTACACCGACGATGCCAACCACACCTTCGTCGGCGGGAAGGAGCAGGCGGGACGCCGCCTGTTCGCGGTGGTGCTCGACACCACCGTGGAGGAGGCCCGGGCCTGGCAGCAGGCACAGCTGCTTCTCGACGCCGCCTTCCGCACCCCCGCAGGCAGCGGCGTGGGTCTGCTCGAACCGGTCCTCTCTGCACCGGAGACACCTGACCCCGAGGAATCCCCCGTCGAGGTACCTGGTGTCCACGAACCGGACAACCCCCGGTTCGGGGTGGAACCGGGGGTCATCGCGGTGACGGTCGTGGGTCTGCTCGCGCTGGTGGCGGCGGTGATCAGCGTCCGCTCTTCCGTACGACCTCGGCACCGGCCCAGCGGTCGTGGGAACCGATGAATCCGTTCTGAGGCTTGATCGAGGTACCGATGGCGATCATGCCCACCACGCTGACCAGCCAGCCGATGATCGGCAGCACACCGGCGATACGCCACCACTGACGCTTAGCCGACTGCTCCCAGCTCAGCTTCTTCCCGGTGGTGGAGTCACGGACTTCGTAGCCGAAGAGGTGCTTGGTCGGGGAGGCCCCGGTGAGCACCTCAAAGCCGAGGAACCACGCCAGGCCGGCGAGGCCCACCATCAGGCCGGACAAGATGTTCTCGGAATCCGTACCCACGAGAAGGAGGCCGGAGACCATGGAGAACGCCAGGGAGTCGATGAGCAGCATGCCCAGGCGCAGACCTGCGGACGGACGGTCGACGTTCATAGCCGGGACCGCCGCCGTGTAGGTGGAAGCGTGGTCGAAGGGGTTACCCACCACTCCGGGAGCAGGAGTCTCCAGGGAGTGGGTCGGGTAGTTGTAGGGGTTGGACGGGGCCTGGGGTGCCGCCTGCGGCTTGAGCAGCGGGTCCGGGAAAAACCCGAAGTTGCCCAGGTACTCCAGGTCGCTCCAGTCGAGACGTCGGGAAGCCTCGAGGGCGTCATCATAGGCGGTACGTCGACGTTCATCGGACAGTACCGCGAAGGCGGTGTGCAGCTGCCGACGACGGGGATCCGTGTCCGGCAGCAGCTGCTGCTCGAACTCCAGGTCCCTGCCGGCGATCTCACGGCCGAGCTCATCGGCGGTGGCGGAGCGGTCGAGGGAGAAGATGTCGTAGAGGTTCGGCATCGGAGAGGTCATGACAATCACCTTATCTGCTGGTCCTTGTCATTCCAGGGTAGAAGTAGATGCCCTTCCCCGGCATCGGGAGTTGCCCTGATTTCGACCCCTATTTCCGACGCAGCAGTGCGATGGCACCCGCACCGACTGCCGCTGCGGCGGCACCCAGCCCTGCGGCCGTGCCCACCCCCGGTCCACGGCGGATTTCCTGACGCACGCGGATGACCGCCGGCTCCGGGGCCTGCATCTGAGCCATCTGCATCGACTCCTCGGTGGTGGCGGCCCACGCGGAGACGTACATGACCAGACGCCACACAAGGTAGAGCAGGACCATGAGTCCGATGATCGGGCCGAACGTCGCTCCCGCAGGGTTGGACAGGGCGTTGGATGCGAACAGCGAGCCGAGCTGTTTGATCACCTCGAAGGCGACGGCACCGATCAACGCGGACTGCAGTCCGGAGCGACGCGGCACCGTGGTGCGTGGCAGGTAGAACACGAACCACGCCATGACCAGGAAGTTGGCCAGGACGCCGACGACCACCGCCACCAGGAACGTGATCCACCGGATTCCCGGGACCTGGCCGAGCCCGACGAAGTCGAGGACGTATTCCGTCAGCCCCGAACTTCCGATCGCAGTGACCGCGAAGGCCAGCACGAGTGCCAGAAGCAGGCCGATCAGGCCGAGGAGGTCGGACAATTTGTTCTTGACGAAGTTGCCCACAGCCGTCGGGTCGACCTTCCACATCTTGGACACGCCGTAACGCAGATTGTTCATCCAGCCGAGCCCCGACCACAGGGCGGTCAGCGCACCGATACCGGCGACAGTACCGCGCTGCTCGATGGCGGTCCCGAGGATGTCGTTGATGAGATCCCCCACTTCGCCTTCGACGGCGCCGGAGATCCGGCTCTGCACCTCCCCGAGCAGCTCCGGCCGGCTGGCCAGGAAGGTGGCGATACCCGCCATGAGCAGCATGAGGATCGGGAAGATCGCCAGCACGGAGAAGTAGGTGATACCCGCCGAGTACTGGTTGCCTCCCATGGAGGAGTAACGGTCCTGCATCCGCATGAGATGGTCGACCATCCCGGATCTCTCCCGGACCTTGTCGACGGCACCCGGCTCATCGTCGCGGACCCGTTCAATGCCGAACTCGTCGGTGTAGCGTTTGTCAGGCTGTGTGCTGCTGGCCACGGAGACTCCTCGTTGAATGTCGTATCTGTCAGCGTGATGATATGACATCCAACGGTAGGTAAGAATACGGCACAGTGCACCTGCCGCAGCCGAACCGTTATCTGCCCCGGCAGGCCTAGCGCAGCGGGCGCAGGAAGCCGACCTTGTCGTAGACTTCCCGGAGCACCGGCTCCGAGACCTCGCGGGCACGCTCCGCGCCGGCGGCGAGAATGCGCTCGAGTTCCCCGCGGTCGTCCATGAGCTCGTCATAACGCGCCTTGAGCGGGGTGGTGAACGCCTCGAGGGCGTCGGCGGTGTCCACCTTGAGCGCGCCGTATCCCTGCCCCTCGTAGCCTGCGACGAGATCGTCGATGGAGGTGCCGGTCAGCGCCGACTGGATGACCAGCAGGTTGGACACCCCCGGCTTGTTCTCCTTGTCGAAGGCGATGACACCGTCGTTGTCGGTGACGGCCGAGCGGATGCGCTTGGCGGAGGTCTTCGGGTTGTCGAGGAGGTTGATGCAGCCCTTGGGGTTCTCCGCGGACTTGGACATCTTGGCGGTCGGGTTCTGCAGGTCCTGGATCTTGGCGGCACCCTCCGGGATGAAGCCCTCCGGCACGACGAAGGTCTCGCCGTAGCGGGAGTTGAAACGCTCGGCGAGGGTGCGGGTCAGCTCGAGGTGCTGTCGCTGGTCCTCACCGACCGGCACGTACTGCGGCCTGTACAGGAGAATGTCCGCGGCCATGAGCACGGGGTAGGTGAACAGGCCGACGGTGGCACGGTCGGTGCCCTGCTTCTGCGACTTGTCCTTGAACTGGGTCATGCGCGAGGCCTCGCCGAAACCGGTGAGGCAGTTGAACACCCAGGTCAGCTCCGCGTGCTGCGGCACGTGCGACTGGACGAACAAGGTGGACTTCGCCGGGTCAATGCCCAGGGCGATGAGCTGGGCGGCGCCTGCGACGGTGCGGTGACGCAGCTCATCCGGGTCCTGGTCCACGGTGATCGCGTGCAGGTCGGGGATGAAGTAGAACGCGTCGTAGTTGTCCTGCAGCTCAATCCACTGCTTCAGTGCACCCAGGTAGTTACCCAGGTGGTAGGAGTCGGCGGTCGGCTGGATGCCGGAGAGGACGCGCTGGCGGGAGTCGGTCGACGGGTTCTGCTCGTTCATGGCTGTTGAGTCTAGCCCGCAACGCGAAAGGCGGCGCCGATGACCTGCTCATCGACGCCGCCTCCGCCCGGAGCCGCTAGAGCTTGCGGGAGGTCGGGCTGTGCTTGTCCAGCAGAACCGCGATACCGGAGACGATGAGGGCGCCACCGGCACCCATGACCAGTGCCGCGAGGACGGCCATCACCGAGAAGCCGACGGCCATGTACCAGAACACGCCACCGGCGAGCAGGGCGGCACCAAGGACCAGGTAGATGAGAGCGCTCATGTTGTATTCCACTTCTCTTTTAGTTCGACAGTCGGTGCATACTTTAGCACCCGGGGGGTTCTAACTGGGGTTGTCCTCGTGATCAGTCTCGAGATCGTCCTCCGGCAGGACCCACCGCTGCTTCTTCCCGGCCCTGCCCCTGCGCCCCGGCAGCTTGCTCAGCAGCGAGTACCGGGAGGTGTCGAAGGAGACGCGGTTACGGGAACGCAGCAGGCTGCGGCGGGTGGACTGGTACTTCAGGGAAGAGCGGGGATTCTTGGACTTCCCCTCCGTCTGGTATTCGAACACCGGCAGGCTGAGACCGAAGTACATGGCGATGACACGGATGATGAAGGCTGCGACGAGCGTGATGACGATTGTCCAGTTCTCCCCCACGCCCAGGGCCAGCAGGCCCATGTAGATCGAGGTCGCGATGAGGGAGATCGTGGCGTAGAGCTCCTTGGAGAACACCAGCGGCACCCGGTCGCTCATGAGGTCGCGCAGGATACCTCCCGACACGCCGTTGACCACCGAGGCCACGCACGCGATGACGAAGCCGTAACCCAGCTCCAGCGCCATCTGGGTGCCGATGACGGAGAAGGTGGCGAGGCCGACGGCGTCGGCGAGCAGGAACACCTTCCGGAAGTAGTGCATGAGGAAGGACAACGACACCGTCACCAACGCGGTGACGACCACGATCACCAGATAAACCGGCTTCTCCACCCACGTCAGGGGGTAGGTGTCCAGCACCATGTCGCGGATCGTGCCACCGCCGAGAGCGGTGAGCGCGGCCAGGGCCACGACGCCGAACAGGTCCATCCGCTGTTTACCGGCGGCCAGAGCGGCGGTGATCGCCTCGGCGGTGATGCCGATGACGAAGGTGGTGACGAGCAGATGGGCGGTATCGATTGCATCCATGATCTATGAGTACGTCACATTCAGAGGGGAGTGATCTGACCAGCGGGTCTCCACGGAGGGTGCTCGGTCGACCCAGCTGCGCTCGGCTCGGTCGAGCATGCTCTTCGTCGCCGCCTGGTAGTCGATGCGCCAGCCGGCGTTGTTGTTGAACGCCTGCCCGCGGTAGGTCCACCAGGTGTAGGGGCCGTCACCCTCCGGCTGGAGGCGGCGGGCCACGTCGAACCAGCGCGGTTCGGTGGCCGCACCCCGGATGGTACGCCCGCCGTAGTCGACCACCCCGAAGTACTCCCCCAGCCCGGGCTTCTCCTGCGGGGAATCGTCCGGGAAGGAACCGAACACGGAGTCCATGAAGGCCCGCTCATCTGCGAGGAAACCGGACTTCTTCATGTTCCCCTTCCAGTTCTTCAGGTCCTCGCGACGGTGGCAGATGTTCCAGTCCCCGCCGATGACCATGTCCGGGTGATCGGTGGCCAGGGCCTCGAGATAGGGGCTGAACTCATCGAGGAAGCGGTACTTCTCGTCCTGCTTCTCCGAACCCGCCGACCCGGAGGGCAGATACAGGGAGGCGACGCGCACGCCCTCGTAGGTGCCCTCGATCCAACGGCCGGAATCGAGGAAGGAACCGAAACCCACGCGGACGTCGGCAAGCGGGGCACGGGAGAGGATGCCCACCCCCGCGCGACCACGGGCCGCTGCCGGGGCACCGACGTAGTGCCAGCCGGTGTCGAGGGCGGGCTTCAACGCCTTGACGGACTCCTCGACGGTTGCACGCACCTCCTGCAGAAGCACCACGTCGGTCGGGGACTGCTCCAGCCAGGCGAGCATGCCCGGATTGTCCTCGTTACGCTGCTTGACCGCGGCGCGGATTCCATTGACGTTGACGGAGGTGATGGTCAGACTCATAGAAACCACCATATCGCCGTTGGTGGCAGGGCCACTGTCCCGGCAGGTATCCTTGGCCGTTGACACTGCCGAGATTGTAGAAAGCGTTAGGGAGTTACATGGCAAAGATCATCTGGACCCGCACCGACGAGGCCCCGCTGCTCGCGACCTATTCGTTCAAGCCTGTTGTTGAGGCATTCGCCGCCACCGCGGGTATTGATGTCGAAACCCGGGACATCTCCCTGGCCGGCCGCATCCTGGCCCAGTTCCCGGACCGCCTCCCCGAGGAGCAGCGCGTCGCTGACTCCCTGGCCGAGCTCGGCGAGCTGGCCAGGACCCCGGAAGCCAACATCATCAAGCTTCCGAACATCTCGGCCTCCGTCCCGCAGCTCAAGGCTGCGATCAAGGAGCTGCAGGCGCAGGGTTACGACCTTCCCGACTACGTCGACTCCCCGGAGACCGACGAGGAGAAGGACGCCCGCAGGCGCTACGACGTAGTGAAGGGTTCCGCAGTGAACCCGGTACTCCGTGAGGGCAACTCCGACCGTCGTGCCCCGGAGGCCGTGAAGAACTTCGTCAGGAAGAACCCGCACCGCATGGGCGACTGGTCCGCCGACTCCAAGACCAACGTCGCAACCATGGACTCCGACGACTTCCGTCACAACGAGCAGTCTGTCATCCTCCCGTCCGAGGACACCCTCTCCTTCGTGCACGTCGCCGCCGACGGCACCGAGACCAGGCTGCGCGAGGACCTCGAGGTCCTCGAGGGCGAGGTCATTGACGGCACCGTCCTGCGCGCCGCCGCGCTGCAGGAGTTCCTGGCCGCACAGATCAAGCGCGCCCAGGACGAGGGCATCCTGTTCTCCGTCCACCTCAAGGCCACCATGATGAAGGTCTCCGACCCGATCATCTTCGGCTACGTCGTCCGCACCTTCTTCGCCGACGTCTTCGACAAGTACGGCGAGCAGCTGCTGGCCGCCGGCCTCAACGGCGAGAACGGCCTCGGCGCCATTTTCTCCGGCCTCGAGGAGCTGGAGAACGGCGAGGAGATCCGCAAGGCCTTCGACGAAGCGCTCGTGAACGGCCCGGACCTGGCCATGGTCAACTCCGACAAGGGCATCACCAACCTGCACGTCCCGTCCGACGTCATCGTCGACGCCTCCATGCCGGCCATGATCCGCACCTCCGGCCAGATGTGGAACAAGGACGACAAGACCCAGGACACCCTGGCAGTCATCCCGGACTCCTCCTACGCCGGTGTCTTCCAGACCGTCATCGACGACTGCAAGGCCAACGGCGCCTTCGACCCGACCACCATGGGAACCGTCCCGAACGTCGGCCTCATGGCCCAGAAGGCCGAGGAGTACGGCTCCCACGACAAGACCTTCCGCATCGAGACCGACGGCAAGGTCGAGGTCCGCAACTCCGCGGGCGAGGTCCTGCTCGAGCACGAGGTCGCCGAGGGTGACATCTGGCGCGCCTGCCAGACCAAGGACGCCCCGATCCAGGACTGGGTCAAACTGGCCGTCGACCGCGCCCGCATCTCCGGCATGCCGACAGTCTTCTGGCTGGACCCGGAGCGCGCCCACGATCGCAACCTCACCACTCTGGTGGAGAAGTACCTGCAGGATCACGACACCGAGGGCCTGGACATCCGCATCCTCTCCCCGGTCGAGGCGACCCAGCTGTCCGTCGACCGCATCCGCCGCGGCGAGGACACCATCTCCGTGACCGGTAACGTCCTGCGTGACTACAACACCGACCTGTTCCCGATCCTCGAGCTGGGCACCTCCGCCAAGATGCTCTCCGTCGTGCCGCTGATGGCCGGTGGCGGCCTCTTCGAGACCGGTGCCGGTGGCTCCGCCCCGAAGCACGTCCAGCAGGTCGTCGAGGAGAACCACCTCCGCTGGGATTCCCTCGGCGAGTTCCTCGCCCTGGCCGAGTCCCTGCGTCACGTCGCCCGCACCCAGGACAACGCGCAGGCCGCCGTACTGGCCGACGCCCTGGACAAGGCCACCGAGAAGGTCCTCTCCGAGGGCAAGTCGCCGTCCCGCAAGGTCGGCGAGATCGACAACCGCGGCTCCCACTTCTACCTCGCGTCCTACTGGGCCGACCTTCGCGCCGGTCGCCGAGGCTCTCGCCGCTGAAGCCGAGACCATCAACCGGGAACTCATCGATAACCAGGGTTCCGCCGTGGACCTGGGCGGCTACTACGCCCCGTCTGACGAGAAGACCTCCGACGTGATGCGTCCGTCCGCCAAGTTCAACAAGATCATCGACGGTCTGAAGAAGTAACTCTTAGCGCCACTTGTCGACGCCGCCCTGCCCCGGGTTTCCGGAGCAGGGCGGCGTCGCCTTCGCGGTGGAGACCATGACGGCGAGCAGCGCGAAGAGCAGCAGGGTCCCCAGCGCTTCGGGGCGAGCAGGTTGTCGAAACCCGCTCCCCCGGCGAGGAGGGTGAAGGGGTGGACGTCGTCAAGGTCGTGTTCCGGACGATGAGCCGGAGCCGTTCGCGCACCTCCCAGGCGTCACCCTCCACCTGTCGGCAGATCAGGCCGGTGCCCTTTCAGGGGGCATCGGGGCGTGGGTGCGGGGAAGAGCAGGACGCTGAACAGCCAGAGCATGAGCACCCGCGGGGGCAGCAGGGTGTCCACCTCGCCGTCGTCGATGGCGACCGCTGCCCATCTCCTGCCGACCGAACATGGCGGTGAGGACCAGCACGCAGAAGGCGCACCGGAGCTGACGGTCATCGACATCTCCGCCTGGTTGCCGTACAGCCGCAGCTCCTCCCGCTGATGACGGGACTCCGCCAGTGATCCGGGGTGGCGGTCGGCGATGTCGGCGGCCGCGGAGATGGTGGCGCTGATCTGCACCGTGGCGGCGAACAGGACGGCCACGAACAGGACACAGAACACAACGACGTCCGCCATGTCGAGGTGGAAGTCCCCGTTCCCGCGACGCTGCGGTAGGCGTAGCCGATGGACAGGGCAAGGGCCCACAGGATGAGCACCAGGAAGCCACCCAGCACGCGGGACGACGCACCGGTGATGAACTGGGGCTGGTGGGTGCGCGTTCCCGTGGTGTTCTCCGTCTCCATGAAGCCGGCCATGACCCAGGTTCCACCACCGCCGGACGTACCACTTGGTCTAGCCGCATCATATTTTTATTCACCCGTCCTGGCCTGCATATATGCGGAAATCACAGACCGCTCGGTTTAAGCAACAATGAGATTCACCGTAGCCTTCTCCGCATGACGAAATACGACAACTCCGCAGCAGACCAGTGGGACTTCGAGACCCGCTCCATCCACGCCGGCCAGACCCCGGACCCGGCAACCGGTTCCCGTAACCAGCCGATCCACCTGACAACCTCGTACGTCTTCAATTCGGCCGAGCACGCGAAGCAGCGTTTCGCACTCGAGGACCTCGGCCCTGTTTACACCCGCCTGACCAACCCGACTGTGGAGGTCCTGGAGAACCGGCTCGCGTCCCTCGAGGGCGGCGTGCACGCGGTCGCCTTCGCCTCGGGCCAGGCCGCGGAGACGGCCGCCATCCTCAACGTCGCAGGAGCCGGCGACCACATCGTCACCTCCCCGCACATCTACGGCGGCACGGAGACCCTCTTCCAGGTCACCCTCAAGCGCCTCGGCATCGAGGTGAGCTTCGTGAAGGACCCGGCCGACCCGGATTCCTGGCAGGCCGCCGTACAGCCGAACACCCGCGCCTTCTACGGCGAGACCTTCGGCAACCCGGCCGCCGACATCCTCGACATCCCGGCCGTCGCCGAGGTCGCGCACCGCAACGGCGTCCCACTCATCGTGGACAACACCATCCCCACCGCGGCCCTGGTCCGCCCGCTGGAGCTGGGTGCCGACGTCGTCGTGGCTTCCCTGACCAAGTTCTACACCGGCAACGGCTCCGCCCTGGGCGGCATCCTCGTCGACGGCGGCACCTTCGACTGGACCGTGGAGCGCGACGGTGCACCGGTGCACGAGCAGTTCGTCACCCCGGACCCTGCCTACCACGGTCTGCGTTACGCGGACCTGGGTGCCGCGGCCTTCGGCCTCAAGGTCCGGGTTGGGCTGCTGCGTGACACGGGCGCGTCGATCAGCCCGTTCAACGCATGGGTCACACTGCAGGGCCTGGACACCCTGTCCCTGCGCGTGGAGAGGCACAACGAGAACGCCCTCAAGGTCGTCGAGTTCCTGCGCAACCACCCGAAGGTGGCGAAGGTGAACTTCGCCGGCTCCGAGGACTCCCCCTACCGCGCCGTGAAGGAGAAGCTGGGCCTGGAGTACACCGGCTCCGTGTTCACCTTCGAGCTCGCCCCCGCCGGCTCCGACGAGCAGGACCGCGCCAACGCATGGACCTTCATCGACGCGCTGCAGCTGCACTCGAACGTGGCGAACATCGGCGACGTTCGCTCCCTGGTGGTCCACCCGGCCTCCACCACCCACTCCCAGTCGGATGAAGCAGGCCTGGCGCGGGCACAGATCACGCATCGGACGATCCGCCTGTCGGTGGGCATTGAGAAGGTGTCCGACATCATCCGCGACCTGGAGAACGCCCTGGCAGCCGTCTAGGAGACAGCTTGGTTCAGATACATTCACGCCTCCGACCTGTGGAGACGTGAATGTCGGCGACCCCTCTGTTTGCGCAGGCAGGTGTGGAAACCTACCCTTTCAGGGAACCGTCGTGGCTCTCCCCGAGCTTCCCGACGCCCCTTTTCGTACCCACCAGACCGCTAGGACGGTGAGTGACCATCTCCACGCTCAACCTGGCCCCCCAGGGCGAACTCGCGCAGGTGCGCATCGGCGACCTCCACACGGAGGCCGGCGGCATCATCAACGACGTCACCATCGCCTACCGCCGCTGGGGAGAATTCCGGGGTGACCCGGACGGGATGAACAACCTGGTGCTCATCGAGCACGCCCTGACCGGCGACACCAACGTCGCCGACTGGTGGGGGGACCTCCTCGGCCCGGGCCGCGCACTGGACACCGACGCCTGGTGCATCGTCTGCACCAACGTCATCGGCGGCTGCCAGGGCTCGACCGGCCCGGCCTCCGAGCATCCCGACGGTGGCCGCTGGGGTTCCCGCTTCCCGGCGATCTCCATCCGCGACCAGGTGACGGCGGAGAAGCAGCTCCTCGAGACGCTCGGCGCCTCCCGGATCCACGCCGTACTCGGCGGCTCCATGGGTGGCGCCCGCGCCCTCGAGTGGGCTCTCATGCACCCGGACACCCTCAACGCCGCGTGCGTCATCGCCGTGTCCGCCCGCGCCAGCGCCTGGCAGATCGGCATCCAGTCCGCCCAGATCTCCGCCATCGAGCGCGACCCTGACTGGCAGGGCGGTGACTACTACGACACCGGCGCCTCCCCCGACGCCGGCCTGGCCGCCGCCCGCCGCATCGCCCACCTCACCTACCGCGGCGAGCAGGAGCTCGACGAACGCTTCGGTGCCGCCCGCCAGGACGGTGAGGATCCACTCGGCACGTTCCGCGCGCCCGACCAGCGCTTCGCCGTGGAGAGCTACCTGCAGTACCACGGCCGCAAACTGGTCCAGCGTTTCGACGCCGGCAGCTACGTCGCCCTCACCGAGTCCCTCAACCGGCACAACATCGGACGGGGACGCGGTGGCCTGAACAAGGCACTGGCGGCCTGCACGGTACCGACGATGATCGTGGGCGTCGACACCGACATCCTCTACCCGTACCACCAGCAGGAGCACCTCTCCCGCAACATCGGGCAGCTGCTGGGCATCGCCCGGATCTCCTCCCCCGTCGGCCACGACGCCTTCCTGGCGGAGTTCCGGCAGATGGACCGCATCATCCGGCGCTTCTTCGTCCTCAGCGTGCTCGATGAGGATGCGCACGAGGACGACGGCCACCTCATCTGACAGGAACCACAGACAACGGAGGGGCCCCACCCGTCGGTGGGCCCCTCCGCTGTCCTGTTCCCGTTCTATGAACCCAGCGCATCCACCGATGCCGCCAGGAACGCCATCGCTCCCCCGAGGACGGTGCAGAAGAACGCGTCGAAACGCCGGGAACGCACCGCGAACACCCCGACGATGCGGGAGTCACACGTGTAACGCACCACGGCCAGCCACATGAGCGAGGCCCCGAGCACGAAGGTAGCGCGTCGCCAGTGCTCGGTGAGCGCGAAGACGCTCGCCACGACCACGCCGAGCATGAACCACGCGAGAAATCCCCACTGCACCCACCGGGGCAGCCGCGAGGGTGCCACCGTGAGGTCGTGGGGATTGTCCAGGGGCCTGCTCAGGGGCTTACTCACCTGCGAGCAGTTCCGCCCTCTCGACGACGTTGGCCACGAGGAAGGCGCGGGTCAGCGGGCCGACGCCGCCCGGGTTCGGGGAGACGTAACCGGCGACCTCCCAGACATCGGGGTGGACGTCGCCGGCGAGCTTGCCGTCGAGACGTGAGACGCCGACGTCGAGAACTGCGGCGCCCGGCTTGACCATGTCGGCGGTGAGCATGTGCGGCACGCCGGCGGCGGCGATGATGACGTCCGCGTTCTTCGTCTCCGCAGCCAGGTCCTTCGTTCCGGTGTGACAGAGGGTGACGGTGGAGTTCTCGGAGCGGCGGGTCAGCATGAGGCCGATCGGGCGGCCGACGGTCACGCCGCGGCCGATGACGACCACCTTGGCGCCGTCGAGTTCGACACCGAAGCGGCGCAGGAGGTGGATGGAGCCGTTCGGGGTGCACGGCAGCGGGGCCGGCTCGTTGAGGACGAGCTTGCCCAGGTTGACCGGGTGGAGGCCGTCGGCGTCCTTGTCCGGGTCGATGGCGGCGAGCACGGCGTTCTCGTCGAGGTGCTTCGGCAGCGGCAGCTGGACGATGTAGCCGGTGCAGGCCGGGTCGTTGTTGAGCTCGTCGATGACGGCGAGCAGGTCCTCCTGGGAGATGTCGGCCGGCAGATCCCTGCGGATCGAGTTGATGCCGATCTGCTCGCAGTCGCGGTGCTTCATCTTCACGTAGGAGTGGGAGGCCGGGTCGTCGCCGACCAGGACCGTCGCCAGGCCGGGGACGATGCCCTTCTCCTTGAGGACGGCCGTGCGCTTGGCCAGGTCCTCGAAGATCTCGTCGCGGTAGAGTTGTCCGTCAAGTTTGATCGCAGTCACGCCCCTCATCCTAGACTCTTGTGAATGGCCCGACTGCACGTCATCTTCGATAACCCCGTCATTCCCCCGAACACGGGCAACGCCATCCGCATGTGCGCGGGTTCCGGCGCGCACCTCCACCTCGTGGAGCCGCTCGGTTTCGACCTCACGGAAAAGCACCTGCGCCGCGCCGGCCTGGACTACCACGACCTCGCCGAGGTCACCGTCCATGCGTCCTTCGACGCCTGCTTATCGACGCTCCCCTCCTCCCGCATCTTCCCCTTCACCACCCGCGCCACCACATGGCACACCCAGGTGGAGTGGCGGGCCGGGGACGCCCTGCTCTTCGGCACCGAGACCACCGGCCTGCCGGAGTCGCTGCTCTCCCACCCGCGTCTGGAGCACGAGGTCCGTATCCCCATGATCCCGGGGCGACGCTCCATGAACCTGTCGAACTCCGCGGCCGTGGCCACCTATGAGGCCTGGCGTCAGCTGGGTTTTCCGGGCGGGGTGTAGGCGGGCAGCTCCCGCTGACGGAGGCGGTTGAGCAGCGCGTGCGCGTCCTGCGGGGTGAGATCCTCCCCGGACATGCGCACCGGCCCGGGCACGAGGTCAAGCCGCACCGTGCACAGCCCGAAGAGCTGCTGCAGCGGTCCCCGGACCAGGGAGAGCTCCTGGATGTGGTTCTGCGCGATGACGTTGGTGCGACGGGAGAAGCGCCCCGAGCGGGTGATGACGGCCTCCGGCAGCACCGTCACCGACTGCTGGTGCAGGTCCACGGGTGAGACCCATCGGGCGCGTTCCGGGGAGGTGAAGGTGGGCGGCTGGGCCTCCGGGTCGGGCACCGGGCTGACCACCGCCAGCAGGCGGGCCACCTGCTCCCGCGTGCCGACGGGCAGGATCTGCGTCGTCGCCCCCTTCGTGCCCGCGCCATAACCTGCGACGGAGACCCCCACCGAATACCATCCCGGGATGCGCCACAACCAGGGCTGGTGCAGCGTGACACCGTGGATACGCGCCAGCGGGATCGACTGCCGACGCCGGTCCGCCAGGCCGAAGGAGACGTGGAGGACGGGGTCGGCGGGGTCTGCGTCGAGACGCGCCGTGAAGAGCCAGCTCCGGTCGATCTGATTCCACACGACCGGCACGATGCCCAGCAGCGCCGGAATGACCGTGGCCCAGCCCAACGGGCTGAGCACCAGCACGACGGTGAACAGCCCCGCGAGAAGGGTGCTGATCTGCAGCGCGGCGGCACTGAGCGAACGGAGGATGGGGATCTCCGGGATGAGCGCGGGAGTCTCCGCCTGCTCCGGCGGTGCCGGGATGTTCTCTGTGCGGGCGCGCGCCAGCACCTCCCGCCGCCGGGCGGTGCGCAACTGTTTGCTCAGCACGCCCTGCCGCAGCGCGAGTTCCTCCGCACCCAGGCGGTACCCCATCGCCTGCCACCACACCTGGGAACCGAACCACACCACCGCGCAGGCCAGCAGGAAACCTCCCACGGCGCCGGCCAGCAGCAGGAATTGTCCCTCCTGCAGCCAACGCCACGTCTGCGCCAGATCAGACAGCCCCGTGTTGACCAGCACCACCGCGAACACGGCGAGCAGCACCGTCCAGAATTTCAGCAGCGGGGTGAGGCGGTGGACGCGGCGGAACTCCTCCGGCGTGTTCACAGCCCGCTCATCCTCTCCCGGGCCTTGACCGCCAGCCGGTCACGTAGAGCATCGGCGGTGTCGGCGGGCAGGCCCTCGACGCTGGAGTCCGAGGATGCCGAGGCGGTGTGCAGCTTGAGGGTCTTCATCCCCAGGGCGCGCTCGACCGGCCCGGCGGTGACGTCGACGAACTGGATACGCCCGTAGGGCACCACGGTGAACGTGTGCCACAGCTTCCCCTTGGTGATGAGCAGCTCATCCTCGGTCTCCTGCCATCCCAGCAGCCTGACCTGCGCCGGGATGAGCCACACCTGCCAGGCGAGGAAAATGCCCGTGACGACGACCCCGACCCACATCCAGGGTTCGACGAGGAGTGCCATCACCACGAAGGCGAGGAGCACGGCGATGGTCCAGGGCAGGCGTCCGATGTAACGGGCGATGGTGAGTTTCGAGGATACGGGATTCACTCCTCCACCCTAGAAGAGCGTCCGGTGTCTACGATTCCCCGTCACTCACCCGGATGTCACCGAGGCTCGACTCCGCGACCGGCACCCGCGTCCCGGCCACCGTGACGGTGAGCAGACCGGCGGCGGGCGGGGCGTCGACAAGCAGTTGTGCCCCGGGGACGATGCCGTGATCGGCGAGGTAGCGCAGAAGATCCGGGTCACGGTCGTTGATCTGCTCGACGGTGACCTCCGCGCCCGGCGCGACGGCGGCGAGACTGACTCCGGGAAGCTTCTCGACGCTCCCGTCCGCCATCGGGATCGGGTCCCCGTGGGGGTCACGTGTGGGGTGGTCGAGGTGGGCGTCCATGCGCTCGAGCAGCCGGTCGGAGACGCCGTGTTCCAGCAGGTCAGCATCCTCGTGGACCTCGTCCCAGGTATAGCCGAGGACGGTGACCAGGAAGGTCTCCAGGAGCCGGTGGCGACGCACCATCGCCAACGCCAGGCAGCGCCCCTCCTCGGTGAGGGTGACCCCGGCGTAGGGCTCATGGTGGACCAGCCCCTGCCGGGCGAGGCGTTTCACGGCCTCGGACGCGGTGGGCAGTTTCTGTCCGGTGAGGCGGGCGAGTTCGCCGAGGGCGGCGGGGGTGTCGGGGGCGTCGGAAAGCTCCGCGATGTCCCACAGGGCCTTGAGGTAGTCCTGCGAGCGGTCGGGGAGGTCGTGGACGTGCATGGGCTCATCGTAGCCGTATTCACTTTGCCCTCCTGCAGGTGAGGGACTACTGTAATCAGATATTCAAGCCATTGAACTTATTTTCAAAGCATGACCGAAAGGCCTCATTCAATGCGACGTACCACCGGGCTCGCCGCCGCCCTCACCCTCCTCCCCCTCAGCGCCTGCTCCCCCACCCCCGGAACCGACGACACACTCACCGTCTACGCCACCACCGGCCACATCGCCGACGCCGTACGCACGATCGCCCCCGAAGCAGAGACCACCACGATGATCGGCCCCGGCGGCGACCCGCACACCTACCAGCCCTCGACCCGCGACGTCGAGAAGCTGCGGACCTCCGACCTCGTCTTCTCCAACGGCCTCCACCTCGAGGCGCAGATGGCCACCCAGCTGGAGTCCCTCGGTGACAGGCACCTCGCACTCGGCGACCACCTGCCGAAGAACCTGCTCCTCGACTGGGACGAAACCGACGCCGACGGCAGTCCCCTCCACGACCCGCACGTATGGAACAGCCCCGCAGCGTGGAGCCTCGTCGTCGAGGGCATCGCCGAACGCCTGGCAGAAGAGGACCCCGGGAACGCCGACGCCTACCGCGCCAACGCCCGGGACTACAACGACCGGATCGCCGACCTCGCGGCACAGTCGCAGCAGAAGATGACCGACCTCGACGCCCCGCGCATCCTCGTCACCGGCCACGACGCCTTCGCCTACTTCGGCCAGACCTTCGACCTCGAGGTCCGCGCGACCGACTTCATCTCCACCGAAGCCGCCCTCTCCCCGACCGAACTCTCCGAACTCGCCGACTACATCGCAGAGAACCGCATCCCGGTCATCTTCCGCGACAACCAGGCCAACCCGCAGGCCATCACCTCCCTGCAGGAGGCCGTGCAGTCCCGCGGCTGGAACGTCACCATCTCCGATGCGGAACTGTTCGCCGACTCCCTCGGCCCCGAAGCCCCCGTCGACACCTACCTGGGAGCCTTCGGACACAACGTCGACACCGTCTCCCGGGCACTGGGAGGGAAATAGCAGTGACCTCGCCTCAGTTCCCCGACACCGTCCCCGCCGCAGAGGCCCGCGGCATCACCGTCGCCTACCACTCCTCCCCCGTCCTGCGGGACGTCTCCATGCAGGTGCCGCAGGGAGTGGTCATGGGTGTCATCGGCCCCAACGGCTCCGGCAAGTCGACACTGCTGAAGTCCATGCTCGGACTCATTCCCCCGGTCTCCGGTGAAGCCCGCTTCTTCGACCGCCCCCTGGCCGAGGTCCGCCAGCAGGTCGGATACATGCCCCAGCACACCTCCGTGGACTGGGACTTCCCCACCACCGTCGCCGACGTCGTGCTCATGGGAACCTACGGCCGACTCGGCTGGCTACGTCGCCCCGGCAGGAAGGAGAAGGCCGCCGCCGCCCGCGCCATGGAGGCCACCCGCGTCACCGACCTGGCCGACCGCCAGATCGGGCAGCTCTCCGGCGGTCAACGTCAACGGGTGTTCCTGGCCCGCACCCTGGCCCAGGAACCGGAGCTCTTCATCATGGACGAACCCTTCCAGGGTGTCGACGCCTTCTCCCAGCAGGCGATCGTCGATGTCCTGCATGACCTCCGGGAACGCGGCAAGACGGTCATCCTCGTCCATCATGACCTGTCCACCGTCGCCGACTACTGCGACCAGGTCACCCTGCTGGGCGGCACGAAGGTCGTGGCCAGCGGCGACGTCGCCGAACACTTCACCGAGGACACCATCGCCGAGGCCTTCGGACTGCGGGCCGCCTCATGAGCCCCGCCGAGTTCTTCGCCGACCACACCTTCACCATGGTCACCGCCGGCACCACCGTCATCGGGGCCGTCGCCGGGGCGCTGGGGTCCTTCGTCTACCTGCGCCGACAATCGCTCATCAGCGACGTCATCTCCCACGCCGCCCTCCCCGGCGCGCTCGCGGCCTTCCTGATCCTCACGGCGTTCGGCCTCGACGGCCGTTCCATGACCGGTCTGCTCATCGGCGCCGGCGTGACGGGAACCCTGGCCATCGCCGCCTCCAACGCCATCACCCACCGCTCCCCGATCGCCATCGACACCGCCATGGCCGTCGTCCTGTCCAGCCTCTTCGGCCTGGGCATGCTGCTCATGCAGTACATCTCCCGCCACCCGCTCCCCGGCAAGGGCGGCATCCAGGACTACCTCTTCGGCAACGCCTCCACGATCACCCGCAACGACCTGGTCATCTCCCTGACCGTGGGCGCACTGGCGCTCCTCATGGTCGTCGTCTTCTGGAAGGAGTTCGTGCTCTCCACCTTCGACCGGGACCTCGCCGGGGTCCTCGGCTTCCGCCACCGCCTGGTCGATCCACTCATCTTCGCGACGATCGCCCTCGCCACCGTCATCGGAGTCAAGGCCGTCGGACTGGTGCTCATGGTGGCCTTCGTGGTCACCCCACCCGCCGCGGCCCGCCAGTGGACGAAGACGATGCCGACCATGGTGACCCTCTCCGGAGCCATCGGCGCAGGGGGATCCGCCGTCGGCGCCTACCTGTCCATCGTCTTCGGACCGGTCCCCACCGGCCCCGTCATCGTGCTCGTCCTGTTCGGATTCTTCCTCTTCTCCCTGGTGTTCTCACCCCGCAGCCTCGTCGCGCGGGCGTGGCGACACCGTCAGCACCGCAGGATCCCCCTGGAGGCCGTGTCATGATCTTCATCCTCGGCACCGCGGCACTCGCGGTCGTCACCGCCCTGGCCTGCGCCCTGCCCGGCGTCTTCGTCGTGCTGCGCAAGAACTCCATGCTTGTCGACGGCATGTCGCACGCCGTCTTCCCCGGCATCGTCACCGGCTATCTGCTCACCCACGACCTGCGCTCACCAGCCCTCATCATCGGAGCCGCACTCACCGGACTGCTTGTGGTCATCGGCTCGGAGTGGCTCGCCTCCACCCGGCTGCTCACCGGCGACGCCTCCCAGGGGCTGATCTTCCCGGCGCTGTTCGCCGCCGGCATCGTCCTCGTCACCGCCCGACTGTCCCACGTCCACCTGGATGTCCACGTCGTGCTGGTCGGCGACCTCAACCTCGCCGCCTTCGACCGCCTGGTGATCGGCGGCACCGACCTGGGGCCGACCTACCTCTACGTCATGCTCGCGGTACTCGCCCTCAACGCGGCATTCCTGGCGGCCGTGTTCCCGCAGCTCAAGGCCACCACCTTCGACGCAGAGTTCTCCGCGGTGCAGGGTATCCCCGCCCGACGACTCAACCTGGCATTCATGTTCCTGGTGTCGGTGACGGTGACCGCGGCCTTCCACGCCGCCGGCGCCATCCTCGTCATCGCGTTCGTCGTCGCCCCCGCCGCCACCGCCCTGCTCTTCTCCACGCGCCTGCACCAGATGATCCTGTGGACCCTGCTCATCGCCGGGATTGGTGCCGGTGCCGGATTCGGCCTCGCGTACCTCAGCGACACCTCGACCTCAGCAGCTATGGCCGTGTTCTACGGGCTCACCTTCGGCGCGACGTTGTTCATCACCGACCTGCAGAAGAAATCCCGGCGCACACGGGCCGCTACGCTGAGGATGTGACCGCCCTCGAATACCTCATTGCCAAGATGCCCACCGGCGCCACCGTCGCCGTGCTCGTCGCCTTCGCCTCGACACTGATGACCCGCGAGATGCCCCTCGACATCCTGGACATCTTCTTCTTCCTGGGTGTGTGGCTGGCCGGCACCATCGCCGCTGCTGCGATCCTCGCGTTCCTGGAGTTCGCCCGCGACCGCTGGATGTAACCGGGGGCAGCAGCGCACCCCTCCTCACGTTCGAAAGCACATCTTCGGATTCACATCCCCGGGACAGGCGCTCCACGGCTCCCGCACGTTCGGAACCAGTGCCCTCTCGCCCCTGTGATTCCGGGGTTTCTCCCCACCCTGCAGCCGCCCCGGAGATCCAGCACCGTGCATCCTCGCCGGACACAACCCGCACGAGGCCGACGGCACCGACCAGGCCCCGTCCACGTCAGTGGGGCCCCTTACAGCTCCTCGTCGTCGCGGCTCACCTCACTGGTCCGCGCCTCCGGCCAGCCGGGTGAGGTGAAGGGGTGATCCTGCCACTGGGCTCCATGAGTCCGGAGATGCGCGATCCCGTCCCTGCAGAAGAGTCCCACCGGCAGGGATGAGATGCTCCGGGCCACCCGTTTCTTCGCTCCCAGGAAGATCGCGGCGTTGAACTCGGCAGTCGGTTCATCGCCCTGCCCGAACACGACGCGGAGGAAGCCCGCCACATCCTCCCCCAGCTTGTCAATGCCCTCGTTGAAGGTGTTGATCAGCTCCCGGACGAGCCACTCATCGTGGCGACCCTCGTCGTAGACCTCACCGACGGGGAAGAAGCCGGCCGGGAAGAGGGCGCTCGACAACTGGTCGGCCTGGATGCCCACCAGTCGGGTGGCTTCTGCCGTGGAGAGTCCGCATTCGCGGACCAGGGCGGAGATGACCTCGGTGACGGTGGTGGCGGCGGCGAGGTCATCGGCGATCTGGTCGAGTGTGTCCCGGGAGGGTAACGGGGTGTCCATGCCTCAATCATAAGTCGCGCCCGTCAGACCCCACACACTGCCGACGGGTCAGCGGAAGTCACGCGACCCGCGGCTGAGCCACTCCCCGAGGGCCAACGGTTCCAGCCGGTCGGCAACCACGGTCACCGCCCCGGCGGAGTTCTGCACGACACCGCGGACCAGCAGGGCCCGCGAGGTGCGCGCCACTGTCCGCTGCCGGTTCCAGAGCCCGACGGACACCATGACGCTGAGCAGGCCGGTCTCGTCCTCCATGCCGAGGAAGGTCAGGCCCGAGGCGGTCTGCGGGCGCTGCCGGTGGGTGACCACGCCCGCCACCCGCACGCGGGTGCCGGCGGGCACCGAGGGGAGGTCAACGGCGGTGAGCACACCGCGGGCGGCCAGCGAGGAGCGCAGCATCTCCAGGGGTTGCCGGTCGTGGGTGACGCCGGTGGCGGCGATGTCGCAGACCATGAGCTCGAAGGCGTTCATGCCGGGCAGGGCGGGTGCGTTGAGCGCGGAGAGCCCCGGCAGCATGCCGTGCCGTTCGGTGGCGGCGACGCCTGCCTCCCACAGAGCCTGCCGACGATCCACACCGAAACTGCCCAGCGCCCCCGCGCGGGCCAGGGCCTCGACATGGGCGACCGTGAGGTCCGCCCGGCGCGCCAGGTCGGGGACGCCGGTGAAGGGGGCCTCCGCACGGGCGGCCTCGATGCGGGCGGCGGGGTCTGCACCGAGCCCTCTGACCAGGGTGAGGCCGAGTCGGATGCGGCCGTCGATCACCCGCGCCTCCGCGCCGGAGGTCTGCACATCGACGGGCAGGATCTCCACGCCGTGCCGGCGGGCGTCCTGGATGAGTGACTGCGGCGAGTAGAAGCCCATCGGCTGGGCGCGGAGCAGGCCGACGCAGAACTCCGCCGGGTGGTGGTGCTTGAACCAGGCGGAGAAGTACACCAGCGACGCGAAGGACTGCGAGTGGGACTCGGGGAAACCGTAGGCGGCGAAGGCGACGATCTTGTTCCACAGTGTCTCCGCCACCTCCTCCCCGATGCCGTTGGTCTCCCACACACCGCGGAAGAAACGCTCCCGTAGGGCCGCCATGCGGGCGGGGGAACGTTTGGAGCCCATGGCACGGCGCAGCGAATCGGCCTCCGCTCCGCTGAATCCGGCGGCGTCGACGGCGATCTGCATGAGCTGCTCCTGGAACAGCGGGATGCCCAGGGTCTTGCCCAGGGCCTTCTCCAGCACGGGGTGGTCGTAGGTGATCTCCTCCTGTCCGTCGCGTCGCCGCAGATAGGGGTGTACGGAACCTCCCTGGATGGGGCCGGGGCGGATGAGGGCGACCTCGACGACGAGGTCGAAGAAGCAGCGGGGGCGCAGACGCGGCAGGGTGGACAGCTGCGCGCGGGACTCCACCTGGAAGACCCCGACGGCGTCGGCCCGGCACAACATGTCGTAGACGCCGGGGTCGGCGAGGTCGAGCTCCCACAGGTGGACGCGGTGTCCGTGCTGCTCCTCGACGAGGTCGATCATGTGGTGCAGGGCCTCGAGCATGCCGAGTCCCAGCAGGTCGAACTTCACCAGGCCGGCGGCGGCGCAGTCGTCCTTGTCCCACTGGACCACGGAGCGTCCTTCCTTCCTGGCCCATTCCACCGGGACGACGTCGGCGAGGGGGCGGTCGCAGATGACCATGCCGCCGGAGTGGATGCCCAGGTGGCGGGGCTGTCCCTCGAACTGGGCCGCCAGTTCCACGACCGCGGCAGGTGGTGCGGCGGTGCCTTTCGCCCAGGCGTCTATCGCCCCCTGCGGGTGGCCGAGCACCCGGGCGGCGTCGCGGAGTGCCCCCTTCCGGCGGTAGGTGATGACGGTGGCCACCTGTGCGGCCCGGTCCCGGCCGTACCGGTCGTAGACGTACTGGATGACCTCCTCACGGCGGCCGGACTCGATGTCGATGTCGATGTCCGGTGGGCCGTCGCGGTCCGGGGAGAGGAAGCGTTCGAAGAGCAGTCCCGCGGAGACCGGTTCCGCGTTGGTGATGCCGAGGGCGAAGCACACCGCAGAGTTCGCCGCCGAACCGCGCCCCTGGCAGAGAATGTCGCGGTCCCGGCAGAAATCCACCAGGTCGGTGACGATGAGGAAGTAGCCGGGGAAGTTCAGCTGCCCGATCACCGCCAGTTCGTGCTCGATCTGGGTCTCCGCCCGCACCCGGACATCATCGGGACGGGAGGCGTACCGGTGCCGCGCCCGTTCGCGCGTCAGCTCCGCCAGCCAGGTCATCTCGCTGTGACCCTCCGGGGTGGGGTGGTTAGGCAGCTCCGGGGCGACGAGATCGAGGGTGAAGGCGCACTCCTGCGCCAGCTCCACAGAGGTGGCCAGCAGCTCCGGGCGGTCCGGCAGCAGGCGGGCCAGCTGTTCCCCGGAACGCAGCCAGGATGCACCCATGGGGTGGAGTTCCGGTTCGGCGTCCCCCAGGGACAAGCGCCGGGCCAGGGCGCGTTTCGCCGCAGAGAGGCGGGCCTCCCTCCGGGTGGCGGCGGCCGGGGCCGCGGTGAGCACACCTCGCAGACCATGCCGTCTACACTCATCGAGCTTCGCGTGATCATCCGCATCCTGCGGGGTCATTGTGACGGAGTACTCGAGCACCGCCCCGCCCACCCCGAAGGACTCGATCACCTGGTCGATATCGCCCACCCAGGCGGGCCCCAGCAGAGCCACGCCGTGCCCGTCCAGCGCCTCTGCGATCCCGGCCAGCGGCGGGTAGGAGACCTCCCCCTTCGTGCCGGTGGCCAGGTGCGCATCCGTCATGAGGCGCGAGAGTCGCCTGTACCCTTCGGGACCGCGGGCCAGGACGGGGAGTATCCGCTCCCCCAGGGTCAGTTCCGCGCCGAACACCGTGAGCAGGTCGGCTCCTGCGGCAGCCTCCGCGAATGTCACCGCACCGTAGAACCCGTCCCGGTCCACCAGCGCCATCGCCGTCATCCCCAGCTCGACGGCCCGCTCCACGAGAGACTCCGGACCACTGGCACCACTGTGAAAACTGTAGGAGCTCACGGCGTGGAGTTCCGCGAACGGCACACGGGCGGAGGCGGGGCCGGGGTGACGTCGGAAAGCATCACGGTCGAGGTGGTCGACGGGGACGGGTGTGGGGTCGGGGCGACCGGAGAGAATGCGCTCCAGCCGCGACCAGCCGAGGGGCGCGCCACCGTGGAACCTCATGATCCGCAATCTACAACAAATCGAACAGGTGTGCCATGCGGGCGCCGGCCACAGCTAGACAGAGCGGTACATCCAGTGCTAGGTTTCAGAACCAACGAACCGAAACACACAAAGGACACACCATGACCTTCCGTCGCATCCTGGCCGGCACCGCGGCCGCCGTCATCGCCTCCGTCGGCCTCGTGGCCTGCGGCTCCGGCTCCTCCGGGGACACCATCCGCATCGGCACCACCGACGCCCAGCTCAAGGAGTGGGACGTCTTCGCCGACGTCGTCGAGAAGGAGGGCATCGACATCGAGATCGTGCCGTTCTCCGACTACAACACCCCGAACGACGCACTCGTGCAGGGTGAGATCGACGTGAACAAGTTCCAGCACCTGGACTTCCTCTCCTCCTACAACAAGGGCGCCGACGCTGACCTCGTGCCGTACGCCGCCACCGAGATCAACCCGCTGTCCCTGTTCTGGAAGGACCACGACTCCCTCGACGACATCGAGGGCGAGTCCGTCGTCATCCCCAACGACGACACCAACCAGGGCCGCGCCATCAACGTCCTCGTCCAGGCTGATCTGGTGACCCTGCGCGACGACAGCGTCCACAACCCGACCCCGGCCGACGTCGACACCGAGGCCTCCAAGGTCTCCATCGTCACCGTCGACGCCGCCCAGACGACCACCGCCTACCACGAGGGTCGCCCGGCCATCATCAACAACTCCTTCCTGGAGCGCGCCAGCATCGACCCTGCCCTCGCCATCTTCCAGGATGACCCGAGCACCGAGCAGGCCGAGCCGTACATCAACGCCTGGGTGACCACCCGCGAGAAGGCTGACGACGAGACCCTCCACCGTCTCGCCGAGCTGTGGAAGGACCCGGCCGTCACCGCCGCGGTCCTGGAGACCTCCGGAAACACCGCCGTCACCGTCGAGCGCTCCCGTGAGGAGCTCGCCACGATCATGGACCGCCTCGCGGCCAGCGAGCAGTAGGCCATAGACCTGCCTGCCCCGTCGCGTTCCCGCGGCGGGGTTTAGCATTTACATGACCAGCCCCCTCCCAGAACGGCCCAGATCCCCGTGACCGAACCTGTAACCGCACCACCCACCCGGCCGCGTACCGGTACACGCATCGAATTCCGCGATGTGACCAAGGTCTTCACCAACCAGAAGAAGACCGAGACCCGCGCCGTCGACGGTGTCACCCTGACCGTCGAGCCCGGCGAGATCCTCGGCGTCATCGGTTATTCCGGTGCCGGCAAGTCGACGCTCGTCCGCCTCATCAACGGCCTGGACTCCACGACCTCCGGACAACTGCTTCTCGACGGCACCGACATCGTCGGCCTCCCCGAGTCGAAGCTGCGCTCCATCCGCCGGGGCATCGGCATGATCTTCCAGCAGTTCAACCTGTTCCAGTCGCGCACGGCCGCGGGCAACATCGCCTACCCACTGGAACTGGCGGGCATGCCCCGTGCAGAGCGCAGGGAGCGGGTCGCCGAGCTCCTCGACTTCGTCGGCCTGGGGGACAAGGGCGACAACTACCCTGAGCAGCTCTCGGGTGGTCAGAAGCAGCGCGTCGGCATCGCCCGCGCCCTGGCCACCAACCCGCGGCTCCTGCTCGCCGACGAGGCCACCTCTGCCCTCGACCCGGAGACCACCCAGGACGTCCTCGGACTGCTCCGCGAGATCAACCGCGACATGGGCATCACCATCGTCGTGATCACCCACGAGATGGATGTCGTGCGGTCCATCGCCGACAAGGTCGCCGTCATGGAGGCCGGCCGGGTCGTCGAGCACGGCAGCGTCTACGAGGTGTTCTCCCACCCGCAGACCGCGGTGGCACAGCGCTTCGTGGCCACCTCGCTGCGCAACACCCCGGACCAGGTCGAGGCGGAGGACCTGCTGGCCCACGAGGGCCGCCTGTTCACCGTCACGCTGACCGAGGACTCCGGTTTCTTCGCCGCAACCGCCACCGGCCGCGAGGAGGGGATGCTCGTCAACATCGTCCACGGCGGTGTGACCACGCTGCAGCGTCAGTCCTTCGGCAGGATGACGGTCCGGGTGACGGGCCCCGACGCGGCCATCGAGAAGTTCCGTGACACGCTGTCCCGCACCACCGACATCCAGGAGATCACGCGATGAACGAGACCATCCTCGCCGCAGACTGGGACCGTCTCGGCCCCACGTTCCTCGACGCCATCGGCGACACCCTCGTCATGGTGTCCCTCACGATGGTCCTCGGCGGCATCGGCGGTCTGTTCATCGGCCTGCTGCTCTACACCTCGCGGGCCGGGGGCATCCTGCAGTCGAAGCCGCTGTACTGGGCGCTGAACCTCCTGGTGAACTTCGTCCGCCCGATCCCCTTCATCGTGCTCATCGCCATGCTCGCCCCGGTGACGGTCCAGTTCGTCGGCACCACCATCGGACGCTCCGCGGCGATCTTCGTCATGTGCATCGCCGCCGCCTTCGCGGTGGCCCGCATCGTCGAGCAGAACCTCGTGGCCATCGACCCCGGCGTCATCGAGGCCGCCCGCGCCATGGGTGCGAGTCCCTGGCGGATCATCCGCACGGTGATCATCCCGGAGGCCCTCGGCCCGCTGGTCCTGGGCTACACGTTCATCTTCATCGCCGTGGTCGACATGTCCGCCATGGCCGGCTACATCGGCGGCGGCGGTCTGGGTGACTTCGCCATCGTCTACGGCTACCGCGCCTACGACCTCGAGGTCACGTATGCGGCGGTCATCGTCATCGTCATCATCGTGCAGATCGCACAGCTGCTGGGTAACTGGCTCTCGCGCCGGCTCATGCGCCGCTGACACCCCGCCTCCAGCCCCCGACCCGGCGTCGGGGGTTTTGTCGTGTCCGCCCCTCCCGGCGTGGTCTCTTCCGGGACAACCACCGCCCGGAATTCACGGGCGCCCACCGGAACGTGGCTACGCTGGAGCCATGAAGATCGCCGCCTTCGACATCGATGACACCCTGCTGTTTCCCCACGGCATCGCCGAGGAGGACATCGCCGCCATCCGCGCCTGGCAGGAGGCGGGGCATCTGGCGGTCGCGGCCACCGGCAAGTCACTGTCCGCCCTCGAGAGTTCCCTGGAGCCCTACGACCTCGTCTTCGACTATTCGGTGGCCTTCACCGGCGCCGGGGTCGCGGACCGCGCGGGTGACTACATCTTCTCCAAGGTCGTGCCCGTCGACAGCCTGCGTGAGATCCTCGTCCCGCTTCTCGACGACCCCTCCGTCGCCGTCTACGCCATGCAGCTGCACGGCCCGGACGCGCTGCTCTCCGAGGAACCGGCGCGGTTCACAGGCACCATCCTGCAGGACTGGGTGCGGACGGATTTCGCGGATCTGGATACCGGGGACGTGGCCTGCCTGCCGGTGTGGGTGCCCAACGACCAGTCCCGGCAGCGGCAGCTACGCGACGACATCCTGCGTGCCCACCCCGAACTGGCGGTGCACATCCACCGCATGTTCCTGGACATCGTGCCGGCGGGTGTCGACAAGGCGACGGGCATGCAGGAGGTGTTCACCCACCTCGGGCTGCCGCGTGAGGAGATCAGGCTCTACACCTTCGGAGACTCCTGGAATGACCTGGCGCTGCACGCCATCGCGGACCGTTCCTACGCCTTCTCCTGGTCCCCTGACGAGGTGATGGATGCAGCGGACGAGGTCATCGAGTCCGTCGCCCCGGCGCTGCACCGCCTCACATAGCGGCGAGCTGTCCACGGGCCTCCTCGAGCGCCTCACGACCACCGGCGGCGTAGGCCTCCCAGTCGCCGCCGACACTGCCGATCGTCTGCCACTCCTGCAGGACCTTCTCGACGCTCCCCCGTTCCTCCCCTCCCCGCCGTAGTTCGCGGGCGAGTGCCCCCGGGGCGGCTGACGCCCCCTCGTGATACTTGAAGGAGGGCAAACTGCGTCCGTTCCGCCCCATCGCGCAGGCGGAGATGTCGCCGGACAGGTCGGTCATCGTTTCGGCGGTCCGCCGGCGACGCCCGATGACCCAGGTTGCGAAGTCGCTCATGCCCCCAGTTTCCCGGAAAGAAGGTCGAGGCGGTACTTGCTGTGCCCGTCGAGGCCGATGATGTCGACGATCTTGCCGCGGGCCTGGAATTTCTGCTGGATGGCGTCAAGGGTGGCCACGGTGGAGGCGTCCCAGATCTCCGCCTGTGACAGGTCGATGACGATGTGATCGGCGTCGTCGTTGTAGTCGAAGCGGTAGACGAGGTCGTTGGAGGAGGCGAAGAACAGCTGCCCGGTGACGCGGTAGGTACGGATGTCGATCCGCCCGTCAGCATCGAGATCCACCTCGGAGGCCTTCTCGATCTCCACCATGTGGGCGACCCGGTGGGCGAACATGATCATGGCGGTGACCACGCCGAGGATGACGCCGACGGCCAGGTTGCTGGTGACCAGCGTCGCGATGACGGTGACGAGCATGACCGCGGTCTCACTGCGCGGCATGAGCTTCAGGGTGCGCGGATGCACGGAGTGCCAGTCGATGGTGCCCAGTGCGACCAGCACCATGATCGCCACGAGCGCGGCCATCGGGATCATGCCGACGACGTCGCCGAGCGCCACGACGAAGATGAGCAGGAAGATGCCGGCCAGCAGCGTCGACAGGCGGGTACGGGCCCGGGCCTCGCGGACGTTGATCAGGGTCTGGCCGATCATGGCGCAGCCGCCCATGCCACCGAAGAAGCCGGTGACCAGGTTGGCCACGCCCTGCCCCCAGCTCTCGCGCGTCTTGTCGGAGTGGACATCGGTGATGTCGTCGACGAGCTTGGCGGTCAGGAGGGACTCCATCAGGCCGACGAGCGCCATGCCGAAGGCGTAGGGGGCGATGATCTCCAGGGTCCGCCAGGTCAGAGGAACGTCCGGCACGAACAGCGACGGAAGAGAGGTCGGCAGTTCACCCTGGTCTGCGACGTCGGGGACGTTCCACCCCGTGATCAGCACCAGGCCCGTGAGCACGACGATGGTGACCAGCGGCGCCGGGATGGCGGTGGTGATCCGCGGGAAGCCGAGCATGATGGCCACCCCCAGCGCGAACAGGGGGTACACCAGCCATGGAACGTTCCACAGGTGTGTCAACTGCGCCATGAACACGAGGATGCCCAGGGCGTTGACGAAGCCGGTCATCACCGAACGCGGGATGAATCTCATGAGCTTCGCCACGCCGAGCACCGCCATCGCGATCTGGATGGCACCGGCCAGCAGCACCGTGGCGATGAAGTAGTCGTAGCCGTGGTCGCGCATCACCGGGGCGATGACCAGTGCCACCGCACCGGTCGCCGCGGAGATCATTGCGGGACGCCCGCCGGTGAAGGCGATGGTCACGGCCATGGTCACGGAGGCGAACAGCCCCACGCGGGGGTCGACGCCCGCGAGGATGGAGAACGCGATCGCCTCGGGGATGAGGGCCAGGGCGACGACGAGGCCACCGAGGACCTCGGTGCGCAGGCGTGTGGGGGAAGAGAAGGCGTGGCGGAAGGAGGCGACGACGCCGGTGTGGGACACGTGAGGGGACTCCTGGGGGCAACCGTTACGGTGAGGGATGAATTAGGTGTCGGAAAAACGAAACCTACCGTAACGGTAGATTTGTCCGAGTCCAACTCGGGGAAGGGCAGTGACCATGGATGAGGGTATGAAGATCGGCGAGGTCGCCGAACGTACCGGCCTGTCGATCCGCTCACTGCGCCACTACGACGAGGTCGGCGTCGTCTCCCCCTCCGGCAAGACCCCCGGCGGTTTCCGCCTCTACTCCGAGCGCGACGTCGAACGCATCCTGCTCGTGCGCCGTATGAAGCCGCTGCAGTTCACTCTCGAGGAGATGAAGGATTTCCTTGACGCCGCCGAACACCCCGACTCCCCCGGCGCGCGCGCCACCATCGAGCGGGTGCATGAGGAGGCCCGCGGGAGGCTGGCGAAGCTGCGCCAGCGGGTGGGCTACGCCGAGGAGTTCCTCGGCATCGTCGAGGAGCTGTAGGCCGGCGGCCCGACAAGAGGGTAGTCCACTCCGGGCATTCATCGGGTGGCGTCCGCCGGGTACCCGATGAATGCCCTCACCCGAATACCCCGCTACTCCCGGTCGTCCCAGCCCAGATCCGTCTGATCGGCGGTGATGGTGGTGGCGACCCACACCTGACCGGTCTTCGGTGCGTCACCGCACGAGGAGATCACCCCGGGGACCTCACGTTGTGCGAGCTGGACGTGCCAGGTACGGCCGTCGGCGTGCACGATGACGACGCCGGACTCCGAGTCGTCGAGCACCGTCAGGCCACCGAAGTACAGATCCTCCCCAGCCAGCAGCAGTTGCCGGGCAACGGCCAGTTCCGCGACCTGACCGCGGGGCCGGTGCAGGCCGCGACCACGGTTGCCCGGGTAGAAGTAGCGCCCCTGCAGAGCCGCCCGGACCAGCGCGTCGCCCGCCTCCTCGTTGAGACGGCCGAAGCTGTAACCCCAGGGCATGAGCAGGATGGAAGGGGCGAAACGGTGCCCCTTGGTGTGCGAGGTCTCCCACACGATTCCGCCGGGGTGACGTTCAGACAGCGCCGTCACCAGGGGACGGCCCTTGAGGGCGCAGCACACGTCGCGTTTGCCGTGGGTGCAGACGAGGACCAACGGGGTGTCGACGATCTCTGCGTCGTTGCGGCCGGGGCCGGAGAGATCGAGGTCGAGGATGGCCTCGGGGCCGTCTACGAGCAGCTTCTCGATGCGCCCCTGCTCCGTGAACACCAGAAACAGGGTGTGGGTGGTGATGTCGCGACCACTGCGACCGGGATGGCGGATGAGCTGCAGGCCCGCGTCCTTGCCGAGTTTGTCCTTCAGACGGGCGGTGAGTTCCTCGCCGAAGACACCGCCGTCAAGGATGTCGCGGCTCCAGCCGTGCGGCCATTCGAGAATGACGTAGACACGTTCCTGCCTGGCGGATCCGGGCAGCGGTTCGCCGGGGACGTCCGAGCAGCGCAGGGGTGCAACATCGGCAGCATCAGTCATGAAATCCAGCCTAGCGATCTATTTCCGGCACAGTTCCCCACCCCCACCCGGGCGGTACCAGGGGGAGGTTTGCAACGATTTGTTCACGATCCGTCCGGAATCCCCTTCTGGAGTTCATGAGCAAGGGAGGCCGTGGCTACGGTGAATGACATGATTGACTCCCCGGCGCCGCTTCACAGATCCTCGCAACGCCGCACCGCCCTCGCCGCCATCCTGGCTGCGGGGGCTCTAGGTCTCGCGTCCTGTGGCACCGGAGCCAGCATGGAGTCAGGTGCCATGGGGAACGTCAGCGGGGACGAGCGCTCCCTGGTCGGTTCCATCACGGCGGCCACCCTGGGAGGGGCAGATAAGATGACCCCACTCGGCGAGGGGGATGTCGCCCTCAAGACCGCCCGCCCGGCGGCCCCCTCCATGCTGCTCGTCGAGTCGGTGCGCGTGGCCGGACACGAGGACTTCGACCGCGTCGTCTTTGATCTGGCCGGCGACGGTGACCCCGGCTGGTTCATCGACTACACCACCCGCCCGAAACAACAGGGTTCCGGCAACGCGGTGGAGTTCCCGGGCTCGGTGGCCCTCAACGTCAACATCGACGGCACGGTGTACCCCTTCGAGCTGGGACTCGAGGATCCGCGCATTGGCACGGTCCCGGGCGCCGGCAACATCACCCAGGTGCAGTCGGCGGGCACCTTCGAGGGCCGCACCCAGTTCGTCATCGGGCTGAAGGAGAAGCTGCCCTATTCTGTGGCGGTGCTGCAGGATCCGCACCGCCTGGTCCTCGACGTCCGTCACCGTTAGCGGTATCCGGCCTCGATCCACCAGCGCCCCGCGCCTCCGCTCACCCACAGCAGCAGCCAGGCCCGGGGGTGCTGCTCATTCTCGGCCTGCCCGACAACCTGCAGCCGCGCCACCTTCTGCGGGTCCGGCCCCCACCATCCGGTGTCGACGGGCCACGGCCCCGCCCACGCCGACACCCGGTAGCGGTGCCGGCCCCAACCCAACGCATGCGGAGTGCCGGTGAGCAGCGCCTCCGCTGTCACCATCACATCCTGTGCGGCTCGCGTGAGCAACCGCACCTGCTTCGCAGGGTGTGCGAGGAGGGCGGGCAGCGGAGCGGGGATGCGTCCCGGCCAGGTTCCCTGCTCCTCGACGCTCCCCTCCTCCCCGTACGGCACGAACGTGATGCGTTCCGCCACTCCCCGCCCGCCGACCAGCCGCGGAGTGAGGACCTTGTCGATGCCGAGGGTCGACTGCACCCGGTGGGCGACCTGACGCACCCGGGTGGTGTCGTTCCGGCCACCCCACAGCGCGCCCACCACGTCGGGTGGGACCGTCTCGAGCGGCTCGAGGACGAGGGAGCTCATCGCCCCGGCCCCACCGGAGGTGAGCCAGCCGTCGAGCTGCCAGCGCACGCGGTCCGCGGTGGCGGACTCGGTGAGGGGTTCGCGGGTGCGCCAGATGCGTTCCAGGCGGATGCCGTCGGTCAGTTCCGCCAGCACGCGCAGCCGCAGGCAGGTCAGGCCGGCGGTGCGCAGCCGCTCGTGGAGGGTGGCGGCCAGCTGGCGGGCGGCGAAGGCGGCGGCGTCGACCCGGTCGATGGGGTCCTCCGGGGTGACGGCCACCGAGAGATCCGCGGCGGGCAGGTCGGGGGCGACGCGACGGTCGGCGACGGCGCGGGCGATGCGGTGGCAACGTTCCCCGGCCGTCCCGAAACGCGAGGTCACGGCCGTGGCGGGCAGTGCGGCGAACTCCCCCAGGGTACGGATGCCCAGGTCACCGAGCGACTCCACCAGGGCGTGGTCACAGTGCAGCGAGGCCTCGGCCGCCAGCAGGCCGACGGGTTGGACGCCGAGGAAGGTCCGCGACCCACCCTCCGGGACCACCTGCCCGGCCCCGACACGGGCGGCGATGAGCGCGGTGGCGATCTCGTCGGCCACCCCGACCTGGGCGTCGATGCCGCGGCGCGCGGCAGCGTCGATGAGCATCTCCACGGCACGTTCCTCCGAGCCGTGGAACCTGGCCGCTGCCCCGACGTCGACGACGACCAGACCGGGGCGCAGGATCTCGATGGAGGAGGCTACATCATCCAGCCCGGCGGCGATGGACTCGAACATCCGGCCGTCGCGATCGAGGTCCTCCTCGAGGACGACCAGCTCCGGGCACACGGCCTGCGCCTGGCGCACCCGCATGTCACGACGCACCCCGGCACGGCGGGCGGTGCCAGAGCACACACGGATCCGGTGTTGGCGGGCGATGGCGAGGGTGGCGGGCAGGTCCTCGTCGTCGATGCGGGCCGCCTGCACCGGCCAGTCCGGGAACCACAGGGCGGCGACGCGCATGTCACACCACCCTCAGTTCGGCCCGCCGTCCCACCGTCACGGTCGTTGACGCACGAGCCTGTCCCTTCGCCTCGACACGCACGGCGATGTCGACGCCCCGGATGCGCCCGGAACCCCGGCCGATGCCGCGGAAGGTGGTCACCTCGGCGTCGATACGCACGTGCGGAGAGGGCACGGTCGCACCAATGAGGACCAGCGCCGCCTGTCCGCCACGCAGCTTGCCCAGCAGCGGGCGGACGCGCACCGGTGAGAGCTCCAGCGGGGCCGGCCAGCGGGCGACCACCAGGTCCAGCCCCTCGACGAGCACCCCGATGATCCCGAGCGGGTCCACACCGGGATCAGGCACGGCGATGACGTTGTCCAGGTTCCCGTTATCGACCACACCAGCGAGCGAGAGCTCCGGCCATCCCACCACCCCGACATGTCCGCCCGTCGCGGTAACCTGGGCGATGAGTTCGACGATGAGCGCCGGGCAGTCCGACACCTCCGTGACCGCCCGGCGCGCCAGACCCCCGCCGGGCAGGAGTCGGACCAGTTCAGAGGGGGTGGCGATGACCTCCGGTTCGCCGACGGCCGGTTGCGGGGCGCCACCGCCGAGCGCACCCATCCGGGAACGCAGGAGCTCGACCTGCTCTGCCCGACTGAGGCCCGAGAGGTCGTCCACCCCCCACAGTTTCCGAACACCTGTTTGATTCACGGGTCCAGTATGCTCGCCGGGCGCCACACCCGTCAACTGGTAGCGTTGACCTCCATGTACTCCGACATCCGCGCCCGTCAGACACCCATCCCCACGCCGTCGACCGTCCGCGTGGGCACCTCGCTGCTCATCGCCGTGGGCGTGGCGGTGCTGTCGACGGGGTTGAGCCGCGGCGTGCAGGTCGGCGTCATGGTCGCAGCGATCGCCGCCGGGCTGCTGCTCATGTTCAGCCACCCCTACCGACGCAAGATCAAGGAGTTTCTCGAGGCCCACAACGCGGTGCACAAGCCCCAGATCGGACAGCTGCTGCCGCTGTTTCTCGTGTGGCTGGCGCTCATGATCGTGCCCGTGTTCGCACCCATGCCCGTATGGGGCACGGTACTCGTCGGACTGGCTGTGTTCGGGTGGATGTACCTGGTGTTCCCGCACATCGACAGCACCCGGGCCCTGGCGTACACGTAGGTATCTTCATCCCGCTGGGCGTTGGCCGGATCACAGTTACGATGTGACTGCCACTGTCAACCAGCAAGGAGAATGCTGTGGCATTCCTGAACATAACAGCCACGGTCGCCGCGGCCGTCATCACGATCGGGGGGTCGTGCCAGCGGTAGCCACCGCTCAGACTGAACGCACCGTCGCCCCCCCCCGAAGAGATCGACGCCTACGTCGCCGAATTCCAGCAGGACCCCGTCGTACCCCCGTGGTCGACGGAGTGGTGGAATCACCGATGCTGAACTGGCCGCCCACCACGAGATGGTTCGCGCCACCCAGACAGCAGGAGACCCCGGAACCGAACTCATCGCAGGAGAAATGTGGTCCGATACCGTCGGCCTGCCGGCCGGAGCGGACAAGGCAGAGGCCGACGCCGCCGAAATCGTCATCGCCACCGAGCAGCACACCCTGCCCCGCATCGAGGCCCTGATGCCGGAATGATGGCCCCGACCTCCACGAACTGCAAGACCTTCCTGTTCTCACCCCACCAGGTCTGCGGAGCCATTCTCGAACGCCACGAAGCACTCGGCGGTTTGCTCAGCTGGCTGATGCATCCCATTGAACCGATGCATCTCCATCCCGATGGGACAGGACACCGGCCCTTCACAGTGGCGCTGCGAACGCAGTTCTCTTAGTCACCCCCTACAACTGATCCTCCACCTCGCGCGCCCGGCGCCCCATCTCGTTGAGCTTGAGGTTCGCCCAGTTGTAGAAGGCGTGCATGAGGGCGAACACGGCGGCCAGTACGAAGAAGGCCGGCAGCCACCAGTTCCACGCGAGGTCCGCCTGCCAGGCGACGATCGCGGTGAACACGGCTGCGGCCACCAGTACGCGGCCGAGCGAGAACTCGTACGTCCGTTCCCGCGTCATCAGTCGAGGTCCCGCGAGTGCGCCCAGCGGGTGAGGGCGTGACGATTGGACTGCTGGGTCTTGCGGAGGATGTTGGAGGCGTGGGTCTCCACCGTCTTCACGGAGATGAACAGTTCAGAGCCGATCTCCCGGTAGGTGTAGCCGCGGGCCAGCAGGCGCAGGACCTCGAGTTCCCGGCGCGTGAGGGCGTCCACCACGGGATCCTCGATCTTCTTCGGCTCCTCCTCCGTGTCCTCCACCACCTCCCCGCCGGCGAAGGCGTCGAGGACGAAGCCGGCCAGGCGCGGAGAGAAGTAGGCGTCACCGGAGTGGACACGTCGGATGGCCTCGGCCAGCTCGGCGCCGGAGATGTTCTTGGTCACGTAGCCGCGGGCACCGGCCCGGATCAACGAGATGACGTCCTCGGCGGCGTCGGAGACGCTCAGCGCCAGGAACACCGTCTCCACGGTGACGCCGCGGAGGACGGCGAGTCCGCCGCCGTCGGGCATGTGGACGTCGAGAAGCACGACGTCGGGACATGCGGCGTTGATACCGTCGATCGCGTCGGCGACGGTGCCGGCATCACCGACGATGTCCACCTGCCCCGCAAGTTCGGCGCGGACGCCGGAGCGGAAGACCGAGTGGTCATCGACGAGAAACACCTTCACCATGCCTGTCATGTGGCTCACGATACCGGCAGGCGGTAGGTCACGGAGACCTCGGTACCCTCCCCGGGCGTCGAACGGATACGCGCGGTACCGCCGATGCGTTCCATGCGCCCCTCGATGGAATCCCGGATACCGTGCCGGTCCTCCGGAATGTCGGCCGGGTTGAAACCGGCGCCCCGGTCGCGCACGAAGATGCTCAGCTCGCCGGCCAGGACCTCCGCGTAGACATCCAGCTTCTCGACGCCCGCGTGCTTCGCCGCATTCACCATCGCCTCCCGCGCCGCCAGGACGACGGCCTGGGTGTCCTCGGTGAGGTCGAGATCCTCGCCGACGGTCACCGGGGCGATACGGATGCCGAAGAGGTCCTCGACCTCGCCACAGGCGGTCTCCACGGCGGCGAAGACGGTCTGGTGGATCTTCTCCTCCGCGTCGAAGAGCCACTGCCGCAGCTCGCGCTCCTGACCGCGGGCGAGGCGGACGACCTCGACGGGGTCGTCGGAACGTTTCTGTATCAGTGCCAGGGTCTGCAGCACCGAATCATGCAGCCGGGAGGCGATCTCCGCGCGCTCCTCGGAGGCGGCCTTCGCCGCACGCTCCTCCGCCAGCGAATCCCACAGCCGGATGACCAGTGGCACACCCAGCGCCGCCACCCCGGCCAGAGTGAGCACCACGGCGATGATCGCCGCCATGAAGCCGCCGGAACGGTCGGCGAAGAACACCGTCACCACCACACCCGCCAACACCAGCACCGCACCGCCGATGACGCTGAGGTGGCTGCGTCCCGATCCCAGTCCCCGGTCATACGCCTGCCAGGCCAGGACAGCACCGACACCGGCGACCAGCAGCGGGACGAGCACCGCCCCCGGCACACCGGACACCAGGGTCACGGAGAGGAAGAACCCCAGCACGCCGACAACCGCCAGCAGCAGGTACACCGGCCGGGAGAATCGCCTCCGCTGCGTCGGCAGTACGACGCTGTCCGACGCCTTCGAGAACATCCACAGACCGGCGTAGGCGACCACGCCCAGGCCCGAGAAGAACGCCCCGATGATGAAGGCGAGTCGCACATGGAACACGTCGATGCCCAGGTGCACGGCCAGACCACCGGCCACACCCGAGATGACCCTCCCCGAGCGGGGGCGCAGGTACGTCGGGTAGGGGCCGGTGGCGGCACGGGCGGGGCCCGGCCCATACGGGACCGCTGACGAGGTGGTGCTCATGGACCTGATCCTGTCAGACAGCACCTCCGGGCACATCGGGGCAGACCCTGAATCCACGAAATCAGGGTGGATCCCGATACCGTTTCCCCACCACAACCATCCACAATGGAGTCATGACCACGCAGAACACCTTCACCGACACCATCCGTGAGATGTGGAAGGTCCGACCTCCCCGCATCCCCTCCGAACAGGGCGGAAACGCAAAGGTCGCCGGTGTCTGTGAGGGCATCGGCGTGCGCTACCAGATCGACCCCACCATCGTCCGTGTCCTCTTCCTCGTCTCCCTGTTCACCCTCGGTGGTGGACTGGCCGCCTACCTCCTGGCCTGGATGGTCATGCCCCGTTACGGCATGTCCACCTCCCCGGTCGAGGCCGTCATCAGCCGTAAGGAGGCGCTGAGCCCGCCGGAGGTGAAGGAACGCTCCACCGGCTGGTGGCTCATCGTCTTCTTCCTCCTCACCTCCGTGGGCGGAGGTACAGAGAGCCTCATCGCCTCCACCAGTCTGCTGGCCATCGCGCTGCTCCTGGCCTCCTGGTGGCTCCTGCACCAGCGCACCCCGCAGCCACCGGCCGGCCTGCTGGCCGACGCCCCCGACCAGACCATGTCCTCCCCGGTCGACCTCACCGGGTACACGCCGGCCGAGGGGACCGACATCCCGCCGGGCCACGTCACACCTCCGTCCTGGGATCCGCTCGGTGTCGCCCCCTTCGCGTGGGATCTACCCGAGCCGGGCCCCGCACCGACCACTCCCCCGCGCAAACCGCGGGTCTGGCCCTGGGTGGCTCTCGGACTGGTCGGCACGCTGAGTGTCCTCGCCGTCCTCGGAGGCGTCTTCGGCACCTACATCTACCGCAACACCGACATCGGGGAGGACCTCGCCTTCACCCCGGTCTCCGAGGCGGAACTGCAGACCACCTACCAGGGGAAGGTCGGTGCCCTCGAGGTCGACTTCCGCCAGCTTCCCACCCTGGAGACCGCCCACTCGGTCGTCGTCTCCGGCGGAGTCGGCCCCGTCAACGTCCACCTCCCCTCCGACATTCCCGTGCAACTGGACTGTGTCGAGAGCCTCAGCAGGATGGAGTGCGAGCCCGGCCTCTACAACCCCGCAGCCCCCGGCGCGACGCTCACCCTCGACGTCGAGGGCGGTGTCGGTCCGATGAAGGTGTCGGTGCCGCAGGGCGCGGCCGCCCGGAACTGAGGAGCCGGACGCCACGGTGTCTGAAAGCAAAAAGCAGCGCCCCTGAACACAGGTTCAGGGGCGCTGCCTCATGCGGGGAGGTCTACTCCCACTCGATGGTTCCCGGCGGCTTCGAGGTCACGTCGAGCACGACGCGGTTGACGTCCTTGACCTCGTTGGTGATGCGGGTGGAGATACGCTCGAGCACCTCGTAGGGGATGCGGACCCAGTCGGCGGTCATCGCGTCCTCGGAGGTGACCGGGCGCAGCACGATCGGGTGACCGTAGGTGCGGCCGTCACCCTGGACACCGACGGAACGGACATCCGCGAGCAGCACGACCGGGCACTGCCAGATCTGGTCGTCCAGGCCGGCGGCGGTCAGCTCGGTGCGGGCGATGAGGTCGGCGGCGCGGAGGACCTCCAGGCGCTCCTCGGTGACCTCACCGATGATGCGGATACCCAGACCCGGGCCCGGGAAGGGCTGACGGTTGACGATCTCCTCCGGCAGGCCCAGCTCGCGGCCCACGGCGCGGACCTCGTCCTTGAACAGCAGGCGCAGCGGCTCGACGAGCTCGAACTCGACGTCGTCCGGCAGGCCACCGACGTTGTGGTGACTCTTGATGTTCGCGGTACCGGAACCGCCACCCGACTCGACGACATCCGGGTACAGGGTGCCCTGCACCAGGTAGTCGACCTGCTCGCCCTCCAGCACACCTGCGACGGCACGCTCGAAGGAACGGATGAACTCCGCGCCGATGGCCTTGCGCTTGGTCTCCGGCTCGCTGATGCCCGCGAGTCTGTCCAGGAAGGCCTGGCGCTCGTCGACGGTGACCAGGCGGGCACCGGTGGCGGCGACGAAGTCGTTCTCCACCTGCTCGCGCTCACCGGAACGCAGCAGACCGTGGTCGACGAAGACACAGGTCAGACGGTCACCGATGGCACGCTGCACCAGAGCGGCGGCGACGGCGGAGTCAACGCCGCCGGACAGGCCGCAGATGGCGTGGCCCTCGGGGCCGATCTGCGCGGAGACCTCCTCGATGAGCTGCTGCGCGATGTTCGCTGCGGTCCACGTCGGCTCGAGGCCCGCGACCTGGGTGAGGAAACGGGTGAGCACCTGCTGGCCGTGCGGGGAGTGCAGGACCTCGGGATGGTACTGCACGCCGGCCATCTGCTTCTCGACGTTCTCGAAGGCCGCGACCGGCGCGCCGGCCGAGGAGGCGGTGACGGTGAAGCCCGCGGGAGCCTCCGTCACGGCGTCACCGTGGCTCATCCACACCTTGTGGGTGACGTCGAGCTGGTCGTGGAGCACGCCGCCGTCGCCGACGACCTCAAGATCGGTGCGGCCGTACTCACGGGCACCGGTCTCGGCGACGGTGCCGCCGAGAGCCGCGGTCATGGCCTGGAAGCCGTAGCAGATGCCGAAGACGGGAATACCGAGCTCGAGGATCTGCGGATCCAGCTTCGGGGCCTCGTCGGCGTAGACGGAGGACGGGCCACCGGAGAGGACCAGAGCGGCCGGGTTCTTGGCCTTGATCTCCTCGACAGTGGCGGTGTGCGGGACAACCTCGGAGTAGACACGGGCCTCACGTACGCGCCGGGCGATGAGCTGGGCGTACTGTGCGCCGAAGTCCACGACGAGGACGGGGCGGGGGGATGCGGAAGTCACGGCCTTGATCCTACTACGCCGCCCCCGGGACTCTAACTGACGTGGATGTTCGGCCGGTCCTCCCCATCGGGGATGTGGCGGCGCAGGATCTCCCGGGTCACGGTGGCGTTCTGTCCGCGCCCGAGGAAGAGGTAACGCAACATGTCGCGCAACGGGCTGCCGGGGGCCCACTCGAAGTAGATGTCCGGGGTGATGCCGGTGAGCTCCTGGATCTCCAGAGAGAGAACTGCCACGGCATTGGGCACGCTCGTCGCGTGCACCGTGAGGATCGTCTGCCCGTCGCGGGTGACACCGTCCACTACCAGCTTCTCGACGAACGCACTCGGGTCCCCCACCGTGATCTCCAGCAGCAGCAGAGATTCCTCCCGCAGGTGGTTCGCCTGTCGGATGGCCTGCTCCTTGAAGGCGAGATCGGTCCCGGGCGCAACGGGAACGAGCGCCAGGTGTGTGCCCACCGAGTGGGCGGAGAGGATGTGCTCGGCGGCCGGGGAGAAGGTGACACCGACATCACGGAGATCATAGGAGCGCCACGCCCGCGAGACCGCGGAGCTGAGCACGACCGCGACGATGAAGAAGGCAGCCACCCGCACGCCGTCGGGGCGTTCGATGATGTTGGCCGCCAGCGTCACGCCGAGCACCACTGACGTCAGAGCGAGCACCAGCCTCTCCCTTCCGCGGCTGAGGATGGTCACCCCCACCGCACCGGAGAAGAGCACGACGAGGACACCCGTCGCATACGCTCCGGACTGCTTCTCGACGCTCGCCTGGAACACCCACGTGATCAGCACCGCAATGAGCGTGAGCACGCCCACCATCGGACGGGAGCGGCGGGCCCACTCCGGAGCCATACCGAAACGGGGCAGATACTTGGGCAGCAGGGCCAGCAGACCGGCCATCGCCGAGGCACCGGCGAACCACAGGATGCCCACCGTCACCCAGTCGTAGACCGTGCCGAAACCGGCCCCCAGATATTCGTGTGCCAGCCACGCCAGGGCACGGCCGTTGGCGCTGCCGCCCGGTCCGAACTCGGCGGCCGGGATGAGCATGGCCACCACCAGCGAGGAGGTGATGAGGTAGACACACATGATGAGCGCGCTGGTGATCAGCAGCCGGCGGGCATCACGCACCCGCTGCTCCAGGTCCCCGGCACGGATGAGGGGCATGACGGACACACCCGTCTCGAAACCGGACAGCCCCAGCGCCAACTTGGGGAAGACGATGACGGCCAACGCAAGGATGAGCCACGGGTTCGATTCCTGGGCCAGTAGGCCGCGCCACCAGTCGGTCACATGTCCGGGGTCGGTGAACAGCCGCCACAGGCCCACGCTGATGACCACTGCAGAAAGGCTCAGGTAGGTGAATACCAGCACGACGGCCACCCCGACCGCCTCCCGGAAACCGTGGAAGAACACCGCTGCCAGCCCCAGGATGAGGCCGAGCGTGACGGGAAGGAGCAGCGGGGACTCCGTCGAGTGGAGGATGTGCGCGGCCGCGTCCGCCGAAGACAGGGTGATGGTGATCACGAAGTCGGTCATGGCGAAGCCGAGCAGCACGAGCACCAGCAGCTTGCCCGTCCAGCCGCCGACCAGTCGCTCCATGAGCGCGATGGAGCCGAGCCCGTGCGGGGAGTGCTGCGCGACCCGGCGGTACACGGGAACCGCGCCGAAGAGGGTGACCAGGACGAGCACCACCGTCGCCACGGGGGCGAGCGCCCCGGCCGCGAGGATGGCGATGCCGGGCTGGTAGCCGAGCGTCGAGAAGTAATCGACACCCGACAGACACATGACCTTCCACCACGGGTAGGTCTTCTCCGACCTCTTCCTTTTCAGGCTGGCGGAGAACCAGTCTCGGCGGACTACGTTCATCAGAGGAAATCTACGCCTTGCCGGAACAATGTCAACAGACACTTTTTCCCAGGTCAATTATGGTGGTGGGACCATGTCGAATCGTGTCTCCCCCGGCGCGGTCGGGCTCGTCCTGGCCTCCTGCGCCTCCCTGCAGCTCGGTGGAGCCGTGGCCACCCATGTCTTCCCGCACGCCGGACCGTGGGGTGTGACCACGATCCGCCTGTTCGTCGCCGGCCTGCTGCTGGCGCTGCTCGCCCGCCCCTCTGTGCGCGACTGGGATCGGCAGCAGTGGAGCGCGGTCGGTCTCTTCGCCCTGACCCTGGCCGGAATGAACGGCTTCTACTACGCCGCGATCGCTCTCATCCCCCTCGCCCCGGCGGTGACCATCGAGTTCATCGGACCACTCCTGCTGGCTGCGATCCTGTCGAGAGGCGCGCGCGAATTCCTCTGGGTGGGACTCGCCGCAGCCGGACTGGCGCTGCTGGGGTGGAACTCCTGGACCGGTGAATCCCTCGACATCTGGGGCACGACCTGGGCCCTGGTTGCCGGCGCGTTCTGGATGGGTTACATCCTCATGTCGCGGCGTGTCGGGCAGATCATCCCCGGCCAGGGTGGGCTCGCGGTGGCCTTCCTCCTCGCAGCAGCCGTCGTGGCCCCCTTCGGGGCGGGCGGGGTGACGACCATAGTGGCCTCGCCTTCCCTGCTCGGTCTGGCGGTGTTGACGGCGGTGCTCGCCTCCCTGATCCCCTACTCCTTCGAGTTGGTGGCCCTGCGTTCACTGCCGCCGGCCGTATTCGGGGTGCTGCTCGCCCTGGAACCTGTGTTCGCCGCACTCATCGGCTGGATCGTGCTCGGGCAGACCGCCACGGCGGGGCTGCTGGTGGCCGTGGCGATGGTGGTGGCTGCGTCGATGGGCACGACGCTCACGGCGCAGCGCGCCCGCCCAGATCAGGTTGAACACACGGATCAACCCGTCTGACAGCCCGGGCCGTAAGAGGCCCGACACCCGTTTCAGAGACCGGGCCGTACCCGGCGGTTCTAGCGCCTGACCGCCAGGCCGACCTTCTGGAAGGACTTGAGGTCGGTGTATCCGCACTTGGCCATCGCGCGGCGCAGACCGCCGACGATGTTCTGGTTACCGTAGGGCTCGGTGGAGGGTCCGTGGAGGATGGTCTCCAGGGAGGGTGCCGGGGCACCGTCGACCCGGAAGTCCTGCGGGGCCTCGACGAGGCCACGGGGGAAGCGCGGGTGAGCGGCGACAGCCGGCCAGAAGCAGCCCTCACCGGCGGCTTCGGCGGCCGGGGCCAGGGTGGTGCCCAGCATGACTGCGTCGGCGCCGCAGGCGATGGCCTTGGCCATGTCTCCGGAGGTGGTCATCTCACCGTCGGCGATGATGTGGACGTAGCGGCCACCGGTCTCGTCGAGGTACTCGCGGCGGGCGGCAGCCACATCTGCAATGGCCGTGGCCATGGGCACCTCGATGCCGAGGGCGTACTCGTTGGTGTTGGTGCCACCACCCACGATGACGCCGGCGGCACCGGTGCGCATGAGGTGCATGGCGGTGGTGTAGTCGGCGATTCCGCCGGCGATGACCGGAACCTCGAGGGAACCGATGAACTCCTTGAGGTTGAGCGGCTCGCCACCCGTGGCGACGTGCTCAGCGGAGATCATCGTGCCCTGGATGACCAGGATTTCGGCGCCCGCCTTGATGACCACCGGGGCCAGCTCACGGGCACGCTGCGGGCTGACGCGCACGGCGACGGTGGCGCCGGAGGCCCGGACCTCACCGATGCGCTCGGTGAGCAGATCCTCGTCGATCGGCGCGGAGTGCAGCTCCTGCAGCAGGGAGATGGCCTGTTCCCCGGTGAAGTCCATGCTGTCGACGGCGGTGACGGTCTTCACGAGGCGGGCCACGGCGGCGTCGAGATCCGACTGGCGTCCCCACATGCCCTCGGCGTTGATGACGGCCAGGCCACCCTGTCTGTCCATCTCGATGACGAACCCGGGGCTGGCGAGCGCGTCAGTCGGGTGTGACATGACGGGGATGCCGAAAGTGTAGGCGTCGATGTGCCAGGTGGTGTCGACGTCACTGGAGGAACGGGTGCGCCGCGAGGGGACGATGGAGATGTCATCGAGGCTGTAGGTACGGCGGGCCTCACGGCCCACTCCGATCTCAACGTAGTCGCGCATGGTCAGCGGTCCTTTCTGGTAGCCCTTGCAGGGGCTTATTCAACCGGGTCAACTCTACCGCACAGCAGGTGAGCCGGAGACCCACCGTGGTGGGTCTCCGGCTCACTCTCAGCGGACGATCTTCAGCGGACCTGCGGACTAGTGGTAGTTCGGGGCCTCGACGGTCTGCTGGATGTGGTGCGGGTGGGACTCCTTCAGGCCCGCGGTGGAGATCTGCACGAACTGCTTGGTCTGCAGCTCGGCGATGGTGGCGGAGCCCGTGTAACCCATGGAGGCGCGGAGGCCGCCGACGAGCTGGTGGGTGATCGCGTCGATGGAGCCGCGGAACGGCACGCGTCCCTCGATGCCCTCCGGCACGAGCTTGTCCTCGCTACGGACGTCCGCCTGGAAGTAACGGTCCTTGGAGAAGGAACGCTTCTCACCGGTCAGGCCACGGCCCTGCATGGCGCCCATGGAGCCCATGCCGCGGTAGCGCTTGTACTGCTTACCACCAACGACAACGACGTCGCCGGGTGCTTCGGTGGTGCCGGCGAGCATGGAACCGAGCATGACGGAGGAAGCACCGGCGGCCAGTGCCTTGGCGATGTCACCGGAGTACTGCATGCCACCGTCGGCGATGATCGGGACTCCCGCGGCGTGGGCCGGGATGGAGGCCTCCATGATGGCGGTGATCTGCGGGGCGCCGACACCGGCGACCACACGGGTGGTGCAGATGGAGCCGGGGCCGATGCCGACCTTGATGGCGTCGGCGCCGGCGTCGATCATGGCCTGTGCGGCGGAGCGGGTGGCGAGGTTGCCGCCGACGACGTCGATACGGTCGCCGAAGTCCTTCTTCACCCGGGAGACCATCTCGAGGACGCGGTTGTTGTGGGCGTGGGCGGAGTCGACGACGAGGACATCGACACCGGCGTCGACCAGCTGGCCGGCGCGGTCCCAGGAATCCTCACCGGTGCCGATGCCGGCGGCGACGAGCAGGCGGCCCTGCGAGTCCTTGGAGGCGTTCGGGTGCTGCTCGGTCTTGACGAAGTCCTTGACGGTGATGAGGCCGACCAGCTTGCCCTGCTTGTCGATGATCGGCAGCTTCTCGACCTTGTTGGCGGACAGCAGCTCGAGCGCCTGCTCCTTGGTCACGCCCTCCGGGGCGACGACCAGCGGCATCGGAGTCATGACCTCGGCGACACGACGCTCCACGTTCGGCTCGAAGCGCATGTCACGGTTGGTGCAGATGCCGACGAGGGTGCCGTCGGCGTCGACGACCGGCAGGCCGGAGATACGGAAGCGGGCGCAGAGTGCGTCCACCTCGCCGATGGTCATGTCCGGGGAGGCGGTGACCGGGTCGGTGACCATGCCGGACTCGGAACGCTTGACGATCTCCACCTGCTCCGCCTGCTCCTCCGCGGAGAGGTTACGGTGCAGGACACCCAGGCCACCCTGGCGGGCCATGGCGACGGCCATACGCGCTTCCGTCACGGTGTCCATTGCCGCGGAGATGACCGGGACGCCCAGTCGGATGTTCCTGGTGAACTGGGTGGAGGTGTCAACCTCGCTCGGGATGATGTTCGACTCCGCCGGCAGGAGCAGGACGTCATCGAAGGTCAGGCCCAGAAGGGCAATCTTGTTAGGATCGTCGCCCCCGGTGGACACACGCTGATCGGTCATGGAAATGTGGCTCCTTCGCACTGTGTGGCTTCCGCAATGACTACACCCTAATCCCTTTCCCCCCTTGACAGGTAGTGGCAGGGAATTGCCCATTGAACTGGTCCACAATAGGGTGGCGGGTGTGAACTATGACTCGCAGATGCCGCTCGACCCGTTCGCCGATGATCCGAACGATCCGGCATCCTTCCTGAGCCCCGACGAGCCTGCGCCGCCGCTCACCGACGAGGAGCGTCTGCACGTCACCCAGGACCTGGCCCTCGTCGCCCGTTTCCGTGAGGAGCTCACACCGCACGGTATCCTCGGCATTTTCTTCCTGTGCGAGGACTGCGACGATCTCCACTATTACGACTGGGACATCATGGCCTCCAACATGGCGGCCACCCTGCGCGGCGAGCTGGCCCCGGTGCACGAGCCTTCCCTCAACCCGGACGTGGACGCCTACGTCCCCTGGGACTACGCGGCCGGATTCCTCGACGGGATCAACACCTCGCGTCGTTAGCAGACCCACCACAGTAAAGGACCGTCGGGAGTACTCCCGACGGTCCTTTACTGTGGTTACTCCTGGATCTGCGGCGGTGCCAGCGTCGGGAGTGGTGTGCCGTCGACTGGGTCGACCGGAGTGACCGGGGCGCTCGGCTCCGGCAGCGGGGTCGGCCTGACGGGGGTCGGCAGCGGGTTCTCCCGGATCGGGGGCGGGCCCTGGGTGACCGTGACGGTGACCGTCGCCGTCTCGGTGCGGTGTGCGGTCTCGGTGACGGTCTCTGTCACCGGGTCGACCGGCTCCGGGGTGCGCGGTTCGCGCGGCAGGGTGGCCGTCGTCGTGGCGGTCACTGTGTTGTCCGGCCCGCGGGTGACCGGCTGCTTGTCCGGTTCCTGGGCCTCGCGGAGGTTCCGCACCACGCGGCGGGCCTCATCGAGGAGCGCGCGGGTGCCGTCGATGTCGCCCTCGGCGGCGCGGGAGTCGATTTCCTCCAGCGTGCCGGCAAGCTCGACGACGGCGGCACGGTCACTGAACAACGCACTCGACACGCCCCACAGCGGGGAACCCGGGGTGGCGTTGTAGATCATCGAGCCGGAACCGGCGATGACCAGCGTCGCAGCGGCGGCACCGATGAGACCGGACACGAAGGGGCGGCCGCGACGTGGGCGACGTCGGGCAGCCAGGGAGATGACCCTGGGTTCCTCGTCCGCGCCCTCGATGAGCGGGGCCGGGGGCATCTGCTTCTCGACGTCCTCGCGCAGCTCCAGGAAGAGCGCCGCGAGCTCGTCGGTGCCGTCGGATGGGTCGAGACCCTGCGAGAGCTCGGTGAGAAAGGCGTCATCATCCATCAGCGGCTCCAGCTGTGTGGTGATGTCACCCGTCGTGGCATCTGTGTGCCTACGCTTCATCACTTCGCTCCTTCATGCTCCGTGGCCTGGGCGTCATCCTGAGTGCCCAGGGTCTTGCGCAACGTGGCCAGCGCCCGGTGCTGCGCAACACGCACGGCACCGGGGGTACTGCCCACCACCGCGGCGGTCTCCTCCGCCGACAGTCCGACGAAAACGCGCAGAATCACGATGTCACGTGACTTCTCACTTAATGAATCGAGCAGAGCCCTCACTCTGTTACTTCCATCGGTTGTGAGGGCGTGGTCCTCGGGGGTATCACGCTCGGTGAGAATGTCCGGAACCTCGTCGGTGGGCAGTGAATGGTCACGGGCCATGGCGCGGTGTGCGTCGGCCACCTTGTTGAAGGCGATGCCGTAGACGAAGGCCATGAAGGGGCGGCCCTTGTCCACGTAGTTTCCTATCGATGTCGCGACCGCGAGACAGATCTCCTGGGCGATGTCCTCGGGGGTCGGTGTCCGCCCACCCCCGACACGTGCACGGGCGTAGCGCAGGACCATCGGATGGACGATGGCCATGATCCGTTGCAGAGCGCGACGGTCGCCGTCTACGGCGAGTGGCACAAGATCTGCCAGCTCTGCCTCGGTGTCACTCACGTAGCTCTCCTCCGGATCACCTGCGATTCTCCTGACCCAGGCGGAACCAGAATACCCGTTTACCCCGGAAGCCAGGTTTCATTCCCGATTCCTCTGTACCAGCTGCTAAGGCACCAAGAGTTCATTAAGGATTAACCTATCGTGTTTATGCAGGTCACGAGCCTGACCACTAAGTCGGTCACGTCGCGGTCACTTACAGGACATTACGGGGCCACACGCCAGTCATTTGATGTTCATCGCATCAGGCAACACTCCACAGGGGCGTCGGAGAGCGTGACTCACTGTCCAGAACTCTGCACCGACGCACACGAGTCTATGGCTTCCTTACCTGAGGAGAAATTCAGAACATGTCACAGCCGCACCTGCTTCCCGGACCGAACGCCGATTTCTGGGACTGGCAGCTCCACGGCGCCTGCCGGGGTGAAGAATCGGATGTGTTCTACCACCCGGACGGCGAGCGCGGTCGCGCCCGTGCCCAGCGTGAGAACCGCGCCAAGGCCATCTGCCACACCTGCCCCGTGATCTCCTTCTGCCGGGAGCACGCGCTCAAGGTGGCCGAGCCCTACGGCATCTGGGGCGGACTCTCCGAGTCCGAGCGCCTCACCGTCCTGCGTAACCGTGGCACCATCCGTGTCGGCCGCAAGAACACCCGCATCCCCGCCGCCGCCCGCGGATGATCCCCACCCCACAAAGCTGTAGAACACACCGAAGCCCGGCCCGAGCAAGGCTCAGGACCGGGCTTCTGCGTGCCAGGGGTGACCAGGCGGCTAGTGGTGGTGACCGTGGGCCGCAGCCTCCGGTTCCTCACGCTTGTTCACCACGGATGCCTCGGTGGTGAGCACCATGCGTGCCACGGAGGAGGCGTTGACCACTGCGGAGTGGGTCACCTTCACCGGGTCGATGATGCCCTGCTCGATGAGGTTGCCGTACTCGAGGGTGGCGGCGTTGAAGCCCTCACCGTTCGGGAGCTCGGCGGTGTGGGCGACGACGACGGCACCGTCGAGGCCGGCGTTGTCAGCGATCCAGTAGCACGGCTTCACCAGTGCACGGGCCACAGCCAGGACACCGGTGCGTGCCTCACCCTCGAACTCTTCGGCCCAGACCTTGAGTTCCTCGGCGATCTGCACGAGTGCGGAACCGCCGCCGGCGATGACACCCTCCTGCACGGCCGCACGGGCCGCGTTGATGGCGTCCTCGACCCGCAGCTTGCGCTCGTTGACCTCGGTCTCAGTCGGGGCACCGACGCGGATGACGGCGACGCCACCGGACAGCTTGGCCAGTCGCTCCTCCGCCTTCTCACGGTCCCAGGAGGAGTCGGTGTTCTCGATCTCGCGGCGGATCTGCTCGCGACGGGACTCCACCTCCTCCGGGGTGCCGGCACCGTCGACGATGACGGTCTCGTCCTTGGTCACGGTGACGCGACGTGCGGAACCGAAGACCTCTGCGCCGACCTCGTTGAGGTGGACACCGATCTCCGGGTCGATGACGGTCGCGGAGGTGACCACTGCCAGGTCGTCCATGAAGGCCTTGCGGCGCTCGCCGAAGTACGGGGACTTCACGGCGGCGACACGCAGGGTCTTACGGATGGAGTTGACCACGAGGGTCTGCAGCGGCTCGCCCTCGATGTCCTCGGCGATGATGAGGACCGGCTTACCCGACTCGACGACCTGCTCCAGGATCGGCAGGAAGTCCGGCAGGGAGGAGATCTTGTTGCGGACGAGCAGCACGAGAGCGTCGTCAAGCACAGCCTGCTGGGAGTCGATGTCGGTGATGAAGTAAGGCGACAGGAATCCCTTGTCGAAGGAGATGCCCTCAGTGACGTCCAGGGACGACTCGATGGACTGGGACTCCTCGACGGTCAGGACACCGTCCTTGCCGACCTTGTCCATGGCACCGGCGACCATCTCACCGACGATCTCGTCGCGGGACGAAACGGTGGCGACGTTGGCGATCTCCGTGGAGGAGGCCACCTCGGTGGCGCGGGACTTCAGCAGCTCGACGGTCTTGTCGGCGGCGGCGGCGATGCCCTTGTTGAGCTCCACCGGGTTGGCGCCGGCAGCGACGTTGCGCAGGCCCTCAGCGATGAGAGCCTGAGCCAGAAGGGTCGCGGTGGTGGTGCCGTCACCGGCTGCGTCGTTGGTCTGGATGGCGACCGACTTGACCAGCTGGGCACCGAGGTCCTCGAAGGCGTCCTCGAGGTCGATGTCACGTGCGATGGTGACACCGTCGTTGGTGACCAGCGGGCCACCGAAGGCCTTGTCGAGGACGACATTGCGGCCACGGGGGCCGAGGGTGACCTTGACTGCGTCGGCGAGGGTGTTCACGCCGCGCTGAATGCCCTCACGGGCCTCCTGGTCGAATGCGATGAGCTTTGCCATAGGGATGTGTTACCCCCGACTACTTCTCGACGATGGCGAGCAGGTCACGTGCGGAAAGCAGGAGGTACTCCTTGTCCTCGTACTTCAGCTCGGTGCCGCCGTAGGGGGAGAAGATGACGACGTCGCCGACCTTGACGTCCACCGGGATGCGGTCCCCGTCATCGTCCATGCGACCCGGGCCGACGGCGACGACGGTCGCCTCCTGGCGCTTCTCCTTGGCCGAGTCCGGAATGACCAGGCCGGAGGCGGTGGTGTTCTCGGTCTCGGTGATCTCGACCAGAACCTTGTCCTCGAGCGGCTTGATGTTGACGTTTGCCACGATATTCCTCCGTGAAAAGTTGAGAGAGTTGTATGTGCCGGTTGTGGTGCCAGCACAGCCGTCGTCGCGGGTGAACAACTGTGGGTGAGACAACCTTCCTGGCACTCTACCTATGCGAGTGCCAGCACTCAACCTTTCGGGGTGCCAAACCGTAACACCCCTGCCCGGGAGCCGCCGCCTGATGTCCGGGGCGGCAGGCTAGTCGACCCGCAGCTGCCCCATGTTGAGCACGGCCGCCCGCCACAGGTGGTAGTCCTCCGGCTGATCCTCCTGGTAGTTGCGCACGGCACGGATTCCGTCCTTGACGCGACGGATGTCGTCGAGTCCGATGTCCTCCCCCTCAGCACCCACGAAGATGACGGTTCCGCAGATGGCCGCGGTCGGGTCGGAGAAGAACGCGGCGTTGCCGGTGGCGGCGGCGTTGCGGCCCAGGGAGGCGACCGGGTTCGGCTCGGCGCCGTTGGCCCTGGCCTCCGGGTTGAACAGGGCCGCGTAATCAGTGCCGTCCTCCTGGAAGGCGACGGCGACACGGTCCTGGCTGATGCCGCCGAGGAACTGCGCGGCGGAGTCCAACTCGAACTCGACGATGTTGTGGGTCAGGTCAGGGCGCACCAGGAATCCGGTGATCATGAGCGTTCCTTCAGGTGGGAGACAGGTCAGCGATCACAGTAACCCCGTGTAAGCGGCCCCGCAGCGCGAGCGGGGATGCCCGGGAGTCCCCTAGGACGTGACGAGCGGGATCTCCACCTCGAGTGACGGGTCGGTGCCCACGCTCAGCCGGCTGGCGCCGGCGCCCTCGTGGATGAGCTGGGCGGCCAGGGCGGCGATCATGACACCGTTGTCGGTGCACAGGGCGAAGCGTGGGACGCGCAGCTCGATGCCCGCCGCGGCGCACCGCTCCCCCGCCAGTTCCCGCAGGCGCGAGTTCGCCGACACGCCACCGCCGAGCAGCAGCACCCCGGCCCCCACATCCTGGCAGGCCCGGACAGCCTTGAAGGTGAGCACGTCACAGACGGCCTCCTGGAAGGACGCACACACGTCCTCCACGGAGATGACACGCCCCTCGCGCTCGGCGGCCTCGACATAGCGGGCCACCGAGGTCTTGAGCCCGGAGAAGGAGAAGTTGTGGCGGTGACCCCGCTCCTCGTCGACCCGTTTCATCAGGCCGCGCGGGAACGAGATGGCGTCGCGGTCGCCGCGCTGGGCGAGCCGGTCGATCACCGGGCCACCCGGATACCCCAGCCCGAGGAGGCGGGCGACCTTGTCGTAGGCCTCGCCGGCGGCGTCGTCAAGCGTGGAGCCCAGCTCCCGCATCGGACGCCCCACGGCCTCGACCTCGAGGAGCTGGCTGTGCCCGCCGGAGACGAGCAGCGCCACAGAGTGCGGCAACGCAGAGCCCTCCAGGTTGGCCACGGCCACGTGCGCACCCAGGTGGTTGACCCCGTAGAAGGGGACGTCCCAGGCCGCGGCGTAGGCCTTCGCCGCGGAGGCCCCGACGAGCAGGGCGCCCGCCAGACCCGGGCCGACGGTGGCGGCCACGGCGTCCGGCTTCTCAATACCCGCCTCATCCAGCGCCGCACGCATCACCGGGCCCATCTGCTCGAGGTGGGCACGGGACGCGATCTCCGGTACGACACCGCCGAAGCGGGCGTGCTCAGCCATGGACGAGGCCACGGTGTCGGCGAGGATGGTCACGGTGCCGTCGTCGGCGAGCTCGACGATGCCGACACCGGTCTCATCGCAGCTGGTCTCCACACCCAGGACAATCATGGTCCTGAGGTTACACCCCGCGGCGGTCGCTCCCTGCCGGCCGCTTCATCGTGTACGCGTCCGCCCCCGAAGGCTGGTAGTAACGCTTGCGCTCGCCGATGATCTCGAAGCCGAAGTCCCGGTACAGAGCCACGGCGGCCTCGTTGTCGGTGCGGACCTCCAGGAACACCTCCCCGTCGAGACCGTCCGCCAGGCGCATGAACTGATCCATGAGCAGACGTCCGAGTCCGCGGCGCTGCTGCGCGGGGTCTACACCGATGGTGTGGATCTCGAACTCCGGGTCCTCCCGCGGTCCGAGCTGCGCGATGCCGCCGTAGGCGAGCAGGTCATCGCCGTCGAATACACCGAGGTAGAGATGGTTCGGCTGGGCGAACTCGACGACGAAGATGTCACGCGTCCAGGGGTTCTCCCCGGGAAAGAGCAGTTCCTCAAGTTCCGCGCAGCGGGCGGCGTGCTCGAAGGTCAGACGGCGGATCTCCATTACAACTCCACTTCCGGGATGGCCGGGGATTTCGGCACCGGTGCCGGTTCCTTGGCGTCGGGACGACGCAGATAGAGCGGAACGAGAGGCTCCGGGGTGGCGCTGAGATCAGCGACCGCCACCAGCGACGCGGCATCGGGGACGAGATCGTGGCGCGGGACCGCGTGGAGGGCCTCCGGCAACTGTGCCGCCAGGTGTTCCGGCACGGAGAGCACGTCGACGTCGTGCGGGAGCTGCAGCTCCGCAGGCTTCACGACGTCGGGCCCCGCCGTCCGCGTCCCATCCGCGTAGGTGGCCCAGTAGATCTCCCGCCGACGGGCGTCGGTGGCCACCAACGCACGACCGGTGGGCAGGCGCCCGGCGATGGCGTCATGGGAGCAGACCCCGTGCACCGGGACGCCGAGGGCGTCGCCGAACGCGGCCGCCGACGCCATACCGACGCGCAGGCCGGTGAAGGGGCCCGGGCCACAGCCGACGACGACGGCAGCGAGGTCGGGGAAACCCACGGCAGCGTCAGCGAGCAGGGCCTGCACAGTGGGCGTGAGCTGCTCATTGTGCGCACGCGTGCCGGGTACCACCCGGTCCCAGCTACGGCCGGTGGAGGTGTCGACCAGGCCGGTGACCAGGTCGGGGGTGGAGGTGTCGATCGCCAGTACAAGCACGACACCCACACTAGTGCTAATTGAGCAGTGCCCAGCCACTCTGCTCGGTCTTGCCCAGCGGAAGCATGGCGCGGGCGTCGATGTACTGGCCCAGCGGGACGGTGCACAGGTCGATGTCGGCGCGGTCCATGCGGTCGAAGGCGTGGCCGCCGTCAGCGGAACGCAGCAGCAGGTAGTTGGTGTCCTCCGGGACACCCGCGGCGTCCAGCTCCAGCTCGGAGGCGTCGACCTCGAAGTTCCGGGCGATACCCTCCTCCGTGGCGTACGGGCAGACGATGGCCGCGGCGATCCACTCCTCACCGTAGAGGTCCTGCGGGACCAGACCGACGATGCGCTGACCGTTGTCCGCCACGTTGGCGACGGCCTGCTCGAGGGCACCGGAGGTGGTGAAGCGGGTCTCCGCACCCGTCGGGCGCAGGCCGATCAGCAGCGCCAGAACGCCGACCCAGGCGACGAGGATGATGGCGATGAGGTACTTGGCGGTCGAGGACAGCGACACAGAGGACTCCTAGATGGGTTGAGCAACAGACCTGCTCACAGTACTCCCCCCGCCTGGCAGTCCGCTGAATTCAGAGCAGCAGAAGGAGCAGGATCTGACTGGCCACGATCTTGCCGATCATCGCCGTCGGGTAGACGGTGGCGTATCCGCGGGTCGCGAGCTCGGTGCCGGTCTGTCCGTTGAGGTAGGAGATGATCGCCGGGTTCGTGGTCGCACCGGCGGCCACACCCATCGACTCATCCCAGGTCAGGTGGAGTACCAGCATGCCGACCACCGCGCAGATGAGCGCCGAGGCCACCGTGATGAACAGTCCCACGGCCATGACGGCGAGTGAGGAGGGGTCGGTGAGCGCCTCCCTGAAACCGGCGCCCGCGGTGGTGCCCACGCCTGCCAGGAACAGGGAGAGTCCCAGCGTGTTGAGGGTGTGCGTCGCGTGATACGGCATCGTCCACGTGATCGGCCCTGTGCGGTGCAGAGCCCCGAGCACGAGTCCGGCGACGATGGGACCACCACCGAAGCCCAGCGACAGGACCGAACCACCGGGCATCGGGATCGGGATGACACCGAGCAGCAGCCCGGCGAGCAGGCCGAGGGCGAAGGGCAGCAGATCCGGGGCCGCGAGCGAACGCTCCGAGTCACCGAGGAAGGCGCGGACCTCGGCCATGCGGTTGGGCGGGGCGACGACGCGGACACGGTCCGAGTAGTTGAGCACGTCCTCCGGGTGCGGGACCTCCTCGGCATCACCGCGCCGGATGCGGGCGATCTTGAAGCCGGAGGAGACGGTGTCGAGGTCATCGATCCGTCGCCCCACCACACGAGGGTTGGACACCGTGATGCGCTTGTACACCAGGTCGGTGCCCTCGATGGTCACCCGCGTCGGCTGGCCGAGGGTGCGCTGCGCCGTGGTGATGGCCTCCTCGGTGCCGTTGATCAGCAGGACCATCCCCTCGTGCAGACGGTCGGTCGGGGCCGCCAGCCGGTGATCGTAGGGGCCGTCGACGATGCGGGTGGCGATGATCTCCGCGCCGGCCAGTATCGGCAGCTGCGCGACGGTGCCCTCGATGCCGGGCCCGATGATCACACCGTCCCACTCCAGCGGCGCGATAATGAGCCCCTCCTTCCGCGCATCCTCCACGTGGTTGACCTTGAGCAGCGCGGCACCCACCGCGGCGACGAGGATCGAGCCGAGCACCGCGCCGGGATAGGCGAGGGAGTAGCCGATGACGGGTTCGGCGGCACGGGCGGCGTCGACAAACGATCCCTCCTCGACCATCTCGACGATCGCGGCCATGCCAGGTGTCGAGCTCAGTGCACCGGCGAACATACCCGCGCCGATCAGCTCATTGAATCCCAGGAGCGTCACCGCGCCGTACGCCACCCCGACGAGGGCGACGAGCAGCGAGATCATGAATAAGGTGAGCCGCCAGCCGCGGGAACGGAACTCCGCGAAGAACTGCGCACCGGCGGTCAAACCGATCGCGTAGACGAACATCGCCAGGCCGAGCTGGTAGAGCAGGGGCGGGATCTGGATGTCGGGTTTGAGCGTCGACAGGCCGAGCGCCACGAAGAGGACCGCCGCCGCCCCGAGGGAGATTCCGAAGACACGGATCTTGCCCAGGAGGAGTCCGACAGCGAGGATCACCACCAGAGCGACGAGGGGTTGGGCTACGAGGAAATCCAGCACAACACCATTGAACCCCCGGGTGAGGGGACCGGCAACCTCCGCCCATGGGACAATGTCAGGCGGTCCAGCCGAATATCATTCATTCAAACAAGGAGTCTCACCGTGTCGAAGGTGACGTTCTTCCGCGGCCAGCAGCTGCCGCTCGAGATGCACAAGGTCCGCATCATCCAGAAGCTCACGCTTCTTCCCATCGAGGAGCGCAAGGAGGCGATGGCCGAGGCAGGCTACAACACCTTCCTCCTGGAGAACAAGGACGTCTTCCTCGACATGCTCACCGACTCCGGTGTCAACGCCATGTCCCAGGACCAGCAGGCCGCCATGCTCATGGCCGACGACGCCTACGCCGGTTCCGCCACCTACACCCGCCTGTACGACAAGCTCGTCGAGATCTTCGGCATGGAGCACTTCCTGCCCGCCCACCAGGGGCGCGCGGCCGAGAACATCATCTCCCAGGTGATGGTCCGCCCCGGCACCCTCGTGCCGATGAACTACCACTTCACCACGACCCTGGCGCACATCACCGCCAACGGCGGCGAGGTCGCGGAACTGGTCATCCCGGAGGGCCTCGAGGTCACCTCGGACCACCCCTTCAAGGGCAACCTCGACGTCGACGCCCTGCGCAGGCTCATCGACGAGCGCGGCGCCGAGGCACTCTCCTACGTCCGCATGGAGGCCGGTACCAACCTCATCGGCGGACAGCCCTTCTCCGTGCAGAACCTGCGTGAGGTCTCCGCCGTCTGCCGCGAGCACGAGATCCCGCTCGTCCTCGACGCCTCCCTGCTCGCCGACAACCTCTACTTCAACAAGGTTCGCGAGGAGTCCTGCAGGGACAAGTCGATCCGCGAGATCACGAAGGAGATCGCCGACCTCTCCGACGTGCTGTACTTCTCCGCCCGCAAGCTCGGCTTCGGCCGTGGCGGCGGCATCTGCATCCGGGACGAAGAGCTGTACAAGAAGATGCGCGGCTACGTCCCGATGTTCGAGGGCTTCCTCACTTACGGCGGCATGTCGGTCCGTGAGATGGAGGCGATCACCGTCGGTCTCGACGAGACCATGGACGAGGACATGATCAACCAGGGGCCGCAGTTCATCGAGTACATGGTCACCGAGTTGGACAAGCGCAACATCCCGGTCATCACCCCGGCCGGCGGTCTCGGAGCCCACGTCGACGCCATGCGCTTCGTCGACCACATCCCGCAGAACGAGTACCCGGCCGCCGCCCTGGCCGCCGCCCTCTACGTCTGCTCGGGTGTCCGCGGCATGGAGCGCGGCACCATGTCCGAGGCACGTGACGCCGAGGGTGTCGAGCCGCTCGCCGACATGGAGCTGGTCCGCCTGGCCATGCCGCGCCGCGTATTCACCCTCTCCCAGGTCAACTACGTCATCGACCGTCTCGACTGGCTGTACCAGAACCGTCAGCTCATCGGTGGCCTGGAGTGGGAGGAGGAGCCGGAGATCCTGCGCTTCTTCTACGGCCGTCTGCAGCCGAAGAGCGACTGGCTGGAGAAGCTGGTGGCCAAGTTCCGTGAGGACTTCGGGGACTCTCTCTAGACAGAGTTCCGGAAGCTGCCCCAATCCACCCCGACGGCCGGCGCCGAAAATCCCACCCGCCAGCTTTCCCAAAAATCCCCCCAACCCCTCCAGTTCACTGTCGTCACATTTTGTCCGCCAGATTTTTCCCAACCGCAACCAAAAAAGGCGATTTAAGGCACCCTCACCCCCACAAAGGGTTGAAGTATGTCGCATTTAGCGGCCTTTCACGTGAGCGACACTTCTCGATCAACACTCCCACAATGGTGTGGCTTAGTGTTGTTAACCACAGCAAGAAGCTCACCTGTTCGACACCATTTCCCGGATTCTCCACCACCTGGTCCGAGCCCAGAGCAGACAACACATCTCACGAAGGAAAAAATGTTCAACAAGCGTATTGCCGCCGCAGTCGCCGGCGCCTCCCTCGTCTCGTTCTCCTTCCTCCCCACCGCCGTCGCCGGCGAGGGAGCCGAGGAGATCATCCAGGTCGGCGACCAGTGCTACGTGGAGAAGGTCACCACCGAGGAGAAGGTCGTGGGCACCCGTACCGTCCCCGAGACCGGTATCCGCGCCGGCGACTGGCAGGTCGGCGAGGTAAAGGGCCCGGAGGGCTGGACCTTCCAGCAGAAGGCCGTCAACCAGGGCGAGGATCGCGCCGAGCACGCGATCACCGCCACCATCCCGGCGGGCACCCCGGTCGGCGAGTACACCGCCGAGGCCTTCCACTTCGGATTCTCCAAGAACCAGGTCTCCGAGACCGTCACCTTCAAGGTCATCGAGGAGGACGTCACCGAGAGCAGCACCCGCACCGAGCGCCATGAGGTCCCGTGCATGGATGAGACCCACACCGAGCACGGCGGCGAAGGTGGACATGGCGAGGGAGGCGAGCGTGTCCGCGAGTCCCAGGTTCTCGGCGACACCCAGGAGAACTTCACCGACTTCAAGGTCCTGGCCCAGCAGCAGGCAGTGAACGCTCCGGCAGCCGCCCCGGCCGCCGGCACCGCAGCAGCTCCGGCCGCTGCTGCCTCGGTCGACACCACCCAGGTCGCCCAGCAGCAGCTGGCCAACACCGGCATCAGCGGTGTCCTGACCATCCTGGCCGTCGGCCTGCTGGCTGCCGCCGGTGGTGCCGCTCTGATCCTGAAGCGTCGCGCCGCCTGAGCCCCTCCCTCCAGCTGTGCTGACCGGGGAGGTCGGTTAACCGGGTGACCGGTGGCTGACCTCCCCGGCCAGTACACCTGCCCCGCACCGCCCTCGGACGGGAGGAGTTCCTCGCCCTGTCGGCGTGGGTGCGGAAGATCCGGTGCGGACGATGCTCGACTGACAGCTGGCCAAGGCGCGTGCCCGGCATGAACAGGGCCGTCCCCGGCGATAATCCCGTCTGGTGGGCGGCACTGGTTCTCCGGCACATCGGCGGGCATGTGTGACACTCCGACGATTAGGGTATGGTGTGCTCGACCTCACCCCAGGAGGCTCCATGACCATCGCATCGTTCAGCCATGTCCTGTCCTCGGCGCTCGTCGAAGCCCTCGAGCAGCACACCGACCATCTCTGCGGAGACAAGATCTACGGCGCTGCCCTCGTGCGCTCGGAGGAGAGGCTCCTCCCCTGGTTCTCCGTCCTCGCTGACCTCGGCGACACCGGGGACCCGTTGCACCGCTGGTGTCCGGAGTGCTCCGGCATCGCGCTGCGGACTCCCCGTCTCACCGAGGTGTGCGCACTTTTCGACGTCCACCTCGACTCCACCCCCGCCCTGGCCCGGGCCCTCGGCTCGTCCGACGTCCGCCGGACCTTCACCCGCCTCGGCGCGGAACCGATCCTCTACATCTTCGACTGGCGGACCGACGGCTCAGGTGCCATCGAGAAGGACACCTTCGGCAGGCTCAATGCCGGCCGCGAGTCCGAGCCCTACTTCCTGCAGGCCGCCCGGATGTTCACTCTCTGAGTCAGGCCGCGTCCACCCAGCGCCAGGAGATGATCCGCGCCTCCGACTCCGGGTCGCGGAGCACCGCCGTCTCACGGTCGAACCGGATGAGCAGGTAGCGTTCGGCGATCTGCTCCACTAGCCCTCCACCCCATTCGGCGACAACGACGGCGTCGGCGAGTTCGGTGTCCAGGTCGAGTGCGTCGAGCTCCCCGAGCGGGTCCCCTGAGGAGCCCTCCCCCAGCAACCGGTAGGCGTCGAGGTGGATGAGCGTCGGGCCGCCGGACGTGGAGCGGTGTTCGCGGGCGATGACGAAGGTCGGTGACGTCACCCGCCCCTTGACCTGCAGACCCCGGGCCAGCCCCTGAGTGAAGGTGGTCTTGCCGGCGCCGAGGGGGCCGTCGAGAATGACCACGTCACCGGCCTGCAGGGTGCGGCCCAGTTCCTCAGCGAAAGCCCGGGTGGCCTCGGCGGTGGTCAGTTCACGGGTGCCTTCCGAAGGGAAGCTCACAGGTCGATGCCTCCCTCATACTCACGGACGGTGCGTCCGGTGGGGCGGCAGATGATCTCGTAGTTGATGGTGCCGGTGGCGTCGGCGAGGGCGGTTGCGTCGAGTCCTCCCTCGCCGAAGATGACAGCCTCGTCCCCCGGCTGGACGTCAAATTCGTTGGCGCCGAGCGAGACGACGATCTGGTCCATGCACACGCGTCCGACCTGCGGGTACAGTTTGCCGCCGATGCCCACCTGCAGGCGCCCCTGCCAGGAGCGCGGTACACCGTCGGCGTACCCGGCGGGAACGACCGCCAGCCAGCCCGGCTCCTCCGCGGTCCAGGTGTGGCTGTAGGAGGTGGACTCCCCCGGGGAGATCGGCTTGACCACGGTGATCCGCCCGATCCAGCTCATCGCCGGGCGCAGGCCGGGGTCCACATCCGGGATGGGCGAGAGACCGTAGAGGGCCAGGCCGACGCGCACCTGCTCGTGGTGCAGATCCGGGCGTGTGAGCGTGCCCGGCGAGTTGCACAGGTGGTTGACGGGGACGTCCAGCCCCAGGGAGCGGGCCAGGGCGATGGCCCGGTCGAGGCCAGCTGCCTGCTCGTTGTTGGTGGGGTTGTCGGGTTCGTCGGCGCAGGCCAGGTGGGAGAACACCCCGGTGACGGTGAGGTGTTCCGCCTCGTGCAGCATGGTGAACACGCGGGCCCAGTCGGCCTCGTCGACACCCGAGCGGTGCAGCCCGGTGTCGACCTTGACGGAGACGCGGGCGGGCACGGCGGCGTCGACAAGCACCTGTGCATGTTCCACCGAGGGGATGGCGAGCTGGATGTTGAGGGAGAGTGCCTCGGCGATGTCCTGCCCGGTGGACCAGATCCAGGCGAGGATGGGGCGGGCGATGCCCTCGTTGCGCAGGTCGATCGCCTCCTGCAGGGTGGCCACACCGAAGCAGTCCGCACCGTTCTCCGCCATGACCTGCGCCACACGACCAGCGCCGTGCCCGTACCCGTCCGCCTTGACCACGGCCATGAGCCGCGCATCACCCACCAGGTCCTTGAGCAGGCGGGTGTTGTGCGCGATGGCGTCCAGATTGATGCGGGTGGTCAAGAGCTCCATGGGAGTCATTGTGCCACTCCCTGCCCGGCGCGCCGCAGTTCCGCCCTCCCGACGCGGTGTCCGTCACACCTGAGCACACGATTTTCCATTGAACCCTGGTTTTTCCGGTGAAATTCTGAGACGCTGGTCACATACGAACAGTAACGAAGGAGGAATCATGACTCGACTGGTACTCGACAAGGACCGCTGCGAGGCCCACGGACTCTGTGAGCAGGCCGCCCCCGATCTGGTCCACCTCGATGACGACGACAACCTCATCATCGACGTCCCCGGCGATCTCAGCCCCACCCAGCTCGACGACGCCCGGGCTGCCGTCCGGGTCTGCCCCGTCTCCGCGCTCAGTCTGGTGGAGTGATGGACCGGATCGTCATCGTCGGCCGCAGCATCGCGGGACTGACCGCCGGTGACAACCTCCGACGCCTCTCCTTCACCGGCACCCTGACCTACGTCGACGCCGAGGATGTCGAGCCCTTCTCCCGGCCGTCACTGTCCAAGGCGGCGCTCGCCCCCGGTGACGGCATCCGGCTCGCCCCGCTGCCGCGTCTCACGGCGGAATCGGACGACACCGTCGAGCTCCTCGGCCGCCGCGCCGTGGCCCTCCACACGGACGACAGGACAGTGCTTCTCGACGACGGCACGTCCCTCCCCTACGACGGGCTCGTCATCGCGACCGGCTCCCGGGCCCGCCATCTCACGGACTCACCCCGTGAGTTCACTCTGCGTTCCCTGGCGGACGCGGAGCGGCTGCGGGCCCGACTCCTCGAGCGTCCGCGCGTCACGTTCGTCGGCGGCGGCCCGCTCGGCATGGAGGTCGCCTCCGGGGCCATCGGTCTGGGCTGCGAGGTCACCCTGCTCAACCCGGGTGTCCCGATGTCCATGCACCTGGGGTCCCTGCTGGGCGGCATCCTCACGTCCCTGGCGGAGGAGGCGGGCGTGCGCGTCATCGACACCATCGTCGACTCTGTGGAGGAGACCCCGGACGGCATGGCCGTGACACTGCCGTCGGGGGAGGTCATCGAATCGGACATCGTGTTCACCGGCATCGGCGACGACCCGGCGGTGGACTGGCTCGCCGACTCCGGCCTGCTGGTCGACGGCCGCCTCCTCGTCGACTCCCGGCAGCGTGTCCCCGGCCATCCGGGGATCGTCGCCGCGGGGGACGTGTGCTGGTTCGACGGGCCGGACGGTCCGCGTCGTTCCCCGGTGTGGACCTCCGCCATGGAGCAGGGGCGGATCGCCGCGGACGGCCTGCTCAACGGCGACGATGCCGCCGAGCGGGACCACCCCTTCTACTTCTGGACCGACCAGTGGGGTGTCAGCCTCAAGGTGTCCGGGACCCCGCCACGCGGGGACTCCGCGGACTCCGCCCCCGAAGTGGTGAAGGGTTCCCTGGAGGAGCGGGCTTTTGTCATTCGCTGGCCGGGACATCATGCTGCGGCGGCCCTGGACATGCGCATGCCCATCCCGCGGCTGCACAGGCTGGCCGCCGGGGAGGACTGAGTTCCCGGGTCCTCCCCGGGGTCGGGGCTACTCGACCGTCACGGACTTGGCGAGGTTGCGCGGCTTGTCGATGTCCTCGTTGCCGCACTGGCGCGCGATGTCGGCTGCCAGGAACTGCAGCGGCACGGTGGCCAGCAGCGGCTGCATGATGGAGGATGTCGCGGGGATCTCGATGAGGTAGTTGGCGAATTCACGCACCGCCTCATCCCCCTCCTCCGCGATGACGATGGTCTTCGCGCCGCGCGCCCGGATCTCCTGGATGTTGGAGACGATCTTGGAGTGCAGCAGCGTCACGCCGCGCGGGGAGGGCACCACGACGACCACCGGCAGGTCATCCTCGATGAGGGCGATGGGGCCGTGCTTGAGTTCGCCGGCCGGGAACCCCTCGGCGTGGATGTAGGCCAGTTCCTTGAGCTTGAGTGCGCCCTCCAGGGCGACGGGGAAGCCGACGCCGCGGCCGAGGAAGAGCATGGTCTGCACCGCGCCGAGTTCCGCGGCGATGTCGGCGACCTGCGCGCGGACGTTGAGAAGCTCCTCGATCCGCGCGGGGATCTCCTCCAGTGCCTCCCAGATCTCGGCGATCTCGTCGGGGTACTTGGTGCCCTTGGCCTGGGCCAGGGCGAGGCCGACGATGTAGTTCGCGGCCACCTGCGCGAGGAAGGCCTTCGTCGACGCGACGCCGATCTCGGGGCCCGCGTGGGTGTAGAGGACCGCGTCGGACTCACGCGGGATCTGCGAGCCGTTGGTGTTGCACACAGCGAGCACCTTCGCGCCCTGCGTCTTCGCGTGGCGGACGGCCTCGAGGGTGTCGGCGGTCTCGCCGGACTGGGAGATGGCGAGGACGAGGGTGCGTTCGTCGAGGACCGGGTCGCGGTAGCGGAACTCGGAGGCCACCTCAATCTGTACGGGGATGCGCACCCAGTGCTCGATGGCGTACTTGGCCAGCAGGCCGGAGTGGTACGCGGAGCCGCAGGCCACGACGAATACCTGGTTGATGGATTTGAGGTCCTGCTCGGAGATGTCCGACTCGTCGAGGAAAACCCGCCCGTCGTGGAAGTGCCCGCCGAGAGTGTCGCGGACGGCCGCCGGCTGCTCGTGGATCTCCTTCATCATGAAGGAGTCGAAGCCACCCTTCTCGGCGGCGGCCAGGTCCCAGTCGATGGTGAAGGGACGTCCCTGCGCCGGGGTGCCGTCGAAGTTGAGGACCTCGTAGCTGTCCTTCGTGATGACCACCACGTTATCCTGCGCCAGTTCCACGGCGTTCTTCGTGTACTCGATGAACGCGGCGACATCGGATCCGAGGAACATCTCCCCCTCGCCGACGCCCACGATGAGGGGCGTCGAACGCCGTGCCGCGATGATCTGGTCCGGGTGGGCCGCGTGGGTGAACAACAGGGTGAAGGCACCCTCGAGACGACCCAGCACCGCCAGCGCCGAGGCCCGGAAGTCACCGGCGGTCCCGCCCTCGTTGTAGGCGCGCGCCAGCAGATGGGCGGCGACCTCGGAGTCGGTGTCGGAATGGAGGGTGACGCCTGCGTCGAGAAGCTCCTGCCGCAGCGGTGAGAAGTTCTCGATGATGCCGTTGTGCACGATCGCCACCTGCCCGTCGAACGAGACGTGCGGGTGCGCGTTCGCGTCCGTGGGACGACCGTGCGTGGCCCAGCGGGTGTGGCCGATCGCGGTGGTGCCCGGCAGGTCACCCAGGACCGCCTCCAGGTTGGCCAGCTTGCCGGCCTTCTTCACCACGTCGATCCGCCCGTCGTTGACGGCGATGCCCGACGAGTCGTAGCCGCGGTACTCCATGCGTCGCAGCGCCTCCAGCGCGATGCCCAGTCCCTGTCGTTCACCGACGTATCCAACGATTCCACACATGAGGGAAATCGTAGAGGAATCCCCCTGTCATACAACAGGTACAAAATGCTTACCGACGCCCCTCCGTCCCCCTCACACGCCTCTCAACTCCCACTTTTCCACGGTGTGACGTTCCTAACGTCTCCCATCCGTTATCCTGGGGTCGTGTCTGCGAATCTGAAGAAGCACCTGGCCCAGTTGTCCAAGCGCGGCCCGCACCGCGTACTCGTCGGCGACCTCGACTACGCCGGACTGCCCGGCAAGGTCTACGCCCCCGCCGAAGGCAACAGCGTGCCGGCCATCGCCTTCGGACATGACTGGATGAAATCCGTCAAGAACTACCACGCCACCCTGCGTCACCTGGCCAGCTGGGGCATCGTCGCCGTCGCACCCGACACCGAGACCGGCCTGGTCCCCAACCACCGCGGCTTCGCCTCCGACCTGGAGACTGCGCTGCAGATTGCGGCAGGAGTGAAGCTCGGCCAGGGCAAGGTCACCGTCTCCCCCGGCAAGCTCGGCATCGCCGGCCACGGCATGGGCGCCGGTGCCGCCATCCTCTGCGCGGCCAACAACCCGCGCGTCAAGGCCGTCGGAGCCATCTACCCCGCCGTCACCACCCCGCCCGCCACTGAGGCGGCCCGCGCGGTCAAGGCCCCCGGCCTGGTCATCGGCGGCGGGCACCCCGGACTCGTCGGCGACCTCCTCGACCCCGGTAACCCCGCCCGTGTGGCCTTCAACTGGGGCGGCGACGTGGTCTACCGCGAAGTGAAGAACGGCAACCAGGCCACCTTCTCCGAGGACACCATGGTCAAGCTGGCACTCGGCCAGGGCATCCCGCGCTACTCCGCACAGGAGACCGCCCGCGGCCTGCTCACCGGTTTCCTCCTCCACCAGCTGGGCGGCGAGCGCAAGTACTCCGCTTTCTCCGCACAGCTGGCCGGGGGCAAGAACGTCACCTCCTTCAGCGACGCCGACCTGGCGGACAAGGCCGGCATCGATCTGACCACCAGCACCCGCCGGTAATTCAGTCCCGTCCCCGACCGGGGTCACCCCTTCTGGGAGGGAAGGCGACTCCGGGTGTTTGGTCAGCCCTTCCGCAGCAGACCCCTCACCTGCCCGCGTGCCGGACTGCGCCGGGACACCGGGGGAGGCTGCGTCTGTCCAGCCTGTGTACTCTGCGGTGTCGGAGACACCTGAGGTGCCCTGCGCGGAGCCGCAACCGACTTCTCCACCCGCTGCTGCGCCGCGGCCAGTGCCTGCTCGAACTCCATCATCCGCTGCGTCGTACGCTGCCGGAACTGCTTGGCGAACTGCTCGAACTCCATCACCAGACTCCTGCCTTCCGTGCGTTACCCGGCCCTGCCGGTGCTGGAGGCGGCGGAGGCTCCGGGGATGGCGGGACTGGAGTGGTCCCCGCCTGCTTGGGAGGCGGCGGAGGCTCCGGCACCGCAGCCAGATCAGGTTCCGGGACAGGCTCCACAGCCGCGGGTTCCGCCGGGAGCACGGGCTCCTGCGGCTGCTCCGGTTCCACCGCCTCTTCCGGAACCACCAGGCAGTCCCCCAGGGACTCGATGAGTAGGGCAAGTCCCAGCAGGGCGATGCCGACGCCTACCGCCCCGATGACTCCGCAGCAGCTCTCCCCTGCCGGGGTTCCCTCATACACGTCCTCGGTGACGACAGGTCCCTCCGGTGCTGACATCGGCTCCGGCACGGGCATCGCCTGCGGGGTGGTCGGCACCTCCAGCGGCTTCGGCGGAGAAGGTTCCGGTGCAGGGTCCGCTGCGGGAGACGGAGTCACCGCCTGAGATACCTCGGGTACATCGCTCGGTGTCGTCAGCGGAGCCGTCGGTCCCGGGGAGGGCTGCGCCGCAGGTGGGCAGTCCGCAACCTCGGCCCGGGGGAGGCACACGGGTTCCTCACAGACGGCGGTGCCACGGAGGAGGAACTCATCGAGACAGGCCGTGACAGCGGTGTCGCGGTCCCGGCAGCAGTCGAGGATCATCTGTCCGGCGTCCTCGATGAGTGCGGCGCCGGCACCGACACACTCGGAGAACTCGCGTGTGTGCACCGCGGGGTCAAGGTGGTGGAGGAAGGTGCACAGCTGCATGATGACAGCCCGCAGCGCGAGCACCACCTCGGTACAGGCGGTCTCCGCGACGGCGTCGATGTCCTCGAGGGCCTCGGCGGAGTCCCGGGAGTCATGGAGAAGCCCGTCGGAACGGTCGCGGTTGTCGAACCAGTCCCGGGCATGATCCACCACCCGACGGAGGATCTCCCCCAACGCCACCTCACCGAGGGTCCGTGCGACCTGCCCGAGGATCCCGCCCTGCAGCGTCGTCGCACTCGACTCACCGACGGCCGCCTGCGTAGCGGTGACCAGCTGCCCGGCATCGAGTCCCTCTGTCGCGGACACCGCCTCCGCGATGGACTCCGCGGAGACCCCCGGCCCGCGGTACACGCCACGCGAGACGCCCTCGAGCATCTGCGTGGCGTCCCGGAATCCATCAGCTATCAGCGGGCCCGACATCAGTTGACGCCCTGGATGTCCGCACCGAGGTGCTTATCGACGTCCCCGAACACCCGCACCTGGGCCACCGCCGCCTCGGCTGTGGTGCGGAGGGCATCGATATGCTCCCTGCCGGTGTCGTGGACACGGTGCAGCATCTCCGCAATCTGTTCGCCCTGCGCCGCAAAGTTCCGGCCACAGGCGGCGACCGGCAGGACGGGGCGGGTGCGGAGATGCCGGCGGCGTTGCTCTTCGCCTTCGAGAAGCAGGCGGGACAACGACTGCAACGCTGCCCCCTGGTCGAGATGGATCCCGGACATGAGAAATCCCCCTTGTGGCGTCCGTGGTTGACTGGTTCACCATCATTGGACTGCCTGAGGGGGAGAAAGGTTCCCGGGGGTGGTTACACGGCCGCCACCACCGCCGCGAGACGACCTGCGACACGCCGCGCGTGCTCAGTCTCCGCGGCCTCGACCATCACGCGGAACAGCTCCTCCGTGCCGGAGGGGCGCAGCAGGACGCGCCCGGAATGCCCAAGCTCAGCCTCGGCGGCCTCGATGGCGACCTGCACCTCAGGAGAGCCCATGATCTGGGCCTTGTTCTCCACCGGCACGTTGATGAGCACCTGCGGCAGAACCTTCATCACCCCGGCCAGCTCCGCCAGGGACTTCCCCGTCTCCGCCATACGGGCCATCAGTTTGAGACCCGTCAGGGTGCCGTCGCCGGTGGTGCAGTGGACCGGCAGGACGATGTGGCCGGACTGCTCGCCGCCCAGGCGGTAGTCACCGGCATTGAGCTCCTCGAGTACGTAACGGTCACCGACCTTCGTCTCCAGCATCGTGATGCCCTGCTCCTCCATCGCCAGACGCAGACCCAGGTTGGACATCACCGTGGCGACGAGAGTGTTCTTCCGCAGCTCCGACTTCTCCTTCATCGCGACGGCGAGGATGGCCATGATCTGGTCACCGTCGATGAGGTTGCCCTCCGCGTCGACCGCCAGGCACCGGTCGGCGTCACCGTCGTGGGCCAGTCCCAGGTGCGCACCATGCTCGATGACGGCCTTCTGCAGCTGCCCGATGTGGGTGGAACCGCAGTTGTCGTTGATGTTGTAGGCGTTCGGCCTGTTGTGGATCGCGATGACCTCCGCACCCGCCGCCTCATACGCCTTCGGGGCGACCACCGAGGCCGCGCCGTTGGCGGCGTCGACGACAACCTTGATGCCCGCCACATTCACCGGGGAGGACTCCGCGAGATGAGTGAGGTAACGGTCCTGGGCGTCCGGGGACTCCTCGATGACGCGGCCCACACCCGTGCCCGTCGGACCGTTGTCCGGCAGGGACGCCATGGCGGCCTCGATCTCGTCCTCGACGTCATCGGGCAGTTTGCGGCCACCGGCGGAGAAGAACTTGATGCCGTTGTCCGGCATCGGGTTGTGCGAGGCGGAGATCATCACGCCCATGTCCGCACCGTAGTCGTCGGTGAGGAACGCCACGCCCGGGGTCGGGATGACGCCGACACGCAGGACATCAACACCCCGGGACGCCATTCCCGCGGACAGGGCCGCGGCGAGCATCTCACCGGAGACACGCGGATCACGGCCGACGATCGCGGTCGGACGCCGCTCAGTCGACTTACGGTGCTTCGTGAGGACATCCGCAGCCGCCGCCCCCAGCTGCAGAGCCAGGGAAACAGTCAGATCCTTGTTCGCCAGGCCACGAACACCATCAGTACCGAAAAGTCGAGTCATGACGGACATTATGCCCCGCCCGGCCCGGGAACGGCGAACGCCGCCCCACCAGGCGGTGGAGCGGCGTCGACAAGCGAAGGTGTGGCTTAACGCTTGGAGTACTGCGGTGCGCGACGTGCACCGTGCAGACCAGCCTTCTTACGCTCGACTGCACGAGCGTCACGGGTGAGCAGGCCGGCCTTCTTCAGGGCAGCGCGGTCAGCCGGGTTGTACAGGTTCAGAGCACGGGCGATAGCCAGACGCAGAGCACCGGACTGGCCGGTCGGGCCACCACCGGAGATGTTTGCCTGGATGTCGAACTGGCCCTCGCGCTCCAGGAGAGCGAGCGGGGTCAGGATGTCCTGCTGGTGCAGCTTGTTCGGGAAGTACTCCTCGAGGGAGCGACCGTTGCAGGTGATCTGGCCGGAGCCGGCGACCAGGTGGACGCGGGCGATGGCGCGCTTACGACGACCGACAGTCTGGATCGGGCCGTCCAGCTCGATCGGAGCGGCGACCTCAGCGGCGTCGTCCTCGGAGACCTCCGGAGCGACGGCATCGCCGATGGTGTAGTTGAACTCCTCGGTGGCGGCGGTAGCGGCCTCGATGTCGCCCGCCTCAGCCACGTTCAGATCTTCGTTCTGGTTCTGCTCGGTCACTGTGCCACCTGCTTGATCTCGTAGGTCTCGGGCTGCTGGCCGGCGTACGGGTGCTCGGAGCCGGCGAAAACGTGGAGCTTCTTCACGGAAGCGCGGGAGAGCTTGTTGTGCGGCAGCATGCCGGTGATAGCTTCCTCGACCACGCGCTCCGGACGGGTGTCCAGAGCCTTGCCCAGGGTCATGGAGCGCAGACCACCCGGGTAACCGGTGTGGCGGTAGCGCATCTCACGGTCACGCTTGTTGGAGGAAACGTGAACCTTGTCGGCGTTGATCACGATGACGTGGTCACCGCAGTCAACGTTCGGTGCGTACTGGGGCTTGCCCTTGCCGCGCAGCAGGCCTGCTGCGTGGGTGGCGAGTCGGCCCAGCACCACGTCGGTGGCGTCGATGACGTACCACTTACGGGTGATGTCACCGCTCTTCGGGTGGTAAGTAGACACTAATGACTCCTTGAAAGTCTGTCTGGGGGCTGCCGGCCGTAGATCATGCTCGTGTGCGTGACCAGCGGTTTCCCGTGGTTTCTGTGATGGCGGCGGCCGGTGGAGACCCGCGCACAGCGCACACAACTTATCCAGTGTAAGGGGTGGGAACCACGGAAACCAAACCGCGGACCATGCTGTCCGGTGCTGCCTCCCACGTGGTTCCCCGCGCAAGTTCGGAAGGAGATGTTCGTGAAGAGGACTGATTCCGAACATGTCAACGCCCGCGGCGAGCCCTCCCGACGATGTGAATCCGCCGGTGTGGTTCCGAACCTTCCCCCACCTCACCGGCTCCGCAGGACCCTCCCCATGCAGAAGACCGCCCCTCCTCTCCAACGTCGGAGAGGAGGGACGGTGCGGGGCTGCGGTGTGGTCACCTGCCCGGGTGCCCGCACCCGGTGCCGGACCTCAGGTCGCGTCCGTGCCCTGTCAAAGTCAGGGCGGTCCGGCACCGTCGTCGTGGGATCAGCCCCAGCTGGCGGCCGCCATCCGGTTCACGTCGGCCATGCGGTCATTGCCCTCCGAGACAGTGCGGGAGATGGTGGAGAGGATGGTGTTGAGCTCCGCGGCGGAACAGTCCCACTTCGCCTGTGCCTCCTGGTAAGCGGAGGAGGAATCGCCCTCCCAGGTCGCGACCATCGGCTGAAGCTGGGACTTGAGGTCGTCGAGAAGCGCATTGATGCGGCCGGAGGTGGCGTTGATGTCGCCTGCGGCGGCGGCGATGGCGCCGAACTGGTACTTGATTGCGTCCATTGTCTGTGTCCTTAGGTCCTTATCCCGGGGTTAGAGCGCGAGGCCCTGGCCGCCGACGTTGGTGAATGCCTGCGCGTTCTCAGTCTCCATGGAGCCGAAGGAACGCGCGTTGTGACGGATGTTGTCGGAGATGCTGGTCAGCGCCTCGCGCAACTCCCGCGCGGAGGTGTTCCACCGCTGCATGAGTCCGTCGAAGGACACCTGAGCGCTGCCTGCCCAGCTGCCACGGACACCGTCGACGACGCCCTGCAGCCGGGTCAGCTCGCCCTGTACCTCGTTGTTGGTGGTGTCGACGTGGCCGGCGGTCGCCAGCATCACGTCGGCTTCGGTCCTGAACATCTGTGTCATGTCTTGCCCCTCCCGATGGTGATGTGTGTGAAGTCAGGTGTCGGGGCACCTCCCCGATCATCCCCCGGAGGGCCACCTCTGCGGCCCTTCCACCATTGTTGGACTCCGTAGATCCACGAAAGGTTCCCGCACCCGGTGAAATAGTTTCCGGCCCGGCACCGCCGCAGGTCAGAGAGCCCCCACGAGCTCCACCGAGTCGAAGGCCATGCGGCAGGCGGCCTTCTGCGGGAGTGTCGGTCCGGAACGGGTGTGGCAACCCACGGAGAGCTGGTGGGCATCCTCGATCCAGGTGTGCCAGAGGACCTCGGAGCCGTCGCCGGGGGTCTCCAGGTAGCGGATCACCTGCAGTCCCCGCGCGGCACGTTCGTCCCCGAGCGGGTGCAGGGTCTCGTCCGTGTCGATCATCGCCTGGATCTGGGCCTCCACCTCCTCCGCGGGAACGGTGAACACGGGGTCGGCCGCCAACCGGATCCGCAGGTCGGGGTCGTCACCGGTGGCCAGGAGCAGGCCCTCACGGTCCTCGAGGTGGAAGCCGCGCGGTACCTCCACCCGGAGGGACTCATGTTCCAGAACGGTGCGGGGCTCCGGTGGGCTGCTTGTCGACGTCACCGGAACCGTCGTCGCCGTGCCCGCAGGAGGCCCCGGCGTGACGGACGGCGCGGGCGTCTCAGGGGCCGCCGGAGCCGGGTCCCCACCGACAAGCCACCAGCTCAGCCCGAGGATGGCGAGGATGACCACCCCCACCATCACGTGGAAGGGCCCGACGGAGAGGTTGTTCAGGCGGTGGCGCCCGGCGCGTCGGGTCGGGCGGGTGAGCGGCACCTCCTCCGGGGCAGGCAGGGCCTGTTCCCGCAGTACCTCCGAGGGGTAGGCGGCCACGCCCTTGTTGAGCAGCGAACGGGTGAGCACCTCGGTGGTGGGGTCGTCGGCGTCGATGATGATCTCAACGTCCGGCCAGGTCAGGCTGCACAGTTCCTTCGCCTGGTCGAGGACGGCGGGCAGTGCCCAGCCGTCGATGATGCCGGTGCCGGGCAGGTCGTAGCGGTAGACGGTGTCGGGGCCCTCGAAGATGGTGGCGGTGTCGAGGACGGTGATGGTCAGGGTGCCGGGCAGGGTGGGTGCACTCATGGTTTCTCCTGGGTGGGGACGGCGACCTGGCACACTCCGACCGTCGTGCCGCGGACCTGCCACGTGCCGCGACCGGGCGGCTGCGGGACGGGGCGGATACCGAGGACGGTGCCTTCGTCGCGGTCGGCGTCGAGAAGGAGGACGGCCGGGGTCTGGTCACGGACGGTGGCCAGGAACGGTGTGAACAGCGCGCGGCCGATACCGCCGGCCTTGCGGGCGAGGACGAGATGGAGACCGATGTCACGGGAGTGTGGAAGCAGGTCGGTGAGGCGGGCGAGGTCGTGCTCGGCGACGAGGTCGAGGTCGTCGATGACCAGATGAATGTCCGGACCGGTCCACCAGTCGCGGGCGGCGAGCTGCGCCGGGGTTATGTCGGGGCCGGGCAGGCGGGCGGACAGGGTGGTGACCACGTCGCGGAGCGTGTCCGCGGTGGTCGTCGTGGTGGCGGAGTAGGCGGCGAGCAGGGAGTCGTCGACACGCCCGAGGTGCGCGCGACGGTGGTCGATGACGACCATCCGGGCAGCTTCCCTACCGAGCCGGGAGATGCCCTCCATGACCGTGGCCAGCAGCGTCGACTTACCCGCCCCCTGCCCGCCGATGCACAGCAGGTGGGGGTTGGTCGCCGGGTCCCAGCACAGGGTCGCCAGGCGCGGACCGCCGACGCCGAACGGGATGCCCGGCCCGTCAGGTGCGAGATCCGCCGGGTGCACCAGCGACGGGAGCACCTTGAGCGCGGGCACCGGTTCCTGCCCCGCGGACGCCGTCGCGATGTGCGCGAGGTCCTGGTTGGAGCTGCGCGCCACGAGCATCGGGCGGCCCTCCGGATCCAGCCCACGACCGGGCAGGGCCGGCAGCTTCTGCTGCAGCCTGCGGTCGACGAGGGAGTCCATCGCCTCGCCGAGCTTGAGTTCGAGGCGGTGCGCGATCAGGTCCCGTACCGCCGGCCGCAGCACCGTCCACCGCGGGGTGGACACGATGAGGTGCACGCTTTTCGACGGCCCGTCCGCCGCCAGCCCCGTCAGAGGTTCCAGCAGGTCCTCGAAGTCCGCGGCCACAGCGTGCCAGCCGTCGACGACGAGAAAGGTGTGCCGGCGTTCCTCCACCGGGTCCTCGACGAGACCGGTGACCTCGTCGACGATGCGGCGCACCCTCTCCGGGTCCGCGCGTCCCGCCACGCCGGCGACGTGCGGCAGCCGATCCAGGGTGGTGAGCTGGTCACCGCCGAGGTCGATGACGTAGAAGCGCACCTGGTCGGTCCCGTGGGTGGCGGCCAGTGACGCGACGATGGTGCGCAGCGCCGTCGTCTTACCGGTCTGCGGGCCGCCGCACACCGCCACGTGCCCGCCGGCCGTCGACAGGTCCAGCACCAGCGGATCCTGACGCTGGTGGTAGGGCAGGTCGATGATGCCCACCACCGCGCACAGCTCACCGACATCCTCGGCGACACCGGCCAGCTCCACGGCAGCGGGCAGCGGCGGCAGCCACACCCGGTGGGCATCCTGCCGACGGGCGGCGGCGGTGGCGCGGGCGGCCGCGACGACGGCGTCGAGGAGCGTCGTGGACTCGTCGATGACCGTGGGTGTCTCCACCTCGTTGAACTGTTTCCACCCGGTGAACAGCGCCACCCTGCCGGGCCCGCCGGGCAGGGTGCTGACGTCGCGGCGCTCCAGCGGACCGGAGACGTAGGCGGCCTGGAAACGGAGGAGCTGGTCGGCGTCGTGACGCAGGAAGCCCGCGCCGGGCTGGGCCGGCAGGTGGTGGGCGTCGGTGACGCCGAGGACCTGGCGGGACTCGGCGGCGGAGAAGGTCTTGAGGCCGATGCGGTAGGACAGGTGGGAGTCGAGGCCGCGCAGACGCCCCTCCTCGAGACGCTGGCTGGCCAGCAGGAGGTGCACATGCAGGGAGCGGCCCAGGCGACCGACCGCGACGAAAAGGTCCGCGAAGTCCGGGTGCGCGGCGAGGAGCTCGGAGAACTCGTCGACAACGATGACCAGCGCCGGGAGCGGCGGCAGGTCGCGACCACTGAGGCGGGCGGTCGTGTACTCGGTGACGTTGGCGAAGTTCCCCGCCTCCCGCAGCACCTCCTGGCGGCGGTTGAGTTCGCCGGAGAGAGCGTCGTACATGCGCTCCACGAGCACGGCCTCATCCGCCAGGTTGGTGATCACCGCCGAGGTGTGCGGCAGGCCTTCCAGCCCGAGGAATGTGGCACCTCCCTTGAAGTCGACGAGCACGAGGTTGAGCTCCTCCGGGCTGTGCGTCGCCGCCAGCGACACCACCAGGGTCCGCAGCAGCTCCGACTTCCCCGACCCCGTGGCCCCGATGCACAGCCCGTGCGGCCCCATCCCGCCGTGCGCGGACTCCTTGAGGTCGAGATGCACGGGCGCCCCCTGCGGTGTCGTGCCGATCGGCACGACCAGGCGCCGGGGGCTCAGCTCCCGCCCGGGCCACATGGTCTCCGGGGTGAGCTGCTCGATGTCGGACAGTCCGATGAGCGCGGTGAGGTCACGTCCGCCCTCCGACGTCGTCCCGTCCGCCCGGCGGAACCGCGTCAGCGCTCGGGCCAGGATGACGGCCTCCTCCGGTCGCAGACGGTCGGCCACCCCGAGCTTCTCCACGCCCGCCGCCGTGTGCGCCACCAGGTCCCCGTCCGCCGAGAGGGAGAGCCCCTCCTGCTCCGCCCGCATCCCGAGAGCGGTGGTGGCACAGGAGCCGACGTCGATGATCGTGGTCCACACGGGGTCGTCGACGTAGGGCTCGATGCCGGTCGTGGTGGTGTGGTCGACGATGAGGATCCGGTGGCGTGCCTGCTCCGGGTGGCAGGTGTGCGGCAGCCACTTGAGCCAGTCCCAGCCGTTACCGACCGCCGTAACCGCCACCGTCTCCGGGCCGTGCGAGGTCACCAACTGCGCGACCATCGCCCGGGCCAGATCCCCCGCTCCGGGGCCGGCGATGCCGAGGAAGCGGAACGCCTGCAGCTGCACCGCCACCGGCACCGCCGGGCAGGTGCCCACCGCCTGCACGGTGCGACGCAGACTCACGGCGCACACGGGGTCAAGGTCCTCTGCCGCACCGGAGTCCGGCACCTGCACCGGGGTGCACAGGGCGGCGTCACCGGTGCCGATCCTCACCTCGAGCGTGTCCGGGTCATCCGGCCCGCGTTCCCACAGGCGACGCCCGTCAACCTGCGTCCACAGCTCCGTCGGGTCCGGGTGCCGGTGGAGTTCGTGCGCCCGCTGACGTTCCGCGTTGCGCAGCGCCTTCTCCCGCAGCGCGCCGAGGTGCCGCAGATAGGTGCGGCGGGTGTCGTCGGTGTCCTCTCCCTGCGGGGGCGCGAACATCATGAGCATCGACATCGCCATCATCAGCGGGAACAGCAGGAACATCGGGTTCGCTCCGGCCCCGCCCAGCAGCAGGAGCCCCACCATCGCGACCATGCCGGTGACCATGATCACGGGCATGAGGATCCGGGTGAGCGGAACCGGTCCCGGCCGGTGAGCCGCCGGCACCTGTTCGACGCTGAGTGTGCCCTGCGGCAACGGCGGTGCCGGTTCCCTCTCGGCGAGTGTGAGCGGTGCAACGATCACACCGGTGATGACTGTGCTGACAGTGGTCGTGGACAACGACATTCCCCCCATCCCCTCCTCCGCCGGTCACCCCAACCGACGCAATTGCCCGACATGATAGGGCAGTGTGCCGACGTCCGCTCGCCACCGTCCTTCCGGTGGACAGCCCTTCCCTCCCGGTGGACAATGTCCGGTGATGCGGGCGGCACAGGGGGTGCGCCCGCCGATCCGAGGGGGATCCCACCGTGTCCGTGGACCATGTCCTGCTTCTGACCATCCGTTTCCAGATCGGCACCTACCTGCGGGAGGCGGATGTCGCGCTCCCGGCCGGTTCCACGTTGGCGGAGGTGATCCCGGAGATAGTCACCCTGGTGGGCGCACCGCGGATCACCCGGCCCTGGCTGGCCACCACGGCCGCGGGCACCCCGCTGGACCCGGCGGTCCCGTTGCACCAGACTCCGCTCGACCACGGGGCGGTGGTGGTGCTGTCCCCACGCCACGAGGGCCGGCTCCCCGTCATCCGGGACGCCGCGGAGGCACTCGCCGAGTCCGACGTTGATGCCGACACCCGGGGACTGGCGACGGCAGGGGCTGTGACGGGCGTCCTGTCCTTCCTCATTCTCGCCGGCACCCGTCTCCCCTGGTCACAGGCCCTCGCGCTGGCGGCCGGGGCGGCGCTGCTCCTGCTTCTCGCGCGCCGGGAGGTCCGTGTCCTCGCCCCGGTGATCTGCCTGCTGGCGGCAGGGGCCGCGGTGGCCGCCGTCCTGGAGACCGCCCGCCCGGAGGAACTCACCGCCCCGCACACCCTCGGCTGGGCGGCACTCAGCGCGGCGGCGGTGACCGCGGCCGTGCTGGCCCTGCTCATCGTGCTCCGCGGTACCGGCCCCCGGACCGCGGCGGCCACCGCCACGCTGCTCGGGCTGACCGCGGTCGGCTCGGCCGGGATGTTCCTCCCCACCCACGCCGCCGACCCCGCAGTGGCCGCGGCGGCCCTGGTCATCGCAACCGGCGTGGTGCTCATCGGACAACTGCCGGACCTGGTCATCCGTATCGCCGGACTACGGGTGCCGCGCCTGCCCACCGCGGGCCAGGACCTCGGGGTCTCGGACGCCGGTGGCAGCGGCGATCGTGGCGACGTCGACGGACGGTCCCGGTACGCCCGGCGTCTGCACGACGGGGCCGCACTGGGGGCCGCGGGGATGCTCGCTCCGGCGCTGCTCACCATCGGGTTCCACGGGGGCGGCTTCGCTCAGGCCCTGTGCGTGGCCACCCTCGGTGCCGTCGTCCTCCACGCCGCCCGTCACCGACAGGCCGTGCCGGCGTGGTCATGGATGTCGGTCGGACTCATCGCCTGCCTCGCCGGGGCCTGGGCCGCCACCGACCCCGGCCATCCGGCACAGTGGGTACCGGCTCTCGTGAGCGCCGCGGCCGCCCTCACAGCCCCGCTGTGGGTGCCACGGGTCCCGGAGGCCGAGCCGACCTCCGTCCTGTGGTGGGAGCGTGCCGAGTCCCTGGCCCTCGCCGCGTCCCTGCCGTTGGCCGCCCACCTGACCGGGCTCTTCGTTCTCATCCGGGGGCTGGGATGAGGCGCGGCGTAGGCCTGCTCATCAGCCTGCTGCTGCTCAGTCCGCCTTCCCCGGTCCGGGCTCAGGACGTCGCCTGTGTCCGCGCCGTCGAGGCCCCGCCGCCGGTACCCGGGGAGCTCGACGTGCACCGCCTCGCCCGCGGGGAGGGTGTACGGGTGGCGGTCATCGATACCGGCGTCGCCCCGCACCCTGACCTGGGGCCTGTGGAACCGGTCGCGGACCTGGTGTCCCCGTGGGCCCCGGACCCCCTCCTCGACTGCGACGGCCACGGCACGGTCGTCGCCGGCATCATCCGCGAGATCGCCCCCGCGGCGCAGATTCTCAGCATCCGCCAGTCGAGCGGCCACTACCGCGACACGGCGGGCGGCACCCTCGACACCCTCACGCAGGCCATCCACGCCGCCCTCGATGCAGGGGCCTGGGTGATCAACATCTCCGTCGTCTCCTGCCTCGACCCCACGGTGCTTCTCGACGCCACCCCGCTCCACCACGCCCTCCAACGCGCGGAGGACGACGGAGTGATCGTCATCGCGGCCGCCGGCAACGCAGGTGGGCAGTGCCAACCGGGAATGGTGGTCCACCCTGCCCACGAGGAGACCGTGCTCGCCGTCGGAGCGGTCCACCCGGAGGACCCGCACACCCTGGCCGAGTACGTGCTGCCCGGTGGGCAGGTCGCTGCCGCCGGGCGCGTCCCGGTGGGGCTGTCCCCCTCCGGAGCGGGCTACGCCGCGGGCATCGTGAACGTCCGGGGGCAGGAGACCGCCTTCGAGGGCACAAGTTTCGCCGCCCCCGTGGTCTCCGGGGTGGCGGCACTGCTGCGGGAACGGCACCCCCTCGACACGGCGGCCGACCTGCGGCGCCGCATCCGGGAAGCGGCGGAACCGGGGCACGGTGTCGTCGACGCACACAGGACGGTGACCCATCTGGCGGGGGACTACGTGAGGGAGGGGCGGGAGGTCGGCGTCGGGAATCACCGGGAAGAGCTCAGCGCGGTGCCCGCCCGGGCGGGCGTCCTCCTCCTGGGGGCGCTGCTGGTGGTACTGCTCATCGCCCCAGTCCGAGCTGGGTGGCCCAGGGGGTGAGGAAGTCGACCGTGCCAGCCCGCCACATGCCGTAGACGACGCCGAGGAACATGATCCAGATGAGGACGATGAGCAGGATCACCAGGGTGATCCGCACCGACTGTCGCTGCCGGTGGAACCAGGCGAAGAACCGGTCGTACAGGTGCACGCTCCGGACCAGCAGGTTCTTCGCCCACTGCTCCTCAATGGAGAGGATGCCCACGCCAATGAACGTGGTGAACCAGCCCTGTCCGGGCAGGGGGATGGTGATGATGCCGATGACGAGGATCGTCCATCCCAGGATGAGCGTCAGCGGCCGCACCATGAAGCCGTAACGGCCCTCCTTGGCACGGGAGTGGGTGTTCTTGATCCGCTCGATGCGGTCCGACACCATCTCTCTCATCGACGGCATGCACATTAAACGAACCGCCACACGCGGAAGTTCCCGGTCCCCCTCAGTAACTGGCCTGCAGGGCCGCCTCCCGGGTCAGGGGCGGGCCCTCCGGCAGCAGACGGACCACCGACCACGGAGCCGCGACCGGGGCAGGCAGCCCCAACGCCACCAGATCCGCCCGCTCCGGCACCGGGTGCCGCAGACCCGTCGTGTCCACCACGTGATGTCCGTGCCCGGTGTCCACCGCCAGCGCCGCCCGCGTCCCACCCCGGAACTCGTCCGCCACGCCGGTCCCGGACAGGGGCACCGGCCGTACCTCCGAGACGAGGGTGGACACCCGCCCGTCGGTGGCACACACGGTGACCTCCCGCGGATCGAGAAAGAGCGGGGCGACCGCCGGCAACCGGACGTCATAAGAGGTGTCCCGGTGGTGTGCCAGCTCCTCCCGGGGGATAGCGCGACGCGGGACACCGGTGGACTCGAGGATCTCCGCCTGGACACCGGTGAGCGGGGCGGTGCCCGTCGGCAACAGGGCCCACAGTCCGACGCCGGTGTCGAGGATCTCCGTGGGTGGTTCCGGCAGGACCACCGGGTCCAGCTCCGTCACGGCGTTGAGCACCTCCGGGGGCGGCTGCCAGCGTGGGGTCGTGGGAGTGACCCGGAGAGCCCGGCGCACGGTCCGGCCCTCCGTGGACTCCGGGTGCGGCAGGCGGTGCCGGCCGGCGGAGGTGAGCAGCCAGTCCGCCCCCGCCCCGGTGGCCAGCACACCCCGGTGCCCGCCGAGGGGGTTGGTGTGGGCACCGACCTCCCCGACGGCGATGGTCACCACCCCGTCACCGTCGGAGCACGCCGACCAGGCCGTCTCCCCGACCGGGGGCTCCCCCAGTACCAGGGGCGCCGGGTGGATGCCCACCGGCACGCCACGCTCCAGTTCCGCGAGCACCCCGTCGCCAATCCGCGCCGGGTCCTCGTCACCGCCGGCGATGAGACGCGCGGAGGCGAGGTTGGTGACGGGGTGGACGCGGTCGTCGACACGCACGAACAACGCACCCCCGGAGGTCTGCAGAATCGGAGCCTCCCCGGGGTGGGCGGCGGGACGCAGCCAGGCGAGCAGTCCCGCTCCCAACGAGATCATCACCACCGCCACCACCCCGAAGAGCAGGGCCCGCGACCGGGTGGCCAGCGGGTCGTGGATCATGCGGATGTCGCCGAGCACGAGGCCGTGCTCGATGCGGCGACGCAGGAACCGGTGGCCCGACACCTGCGCGCGGGTGGTCGGCAGCACTGTCTGACCCACGCCATCTCCCCCTTGATGACTGCGATGACCGTGACGGTATACGGCGTCAGACTAAGGCCGTATGGCCGGGATCTCAACCGGAGGTTTGTCGAGGGCCGGGTTGCCCGGGGTGTCCACGGGATCCGTGCCGCCGAGATCCGGCGTGGTCGGCCTGTGGAAGGTGGGGGCACCGGTGGTGTCGCGCGTCAGCGGCGGCAGCTTTTCCGGGGAGTTACCCGGAGCCCGCATCTGCAGCAGCTCCGCATCGGTGAACGCCTGGTTCACCGCGAAGATGGCGACGTTGCGGTCCCGGTACACCGGGGTGACGCCCGGGGTTTGCCACAGTCCGTCGATCATCTCGAAGCGGGGCTCCTGGAACTCCCAGAAGCTCCACGGCGAGACGAAGTAGAAACGCACGTCCAGCTGTTCCGCCGCCTTGTCGACGTTGTTCACCTGGGTCGGGTCACCGTGGTTCCCCACACCCAGCAGGTCCGGGTGCCAGTACAGCAGGTCCGTCGCCGAGGTGCGGCGCACATCCGGCCACAGGTAGTGGCGCATCACTGAGGGCAGGCCGTTGTAGGCGTACATCCAGCCGTGGCCGTCGGCGGGCTCACCGAAGATGGTCCCCTCGTAGGCACCGGGCTGCTGAGCGAGCCAGTCGAAGGCGCGGATGTCGGCCTCGCTGACCATGCGGTCGTCGGCACGCGGGCCGTTGAGGGTGGCCTCCACGCCCTCGAGGACACTGTCGCGGGTGGCCCACACGGCGGTGCCGTAGCCCGCTCCGATACCGAGGATGACCGACACCGCCACCGAGATCCGTGCCCAGGTGGTGTTCATCTTCAGCGGGGCCAGAGAGAGGAGGCGGATGAGCACCGCCACTCCCACCGCTGCGGCGGCGAAGGTGAACATGGCCACCGGCATGACCAGGCGGTGCGCCGTGGCGTAGTGCAGATTGCCGATGATGTTGAGCCAGTCGCCCCACGGCTCTCCGAAGAGCATGAGTGCATTGGCGGTCAGCGCGGCGGAGAGGAACCAGAACACAGGCGCCCACAGGTTGCGGCGCCACACCAGCAGCGCGAGGCCGCCGAACCCGGCGAACCACAGCAGAATGGTCTGGTTGAGGTCCGGGAACATGTCCGTGTGGCGGGTCTGCATCTCGAAGGCCTTGGCCCAGGACTCCGCGCGGGTGACGTCCTCGAACGCGGTCCAGGAGGAGACCTCCTCGCTGGCATCGGAACCGGAGAGCAGCTGCGGCAGGAGAAGCACCACGCCCAGCCCACCGGACAGGGCCAGCCAGCCCGCGTCCCGCAGGCGCACGAACACCGCCTGCCGCCTCGTCTCCGGGCGGCGCGACGGCACCCACACCAGGTAAAGCAACCACCACAGGGCCAGCACGATGATGGCGACGGTCACCGGGGCCGGGTGCATCTGCACCATGCCCATCAGGGAGATTGTCGCCGCGAACGCCGCCACCGGACGGTAGGGCACGTGCATGAACAGGGCGATGATCACGCCCGATGTCGCCAACGACCCCAGGTACGGCCACATCCCGACGTAGTAGCCGATCCACATGAGTACCGGGGAGGCGAACACCGCGATACCGGCGATCCCCGCCGCCAACTGGGCCGTGAGGCCGGACCGGCCGACCATCTTCCATGCGATCATCGCGACAGACAGCGGCAGCAGCATGCCGGGCAGCACGACGCTGGTGAGATTGAGCGCCTCGATGGGGTTGATGTCCGCGGCCTCACCCGCCAGCCCGGCCCCGACGTGCCACGCTGAGGGATAGTACATGTGATCGCCGGTCTCCAGGTGCCGGAGCTCGCCCATGCGGGTCGGGTCGCCGATTCCGGCATCCATGAACCAGCGCACCATCGACGCGTGCCAGTGGACATCCCATCCCTGGACGATGTTCCCCAGGCCGCGCGGGACCTTCTCGAACAGCTTCATGCTGTGGTCGATGATGAGCCAACCGCCGGTGACCACACCCGCCGCGGGGAGGAGCCAGGCCGGGTCGAGGAGGCCGCCCTGCCGGTTCTCCCACACCCGGGACCAGGGACTGCCGCGCGGTTCCTCCGGGTCTGCGGCGGGACGACGACGGCGGTTGACGAGGAGGAAGCCGCCCCGCCACAGCCCCGCCAGGACGAGGACCAGCAGCCAGAAGATGACGAAGGAGAGCCAGTCGTAGCGGATGTCCATCTGGCCGAGCACCCAGCCCGCCAGGCCGAACAGTCCGAAGCTCACCGGGATGGACGTCGCGAGCGCCCACGGCAGGCGCAGACCCGATGCCCATCCCACGGCAGCGCCGGGCATGGTGAACACCAGCGCCGCAATCAGCACCAGCTGGTACATCTCCACCCCGGACACCTCTCACTCAAGTGGTTCGATCACAAACAAGGGATAACTCTACAACTCCACGCGTGTCCACGTCACAGGCTGCGCCGGTCCCGCGTGACCTCCACCCGCGCGGCGAGCTCATCATCCGGGGGATAGTCCACTCCGACAAGGCTCAGTCCCTTCGCCGGGGCGAGGGGGATGAGGCCGGAACGTTCCGTCTCCGTGAGCAGTCGGGCAGGAAGAGATGCTTCCCGGCGCCCATCCCCCACCGTAAGGCACGTGCCCACCAGGGAGCGGACCATGTTCCAGCAGAAGGCGTCTGCGGTGACGTGCGCCTCGTAGAGCTGGGGCTCCGTTCGGGTGGACACGTCGTGCCACGTGAAGGACTGGAGATCCCGGATCGTGGTGGCGTTCTCCCGGGCCTTGCAGAAGGCCGCGAAGTCATGCAGTCCCACGAGAACGTCGGCGACCGTCTGCAGGTCCCCGAAGGCGACGGGCCGGGGCCAGTGCGCCGTGTCGCGCGCGCGGGTGGGCAGCGGACCCCGGGGATGAGTGGTCACGCGGTAGACGTAGTGGCGGCGCAGGGCGGAGAAGCGCGCGTCGAATCCGGCCGGAGCGAGCGTGACCGAGTGGACGCGGACATCCTCAGGAAGCAGCCGCGCGAGACGGCGGACCAGTCGTCCGGGATCACCGTCGATGCTGCGCTGCTGCAGGCTCGAGGCCGGCACGTCGAGGTGCGCCACCTGCCCCGCCGCGTGGACGCCGGCATCGGTGCGGCCGGCGACGACCAGGGCGGCGTCGATACGCAGGACCATTGACAGGGCGTCCTCCAGGACCTCCTGAACGGTGCGCAGCGGTGCAGCACCTTCCTGCGGCTTCTGGCGGGCCCAGCCGTGGAAGTCCGTGCCGTCATAGGCGAGGTCGAGGCGCAGGCGCAACAGGTCGGTATCCATGGTCCGTTCAGGATACCGGCCCCAGGTCAGTTCCCCGCGGGGAGGGTGCTGATGCCGAGCAGCCGGTAGAGGGGGCAGAAACCGATGGCGGCGGTCACGCCGAGGACGACAGCCAGCGCCAGGAGGCCTAACTTCACGGGTTTTTTCGAGTCGGGCAGGTTGACGGCGACGTTGGCGGCGACGAAAGCGGCGCTGCCGCGCAGGGCGCGGTCGAGGGTGGCTACATTACGGAGCATGAGTGCTTCCTTCTGACTGGTCGGATGCTGCCCTCTCCATCCTACGACCAGCCGGGGCGCCGTTTCCGGACATGCGAAAACCGCACCCTCCTCCCCTGGACGAGCGGGCGGCGGATGCGGTGATCGTTGTGCGGCGGAAGGCCGCGAGGAGAACTACTTCTCCTCAGCCTTGGCCTCAGCCTCGGCCTCGGCGACGGAACCCTCCTGGGCCGGAGCCTCAGCGGAGACGTCGCCCTCAGCCGGCTCAGCCGGATCAGCAGCGGTGTCCTCGGCGTTGACCTCGACGTTCTCGGTCTTGACCTCAGACTCCTCAGCAGCCTGCTTGGAGGCTGCTGCGCGGGTTGCGCGGGTGGCCTCGGCGCTCACGGTCTCCTCAAGAACGAGGGAGATCTGAGACATCGGGGCGTTGTCGCCGGCGCGGTTCTCCAGCTTGATGATGCGGGTGTAACCACCCTGGCGGTTCTCGAACTTCGGCGCCAGCTCGTTGAAGAGGTAGGCGACGACGTCCTTCTGCGGCATCTCAGCGAGCACCTGGCGGCGGGCGGCGACGGAGCCGTCCTTGGCCTTGGTGATCAGCTTCTCTGCGAACGGACGCAGGGTCTTGGCCTTGGCGTCGGTGGTCTTGATTGCACCGTGCTCGAACAGCGAGGCAGCCAGGTTAGAGAGGATCTTCTTCTGGTTGCTTGCGGAGCCGCCGAGACGGGTGCCCTTCTTGGGGGTAGGCATGTTGGTACTCCTCGGGTACGTATTGGTGAGCGCGTGGGCTCCCGGTCGGACCGGGGCCCCGGGGGCGTGCTACTCGGTTTCCTCAGCTGCAGGCTCGTTGTCAACGAAGTCGCCGGTGACGGCATCGTAGCCCTCGATGGTGGAGGGGTCGAAGTCCTCCGGTGCGTCCTTCAGGGTCAGACCCAGGCCGGCGAGCTTGATCTTCACTTCGTTTATGGACTTCTGACCGAAGTTGCGGATGTCCAGCAGGTCCGACTCGGTGCACTCTGCGAGCTCACCGACGGTGTGGATCTCCTGACGCTTCAGGCAGTTGTACGAACGAACGGAGAAGTTCAGGTCCTCGATCGGCATGCCGTAGGCGGCGATGTACTCGGTCTCCTGCGGGGAGGGACCGATCTCAATACCTTCGGCGGCGACGTTGAGCTCACGGGCGAGGCCGAAGAGCTCGACGAGGGTCTTGCCGGCGGACGCGACGGCGTCACGGGCGGTGATGGAGTTCTTGGTCTCGACATCGATGATCAGCTTGTCGAAGTCCGTGCGCTGCTCGACACGGGTGGCCTCGACCTTGTAGGTGACCTTCAGCACCGGGGAGTAGATCTGGTCGACCGGGATACGGCCGATGTCTCCACCACCAGCGGTGAGGGCCGCCGGAACGTAGCCGCGGCCACGCTCGACGATGAACTCGATGTCCAGACGTGCCTGCTCATTGAGGGTCGCGATGTGCATATCCGGGTTGTGGATCTCCACACCTGCCGGCGGCTGGATGTCGCCGGCGGTGACCTCTCCCGGGCCTTCCTTGCTCAGGTACATGACCACCGGCTCGTCAGAGTCGGAGGACAGAACCAGACCCTTGATGTTGAGGATGATCTCGGAGACATCCTCCTTCACACCGTTGATCGTGGTGAACTCATGGAGCACACCGTCGATCTTGACGGAGGTGACAGCTGCGCCCGGGATGGACGACAGCAGGGTACGGCGCAGCGAGTTGCCGAGGGTGTAGCCGAAACCGGGCTCGAGCGGCTCAATGATGAACCGGGAACGAGCGGTGTCGATGTACTCCTCGGTGAGCACAGGACGCTGGGAAATGAGCATGGGACTCTCCTTTGTCGACGCCCGCTATTTGACGTCGGTGAAGAAAACGAGGGATGCGTTGAATGCAGTTGAAGAGGATTCCTCCTCGCGGCCCGGCGGAGCCGGACCGGAGAAGAAGTCCTACTTCGAGTAGAGCTCGACGATGAGCTGCTCCTGCAGCGGAACGTCGATCTGGGCGCGCTCGGGCAGCTGGTGCACGAGGATGCGCAGGGTGGACGGGACGACCTGCAGCCAGGCCGGGACGACAGCGTCGATGAGGCTGTCCTGGGCCTCTTCGAACCAGATCATCTTCTGGGACTTGTCACGGACGTCGATGATGTCGTACTGGGACACCTGGAAGGAAGGCACGTTGACCTTCTTGCCGTTGACGAGGAAGTGACCGTGGGAGACGAGCTGACGTGCCTGACGACGGGTGCGGGCGAGGCCTGCACGGTAGACGACGTTGTCCAGACGGGACTCCAGCATGACGAGCAGGTTGTCACCGGTCTTGCCGGGGAGACGGTTCGCCTCGGCGTAGTAGCGGCGGAACTGCTTCTCGAGCACACCGTAGGTGTACTTCGCCTTCTGCTTCTCCTGCAGCTGCAGGAGGTACTCGGACTCCTTGATGCGGGCGCGGCCAGCCTGACCCGGGGGGTAGGGGCGACGCTCGAATGCCATGTCTCCGCCGACGAGGTCGACGCGGAGGCGGCGGGACTTACGGGTGACAGGGCCGGTGTAACGAGCCATGGTAAGTTACCTCTTCCTTTCTTAGACGCGACGACGCTTCGGCGGACGGCAGCCGTTGTGCGGCTGGGGGGTGACGTCCGAGATGGAGGACACCTCGAGGCCGGCGGCCTGGAGGGAACGGATTGCGGTCTCGCGGCCCGAACCCGGGCCCTTGACGAACACGTCGACCTTCTTCATGCCATGGTCCATTGCCTTGCGGGCTGCGTTCTCAGCGGCCATCTGCGCAGCGAACGGGGTGGACTTACGGGAGCCCTTGAACCCGACGTGGCCGGAGGAGGCCCAGGACACGACAGCACCGGTGGTGTCGGTGATGGACACGATGGTGTTGTTGAAGGTGGACTTGATGTATGCGTGGCCCTGGGCCACGTTCTTCTTGACGACGCGACGACCAGTGCGGCGCGCGCCAGAGCGAGTCTTCGGAGGCATGTTCTACTTCTTCTTTCCGGCGATCGTCTTCTTCGGACCCTTACGCGTACGTGCGTTGGTCTTGGTGCGCTGGCCACGGACGGGCAGGCCACGACGGTGGCGCAGACCCTGGTAGCAGCCGATCTCAATCTTGCGACGGATATCGGCCTGAACCTCGCGGCGGAGGTCACCCTCGACCTTCCAGGAGGACTCGATAACGTCACGGAGGGCGGCAACCTGGTCATCGGACAGGTTGTCGGTGCGCAGGTCGGGAGAGATGCCGGTCTCTGCGAGAAGCTGGGCGGCACGGGCGGGGCCGATGCCGTAGATGTAAGTGAGTGCGACCTCCATGCGCTTGTTGCGCGGAAGATCAACACCTGCAAGACGTGCCATGTGGTACGTACCTTTCGGGTTGTTTACGGTGGTTTTCTCCCTACCCGTCCCCACCTGGCGATGCTTTGCCCGGGCCGATGACCGGACGATGGATCGTGTGTCGTGGGGCTTCAGCCACCGCAGCTGAAGGTGAGTGGGCGTGCGGAGCACAGTGAGGCGCTCCGGTGACCACGCCGGTGAGTAAGGAGGCGGTTGTTCCTACTTGTAGCGGTAGACGATGCGTCCGCGAGTCAGGTCGTACGGAGACAGCTCCACAACGACGCGATCCTCGGGGAGGATACGGATGTAGTGCTGGCGCATCTTGCCACTGATGTGAGCGAGAACCTTGTGCCCGTTGTCGAGCTCGACACGGAACATTGCATTCGGCAGGGGTTCGACAATGCGACCCTCAACCTCGATGGCGCCTTCCTTAGCCATATCCTCCACATTCCTGGTGCCGTCTTGAGCGGCACCGTGCTGGTTTCACAGATCTACTGCAGGGGTATACGCATTCGCGTATACACCAAACATACACCCTACCTGCACAGGTGTGGAAAACCAAACCTCGCTCGTCGGAAAGCACTCCCCCGCTTCCCGACGTCCTCTCCTCCCCGGGTCACCCGGACCTAGTAGATGAAGACCTTGTCACCGATATGGAGATCGTTGAAGTACTTCTGCGCGTGCTGCGGATCGAGGCGCACGCAGCCGGCGGAATCATAGCTGGTGTTGCCCTGGTGGAAGGCGTGGCCGTTGTAGGTGAAGTAGACGGCGTACGGCATCGGAGCGTTGTTGAACTCGTAGGAGATCTCGTCCTTCACCTTGCGGTTGACCCAGAAGGTGCCGCGCGGGGTATCCTCACCCGGCTTACCCGGTGCGTGGTAGACCGGACCGTAGTAGAGCTCGCCGTTGTTCTGCAACCAGGTGCGGCGCCCGTCGATGTCGACGCAGACCTTCGCGTCAGCCGGACACGTGCCGTAGTCGAAGGAGGGCTTCGACGCCAGCTGCGGTACGGAAGCCGGCTGCGGTAAGGAAGCCGGCTGCGGGCGGGCTGCTTCGGTGCGCTGGTTGATCAGCCCCGGGTACGTGGCCTCGAGGGCCGCGTCGATGGCGCCGCGCACCGCGTTGGAGGACTGCGGGTCCAGCACCCGGGTCTGCTGGTGGATCTGGTTACGGGCGTTCCACGCCGCATCCTGCAGGTCCTGCTGCGAGGAGCCGACCTGCGGAACGCTGACCTGCGGAACGCCGACCCGCGAGGAGAGGTCATCCACCTGGGCGACAGCGGGCGTCGCGAGCAGCGTTGCTGCGGTGACGACGGAGGCGAGGACAGCACCGAGACGGCGGGAAATGGAACGCATGTCCTGCAGTATAAACCCGAAGGAGACTTTCTACAGCCTCGGGGTGAGAATCCGCGGGCCCGCGTCAGTCGCGGCGACGGTGTGCTCCCAGTGCGAGGAGAAGGACCCGTCCAGAGTGACCACGGTCCAGTCATCCTCGAGGACGGCCGAATCCGTCGTGCCCAGCGTGAGCATAGGCTCGATCGCCAGCACCGAACCCGCCTGGATCCGGGGCCCACGCCCCGGACGTCCCTCATTGGCCAGGAAAGGATCCTCGTGCATGGTTCGTCCGATACCGTGACCGCCGTAACCGTCGACGATGCCGAGCTGCACGCCGAACCTCTCCTCCGCGGCGCGGGTGGCCTTCTCCAGGGCATGCGAGACGTCCGTGAGGCGGTTGCCGGGAATCATGGCCTTGAGACCTTCGTGCAGGACCCATTCGGTCGCCACGTTGAGCTTCTCGACGTCCTCGTCGACCTCCCCGATGCCGAAGGTCCACGCCGAGTCACCGACCCAGCCCTCGAAGGTGGCACCGCAGTCGACGGAGAGCAGGTCCCCCTCCTCCAGCACGACATCCGCAGACGGGATGCCGTGGACGATGACGTCGTTGGGTGAGGCGCAGATCGATCCGGGGAAGCCCTGGTAGCCCAGGAAGCTGGGGACGGCGCCGGCATCACGGATGGTCTGCTCCGCGACCCGGTCGAGATCGAGGGTGCTCACGCCGGGTGCGGCGGCAGCCTTCACTGCCTGCAGTGCGCGGCCGACGATCTCGCCCGCGGCCTGCATCGCGTCGAGTTCGCCGGGGGTCTTGGCCGCGATGACACGGCGCTTGGATCGGAATCCCATGATGGATGCTCCTGTGAGAAAAAGGGAACCGGCCGCGGCCCGAGGTCGGGTCGCGGCCGGAGGGTTCTGCTGGTCTTACTTGCCGAGGGCGGCCATGGCACGGTCGTTGATCTCCTCGACCTCGCCCTCCGCCTCGATGGAGATGATCTTGTCGCCGTAGTGCTCGATGAGCGGGGCGGTCTCGTCGCGGTAGACACCGAGACGGGTGCGGATGGTCTCCTCGTTGTCGTCGGCACGGCCGCGGGCGAGCATGCGCTCGACCACCACGTCCTCGGCGACGACAAAGTTCAGCACGCCGTCCAGGTTCTGGTCCTTCTCGGCGAGCAGGTCCTTGAGGATCTCGGCCTGCTCGACGGTGCGCGGGAAGCCGTCCAGAAGGAAGCCCTCAGCTGCGTCGGCCTCCTCGAGACGGGACTTGACCATGCGCGCGGTGACGTCGGTCGGGACGAGCTTGCCGGCGTCGATGTAGCTCTTGGCCTCGACCCCCAGCGGGGTGCCCTCGCCGATGTTGGCGCGGAAGAGGTCGCCGGTGGAGATGTGCGGCACACCCAGCTTCTCTGAGAGGAGAACGGCCTGGGTGCCCTTGCCGGCACCGGGGGGTCCGAGGAGTACAAGTCTCATTTGAGGAGTCCTTCGTAGTTGCTTTGGAGAAGCTGGGATTCAATCTGCTTCACGGTTGTCAGAGCGACCGACACCATAATCAGGATGGCGGTACCGCCGAACGCCGTCATACCTGCGCTGGTGTTGCCCACACCCAGGTCGAGAGCAATGTTCGGCAGCACAGCAATGATGCCGAGGTAGGCGGCACCGACGAAGAGCAGTCGGTTCATGACGAAACCGAGGTACTCAGCGGTCGGCCGCCCCGGGCGGATGCCCGGGATGAAGCCACCGTACTTCTTCATGTTATCTGCCTGCTCGGCCGGGTCGTACTGAACCGACACATAAAAGTAGGAGAAGAAGATGATGAGGATGAAGTACAGGAGGATGTACTGCCAGGAGGAGGGGGTCATCAGGTACTGGATGACGTTGCGCTGCCACCAGTTGTCGGTCGCCCCCGCGTTGCCCGAGTTGACGATCTCAGTGATGAGCACCGGCATGTAGATCAGGGAGGAGGCGAAGATGACCGGGATGACGCCGGCCTGGTTGACCTTGAGCGGCAGGTAGGTCGAGGTGCCACCGTACTGGCGACGACCCACCATGCGCTTGGCGTACTGCACCGGGATGCGGCGCTGCCCCTGCTCGACGAACACGACACCCACGACCAGGGCGACCACGGCTGCGATGACGACCGCGAACACCACTCCACCGGAGGTCTGGAGGATGCTCGCGCCATCGGTGGGCAGACGGGTGGCGATACCGGCGAAGATGAGCAGCGACATGCCGTTGCCCACGCCCTTCTCCGTGATCAGCTCACCCAGCCACATCACCAGCATCGCGCCGGAGGTCATGACCACGACCAGCATGATGAGGTCCCAGATGGTGCGGTCGGGGATGAGCACGGAGATGCCCTGGCCGAGCAGCTGCTCACGGTCCGCCAGAGCGACAATGCCCGCGGACTGCAGTAGTGCCAGTGCCAGCGTCAGATAACGCGTGTACTGCATCATCTTGGACTGCCCCGACTGTCCCTCCTTCTTCAGCTCCTCGAAGTGGGGGATGACGACGGTGAGCAGCTGCGTGATGATCGACGCCGTGATGTAGGGCATGATGCCGATGGCGAAGATCGACAGCTGCAGCAGCGCACCACCGGAGAACAGGTTGATCAGCGAGTAGACGCTGCCCTGCTCCTGGGTGAGCTCGCGGAGCCGACCACTGATCGACGCATAATCGACGCCGGGCGACGGAATCTGCGCACCGATGCGGTAGATGATCACCATGAGCACGGTGAAGATGATCTTCTTCCGCAGGTCGACATCCTTGAATGCCTGGATGATGGCGTTCACGAATCCTCCTGGCCTCGCTCCCCCGGTCGTGAGATGTGAGGGGCAAGGAAATTGACACGATTGACTGGTTCAGCCTACCAGCGCGCGTGTATAACGGCTCAGTCACTGTCCCTCAATGCGACCCCTCGCCCGGGTGTGCGGGAGGTGGTGCCTGGGCACGGTCCTTTCAGAGACCCCACCCGCGGTGTCCTCCGCATCTGGGACAGCGTGACCGACGGGGGCATGCCCACCCCTAAGTGCGAAAGCCTCTGCAGCCGCCTCGCCTGGATCTTCATCGCCTTCATGGCGCCGATGGCGCCCGGCCTTGTCGCCGCCCGCCCCAACGTGACGCGACAAGCAGATGCACCGGACATCGCTTCCACGCGGGCGTCGAAAAGCAGAAAACCACCGCCCCGCCCGCAAGGGGGAGGGACGGTGGTTTCAACGTCAGAGGTTTAGGCCTCGGTGACGGTTCCGCCGGCTGCCTCGATCTTCTCGACGGCAGACCTGGAGAACTTGGTAGCGGTGACGTTCAGCTTGACGCCGAGGTCGCCGTTGCCCAGGACCTTCACCGGCTGCTTCGGGCGCACGAGGCCCGCTGCAACGATGTCGGCCGGGGTGACGTCGCCACCGTTGGGGAAGGCCTTCTCGAGGTCGGCAACGTTGACGACCTGGAAGGTGACCTTGTTCGGGTTCTTGAAGCCCTTCAGCTTCGGCAGACGCATCTGGAGCGGCATCTGGCCGCCCTCGAACGCTGCGGAAACCTTGTTACGGGCCTTGGTGCCCTTGGTGCCGCGGCCAGCAGTCTTGCCGCCCTTGCCGGCCTCACCGCGACCGACGCGGTGCTTGGGCTTGTTGGCGCCCTTTGCAGGACGCAGATCGTGGAGCTTGATGATTTCGCTCATGGTTCCTACTCCCCTGCCACTTCTTCGACCGTGACCAGGTGGCGGACAACATGGAGCTGGCCGCGGACGGCCTCGTTGTCCTGCTTGATCACGGACTGGCGGATCTTCCGCAGGCCGAGAGCCTGCAGATTTGCACGGGTCTTCGGCTTCTCACCGATGTAACCCTTGTCGAGGGTGATCTTCAGTGCCATGGTTTACGCCTCCTGACCTGCGCGTGCGCGCAGCATACGAGCCGGGGCGACCTCCTCGAGGGTCTTACCGCGACGTGCGGCAACCTCCTCGGGGCGGACCAGCTGCTTCAGGCCGGCCACGGTGGCGTGGACGACGTTGATGGCGTTGTCGGAGCCCAGGGACTTCGAGAGGATGTCCTGGATGCCGGCGCACTCAAGCACCGGGCGGGCTGCGCCACCGGCAATGACACCGGTACCCGGTGCGGCCGGACGGAGCATGACGATGCCCGCTGCAGCCTCACCCTGGACCGGGTGGGTGATGGTGCCACCGACCATCGGGACGCGGAAGAAGTTCTTGCGAGCCTCTTCTGCACCCTTCTGGATGGCGGCGGGAACTTCCTTGGCCTTGCCGTAGCCGACACCGACCATGCCCTGGCCGTCGCCGACGATCACGAGAGCGGTGAAGCTGAAGCGACGACCACCCTTGACGACCTTGGAAACACGGTTGATGGTGACGACGCGCTCGATGTACTTGTCGCGGTCGTCCTGCTGCTGGTTGCGACGATCGTCGCGGTCGCGACGGTTACCGCCGCGGCCCTGGCGCTCGTTGCGCTCGTTGGTGTTGGCGGCGGAGCGTCCGCCGTCACGCCGTTCACGTCCCGGCATTACGCATTCCTTCCGTTGATGTTCTTGATGGCGATGGTCATTAGAACTTCAGACCACCTTCACGAGCGGCATCAGCCAGAGCGGCGATGCGGCCGTGGTACTTGTAGCCCGCACGGTCGAAGACGACCTGCTCGATGCCTGCGGCCTTGGCACGCTCAGCGATGAGCTTGCCGACCTCTGCGCCCTTGGCCTTCTTGTCGCCCTCGAAGGAGCGGATCTCCGGCTCCATGGAGGAGGCCGCGACCAGGGTGTGTCCGGCCAGGTCGTCGATGACCTGGACGTGCAGGTGGCGGGAGCTGCGGTGCACGACCAGACGCGGCGCCTCGGGGGTGCCACGCAGGGTCTTGCGGATACGGAAGTGACGACGTGCGCGGGCCTCGCGACGACGGCTGGAGATGTCCTTGCCGATCGGGGTGCGCTTGGTGTTCTCAGTGCTCATTGCTTACTTACCCGTCTTTCCGACCTTGCGACGGACCTGCTCACCCTCGTAGCGGATGCCCTTACCCTTGTAGGGATCGTCCTTCCGCAGACGACGGATGTTAGCTGCGATCTGTCCGACCAGCTGCTTGTCAATACCCGTGATGGAGAACTTGGTGTTGCCGTCAACCGCGAAGCTGACGCCCTCCGGAGCCTCGATCAGGATCGGGTGGGAGTAGCCCAGGGAGAACTCGAGGTTCTTGCCCTTGGCCTGGACACGGTAACCGACGCCGAAGATCTCCATCTTGATGGTGTAGCCCTCGGTCACGCCGACAACCAGGTTGTTGACGAGGGAGCGGGACAGACCGTGGAGTGCGCGGTTCTGACGGTGATCGTCCGGACGGGAGACAACGATCTCGTTGTCCTCGACTGCGACGGTGATCGGGGCCGGAACCTCGAAGGACAGGGTGCCCTTCGGGCCCTTGACCTCGACGAGCTGGCCGTTCACCGAGGTGGTGACGCCGGACGGGATGGTGATCGGGTTCTTACCGATACGCGACATTGTTCAAATCCTCCCTGTTACCAGACGTAGGCGAGAACTTCTCCGCCCACACCCTTCTCGGTAGCCTGGCGATCGGTCAGGAGGCCCTGGGACGTGGAGATGATCGCCACGCCCAGGCCACCGAGGACCTGCGGCAGGTTGGTGGACTTGGCGTACACGCGCAGACCCGGCTTGGAGACGCGGCGGACACCAGCGATGGAACGCTCGCGGGACGGGCCGTACTTCAGCTCGAGGGTCAGGGTCTTGCCGACCTTGGCGTCCTCGACGGTGTAGTTGGCGATGTAGCCCTCCTGCTTGAGGATCTCGGCGATGTTCGCCTTGATCTTCGAGGACGGCATCGACACGGTGTCATGGTGCGCATGGTTTGCGTTGCGCACGCGCGACAGCATGTCGGCAATGGGGTCAGTCATGGTCATGTGTTGTGACCGTTTACCTTTCTCGTCGCGGTTCCGCTCCCACCGAGGGGCGTTAACCGGGTGTTCCGTCGGGCCACTTGACGCTCCCGCAGACTCAGTAGTCTGGGGCGCTCGCTGCCGCTTTTCACCCGGTCGCCACAGATTGGCGGGGGGCCTGCAACAAAGTTGGGATGTTCAGTTCTTGGGTTGGTCCCGTGCCTCCCCTGCGGGGAACACAAGTCCAGCGGCCAAGACTACCGCTTCAAGGGCCCGGGAACAAGTTCCTCATTCGCCCGCTGGGGAACGGCGGGCCAGCCACGCGTACACACCACCGATGAGCACCCCTCCCCCGATCAGATTGCCCACCCACACAACGGACCAGTTGAGCACCACCGCTGGCGCGGCGAGCACCGACGGCACGGAGAACATCGCCAGGCTGAAGAGCGAGAAGTTGGCGATGATGTGCTCCAGCCCCAGGCCGACGAAAACCGCGATGAGGGGCACGATGCTGAAGAACTTGGCCGTGATGTCCGGGGTCCGCGCCGCCGCCAGCAGCCCCATGTTCACCACGAAGTTGGCCAGGACAGCCTCCACCAGGGTGGGGGCCGGCGGTTTCGCCAGCTTTCCGGAGCTCAATGTGCCCAGCAGGTGATCGGGTGTCAGGCCGGTGAACCTGGCCGCCTGGCCGAGTGCCAGTCCGACGAGGAGCGCACCGACCAGGTTGAACACCGTGCACACCACGAGCAGCCACAGGGCCTTAGGGGCGGAGACGAGGCGGGTCACGACCCCGTAGGAGGTGAACATCATGTTGCCCGTGGCCAGCTCCGCGTCGAGGACCACGATACTGAACAGACCGAGGCCGAACAGCAGGGCGAACACGATCCCACCCAGGCCGGGAGCGTGGACCTCCACCGCATTGCCGGCCACCACAGCGAAGGCGGTGCCCAGGGTGAGGTACGCGCCGGCGAGGATGGAACGGACGGCGAATCGGGGAAGGTCTGCGTCGAAGAGCGCGAGCCTGGCGGCGAGCGCCTCAGTCACGCCGGTGTGGATCGGCTGCATGTCCCCATTGAACCAGCACCGCACGATCAGGCCGGCCGCCACCCCGGAAACGCCGAACGCCCCCACTGACCGGAGTCAGTGGGGGCGTCGAGAAGCAGTGACTACTTCTTGAACGGGAAGCCGAGCTCGCGGAGCAGAGCACGACCCTCGTCGTTGTTGGTTGCGGTGGTGACGACGGTGATGTCCATACCACGCGGGCGGTCGACCTTGTCGACGTCGATCTCGTAGAACATGGTCTGCTCAGTGAGGCCGAAGGTGTAGTTGCCGTGACCGTCGAACTGCTGGTCGGAGAGACCGCGGAAGTCACGGATACGCGGGAGGGCGACGGTCAGCAGACGGTCGAGGAACTCCCACATACGGTCGCCACGCAGGGTGACGCGGGCGCCGATCGGCATGCCCTCGCGGAGCTTGAAGTTCGCGATGGAGGTCTTGGCGCGACGCAGCTGCGGCTTCTGACCGGTGATGAGGGTCAGATCCTCGAGTGCGCCGTTGATCAGCTTGGAGTCACGGGCAGCCTCGCCGACGCCCATGTTGACGACGACCTTCTCGACGCCCGGGATCTGCATGACGTTGTCGAAGGAGAACTCCTCACCAAGCTTGGTGCGGATCTCCTCACGGTAACGGGTCTTCAGACGGGGGGTGTAGTTCTCGCTCATGCCTAGATGTCCTTCCCGTTACGACGCGAGACACGGACCTTCTTGCCGTTCTCGTCGAAGCGGTAGCCGACGCGGGTCGGGTTACCGTCCGAGTCCAGGACCATCACGTTGGAGACGTGGATCGGTGCCTCCTGGGTGACGATTCCGCCGGACTGTGCGCCACGCTCCTGGGAGGAGTCGGCGACGTGCTTCTTGATGCGGTTGACGCCCTCCACGAGGACCTTGTCGGTCTTCGGGAATGCCTGGATGACCTTGCCCTTGGCGCCCTTATCGGGGCCAGAGATGACGAGGACCATATCGCCCTTGTGAATCTTCAACTAGATCACCTCCGGAGCCAGGGACACGATCTTCATGAACTTCTTGTCGCGCAGTTCGCGGGCGACAGGACCGAAGATACGGGTACCACGGGGCTCGTTGTCGGGCTTGATGATGACGGCGGCGTTCTCATCAAAACGGATGTAGGAGCCGTCGGTGCGACGGGTCTCCTTCTTGGCGCGGACGATGACGGCCTTGACGATCTCGCCGGCCTTCACGTTGCCGCCCGGGGCGGCCTCCTTGACAGAGGCGACGATGGTGTCGCCAATGCCAGCAAAGCGTCGACCGGAACCGCCGAGCACGCGGATGCACAGAATTTCACGTGCACCGGTGTTGTCGGCGACCTTGAGACGCGATTCCTGCTGGATCACGATGGGTCTCCTTGACCTGGATTGACGTGCGTCAGATTTCCGGCCTGAACGCACCTGGTCTATGTCTTGCTGTTGTCCGTGCTTATCGACGAACCCCTGTTCAGGGTCGAAGGGTCTCGGCGTCGCGTCCGGAAAAGCACACGTCACCGACCAGCCCGGTCAACCAAGGTATTCAACCATATGGGCAGGTCGGAATCCAAATCACCACGCCCCGGCGACTGCCCCGGAATCCGGCAGGGGCCGCCGGCCTGAGCGAAGTCTGAAAGAATGTCACTGTGACCGAAACAACCCTGGAGTCCGTCGGCAGGCTGCGTGACGCCGTGTCCGCGACAGAGTTCTCCACCAACCCGACCGCAGCAGCGGAGGCACGCGCCGTCGTCGCCCAGATCGACGACTACGTCCTCCCCCGCCTCGCCCACATCGACGCTCCGCTGCTGGCGGTGATCGGCGGTTCCACCGGATCGGGCAAGTCGACGCTGGTCAACGCCCTGGTGGGCAGTAAGGTGTCCACTTCGGGGGTCATCCGGCCCACCACCCGCCAGCCGGTGCTGGTCAGCCACCCCTCGGACTCCGCGTGGTTCCACTCCACCCGGGTCCTGCCGGGTCTGGCCCGGGAGCAGGGTGCTCCCGGCGCGAACCCCTCGGCGACGTCGCTGCGGCTGGTGAGCACCGGGTCGATCAGCCCCGGGCTGGCGCTTCTCGACGCCCCCGACTTCGACTCCATCGACGACCGCAACCGCGCGCTGGCCGCCCAGCTGCTCGCCGCCGCCGACCTGTGGGTGTTCGTGACCACGCCCTCACGCTACGCCGACCAGCTGGTGTGGAACTTCCTCCACGACGCCGCCGGCCGCGACATCGAGGTCATCGTGGTGCTCAACCGCGTCGACGAGGACGCGCTGGCCACCGTGCCGGACGACCTGCGCCGCATGATGACGGAGGCCGGCCTCAGTGACGCCACCATGTTCACCGTGCCGGACGTCGGCCAGGTGGAGGATCTGCTGCCCGCCGCACTGGTCGACCCCCTGCGGGCCCACCTCGACCACCTCGCCGTCGATGCCGCCGCCCGCCGCACCATGGCGGCGAAGACGGTGCTCGGGGCCCTGGGCAGCATCAACAAGCGGGTGATGACGCTCGTGGACACCAGACAACGTCAGGAGGAATTCGCCGGGCAGCTCGGTGACGTCCTGGACGAGACCTACGCCTCCGCCCGCCGCCACGTCATCGACGCCACCTCCGACGGCAACCTGCTGCGGCAGGAGGTGCTGCAGCGCTGGCAGGACTTCGTGGGCACCTCGGATGCCTTCCGCACCATCGAGCGCTGGTATTCGGCGGCGGTGGACGCGATCGGCAGCTTCTTCACCGGCCGTCCGGCACCGGTGCGGGAGGTGGAGACGGAGATCGAGGCCGGTCTCCACGCCGTCATCGTCGACGCCGCCGAGACCGCTGCCACCCGCAGCTGGTCCCACCTGGGGTCGGTGGCTCCGGAGCTGCGCGCCGCCGTGAGCCCGGGTCTGGCCCACGCCAGCCCCGACATCGAGGAGCTCGCCGCCCGGCTGGTCCGGGACTGGCAGTCCGGGCTTGTCGAGATGATCCAGTCCACCGCCGGTGACAAGCGGATGAAGGCCCGTATCATGTCGCTCGGTCTCAACGTGGTCACCGTGACGCTCATGATCATCGTCTTCGCCTCCACCGCGGGTCTCACCGGCGGGGAGATCGCCATCGCCGGCGGTTCCGCGGTGGTCGGCCAGAAGCTGCTGGAGACCGTGTTCGGCGAGGAGTCAGTGCGTCGCATGGCCACCCGTGCCCGCGAGGACCTCGACGAGCGAGCCACGGCGCTCCTCGCCTCCGAGCGTGCCCGCTACCGGGAGATCACCGACGAGCTCACCGCCGGCACCTCCGCCGGGGAGCTTCTCGACGCCGCCACCTCCGCCGAACAGGCCGTCCGCGCCCAGACAGGAGAAGCCTGATGTTCCGGAAGAAGCTGAGCCTCACCGAACGCCTGGAGGCCCTGCGGGAGGCCGCTGACCTGGGCGAGGGGTTCCTCTCCCCCGCCGAGCACGGGAACCTGACACGGGTGGCGGACGCCGCCGCAGAACGCCGTGCCCTGTCCGGCGAGCACACCGTCGTCGGATTCTTCGGTGCCACCGGTTCGGGCAAGACCTCCCTGTTCAATGCCGTTGCAGGCGAGAATCTGGGCCGGACCGCCGCGCGCCGTCCCACCACCTCATCTCCGCTGGCAGCGGTATGGGACCCGGCCGGTTCCGAGGAGCTGCTCGACTGGCTGCAGGTCGAGGACCGCCGCAACCGCTCCGGCGACTTCGCCCCCGGTGCGGGCCCCGTGATCCTGCTGGATCTGCCGGACTTCGACTCGGTGGAGCCGGAGCACCGGGCCATCGCCACCCGCCTGGCCGGGCAGGTAGACGTGCTGGTGTGGGTCACCGACCCGGAGAAGTACGCCGACTCGATCATCCACGACCACTTCATCCGCCCCCACGCCTCACACAGCGCGGTCACCCTCGCCGTGCTCAACAAGTCCGACCGTCTCACCGAGGAGGACGCCCGCCGTGTCTCCGCCTCTCTGGAGCAGCTGCTCGTCGACGACGGCCTGAAGAAGGTCAGCGTCATCCGCACTTCCGCGCGTGACGGCCACGGCATCGACGACCTGCGGAAGGCGATTGCGAAAGTGGCGCATGCCCACTCCGCACAGCAGGCCCGCCTTGAGGCGGACCTGCAGACGGTGACGGCACCGTTCGTCGCGAAACAGTCGTTCAAGGAGGTCTCCGCCATGGACAAACGGCGTCTCGACGACCACCTCGCGGAAGCCGCAGGTGCCGACCGGCTCGCCGCCGCGACCGCCGCGGCCTACCGCAAGCGTCTCGGGCAGAAGACGGGCTGGTTGCTGACCTCCTGGCTGCTGCGTTTCCGGCCCGACCCTCTCAAACGGCTGGGTCTGCGGGAGGCCGCCGACGTGACCGGTGTCCACCGTTCCTCGATCCCGCAGCTCGACGCGTCCGGCCGGGCCGTGGCCAACCGGGGTGTGCGCGGCTATGCGCAGGCGGTCGCCGCGGGGCTGCCGGACCGCTGGGCCTCGGCGGTGGTGGACCAGACGGAGGCGATCGTGGACACACTGCCCGAGGACCTCGACCGCGCGGCAGCGCGCACGAGGCTGCCCGCCCAGCCCTCCCGGTTATGGGGTCTGCTCACCGTGGTGCAGTGGCTCGCTCTCGTCGCAGCGCTGGCGGGCATCGGCTGGTACCTGCTCGCCGCGTTCCTGCCCGGGCTGCTCCACCCCTTCATGGACGAGATCATCCCGGCCATCGAGGGGTGGCCCATCCCGACGCTGCTCATCGTGGGCGGACTCCTGCTCGGTATCGTCCTGGGTATGTTCACCGGGGTGTTCGGCCTGGCGATCGGTTCGAGTGTGAAGCACCGCACGAGGCGCGCCCTGCGGAGGGAGGTCTCGTCGATCTCGCAGGAGAAGGTCGTGGAACCACTCACTGCGGTGCGGACCCGCTACCTGCAGTTCCTCGATGCCGTCCGGCGGGCCGCCGACTGCTGACCCACTCGTGGCGCAACGCCTCGATCGGGTCCAGTCTGGCCGCCTTGTTCTCCCGGCACCACCCGAGGAACGGGCCGACGACCAGGGCAAACCAGAGTAGGACCACGCTGGTCGGCGGCGGTGGGGAGGACAAGAGGGGAGAATAAGCGAGAGAATGAGGCGGAGATGTTCACCGAATTGATGCCAGTGACCCATCGCTGATATCACCACCGGGGTACCCCCTGAACCCCGGACAAGTCCCTGAGAAAGGGAAAATCCCCACAACCGGAAAGGTTGTGGGGATTTCACGCCACGGGGGCGTCGACAAGCAGGGAGAGTCCTACTTGGCCTTCTCGACGATCTCGATGAGACGGAAGTGCTTGTCCTTGGACAGCGGGCGGGTCTCCTGGATGCGGACGCGGTCACCGATGCCGGCGATCTCGTCCTCGTCGTGCGCCTTCACCTTGGAGTTGGTGCGCAGGATCTTGCCGTAGAGGGCGTGCTGCTTGCGATCCTCAAGCTCGACGACGATGGTCTTCTGCATCTTGTCAGAAACCACGTAGCCGGTGCGGATCTTGCGAGCGCCCTTCTCCTTCTGGTTCTCGTTCACGTTTGCCTCACTCATGATTAAGCCTCAGCTCCCGGAACGACGGACAGGCCCAGCTCACGCTCGCGGATGACAGTGTAGATGCGGGCGATGTCGCGCTTGACCGTGCGAAGGCGGCGGTTGTTGGTCAGCTGACCGGTGGCCAGCTGGAAGCGCAGGTTGAACAGCTCTTCCTTGGCCTCGTTCAGGCGGTTCTCCAGCTCAGCGGCGTCAAGCTCGCGGAACTCGAAAGCAGGGGTACCGGTTGCCATTAGTACTGGTCCTCCTTCTTGATGATGCGGACCTTGCAGGGCAGCTTCTGGCCGGCGCGGCGCAGAGCCTCGAGAGCGGTTGCCTCATCCGGGTAGGACATCTCGAAGAGAATGCGACCCGGCTTGACGTTGGCGACCCACTTCTCGACCGGGCCCTTACCGGAACCCATACGCACACCGAGTGCCTTCTGGGTCAGCGGGCGGTCCGGGAAGATGTTGATCCAGACCTTGCCACCGCGCTTGACGTGGCGGTTGATGGCAATACGAGCGGACTCGATCTGACGGTTGGTGACGTAGGCCGGCTCGAGAGCCTGGATGCCGTAGTCACCGAAGCTGATCTTGTTGCCGCCCTTGGAGATGCCCGAACGGTGCGGGCGGTGCTGGCGACGGAACTTCACGCGCTTGGGGATAAGCATTCTTAACCCTCCTGCTTCTGCTCGGCGCGCTGACGACGCTGACCGCCACGACGCGGGCGTGCGTTGCGGTCACCGCGGCCCCGGCGCTCGGCCGGTGCGTTGATCTCGGACTCGCGACGGCCGCCGACGACGTCACCCTTGTAGATCCACACCTTGACGCCGATACGGCCGAAGGTGGTGTGGGCCTCCGCGGTGCCGTAGTCGATCTCGGCACGCAGGGTGTGCAGCGGAACGCGACCCTCGTGGTAGCGCTCGATACGGCCCATCTCGGCACCGCCGAGACGACCCGCACAGACAACCTTGATGCCCTTGACCTGCGGCTGGCGCATGGCGGACTGGATGGCCTTACGCATGGCGCGACGGAACGCGACACGGTTGACCAGCTGCTCTGCGACGGACTGCGCGACCAGGGTCGCGTTCGCGTCGATGTTCTTGACCTCGAGGATGTTGAGGGCGACCATCTTGCCGGTGAGCTTCTCCAGCTCACGGCGGATGCGGTCGGCCTCAGCACCGCGACGACCGATCACGATGCCCGGGCGGGCGGTGTGAATGTCGACGCGGACGCGGTCACGGGTGCGCTCGATGACGACATCGGCGATGCCGGCGCGCTCCATGCCCTTGGCAAAGAACTCACGGATCTTGATGTCCTCGGCGACGTAATCTGCGTAGCTCTGCTCGGCGAACCAGTGGGACTTCCAGTCGGAAGTGATGCCCAGCCGGAGGCCGTGAGGATGAATCTTCTGGCCCACTACTTGGCCCCTTCCTTCTGGCTCTCAACCACAACGGTGATGTGGCTGGTGCGCTTGCGGATCTGGAAAGCACGGCCCTGAGCGCGCGGCTGGAAACGACGCATGGTCGGTCCCTCGTTGGCGTACGCCTCGGAGATGACCAGGGTGCGCGGGTCCAGGCCGAAGTTGTTCTCGGCGTTGGCGGCTGCGGAGGCGACAACCTTGGCGATGGCCTTGGCTGCATCCTGCGGAGCATACTTCAGGATCGCGAGTGCCTCGGAGACGGACTTGCCGCGGACCAGGTCCAGGATGCGGCCAGCCTTCATCGAGGAGGTGCGGACGTACTTGGCCGTCGCGCGTGCGGAGGTGATGGTGTCACTCATCGCTATCGACGTCCCTTCTTGTCGTCCTTGACGTGACCCTTGAAGGTCTTGGTGGGTGCGAACTCGCCCAGCTTGTGTCCGACCATCGAGTCGTCCACGAACACCGGCACGTGCTTGCGACCGTCGTGGACGGCGAAAGTGTGACCGATGAAGTCCGGGAGAATGGTGGAACGGCGGGACCAGGTCTTGATGACCTGCTTGGTGCCGGCCTCGTTCTGAGCATCCACCTTGTTGAGGAGGTGCTCATCGACGAACGGGCCCTTCTTAAGGCTGCGTGGCATATCGTTTACCTCCTCTTAGCGCTTCTTGTTGGACCGGCGACGACGCACGATCATGTTGTTGGAGTAGCGGTTCGGGTTGCGGGTGCGGCCTTCCTTCTGGCCCCACGGCGACACCGGGTGGCGACCACCCGAGGTCTTGCCCTCGCCACCACCGTGCGGGTGGTCGACCGGGTTCATGACGACACCACGGACGGACGGGCGGACGCCCTTCCAGCGCATACGGCCGGCCTTGCCCCAGCGGATGTTGATCTGCTCGGCGTTGCCGACCTCGCCGACGGTTGCGCGGCAGCGGATGTCGACACGACGGATCTCGGAGGACGGCATACGCAGAACCGCGTAGGTGCCCTCCTTACCCAGCAGCTGGATGGACGCACCAGCGGAACGTGCGAGCTTGGCGCCGGCGCCCGGCTTCAGCTCGACGTTGTGGATGGTGGTACCGGTCGGGATGTTGCGCAGCGGCAGGTTGTTGCCGACCTTGATGTCGGCGTTGGCGCCGGACTCAACGACGGTGCCCTGCTTGAGACCCTTCGGGGCGAGGATGTAGCGCTTCTCGCCGTCGAAGTAGTGGAGCAGCGCGATGTTGGCGGTGCGGTTCGGGTCGTACTCGATGTGAGCGACCTTGGCCAGCACTCCGTCCTTGTCGTTGCGACGGAAGTCGATGACGCGGTAGCGACGCTTGTGTCCGCCACCCTTGTGACGGCTGGTGATGTGGCCGTGCACGTTGCGGCCACCGGTCTTGTGGATCGGGCGCAGCAGAGACTTCTCCGGGGTCGAACGAGTGATCTCGTCGAACATGGAGACGGAGCTCTGGCGGCGACCCGGGGTTGTCGGCTTGTACTTACGAATAGCCATAATGTGTCCTTTTCTCTCGACTCTTAGGAGGCGGAGCCGCCGAAGATGTCGATGGAGTCGCTGCCCTCACGGAGCGTGACGTAGGCGCGCTTGGTGTTCTTGCGCTGACCGTAACCGGTGCGGGTGCGCTTGCGCTTGCCCTCACGGTTGGCGGTGTTCACGGAGTCCACCTTGACGCCGAAGATCTGCTCCACGGCAATCTTGATCTGGGTCTTGTTGGAGGTCGGGTCGACGAGGAACGTGTACACGTTCTGCTCCATCAGACCGTAGGACTTCTCCGAGACGACCGGCGCGATGATGATGTCACGCGGGTTGGCGATCTTTGCCATTAGTTCTCCTCCTGGTCCGCAACAGCGTTGCGGTTGATGAAGGCGTGCAGCGCCTCAACGGAGAACACGATGTCGTCCGAGTTCAGGACGTCGTAGGTGTTCAGCTGTCCGGCATCCAGGATGTGGACACCCGGCAGGTTGTTGGCGCTGCGGCGGGCGTTGATGTCCTCGCGGCCGACGACGAGCAGAACCGACTTGCGGTCGGTCAGGCGCTCGATGAAGGTGCGTGCCGACTTGGTCGACGGGGTCTGACCCGGCACGAGCTCGGTGATCACATGGATGCGAGCGTTGCGTGCGCGATCGGTCAGGGCGCCTGCGAGTGCGGCGGCCTTCATCTTCTTGGGGGTGCGCTGGCTGTAGTCGCGCGGCTTGGGGCCGTGCGAGATGCCGCCACCGGTGAAGTGCGGAGCGCGGATCGAACCCTGACGGGCGCGACCGGTTCCCTTCTGACGGAACGGCTTGCGGCCACCACCACGGACCTCGGAACGGGTCTTCGTGGAGTGGGTACCCTGACGGGCGCCGGCGAGCTGGGCGTTGACGACCTGGTGCATCAGAGCGATGGACACCTCACGGTCGAAGATGTCGGCCGGCAGCTCAACCTGGCCGTCAGTCTTACCGTCAGCGGTATGGACGTCGAGCTTCAGATTGGTCATGCGTGAGCACCGCCCTTCACTGCGGTCTTAACGGTCACGATGCCACCGCGGTTACCCGGAATTGCGCCCTTGATGAGCAGCAGGTTGGCATCGGCGTCAATCTTCTGAACCTTGAGGTTCTGGGTGGTGACGCGGTCAGTACCCATACGGCCAGCCATGCGCTTGCCCTTGAAAATACGACCCGGGGTAGCAGCGGCACCGATGCCACCGGGGCGACGGTGAGCGGCCTGGTTACCGTGAGCGGCACCCTGACCGGCGAAGCCGTGGCGCTTCATGCCACCGGCGAAGCCCTTACCCTTGGAGGTACCGGTGACGTCGACGAACTTCACACCGTCGAAGAGCTCGACGGTGATGTCCTGCCCGACCTCGTAGCCGGAGACGTCGTCCATGCGGATCTCGGTCACGTGACGACGCGGGGTGACGCCAGCCTTCTTGAAGTGACCTGCGGCAGGCTTGTTGGCCTTGCGCGGGTCGATCTCGCCGTAGGCGATCTGGATGGCGTTGTAGCCATCGGTTTCCTTGGTGCGAATCTGGGTCACGACGCACGGCCCGGCCTCGACGACAGTGACGGGAATGACCCGGTTATCCTCGTCGAAGACCTGGGTCATGCCGAGCTTGGTGCCCAGAATGCCCTTGATCTCGTTTTCACTCATTATTTATTCTCCGCCAAGTATTTCGTCGATCACTGAATGTTCACGTCGACGCTGGCCGGAAGATCGATGCGCATGAGGGCATCAACCGTCTTCGGCGTCGGGTCGAGGATGTCGATCAGGCGCTTGTGGGTGCGCATCTCGAAGTGCTCGCGAGAATCCTTGTACTTGTGGGGAGAACGAATAACGGCGTACACGTTCTTTTCGGTGGGCAACGGCACCGGGCCAACGACGCGGGCACCCGTGCGGGTGACGGTCTCGACGATCTTCTTAGCGGATGCGTCGATCGCCTCATGGTCGTAGGCCTTAAGCCGAATGCGGATCTTCTGTCCGGCCACGCTTATCCTCTTCCTCGCTTGTCCCACATCCGTGATGGAGCGGTGGGAACTCGCTTCTCGATTTCTCTATAACGTTGTCCGGGCTATGGGGCCTGGGCGCAACGCCAGTTACTGACTGCCATGACTGGCCGGGAGGTGTCCGGGGCTGTTATCTGACAAACAACGCAACCGGAAGTGCTCCTGACGGGGTACAAGACCCGTGGTCAAGTGGAAGGGAACGTATATCTCGCGATAAGCGTGGGCCCTAACGTATACTGCCGCTGTTTATTTGCCATGCCCCTTCTCCGGTCTCCACGCTCGGGTGTATCCAACCTTGTCGGTGACCTTGACCCGATTGCGGAGCCTTCCCAGCCTGTCCTGACGGACCGTCTGACGAAGGTGTCATGTTTGCTTTACCAGCGACGATGGCCGTCCGGGCTGCGCCCGTGGTTACGCCGTGTTAAAGCAACCCATGTATTAAAGCACGTCACCGTACAAAAACCAAACCCCTTCGGCCAGAACTAGTATGGAGATCACCCCACCGCCCAGATTGTCGTAGGAGTCACATAATGTCGGAGCAGCATCACCCGTCTGACCTCACCATCCCCGGCAGCCGCGGAATGACCCGCATCGAGGACGTCGTCGTCGGGAAGATCGCCGGTCTCGCCGCCCGCGAGGTGTCGGGGGTGCACGCCCTCGGGGGAACGGGGGCCCGCATGACGGGGACCGTCCGTGGCTCCTTCCCCAGCGGCGCGAACATCCAGCAGGGTGTCCACGTGGAGGTGGGCGGGAATCATGCGGCGGTGGATGTGGCCATCATCGCGGAGTACGGCGTCGCCATCCACGACCTCGCCGAGGCTATCCGCACCAACACTGTCCACGACGTCCACCTCGAGGGTGGACCGGAGGAGGACCCCGATGTCCACGCTGACCCGACACCCCGCTAGACCGGACCGGGCGACCGCGGACAGGCTCGCCGCCCGTATCCAGGGGATCCCGGGCGTCGCCGACCTGCACCCGGGCCGCTACGGCGAGGTTGCGCTCCTCTATCCCCGGCACCGTGTCGTGGGTTTGCGGTACACCCGGGAGTCCCTCGAGGTTCACCTCGTCGTCGATCTCACCGTGGCACGACCCCTGGCAGATATTGCTGCAGAGGTGTGCAGAGTCATGGCGCAGGAGTACCCCGCCACCCCGCCGTATCTCGAGATCGTCTTCGCCGACGCGACGGAAGGCACCCCGTGACGCACACACGCACCGGACTCGCCCTCGGCCTGGCACTCGCCTTCGCCGGCATCCTCGGCAGTTGGGCAGGATTCCTCCTGGCACTGGTCCTCGCGACCCTGGGTGGCATCATCGGCGCCCACCTCGACCGCCGCATTGACCTCGGGGCGCTGGCGCGGACACTCAGGAGACGTGACTGAATGGGCCTGCGCATCACGGAGAAGGCGGTGTCCCGCATCGTCGCCGTCGCCGCGGCCTCGGTCCCCGGCACCACCGAGCTGGGGCGCAGTCTGGAACGGCTGGCCGGCCGCAGCTATCCGCGTTACGACGTCCTGGTGGACGACGCCGCCGGCACCTGCTCTGTCGAAGCCTTCATCGCGGTGGTGTGGCCCTCCCCGGTGACCGCGGTCGCGGAAGCAGTTCGCACGACCATCGCGCACACGGTGCAGGACATGACCGGTCTCACCGTCACCCGGGTGAACGTGGTGGTCGGCCCAGTGGTCCCGGGACGACGGGTGACACCTGCACACGTCGCCGCCCATCCGACGCGCCCGAGCCTGCGTCACGTGACCACCCCCACCCCGCTGCCGTTGCGGCCGGTCACCGTGAGGAGGTCCCGTGTCCGCTGACGTCCCCCGCGCCACTCCCCTGGCACGCTACGTCGCGATCGTCATCGGTCTTGCGCTGCTGGTGCTCGCTGTCCTCTGCGGCCGGGAGATCTGGCTGCGCAACTCCCGCTCCATCGACTGGACACCGTGGGCCGCCCCGATCTTCCACACCATCGGCAACGCCACCTACCAGACCTGGATGCTGCCGGCAGGCGTCGTCGCCGCCCTGCTCGGGGTGTTCCTCGTGTGGAGTGCCTTCCGCCCACGCACACGCACCCACCGTCGCGTACGCTCCACGGCCCCCGTGTGGATGCGGCCCGTCGACATCTCCCGCATGCTCTGTGCCGCCGCCCGCGCAGTCCCCGGGGTGGCCTCGGCCACCAGCCACGTCAGCGGGAACACCGCGCACGTCTCCGTCACGGGTCACCGGGAGGGTCTCGCCCCGCTTGTCGACGCCACCCTGCTCCCCCTCCTCAAGTCCCTCGGTATCGACCTCAGGCTCCAGGTCCGGCAGCGACCGCTGGCCGGGAGGGAAGAGCAGTGAACCGGAGAATCAACTACTTCAACCGGCTGGTGGTTCTCGCCGTCGGTCTGCTCATCCTCGCGGGCGGGTCCTGGGCGGTGGGTCTGTTCCTCGATCTGCCCCCTGCCCAGAGGTTGGCCGACTTCATCGACTTCCCCGACTGGCGGACCGCCCCCGAGCAGCCCTGGTTCGACCTGCTACTCGCCGGGGTGCTGGTGCTCAGCGCCGTGCTCGGGGGTTGGCTCATCGCCCTGAACCTGCGTCGCTACCGGGTCAGCCGGGTCACCTCGCCGGCCTCCGACGCCGCAGGAACGATCGAACTCAACCTGGCGACTCTGGCGGGCGCGATCGCCCGGGAACTGGAGGAGCACCCCCGCGTCGACTCCGTGCTGCACAGCGTCACCCGCTACCGGAACCGTCCCACCATGACCATCACGGTCCGGGCCCGGCCGGGTGCCGACATCCCCGCCCTCCGCGACACCCTCGAGCGGGTGGAACGGGAGTTCCGGGCCGCCACCCCGGGGATCACCGTCACCACGGAGTACCGGCTGCACCTGCTGTCGCTGGATCACTGACCCTCTGACCAGGGTTCATCCTCCACGACCAGGATCTCACGGACCTCCGCGTACTCCACCGGCCGCCCACCCCCGGGTGGCTCCACCACCAGCGGAAGACCGGGCCGGCACTGCACCAGGAACTCCCACGCCCGTTCCTCCCGCTCGAGACTCCGCCTGCCCGCCGAGAAGCGCTCCATCCCATGGGAGAGCAGCACCACAGAGTCATCGGCGAGGCTGATGAGGTGCACCGCGTCACCCCGGTCACGGCGGCGCACCCCGCAGAGGGCGGAGACGGTGGCGGACGGGGTGGCGTCGAGAAGCGTGATGCCGCTGAGAACTCCGAGGCGGTGGTCGATCCCCTCCCCCGAGGTGACCACCAGCGGACCGCCGACGTAGGCGGGCCGCAGCGTGGCATAAGCCCACACCCCCGGCTGCGCCGTCACCCCCGGACGGCGGACGATGACGCGCCACGGATCGACCATGACGCGGTGCTCCGGTGCCTCCGTGTGGAGGAGGTAGCGCGCGGTGACACGGGCGTCGACGAGCGGCAGCTCCCCGGGGTGGATCCGCTCGAGGACCCCGAGCTCACGCACGAGGTCCTCATCGGTGGCGCCCCACCCGATCCCCCGGTTGGACAGAATCCCGAACAAGGTCGGCAACGACAGGTCCGGCTGGCCCTCCCACACCCGCTGCACCGCGGTCAGGACACCGGGGATACGCAGGGGGTCGTGCATCAGAAACGGGCGGAGACGCAGTCCGAGCCCGGGACAGCCTCTGCGATGTCGTTGCCCAGGGCGACGATGCGGTTGTTCTCGTCCACGTGGACGATGCGCGGCTCGTACTCCAGGGCCTCCTCGACGGTGGCCTGCAGGTAGGAGATCAGGATGACGATGTCACCCGGGTGGATGAGGTGCGCGGCGGCACCGTTGATGCAGATCTCACCGGTGCCGGGACGCCCGGTGATGACGTAGGTCTCCAGACGCGCACCGTTGGTGACGTCCACGATCGCGACCTTCTCACCTTCGATGAGTCCGGCCGCGGCAAGCAGGTCAGCGTCCACCGTGACGGAACCGACGTAGTTCAGGTCGGCCTGTGTGACGGTGGCGCGATGGATCTTGGCACCCAGAATGGTCTTGAGCATGCGTAAGAAGATACCTGCATCACACGTTTTTGCCAAAGGGGTCGATGGTCAGGCAGGAGGAACGCCCGTGAATCGCCGAAGGGTCCGGCGGGGATGAACCCCTCCGGACCCTTCAGGTCAGATCAGTAAGGTGACTTACTTGATGATCTTGGTGACGCGGCCAGCGCCGACGGTGCGGGAGCCCTCGCGGATAGCGAAGCGCAGGCCCTCGTCCATGGCGACCGGCTGGATCAGGGTGACGGACATGTCGACGTTGTCGCCCGGCATGACCATCTCGACACCCTCCGGCAGCTTCACGACACCGGTGACGTCGGTGGTGCGGAAGTAGAACTGCGGACGGTAGTTGTCGAAGAACGGGGTGTGGCGGCCGCCCTCGTCCTTGGACAGGACGTAGACGGAACCCTCGAACTCGGTGTGCGGGGTGTAAGCGCCCGGCTTGATGATGACCTGGCCGCGCTCAACGTCCTCACGCTTGATACCGCGGAGCAGCAGACCACAGTTGTCGCCGGCCTCGGTGTGGTCGAGGAGCTTACGGAACATCTCGATACCGGTGACGGTGGTGGTGGTGGCCTTGTCCTTGATGCCGATGATCTCGACATCCTCGTTGACGTTCAGCTGACCACGCTCGACACGACCGGTGACGACGGTGCCGCGACCGGTGATGGTGAAGATGTCCTCGACCGGCATCAGGAACGGCTTGTCGGTCTCGCGCTCCGGGTCCGGGATGGAGTCATCGCAGGCCTGCATGAGCTCGAGGACGGAGTCAACCCACTTCTGCTCGCCGTTCAGGGCGCCCAGAGCGGAGATGTGGACGATCGGAGCATCTTCGTCGTAGTCCTGCTCAGCCAGCAGCTCGCGGACCTCCATCTCGACGAGCTCGATGATCTCCTCATCGTCGACCATGTCGCACTTGTTCAGGGCGACGAGGATGTACGGGACGCCAACCTGGCGGGCCAGCAGCACGTGCTCGCGGGTCTGCGGCATCGGGCCATCGGTGGCGGCGACCACGAGGATGGCACCGTCCATCTGGGCAGCGCCGGTGATCATGTTCTTGATGTAGTCGGCGTGACCCGGGGCGTCAACGTGTGCGTAGTGACGCTTCTCGGTCTGGTACTCCACGTGGGAGATGTTGATCGTGATGCCACGCTCCTTCTCCTCCGGCGCCTTATCGATGGCGTCGTAGGCGAAGGACTCGTTCAGGTCCGGGTAAGCGTCGGCCAGAACCTTGGTGATGGCAGCGGTGGTGGTGGTCTTGCCGTGGTCAACGTGACCGATGGTGCCGATGTTGACGTGGGGCTTCGTACGCTCGAACTTCGCCTTTGCCACTGTATGTCCTCCTGGACTTCATGGTGGCTACGACCTTCGCAGCCACGTGGTTGACAGTCACCATGCCGGTACAGACCTTCTTCAAGGCGTGCCGGATGGCGTTTCACAATGTGCCAGTTACACGATCCTAGATTTACACCGCCGTTTTTTCAAACTGCGGCCGGCTGACCCGATCCGGGATCTCACGGTGGGTAACGGCCGGCTCAGCACACACCCCCCTGGGGTGTCCACTCAGCGCAGCCGTTACCCGCCGCGTGGTGTTCCCCGCCCTGCCCGTCGACGTTGGCACAGGGGATGTCGACGAGCGTCAGCGGGTGGGGATCACCGGGAGAGCTTAAGCGCCGGTGCGCTCAGCGATGATCTCCTCGGAGACGCTGGAGGGAACCTCAGCGTAGGAGTCGAAGACCATGGAGTAGTTTGCACGACCCTGGGTCTTGGAGCGCAGGTCACCGACGTAGCCGAACATCTCAGACAGCGGAACCTTGGCCTTGACGACCTTGGCACCGGAGCGGTCCTCCATGGCGTTGACCTGGCCACGACGGGAGTTGATGTCACCGATGACATCGCCCATGTACTCCTCCGGGGTGATGACCTCGACGGCCATCAGCGGCTCGAGAGATGACCTCGACGGCCATCAGCGGCTCGAGAAGGACCGGCTTCGCCTTGGCGACAGCCTCCTTCAGAGCCTGGGAGCCGGCGATCTTGAACGCCATCTCAGAGGAGTCGACATCGTGGTACTGGCCGTCGATCAGGGTGGCCTTGATGTTCACCAGCGGGTAGCCGGCGAGGAAGCCGTACTGCATGGCGTCCTGGATACCGGCGTCGACGGACGGGATGTACTCCTTCGGGATACGACCACCGGTGACGGCGTTGTCGAAGTAGTACAGCGGGTTCTGGCCCTCCTCGAGCTCATCCTCGGCCGGAGCGTAGGGCTCGATGCCGATGATGACCTTCGCGAACTGGCCGGAGCCACCCGTCTGCTTCTTGTGGGTGAACTCGAGCTTCTCGACGGGCTTGCGGATGGTCTCGCGGTACGCGACCTGCGGGGCACCCACGTTGGCCTCGACCTTGAACTCGCGCTTCATGCGGTCGACGAGGACGTCGAGGTGCAGCTCGCCCATACCGCCGATGACGGTCTGGCCGGACTCCTCGTCGAGCTCGACGGTGAAGGTCGGGTCCTCCTCGGCGAGCTTGCCGATGGCGACGCCCAGCTTCTCCTGGTCGGCCTTGGTCTTCGGCTCGATGGAGACCTTGATGACCGGGTCCGGGAAGTCCATGGACTCGAGGATGATCGGTGCATCGGTGGCGCAGAGGGTGTCACCGGTGGTGGTGTCCTTCAGGCCGATGAACGCGTAGATGTTGCCGGCCAGTGCCTCGTCGACCGGGTTCTCCTTGTTGGCGTGCATCTGGAAAAGCTTGCCGACGCGCTCGCGCTTCTGCTTGGTGGAGTTCATGACCTGGTCACCCGGGACGACGCGACCGGAGTACACGCGAACGAAGGTGAGCTTGCCGAAGAACGGGTGAGCGGCGATCTTGAAGGCCAGAGCGGAGAACGGCTCATCCGTGGACGGCTTACGGGTGATCTTCTCGGACTCGTCGTTGACGGCGGAGCCGACGACCTCGCCGACGTCCAGCGGGCTCGGCAGGTATGCGACAGCGGCGTCGAGCAGCGGCTGGACACCCTTGTTGCGGTAGGCGGTACCACAGAAAACCGGGTAGATCTCCGAGTTGACGACCATCTTGCGGATCGCGCCCTGGATCTCTTCCTTCGTCAGCTCCTCGCCGCCGAAGTACTTCTCCATGAGAGCCTCGTCGGACTCTGCGACGGTCTCGAGCAGCTTCTCACGGTACTCCTCGGCGCGCTCCTGCAGGTCGGCCGGGATCTCCTCGACGGTGGCCTCGGTACCGATCTCGGTCTTGCCGCGCCAGGTGAGGGCCTTCATGTCAACGAGGTCGACGACACCGTCGAAGTCATCCTCAGCGCCGATCGGCAGCTGCATGACCAGCGGCTTAGCGCCGAGACGGTCGACGATGGTGCCGACGGTGTAGTAGAAGTCAGCGCCCAGCTTGTCCATCTTGTTGACGAAGCAGATACGCGGAACGTCGTACTTGGTGGCCTGACGCCAGACCTGCTCGGACTGCGGCTCGACGCCCTCCTTACCGTCGAAGACGGCGATGGCACCATCGAGAACACGCAGGGAGCGCTCGACCTCGACGGTGAAGTCGACGTGACCCGGGGTGTCGATGATGTTGATCTGGTTGTTGTCCCAGAAACAGGTGACCGCAGCGGAGGTAATGGTGATACCGCGCTCCTTCTCCTGCTCCATCCAGTCAGTGGTGGCGCCACCGTCGTGGGTCTCGCCGACCTTACGGTTGATACCGGTGTAGAAGAGAATACGCTCGGTGGTGGTGGTCTTACCGGCATCGATGTGGGCCATGATGCCGATGTTGCGGACCTTGTTCAGGTCCTTAAGCACTTCTTGTGCCACAGTCTTACCCCAACTTGTAGATCTTGGACGCCCGAGATTTGTGTGCCTGGGACGCCTTCAGTGGATAGTTCTTGTTCAATACTGCCATTGATTGGCCGTGCTGGCACCCGTCGGTGACGAAAATCGCCACGACCCGAGTTTAGTGCACGCAGTGGTCACGCTCAGCGCACGCGCTTCACAGACCACCGGGAAAGACACCTGTGGCCCAACAACGAGTCGCCCCGACCCCACCCCGGCCGGCCGCAGTGGAGACGCGGAGGGACGATGAGAGGAGGAAGAGCGCGACAGGGTGCTGGGCCATCGAGGTGCGATTCCTGTACTACCAGCGGTAGTGGGCGAAGGCGCGGTTGGCCTCGGCCATCTTGTGGACGTCCTCGCGGCGCTTCACGGAAGCACCGAGACCGTTGGACGCATCCAGGATCTCGTTGGCGAGACGGTCAACCATCGAGTTCTCGCGGCGCTGACGGGTGAAGGTGACGAGCCAACGCAGAGCCAGGGTGTTGGAGCGGCCCGGGCGGACCTCAACCGGAACCTGGTAGGTGGCGCCACCCACGCGGCGGGAGCGGACCTCGAGGTCCGGGCGGATGTTGCCCAGAGCCTTCTCAAGGGTGCCGACCGGGTCGGTGCCGGTCTTCTCGCGGCAGGCCTCGAGGGCGCCGTAGACGATGCGCTCGGCGGTGGACTTCTTGCCGTCGATGAGGACCTTGTTGACCAGCTGGGTCACGACCTCGGAGCTGTAGACCGGATCCTTGACGACGGGACGAACGACTGCACGGTTCTTACGCATTGATTACTGTCCCTTCTTTGCGCCGTAGCGGGAGCGGGCCTGCTTGCGGTCCTTGACACCCTGGGTGTCGAGGGTGCCGCGGACGATCTTGTAGCGGACACCCGGGAGGTCCTTCACACGACCGCCACGGACGAGCACCATGGAGTGCTCCTGGAGGTTGTGACCCTCGCCCGGAATGTAGGCGGAGACCTCGATACCGGTGGTCAGGCGCACACGGGCGACCTTACGCAGAGCGGAGTTCGGCTTCTTCGGGGTGGTGGTGTACACGCGGGTGCACACGCCGCGACGCTGCGGGGAACCCTTCAGGGCAGCGGAGTTGATCTTCGCTGCCTTGGAGTGGCGACCCTTGCGGATCAGCTGCTGAATAGTGGGCATAACCGTCTTTCTGTGTTGATCGGCTTATCCGGCCGGATGAGCCGACCGAGAGACTTCGGAAGTTTCTTCGCCTGACACCCGTACACCTGGCGCGGGGCCGGGTTGATCCGGTCTCGCTTTTAAACGTGCGTAACCCAGTCAGCCGCTCTCGCTGGCCTACCGGGAGGAAAATCAGGCTCCCACCATGAAGATGTGGGACTCCTGTGCACGTTACCGGATTCCCTCCCCCATTCCCAAATCCCCTCTCCCACCACTGACGCCGACATCCCCCCAGGACGATTCCCCGGCCCGCGTAATCCGCCGGCACCGGCACCCGGCCCAGTGACGCCACCCCGCCCCGCCACAACCGTCGTCGGCACGCCGTACCATCAGGGCATGAGTACCGACCCGTCCCGTATCCGGGCCAGCGACGAGGACCGCACCCGTGCCGCAGAGGCCCTGAGTCACGCCTTCTCCCAGGGACAGCTCGACTACCTGGAGTTCGACGAGCGCACCTCCGCCATCTGGGCCACGAAGTACCGTGACGAGCTTCTGCTCCCCCTGGCTGACCTGTACCCGGATCCGGCCCGGGTCCTCGACCGGCAGCTGCCCTCCGTGCGCCCCGGGCACACGCCGACGCCTGCCCCGCAGTCCCGCACGAGGTCACTGCAGCAGGTCACCGGTGAAACCGGCGGCGACTCCTTCAGCCTGGCCGTGATGGGTGGTTCCGAACGCGCCGGCGGTTGGATGTGCGCCCCCACGCACACCTCCCTGGCGCTCATGGGCGGCACAGTACTGGATCTGCGCCACGCCCGCCTCGGCGCCCATGAGACGCTCATCTTCGCTGTCGCTGTGATGGGCGGGATCGAAATCACCGTCCCCGAGGATGTCCAGGTCATCTGCGACGGAGCCGGAATCATGGGCGAGTTCGGCATCAGGGACCACGAAAGTGTCACCCTCGCGCGGGAGGATGTCCCTGCGGACGCGCCGGTGATCCGCCTGCGGGGCCTGGCGCTCATGGGTGAGGTCGCGATCATCCGGAAGGCCCGCGACGTGCGTTGAGTCGTGCCGGCCCCACTCGCGCGTCGATAAGCAGGAGGCCCGGTCCATGCCCCGGAAATAACGAACCCCCCGACCACTGGTCGGGGGGTTCAGTCTGGGGAACTACATCTGGAAGTCCTCGTCCAGCGGGACGGAGGCGCCGGTGAACTCGGCGTAGCCGTCGTCACCGTAGATGGAGTCACCGTAGGTCGGGATCGAGTAGGCCGCGTTGCGGGCCGCCTCGGTCGGCTTGACCTGGATGTTCCGGTAGCGCGAAATACCGGTACCGGCCGGGATCAGCTTACCGATGATCACGTTCTCCTTGAGACCGATGAGCTGGTCGGAGCGCTTGTTGATCGCGGCATCAGTCAGGACACGGGTGGTCTCCTGGAATGACGCGGCGGACAGCCAGGACTCCGTGGCCAGCGAGGCCTTGGTGATACCCATGATCTGGTCGCGCAGCTCCGCCGGCTGGCCGCCCTCGGCGCGGACCGCAGCGTTGATGCGGCGGGCCTCGGTGAGGTCGACCAGGGTGCCCGGCAGGAAGTCCGTGGAACCGGCGTCGATGACGGTACCGCGGCGCAGCATCTGACGGATGATGATCTCGATGTGCTTGTCGTGGATGGCCACACCCTGGGTGCGGTACACGGCCTGCACTTCGTCGATGAGGTGCTTCTCGACGCCGCGACGACGCAGGACACGCAGAACATCATGCGGGTCAGCGGGGCCGCGGAGCAGACGGTCACCGAGCTCGACGTGGTCACCGTCGCGCAGGGTGCGCTCGATGAACACCGACGGGTTGTTGTCCATCGGGACCCTGACCTGGGCGAGACCCTGTCGCTTGGACAGCTTCTCGTAGATCTTCTCCTCGGCGCCATCGTCGGAGGTGAGGATGAGCTTGTAGAAGTTACCGTCATCCTCCAGAGCGACGGTGCCGGAGAACTCCGCGATCGGGGAGGCGTTCTTCGGCACGCGGGCCTCGAACAGCTCCTGGACACGCGGCAGACCACCGGTGATGTCACCACCGACACCACCCTGGTGGAACGTACGCATGGTCAGCTGGGTACCGGGCTCACCGATCGACTGGGCGGCGACGATGCCGACGGCCTCGCCGATGTCGACCAGCTGGCCGGAGGCCATGGACTTGCCGTAGCACTTCGCGCAGACACCGGTGTGGGTCTGGCAGGTCAGCACGGAGCGGACCTTGACCTCGTTGATGCCCAGCTCGACGAGCTTGTCGATGGCCTCGTCGGTCAGGTCGGAACCTGCCTCGAAGAGGACCTCGCCTGCCTCGGTGGTCACCTCCGTGGCAAAGACGCGTCCCGAGACGGAGGTCTCGACCAGCGGGTGCTCGGAGTAGCCGGTGACGTTGCCGTCGGCGTCCTTGACCTCGACAGCCACCGGGACCCGGACACCCTGGCGGGTACCACAGTCGTCCTCGCGGACGATGACGTCCTGCGCGACGTCGACGAGACGACGGGTCAGGTAACCCGAGTCGGCGGTACGCAGAGCGGTATCAGCCAGGCCCTTTCGGGAACCGTGGGAGTTGTTGAAGTACTCCAGGACCGACAGTCCCTCACGGAAGGAGGTCTTGATCGGACGGGTGATGTAGTCACCCTTGGAGTTCACGACCATGCCCTTCATGCCGGCCAGGGTCCAGATCTGACGCATGTTGCCGGCGGCGCCGGACTTCACGATCATCGGGATCGGGTTGTCGTCGGGGTACAGGTCCTCGACGGCCTTACCGACCTTGTTCGTGGCGTCCTGCCACAGCTCGACGAGACGGTCGTAACGGTCGCGCTCACGCAGCGCACCCTTGACCCAGAACTTGTGCTCGATCTCGCGTGCCTCGGCTTCGTACGCCTCAAGGATCTCGTCCTTGTTGGGCAGGACGATGACGTCGGACATGGCGATGGTGACACCGGAACGGGTCGCCCAGTAGAAACCGGCGTCCTTCATCTTGTCCATCGTCTGGGAGACGGTGATCATCGGGTACTTGGCGGCGAGATCGTTGATCACGTCGCCGAGCATGATGAAGCCTTCGCCGCCACCCTTACGGACCATGACGCCCTCGAGGTACGGGTAGTTCCACGGCAGCAGCTCGTTGAACATGACACGACCCAGGGTCGTCTCAGCGGTCCAGGTCTGCCCCTGCTCCCAGCCCTCCGGGAAGAACTCGGCCTCGATCTCGGCCGGCGGACGCAGGTGCGAGATACGGACGCGGATCGGTGCCTGCAGACCCAGGACACCCAGGTCACGGGCCATGATGGCCTCGGCGAAGGACGAGTAGTCGCCCCGTGCCGGACCGTTCTCGTCGGCGGGCTTGTATGCGCCCTGGCCGCCGATCTCACCCTCGGCCTTGTTCATGGTCAGGAAGTACAGACCCGTGACCATGTCCAGACGCGGCATCGCCAGCGGCTTACCGGAGGCCGGGGACAGGATGTTGTTCGAGGCGAGCATGAGCACGCGTGCCTCGGCCTGCGCCTCAGCTGACAGCGGCAGGTGGACCGCCATCTGGTCACCATCGAAGTCGGCGTTGAAGGCCTCACAGGCCAGCGGGTGCAGCTGGATGGCCTTACCCTCGACGAGCTTCGGCTCGAAGGCCTGGATACCGAGACGGTGCAGCGTCGGTGCACGGTTGAGCATCACCGGGTGCTCGGAGATGGCCTCCTCCAGGACGTCCCAGACCTCGGGACGCTGGCGCTCGACCATGCGCTTCGCGGACTTGATGTTCTGCGCGTAGTCGTTCTCCACCAGACGCTTCATGACGAACGGCTTGAACAGCTCGAGAGCCATGAGCTTCGGCAGACCACACTCGTGGAGCTTCAGCTGCGGACCGACGATGATGACGGAACGGCCGGAGTAGTCGACACGCTTACCGAGCAGGTTCTGACGGAAGCGGCCCTGCTTGCCCTTGAGCAGGTCGGACAGCGACTTCAGCGGGCGGTTGCCCGGTCCGGTGACCGGACGGCCGCGACGACCGTTGTCGAACAGTGCGTCGACGGACTCCTGCAGCATGCGCTTCTCGTTGTTCACGATGATCTCGGGCGCACCGAGGTCGATCATGCGCTTGAGGCGGTTGTTGCGGTTGATCACGCGACGGTACAGGTCGTTGAGGTCCGAGGTGGCGAAACGGCCACCGTCGAGCTGGACCATCGGACGCAGCTCCGGCGGGATCACCGGGATGCAGTCCAGGACCATGCCGGCCGGATCGTTGCCGGAACGCTGGAACGCGGCGACGACCTTGAGTCGCTTGAGCGCACGCATCTTGCGCTGGCCCTTGCCCTCGTTGATCGTCGTGTGCAGCTCCTCGGCCTCGGCGTCGAGGTCGAAGTTGCGGATGAGGGTCTGGATGGCCTCCGCGCCCATGCCGCCGGTGAAGTACTCCTCGTAGCGGTCGAGGAGCTCCTCGTAGACGGTCTCGTCGATGATCATCTGCTTCGGAGCCAGCTTGACGAAGGTCTGCCAGATCTCCTCGAGACGGTCGATCTCACGCTCCGCACGCTCACGGATGTGCTGCATCTCCTTGTCAGCGGCGGTCTGCACCTTACGACGGGCGTCAGCCTTGGCACCGGCGGCCTCGAGCTCGGCGAGGTCCTCCTCCAGCTTGGCTGCGCGCTCGGCGATCTCCGACTCGGCGTCAGCCTCGACGTCCTTCTTCTCGAGCAGCATGTCTGCCTCGAGGGTGGTCAGGTCGTTGTGACGTGCCTCGTCGTCGACGGAGGTGATGATGTTCGCGGCGAAGTAGATGATCCGCTCGAGATCCTTCGGGGCGAGGTCCAGCAGGTAGCCCAGGCGGGACGGCACACCCTTGAAGTACCAGATGTGCGTGACCGGGGCGGCCAGCTCGATGTGACCCATACGCTCACGACGGACCTTGGACTTGGTCACCTCGACGCCACAGCGCTCACAGATGATGCCCTTGTATCGGACGCGCTTGTACTTACCGCAGGCGCACTCCCAGTCCCGGGTGGGGCCGAAAATGCGCTCGCAGAAGAGACCGTCCTTCTCCGGCTTGAGGGTGCGGTAGTTGATTGTCTCCGGCTTCTTGACCTCGCCCTTGGACCAGCGACGGATGTCGTCGGCGGTGGCCAGGCCGATGCGGAGCTCTTCGAAGAGGTTTACGTCGAACACGTAACTCCCTTTCCCCTCCCGGCTGGGAGGGATTGAATGGCGAATATCAGGTTAGAGGTTAGGAGGCGTCGACGTCGGAACGCTCGTCGTGGGACAGGTTGATGCCCAGCGAGGATCCGGCGGCGTCGAGCTCGTCGTCATCGGCGCCCGACAGTTCCATCGGGGTACCGTCCGCGGAGAGGACCTCCACGTTGAGGCAGAGGGACTGCAGCTCCTTGAGCAGAACCTTGAAGGACTCCGGGATACCCGGGTCCGGGATGTTCTCGCCCTTGACAATGGCCTCATAGACCTTGACGCGGCCGACAACGTCATCAGACTTGATCGTCAGCAGCTCCTGCAGGGTGTAGGCGGCGCCGTACGCCTGCATCGCCCACACCTCCATCTCACCGAAACGCTGGCCACCGAACTGTGCCTTACCACCGAGCGGCTGCTGGGTGATCATGGAGTACGGGCCGGTGGAGCGGGCGTGGATCTTCTCGTCCACGAGGTGGTGGAGCTTGAGCTGGTACATGTAGCCCACGGACACGGGGTACGGGAAGGGCTCACCGGAGCGACCGTCGATGAGCACGGCCTTGCCGTCCGGGTTGACCATGACCTCTCCGTCACGGTTCGGACGCGAGTTACGCAGGAGACCTGCCAGCTCGTCGTTGGTCGCACCGTCGAAGACCGGGGTGGCGGTCAGAGAGTTGGCGGGGACGTCGTAGAGGTCCTCCGGCAGGGTCTTGATCAGCTCGGCGTTCTCCGGATCGGCCGGGTCGACCTTCCAGCCGGCGGCTGCGAGCCAGCCCAGGTGGATCTCGAGGACCTGGCCGATGTTCATACGACGCGGGACACCGTGGGTGTTGAGGATCATGTCGACCGGGGTTCCGTCCGGCAGGAACGGCATGTCCTCCGGCGGCAGGATCCTGCCCACGACACCCTTGTTGCCGTGACGGCCGGCGAGCTTGTCGCCGTCCTGGATCTTGCGCTTCTGGGCGACGTAGACGCGGATCATCTCGTTGACGCCCGGAGCCAGATCGTCGTCGTCCTCGCGGGCGAAGCGACGGACACCGATGACCTTGCCGTTCTCACCGTGCGGCACCTTCATGGAGGTGTCGCGGACCTCGCGGGCCTTCTCACCGAAGATGGCGCGCAGGAGGCGCTCCTCCGGGGTCAGCTCGGTCTCGCCCTTCGGGGTGACCTTACCGACGAGAATGTCGCCGGCACGGACGTCGGCACCGATGCGGACGATGCCGCGCTCGTCAAGGTCGCGCAGGACGTCCTCGGAGACGTTCGGGATCTCACGGGTGATCTCCTCGGCGCCCAGCTTGGTGTCGCGGGCGTCAATCTCGTGCTCCTCGATGTGGATCGAGGTGAGGATGTCCTGTTCGACGATGCTCTGGTTGAGGATGATCGCATCCTCGTAGTTGTGGCCCTCCCACGGCATGAACGCAACCAGCAGGTTGCGGCCGAGGGACATCTCACCGTTGTGGGTGCCCGGACCGTCGGCGAGGACCTGGCCGGCCTCGACACGGTCGCCGATGTTGACCAGCGGGGTCTGGTTGTAGCAGGTGCCCTGGTTGGTGCGCTCGAACTTGCGCAGCAGGAAGGTGTCGCGGATGCCCTCGTCGTCCATGATCGTGATCAGGTCGGCGGAGACATTCTCGACGACGCCGGCCTTCGGCGCGATGACCATGTCACCGGCGTCGTAGGCGGCGCGCTTCTCCATGCCGGTGCCCACGTAGGGGGCCTCGGCACGGACCAGCGGCACGGCCTGACGCTGCATGTTCGCACCCATGAGGGCACGGTTGGCGTCATCGTGCTCGAGGAACGGAATCATCGCCGTGGCGACGGAGACCATCTGACGTGCGGAGACGTCAATGAAGTCCACGGCCTTGGGCTCACGGACGCCGATGTCGCCGTCCTTGAGGCGGACCTCGACGCGGTTGGTGGTGATGTTGCCCTCGGCGTCACGCTCGGTGGACGCCTGGCCGATGGCGTAGCGGTCCTCCTCGTCAGCGGTGAGGTAGTGGACCTCGTCGGTGATCTTGCCGTCGACGACCTTGAGGTACGGGGTCTCGATGAAACCGAAGGCGTTGACACGTGCGTAGGAGGAGAGAGAACCGATCAGACCGATGTTCGGTCCCTCAGGGGTCTCGATCGGGCACATGCGTCCGTAGTGGGACGGGTGCACGTCACGGACCTCGATGCCGGCGCGCTCACGGGACAGACCACCCGGGCCGAGGGCGGACAGACGACGCTTGTGGGTCAGACCCGACAGCGAGTTGTTCTGGTCCATGAACTGGGACAGCTGGGAGGTGCCGAAGAACTCACGGATGGCGGCCGAGACCGGGCGGACGTTGATCAGCGAGGTCGGGGTGATCGACTCGGCGTCCTGCGTGGTCATGCGCTCACGCACGACACGCTCCATGCGGGACAGACCCACACGGACCTGGTTCTGGATGAGCTCGCCGACGGTACGCAGACGACGGTTGCCGAAGTGGTCGATGTCGTCGGTGTTGACCGGGATGACCTCTCCGGTCGGGGAGGTCATGGTGCGCTCGCCTGTGTGCAGGCGTACCAGGTACTCGAGGGTGGTGGCGATGTCCTCTTCGGTGAGGGTCATCAGACCCTCGTGGTCGCCGCCGAGGCCGAGCTTGCGGTTGACCTTGTAGCGTCCGACCTTGGCCAGGTCGTAGCGCTTCGGGCGGAAGAAGGCGTTGTCGAGCAGGGAACGCGCGAGATCGCGGGTGGGCTGCTCGCCCGGACGCTGCTTGCGGTAGATCTCGAGCAGCGCCTCGTCGACGTTGGCCACACCATCAGACTCGAGGGTGGACATCATGATCTCGGAGAAGCCGAAGCGCTCCTGGATCTGCTCGGTGGTCCAACCCAGAGCCTTGAGCAGGACAGTGACGGGCTGGCGACGCTTACGGTCGATGCGGACACCGACGGTGTCACGCTTGTCCACGTCGAACTCGAGCCAGGCACCACGGGACGGGATGACCTTGACGGAGTGCAGCGGACGCTCGGTGGACTTGTCGATGGTCTGATCGAAGTACACGCCCGGGGAGCGGACCAGCTGGGAGACCACGACACGCTCGGTGCCGTTGACGATGAACGTGCCCTTCTCGGTCATCATCGGGAAGTCGCCGATGAAGACGGTCTGGGACTTGATCTCCTGGGTTTCGTTGTTGATGAACTCCGCCGTCACGTACAGCGGGGCGGAGTAGTTGATGTCCTTGTCCTTGCACTCATCGATGGTGTGCTTGACATCCTCGAATCGTGGGGCGGACAGGGAGAGGGACATGTTCTCGGAGTAGTCCTGGATCGGGCTGAGCTCGTCGAGAATGTCCTCAAGACCACTGGTGACGCGGGCCTCCGGCCCACGCTCCTCCTGCTGGCGGGCGCGCCACTCAGGCGTACCGATCAGCCATGCAAAGGATTCACGCTGCAGGTCAAGGAGACCCGGGACCTCGATGGGCTCTGCGTTCTTGGAGAACGAGTAGCGCTTCGGAGTTCCGGGGATATCGGCCACTGACTTGGTCTGGCGGGAGACTGCCAAGATGGGTCCTTCCAGCACCTCACGCGGACTGTGGCTGTTCTGGCCACCGGATCCGCTGGTAAATTTAGCATTCGGTCTGCTGTGGAATGACCGTCCCCAGGTAGCGCAAAATCACCTTGTCAAGTCGACTTTCGCAAGTCGTTTAAACAAGGTTTCCTGACAGCCCAGAGACGAATTCCAGCGCAACGAAGTAGCCTATATCAAGATCGTCTCTTTGGCAAGCGCGGGTGCTGGTGTGACCTGCCTGGATTCAGGCGGGGACTCTACCACGAGTCACCCCGCGTCACTCAACGGGCATGCGTGTCCCACGCTTATCGACGCCTCCTCCCGAACGCCCCGAAGCCACCCGCCAGACCGATCACGGCGAGGAGGCACCCGACGCCGAATACCACCCACCGGATGGTGTCGGAGGTCCCGGGATCACGGACGGTGGCGGCGGAGGTGAGGAGGACGTTGATCTGCTCCTGCGACATACGGCCCTCGAAGCTCAGGATCTGCTGCCGCTCCTCCCCCTCCGGGGTCGCGTAGTAGTCGTCGATGTCCTCGCGGATCTCCACAACCAGGCCGGAGACACGATCGACGAGCAGGTCCCGGGTGGCGGAGTGGAACCAGTGGAGCTCAGCGAAGTCCTCCCGGGTCAGGACACTGAAGGGTGACTCGTAGAGCATGCTCAGGTCCGTCGGAGCGATCTCCTGCCGGTAGCGGTACACGGCCCGGCCATTCATCTCGAGCTCCTCGACGAACTCGGCCGGCCGGGTCTCCCGCAGCTGGGGGTCGAAGACCTCGTAGGTGGTCTGCTGCGCATCGGATGGGAACTTCAGCCACACCCCGTCGATGTCCACCTCACTCACCGGGCTGGCGAGCTGGTCCGTGAGAGTGGCGGAGGTGGTCACAGCACCGGTGGTGCGGTCCATCCCGAAACTCCACACCTCGGCGGAGATGAGCCTGTCGAGTTCCTCCTGCTGACTACCGCGCATGTAGGTCTCACCGATGCGCAGGGTGGCCGTTTCGGCGTCCGAGGGGTTCTGGATCTCCATGTGCAGCTGATGCGTCACCGGGGCGGTGACCACCCGGCCGTCCGGATCAGTCATGAGTCGGGTGTCCGCGGCGTCGTCGACAAGCGTGTAGGTGGTGGCCTCCAGCCCGAGCGGCAGTCGGGCATCCTCCGGCAGAAAACGGGGCGCGACCAGTCCCGCCACCAGCATGGCCACACCGATGCCGAGCAGGAGGAACGAGAGTAGGCGGGACGTAGACAGCATGACGGAGAGTTTACCCGCCGTCTCCGGGAACAGGACAACCCCGCCGCCTCCAGCGTCTGCACAATGTGCGACGAAAAGCCTACGGACATCGCGATCAGCTCCGCCCGGAATGACACCTCGAACTTGCGCAGCAGCACGGGTACCTTTCGCTTATGGTGCTTTCCGCAAAGTAGAGCCTTGCGGCTGTCTCCCGGTTGGAGCTCCCTCGCAGGACGAGTTCGAGAATATTCCCGCCTTCTTCAGGCAGCTCCACGGTCGCCGTTCTTCAATGTCCGGGGAACCGATGTCTTCCCAGGGAGATCTTCACTAGTTTCGTGACACGGCTCGGAGACAACCCCGTCCCGCTGCTGAGCGCGTCGCGTACAGCGGACACCACATCCCCGGGCCTCTCCGTTTTTGCGACGAAGCCCGCCGTCCCTCTCGCGAGGGTCTCCATCGTTGGATCGTCGAAGTCGAGTCCGGGCATGGAGACAAAACGGCCACGGGCTGAAACCTTGCGGATATTGAGCATGTTAAGGAAATCCATGTTTCAGGACCTTTCCCTCGGGAGCGGAAATGATGTGGTCACCGATCATCCGGTGCCGGTGTCTGAGAACTCAACGTTTCCACCGACACTTCCTACTTTTCCGCGATCGCTTCGAGAGCTCATCCGCTGGAATCTCCCGGCACATCAGCCGATGAGTTGTGGTTTCCCACTCCTGTGTACAGCTGCTCATCGGTTGAGCTGACCGTCAGCGTGACCAGCCTGTCCCTGCGCGAGTGCTCAATGACAGTAGTGATCATCTCCTTCAACGCAGAACGGATTGCGACGAGTTCCGGAACATCCACGGCAATGCCCCCGATCATTACCGAGTAATCCACTTCCTGCCCATGGTCTTCCAGACTCTCTTTCGTGGAACGTAGGTGGGCACCCAATGAGGAAACACTCTGACTGTCGCAGCGGGGATCCTCGCGTTCACGGGGATCAAGCAACGTGCGAATCTGGGAACTGGTGACCCCGGGTCATGTCAGCGATGCTTTCCAGTTCTTTGGTCAACGCCGAATCACTGCTTCCCCGGATAGCCGGACCTTGAAGGAGTACCACCGTTCCGCTGATGTCAGAAGCGACGGAATGTGCAGTGTCTGTTCGAGTTCCTCACGTCCCACTTCCCAGAGCTGTGCTCGCTGCTCCTGCTCCCGGATGACGTTCCGGGCCCACGTGGATTCCGGTCCATCGACTCACCACCGTCCAAACAGCGGCATGCCCGAGGCCCGTGAGCCCTGCCAACCACTGGCACATCGATCCCCAGTTCATATCCTCCGGGCCGGCATTCACGCCGATGTTTTCCCGGGACGGATTCGAGCCCACAGTTGAAGCAGGGGCTTGCAGCTCGCTCTCAGCGAGACCGAAGAAGCCTCATCGCCAGATCCAGCTTCCGGCCACGGCCCGGTGATTCCAGGTCCCAGCCACTGCCGTGAGCGCAGCACGTCCCCCGGGAATCAGCGACGCCCCCGTGCTCCGTCGAAACGGAGAACGCGGGGGCGTCGAGAAGCAGATGACTACTTGAGGGAGACCTTGGCGCCGGCCTCTTCCAGCTTGGCCTTGGCAGCCTCAGCGTCCTCCTTGTTGGCAGCCTCGAGGATTGCCTTCGGAGCGGACTCGACCAGCTCCTTGGCCTCCTTCAGGCCCAGGCCGGAGACGATCTCGCGGACAGCCTTGATCACGCCGATCTTCTTGGCGCCTGCATCCTCGAGGACGACGTCGAACTCGTCCTTCTCCTCGGCAGCGGCAGCGCCGGCGTCGCCAGCGGCACCTGCAGCAGCGACGGCGACCGGAGCAGCAGCGGTGACCTCGAAGACCTCCTCGAACTCCTTCACGAACTCAGAGAGCTCGATCAGGGTCATCTCCTTGAAGGCCTCAATGAGCTCGTCCTTGGTGAGCTTAGCCATGGTGGCTTCCTTTCTTTACGGGCCTGTTCCGACAGACCCGAAGTGTTTTTTTGGGGGGTGTGGTGCGCCGAATGGCGACTTACGCGTCCTTCTTCTCCTGGAGCGCAGCTGCGAGGCGTGCGACCTGGGAAGCGGGGGCGTTGAACAGGCCTGCGGCCTTTGCCAGATTGCCCTTCATGGCACCGGCCAGCTTCGCGAGAGTGGTCTCGCGGTTGTCCAGCTCGGCGATGGCCTTGACCTGGTCGGCAGAGAGAGCGTTGCCGTCCATGTAGCCACCCTTGACGACGAACGCCTTGTTGTCATCGGCGAACTTCTTCATCACCTTGGCGGCGTCGACGGCCTCGCCCTTGATGAAGGCGACGGCGGTCGGGCCGGTCAGGTGCTCGTCAAGACCCTCGATGCCCTGTTCCTGGGCAGCGATCTTGATAAGGGTGTTCTTGGCGACGGAGTACTGGACGTCGAGACCCAGAGAGGTACGCAGCTCAGTGATCTGCGCAACGGTCAGGCCGCGGTACTCGGTGAGGACGACAGAGGATGCCTCCTCGAACTTAGCCTTGAGCTCTGCGAGCTCGGCGGTGTTCTTCGCGTTTGCCATTACTTCGCCTCCTTCCAATTACGTGGTGGTTGATCCGCCGGGGCCTCCCTGGTGCAAGCAACAGAAAAGCCCCGTGCAAGAGCACAGGGCGCATCAACTCCGTGAAAGGAGTGGTGGCTCAGAAGTGTCTCCTGCGTGGGCCGTTCCAGATTCCTGGACACCTTCGATCCTTTCGGATGACCGACGGTCTGCGGTGAAACTTGAGCTCGGATCCCCCAGAAGGGAGCCGTTCAAACTTCGTTGCATGATCTTAGCGGCACCCCTCCACCAACTCCAAATCACGTGTTCAGGCGGCACCGGTGGTCGGCCGACCACCGGTGCCGGGAGGCTACTCCTCGTCGAAATCGCTCAGCGGTCCCCGGACCGCCGCGACGCGCGCCGCGTTGAGCACCGCGAGCACGTCGATGATTTCCTGGGCGATGGCGCCCATCAGCGGAGTGAGCAGACCGAACACCGCCAGGATCATGCCGATGATGCTCAGTGCCATGCCGCCGATGACCGACTGCAGGGCGATACGACGCATGCGGGCACCGATGTGCAGGAGGTCGTCGAGACGCTCCAGCGAGGAGTCCAGGATGACGGCGTCCGCGGCTTCGGAGGTGACGTCGGAGTCCGCCCCCATGGCCACACCGACGGTCGCCACAGCCATCGCCGGCGCGTCATTGATGCCGTCACCGAGGAACATGGTCGGGCCCCGCTTGTTGTACTTCTCGACGATCTCGAGCTTGCCCTCCGGGCTGACACCGGCGTGCACCTCGGAGATGCCCACCTTCTCCGCAAGATAGCGGACCTCGGACTCCCGGTCGCCGGAGATGATCATGAGCTTGTCGACCTCATGGTGTTTCGGCAGGTGGGCGATGAACTCGGCCGCGGAGGAACGCGGTTCATCGCGCAGGCGGATCATGGCGGCGTAGGTGTCGTCGACAAGCACGATCGACTCCATGCCCGACGGCGTGACGGGGATGTGCTCGCGGCTGGGCGGGTCGATGTCATAGGCCGTCTTCCGGTTGGTGATGCGGATGTGCCGTCCACCGACCACGCCGGTCAGGCCCTGACCGGGCTTCTCGGAGACCTCGGTGACATCCGGCAGCGGCAGGTTGCGTTTCTCCGCGCCCTCCCGGATGGCGTCGGCCAGCGGGTGGCGCGAGTAGCGCTCCACCGAGGCGGCGAGGGCGAGCACCTCATCCTCATCGAATCCGGGCCCGGTGTGGATCTGCGTGATCACCGGGCGCCCGTAGGTCAGGGTTCCGGTCTTGTCGAACATCACCGTACGCACCTTGGAGGCGTTCTCGAGCATCCCCGGGTTCTTCACGATGATGCCCCGACGCGCTGCCAGGGAAATCGCACCGATGATGGAGACCGGCACGCCGATGAGCAGCGGACACGGGGTGGCCACGACAACGACCGCCAGGAAGCGCACCGGATCCCCCGATATGATCCAGCCCACCGCGCCGAGGGTGAGCGCGATGACTGTGTACCAGGCCCCCAGCCGGTCAGCCAGGCGTCTGATGCCGGGGCGGTTCTCCTCCGCCTCCCGCAGCACACCCACGATCTGTGCGTAGCGTGAATCCTGGGCCGGCCGGGTGGCCATGATGACCAGCGGGGTGTCCCCGTTGACTGCACCGGACATGACCTCCGAGCCCTTCGACTTGCTCACCACATAGGGCTCACCGGTCAGATAGGACTCATCCATCGTTCCGTGCCCCTCGACCACATCGCCGTCCACCGGGCAGAGCTCGTGTGGCAGCACCGCCACCAGGTCCCCCACCGCAATGTCCTCCACGGCGACCTCCTCCGTGCCGTCGAGGATCGACTGCTTCAGCAGCCGGTGTGCTGTGGTCGGCGCACGCCGGGCCAGGGCGTCGAGGGTGCCGGACGCACGTTTCGACGCCGCCTCCTCCAACGCCTCACCGCCCGAGAGCATGAGCACGATGATCGCGGCGACCAGCCACTCCCCCAGCAGGACCGCGGCGATGATGGCGACCGCCGCCAGGGTGTCGGCGCCACCCCGGGTCTTGACCGCGGATTTGAGCACCTCCCACATCAGTGGCAGGCCACCGAGCACGACGACGGCCACGAGCGGCCAGTCCCTGGCCCATCCGTCCAACCCGAGGCCGAACCACAGGGTGAGGTGGAGAATGATCGCCACGAGGGTGGCGATCGTGATGATGCCGTCCCGGGAGCGGATGAACAGTGTCCAGGGGTTGGGCGCGACAGGAGGGGAAGCGGTGGAGATAGTCATACCACCATTATGGCCCCGAAAAATGGCCCTGACCAGCAAGTACAGGCTACCCTCACTGAAACCACATCCCGCGGGATCCCGAAAAAACAAACCCTGCCGCTCCACGGGGGAGCGACAGGGTCGGTCAGGGGGCGGTGCCGGAGATCTAGGCCTCGCCGCCGTAGTTCTTCTGAACGCCGGAGTCGACCGGGACACCCGGGCCGTTGGTGGAGGACAGGGTGATCTTCTTCAGGTAGATGCCCTTGGAGGAGGCCGGCTTGATGCGGAGCAGCTCGTCGAGCAGTGCGCCGTAATTCTCAGCCAGTGCCTTCTCGTCGAAGGATGCCTTGCCGATGGCGGCGTGCAGGTTGGACGCCTTGTCCACGCGGAAGGAGATCTTGCCGCCCTTGACGTCGGCGACAGCCTTGGCGACGTCGGTGGTGACGGTGCCGGTCTTCGGGTTCGGCATCAGACCACGCGGGCCCAGGACGCGGGCGACACGGCCGACCTTGGCCATCTGATCCGGGGTGGCGATGGCGACATCGAAGTCAATGGTGCCGGAGGTGATCTGCTCGATCAGCTCGTCGGTGCCCACGACATCAGCGCCGGCCTCCTGAGCCTCGGTGGCCTTCTCACCGGCGGCGAAGACTGCGACGCGGACGGTCTTACCGGTGCCGTGCGGCAGGGAGACGGTGCCGCGGACCAGCTGGTCGGCCTTACGCGGGTCAACGCCCAGACGGATCGCGACGTCGACGGTGGAGTCGAAGTTCTTGGAGGAGGTCTCCTTGATGATCTTCGCGGCCTCCAGCGGGGAGTAGACGCGATCCTTGTCGATCAACTCAGCTGCGGCCTTGTACGCCTTGGAGTTCTTGCTCATTGTGACAATTCCTTGTGTGGATTGGTGTGGTCAGCGGGCCGAAGCGGGCCCTGCCACGTGATGTTCAGGGAAGAGGGGGAATTAACCCTGGACCTCGATGCCCATGGAGCGGGCGGTACCGGCGATGATCTTGGCGGCGGCCTCGATGTCGCGGGCGTTGAGGTCCTTCTGCTTGGTCTCGGCGATCTCCTTGACCTGGGCCATGGTGACCTTGCCCACCTTCTGGGTGTGCGGCACGCCGGAGCCCTTCTGCAGACCAGCAGCCTTGAGCAGCAGCTTGGCTGCCGGCGGGGTCTTCAGGATGAAGTCGAAGCTGCGGTCCTCGTAGACGGTGATCTCAACCGGGATCACGTTGCCACGCTGGGATTCGGTGGCGGCGTTGTAGGCCTTGCAGAACTCCATGATGTTGACACCATGGGCACCGAGGGCCGGGCCGACCGGGGGAGCCGGGTTAGCGGCGCCTGCCTCGATCTGCAGCTTGATCAGGCCGGTGACCTTCTTCTTCTTCTTGGGAGCCATCGAATTACCTCGTTCCTGGATACCGGCGAGCCGTCACGATGATGACGGCTCCCGTCCGGATGCCGGGCCCCACTGCCAGCGTCTACCGCTGGGTCTCTGCGTATCCCGGCCACCGGGGATGAATGTTTCGGGTTCACGCATGCGTACACGCGCGATGTTCAAGCCTACGGCACCGGATGCCGCAACCAAAATCCCCCACTCCCCTCGGGAGACGAGGGAAACGGGGGAAACGGGGGAACACCGGCAGGTGACCTAGTTGATCTTCTCGATCTGATCCGCGGTCAGCTCCACCGGAGTCTCACGACCGAAGATGGACACCAGGGCCTGGATCTTGCCGGTCGCCGGGTCGATCTCGGAGATCGTCGCGGACACGGATGCCAGTGCACCGGTGAGGATGGTGACGGCCTCGCCGACCTCGAAGTCGATCGCGACGGTCGGCTTCGCCTGCTCGTCCGGCATCGCGACGACCTTCTCACCGTCGGCGGTGACCGCGGCGGCCTCGCCCTCGACGGAGGCCTCCTTCGGCATGAGGAACTTCGCGACGTCGCGGTGCTTGACCACCGTGGCGTTGCCCTCGTTGCCAACGAAGCTGGTGACACCCGGGGTGTCACGCACGACGGACCAGGCCTTGTCGTTCATCTCCATACGGACGAGGACGTAACCCGGCAGCAGCTTGCGCTTCACGAGCTTGCGCTTGCCGTCCTTGATCTCGATGACCTGCTCGATCGGCACGACCACGTCGTAGATGTACTCCTCGACCTCCAGGGTCTGGGCGCGCATGTCGAGGTTGGTCTTCACCTTGTTCTCGTAGCCCGAGTAGCACTGGATGATGTACCAGTCGCCCGGGAGCTTCTTCAGCTCGGAGACGTAGCGACGCAGCCGGCGACGGTACTCCGCCTCCGCGTCCTCCTCGGTCGTGTCGCCGAGAGCAGCGGCGGCAGCGGCCACCTCGTCCGGCTCCTCCACACCCTCCGCAGCAGGCTCAACCTCGTCCGCCTCGGTGGTGGGGGCGACGGCCGGCTCGGCGGCGATGGTTTCGTCGGCGTTGGAGGGGTCGTCGCCGAGGAGTCGCTCGGCATCGCTGATGTCGGAGTTCTCGGTGTCGAACTCGTTGTTGGTGGTGTTCTCGTCGGTCATGGTGTGCTCCAGACGTGTCTTCTTGCGTGGCGGGCCTTTCGCGCCATTCTAGCGGCCGCGGCCCAATGAATAATCCCGCCGACCTCGACGGGTTCGGCGGGATGAAAACTGATGGTGACGACTTTACCTAAGGGGTGAGGATCTTCTCAACTCCGAGGCCGGCCAGGAAGTCCACGCCGGACACCAGCGCGGTCACCACGATGAGGAAGGCGAACACGACGAGCGTGTAGACGACCATCTGGCGCGCGGTCGGCCAGATGACCTTACGCATCTCCGAGACAACCTCCGGAATGAAGGAACCGACGCCACCGCCGGGCTTCTCCCCCTCCGCGTCAGCCTTCACACCACGCTTCGCCTCATAGGAAGCGCTCGAGGTCGTGCCGACGCCGGCAAGCTGACGCTTACCCGTGGGACGGGCAGCACCGGGCTGGTTGGGCTGTCGATCGGTCACAGCACTCCTCGCAAAAATTTCTCTCGTGTCCAGGACTCAGACGATCGTACCAGAGCCTCAGTCCTGAAAGCAGAACAGACCGGTCCCGAGGAACATTCCTCATGACCGGCCTGTATTGGCAGGGGCGACAGGACTCGAACCTGCAACCTACGGTTTTGGAGACCGTTGCTCTACCAATTGAACTACGCCCCTTGGTGCGCTGATCAAACAGCACGGTTCACCCTACCAGAAGGACAATCTCTTCCGAAATACGCCCTCCGGAGGCTAACCGGTAGCGATGGCGGGAATTGAACCCGCGACACAGCGATTATGAGTCGCTTGCTCTACCACTGAGCTACACCGCCAGGTGGCTGTTTCACACTTCCCCAGCCACCGACGGTTAACTCGCGACCGAGGGAGAAAAGAAACAGAGCCCCCTATCAGAATCGAACTGATGACCTTTTCCTTACCATGGAAACGCTCTGCCGACTGAGCTAAGGGGGCGCAGCCTCTTGAAGTTGTGGCCTCGATTTCTCTTGGCCGCTCCGTTGAAGCCTTGTAAAGATTAACCCGATACAACATAATAACACAAATCGCCAGGTCAATGCATGTTTTTCAAGGCTCCACAAAGCGCCGTGAACGCCCTGTGAATCACGTTTAAAGTGGCTTGTGGGATGCATGCTTGAGACGTCCCCGTACAGGCCGTGGGGGAAGCGTTCCTCCTTGCCCCGGATACCTCCGCACGCTCGAAAGGGCACATTCGGGGGAGGGACCCCGGGAGGCCACCCCGGCACATCACGCAAGTTCGAGAGCACTGCAGCTCCCGAACATGTGCTTCCGAACCTGCCGCTCCGCCCCGGCCGGCCCAACCACAGCCCCACCCCACCTCGACCCCGAAAATGCAGAGAACCCACCCGGACATTACTGTCCGGATGGGTTCTCATCCGTGTGCCAGATAGAAGATTCGAACTTCTGTAGGCGTGAGCCGGCGGATTTACAGTCCGCTCCCTTTGGCCGCTCGGGCAATCTGGCAAACTTCAGCACCGCTTGCGTGGTGCGTTACACACTCTACTACGACACCAGACGCAAAGAGCAAATCAGCTGCTCAGGATACCTAAATGCACCTAGCCGACACGGCGGACCGTGTAGCCGGCCACCAGCCGCAGCGCATCGGTGGCCGCGCACTCCGGCAAGCGGGCGATCTGGGACTCCGCCTCGGCGAGGTAGCTGTGGACATCGTCAAGCGCACGTTGACGCCCCTGGGAGCGTCCCAGGAGCTCCAGAGCCTTCTCCACGTCCACGTCCTCGGACAAAGGGCCGGTGAGCAGTGCACGGAGCTCGTCGCCGACCTCGCCCTCCTCCCGGAGTGCGTAGAGCACCGGGAGGGTGAACACGCCTTCCCGGAGGTCGGTGCCGGGGGTCTTACCGGACTGTTCGTGGTCGGAGAAGATGTCGATGATGTCGTCGACGATCTGGAAGATCATGCCCACCGCCAGGCCGATACGGTGGAGGGCATCACGGTGTTCCTCGCTGGCGCCGGCGTGGTAGGCACCGAGGTAGCCGGCAGAGGCGATGAGGACGCCGGTCTTCTCGCGGATGACGTCCATGTAGTGCTCGACGGGGTCCCTCCCCTCGGCACCGACGGTCTCGCGCATCTGGCCGGTGACCAGGTCCTGGAAGGTCTGCGCGAAGTGGCCGACGGTGTGCGTGTCCAGCTCACTCATGAGGCGGGAGGCGTGGGCGAAGAGGATGTCGCCGGCGAGGATGGCGACAGAATTGTCCCAGCGAGCATTCGCGGAGGTGACGCCCCGGCGCAGCTCGGCCTCGTCCATGACGTCGTCGTGGTACAGGGTGGCCAGGTGCACGGTCTCCAGGACCGCGGCCGCCTTGACCACGTCCCGGGAGCCGGCCTGGGGGCCGTACTGGGAGGCCAGCAACGTCATCATCGGGCGGAAACGCTTGCCGCCGGCGGTGAGCAGGTGGGTCACTTTGTCGGCGAGAAAGTCCTCGCCCTTCGCCAGTTCCTCGCGCAGCATGACCTCCACCTCGGTCATTCCGGTCGCGATGCGCTCATTGAGCTCGGCGTCTCCCAGGTCCACGTGCCCCGCCGGGCTGGGCTGGTAGGTAGTGCCGTGGGTCATGTCGGAATGTCCTTGCAACGGTGATGAGGGTCAGGTTGATCGGGTTCAACCGTAGTCCAAAGTTGCCGCCCTCCGTAGTCAGGGTGCCACAATGGTGCGCATGAGTGTGGTCAGTGACGTGGATGTCCTTGTTGTCGGCGCGGGTCCCGCAGGTGCGGCTGCTGCGATCCATGCGGCAGATGCGGGCCTCGATGTCCTTCTCGTCGACGCTGCGACCTTCCCCCGCGACAAGACCTGCGGTGACGGACTCACCCCGCGGGCCATCCATCAACTCGGCCGCCTGGGGCTGGCCGACGAGGTGACCCGCAACTACCACAACAAGGGCCTCAAGCTGCGCGGATTCGGTGGTTCCGTCACCGCGCCGTGGCCTGACGGGCACTACGGGACCATCGGTTCGGCGATGCCGCGCACCCAGTTCGACCACCTGATCGTGCGTACCGCCGTGGAGCGCGGCGCGACGCTGTGGGAGGACGCCACCGCCACCGCGGTGACGCATGAGGGACAGCGGATCGGGGAGGTGACGGTACGTCACGGGGGTGTCGAGAAGCGGGTGCAGGCACGGTGGGTCCTGGTGGCTGACGGCGTGCGGTCGACGTTCGGCAAGCTGCTGGGGCGCAAGTGGCACCGGGGCGAAGTCTACGGAATCGCCGCCCGTTCCTACTGCACCTCTCCCCTGTCGACGGAGCCGTGGATCCACTCCGACGTCGAGCTTCTCGACGCCGACGGCATCGTCCAGCCCGGCTACGGCTGGATCTTCCCACTCGGCGACGGTCGCGTGAACCTCGGTGCCGGCGCCCTGTCGACGGACACCCGTCCCGCGAAGGTCAACACGAAGAAGCTGCTCTCCCACTACGCCGCCCAGCAGCGCGCGGAGTGGCAGTTGGGCCCCGAGCAGGACGTCACCTCGGCGTTGTTGCCGATGGGTGGTGCCGTCTCCAACGTCGCAGGCCAGAACTGGATGCTCATCGGTGACTCCGCGGCCCTGGTCAACCCCCTCAACGGCGAGGGCATCGACTACGGCCTGGAGTCCGCCGAGATGGCCGTCGGCCTGCTTCTCGACGCCGGCCGCCGCGACCTCACCCTCGTGTGGCCGCACCTGCTGCGCGAGACCTACGGCGAGGCCTTCCTCCTGGCCCGCACGGCCGCGCGGCTGCTCACGTACCCGAAGTTCCTGCCGCTCGTCGGCCCGCTGGGGCTGCGTGGACCGGTGGGGGCGGTGATCATGCCGGCGGCGGCGCGCCTCATGGGCAACCTCATCACCGACGAGGACCGCGACCTCATCGCACGTGCCTGGCGCCTGTCCGGAGCGGCCGTGTCGCGGGTGCGGCGCGACACGCCGCTGTGGTCTACAACGGCTTGACTGCCGAGTGCAGCGCCACGATTCCGAAGCTGAGATTCTGCCAGCCGGCGTTCTCCCAGCCGTTGGCGTTGATCACACGGGCCAGGCCCTCCTGGTCCGGCCACGCACGGATGGAGTCCGCGAGATACTCGTAGGCCTCCGGGTTGCTGGACACCACGCGGGCCACCTTGGGCAGCAGTCGCATGAGGTACTCCTTGTACAACGTGCCGAACACCGGCACCACCGGGGTGGAGAACTCGGCGATCGTCAGACGGCCGCCCGGCCGGGTCACACGCGCCATCTCCCGGAGGCCGGCCTCATGATCATGGATGTTGCGGAGACCGTAGGAGATGGTCACCGCGTCGAAGGTGTTGTCGGCGAAGGGCAACTGCATGCCGTCGCCACAGATCTTCGGCACATCGCGGTCGCGCCCGGCGGCGAGCATGCCCTGGGAGAAGTCGCAGGCCACGCACCAGGCACCGGACCTGGCCAGCTCCACGGTCGACACGGCCGTGCCGGCGGCGAGGTCGAGGACCCTGTCCCCCGGCTGCAGGTTGAGCCGCTCACGGGTGCGCCGACGCCACCGGGCGTCCTGCCCGAAGGACAGGACAGTGTTGGTCAGGTCGTATTTCTCACCGACGGCGTCGAACATCGACGCCACGTCGAAGGGTTTCTTGTCCAGGTCTGCCTTAGCCACGCCTCGAGTCTAGGTGAGTCCGCCTCAGGCGACGCGCGCACCCAGTGCCCGGGCGGCCCACAGCGGCAGCTCGGGACGCGGGCCGAAGAAAGTCAGCGGGACGCGGCGGGTCTCGTCGATGACTTCCCGGTAATAGCCGAGGAGCTGCTCGCAGAGAGCCTCCCAGGTCTTGTTCGCCACCGAGGTACGGGCATTGTGCCGCAGTGCGTCGTGCCGCTCGGGGTGGAGGATCCACTCCGCGGCGACGGGAAGGTCGCGGGAGAACGTGTCGACGTCGAGAAGCAGGCCGTTGTAACGCTCCTGGATGAGGTCGACGGGGCCGCCGGCGCGGGGACCGATGGTCGGGACGCCGGAAGCCTGGGCCTCCTGGATGGTCTGACAGAAGGTCTCGAACTCGCCGGCGTGGACGAACAGGTCGAGGGAGGCGTACGCGCGGGCCAGCTCCGCACCGCCGAGGGCGCCGGTGAACACGGCCTTCGGCATGAGTTCCTCGAGCTCCGGGCGGGAGGGGCCGTCACCGACGATGACGAGCTGGATGTCGCGGCGACCGTGCAGTGAGGCGAGGCGGTGCACACCCTTCTCCGCGGCGAGCCGGCCGACGAAGCCGACGATCTTCTTTCTGCCCGAACGGTCCCACTGACGGCGCAGTTCCGGGTCCCGATTCTCCGGGTGGAACCGCACCGCGTCGACGCCCCGCCCCCAGTGGCGCACATTGTTGAGGCCGTGCTCCTCCAGATCGGCGATGGTGAGCGAGGAGGGTGCCAGCGTCATCTGGCAGACGTTGTGGATGTGCCGGGTCCACTCCCAGGCGGCGGCGGCCAGCGGCGCAAGGTGGTACTTGGAGGCGAAGCCGGCGACATCCGTCTGGTACAGCGCCACCGCGGGGATGCGCAGCTGCCGGGCGGCGAAAGCGCCGGCAGCGCCGAGCACGAAGGGGCTGGCCAGATGGATGATGTCCGGGTTGAAGTCCCGCAGCGCCTCGGTGACGGTGGTGTTGGGGACACCGATCGGCAGCGAGTCGATGAGCGGCATGCGCACGGTGGGCACCCGCACGATCTCGAAGCCGAGGTAGTCGGGGATCTCCTCCTGGAAGTCCCGGGCACCCGGGGCCACCACCATCGCCTCATGTCCCTCCCGGCGCAGGTGTTCCAGCACCCGGAGAACCGAGTTGGTCACACCGTTGACGTTGGGGAGGAAGGATTCGGCGACAATGGCAACACGCATGGACGACATGTTCTCCTACCTAGACGACGTCGCCCTGAGATTCAGGTCAACGTCGGACGAACTTCGGGTGAACCGGGTCGCGGCCTGGTGACCCGACCGATTGCCCACCACAATACGGCAGCGATAACCGTCGCCACTAGCGCGACACTGAAGGCCGGGATAACGGACAGTGTCCACTCGCGGCCCTCCACCTTGACCAGCTCCGGGTTCCCCTTCGCGTAGGTCACCCACACGCGCTGCCCCTCCCCGAGACCCGTGGGATAGAGCAGCCCGGTCGGCGGCGAGTGGTAGATGCCCTGCTGCTCATCGCGGAAATCGACGGTGGTGCGCACTCGGCTCACGCCGGTGACGGTGGCCAGCGCCCGACCCGGATCCTCGTTGATGGACCGGTCATTGAGGTAGGGGCCGCCGACCAGTGCCACCGCCCCGAGCAGCGCCGCAGCCCACAACAGCAGCACCAGCTGCCGGCCACGTCGCACGATGCCCGCCCTCACTTCCTGAGCGCCTCGTGCATCGCCCGGCGCGTGGCCCGGGTGGTGCGTGCCTCGATGACGGTGAAGCCGTCGTGGGGCTCGCTGAGGGCGTCGAGAAGTTCGCGCAGCTCCGTGACCTCGCGGTACTGGACGCCGAAGCCCACGCAGAGATCGCTGATCGACGCCCCGTGCGGGGTCCCGAAGACCCGCTCGAAGGAGGCCCGGAGCTCGGGGGCACCGATCTCGAGGGTCTCGAAGATACCGCCACCGTCATCGTTGGCGACCACGATGGTGAGGTTCTCCGGGTGGGCGTCGGCGGGACCGATGAGCAGGCCACCGACGTCGTGGAGGAAGGTGACGTCGCCGATGAGCGCGACGGTGCGCGGAGCACGGGGCTCGTCGGGGTGCGCGGCCTGTGTGGCCAGGGCGATGCCGACCGCCTGGGAGACGGTGCCGTCGATACCGGCGGCCCCCCGCGGCGAATACGTGTCGACGCCGTCGTAGGGTAGACCGACGAAACTGGCGTCACGCACCGGATTCGAGGCACCGAGCACCAGCGTGTCACCTGTGCCGAGCGTGTCGGAGACGGCCGCCGCCGCATGCAGGCCGGTGAAACCGTGGTTCGGGTCGGCGATGACCAGGCGCACGGTGTCGGCCGCCAGGTCAGATGCGGCATCGCAGATCCGGAGCCACTGCTTCGTCGGCTCGCCGCTCGTGCGTACGCGGGTACCACGGCGCGAATCCGGGCGCGGGTCGGTGAAATCGGCGGTGCGGGACAGGGTGATGAGCTCGATGTCCGGGTCATTGATGAGGCTGAGCACCTCACGGTGCAGCGTCGGGTGTCCCACGACGATGACCTGCTCCGGCTTCGTCTCCACCACGTAGTCGTCGGCGCTGATCTGCGGCTGCAGGAAGATCCCCGCCGCCAGGGGGTGCACCGGATGGTAGGGGGCGGGGGCGGTCGGCTCAGCGATGGTGGGCACGTCCTCCAGGCCGTCGACGACCCAGGCCTCGTCGCCGGCGATGACCAGGGTGTCCCGGCTCAGGTCGACGGTGATTTCGCCGTGGTCGTGTGATCGGGGCCCCGGCGCGCGGCCCAGGGTCCGGTTGGCGGGGGTCTCGGGCAGCTGCGCACCGACAAGCGGCGCGTCCAGCTCCACGTTGATGTGCACCTGCAGCTGCGTCGTGAACGCCTCCGCCAGCTCGGGGACGTGGCCCCGCGCGGAAATCTCCGTGGTCGGGGCGTAGCGGCCGAAGATGTCGACCTGGTCGATCGTCTGGCTGGCCCCGGTGTCCTGCATGCGGCGCGGGCGGTCGGCGCTGATCACCGCGAGCGGGACGTGGGAGTAGTACGCCTCCACCATCGCGGGCAGGCAGTTGGCCACGGCGGTGCCGGACGTCATGACGACGGCCACGTGGCGCTTCTGCACCCGGGCGATGCCGAGGGCGAGGAAGGCTGCGGAGCGTTCATCGTGACGCACGTGCACCCTGAGGTCCTGCCGCGCGAGCAACGCCAGACTCAGCGGCGAGTTCCGCGACCCGGGGCACACCACCACATCGCTGACGTGGCGGGAGAGCTGCTCGACGACGACCTGCGCCAGCTCCATGGAGTCCGGCTGTGCGTTCTGGTTGACCTGGTTGACCATGTGCCTGAGTCTACTGAGCGGACTCCACGGGCCCAGCTGCGGTGACTGCACGGCGACTACCGCGAGCCGAACAGGTCGTTGAGCCATCCCTCGACGTCGATCTCCGGCAGGTCCGACGGCAGTTCTGTGGGCAGTTCTGTGGGCAGCTGGGTCGGCAGTTCCGTCGGGAGGGAGGGCAACGCGGTGGTCGTCTCTGTCACGGTCACCGACGTCGTCTGTGTCACCGTCACCGGCGGCACCGGCTCCGCGAGCTCCGCCGCGGCGTTGCGCCACAGGAAGAGGAACAGGCCCGCCGCGAGCAGCGCCAACCCGAAGAGAACGCCCAGTACCATCGGCAGGGCACCACCGCTTCCCGATGGCCTAGTATCCGGCTCCGGAGCCATGTACTGCTGGTAGTCGGACTGCTGGTACTGCTGCTGCTCCTGCGCGGACGGAAAGTACTGACGGGGAGGCTCCCCGCCGTCTCCGGTGGGACCGAGGTAGCGGGTGTCATCGTTCATGAGGCTCAAACTACACGTAGGGGAAGGCTTCACGGACTCTCGCGAACCACCAGTCACGACGATCCGCAGGCGCCTCCAGGGAGGCGAGGCGGGCGGGGTCCGGGGCCACCGATTCCACGGACATGTGGCCGTCGACGATCTCGCGGGGCGCGGCGACGTCCTCGACGAACAGTGAACCGGTGGCCAGGCCCGCGGCAGCGGGCGGGACGTCGAGGCCGTCGTCATCCTCGAGGACCGGTAGGGCCGCCACCGCAGCCAGCCCCGCATTCATGCCGACGGCCGTGTCCAGCGCCGAGGCCACCGTGACGTCCATGTGCCGGGCACGCAGGTGATCGGTGAGGTCCAGCACCTGCTGCACGCCGCCCAACGGGGCGACCTTGACCACGGCCACGTCCGCCGCCCGCAGCTCGGCCACCCGGTAGGGGTCCTCCTCCCGGCGGATGGACTCGTCGGCCGCGACGCGGACGAACATCCCGGCGCGCACGAGCTCGCCGCGCAGCTGCGCCAGCTCCTCCACCGAATGACAGGGCTGCTCCATGTAGTCGAGTGGGCCGAGGATCCGGGCAGCTTCGAGGGCCTCGGGGACGGTCCAGCCACGGTTGGCGTCGACACGCACCACCGCCTGCGGCAGCACCGCGCGCACCGCCTGCACACGCGCGACGTCATCGGCGAGCGTCTGCCCCTTCTCAGCGACCTTCACCTTGACCACCCGGCACCCCGGATAACGGGCCAGCACCGACTCGACCTCCCCGGGATGCACCGCCGGGACGGTGGCGTTGACCTCGACGACGGAGCGTCGGTAAGCAGGGAAACCCGTGAACGCCGCCTCCAGGCCCGCGCGCAACCATGCGGCGGACTCGCGCGCACCGTACTCGAGGAAGGGTGCGAACTCTCCCCATCCGGCGGGACCGTCGATGAGCAGCGCCTCGCGCGTGTCGACGCCGCGGAACCGCACCGCCATCGGCAGCGAGACGACATGGGAACGGTCCAGGATCTCATCGATGTGCATGGACTCCACAGTAGGCGTTCACCTCACGCACATCATGGCGCGGGAGCCGATTCTCCTGGACAATGGTGCCCATGACAGACACCAAGAAGATCCTGAGCGCCGACGAGATCGCCGACGCAGACCTGACCGGATGGAGGAACCGGGGCGAGTACATCGAGGCCTCCTTCGACACGGGTGACTTCGCCACCGGCCTGCGCCTTGTCAACCTCATCGGCGGTTCCGCCGAGGAGGCCAACCACCACCCCGACATCACCATCTCCTACGGGCAGGTCGACGTCGCACTGTCCTCCCACGACGTCGGTGGCCTGACCATCCGGGATGTGGACCTCGCCCGGGTGATCAACAATCACGTACAGGAGCTCAACCTAAGCTGAAGGGCATGACCCACAGCTACAGCACAGACAATCCCTTCGACGCCTCCCAGTGGGCGGCGGTGGAGGGCTTCGAGGACCTCACCGACATCACCTACCACCGCCACGTGGGAACGGGGCGCCGGGACGGCATCGTCCGCATCGCCTTCGACCGCCCCGAGGTGCGCAACGCCTTCCGCCCGCACACCGTCGACGAGCTCTACCGCACGCTCGACCACGCGCGCCGGACCCCGGATGTCGGTGTCATCCTCCTCACCGGCAACGGCCCCTCCGAGAAGGACGGCGGCTGGGCGTTCTGCTCCGGCGGCGACCAGCGCATCCGCGGCCGCTCCGGCTACCAGTACGCCCGTGAGCACGACTCCGACGACGCCGCGGCCGACGTCTCCACCGTCGACGAGGCCCGCACCAGGGCCGAGGGCGGCCGCCTCCACATCCTGGAGGTGCAGCGCCTCATCCGAACCATGCCGAAGGTCGTCATCGCCGTGGTCAACGGCTGGGCCGCCGGCGGCGGACACTCCCTGCACGTCATCTGCGACATGACCATCGCCTCCCGCCAGGAGGCCCGCTTCAAGCAGACCGATGCCGATGTCGGCTCCTTCGACGCCGGTTACGGCTCCGCCTACCTGGCCAAGCAGGTCGGCCAGAAGTTCGCCCGCGAGATCTTCTTCCTCGGCCGCGCCTACTCCGCCGAGGACATGCAGCGCATGGGTGCCGTCAACATCGTCGCCGACCACGGCGAGCTGGAGGCGGAGGCCATCCAGGTCGCCCGCGAGATCAACGGCAAGTCCCCCACCGCGCAGCGCATGCTCAAGTTCGCGTTCAACCTGCTTGACGACGGCCTCATGGGCCAGCAGGTCTTCGCCGGCCTTCTACTACTGATGGTCCCCGGGTGTCGGCTCTTCCGGCAGGCGGCGGCAGCGCCCGTCGGCGAGCCGGCCCTCAGGCCACGGGCCCGGCCGGGACGGGGGATCCAGGGCACGACCGGTCGCCTCGACGTCATCAAGGAAGGCGAGGGTCTGCAGTGACAGCAGTTCCCTGCCATGGTTGTTGTGATCCTCCGACCAGGTGGCCTGTCTTCCCACGCTAGTATCAACGCACGTGACCCGCCTCCTGGAACCCCTCGTCGTCGACCCGCGTGACCCCGTCGCCATCCTGCCGGTTCTGGAGGAGGCGATCTCCGGGCAGCGCACCCTGCTTCCGGTCCCCGCAGATGACATCGCCCGCGCCACCCTGCTCAAGAATTCCCAGCGCGCCGGGCAGGCCATCTCCCCGGACATCGCCCTGGTCGTGGCCACCTCCGGGTCCACCGGCACCCCGAAGGGTGCCCAGCTCACCCCGACGAACCTGGTCTCCAGCGCGGACGCCACCCACCGGTACCTCGGTGGTGAGGGCCAGTGGCTGCTGGCCATGCCCGCCCACCACATCGCCGGCCTGCAGGTTCTCATCCGTTCGCTCATCGCGGGTGTCGATCCCCTGGCGCTGGATCTGAGTACCGGTTTCCACACCGCTGACTTCGCCGCCGCCGCCGAGGATCTGTACGACACCGACGACCGCTGCTACACCTCGCTCACCCCGATGCAGCTGGCCAAGCTCATGGACACGCTGCAGGGCATCGAGGCTCTCCGGCTCTTCGACGCGGTCCTCGTCGGCGGCGCCGCCCTGAACCCGCAGCTCGCGCAGGCGGCGCAGGACATGCAGATCACGGTGGTGACCACCTACGGATCCTCCGAGACCGCCGGCGGCTGCGTCTACGACGGTCGCCCGTTGCCCGGCACGCGCGTGCGCGTCGACCGGGGCCGTATCCATCTCGGTGGCCCGATGATCGCGCAGGGCTACCGCAACGCCCCCGCCCACGAGGACTTCGCCGAGCCGGGCTGGTTCGCCACCTCGGATGCGGGTCTCATCGAGGACGGTCAGCTCCGGGTCATGGGCCGCCTCGACGCGATCATCGACTCCGGTGGCCTCAAGCTCCAGCCGGAGGTCCTCGAGCAGGCTCTCCTCGCCGTCCCCGGGGTCACAGGCGCGTGTGTGGTCGGTATCCCTGACCCACGGCTGGGCCAGAAGATCGTCGCCGCCTACACCGGTCCCGTCACCCCGGGGGAGGTCATCGAGGGCCTCGACCATCTCCCCCGCTGGCAGCTGCCCAAGGATCTCAGGCGACTGGTGGAGCTGCCGCTCACGGGGCCGGGGAAGGTGGACCGGCGGGGCGTCGAGAAGCTCTTCTAGTTATGTCATTCGACTTCCACCCCTACGCACATCTCCGCCGTGATCGGTCAGGGCGTGAATGCGCGTAGGGGGTGGAGGAGCTGTGACTAATCCTCGACTAATCCTCCGAGCGACTCGCCGCGACCAGCTTCGCCACATCGGCGGGCGTGTAAACGCGGTTGATCTGCTCGTCGTTGCCGCCCATGAGCGTGTTGCCGATGACCAGCGCGCCCGACTGCGTCGACGGCACCACCGCGAAGCTCCTCGGGTGAGAGTAGACCTGTCGGACCCGGTGTCCGGAGCGTAGGGCGCAGGCGTGGAGCCAGACGTCGTCGGCACGCGGGGTCAGTTCCTGGAACACATCCCCCTGCTCCACCACGTAGGAGATGAAGCTCGCCGGGTAGAGCACTCCGGACACACCGGTGGCGAAGTGCAGGTAGCTCGCGCGGCAGGTGTCGGCGGCGGTCCACTTGACGTAGGGCATGAGCTCGTCGTCGCGTAACTCGATGCGGTGCGCGCGGTAGGCGATGACGACGTCGCTGCGCAGGTCGCCGATGAACAGCAGCCGCTCGAGGAACCACTCGGGGTAGATCATGTCGTCGTCGATGGTGACCACGCGGGTGCCGGTGCCGGCGACCTCCCGGAACTGCCCCCAGTATTTGGTGTGCGGGCCGTAGAGTCCGTCGGAGCAGCGCACCTGGAGACCGCGGCCGACGAGGCGGCGCAGGGAACGCGGCCACTCGGACTCGTAGTCCCTCCTGTCCAGCCACAGCACGACCGGCGCCCGGCTGTGTCCGCGCACGACGGACTCGAGTGTGTAGTGGACGCGGTTGAGCCGGTCGCCGTGCGAGGTCAGCGAGATGACCACGTCACCCTCCTGCGGAAAACGGGTCCGCGAGAAGCGGTTGTTCCACGCGAGCGGGATCATCCGGAACAGGGTGAAGAAGAAGCTGACCGCCTGGCCGAGCACATACGATATCCACATAGCCCGCACCACTTTACTTTCAGGATCTCCGGGTTGCCTGCCGAACTCCCTGCGCCGGGCGCAGGGTAGGGTGTAGCCGACATGAATGCTTATCGACGCTCCCCCGCCCGCGAGATCACCGTCTCTGAGGAGCACGCCGAGCGTCGCCTGGACAAGTTCCTCCGCTCCCGTCTCAAGGGGGTCCCGGCGGGCCTGATCTTCCGCCTACTGCGCAAGGGCGCGGTGCGTGTCGACGGCCGTCGCGCCAGGCCGGACCACCGTCTCGCCGCCGGGCAGGTCATCTCCGTGCCGGCCATGGATCTGCCGCCACCCGACAAGGTCACGGTGCCGACACCGGTGAAGAAGGCGGTCGCGGGGGCGATCGTGCACGAATCCGCTGATCTGCTGGTGCTGAACAAGCCAGCCGACCTGGCGGTTCACGTGGGCACCGGCGTGCAGGCCGGCGTCATCGAGGCACTGCGGGAGCTCCGCCCGGGGGAGGAGCTCGAGCTGGCCCACCGCATCGACCGGGAGACCTCCGGTCTGCTCATGGTGGCGAAGAAGCCGACCATGCTGCGCCACCTGCAGGAGGTCCTGCGGGCCGGTGACGTCGAGCGCCACTATCTCGCACTGGTCCGGGGTTCCTTCCCCGGACAACACCTGCGTATCGACGCCCCCCTGCTGACCACCGACTCCGGCGTCACCGTCCACCCCGACGGCCAGGACGCCCTCACCCTTGTGCAGGTGCAGCGTCGCTTCGGCCAGCGCGCCACCCTCATCCGCGCCCAGCTGATCACCGGCCGCAAGCACCAGATCCGTGTCCACACCAGCCACTCGGGGTACCCCATCGCCGGCGATTCCCGCTACGGTGACCCGCGTTTCACCGCCGAGATCGCCCGCCTCGGGGGCCACCGGATGTTCCTGCACGCACACACCCTGCGCATCCCGCTGCCGGACGGCGGACTTCTCGACGTCACCGCCCCCACCTCCCCCGACTGGGACCGCACACTCGACCGCCTGGCGGGCGGGCAGCGGACCCCGGCTCGGCGTCCGCGACGACGATGAAGCACAATGAGGCCCATGTCCGTTGATCTTCACCCCTACCCGGCCACGCCCCGGGACTGGTGGCAGGCCGCGCGCCCGCACACCTGGCCCAACGCCTTCTCCCCCGTCATCGTCGGCTCCGGAGCCGCCGCCTTTGCCGGTGGTTTCTCCTGGTGGCGGGCGCTGCTGGCGCTCGTGGTCGCATGGGCGCTCATCGTCGGCGTGAACTACGCCAACGACTACTCCGACGGAATCCGCGGCACCGATGAGGACCGTACCGGCCCGACACGCCTCACCGGCGGACGGCTGGCCCACCCCGCCCACGTCAAACGGGCGGCTTTCCTCTCCTTCGGGGTCGCCGCGGTGGCCGGCATCGCACTCTCCCTGGCCAGCGCCTGGTGGTTCATCCTGATCGGGGCGCTGGCGATCCTCGGCGCGTGGTTCTACACGGGTGGCAGGAACCCCTACGGTTACCGCGGTCTCGGCGAGGTGGCCGTGTTCATCTTCTTCGGACTCGTCGCCGTGCTGGGCACCGAGTACACGCAGGCTGAGTCGGTCTCCTGGATCGGCCTGGGCGGCGCGGTGGCGATCGGTGCCATCTCGTCGTCGGTCAACCTGGCCAACAACCTGCGCGACATCCCTTCGGACACCGTCTCCGGCAAGGTGACCCTGGCGGTGCGCCTCGGCGACCGTAACACCCGTTACCTCTACACCGCGCTGGCACTGACACCGTTCCTCATCTCCCTGCTCCTGGCCACGCAGCTGATCCCCCTGATGCTCGGCCTCCTCGCCCTGCCGCTGGCCATCCACGGCATCCTCGTCGCCCTGCGCGGCAACACGGGTCCCGCACTCATCCCGCTCATCAAGTCCACGGGTCAGGCCATGCTGATGTGGGCCGTCCTCACCGCAGCGGTGCTCTTCCTCAACGCGCCGGGCCTGTAGATGTCTGGAGTCATCACCGGCTTCGCCATCATCCTGGCGGTCATTTCCATCGGCGTGATCCTCTCACACACCGGGGTAATCAAGGACGACCGCGAACGCCTCGTGCTCAACCGCGTCGCGTTCTACGCCGCGTCCCCCGCACTGCTGTTCTCCTCGGTGGCGAAATCGGACGCCGCCACGTTGTTCACGCCGGTCATCCTCGTCATCTTCTTCGCGACGGTCGCCACCGCCCTCGTCTATGTCCTCGCCTCAGTGCTGTTCTTCCGGCAGGACCTGCCCACCACGACGATGGGCGCAGCCTCCTCCTGCTATTTCAACTCGGTGAACATCGGCCTGCCGGTGAGCATCTACGTCCTCGGCGAGGCCACCTACGTCGTACCGGTCCTGGTCCTGCAGATGGTCGTGTTCACCCCGTTCATTCTCGCGGGGCTGGTCTCCGCGGATACGGATGGCCGCTCCCGGGTGGCCCGCATCTGGGGCCCGGTGCGCACGGCGATCTTCTCCCCCGTGGTCATCGGTTCGGTGCTTGGTCTGGTCGTGGCGCTCGTCGGTCTGCAGATCCCTGACCCGGTCATGCGTCCCGTGGAGATCCTCGGCGGTGCGTCGATCCCCATGATCCTCATCAGCTTCGGTGCGTCACTGCGCAACACCGCCCCACTGACGACCCCGGCGGACCGTCCGGGAACGGTCGTCGCCACCGCCCTCAAACTGGTGGGAATGCCGCTCATCGCGTGGGGCATCGCCCTGGGGATGGGCCTGGAGGGCAACGCTCTCTACGCCTCGGTCATCCTCGCGGCCCTCCCGGCAGCGCAGAACGTCTACAACTTCGCAGCCTCGTACCAGCGCGGCATGATCATCGCGCGCGACACCGTATTCCTCACCACGTTCGGCGCGCTGCCGGTGATGCTGGTGATCGCACTGCTCTTCGGCCGGTAGTTAGCGGGCGTCGAGCTCGCGTTTGACCCACTCCTTACGGGCCTTGCGCTGCGCGTTCCACGCGCCGACGGAACGGTTCGCCTCCACGCGCATCTCCTTGAACACGAGCATGGACAGCGGGAACGCCACGAGCAGCGCCAGCAGGGCTGACATGACGAGCGGCACAGGCGCATCGATGAGCACGGCGAACAGCTGGATCACGATGGTCAACACCACGAACAGCCCGAGGCGGGCGCCGCCGTACTTGAGGAGCGCCATGTTCGCCTGGCGGCGGACAGCCGGGTCAAGCTCCGGGGGCGCGTCGGAATGGTGCTGGGGAGTATCTGGTGCAGTCACACCTGCAGTCTACTGCTGCAATTAGAGTGGGACACATGGGACGTCTGTTACTCGTACTGCTGGTAGTGGTCGCCGTTGTGCTCGTGTGGAAGGCCTTCGGCCCGAAGACGTGGCAACGAAACCAGGTGGCACCGCAACCACGCGAGATCAAGGGGCCGGACGATGACGAGGAGTTCCTGTGGAGGATCGAGAAGGAGCGCTTCAAGGAACGCCGCGCCCGTGAGGCCGCCGAGCATGAGGAAGAGGAACGCCGCAGGCGCGCCGAGGAACGTTACCGTGATCTCGGCACCGACGACGATCCGCCGGTGGAGTGAGACAGACCGCCGGCAGGGATGTCACCGGTGAACCCCGCATTTCGCGGGCGGGGATCAGTCCGGAGAGAAATCGGTGGCCGACTACTCGTCGGCAGCCTCGAAGGTCATGGCCAGCCCCAGGGCGTGGGCCACGGCAGCGACCTTCTCCCAGCGGACCCCCGTACCGCCGTGTTCGATCGTGTGGAGGGTTGACCGGGAGACCCCGGCCCTCTCCGCGATGTCCGCCTGCAACGCTCCGATGTCACGGCGGCGCTGGGCCAGCCGGGCACCGAGGTCGAGCAGCACCGGATCATCTCCGGCAGGCTTGCCGGTCTTCTTCCTGGGCGCTGACGTGCCTGTCACTTGTCCTACTCCTTCTGGTCAGAAGCTGTCCGGATCAAGTCTAGACTGCCTCCGGCTAGTTGAGTCCCGCGTAGGAGTGGAGGCCGGAAACGACCATGTTGATGAAGAAGAGGTTGAAGATCGTCGTCGCCAGCGCGGCGATGTTGATCCACGCGGCCTTCCAGTCCCGCCAGCCGGCGGTGGCACGGGCGTGGAGGTAGGCGGCGTAGAGAATCCAGGAGATCAGCGAGACGGTCTCCTTCGGGTCCCAACCCCAGAAACGCCCCCAGGCGGCCTCCGCCCAGATGGCGCCGAGAACAATACCGAGTCCGAAGACGGGCAGAGTGAGGATGGCGGTCTTGTAGGCCATGCCGTCGAGCTTCTTGGCGCTCGGCAGCGGCTTGGCGATGGCTCCGAAGAAACCGTGCTCCTTGCCCTGCGGCTGCCAGATGCGCAGCAGGTAGAGCAGCGAGGAGATACCGGAGAGCACACCGAGGGAGGCGCCGGAGGAGACGATGGAGACGTGGATCGGCAGCCAGTTGGACTGCAGAGCCGGGACGACCGGGGCGGAGTCGGCGTAGAGCTTGGTGCCGCCGAAGAAGAGGAGCATGAGGATCGGCACCAGGAGCCAGGGCCAGACGATGCGCCACTCCCTGCGCTGGATGACCAGCGCGGCACCGATCATGATGAACGCGGTGGTGACCAGCACGTACTCATAGAGATTGCCGAACGGGAAGCGGTTGGTGGCCAGACCGCGCAGGACGGCGGAGACGGAGTGCACGATGACACCCAGCCACACCATCGCCTGCGTCATGCCGCCGAACTTGTTGGCACCGGCCTCGAGCTTCTCCGCTTCGGAGAGGTCCGGGACGTCATCGAGCACCGTGGAACCGCCGTCACTGACCGCGACCAGCTCCTTCTGCTCGGCGCGAGCCAGGGCCCGGTGGGCGTCGATGACGCCCTGCATGCGCCCGTAGTAGACGAGCGACAGCACAAGGGCCAGCACATAGATGATGAACGCCGACTGGAAGGCGACATCCGAGAAGTTGGAGAGAGTCTGGTTGACGGTCATGTGTGTAGGACACCCTCAGGTAGTCAGGTGGGCCGGTGAGGTACGTCTGAGACGCTACCCCACCGGGCGAAACGAAACCAACCCTTGAGCCATCTATTCCCCAACTTTAGTTGGAGGCGCGGCGTGCGTCCTCGGGGACGAGAAGATCCTCGTCGACCTCGTCCGGGTCAGGCAGACCCAGAAGCTCGCGGTGGATGCGGTCGAACTCCGGGCCCCAGCCCGCACGGTCGGTACGGGCCAGTCCGCCGAGTTCGACGTGGGTTCCGCCGTCCTCACGCGGGGTGAGACGGATCCAGATGCGGCGACGCTTGATCAGCAGGGAGCCGACCAGGGCACCCAGCATGATCACCGTGGTGAGCAGCACCCACGGCTGGAAAGGATCGCGGGAGATCTGAAAGTTGGCGAACTCGCTGGCGCCGTCGAAGCTGACCACGGTGCCGTCATCAAGTGTGACGGAGTCGCCGCGCGTGAGGTTCACGCGCTCAATCTTCTGCAGCTGCCCGGAATGCAGGAGCGCGGTGTCGAGGCTGAAGATCGACTGCGCGCGGCCGGTGTCGAGTCCCGCGTCACCTCGGTAGATGTCAATGGCGACGGCCGGGTCGGTCATCGCCGGGAAACGCGAGGTGAGCAGCTCGTTGTTCTCACCGTCCCACTGCGCCGTCGGGGCGAACAGACCCTGGATGGCGATCTGATTCTCGCGACGGTCAATGAGCTCCGGATACATGCCGGCGGGAGGGTCGAAACGCATGACACCGGAGGACAGGAAATAGGTCAGGTCGTCGGGACGCCACTGCACGGTCTGGGTACGGGACTCCCCGTTGGGCCAGGTGACGGTGAACGTCGGAGCGAAACCATGGCCCTGGAGGTAGACGCGGTCACCCTCGATACGCAGCGGGTGGTTGACCTTCAGCTGGTAGTCAGTCCACTCGGACTTCGGCTTGTGGATGTCGTCACCGACGGCGTAGGAGACGTTCGAGGTGAACATCTCGGCCTGGCCGCTGGGCAGGTAGTCCGCGGAGAAGTCGTGGGCGTCGAAGCAGAAGGTGGTCAGGCCGGTACCGTCAAAGAGCGGGCCGGCACGGAAGGAGTCGAAGTTCGCGGTCGAGGTGTTGCAGAACTCTGTGTTCTGGTCGATCAGCGGGGTCTCGTAGTTGCCGGACTCCGTGACGACGATGACCTGACCCTCGTAATACACCATCCGACCCAGCGCGACGGTGACAATCATCCCGACCAAACCAAGATGGAACAGCAGGTTGGCGAGCTCACGCGCATACCCCCGCTCAGCCGCCAGAGAGAATTTTCCTCCGCGATCCTCGGTGGGCTGATACTCGGCGATGTGCCAGCGCCGGAGCAGTCCCCGCGCCTCGGCGGTGACCTGTTCCACAGACTTGTCGACGTCACCTTCCGCATGCAGGGGCAGACGGGACAGATTCCGCGGCGCGCGGGTGGGCGGGGTCTTCCAGGCGAAGTAGTGGTCCCAGGAGCGCGGCATGATGCAGCCGATCAACGAGATCGTCAGCAGCACCAGGATCGCGAGGAACCAGGTGGACTCGAAGACGTCGTAGAGCTGCAGCCGATCATAGAACTCAGCGAGCCGGCCGTTGTTGGCGATGTACTCGTTGACGTTCTCCTCATTGAGGGAGCGCTGCGGCAGCAGGGCGCCGGGGATGGCGGCGATGGCCAGCAGGAACAGCAGCACCAGGGCGGTGCGCATGCTGGTCAGCCAGTGCCAGGACTTCTTGAGGTACGTGACGACCGTACGCAATGCTCTCTCTTCCTAGATGATGGTGGCGCCGTACTCGACGGTCCACTGACGCACGAAGTTGATGAAGTGTGCCCACGCGCCTGTGAGCAGGGCGATGCCCACGAGGATCATGAGCACACCACCGAAGATCTGCACCTTGCGGGAGTGCCTCCGCAGCCAGCCGATCGTGCGCATCGCCCGGGCGGAACCCAGCGCGATGACCAGGAACGGCAGGCCGAGACCCAGGCAGTAGCTGATGATGAGGGCCACGCCGCGAACAGCGGTCATCCCCTCGGTGCCGGCGGACACGGAGATGATCGCCGCGAGGGTCGGCCCCAGGCACGGAGTCCAGCCGAGGGCGAACACACCGCCGAGCAGCGGGGCGCCGAGCCAGGTGCTCAGACGCTTCGGGGCCATACGCGTGTCGGTCTGCAGTGCCGGGATCATTCCCATGAAGACGATGCCCATGAGAATGGTCACCACACCACCGATCCGCATGAGTGTCTCCGCGTTGAGGGTGAGCATGCTGATCGCCCCGAACACGGTGACCGTGGCCAGCACGAACACCACCGTGAAACCGAGGATGAACATCAGTGCCGCACCCGCGACCGCCCACTGGCGCTTCTTCGTCACGACGGCGCCGTGCTCCGCATCGTGCCGCACCTCACCGCCGACGATGCCCGCCAGGTACGACATGTACCCCGGTACCAGCGGCACCACGCACGGGGAGGCGAAACTGACCAGACCGGCGGCAGCCGCCGCGAGCAGGCCCAGAATCAACGGCCCGGAGGCCGCGGCGTCGGCGAAGAGCTGACCGAGTTCCGTCATGCAGATTCCTCGATGAGGGGCAGGACGACGTCGAGAAGCTCCTGGTCGGTGATCTCCTTGAGGAACACCGCGGCCGGCCGGTGCTCGCGGTCCAGCACGATCGTCGTCGGAATGACCGACGTGGGCACGCCACCGAGAGCGGCGGCTGAGCGGAACGGCGGATCGTAGAGCGACGGGTAGGTCAGGCCGTTGTCGATGACGAAGTCCCGGGCGATCGTCCGGTTGTAGTCGCGGACATTGATGCCCAGCACGGTCGCGCCGAGCGGGGTGATCTCGTCCTGGACCCGCTGCAGGTCATCCGCCTCGGAGCGGCACGGTGCACACCACTGGCCCCAGGCGTTGAGGACGACGACCTCACCCGCGAAGTCGGACAGGGAGATCTCCGTGCCCTCCTCCATGAGGGAGTCACCGGAGAGGTCCGGCAGCGGGGCACGCTCGGACTCGTCGTAGAAGATCGTGGTCTGCCCGCCGGGCGAGTGGAACTGGAAGGTGCCGCCGACCGCGACGGCACTCTTCGCGGCATCCGGGTCCTGCCCGCAGGCGGTCAGCGTCAGCGCAGCCGCACCGAGCACGGCCACGACAGCACGCAGTCGCATGTCAGATGTCCTTCGCCGGGGTGGTGTAGAAGATGTCGGTGATCTGGTCGTCGTCGAAGACGAGCGAGGTCACGGATGCCAGCTCGCACTGACGGCTGGCGTGTGCCAGCGGCACGCCCAGCACGCTGCGCTGCACCATGACGATCGGCAGCTGGTGGCTGATGAGGATCGCCTCGTGTCCCTCCGCCTTCCGGCGGACCTGCTCCACGGCGCCCATCATGCGCTCGGCGATGTCCACGTAGGCCTCGCCCCAGCTCGGCTCGAACGGGTTGAACATGAGCGGCCAGCGCACCGGGTTCCACAGCTGCGAGTTCCAGCCCTTGGTGCGCAGCCCCTCGAAACGGTTGCCGGCCTCGACGATCTCGGGGATCGTCTCGACGTCGAGGAGCAGCGTCTCCGCGAACGGCTCCGCGGTCTCCTGGGCACGCTGCAGCGGGGAGGCCCCGAGGAAGGTGACGTCGTGGTCCTCGAAGGTGCGGGCAACGCGGGCCGCCTGCGAACGGCCCCGGGAGGACAGGTGATAGCCCGGGATGGTGCCGTAGAGGATGCGCTCCGGGTTGTGTACCTCACCGTGACGGATGAGGTGGACGATCGTGTGCGACATGGAGGGTTGTTTTCCTTTACGCGGTGGCGGCGGCTGCGGCCTGGGCGGCCGGGACGAGAGCTTCCTCAATACGGGTGAAATCATCGTCGCTGAGGGCGGTCGACACAAACCAGGTCTCGAAGACACTCGGCGGGGCGTAGACACCGTGGTCGAGCAGTGCGTGGAAGAAGGCCGGGTAACGGAAGGTGTCGGCGGCCTTCATGTCCGCGAAGTTGTGCCCCTCGCCCTCGGCGAAGCGCACGGAGAACATCGTCGCGGCGCGCTGGATGTGGTGTGCCACGCCCTCGCGGGTCAGGGCCTCGGAGATCAGGCCAGCCAGGCGGTCGGCGTGCTGGTTGAGCACCGGGTAGATGTCTTCGGACGCCAGACGCAGGGAGGCCATGCCGGCGGCCATGGCGACGGGGTTACCCGACAGGGTGCCCGCCTGGTAGACGGGGCCGGAGGGGGCGAGGTGCTCCATGAGGTCGGCGCGGCCACCGAAGGCGGCGGCCGGCAGGCCACCGGAGACGACCTTGCCGAAGGTGGTCAGGTCACCCGCCACCCCGTCGATGCCGTACCAGCCGGAGTAGGAGGTGCGGAAGCCGGTCATGACCTCGTCCATGATGAGCAGCGCGCCGTCGGCGTGGGCGAGCTCCTTGAGGGCGGCGTTGAAACCCTCGCGCGGGGCGACGGTGCCCATGTTGCCGGCCGCCGCCTCGGTGATGACGGCGGCGATCTCGCCCGGGTGCTCGGCGAAGGCCTGCTTCACGGCCGCGATGTCGTTGTAGGGAACGACAATGGTGTCGGCCGCGGAGGCACCGGTGACACCCGGGGAGTCCGGCAGCGCGAAGGTGGCCACACCGGAACCGGCGGCGGCCAGCAGCGCATCGACGTGGCCGTGGTAGCAGCCGTCGAACTTGATGATCTTCGAGCGGCCGGTGACACCGCGGGCCAGACGCACAGCGGACATGGTGGCCTCAGTACCGGAGTTGACCAGGCGGACCTCCTCGACGGAGGTGCGGTCGATGATCATCTGGGCGAGCTCGACCTCCGCCGCGGTCGGGGCACCGAAGGACAGGCCATTAGCGGTGGCCCTGACCACGGCGTCGGTGATCTCCGGGTGGGCGTTGCCGTTGATCATCGGGCCCCAGGAGCAGACGAGGTCGACGTACTCGTTGCCGTCGACGTCGATGAGCGTGGAACCGTGGGCGGAATCAATGAAACGGGCCTGGCCACCGACGGAACCGAAGGCGCGGACCGGGGAGTTCACCCCGCCGGGGATGAGGGTGCGGGCACGTTCGTGCAGCTGCGCGGACTTCTGGGTACGTGCGGAGGTCAGGGAGCTCAGAGTCATGGAGACCATCATACGACCGGGGTCAACCGGGGTTAAACTTTCCCCCCGGTCAGTTGACCAACTTCAGTCCGATGATCCCACCGATGATCATGGCCAGGAACAGGGCCTTGAGAAGGGTGAACGGCTCCTGGCCCGTGACGAAGGACCACACGATGGCTATCGACGCCCCGATGCCCACCCACACCGCGTAGGCGGTACCCACGGGCAGTTGCTTGAGCGCGACCGCCAGGCCGCCCATCGAGACGAAGAGCGCGGCAAAGAACACGACGGAGGGCCACAGGCGGGTGAACCCGACGGATTTGTCGAGCGCGACGGCCCACACCGCCTCGAACGCCCCGGAGAGGATGAGAATGATCCAGGACATGGTGACGGACACGGGGGAACCTTCCTGGCCGTCTTGTCGCAGCACCGGGTACGGCTCCCTCGTCCGGGCCCGGAACTCCGGGCTGATTACGGGAACTTATCCTAGCTGGATGACGCGGGCGACGGCGGCGCGTGCGTCGTCGATGACGGAGGGCACTCCCACTCCCCCGGCCCACGCGCCGGTGACCTCCAGACCCGGCACCTGTGCGACGGCCTCCCGGACGGCGGCGACGGTGGCCAGGTGGGTCTCGTCGTAACGCGGGAGCCCACCGAACCAGCGCTGGACGTAGATCTCGGACAGGCCGGCGGCACGGCCGTCGAAGCCGGTGATGGTCTCGAGGTCGTCGAGGGCGGTGTCGACGAGCAGATCCTCCTCGGCGCGCACCAGGGTGTCGTTGCCGAAGCGGCCGAAGCTGGCACGGACCAGCGCCCCGCCGCGTTCGCCGAGGTGCGGCCACTTGCGGGAGGAGAAGGTGAAGGCCTTGGCCTGCACGCCCGGTTCGTCGATGGCCACGAGGACGCCGGAGTTCTCCGGCAGCCCCTCATCCGAGTCGAACTTCATGCCCACGACCACCGAGGACGCCAGCTTCACGGACTTCAACGCCGCGGAGGCCTCCGGGGCCACGTCCCTGAGCAGGGGGGCCGTGGTTGGCGCCGGAGTGGCGACGATGAGCCGGTCGTACGGTTCCCCGGGGCTCACACCGGGGCCCTTGAGATGGAAGCCACGCAGGTCACGGGTGACGGAGGAGACGAAGGCGTCGAGGTGGATGTCCGCCCCGGACTTCTCCGCCAGCGCCTCGTAGACCTGCGCGTAGCCGTGGCGGAAGGTGGCGAACACCGGCGTCGAGGTCGATCCCGGGTCGCGCGGGGTACGGCGGGCCTCACAGATCTGCACCGCGGCGGACAGGGTGACCTGCTCCCCTGCCGCGGCGAGCTCGTCGAGGGCCTCCGCGAGCTGCGGGACCGTCGCCCGGATCCCGAGGTCCTCCGCCGCGGAGGAGTACACGCCCCCCAGGAGGGCCGAGACGATGCGGTCGGCGACCTCGCTGCCGTAACGCTCCGACACCAGCTTTCCGACGTTCGCATCGCCCCCCACCTCCCAGTCGATGGAGGGGGCGGCGGATTCTGCGTCGATACGCGCCGCGGTTTCCGCGGACACGACGTGCTCCACCGGGGCGGAGGACGACGGGATACCCATGACCCCACCGGTCGGCAGGTCCCGCAGCTCCCCACCGGAGTAGAGGAGCGAGCGGAAACCCGAGGGGCTGACCAGATCACCGGCGAGGCCGAGCTCGGTGAAGAAGTCGGTGGCGTCGGAACGCAGTGCCAGGTACGCCTCGGCACCCATGTCGGTGGGGCCCGAGTGGAAGGGCACGGTGAACAGCTTGCCACCGATGCGGTCCTCCGCCTCGAAGACATGGATGACGGCCGTCGGATCCGCCTTATGGATCTCGTAGGCACTGGTCAGACCGGCGAGGCCGGCGCCGATGATGGCGTACCTGGTGGGTTCCACCGTCAGTTCTCCCCGTGAATGATCGCGACGGCCTCGGTGATGTCCTCGGCCCTGGTGGTCGGCAGGACGCCGTGGCCCAGGTTGAAGATGTGTGCCGTTGCGTGACCGGCCTCGATGGCGCGGGCCGCCTCAGCCTTGATGCGGGCGACCTCGGAGGTCACGGCCTCCCGACCGGCGAACAGGATGGCCGGGTCCAGGTTGCCCTGCAGGACCTTCGGGCCGGAGGCCGCGTGGATGCGCTCGGCGGCGACGTCGAGCGGCACACGCCAGTCGACGCCCATGACCTCGGAACCGGCCTCGGACATCGCGCCGAGGATCTCGCCGGTGCCGACACCGAAGTGGATGCGCGGGACCTCACCCTCCACCGCCTTGAGAATCTCGACGGAGTACGGCAGGACGTGCTCACGGTAGTCACGCTCGGTGAGGAAACCGGCCCAGGAGTCGAAGAGCTGCATGGCGTCGACGCCCGCATCGATCTGCTGTCGCAGGAAGGAGATGATGGTCGGGGTCAGGCGCTCCATGAGGGTGTGCCAGGTCTCCGGCTCACCGTGGATCATGGCCTTGGTCTTCTCGTGGTTCTTGCTCGGGCCGCCCTCGACCAGGTAGCTGGCCAGGGTGAAGGGGGCACCGACGAAACCGATGAGGGCCTGGTGGTCCTTGAGCTCATCCAGGATGATGCGGATGCCGTCGGAGATCTCGGTGACCGCGTGGTCCAGGATGGGCAGGGCCTCGATGTCGGCGCGGGTGGTGATGGCCTTGTCCATCACCGGGCCGCGGCCGGCGACGATCTCCACGCCGATACCGGCGGCGCGCAGCGGCACGACGATGTCGGAGAACAGGATCGCGGCGTCGACATCATGGCGGCGGACCGGCTGCATGGTGATCTCCGCGAGGAGCTCCGGCATGAAGCAGGAGTCCAGCATGGAGATCCCCTCACGAGCCTTCCGGTACTCAGGCAACGAACGTCCTGCCTGACGCATGAACCACACCGGGGTGCGGGACGGGGTACGGCCGGCAGCAGCGGCAAGGAGCGGGGCATCGGGAATGGAACGACGAGTCATGTGCACCATTGTGGTCCAAAAGTTGTAGTCGGTGGTAATTGGCCTAAACGACACGCCTGAAAATACGCGCACTGTTCGAGCGTGCCTCGATGAGTAGGGAGGAGCCGAGCATGAGGACGGTTGCGGCCATCGGGTGCAGGACACCCGCCACGGAGGCCACCAGAGCCACCCCGTTGTAGACCCAGGAGAAGAGGATGTTCTGGTCGATGATGCGGCACACCCGGCGCGACTGGGCGATGAGCTCCGGGATTGCGGAGACGTCCTGTCTCAGCACGATGACGTCCACGTCCGGGTGCCCGGAGTGGGCGATCTGGTCGACCTCGTCACTGCTGCCGCCGTCGCCGACGAGGATGCCCACGTCAGACACCCGCAGAGAGGACAGTACCGAGGCATCGCCGACCATGCCCACCGTCGCGCCCTGTGTGTGCACGGCGCGCACGGTCTGCGGTTTCTTCGCCGGAGAGATGCCCGCCAACACCTGGGAGACACCGATGCGGTCCGCGTACCGACGGGCCACCGGGTACGTGTCCCGCGAGAGCATGACCGTCTCGATGCCCTGCTGCTCCAGCTGCTCGACGGCCTCCGGGGCATCATCCTTGACGGTGTCGTGCAGGCTGATGACCCCGCGGTCCCTTCCCTTCCAGCGCACCACCAGCGGGGTCCCTCCGGAGACGACTGCCGCTGCCAGACGTCCATGCAGATCAGACATGGTGCGGGGACGCCACAGTGAGGCCTCTACCTGAGTCATGGTGACGGTGCCGTCGGGGGCAGTCACCGGCACCTCAATGAGGCCGCGGAAGGTACCCGCGCCGTCATTCTCGGCGTGCGCCACCTCGATCCAGTGCGGGATGTCGTCACCGCCCGCCCCGGTGTCACGGGCCTCGCGGGCCGCCTTCACCAGGGCCCGGGAGACCGGGTGACCGGATTCGAGGGCCAGAGCACCGGCGACACGGAGGACGAGCTCCGGGTTCTCCCCGCGGGCGGCGGTGACGGTCTCCACCGCCATGACGTTCTCAGCCAGCGTGCCCACCCGGTTGAAGATGACCGTGTCGACCATCTCCATCCGCCGGATCGTCGCACCGTCCCGGATGAGGATGCCGTGCCGCGCCGCCGCCTCGATGCCGTGGCGGATGGCCAGGGACGGGGACAGCGCCAGGGCGACCGGGGCGACGGAGGCGAGCACCGCCAGGGAGGTGGCGAAGGCTGCATTGAGGTTTCCGGCGATGAGCACCCACAGCAGGAAGTCCAGCGCCGCCAGGCTGAGGGCCGCGGGAATGAGCATGGCCGCGGTCCGGGTCGACAGCAGCGTCGAACGGTGCTGCTTGATGTTGGCCTCCTCCACCCAGCGGTGGATGGCCGCCAGGCGGGTGCGGTGCCCGGTGTGGACGACACGGACCTTGATACGGCCGTCCAGGTTGCGGGAACCGGCATACACGTAGGAGTTGACCTTCACCTGCTCGTTGTCACGGCCGCCCGTGTTGATGAGCCCCCGGTTGATCGTGCAGGAACCACCCACCACGGTGCCGTCGACGGGGATGAGTTCCCCGGGCAGGATGATGATGTCGTCCCCGACGTTGATCTCCTGGAGCGGGATCCGCTCCTCCCTGGTGCGACTGCGGGCCGGGGCACCCGGTCCCCGGGTCTTCGGTGCCACGAGCACCATGTGCTGCGGCCCGGGGCGGCGGGCGTCCATCTCCTCGATCAGGCTGACGCGCGTGCGCATCGTGAGCAGTCGCCCCGCCAGGAGCAGCACCGTCATGCCGCACGCCACGTCGAGGAAGAGCTCGCCGTCGACGATGCGCTGCTGCTGGAAGGCGAACCAGTGCGGTGTCGAGTGCCAGCCCAGATCACCGGCCGAGGTGAACAGCAGCATGACGATCGACCAGATGGCCGCGGCGATGATCGCCACCGAGCTGGCGGCGTCCAGCGCCGTCAACCCCCGGCGCACGCCACCGACCATCGCCCGGTGGAAGGGCCAGGCACCCCAGGTCACCACCGGCAGCGCCAGTCCCAGGGAGAGCCACTGCCAGCCCTCGAACTGGAGCGACGGCAGGTAGGACATGAGCAGGACCGGCACCGCGAGGATGAGGCTGACGACGAAACGGGTCGGGGTGAGCAGATCACGGGCCGTGAACAGCAGGTCCTGCGGCTGAGCGGCCTCCAACCGCTGCCGGTCCTCGTGCTCGAGCAGAAAACCGGAGCGCCGGGCCCGTTCCAGATTGCGTTCCTCATCCTCGAGGTGGCGACGGTACTTCCAGGGCAGGCGGCCGGCACGGACCGTCGGCCGTGTCCGCTCCACCGGATCGGGGCGCATGATCCGCCGACGCAACGAGGAGTCCGTGAGGGTGGCGCGGACGCCGAAACAGGCGATCACCGCTGCCAGATCATCCGGGTCGACGGTGTCGGGGGCGGTGATCCAGACGGTCGCCTTGGGGAACACCACCCGCGCGCGGACACCCGGGATCTCCTCCAACGCCACCTCGATGTCAGCGACATCAGGAGCGTCGGGGAGATCCTCCAGCTCAAAGGCGTAGGAGACCTTCGTGCGGTCATCGTCGACATGCAGCGGCCCGGTGTCGATGTCGATACCGGCAGCACGCGCCGCAGCCCGGGCCTCCTCGAGCGCCGACGTCACCTGATCATTGCGGTCCATGCCGTCAGACTAGTCGGTGCCTCTGCTCATCTGCGCCATGTAGGCGTTGGCGTCCGGCCGGAAGATCATGACGGCCGCCACACCGAGGAGGACACAGATCACGACGGCGACCAACCCACTGACCTGGATCGCGAAGGCCGCGATGTTGAAGAAGATGGAGAGCGCGAACACCCCGGCCAGGACGCGGCGGAAGACCCTGTCACCTGACTTCAACTGCGCCGCGAGAGCCGCGACGGTCAGTCCAGCGATGATGTTGTACACGCCGATGAAGCGCATGTTGCGGTGGAAGGCTGCGATGACCTCCGCACTGGCCTCGGGGCTCGCACCGTGGTTGTTCGCCAGCCCCACCATGCCGGTGACCACCATGAGGATCGCGGCCGCCACGGAGACGTAGTAACCCCACTTCAGCGGGCCGGGCCAGGTGTCGGACCCGGCTGCGGACGGGGTGCGCCGGGGGCCGCGGTTGGGGTCATCCGGGGAGGGGACCATACCGGGGAACATACTGGGCACGTGCGACTCACTTCCTTCGCGGGTCGATCCGTTTGCCGGACGCGTCGATCTCACGGGTCCACTTCAGTGTCTCCTCCCGGAGAGAGAAGATCAGACCCAGGACAGCGGTCACGCCCACCAGGATCTGCACGCTGCCGTCCACCAGATACATCGCCACGGGCACGTCGTTCCCGCCCGGGCGTGCCATGAACAGCATGAGGATACGGAATCCGAAGTAGAAGCCGAACACCAGCAGCATGCGGCGGGCCAGCCCCGCGTAGCGGGAACGCCGGTGGATGAGCACCAGCATGAACGCCAGCAGCCCCATCACGGCTATTCCCAGACCACCGGCCAGCAGCATCGCCGCCACGGCCGTGGCCCGGAGCTCACCGTCAGTGATCTCCGCGCTCTGTTCCGCACTCATCGCCTCTTTCGCGGTGGCGATGAGCACAGACGGGTCCATCAACCCGATGGTGATGTTGAGTATCTGATGGATGATCTCCCCGCCGACCGCCACTGCGAACAGCAGCAGCATGAGACGGATCGTCTCCGGCCTCCCGCCGGTGTCCCTGGTGTCGGTCATCAGCGATTCAGCAGTCGGGCCGCGTCCGTCGCGAAGTAGGTGAGGATCTGGTTCGCACCGGCGCGCTTGATGGAGGTCAGCGACTCCATCATCACGGCCTCCAGGTCGAGCCAGCCGTTGGCGGCGGCGGCCTGCAGCATCGCGTACTCACCGGACACCTGGTACGCGGCGACCGGGACCGGGGACATCTGGGCGACGGCGGCGAGCACATCGAGGTAGGGCATCGCCGGCTTGACCATGATGAAGTCGGCGCCCTCGTCAATGTCGAGCTCCGCCTCCAGCAGCGACTCCCGCAGATTCGCCGGATCCTGCTGGTAGGTACGACGGTCTCCCTCGAGGGAGGAGCCGACGGCCTCGCGGAACGGGCCGTAGAAGGCGGAGGCGTACTTCGCGGAGTAGGCCATGATCGAGACGTCCTCGTGGCCGGCGGCGTCGAGGGCCTCGCGGATGGCCAGGATCTGGCCGTCCATCATGCCGGAGGGGCTGACGATGTGTGCACCGGCATCTGCCTGGGCGACGGCCATCTTCTGGTAGAGGTCCAGAGTGACATCATTGTCGACGACCGCCCTCCCCCACCGGTCCTCACGCACGACACCGCAGTGGCCGTGGTCGGTGAACTCGTCGAGGCAGGTGTCGGCCATGAGCAGCAGGTCATCGCCGAACTCCTCGCGCATGGCGGCCAGCGTGCGGTTGAGCACGCCGTCCTCCCGGCAGGAGGGGGTGCCGTCGGCGTCCTTGTCCTCGTCGAGCGGCACGCCGAACAGGTCGACGCAGCGTACCCCGGCCTCGAGGGCCTCGTGGGCGGCGCGCTTCAGCGAATCCAGGGTGTGCTGGTACACGCCCGGCATCGAGGAGATCGCACGCGGGGCGTCGATGCCGTCGGCGATGAACATCGGCAGGATGAGGTCCGCCGGGCGCAGAGTCGTCTCCGCGACGAGCTCACGCATTGCCGGGTTCGAGCGCAGACGGCGGGGGCGACGGGTGGGAACAGACAGGAACGGGGTGGACTGGTCAGTCACAGCGGGCGCTGGTCCTTCCGGAAGAATGGGACAGTCGGTCTTCCCCGCCATCATAGGCGCTCCCCCGCCACCACCTCCGGGACCTGCCCCGGCGGACACCGCAGGAGCAGAACCCGGCAGGGTCAGCTGTCGCTCGTCCTGCGGCGCGTGCGGCGCTTCTTGCGCGGCGGCGGCAGCTGGCCGGCGGCGCGCAGGCCGGCGACATGGTCCGCGAGGGCGTCAACGAGGTGGGGGACCTCGGCGATCTCCGGGACGACGTCGACGCGCAGCCCCATCTCCTTGGCGGTGGCCTCGGTCATGGGGCCGATGCAGGCGATGATGGTGCGCGGGTGCGGCTTGCCGGCGATGCCGACCAGGTTCTTCACCGTCGAGGACGAGGTGAAGCAGACCGCGTCGAAACCACCGGACTTGATCATCTCGCGGATCTCGGCGGACGGCGGGGCGGCGCGGACGGTGCGGTACGCGACGACATCGTCGACCTCCCAGCCGAGGTCGACGAGGCCGTCGACAAGCACGTCAGTGGCGATGTCCGCCCGCGGCAGCAGGACACGGCCGACCGGGTCCAGATCCTCCACGTACTCCGGGAACACCTTGACGATGCCCGCGGCGTTCTGCTCGGTGACGGCAGGCAGCAGCTCTGGGGTCATACCCAGGTCGCTGATGGCCTTGGCGGTCTTCGTGCCGACGGCCGCGAGGCGGACACCGGCGAAGGAGCGGGCGTCGAGACCGAACTCGACGATCTTCTCCCAGACGGCGGCCACGGCATTGACGGAGGTGAACACGACCCACTGGTAGCGCCCCTCGACGATGCCCTTGATGGCACGTTCCATCTGCGCCGGGTTACGGGGCGGCTCCACGGAGATCGTCGGGACAGCCTGCGGGATCGCACCGTAACCGGAGAGTCGCGCGCTCATCGACGCGGCCTGCTCCTTCGTACGCGGCACGAGCACACGCCAGCCGTAGAGCGGACGGTTCTCCCACCAGGAGTACTTCGTGCGGTCGTCGACACCCTTACCCAGGGTGACGACGAGCTGGCCGGGCAACTCGACGTCGAGGCGGCCCAGGGTGCCGAGGGTGACGTCGTGGGTGCGCTGCAGGCGGGTGGTGCCGTTGACGGTGACGGAGACGGGGGTGTCTGTGCCCATGCCCCGCTCGGTGAGCTCAGCCGCGATGACCGGCAGGTCCTCCTCCGTGGCCTGCAGCACGAGCGGCTGCGGCGCGGAGGCGAGCTGATCCCAGTCGACGTTGTTCTCCGTGACGTCGGTCTCGGTGTAGGTCGAGCCCAGTGCGATACCGGCGAAGGACGGTACGGTCGACGGCAGCGACATGCCCGGCACGACCTGGAACTCCAGCCCCGCGGCGGCGACAGCGGCGATCTCCGCCATCGTCTGGTCTCGGGTCAGGGGGTTACCGGTCACCAGGCGGATGACGTCGCCGCTGTTCTCGGCGAGGGCGTCGGACAGCTGCCTGACGACGTCCGCCGTGTCACCGTCCACGACCTCACGGACATCCGCGGCGGTCGGCGCCGGCGGGCGCGGGGGTCGCCGACGGGCCCCCGCGGCCTTGGCCTCCGCACAGATGCGCTCGTACTCGGCCTCGGCGGCGTCGAGACGCTCCTTGGGGACGGGAAGCGCCGAGGCCAGCACCTCGCGTACGCCGGTGAGCACGCCTGGGTCGGTCACTGCGATGGTCGTCCCGGCGAGTACCTCGCGGGCTCGCACGGTCAGCAGATCGGGGTTACCGGGGCCTGCACCGACGAAGACGACCTTTCCCGGCTGGGAGGTCTGAGGGGCCATGCTCATACGGATCTTTTCTAGTGTGGGGAAAGCGCACAACAGGTCTGGAAACACATCGACACCCGCGGTTACGCCTAAGGGGGGCCATACGATCACAGGTAAATGATGGTGTGGTATCCACACCTTAATTTAGGAAGCCCGGATTACGAAAACCCAGGTGTGTGGGACTCATGGACGGAAGCCCTGCTCCATGGCCTCCACCACCAGTTCCAGTCGGCTCGGAACACTGAACTTGAGGAGTAGCGCGGACACGTACTTCTTCACGCTTCCTTCAGCCAGATGCAGGTCGGTGGCGATATCCCGGTTGGATTTACCCAGGAGCACCTGCCGGAGGACGGTCATCTCCCTGTGAGTGAAACCGTCTGTCGGTGGTTCGGGGCGACGGAGGTTGCTCCGCAGCGCCGCCGCAATCTGCCCGGACATGACCACTCCTCCCCCGGCGGCGACTTTAGCTGCCCGGCGGATCTCCTCCGGGGGTGCGGACTTCTTCACATGACCCCGTGCGCCCGCCCTCAGCAACGTCACCATGGCGACTTCGTCGTTGTAGCTCGTCAGGGCGAGGCAACCGGGGCCGTGGGGGTTCTGCCCCAGACGACGTGCCAGTTCCACGCCATCCATCCCCGGCATCCGGACGTCGAGGACCTGTGGATCATCGTCAACCACAAGGAGACGGGTGGGATTCACACATTCTCCTTCATTTTCAGTGGCAACTTTGCGACCAGCATCCACACATTACCCGCAGCCTCCGCGTGGAGTGTTCCGCCCGCGGCTGTGAACGCGCGGCGCATACTTGGAAGACCCATGCCACTTCCTGTCGACGGGGCGTCGGGGTCGGTATTGAGTTGGTTGACGATCTGCAGGATCGCCGCATCCCCGTAGTCGAGACGGATGCGGACCGTCTCATTAGCTGCACCGTGCTCCGCGACATTGAGGGCGCCTTCAGCGAGAGCCTGTCTGATCAGGTCATTGGTCTCTGGTGGAGCTTGTGCTGGTGTGCCTTCAACGCTGACGTCCACGGGTATCCCGAGCTGCGCCAGCAGTGCCGAGTGTTTCCGTGACGCCTGCTCGATGGTCACCGCATCGACTTCCGGAGACCCGGCGTCGCGGGTGAGCCCGGCGATCAGTTGATGGGCCTCTTGGAGGGCCTGCCGTGCGGAATGCGCGATCTCAGAAGCCTCGCCCGAGGCCTGATCATTGTTCATGGTTTCTCCCAGGCGCTCCGCCCGAAGAACCACCCGGGTGAGAGAACCGGCAATCTCGTCGTGGACCCGAACGGCGAGGTCGCTACGAAGCTGATTCTCGACGACACTGCGCATGAGCCGAAGATTTTCCTTCTCGACGTGAAGCAGCACCCTCAGTCGCGCCACCATGAAAGCGACAACAAGTCCGGCAACAGCGAAGTAGATGTTCAGAGTCAGCCCGTAGACGCCGACCTCATCCGGACCCGCCACGGCGAACCACACGAAGACAGCTGTGGAAGCAACCATCGCGGAACGGTGAAAACAGCGGAAAACGAGCAGCTCGACGATGATGAAACCCTGGTACAAGGCGAGCCCTGGCCAGAGGTCCGGGTCAATGAACAGGGAGAAGAGCGAACAGCACACCATGACCGTGGCTCGGACGCCGCTCACGTTGGCAACGAACACCGCAGCGAACAGGATGAACGCGGAAGCGGTGGACCAGCTATACCAGTGCCCCTGCCGGATGAGCGCTGCGATGAGGATGCCACTGGCAAGCAGGACCTCCCACCCGCCGTCGGCGAGTCGGCGCCGAAGCCAGATCATTGTTGTCGCTTCCGCGTGCCACCCATATACGGTCGGTACACCAGGTACTGAAGCACGACCGCCGACAACCCGACCGGGAGATAGAAGCTCCAGCCATCCCAGTCGGTGACGAACACGGCCAGAGTGATCGCGGCCATCGCAGCGAATACTGTGGTCATTCCATTCGAAACGTGGACGTCCAGGGCTGGAAGGTACTGCGTGCGGTCAGGCGCAACGACACCGACGTGATTCCCTGCTCCCGCAATGCTCTCGCGGAGTAACCGGATATCTTCCCGCGAAAAGCTCTGATCAGGCAACGACGCGTCGCTCGTCGGAAGAGTGGGTTTTCCAGCTTCGTCGTATTCACACTCCGCGCCGATCGCGACAACATTGTCGAAGTGGTTCTGCTGCTCCGGCGTCAGGCCGACTTCCCCGGGATACACAGCTCACGCACTCACCGGACCCGGGGCCGGAAGCTCCAGGGATGTGGGGGCGGCTGTCGCCGTGGGAACCAAAGTTGTCATCCCCGGGGCCGCCAACACTCGTCGCCAGCAACACGGTGGCAACCACCCCTGGCCCCACCAGTGGTTGACCCCCTGCCTCAGTGGCGGACCTCGGCCAGCTGCTCGGCGTATTTCCCCGCCAGCGGTGTCGAGATGATGATGCGGTTGACGGTGGCGGACTCCAGGTCGATGAGGATCCCCGGTCGCCGGCCGTGGCACACCGCGAAGGTGCTGGCGCCGGAGCCGTCCCTGGCGGTGAAGGTGCCCGTGTTGGTCAGCCCCCTGATCCGGGTGCCGGGAGCCCGCTTGTGCACGGGTACCGCCGCAGCCAGACTCCAGGCGTCCTCGACCACCCGGACGTCCGTGATGACCCGGGTGGGGATGGTGAGATGGGAGCGCCGGGCGACGATCTTCTCCCACCAGTCCAGCGAGACAGTGACCTGCCGGTCAGTGATCTTGAGAACAGCCATGATCCGACCAGACTACAGCGAAAACATCAGCGGTCGATGAGATTCGCGGCGCCGCGTCCGAGAAGGTCGGCGGCGGCCGCCTCACCGAGGGCCACCGGATCGGTGCCGCTGCCCTCGTAGAGGAGCTGCTCGGAGCCGTCCAGGGCGAAGACACCGGCGGTCAGGTGGATGGTGCCGTCTGCATCGATGGTCGAGTGGGAGGCAACCGGTGCGGTGCAGCCGGCCTCCAGACGGTTGAGGACGATGCGCTCAGTGGTGGCGCAGGTGAAGGCCTCCCGGTCGAGGAGCTTGTCGATCGCGGCGATCGCCTCCTCGTCGTCTGCACGGCACTCGAGGGCCAACGCGCCCTGGGCGGGTGCCGGGAGGATCAGCTCGGGGCCGAAGACCTGGGTGGCGCGGTCGCCCATCTCGACGCGGGACAGGCCGGCGTAGGCCAGCACCACGGCATCCAGCTCACCGTCGGTGACGTAGCCCATCCGGGTCTCGATGTTGCCGCGCAGCGGGCGGATGTCCAGGTCCGGGCGGTGTGCCCTGAGCTGCGAGATGCGGCGCGGGGCGGAGGTGCCCACGCGGGCACCCTCCGGCAGGGTGTCGAGGGTCAGTCCGTCGCGGGCGATGAGGGCCTCGCGGGCATCGGCACGCACGGGCACGACGAGGTGGAAACGCTCGTCCGGGGCGGTGGGCAGGTCCTTGAAGGAGTGGACGGCGATGTCACACTCGCCGGCTGCCATCACCTCACGCAGGCGCTGGGTGAACACGCCCACGCCGATGCGTTCGACCGGCGCCATGTTCACGTCACCCTCGGTGGTGACCAGATGCAGTTCAGCGTCGTAGCCCTCGGAGATGAGGGCGTCACGCATGTGGCCGGCCTGGGTGGTGGCGAGCGTGGAGCGGCGGGTACCGATCTTCAGGGTCGTGCGGGTCACGTGGTTCTCCTTAGTTGGTGGTGAGCTGGCCCGGGGGCAGGTCGGCGCCGTCAACGGGGACGGTCTGCACCTCGGCCTGCAGACCGAACAGCTCCTGGAGCGCGGATTCATAGGACACGACGCCGGACTCGGCGGCGAGTTGCTTCACCCGCACGGTCGGTTCGTGGAGGAGCTTGTCGACGACACGGCGCACCGTCCGCGACACCTCCTCAAAGTCGGGCTCGTCGATATCAGGGGTACGCCCGCGCAGGCGCCCCAGTTCCGACTCGATGAGCTCCGCGGCGTGCCGGCGCAGGGCGGACACGGCGGGGACGACGTCGCGGACCCGCTGCTCGGAGATGTACTCCTGCAGCTGCTCCGCGACGATGGACAGCGCCGCCTCATGGCCGGTGGCGTTCTCGCCGCGGCCGGAGATGGCCTGGTGGAGGCGTTCGATGTTGACCAGGTGCACGCCGTCGAATCCGGTGACGGCGTCGTCGATGTCACGCGGCATGGACAGGTCCACGAGCATGAGGTCCCGGGGGCGTTCCGCCGGGATGTCGGCGGGGGCGATGGTGAAGTCGTCGGCGCCGGTCGCGGAGACCGCGAGGTCGACGTGGGACAGTGTGGTGGCGCGGTCCTCGAAGTCGATGACCTCGGCGGGGACGCCTGCCTCACGGGAATGCTCGGCGAGACGCTCCGCGCGGCTGCGGGTGCGGTTCGAGATGATGAGCTTTTCGACACCCAGCCGTCCCAGATGCGTCGCCGCCAGAGAGGCCATCGCACCGGCACCGAGGACGAGGGCGACCCTGCCCTCCATGTTGTCGGTGCCGAGGTGCCGGAGAGCCTCGTCGACGGCGACGGAGACCATGGAGGCACCCGCATCGTCGATGTCGGTCTCCGAGTGCACACGCTTGCCGGTGTACAGGGCGGTCTGGGCCAGGCGGTGCAGCGCCCGGCCGACGGTGCCCTTCTCGCTGGCCTCCTGGTACGCGGTGCGCACCTGGCCGATGATCTGCTGTTCGCCGACGACCATGGAGTCCAGGCCCGAGGCGACGACCATCATGTGCTCGGCGGCCGCGTCCGCGTACCGGACGTAAAGGTAACCCCGGAGCGTGTCGATGTCGACGCCTGAGATCTCGTGGAGCACCTCGACGACATCATGGACGCCGGAGTGGAACGAGTTGGTCACCGAGTAGATCTCGAGCCTGTTGCAGGTGGACACGATCATCGCCTCACTGAGCGAGGGACGTTCCACCAGGCGCGAGGTCGTGTCGTGACGGACCGTCTCATCCATGCTCAGTCGCTCGAGCAACGCGACCGGTGCCGACCGGTGAGACATTCCCACGACGAGCACACTCACGTTTTCCTCCACCGCTTTCCACTTACTTCAATTCACAGACCCCGCAGACGCGCAGCACACGCACCCGCGGGGTGGATCATACAAAAGGATACCCCCGATGGGTGGAAAATCCACACCCACCCGCCCGATCAGGCCAGTGCCGCCGTGAGTTCCTCATTGTCGACCTCCCAGCAGGCGAACTCCTCTCCGTCGACAAGCACCACCGGAACCCGGTCCCCGAACTCGAGCTTGAGCCCCCGGTCCTCGTCGACGTTCACCACGTCGAGGGGCAGTCCCACTGCCTCGACGACAGGTCTGATCTGCTTCTCGACGCGCGCGCACGAGCCACACGTCGTCCGGACCAACAGCTCCACTGACTCTGCCACCACAGTCTCCTTCATCCGGGCCTACCATGGACACGATACCGCCCCATCCATCCACCGAAGCACACAGGAAGGCCTGGACCGCGACGTGAGCCCCTCCCCTCAGGATCCTCTGTTCCCCGGAACGCCTGCGGAGTTCCTCGCCAGCTGGAGCGCCAGCCGGGGAAACCTCCGCCGGTTCCTCGAGGACCGCGCCCTGCCGCCCATCGATGAGGAGGCACAGCGCACCGCCGGAGAGGCTGCCGCAGCCGCAGCCGTCCAGGAGACCTTCGGCATCGAACTCGACGCCTTCTCCTCGGGTGTCGACTCCGTGTCCGGCTCCATCGAGGCAGCCGGCGGCATCCACATCTCCCAGCCCGACCCCGACATCCCGCAGGATGTCGGGGCCGCCGCCTTCTTCGACGTGGACAACACCCTCATCCAGGGGTCCTCCCTCATCGTGTTCGCGATGGGACTGGCCCGCCGGAAGTACTTCCGCCTCTCCGAGGTGCTCCCGATCGCCTGGAAGCAGATCAAGTTCCGTTTCACCGGCTCCGAGAATGCCGCCGACGTCGCCCAGGGGCGGAACCAGGCACTCGAGTTCATCAAGGGCCGGCGTGTCGACGAACTCGTGGAACTGTGCGAGGACATCGTCGACTCCTCCATGATCGACAAGGCCTGGCCCGCCACCCGCGAGCTGGCCCGCATGCACCTCCACGCCGGCCACCAGGTGTGGCTGGTGTCGGCCACACCGGTCCAGCTGGCCCACATCCTGGCGAAGCGTTTCGGGTTCACCGGGGCCCTGGGCACCGTCGCCGAGGTCGAGGACGGCCGGTTCACCGGCCGCCTCGTCGGCGACATCCTCCACGGGCCCGGAAAGAAGCACGCCGTCGCCGCCCTGGCCGCTATCGAGCAGCTCGACCTGCAGCGCTGCACCGCCTACTCGGACTCCATCAACGACATCCCCATGCTCTCGATGGTCGGCACAGCGGTGGCCATCAACCCCGACACGAAGCTGCGCAAGGAGGCCGCACGCCGCGGCTGGCAGATCCGTGACTATCGTTCGGTCCGCCGCGCGGTCCGTACCTTCGGGTTCCCCGCCCTGCTCACCGCGGCGGCCAGCCTGGGTTCCTGGCGGGTGTTCCGGAAGCGTCCCCCCGGCGCCCGGCGCGAGGTGTAGGCCCCGGAATCACCACAGGCCGCCTCCCGGAGGAGACGGCCTGTGACGGTCCGGACTACTTGCCCAGCTTCCTGCGCTGAACGCGGGTGCGGCGCAGCATCTTGCGGTGCTTCTTCTTGGACATGCGCTTGCGGCGCTTCTTGATGACAGAACCCATGGGGTCTCCTCAGATAGTGAGTGAGTACGTACTTGACCTGCCGACTTTCCTCGAGGTGCACTCTCGGCCACGCTGGCTGCGCGGGTAGGTACCGTCGGCACGAATAGGATTGATCATACCGGCGCCCTGCCGAGCGGCCAAAAATGACTCCCCTTAAAAAGTGGCGCCGTAGTGACGCTTCAGGGGCTTAACCGACCTCGTAGTACGAGGAATCCAGGTAGTCGTCGACCGCCTTCTGGTGAACACGGAAGGAACGGCCCACGCGGACCGCCGGCAGGTCACCGGAGTGAACCAGCCGGTACACGGTCATCTTCGAGACGCGCATGATCTCCGCGACCTCCGCAACCGTGAGAAAGGTGCCCTTGTCTGCATTAGTCATAATTCATCCAATCCTTCAGCATGTGGCGCGCTGCAGGCTTCCCCTCCCGCAGGACGGACACGCACGTGCTTGAACAAGCTTAGCGTGAATTGTGTGACCACTGCGACTTAAGTGCCCGATTTTTCCGAATTCCCACTCGGGATACCCCTCAAGGGGTGTTACCGAGTTCCTCCGAACGTCGCGCACAGGCCTCCGTCGCCCGGAAGAACGCGCCGCGGATGCCCGACTCCTCCAGCTCCCGCAGCGCCGCCACCGTGGTGCCCGCCGGGGAGGACACGTTGGCACGCAGGGTCGCCGGGTCCTGCCCGGACTCGGCCAACATGATGCCCGCCCCCGCCGCAGAGGTGACCACCAGCTTCTCCGCGACGTCACGGGTCAGTCCCAGGGAGACACCCGCGTCGATGAGCGATTCCGCCACCAGGAAGAAGTAGGCGGGAGAGGAACCCGCGAGGGCCGTGACGGCGTCCATGTCCGACTCCGCCACCGGCAGCACCTCACCGACGACCGACAGGAGCTGCTGCACCTGCTCGAGCTGCGCGGGGGTGACGAAGCGTCCCGTCGCGATGGCGTTCATGCCACGGCCGACGAGCATCGGGGTGTTCGGCATGACGCGCACGACCGGGGTCCCGGCGACGATGGCGTCCTCCATCGCGGACAGGGGTACTCCCGCTGCCATGGAGACGAGCACGGTGGTGATGTCGTTCTCCTCGATGGCCCCGCTGATCTCCCCCAGCACATCGATGATCATCTTCGGTTTCACGCACAGGAACACCACGTCGGCGTCCTCAGCGGCCTGCCGGTTGTCGGTCGAGTCACGGACCCCGTAACGCTCCCGCAGCTCCTCCCCCCGCTCGGGGCGTCGACCGGTGACCGTGATCGACTGCGGCGCAACTCCCGCGTTGACCAGGCCGGAGATCAGCGCCTCGCCGATCTTGCCTCCTCCGATTACCACAATTTTCGTCATGGCCACCAGAGTGCCACATCGGTCAGATGAGCACGACCGCCAGCGGTCCGAACGTCATCACCAGACCGACGAGACCCGCCAGGAACATCGACAGGCCGTCGTTTGCGGTACGCAGGGCCTTCACGACGCCCACGATCCCCAGTGTCGCCACAACTGCCAGCACGGCGACCACTGGGCGGGAGAAATTCTCCCACAGCAGCTCGAAGCCCTTGAACACGACGACACCGAGCACGATGCCGATCAACGCCATGAGGATCACACCGGTGGCCGAGGTCTTCTCCTCGGACCCGTCAAGATCCTCAGCGGCTTCGGCGGTCTCAGCGTCGTCCACATCGTCGAGGACGTCGAGCTCCGCCTGCTTCTCGACGTCGCCCTTCTCCGTCACCTCCGGTGCAACGGTGGCAGCGGCGCCGGCGGTAGCGACCGCCGGGGTCTCCCCGGCCTCAGGGACAGGGGCGGCCTTCTTCGGCTGATCCGGGATCTCCGGCTCGTCGTCCCGGATCTTCCGGAACACAACGGTCTCGTCCGTGCCCGGGGTCGGCGTGCCCGGGGTCGGCGTGCCCGGGGTCGGCGTGCCCGGGGCCCGCGTCGCCGGAGCCGGGGAGGCCGAGGTCGGCGTGGCCTGTCCTGACTTCTCCGACTGCTTCTCCGCGACCTTGGCGGCGGTCCGGTCGACCGGGCTCAGTTCCGTCTTCCCTGTCTTCTCCGCCTGCTTCTCCTCGACCTTCGCAGCGGGAGCCGGCGGTTTCTCTGCCGGGGCGTCGATCGGCACGGACGAGTGCTTCGACTCGGCGGGCTTGGCCTTGACGGCCGGGATCGACCCGGTGAGTTCGGCGACGGAGATGCCGCCCTCCTCCAGGCTGCGCCTACGGCGAGGACGGGGGGTCTTGCTCTCCTCCGCGCCCCGGCCGGAGCGGGCGAGCAACTCTGCGACTGTCAGCTGCTTGTCGCTCATGGTCATTTCCTTTCCTCAGGGATCAGATCGAGCCCCTTGTCGATGCGACGCAGGATGACGCCCTCGCGCAGCGCCCACGGGCAGATCTCGATCTTCTCCAGACCGAGGGCACGCATGCTGGCCTCTGCCACGAGTGCACCGGCGACGATCTGGTGCGAACGGTCCGAACTGATGCCCTCAAGCTCCGCGCGGTCGGCGGCGGTCATGCGGGAGATGAAGGCGATGAGCTGGCGCAGACCTGGTGCGGTCAGGGTGCGCTTGATGTAGGGGCCTTCGGCGCTGGGGGCCGCGCCGGTGAGACGGGCCAGGGTGCGGAAGGTCTTCGACGTGCCGACCGCCAGGCCGGCGGTGCCGTAGGCACGCATCTGACGGGCGGGCTCAACGAGCTCGGCGTCGATGTAGTCACGGAGCAGGTTGACCTTCCTGCGCTCCGGCGGGTCCGTGTCGAACCAGTGGTGGGTGAGTCGACCGGCGCCGAGATCAAGGGAGATCGCGACGTCAGGGGTCTCGTCGGAACCGGTGGACAGCTCCAGGGAGCCGCCGCCGATGTCCAGGTTGGTGATGCGGCCGGCGGACCAGCCGTACCAGCGACGCACCGCGAGGAAGGTCAGTCGGGCCTCATCCTCGCCGGAGAGGACCTCCAGGCGGACGCCCGTGTCATTCTCCACTGAGTCGAGGACCTCGTCGGAGTTCGTCGCCGAACGGACCGCCGAGGTCGCGAACGGCATGACCTCCTGGCATCCGAGGGTCTTCGCCAGGTCAGCGGCCTCCGCCACAGCCTTCGTCAGCCTCTTGACGCCCTTGTCACCGATGGCACCGTCCCCGTCGATGAGCTCGACGAGTCGCAGACTCGTCTTCCAGTCGCTCATCGGAGTCGGGTGACCACCGTTCCGGGCGTCAACCGCCACCATGTGGACAGTGTTACTGCCCACGTCCAATACACCTAGTCGCACATGTCCAAGGGTAGACGGTCTAACGTGGACAAGTGTGAATCGCCCACGTTCCACCCAGGTTTTTCTGGGTTTCCCCGACTCCTCTCCCGCCGGTAAGCAGATCCTCGCCGGCGCCGAGGCCGCCCCCGATTTTCCACGGGAGTGGTTCGAGTTCATCAATCCCGAGGATCCCCTCCACACCTTCAGCATCGATCTGACCTGGGTCGAATCTCACTACACCTGCCATTTCGGGCAGGAGGCGTGCCAGGGCATCGACTTCCAGCAGACCGACATCGGCTGCTGCGTACACGGTGCCTACCTCGCCGATGAGACCGACCGCGACCAGCTCTACAACGCCGTGCACGAGATGCCCGCGAAATACTGGCAGCACCGCCCTAAGGGGGTGGACGAGTACTTTGCCACGGGGGAGGCCATCGACCTCGAACCCTGGCTCGTGTGGGATGAACTCGACGGTGAGGACGGTGCGGCAGAGCCGTCACTGAAGACGAAGACCCTCGGCGGTGCCTGCATCTTCGCCAACCGTGCAGGCTGGCCCACGGGCACCGGCTGCGCCATCCACCAGTGGGCGGTGGCAGAGGGGCGTGATCTGACCGTCGAGAAGCCCGAGGTGTGCTGGCAGGTGCCGCTGCGCCGCTACGAGGATTATGAGGAGCGCACCGACGGCGTCGAGATCCTGCGGACCACCATCGGCGAGTACGACCGTCGTGCCTGGGGCAACGGCGGCGAGGACTTCGACTGGTGGTGCTCGAGTGCGAGCGCGTGTCACACCCACCCGGACCCGTTGTGGAAGTCGATGCGCCGGGAGCTCATCGCGCTGATGGGCCAGCCCTCCTATGACATTCTCGCCGAGCACTGCGAGCGTCGCGCCGCCGGAGGGTTCACGGCCGTTCACCCGGCATCGCGATGACAGGTCGCCTGGTCCCGGTCCTCCGCGTCTCCAGGCGCTCCCTCCACGCACACAGGGGCCGGCTCGCCCTGACGTTGCTGCCCGTCGTCCCGGGCCCAGCCGCCGGCTGAGCCACCGCCAGCGTCCCCAGCGAGAAGGGTCTGGCGGTGCAGGAGATCCCCTGGACCGCGATCATGCTCATCGTGGGGGCGGCGGTGATCGTCGGCATGGTGGTCTCGATCATCCCCGCGGTGAAGGCGCCCGCCGCCCCCGCTCGAGGCCATCGAACGGTGACCGGTCAGGCCTCGAACTTGTAGCCCAGGCCGCGGACGGTGACCAGATGCTTCGGGCGGGAGGGCTCCTCCTCGATCTTTGAGCGCAGGCGCTTCACGTGCACGTCGAGGGTTTTGGTGTCGCCCACGTAGTCGGCGCCCCAGATCCGGTCGATGAGCTGACCGCGGGTGAGCACACGGCCGGAGTTGCGCAGGAGGTATTCCAGGAGGTCGAACTCCTTCAGCGGCATCGACACCGGTTCACCGGCGACGGTGACCGTGTGGCGCTCGACATCCATGCGGACACGGCCTCCCTCCAGAACCTGCTCGTCGACGTCGTCGGCCGCGTTCTCGTTGTCCGCCCCCCGGCGCAGCACGGCGCGGATGCGGGCGATGAGTTCACGGGAGGAGTACGGCTTGGTCACGTAGTCATCCGCGCCCAGTTCGAGTCCGACGACCTTGTCGATCTCGGAGTCACGCGCCGTCACCATGATGACCGGGACGGAGGAGGTCGTCCGCAGCTGCTTGCACACGTCGGTGCCGGACATGCCGGGCAGCATGAGGTCAAGCAGCACGAAGTCGATGTCGTTCTTCTCGAACTCCACCAGCGCCGTCGGACCGTCCCCGGCGATGATCACCTCGAAGCCCTCCTTACGCAGGAGAAACGCCAGCGGATCGGCGAGAGACTCTTCGTCCTCGACGATGAGGATCGTCGTCATGATGCTTTGTCCTTTCGACGTGTCGCCACACGGGACACCGCCTGACGCAGTGTTCCGGTGGATGGTGGCTCATCATCCTGCCCCACCGCCGGCAACGCGGGCGCCACGGAGTCGGGGTGATGAATCGGAAGTTCGATGGTGAACGTGGATCCTGTACCGGGACGGGACCACACCTTGATGTTACCGCCGTGATTGGCCACCACGTGTTTGACGATCGCCAGCCCCAGACCCGTACCACCCGTGGAACGGGAACGCGCCTTGTCCACGCGGAAGAAGCGCTCGAACACACGCTTCTGGTCCTCGGGGGAGATACCGATGCCACGGTCGGTGACGCGGATGAGCACGACGTCCGCGTTCACCACCTTCTGGGACACCGAGACCGGCGCCGACTGCGGCGAGTAGTTGATGGCGTTGGAGATGAGGTTGGAGACCGCCGTGACCAGCAGGGACTTGTCACCCATGACGAAGACCCCGGAGGCGGCGCCCTTGGTCAGGGTGATGTCCGCGTTGTCGGCGGCGACCTGGTTACGGGTGAAGGCCTCGTCGATGACGTCATCCACGGAGACGGGCTCCATCTCCGGCAGGGGCTCCGCGCCCTGCAGCTTCGACAGCGAGATGAGCTCGTTGATCATGTCCGCCATGCGGTGGGCCTCCTTGTGCAGGCGCTGACCGAAGTACATGACGTGCTCGGGGTCGCCGGTCTCCTCCAGGAGTGCCTCCGCCAGGAGGGCCATGCCACCGACCGGGGTCTTGAGTTCGTGCGAGACGTTGGCCACGAAGTCACGGCGGGCGGACTCCATGCGCACGTTCTCGCTCTCGTCTGTGCCGTAGATGATGACGAAGCGGTCGTCGATGAGCGTCAGCGGCTTGACCAGCGCCCGCACCGAGGAGACGCGGTTACCGGTGCGCCGGTAAGGCATGGAGAGGTCCAGCGTGCGGGTCTCCTTGTCCCCGAAGACCTCTTCGGCCACCCGCCGCACCTGCTCGTTGAGGGTGCGGTCGTGGACGAGGGCCATCTCGTGGGCACGGGCGTTGGAGAGGATCACCTCACCGCCGCGGTCGACGACGGTGATGCCTGTGGGGGAACCCTGGATAGCCAGGTGCAGAACCTGGCCGACGGTGGTGACCTGGTTGTCCTCGAGCGTGGCCGAGGACCGGTGGCGGACGATCCGCTCGCGTGCCCAGTTCAACGCCGGAAGGGCGACGCCGGTGACGGCGACGCCCAACAGGAATACGAGGACGGCGGACACGCCTTACAGGCTACTTGCCACCCTGTGCCGCGACAGCGGCAGCACCGGCGGCGGCCGCCTCGGGGTCGAGGTAGGTGCCACCCGGGTTGACGACCTTGCCGTCAGCGTCCAGCTCGTAGACCAGGGGGATGCCGGTCGGGATGTTGAGGGCCGCGATGTCCTCGTCGGAGATGTTGTCCAGGTGCTTGACCAGCGCGCGCAGGGAATTACCGTGCGCGGCGACGAGGACGTTCTCCCCACGCTTGACACGCGGCTCGATCTCCTCCTGGTAGTACGGGATGAAACGCTTCACGACATCCAGCAGGCACTCGGTGCGCGGCGCGGTCTCCAGGGCGGCGTAGCGCACATCGTCGGACTGGGAGTACTCGGAGTCGTCGGCCAGCTCCGGCGGCGGGGTGTCGTAGGAACGACGCCACGCCATGAACTGCTCGTCGCCGTACTTGTCCTTGGTCTCTGCCTTGTCCAGGCCCTGCAGCGCACCGTAGTGACGCTCGTTGAGACGCCAGTCACGGACGACCGGGATCCAGTGACGGTCAGCGGCGTTGAGCGCGATGTTGGCGGTACGGATGGCGCGACGAAGCAGGGAGGTGTAGACAATGTCCGGCAGAATGCCGGCCTCCTTGAGCATCTCGCCGCCGCGGATGGCCTCCGCGATGCCCTGCTCGGTCAGGTCAACGTCCACCCAGCCGGTGAACTGGTTCGATTTGTTCCACTGGCTCTGCCCGTGGCGAAGAAGAATGAGCTTTCCGTTGGTCATGCTTCCAATATGCCACGTTCGCAACGGTGGCGTGCAGATTAATACCCCCCGTTCAGAGCCCGTTGGCCCGCTCCCGACGATCGGGGCAGTTCTCCACCTCCAGGCTCAGCACCCCGGAGTACACCGAGGCCAGCTGCGCGGCGGAATTCGACCAGGAGAAGTTCGCGGCGTGCTGGACGGCGTCGGCCGCCATCCGGAGTCGGGTGTCATCATCGTCAAGGAGATTCTCCAGTGCATCGGCCCAGTCGCCGGTGTCGTGGCCGTCGACAAGCACTCCGGTCTCACCCTCGGAGACGGCGACCGGCAGGCCGCCGACGCGGGCGGCGACCACCGGGGTACCGCAGGCCTGCGCCTCCATGGCGACCAGGCCGAAGGATTCGTTGTAGCTGGGCACGGCGACGAGGTCGGCGGCCTGGTAGATCGTCACCAGTTCCTCCGGCGGCCGCGGATCGAGGAAACGCACCCGCCGGGAGACCCCCAGCTCCGCGGCCAGATTCATGTACTGACGTTCCGTGGTGGCGGCTCCTGAGGCGCCGCCGCAGATGATCACGCGCAGGTTGCGCTCGGGGTTGCGGCGGAGCATCTCCGCGGTCGCCCGGATGAGGACCTGCGGGCCCTTGAACTGCTGGAGGCGGCCCACGAACGCGACCAGCTCGGCGTCCAGCGGGATGCCGAGGAGACGTCGCGAACGTTCGGTGTTGCGGTCCGTGCCCGGGGTGAACAGCTCAACGTCGGTACCGGGTGCGACCACGGCGATGCGGTCGGGGTCAGCGTCGTAGTGGTCGACGAGGTCGAGGGTCTCCTCCTGGGTGTTGACCACGAGCACCTCCGCATTGTCAACGAGCTGCTGCTCGCAGATACGCCGTGCCTCGGACTCCGGGGAGTCGTCGTCGCCCCGGTGGGCGTTCTTCACCGCCGCGAGGGTGTGTGCGGTGTGGACCAGGGGCACCTCCCACAGGTCACGGAGCAACCAACCGACCTGCCCGGACAGCCAGTAGTGGGAGTGGATGAGGTCATACTCCACGTCGGTGCAGCGGTGGAACTGCACGATGCCGCCGGCGAAGGCCGCCAGCTGCGTGGGCAGTGCCTCCTTCTCGAGACCGTCGTAGGGCCCGGCGACGATGTTGATCACCCGCAGTCCCTTCTCGATACCCACCACCTCCCCCTGACTCGGGCGGGTGGCGCGGGTGAAGATGTCCACCTCCACTCCCTGTCGGGCCAGTTCCCGGGCGGTGTTGAGGACGTAGACGTTCATGCCACCGGCGTCGCCCGAGCCCGGCTGCTCGAGCGGAGAGGTGTGCATGGAGATCATCGCGACGCGCATAGCTCAATGATAGGTGCGACCGCCCGTATACTGGTCCCCACCTCACAGGAACTCCGCAGTGGAAGGCACCCCTTATGTCGGCATTCGAGACCAAGGCCTGGTTGAAGCACTACCCTGAGTGGACCCCCCACTCACTCGACTACGACGAGACGACGCTGCTCGACGTGTACGACAACAACCTGGCCATCAACGCCGAGAAACCGGCAACCTGGTTCTTCGGCAAGTCACAGACCTACGCCGAACTGGACCGCCAGGTCCGTCGAGCTGCCGCCGGCCTGCGCGCCTTCGGCGTCCGGCCGGGCGACAAGGTCGCGATCATCCTGCCGAACTGCCCGCAGCACATCGCCGCCTTCTACGCAGTGCTCAAACTCGGGGCGACCGTCGTGGAGCACAACCCGCTCTACACCGCCCATGAGCTGAAGGATCCCTTCGCCGACCACGGCGCCCGCGTGGCCATCGCCTGGGACAAGGCCGCCCCCACCCTGGAGAAGCTCCGCGGCACGACCTCCCTGGAGACCGTCATCTCGGTCAACATGATCGAGGCCATGCCCACCTTCAAGCAGCTGGCCCTGAAGCTGCCCATCAAGAAGGTCAAGGAGCAGCGTGACGCGCTGTCCACGCCCGCCCCCAACACCGTCCCCTGGGAGGCGCTCCTCGGTTCCGCCATCGGCGGCGAGGGCGATGACATCGTGTCTGAGCCGAGCGTGACCAAGGACTCCATCGCGCTGATCCTCTACACCTCGGGCACCACTGGTGCCCCGAAGGGCGCGCAGCTCACCCACGGCAACCTCTTCGCCAACCTGCTGCAGGGCAAGCACTGGGTGCCGGACCTCGGCGAGCAGGACGAGCGCATGCTCGCCGCCCTGCCGATGTTCCACGCCTACGGACTCACCATGGTGGGCACCCTGTCGGTCTACATCGGTGGCGAGATGATCCTGCTGCCGGCCCCGCGCATCCCGCTCATCATGGAGGTGATGAAGAAGCACACCCCCACGTGGCTGCCGGGTGTGCCGACACTCTACGAGAGAATCGTCGAGGCCGCCGAGAAGGACAACGTCGACATCTCCGGTGTGCGCAACGCCTTCTGTGGCGCGGCCACCCTGCCTGTATCCACCGTCGAGAAGTGGGAGCAGTTCACCGGCGGCCGCCTCGTCGAGGGTTACGGACTGACTGAGACGTCCCCGATCATCGTGGGCAACCCGATGGACGGTAACCGCCGCCCCGGCTACGTCGGCATCCCCTTCCCGGACACCCTGGTGCGCATCGCCAACCCGGAGAACCTCGACGAGACCCAGCCTGACGGCACCGAGGGGGAGGTCCTGGTCAAGGGCCCGCAGGTGTTCCCCGGCTACCTCAACCAGCCGGAGGCCACGGAGAAGAGCTTCCACGACGGTTGGTACCGCACCGGCGACATCGGTGTCATGGAGGAGGACGGCTTCATCCGTCTGGTGGCCCGCATCAAGGAGGTCATCATCACGGGTGGCTTCAACGTCTACCCCGCGGAGGTCGAGGAGGCCATGCTCGACCATCCGGACATCGTCGACCTGGCGGTCGTGGGCCGTCCGCGCGGGGACGGCTCCGAGGACGTCGTCGCCTGCGTGACGCTTCGCGACGGCGCGGCCATGGACCCCGAGGCCCTCAAGGACTTCGCCCGCGAGCGCCTCACCCGGTACAAGGTGCCGCGCACCTTCTACCACTTCGAGGATCTGGCCCGGGACCAGATGGGCAAGATCCGCCGTCGTGAGGTCCAGGAGGACCTGCTGCGCCTGCTCCGGAAGTAGCGGAAAATGTGATTCCCGCCGCGGACACTTGCCAAAATGGATACCCCGTGGGGTATATTGGGGTTCGTAATATTCACCATCCTCAACAACCCCACAGGAGTACCCATGTGCCGTCCCGTCAACTGCCCGTCCTGCCACAAGACCACCTGGAGCGGCTGCGGCCAGCATATTGACCAGGTGAAGGCCTCCGTCCCGGACAACCAGTGGTGCACCTGCCCCGAGCCCGCCGCCGACAAGAAGCCGGGCATCTTCGCCGGCCTCCTCGGCCGCTAGGCAGCCGGGGGTAGCATCCACACAATGACCACCACTGTGATTGTCGGCGGTGTCGCCGGCGGTATGTCCACCGCAGCCCGTCTGCGTCGTCGTGACGAGGACATGGAGATCATCGTCATCGAGGCCTCCGGCTACGTCTCCTTCGCGAACTGCGGACTCCCCTACCACGTCTCAGGGGTCATCCCCGAGCGTTCCTCCCTGCTTCTGCAGACCCCGGAATCCCTCGCCGCGCGATTCAACCTGGACGTGCGCGTCAGCACCCGCGCCACCGCCATCAACCGCGAGGAGCAGACCGTCACCACGGACACCGGCGACACCATCTCCTACGATCACCTGGTGCTGTCCCCGGGTGCCACCCCCGTCATCCCGCCCATCCCGGGCATCGAGCGGGCCCTGCATCTGCGCACCATCGAGGACGTCGACGCGATCATCGCGGCGATCACCGACGACGTGCAGTCCATCGCCATCATCGGCGGCGGTTTCATCGGCCTCGAGGTCGCGGAGAACATGCGGCACCGCGGACTCGACGTCACCGTCATCGAGCGCGCCCCGCAGATCCTCACCCCGCTGGATGAGGAGATGGCGGCGATCGTCGAGAAGCAGCTCACCGACAACGGTGTCACCGTCATCACCGACGGCGACACCACCACCATCGGCGCCGATTCCCTGGAGCTGTCCGACGGCCGCGTCGTCCCCGCTGACCTCGTCATCGCCAGCATCGGCGTCCGCCCGGCGAACGAACTCGCGGTCGCCGCAGGTCTCGCCGTCGGCGAACGCGGCGGCATCAGGGTCGACGACCAGCAGCGCACCTCCGACCCACGTATCTTCGCCGTCGGTGACGCCGCCGAGAAGGCCGACCACGTCTCCGGCGAGGACACCCTCGTGCCGCTGGCCCAGACCGCGAACCGCCACGGCCGCCTGGTCGCGGACATCATCACCGGTCGCGACGTGCAGCGCACCCCGACCCTCGGCACCGCCATCGTCGGCGTGTTCGGCCTCGCCGCAGGCTCCGTCGGCTGGAACGAGCGCCGCGCCCGTGCTGCCGGCCGGAACATCCGCGTCATCCACCTCCACCCGGCGAACCACGCCGGCTACTACCCCGGCGCGGAAACCATCCACCTCAAGGTTGTAGTCGACGCCGACACCGACCTCATCCTGGGTGCGCAGGCTGTGGGCGGGCAGGGCGTCGACAAGCGTATCGACGTCCTCGCCACCGCCATGCGCGCCGGCCTCACCGCCACCGACCTCGCCGACCTCGAACTGGCCTACGCCCCGCAGTTCGGCTCCGCGAAGGATCCGATCAACATGGCCGGCTTCATCAACGACAACATGGTCCAGGGCGAACGCACCTTCCAGTGGCACGAACTCGACGAGGCGCTCGCCGACGGCTGGACCCTGGTCGACGTCCGCACACCGGACGAGTTCCGACGCGGCCAGATCCCGGGGGCCGTGAACATCCCGGTTGACGACCTCCGGGACAATGCAGATACATTCAGGGACCAGAAGGTCCTCGTGCACTGCCAGGTCGGCCTGCGCGGGCACGTGGCCTGCAGTCTCCTGGGCAACCTGGGCATCGAGGTGGCCAACCTCGATGGCGGATATGTGACATGGACCCATGGCCAGCTGTCACGGAAATAGGATCGGTAACATGCAGCTCACTCAGGAAGAGGTCAAGCCCTCCGTCACTCGTCTCAAGCGTGCGAAGGGACAGCTCGAGGCTGTCATCCGCATGCTGGAGGAGGGACAGGAGTGCGAGGACGCAGTCATGCAGCTCTCAGCCGTGGCCAAGGCCATCGACCGGGCCGGCTACCTGATTGTCTCGACAGGAATGAAGAAGTGCTTCAGTTCTGAGGACCCCGAATTCGACGAAAAGAAGCTCGAGCGGATGTTCCTCTCACTGGCGTAGCACGCCCCGGCAGGCGCCCACCCCTCGCAGGGTCGGGCGCCTGCTGCTTTCCGGTGGTGGCCGGGAGGGGCGACGCGGGACAGCGTCAGTCGATGGAGACGCCGATCCACACCGGTTCAGGCACCAGCGTCACGCCGAACACCTCACGGACGCCGTCGCGAACCTCGCGGGCCAGGGCGACCAGATCAGCGGTGGTGGCGGAACCGCGGTTGGTCAGCGCCAGGGTGTGCCTGGTGGACAGCCGGGCGGGGGCGTCCGGGCCCGGATAGCCGCGGGTGAAGCCCGCCCTCTCGATGAGCCACGCGGCCGAGAGCTTCTCTCCGCCGGGGGCCGGGAAGCGGGGCATGCGGTCGGCATCCTGGTCACCGCGCCGGGCGCGCACGGTGGCCTGCACCGCATCGGCCACCGCCGGGTCGACCACCGGATTGGTGAAGAAGGATCCGGCGGACCAGGTGTCATGGTCCGACTCCACGACGACCATGCCCTTGCCGTGTCGCAGCTCAAGGACGGCAGCGCGAACGTCGGCGACGGGCCAGCGCTCCTCCCCCGAGGTCGCCCCCAGTCGGCGGGCCAGCTCCCCGAAGCGCAGCGGGGCGGACAATCCGTCCGTCGTGAGCTGCAGTTCGATGGCCAGCACCACGCCACGGGACGTGAACTTGAGGTTGGAGTGACGGTAGGCCAGCTCCAGCTCGGAGGCGGGGACCCAGGACACCTCGCCGGTGGTGCGGTCGAGGAGCTGCACCTGCACGAGGACGTCGGCGATCTCCGCGCCGTAGGCCCCGACGTTCTGCACCGGGGTCGCGCCGGCGGAGCCGGGGATACCGGACAGGCACTCGATACCGCCCAGCCCGGCCTCGACAGCGGTGGCCACCACTGCGTCCCACTCCGCACCGGCACCCGCCACGACGCGGCCTGAGGGGTCCAGCGTCACCTGGTCGTTCTCCAGCAGCACGACAACGAGGTCGAGGTCCCCGTCGGCGACGACGAGGTTGGAGCCGCCGGCGACGACGAGGAGGGGGACGGATGCGGCGTCGAGAACCTGCACCACCTCGGAGATCGCCGACGCGGTGGCGCACCGCACGACGAGGCGGGGCCGTCCACCGAGGTGGAGCGTGGTCAGCTCCGCGAAGGTCGTGGTGTCATCGAGGGTCACACCCGCAATCCGGGTGAGCCGCGTATGAATGTCCGGGGTCAGAGATGAGTCGGTCACGTGCTTAACGGTAGTCTGTTATCTATGGCAACCCGCAGTGAGAACACCGTAACCATCAACCAGCCGGTCGAGAAGGTCCATGCCGCGCTGACCAACCGCGATTACTGGGCGTTCATCGCCGAGAATCTCTCCCCTGAGCCGGGCGAGGTCGCAGAGTTCGAGCAGACCGAGGGTGGCGCAGTCGCCACCCTGTTTGAGGTTCTGCCGCTCGACATTCTTCCCGAGGCCGTCCGTGCGATGATCTCCCAGGCGCTGAAGGTGAAGCGCGTCGTCACCGTCGGCCCGCTGGCCGACAACGCCGCCGCCATCACCTACACCGCCGACGTCAAGGGCACCCCCGTCGACTTCAAGGGTGACATCAACATCTCGGGCGACGACACGACCACCACCCTGTCCTACGCCAACGAGGTCTCCGTGAACATCCCGTTCATGGGTCCGGCCATCGAGCCGAAGGTCGCGGAGGCTCTCGGCGACCTGTTCAACAACGAGGGTGAGCTGACCAACCGCTGGATCGGTGAGAACGCCTAGGCGTTCCTCCCTTTTCCCACTGCCCGCTGATGGCCGACCACACCCGTAATCTGCGCGCCCACAACGTACGCGCGGAAGAGGGACGTGGTCGGCCTTTCGGCGTCATCACCCGCGGCACCACCGGTCACAACCGGCTGCGACGCTCCGACCGATGGACCGTCGCCCACCCCCGCGTGCGCCGCCTGCTTCTCGACGTCGCCCACCCCCTCGCCGTCGACGTCGGCTACGGCGCCTCCCACACCACCACCGTGGAGTGGGCCACCCGGCTGCGCACGATCCGCGCCGACCTTGAGGTCGTCGGCCTGGAGATCGACCCCGAGCGGGTTCTCCCGCCGCGCGACGGCGTCCGTTTCGAACTCGGCGGCTTCGAGCTCGCCGACTACCGCCCCCACCTGGTGCGGGCCTTCAACGTCCTGCGCCAGTACGACGTCGACCAGGTGGAGCAGGCCTGGGAGTCCGTCCTCACCCGCCTGGCCCCAGGGGGGCTGTTCATCGAGGGGACGTGCGATGAGATCGGCCGGCGCGCCGTGTGGCTGCTGCTCGACAGGGACGGTCCGGTGTCGCTGACGTTCGCGTGGGAGCCGTGGGACGTCGAGAAGCCCTCCGACCTGGCGGAACGCCTGCCGAAGATACTGATCCACCGCAACGTCCCCGGCGAGCGGATCCACGCTCTGCTCAGCGCCGCGGACCATGCGTGGAACCACGCGGCCGGCTGGGAACCCCACGGACCACGGGTGCGCTGGCGCAACGCCCGACAGATGCTCATCGACGAGGGCTGGCCCGTCACCCCCGTCCGCCGGAATCTCCGTGACAATCTCCTGACGGTCCCCTGGACAGCGGTTGCCCCGGAGGGTTGGACTGCGTCACACTGAGGGCATGGCATCCGCGCGCTCGGCCTCCTCGGCCATCTGGAAATTCATCGTCGGCATCCTTGTCGCCCTCCTCGTCGTCCTGCTGGTCGCCGAGTTCGGTCTGCGCTGGTACATCGGCAACGAGCTGCGCTCCAGCTTCCGGGAACAGGCGACGCACGACGGAGTCACCCTCGACGAAGATCCGACCGTCGCCTTCGGTGCGAACCCCCTGGTGTTCTCCGTGGTGAGCGGGATAATCCCGCACATCGAGATCTCGATCCCCTCCACCCTGCAGATCACCGACCAGGAGATCCTCGGCCAGCCGGCGGCCGTCGCCACGCTCACCGACCTGGACATCTCCGACACATCCCACCCCACCGCCGCTCACATGGTCACCACCGCCGAGGTCCCCGACGAGTACATGCTCGCCACGATCCAGCACTCGATGCGTGCGAACAACGCGGACGGATTCATCCAGATCTCCGATCTGCAGTCCAACCCGGAGGAGAGCACGCTCGACGTGAGCTTCAACAACGGCATCGCCGTGCTCAACCTCGTGCCGACCCCCGTCGACGGGAACCTCACCTTCAAGGCCGTCGGTGCGTCACTCTTCGGTTTCAACCTGCCCGGCCAGGTCTCTGACGCGATCACCCAGGGACTGCAGCAGGGCGTGCAGGAGCAGGCGGGTGACTTCCGCATCGAGACCTTCGAGGTCGTTGACGGAGGTGCCCGGCTCACCCTCACCGGCACAGATGTCGCCCTCAGCCAGGTGGCTGACGCACAACTGCCGTAGTGCTGACCGCCACGTGATCAGCACCCTGCTCCAGAGCGGTGATCACGTCATCCAGGGTGCCCGCAGGCGCCGTCCGCGGGAGCCTGCCCACCGACGCTGCCGTCACCAACCTGTCCACCCCCGCCAACGCGGCCGCCTCAGCGACCGCCTCCTGTCCGGGCTCCAGGAACACGGCGAGCTTCACCGGCGACGGCACCGCCTCCCGCACCGCCACGAATTCGGCGAGCAGCGTATTGGGGTTGGTGATGCCGGGGTCTGTGGCGAGCCACACCTCCGTGGCCCCCTGCGCCACCGCCAGCCGTGCCTCGGCGGCCTTGACAAGGGTGTGGTGTCGACCGGACGGGTACCCCACAACCACCGCCACGGTCAGCTCCCCCGTGTCCCCCGCCATCCCGAGGTGGGAAGGGTAGAGCACGATGCCTGCCAGGCCTGCCTCCCGCGCCTCCGCCACCGCGGCCGGAACGTCGGAGGGGGACACGGTGGGGTCGATGAGCATGAGAAAGGCGCGGCCCGAGAGCCACGCCATGTCCGTTGCCACAACCACTACCAGCCGTGGTTGCCGCTGACGATCGCCTGGAGGTGCGGACGAACGTCGAACCAGTAGACGCCGATGGCCACCATGCCCGCCCACGAGAGGAAGGGCACGCGGGTGACCACCACGAAGGCGGAACCGACGAGGATGGCCACCCAGATCCACTTCGACTGGCGGTCACCCGCCTGGTAAGCGTCCTCGCGGGTGGTCGCCGCGAAGGCGGCCCCCGCCACACCGCTGAGCGCGATGATGATGAAGAGGATCCGTTCGAAGAAGGCGAAGCCGGCTAACAGAGTCATGGTGGGGTTCTAGTTCTCCCTGGTCGTGGTCGGCGGGACGTCCTCGGAGCTGACGACCTCGCCGTCAATCATATGCGGCACGTCGCCTTCCCCGGTGTTCGAGGGGGCCGTCGGGGTGAAACGCTGTTCCTCCCCCTGCTTCTCCTCGCCCTCCTTCTCCACGATCGAACCGGCCCGGCTGATCAGGTCGTCGAGGCGACGACGCAGATCGTCGATGAAGGACTGCTCCCCCTCCGGTTCCGTGGCACCGGTTGCAGCACGGCGGGCACGGGCCTGCTCGACGGTCTCATCGAACGTGACTCGCACGGAGGACACCGCGGAGGTGAAGGCCGCCTTCGCCTCCGCGGCGGAGGCCGACTCCTTCGTCTGGTCGGCGGCGCGACGGGCGGAACCGGCGAGATCCCGGAGGATCTCCTCCGCGCGGCCGGCAAAGGCCAGGGAGACATTCTTGTAGTCCTCGGGGGACTTCGCACCGGAGAGTCCGGCGCGGGCCTCCTGCGTGGCGGTCCGGAAACGATCCGCAGCGGACGCCGCTCCCGCGGTGGCCGACTCTCCCGAATACACGCTGTGTGCGTCAGTCGGGGTGTCGGTGCTCTCACGGTCGGCGCGGAAACGCTCCGTGAAGTCGGAGACCACGTCGCCGAGGCGGGCGCCGGCGGACACCCAGGCCTGGAAAGGCTCACGCAGGTTGTCCAGCAGCGAGTTGTTCTTCTCGGCAGCGGTGTTCGTGTTGTCGTTCGGGGTGGTCATGGGACGGTCCCTTCTTTTGTTGGTCACGCTCCGAAGAGCAGGTGACTCACAGTGTAAATAGCTAATCCAGCGAGTGCACCGACAATGGTGCCGTTGAGGCGGATGAACTGCAGATCCTTACCCACCATGAGCTCGATTTTGTCGCTCGCCTCGTCCGCGTCCCACCGCTCCACGGTTTCCGCGATGATGTCCGTGATCTCTCCCGCGTAGTTGTCGGCGAGGAAGGCGGCCGCCCCCGTGATGCGTCGGTCGAGGCTCTGCCGCAACTGCGGATCGGACTGGATGTTCGTACCCCAGGTGAGGCAGAGTTCGGTGATCTTGCTCCGCAGGAGCGAGGTCTCGTCGGTGGCGGCGTCGATGAGCGAGACTGAGGCCGTCGCCCAGATCGCCGCCGCGGCCCCACGCACGGGAGTGGAGCCGAGGAGGTCCTGTTTGATCCCCTCGACGCGCTCGACCATCGACGGGTCGTTCTGCAGGTCATCGGCCAGGTCACTGATGAAGCCCCGGATCGCGTGGCGGGCCTCATGGTCGGGGTTATCGGAGATCGCCTTCGTGAACTCCACCATCTCCCTGTAGACCCTCGCTCCGACGAGGTCCTTGGCGAAGCGCGGGGCCCACGTGGGCATACGGTCATCGATCAGGCTGACGACGGTCTCCTCCATCCCCAGGACAGTCCGGTGCGCCCAGGCCACGACCTCCTGCACCACGGGTTCGGTCCGGCCGTCCGCGACGAGATCAGCCAGCAGCCGCCCCGCGGGCGGACCCCACTCCGGCCCGGTGAAACGATCGATGATCTGCGTCTGGATGAGCATCTCCGCATCCGCTGGATCAAGCGACCGCAGGGCGTTGGCCGTGAGGCGGCCCGCCTCCCGGGACACCTTCTCGGCGTTCTCCTGCCGGGACAGCCAGGCCCCCATCTTCTCCGGGATGTTCGCGGACCGGACCTTCTCCGTGACAAGGTCCGCGTTGAGGAAGTTCTCCCCCACGAACTCGGACAGCGCCTGGCCCAGCTGGTCCTTCTTCCGCGGGATCAGCGCGGTGTGCGGGATGGGGATCCGCATCGGGTGACGGAACAGCGCAGTCACCGCAAACCAGTCAGCGAGACCACCGACCATGCCGGCCTCCGCCGCCGCCCGGACGTAACCCACCCACACCGGAGACCCACCCGGCCGCGACTGCCACCAGCTGCAGGCCAGGAAGATGATCGCGGCGACCACCAGCAGGCCGGTGACGAAGATCTTGTGATTACGCAGTACCCGGCGGCGCTCCGCCTCGACCTCCGGGCTGGGGCCGGGGACGGAGCGGGCGTCGAGAATCTCAATCTGACGGTGTGTACCCATGTCACCCATTATCGTCACAGAAGTTCGAAGGCGTAGAGGAGGATGTTGATCGCCGTGATGACGGTGATCAACGTGATGAGGAGCATGATGAGGTTGCGACGCACTCCCCCAGCCTACGAAAAAGAACCCGCCCCAGGCTGCGGGGGCAGCGGGGGCGGGTTCCTCGGACGAAAGACGTCAGCTGATCAGGCTAGTTCTTACGGCCGGTGGTGGCGACGTACTCGCGGTAGAAACGACGACCGCGGTGGATGAGGCCGAAGCCCAGGATCAGCAGCACACCGGCGGTGATGGCACCGATGATCATGATCAGCGTGGTGTTCCATTCGGCGGTGGCGACGCCCTGACCGTAGAGGAGGGTCGCTGCCATCCAGATCATGATGCCGAAACCTGCCAGGGAGGTGAGCACCAGGCCCATGCCGATCCAGGTGGATGCGCGCTCCAGGGAGGAGTGCGGTGCAGTCAGGGAGTTCGGCTCGTATCCGTCGATGTAGGAATCGTGGAGCTTCGGAGCGTAATCCGGGAAGCTCTCGGACGCCTGATCGGCGACCGCAAAGTTGTTGGAAGCCATAACCATTACTCGCTTTCGTCTTTCGTGAACTCGGTTATGTACCGAGTTTAGTCGTCCTTGCCGCGGAAGGCAGCACGTGCGCGCTCCTTGGTGACGGCGGCGACGGCGGTCAGCGGGATACCCGCCGGGCAGACGTCGGCGCACTCACCGAAGAGGGTGCAGTGACCGAAGTTGGTCTCGAGCTCGTCCACCATGTGGCGGGCGCGCCTACCGCGCTCCTCCTTGCCGAGCGGCATGAGGGAGAGATGGACCAGCTTGGCGCCGGTGAACAGGTGGGCTGCACCGTTCGGGCAGGCGGCGACACAGGCGCCACAGCCGATGCAGGCAGCGTGGTCGAGAGCGAACTCTGCGGTCTCGTGGTTGACGTGCAGGGTGTCAGCGTCCGGAGCAGTGCCGGCGTTGATGGAGACGTAGCCGCCCTTCTGCATGACGCGGTCCAGGGAGGAACGGTCGACGACCATGTCCTTGATGACCGGGAAAGCAGCGGAACGCAGCGGCTCCAGCTTGATGACGTCACCGTCGTTGTAACCGACCAGACGCTGCTGGCAGGCGGGGGTGTTCTGGCCCGGGCCGTGCGGACGACCGTTGACCATCAGGCCACAGGTGCCACAGATGCCCTCACGGCAGTCGGAGGCGAACATGTAGGGCTCAAGGTTCTGCTCGACCAGACGGTTGTTGACGTGGTCCAGCAGCTCCAGGATCGACATCTGAGGAACCGCGTCCGGGACCTCGACGGTCTCGAAGGCGCCTTCGTGAGTCGGTCCGGCCTGCCGCCAGATCTCAAGTGTCAGCTTCATTACTTGTAGTTCCTTGTCTGCAGCGGCGTGGCGGATGAACTTGCCCTCGCCGGCCGGCTCCCATGCGGAGACGAAGCACCAGTTCTCATCGTCGCGTTCTGCCTCGCCGTCCTCGGAGAGGTGGTCGTCGCGGAAGTGTGCACCGCAGGACTCGTCACGGTCGAGAGCATCGACGCACATGAGCTCGCCCAGGTCGATGTAGTCGGCGACACGTGCCGCGTACTCGAGCTCCTGGTTCATGTAGTTCTGCTCGCCCGGGATCTGGACGTTGGTCCAGAAATCCTCACGGATCTCGCGGATCTTGACGATCGCGTCCTGCAGGTCCTTGACGTTACGGGAGACACCGCAGGCGCGGTACAGCAGCTCACCCAGCTGGCGGTGGAAGTGGTCGGCGCCGTGCGGGTTCGGGCCCTTGATGTTCAGCAGACGGTCGATGCGTGCCTGGGCGCGCTCGACAGCCTCCACGGCCTCCGGGGAGTCCGCCGGCAGAACCTCCTCGCCGAGGTAGTTGGCGAGATAGTTCGGGATGGTGAACGGCAGGGTGAACCAGCCGTCGACGGATGCGGACAGCAGCGAGTTGGCACCCAGACGGTTGGCACCGTGATAGGTCCAGGAGGCCTCACCAGCGGCGAAAAGGCCCTGGATGGAGGTCATCTCGTTGAAGTCGGTCCACAGGCCACCCATGGTGAAGTGGCAGGTCGGGGCGATGCGCATCGGAGTGGTGTACGGATCCTCACCGATGGCGTCCTGGTACATCTCGAAGAGGTTGGAGTAACGCTCGCGGATGGTCTCCTTGCCGAGGCGCTCGATGGCGTCACGGAAGTCCAGGAAGGCGGAGTTGTGCAGCGGGCCCACGCCGAGGCCGGCGTTGATCTGCTGGGAGATCGCACGGGAGGCGACGTCACGCGGAACCAGGTTGCCGAACGCCGGGTAGCGGCGCTCCAGGAAGTAGTCGCGCTCCTCCTCCGGGATGGTGTTCGGATCGCGGTCATCCTTCGGAGCCTTCGGGGACCAGATGCGGCCGTCGTTACGCAGCGACTCGGACATCAGGATGGTCTTGGACTGCCAGGTCGCGTTGACCGGCAGACCCGTCGGGTGGAACTGGATGAACGCCGGGGAGGCGAAATAGGCGCCGAGCTCGTACGCACGCATCAGGGCGCCTGCGTTGGAGTTCTTGGCCAGGGTGGACATGTGGTACACGTTGCCGTAACCACCGGTGGCCAGCAGGACTGCGTGGCCGGTGTGAGCGGTCAGCTCACCGGTGATCAGGTTACGGGTGACGATGCCCTCGCAGCGCTTGGCGCCGTCCTTCTGGGTGACGATGAGATCGACCACGTCAGCGTGGGTGAAGATCTCGACGTTGCCCAGGCCGATCTGGCGGGTGAGCGCAGAAGCGGTGGACAGCTGCAGCTGCTGACCCGTCTGACCACGGGTGTAGTAGGTGCGGGACACCTGCACGCCACCGAAGGAACGGGTGGCCAGGGTGCCGCCGTACTCACGGGCGAACGGAGCGCCGATGGCGTTCATGTGGTCGATGACACGGCCGGACTCGATGGCCAGACGCCAGCAGTCGGACTCACGGCAGCGGTAGTCTCCACCCTTGACGGTGTCCTTGACGTGGCGGTATGCGCCGTCGTTGTCGACCTTCTTGCCGCGGGCGGAGTTGACGCCACCCTGGGCGGCGATGGAGTGCGCACGACGCGGGGCGTCGTGGTAGGTGTACACCTTCACGTCGTAGCCCAGCTCGCCGAGGGCGGCTGCGGCAGCGCCACCGGACAGACCGGTGCCGACGACGAGGACCTTGAACTTGCGGCGGTTCAGCGGAGACACAAGGTTCATGTGCTCCTTCTGATAATCCCACATGTCCTTGGTCGGGACACCCTGCGGCTCAGCGTTGTCCAGGACGGTGCCGGGGACGACACCTTCGACGACGGAGGCCGGGTGACGGAACTCAGGACGAGAAGCAGTCTCGGTGTTGCTCATGTTTATTCAGAACTTCCCTTCAGGACCTAGCTGAGCCAGCCCAGTGCGATGGACAGCGGCATCGAGATGTTGCCGATCATGACGATCGCCGGCACGAGGTAGGCGACGACGAGCAGAGCCTTGCGCCAGCGCTTGCCGGTGATGCCCAGGTCGGACACGGCGAGCCAGATGCCGTGGGACAGGTGCAGGAACAGCACAACCATGGCGAGGATGTAGAAGATGGCGACCGGCCAGCGGGAGAAGCTGGCGATCAGGTTCGCATAGATTTCGCCGTGGACGAAGGTGTCCGCCGCGGCCGGGGTGACACCCATGGTGAGGTCGAGGATGTGGAAGATGATGAACAGCAGCAGGATGATGCCGGTGATCAGCATCGTGCGGCTGGAGAAGGAGTTCAGGCCACCGACCAGGTTGGTGCGTGCGAACTTGCCGCGGGAGACGCGGGAACGACCCTGCAGCGTGAATGCGCCGTGAATGTGCAGGACAACTGCAACGATCAGGACAATGCGGAACAGCCACAGGAAAGACTCACGCGGGAGGATCGGAGCACCCATGGTGCGGAGGAACTCTCCGTACTCATTGATGGCGGCGATGCCGTTGTGGTCCGGCATGTAGATCTTCAGGTTTCCGACCATGTGAACCAGGACATAGAGTCCGAAGATGAGGCCGGTAACGGCCATCACCAGCTTGATGGCCCAGGTCGGGTAGGACGGCCGCTCGCGCAGCGGCTTTTCAGTAATTTTGCCGTGGACGATTGCGTCACGGTCTGCGTTTTTAACAGTCATGGCACCTCCAGTGTCGCTCATACTTTACGATCAGTGCCCCGGTGACGACCAGTTTCCGATGGCCTGACCGCCCACCTCCCCCCGTTGCCACACCCGTAACAACCATCCCCTAAGGCGAGGCTTGCCTTAGCAATTTCGCAGAAAAGGGACGTAAAATGCGCTCAGCCACGCCTCATGACGTTTGACGGAGACCTTTTGTTCCCGACCGGGAGCATTTCCCAGCCTATTGTGAGGTTGCTCACCCAGGGCTCCAATGCCGGTCCATCCCACCCCGATAGGTATCAAACTTTCGGCTAGTACCGCGGGTCGAGAAGTTTCCCACCACAATATTCGCGGATTGCCGGAGGGGGCTTACACAAAGTTCGCAAACGATGCCTGTGAGTGAGGGGGATCACGCTACGATGTCGACATGGGAAAGACCTACGTGGGTTCGCGCCTGCGCCAGCTGCGCCGCGAACGAGACCTCAGCCAGGCCTCACTTGCGGCGACACTCGGCCTGTCCGCCAGTTACGTCAACCAGATCGAGCATGACGTCCGCCCACTGACGGTGCCGGTTCTGCTCCGCATCACCGAGGCCTTCGGTGTCGACGCCACCTTCTTCTCCCGCGATGACGATTCCCGTCTCCTCGCTGAGATCCAGGACGTCGTTCTGGACAAGGAGCTGTGTCCGAATCCGGTGGAGCTGCAGGAGCTCTCGGAGCTGGTGTACAACCATCCGGCAATAGCCCGCACGATGGTCGACATGCACCGTCGTTACCGCAATGTCCGCGACAAGCTCTCCATCGCCACCGACACCCGCCGCCATGCCGGCCCACCCAACGGTGTCGGCCCGCAGGCACTGTCAATGCCCCACGACGAGGTGCGTGACTTCTTCTACGCCCGCCAGAACTACCTCGACACCCTCGACACCGCTGCAGAGACCATCTCAGGGGAGCTGGGTGTGGAACGTTTCTCCATCCGGAACACCGAGGACGCCCTGGCCGCCCGCCTGCGGGACCGGCACGGCGTCGAGATCTCCACGTCCGCGGAGCTCGACGGAACCCTTCACCGCCTGGACCGGAACACCGGCCACCTGCAGCTCGCGAGCCGCCTCAACACGGGGCAGCGGGCCTTCCGTATGGGCATGGAGCTGGCCTTCCTCGAGGCTGACGAGGCCATCGAGGCCCTGGTCTCCGAGGAGAACTTCACATCGGAGGCCTCCGCCAACCTGGCCCGTCGCGGTATCGCCAGCTACTACGCTGCCGCAGTCCTGCTCCCCTACAAGGGCATCCACTCGGAGGCCGAGCGCTCAGGGTACGACGTCGACTTCCTCTGCCACGTCTTCGGCGTGGGCTACGAGACGGTTGCCAGCCGCCTGTCCACCCTGCAGCGTCCGAAGCTGCGGGGCATCCCCTTCACCTTCGTGCGCGTGGACCGGGCAGGCAACATGTCCAAGCGACAGTCGGCGACCGGCTTCCACCTGGCGAACTCCGGCGGCACCTGCCCCCTGTGGAACATCTACGAGACGTTCACCAACCCCGGCACCATTCTGCGCCAGCTCGCGCAGATGCCGGATGGCCGCAACTACCTGTGGATCGCGCGCACCGTGCGCCACCACCGCGGACGCTTCGGAGACACCGGTAAGCTCTTCGCCATCGGTCTGGGCTGCGAGGCCCGTCACGCCGACCGCACGGTCTACGCCGAGGGACTCAACCTCGCTGACCTGTCCGGCGCCACGCCGATCGGTGCGGGCTGTCGTGTGTGTCCGCGCGAGAACTGCGCGCAGCGTGCTTTCCCCCCCGTCCACGAGGAAATCACCATCGACACGCACCGTTCCTCGGTCGCGCCGTACAACTAGCGTCCCTGGGCCTCCCGGCGTTCCCGTTCCGCCTGGCTCCGACGCTCGTACTCGCGCAGGTTGTAGGTGGCGGAGCGGATCTCGACGTCGCGGTCGAAGTTGGAGCCCAGAGCTCCGGCCATCGCCCCCAGTGAGGCACTCAACCAGGCGATGGACAGGTAGGTGAGCAGCCCGACGTCACGTTCCAGCTCACCCTCCAGGTAGGACTGCGGGATGACCGCGACGGCCGCGAGGAACATCATCGCCCAGACCGCGGCATAGAGGATGATCGTGGTCATGCCTATGGTGCCGATGGTGGCCAGGTTGTCCACCCGCTCCCGCCACCGGGACTCCTGCGTGTTCCTGCGCTGCCAGAGGCGATTGTGAAGGATGAGCCAGCCGCTGAACACCGTCACCGCGAACACGTTGATGAGGATGAGTCGTGGCCAGGACAGCTCCTCCGCCAGTTTCCAGATCGAGCCGTAGAAGATACCGAAACCACCGGTCGCGGCCATGGCCGCGAGAGAGCTCGACAGTACGGGCAGCAGCCGTCCCGGCTGATTGCCGCGCACCATGCCGGCAATCATCCGCAGGGTCAGGCCCGGGTGGTCGAGCACACGCGTCTCGACGCTCGCGTCATCGGCGGAGTCCTCCCCCTCCTGCGGGTCCGGCCCCTCCCGGACTGTCCCGGCGAGCGGGCGGCCCTCCTCGACGAGGCTCACCAGTTCACGGTGCAGACGCCGGACCGCCCCGAAAGCCCCGAAGGCGGGGAGGGAGATCAGGACAGCCGGATCGTGTTTCGCACGCAAACTGACCACCGGCCGCTCCCAGGCGGACAGCGGGAGGTCGGTGGCGTAGATCATGCGGTCCCATCCGTGGGCGTCGAGAAGGTCGCGGGCGTGCCCACTGAGCTGTATATCTCCGTCGGGGGACATGGGGACGGTACCCACGCGCATCTCAACGGGGCCGACACCCGGCCACTGACCGCGGAGGATCTGGGCGCCGTCGGAGGCGGTGACGTGTGCGGCGCCTTCAAGCACGCGGTGGAGGATACGGGTGACGTCCTCGGAAGGGCGTCCCGAATCAGCGAGAATTCCGATCATGTCCTGCTCCCGGGAAAATAAGAAGGGGCCTCCCGTGGGAGACCCCTTCGTACTGGTGGACCTAGAAGTTGATCATGTGGCCGTTGATGCCGTGTGCGGCTTCCTTGACGGCCTCCGACAAGGTCGGGTGGATGTGAACCGCGCGGCTGATCTCCTCGGTGGTGAGGTCGAAGTTCTGCGCGAGGACCAGCTCGTTGATCAGCTCGGAGGCGTTGGCGCCGACCAGGTGGCCGCCCAGCAGCTCACCGAACTCGGCGTCGGCGACGATCTTGGCGAAGCCGTCGGTCTCGGCCAGGCCCACGGCCTTGCCGTTCGCGGAGAACGGGAAGGAGGAGACCTTGATCTCGCGGTCCGGCCACTTCTCCTTGGCCTGTTCCTCGGTGTAACCGAAGGAGGCGACCTGCGGGTTACAGAAGGTGGCGCGCGGCATCATCATGTAGTCGCCCAGCTCGTGGGTCTCGGCACCGGCGATGGTCTCGGCGGCGACGATGCCCTGTGCTTCCGCGACGTGAGCCAGCTGCAGCTTGGCGGTGACGTCACCGATGGCGTAGATGTGCTCGACGTTGGTGCGCATGAAGTCGTCGATGGCGATGGCACCGCGCTCGGTGAGCTCGACGCCGGTGTTCTCCAGGCCGAAGCCCTCGACGCGCGGGCGGAAACCGACGGAGACGAGGACACGGTCGACGACGAGGGTCTCGGTCTTGTCCGAGCCCTTCTTCTGATAGTCGACCTCGACGGAGTCACCGTTGTCGCGCACGGCGGTGGTGGCGTGGCCCGGGAGGAGCTTGACGCCCATCTTCTTGTAGGCACGCTCGATGACCTTGGACACCTCGGCGTCCTCGTTCGGCAGGACGCGGTCCATGTACTCGATCACGGTGACGTCGACACCGTAGTTGGAGAGCACGTAGGCGAACTCCATGCCGATGGCGCCGGCACCGACGATGACCATCTTCTCCGGGGCGACCGGATCGAGGATCTGCTCCTCGTAGGAGACGACGTTCTCGGAGAACTCGACGCCGCGGAGCGTGTTGACCACGGAGCCGGTGGCGATGATGCAGTCCTCGAAGGTGAGGATCTTGCCGGCGTCCTTACCCTCGGTCACCTCGATGGTCCTGGCGTCCTGGAAGGTGCCGAAGCCGTCGATCTCGGTGATCTTGTTCTTCTTCATGAGGTAGTGGATGCCGCCGACGATCTTCTCCGACACCTGGCGGGAGCGCTTGTGGGCGTCCTCGTAGTTGAAGGAGACGTCGCCGTTGATGCCGAAGGTCTTCTTCTCGTGGGTGAAGATGTGGGCTACCTCGGCGTTCTTGATCAGCGCCTTCGAGGGGATGCAGCCGACATTGAGGCAGACTCCGCCCCAGTACTGCTTCTCGACGACGGCAACCTTCTTGCCGAGCTGGGCTGCGCGGATGGCGGCGACGTAGCCGCCGGGGCCCGCACCGAGTACTACAACGTCATAATGTTCAGTCACGCCCCCAGGATAGGTGACCGTATCCCCTGTGTCACCGGTTGGTGCCCCCGGAACAAAAAGACGCCCCGGCCGGGTGGAACCGGTGGCCGGGGTGTCGGTGGAACGGGGTGATCAGAAGAGATTGAGGAACAGCGCCGCGTTGGAGGCGGCCGAGGACATCGCGTGGATGCCGGGGCCCATGAAGTTAGTGATGGCGACGATGATCAGCTCGAAAATGGACATGCGTGGCTTCTTTCTCTGGATGTCAGCGGGTTACCAGTAAGTACTAGCGCCGAATCCCGGCAAACCGTTACACAGGCCACCGGAAACGAACTGCACGCATTATGACAGACTATCCCCTTGTTCACCATGCATAACTTCCGTAACCTGATTCAGATATATGACCAATCACCCCACCCCCGAAGCGCTGCACTTTCGGGGGTGGGCCGTTAACATGCGGTACAGCCGTTACGATGTACCCCTGTGAACGCGTCCAGCCTTCGGCCAGGGTGCGTCCCAGGAAAAAACTAGTCGCCGCACCCGGCCACAACACGACCCAAGGAAGCCATTCCATGAAGTTATCACCCCGCTGCCGGTCACCGAAAGCTCACCGGACTGGCAGACGGAGACCAAGGACAACCCCAAGGTGAAGCACCTCAACGCCTACTCCACGGCGATGGGCCGTAATATTCCGCTCGCGGTCATCAGCGCAGGTAAGCCGGATGCCCCCACGCTCTACCTGCTCAACGGCGCCGGCGGCGCCGAGCAGAACATGGACTGGCTCGTCATGGCGCCGGAGATCATCGACTTTTATGCCGACAAGGGTGTGAACGTGGTCATCCCGCAGGAGGGCGCGTTCTCGTACTACATCAACTGGGCCAACCCCACCCCCGCAGCGGGCGCCGGCTACCTCAAGGGCCCCCAGATGTGGGAGGACTTCCTGCTCCGCGAGCTGCCGGGCGGCATCGAGCCCTACCTGGACGCCAACGATAATCGCGCCATTGCCGGATTCTCCATGTCCGCCACCTCCTCGCTGCTCCTGGCTGAGAAGGCTCCGGGATTCTTCGACGGCGTCGGCTCCTTCTCCGGCTGCGCCGAGACTGCCTCCCCCCTGGGCTACACCGCCGTCGACCTGACCGTCCAGCGTGCGGGCACCACCGCACAGGAGATGCTCGGCCCGATGGGCAGCCCGCACAACGTCGCCAACGATGCTCTCGTCCACGCCGATAAGCTGGCCGGCACCGAGCTGTACATCTCCAACGCCACCGGCCTCGCCGGTGAGTGGGACATGCCGGGCCACTACATCGACCAGGGATACAACCCGTTCGTCGCCTCCTCCGGCGCCGCCACCCTCATCGTCGAGGGCGGCTTCATCGAGGGTGCAACCAACGTCTGCACCCACAACCTGAAGGCCAAGCTCAACAGCCTGGGCATCCCGGCCGACTGGAACGAACGTCCGACCGGTACGCACTCCTGGAACTACTGGAAGGACGACGTCGAGAAGTCCTGGCCGACCCTGGAGCGCGCCCTCTTCTCCTGACCACATGAGACCGACATGCACCGTCCACCACCCGGTGGGCGGTGCTTCCGCGTTCTCGACCGGGCCCGCACGTAGCCTGGAATCCATGACCGACTCCCCCGATCTCCTGCAGTCCCTCGAAATCATCGACTCCCCCGACGCCCTCGCCTGGGCGCAGGAGTGGTCGGACGCGACGGAGGATGCCGCGGACAACCAGGAGCTGCGCGAGCGGATCCTGGCCGCCCTGGATGTGGACGACCGCATCCCCTTCGTCGCGCGCCGCGCCGAATGGCTGTACAACTTCTGGCGCGACGCCGAGCATGTCCGCGGCCTGTGGCGCCGCACGACGCTGACCTCCTATCTCTCCGATTCACCGGAATGGGAGGTGCTGGTGGACGTCGATAAGCTCGCGGCGGACGAGGACGAGAACTGGGTCTGGAAGGGCGCGCACGTCCGCGCCCCCGATTACGACCGTGCCCTGGTCCGCCTGTCCCGGGGCGGAGCGGATGCCACCGTCGTCCGCGAATTCGACCTGGCCGCGCGGAAGTTCGTGACCGCGGACCCCTTCGAGATCCCGGAAGCCAAGACCGACGTCAGCTGGATCGACGCAGACACCCTGCTCGTGGGCACGGACACCGGCGAGGGTTCGCTGACCACCTCCGGCTACCCCGCGCAGGTCCGCGTGTGGCGTCGCGGCACCGAACTTCTCGACGCCCCCGTGTACACCGCCGGCCGCCACGAGGACGTCGCCGTCGGCGCGTGGGCCGACACCACCCCCGGGCACGAACGGATCATCGTCTCCCGCGCCCTCGACTTCTACCGCACCCGCCAGTCCGTCGCCCCGCTCGACCCGGACGCACCGCTCCAGGTCCTCGAGCTGCCGGAGGACTGCCGGGCGACGATCCACCGGGAATGGCTGTTCGTCGCCCCCCGCGAGGAGTACGCCGGCATCCCCGCCGGCGGCCTCGGCGTGATCGAACTGGACCGTTTCCTCGGCGGCGAACGCGGCATCCGCCCGGTGTTCCTGCCGACACCGCACGTCTCCCTGCAGTCCACGGCCTTCACCGCTGATCACGTGGTGCTCACACTCCTCGACGATGTGGCCACCCGCATCACCGTGCACCCGCTCGCGGACCCGACGCAGCCCGGCCGCGACCTGGAGATTCCACCGCTGGTCACCGCCTCCGTCGTGGCGACCAGCCCCCTCGACGGCAACGAGGTGTGGCTGACCACGTCATCGTTCACCGAGCCGACCACTCTCTACCGCCTCGACCTCGGCGAGGGACTGTCGCCCGAGGTGGTGCGCCGCTCCCCCGCGCTCTTTGACGCCACCGGCCTGGAGACCCGCCAGCACTGGGTCACCTCCGCCGACGGCACGCGCGTGCCCTACTTCATCACCGGCGACTTCTCCGGTGGGCCCCGCCCGACGCTGGTCGGCGGTTACGGCGGCTTCGAGGTGTCGCTGACCCCCGGCTACTCCGCCGTCCGAGGCATCGGGTGGCTCGAGCAGGGAGGACACTTCGTGCAGCCCAACCTGCGCGGCGGCGGCGAGTTCGGCCCCGGGTGGCACACCCAGGTGGTCAAGACCAACCGCCACAAGGTGTGGGAGGACCACGAGGCGGTGCTCACGGACCTGGTGGAGCGCGGCTACGCAGAGCCGGCCCAGATCGCCATCCGGGGCGGTTCCAACGGCGGGCTGCTCACCTCCGGGGCGCTGACGACGTACCCGGAACGCTTCGGGGCGGCCGTCATCCAGGTGCCCCTCACCGACATGCTCCGGTATCACACCTGGTCAGCGGGTGCATCCTGGATGGCGGAGTACGGCGACCCGGCCGACCCGGTGGAACGGGCCGCGATCGAGTCGTGGTCCCCGTTGCACCGGGTGGAGGCGAACGTCGGGAAGCAGTATCCGCCGGCACTCGTGACCACCTCCACCCGCGATGACCGCGTCCACCCCGCTCACGCCCGACTGTTCGCGCACGCCCTGCGGGAGGCGGGGCAGCCGGTCGACTACTTCGAGAACATCGAGGGCGGGCACGCCGGTGCCGCCGACAATGTGCAGGTGGCGCGGGTGGAGGCCCTGATCTACGAGTGGCTCAATCAGCAGGTGCGGTGAGTGCTCGGTAACATCTTCAGGATCATGACCAGAAAAAGGCTGCGCGCCACCCCCGTCCCGGGCGTCCGCGACGAATACACCGGGGTCGACTTCAACCTCGGCTACCACGTCCGTTCCTATCACCTGGACCTGAAGTACCGGGTGGGGCCCAATCGGCTGGAGGGCGTCGCCACGCTGCAGCTGGACAACTGGCGGGATCTCCCGTCGATGACGCTCGACCTGTCCCCCGCACTGCGCGTCTCCCGCGTCACCGCGACGGGCAGCGCAGGAGTGGCCGTCCGTGTGTCCCGCTTCCGCCAGTCCGGCGGCAAGCTGCGCATCACCTTCGCTCAGCCGGTCCCGGTGGACACCGAGTTCTCGCTGGACATCCGCTACGGCGGCACCCCGCAGCCGATCCGTTCCCCGTGGGGTGACCTCGGGTGGGAGGAGCTGGAGAACGGCGCACTCGTCGCCTCACAGCCGATGGGCGCACCGAGCTGGTTCCCATGCGACGACACACCCGATGAGAAGGCCCGCTACGAGATCGTCGTCACCACCGACAGTCCGTACATGGTGGCCGTCAACGGCACCCTCCTGTCGAAGAGGTCCTCCGGTTCCCTGACCCGCTGGCACTACAGGGTGGGTCACCCGATGGCCTCCTATCTGGCGACCGTCCAGATCGGCGAGTACGTCCAGCTCATGCTCTCCGAACCCGAGGCCACCGTGCCTGTCCGCGCCTGGGTCCCGCCCGCACTGTGCGATGACGCCCGCACCGAGTTCGCCGACCAGCAGCGCATGATCGATGCCTTCACCGACCTGTTCGGCCCCTACCCCTTCAACTCCTACTCCGTGGTGGTCACCGAGGACGAACTCGAGATCCCCCTCGAGGCGCAGGGGCTGTCCGTCTTCGGCTCCAACCACATCCGGGGAGACCACGCGTGGGAACGTCTCATCGCCCACGAGCTGTCGCACCAGTGGTTCGGCAACTCGCTCGGTCTGGCCCAGTGGAACGACATCTGGCTCAACGAGGGTTTCGCCTGCTACGCCGAGTGGTTGTGGTTCGAGCACTCCACCGGCAGACATGCCGCTGCGTCGGCCCGCGAGCACTACGAGGAGCTGCGCCGCAAGCCCCAGGATCTGCTCCTGTCGAACCCCGGCACGAAGGACATGTTCGACGACCGCGTGTACAAGCGCGGCGCCCTGACTGTCCACGCCCTGCGCGTTCTGCTCGGTGACGAGGCCTTCTTCCGCATGCTGCGCCGCTACGTGGCCGCAGGTCAGCATTCCGTGGTCGAACCGGTCGACCTCAAGCGTGAGGTGCTGGCCGCGGCGGTGGAGGTCGGGGTGCCGGCGGCGGACGTCGAGAAGCTCTGGCAGGCGTGGCTCAACCAGACCGCTCTGCCGGAGTTCCCGGGATGAGCGCCGCATGAGGGCGCTGAGCCTGGCGACGGTCTTCGCCGCACTGTCCGGATTCGTCGTCATGTACCTGGCCTCGTGGACCCTTGACCCCGGGGGTTTCGCCGCGTTCCAGGCCTACTGGGGTCTGTTCTTCGCCGCGACCGGCGCCCTGGACGGCCTCATGCAGGAGACCACCCGTGGGGTGTCCGCGGCACGGTCCACCGGGCAGCACGGGACAGGCCGCCCCTGGCGTGTCGGTGCGTGGATCGGAGGCACCGTCCTGGTGGCCGCCCTGCTCATCGGCATGGTGTGGCTGCCGGCGCTGATGCGGGGTGAGGCCCCGGCGCCCCTGGCCACCCTGTTCCTGGCCTTCGGCCTGCTCACGTACGCCTTCCAGGCGGTCCTGTCGGGCATCCTCTCCGGTCTCGGCCTGTGGAACCGTTACGCCGGGCTGGTGGCCCTCGACTCCGGCGTGCGCCTGCTGCTGGCCCTGCTGGCCTGGCAGCTGGGCTGGGGCATGACCGCGTTCCTGGTCATCACGGTGATCGGTGCGCTCAGCTGGCTCATCGTGCTGCGGGGTGTGCCCCGGGATGTGCTTGTCGACGTCTCCCGGGCAGCCTTCACCCGCCGAGTCGGCTCCGCCATGCTGGCCACCGGCTCCTCCGCGGCGTTGATCACCGGGTTCCCTGTCTTCGTGCAGTCGACCTCCGGGCCGGACGCCGGAACCGTGGTGACGGTGGCCGGCATCATCAACGCCGTCATCCTCACCCGCGCCCCCATCCTCGTGCCGCTGCAGCGTTTCCAGTCGGCGCTCATCGTGCGCTTCGTGGAGCGGCGGGAGGCTCTCCTCTGGGCGGCTGCCGTGCCGGTGCTGGTGGTGCTCGGGGCAGGGCTGGTGGGGGCCGGGGCCGCGTGGCTGCTGGGGCCGTGGATCCTGACCGTCTTCTTCCGTCCGGAGTACTTCGTGCCCGGCGGTCTGCTGGCGGTGCTCACCTTCGCCTCGGCCTGCACGGGTGCGCTCATGGTGACCGGTGCCGCGACCCTGGCCCGGGAACAGCACCAGGGATACGTCCTCGGGTGGGTGACCGCCTCGGTGGGGGCGTTCGGTGTGCTGTGGCTGGCCCCTCTGTCTCTGGAGGCCGGTGTGTGCGTGGCACTCATCGCCGGTCCCCTGCTCGGCGGGCTGGTGCACATTGTGTCACTGCGCGGGGCGCGCGTGAGCCAGGACGCAGGCGAATAGATATTCGTCACTCGGCGTCGGGATCCCGCACCACCGCGGGATCCACCCCCACCAGACGCAGCGCCATATCGGCGTAGCAGTCGATGAGCTCCTGCTGACTGAGACGGCCGTCCCGGTCGTACCAGAGCGGAATGCCGATACCCATGTCCAGTAGCGCGAAACAGGCGATACGCCGGTCCGCCACGGTGAACTGCCCGGATTCCACGCCCTCGTCGATAATCACCTGCCACCGCGACACGTAGTCGCGGCGCAGCTGGTGCACCATGCTGCGGTGCGGTTCCGCCAGGGCAGTGACCTGGGTGTTGATCACCCGCGCGGCCACCACGTTCTCGGTGTGGAACTGCACGTGGGCGATCATGCTCCGGTGCAGCTTGTCCACCGGATCGACCGCCCCCACCAGCGCGCGGGCATGAGTGCGCAGCTGGTCCTCCATCGTGCGGAGCAGGACGACCGAGAGCACCTCCTGCTTGGAGCGGAAGTGGTTGTACAGGCTCGAGGTGCCCATGCCGACGGCGGTGGCGATGTCCTCCATCCCTGTGCCGAAGTACCCGCGCTGGGCGAAAAGCTCGATCGCGGCGGCCGAGATCTGGTCCCGTCTGCTCTGGTTCGCCATGTACTGCCCCTCCTCCGTGCGCAACCGCCCCCTTCGGCGGACCGCTCCGCCCCAGCCTAGTCCACAGCGGCACCACCCCCACACCCCCCGGCGGGGTGCTGCTGCCGGGAAAATTACCGCGCGGCGCTTGACGGGGAATGAAACCTGGCTCACACTTTTCATGCGAATTGCCATTCGTATGGCGTCGCCCCCTCCCCGGCCCCTCCACCCGGAAACGACCCACGCCATGCCCCACGTCACCCTGCCACTCACCCACGAGACGGACTTCCACCAGATCTTCGCCGATGTCCCCGCCGCCGACCTGGCCGCCTGGGAGCGAGCCACCACCCTCGGGGAACGTGCCCGGGCAGAGATCAACAAGTAATGGGAGCGCAGCGAGTACCAGCTCCACCTCGTGCAGGACATGGCCTCCCACGGCCTACTCTCCGACGGAGCCGACAGCATGCAGTCCCTCATCGTGGGCAAGGCGATCACCGGCGTCAGCGCCTTCCGCTGATCCGGGGGCTGACACAGAGGAGGAGGCACCCCGACGTCCGGCGGGGGCGTCTCCTCTCGTGGTGTGTCAGGGACCCGTGTCAGTTACCCAGCGGACGACGGGTGCGGCGCATGTGCTCGACACGTCTGGCGTTCTCCGGCCGGATGAGCAACCCGGAGGCCAGCTCCACCTCCCGCTCGCCGAGCTCCTCCGGAGTGACGGTACCGCCGGTGTAGAGCTCGGCCAGGGCGCGGGCGATGACCTGGTCGGTCTCAGTGCCACCCTCCCAGACCAGCGGCTCAGCGTCCGCGGGATGCAGTGTCAGGGGCAGTGGGCGGGGCGGCTCGTACCGGTCCGCCAGCCGGTGCGCCAGAGCCAGGGCCTCCGCGATGACATGGTCGACGGACATGATGATGCGGTCATCGGCGAGCAGGAGGCCGCGGGAGGCCGCTTCGTAGGCCCCGGACGTGGGGCGGGCGGAGAGGATGAGCTCGAAGGCACTGCGCACGGGGTCCTCAACCTTGTTGAGCGTCATCCGCTCCAGGGTGCGCACGGTGCCACCGAAGCCGGGGAACAGGCCGACGTGACGCTCGGGGAAGCCCAGGCGGGCCTCCGCCTCAAGGACGGCGGCGTCGCAGTGCTGCATGAACTCCAGCCCACCTCCCAGCGCCGTGCCCCGGACTGCCGCGACAACGGGGAAGGCGGCGGACCGCAGTTGAGCGAAGGCGGTGGCCCCCTCCGCGAGCACCTCACGGACCTGCGGGAGGTTCCCGGAGACGGAGGCCTCCGCCAGCCCGGACAGGTCCGCTCCGGCGGAGAAGATCCCCTCCAGCGGGCTGACGATGACAGCGGCCACGGCCCCCTCCAGCCCGGCGAGCTCCCGGACCGCCTCGAACACGCCGGAGGAGCAGGAACTGGCCGGGGTGTGCAGGGTGAGCACCGCGATCCCGTCGTCGCGCACGTGCAGGGTGGCGTCGCCGTTGTCCAGCAACAGCCGGGCCCCCTCGATGACCTGCGCGGGAGTGAGCACCCCCTCCCGCTCCCGGGGGGCCGTCACCTCACCGTCACTGCCGAGCACGGCACCGGCACGGGGGTGGAAACCCCCGGCGCGGGCGGCGGCCACCAGAAGCTCCGGGGCCGCTTCGCCGACGGCCTCGTACAGGGAGATCAGGTGCTCCGGGCCGATGTCGTCGGCGAGCTGGAAGGGCCCCTTCTTCCAGCCGTAGCCCAGCCGCATGGCCACGTCGATCTGGTCGACGGTGTCCGCGATCTCCGGGGCAGTCTCACAGCAGTAGCGCAGTGTCTCCAGGAAGACGGTGCGGCCGTACCCCCCTCCCGGGGAGTCGGTGTCCAGGACCTCGCGGGCGGTGCGTGCCTGCGCCGCAGGGTCCGCCACGGGGCGGCGGGCAATGTAGGTGCCGTCGCTGTACACCTGGCCGTCGCGGTTGTAGAAGCCGACACCGGCGTGGCAACTGGCGTCGACGAGTTCACGGAACACCGGGTCGGCGGTGACGTCGACACGTCGGAAGGCATCGGTGTCGGGCAGATCCCGCAGCAGCCCTCCCCAGATCGGATCGAGCAGCTGCAGGCCGATGTAGTCGAAGAGTCCGAAGACGCCGGTACGGGGGACACCGAAGGGGCGGGAGAACACGGCGTCGGCCAGTTCAGGGGTGACCCCGGTGCGCAGCGCGGTCATCGCCCCGACAGCCATCCAGAAGGTGCCGATGCGGTTGGCGATGAAGCCCGGGGTGTCCCGGCAGTTGATGACCACCTTGCCCAGCTGCACCTCACAGATGTGACGCAGCCGCGCCTCCGTCTCCGCTGCGGTGTCCGGTCCGGCGACCAGCTCAAGCAGCCGCATGATGCGGGGCGGGTTGAAGAAGTGGGTGACAGCGAAGAAGGGGAGCATCTCCTCGTCCATGCCGACGGTGAGGTCCGCCAGCGGGATCGTGGAGGTGTTTGACGACACCAGTGCCTCGGGGTGGCGGTGGCGGGCGACGTCCCGGTAGATCTGCGACTTGACGTCCCGGTCCTCGAAGACGACCTCGATGATCCACTCAGCATCGCCGATGTCCGCAATGTCGTCCTCGATGTTGCCCACCGTGATGCGGTCAGCGAACTCCGGGAGCAGGAAGCCGCGGCGCTGCAGCTGCCGCTCCACGCCGGCGCGGGCCGGGGCGTTGCGGTCGCCGTCGGTGCCGGGGACGTCGAGAAGCAGGACCTCGAGCCCTGCGTTGGCGAGGTGGGCGGCAATCCCGGAACCCATGGATCCGGCGCCGATGACGGCGGCCCTGCTGATCGGTGTCGTGGTCATGCTGCCTCCTGAGGGCTGTGTCACGTATCGGGCCCGCCAGCCCAACGAACCACAATTCGTGATACTAGTCACACCGGGCAAGGCTGTCAACGGTTCGGGCAGGCCAGCAGGGCGAACCTTCATTCGTCCCGATCACCCGCGCGAGGGGCGCTCTATAGTGGTCAGACATGAGGACACTGCTGATCACCGGGGGAGCCGGGTTCATCGGATCGAATTTCGTGCACATGACCCGGGAGCGGTACCCCGATGATCACGTGATCGTCCTGGACAAGCTGACCTACGCCGGCAACCGCGCCAACCTGGCGGGCACCGATGTCGAGTTCCTCGAGGGTGACATCTGCGATGCAGAACTTGTCGACGCCGCCGTGGCCCGTGCCGACGTCACCGTGCACTTCGCCGCCGAGAGCCACAACGACAACTCGCTGCGGGACCCGCGCCCCTTCATCGACACCAATCTGGTGGGCACGTACACGATCCTGGAGGCGGTCCGCCGCCACGGGAACCGGCTGCACCACGTCTCCACCGACGAGGTGTTCGGTGATCTGGGCCTGGACGACCCGGCGCGGTTCCTCGAGACCACCCCGTACGAGCCCAGCTCACCGTACTCGGCGACGAAGGCCGGCTCGGACCACCTGGTGCGGGCGTGGGTGCGCAGCTTCGGCATCGAGGCGACGATCTCCAACTGCTCGAACAACTACGGCCCGTACCAGCACATCGAGAAGTTCATCCCCCGGCAGATCACCAACATCCTGGCAGGTCAGACCCCGAAGCTCTACGGAACCGGCGAGCAGGTGCGCGACTGGATCCACGTCGACGACCACAACGCCGCCGTCCACCTCATCCTCGAACGCGGCCGCCTCGGCGAGACCTACAACATCGGCGCGGACAACGACCACGTGAACAACCGCACCGTCATCGAGCTGATCTGCGAGCTGATGGGGGCGCCGGGCTACGAGCACGTCGCCGACCGCCCGGGCCACGACCAGCGCTACGCCATGGACTCCACCAAGCTGCGCACCGAACTCGGCTGGGCCCCGGAGTACACCGACACCGACACCGGCATGCGCGCCGGACTGGAGCAGACGATCACCTGGTACCGGGACCACGAGGACTGGTGGCGGCCGGCGAAGGAGCAGGTCGAGGCAGCGTACGCGGAGAGGGGTCAGTAGATGATCGAGGGGTTGCAGGTTCTGGAGCTGGCAGTCCATGAGGACGGGCGCGGCTGGTTCAAGGAGTCCTGGCAGCGGGCCAGGATGACGCAGGAGGGACTGCCGGACTTCCACCCGGTGCAGTCCAACGTGGCGTTCACCGCCACCCGGGGCACCACGCGGGGCCTGCACGCCGAGCCGTGGGACAAGCTGGTCACCGTCGGCACCGGCCGGGTGCAGGGCGGGTGGTGCGACCTGCGGGAGGGCTCCCCCACCTACGGGCAGACCCACACCGTCGAGATCGGGCCCGGCACCGCCGTGTTCGTCCCGCGCGGGGTGGCCAACGGCTACCAGGCACTCGAGGACGACACGACCTACCTCTACCTGGTCAACGACCACTGGTCCCCCGACGCCGAGTACGTCAACGTCTCCCACACGCTCATCGACTGGCCCCTCGCGCCCGCCAACCTCTCGGCGAAGGACGCGGCGCTGACCACCGGACTGCAGCCGGTGGCTCCCCGCCGCGTCCTGGTCACCGGCGCCGAGGGCCAGGTCGGCCGCGCCCTGCGCAGGGTGCTTCCCGACGCCGAGTTCTGCTCCCGCACCGACTTCGACATCACCGACCCGCCGGAGCGTCCGTGGCGGCAGTACCGGGCGATCATCAACTGCGCGGCCTACACCGCCGTCGACGCCGCCGAGACCGACGCCGCCCGCGCCTGGGCCGTCAACGCCCGGGGTCCGGCGCAGCTGGCCCGCATCGCCGCGGAGAACAACCTCACCCTCGTGCAGCTGTCCACCGACTACGTCTTCGACGGCACCACCGACCACCCCTACCGCGAGAACGACGCGATCGCCCCGCTCAACGTCTACGGCGCCTCGAAGGCGGCCGGCGAAATGGCGGCATCCACCGCCCCGCGGCACTACATCGTGCGCACCAGCTGGGTGGTGGGCGAGGGACGGAACTTCGTCGACACCATGCGTGGTCTGGCGGAACGTGGCGTGCGCCCACAGGTCGTCCACGACCAGAAGGGGCGTCCCACCTTCGCCTCCGAACTGGCCCGCGGCATCGCCCACCTGCTCTCGCAGGAGCCGGAGTACGGCGTCTACCACCTCAGCAACACCGGCGACGAGGTCGGTTTCGATGAGCTGGCCATGGCCGTCTACACCGGGATGTACTGCGACCCGGACATGGTGCAGCCGGTGAGCACCACCGCGTACTTCGACGGAAAACCGCATGCCACGCGACCGTCGATAAGCACCCTGAGCACGGAAAAGATCGAGGCGACCGGTTTCGTGCCGCAGAACTGGCGCGTCGGTCTGGCACTGTATCTCCCATGAAGGGCATCATCCTCGCCGGCGGTTCCGGGACCAGGCTGTATCCGATCACGCAGGGCATCAGTAAGCAGCTGATGCCGATCTACGACAAGCCGATGATCTACTACCCGCTGTCCACCCTGATCCAGGCGGGGATCCGGGAGATCCTCATCATCACGACGCCGGAGGATTCACCCGCTTTCCGACGCCTCCTCGGCGACGGTTCCCAGTGGGGGCTCATGATCGACTACGCCCACCAGCCCTCCCCCGACGGACTGGCCCAGGCGTTCCTCATCGGCGAGGACTTCATCGGCGACGACAACGTGGCACTGGCCCTCGGCGACAACATCTTCGACGGCTACCACTTCTCCACCACGCTGGCGGACTGCCGGAACCCCGCGGGCGGCACCGTCTTCGCCTACGAGGTCTCCGACCCGGAGCGCTACGGCGTGGTCGAGTTCGACGCCGCGGGGCAGGCCCTGTCCATCGAGGAGAAGCCCACGGTGCCGAAGTCGAACTACGCCGTGGTGGGGCTGTACTTCTATGACAACCGGGTGGTGGAGATCGCGAAGCAGATCACCCCGAGCGAGCGCGGCGAACCGACGTGTGGCTGGACACCGGCACCTTCGACTCGATGAGCGAGGCCTCCTCATACGTCGAGGTGATCCAGAAGCGCACCGGCACCGTCATCGGCTCCCCTGAGGTCGCCGCCCACCGGGAGGGCTTCATCAACGCCGCCGCTCTCGAGGAACTGGCGCAGCCGCTGCTCAAGTCGGGGTACGGGGAGTACCTGCTGGCTGCCCTCAAGGACTCTTAGAGAGATCTACCCCCGGTTCGTGCCACGTGATCTACCGGGCCTTGAGATTGCCCTATTTTCACGACCCACTTTCTGCTGCAACTATCTTTCGGCACACTAAACCCATTGACCGAAAGGTTCCCCCCTAAAGAGTAGTCGTGCCAAACTACACAACCTGGCTTTCCTGCCGAGCCCTGAGCCTCGCCATCACGACCAGCAACTGCACGAACAATGGAGGAACCCATCTGCTGAAGTTGAATCTCTCGCAGGACATTTCCTTCAAACCGGATGTGAACTTCGGATCGAGGGATGCATCGGGCTGCTTCACTGGGGCGGCAAACAATGGATGGAATCTCCAGGCCGGAAGCCACTACTTCCAAGTACATGGAATGTATGATCGTTACACCGTGTCCGGTCAGTCTCGACTTGAATTCCAGGCTCGACAGAAGAAACTCTGACTTGCGAGCGCGTCAAATTCACCCACCGCAGAACGGATACACCGACAGTCTGGGCCGATCTCCAGTCGGGGCAAGAACCGACCCTGCTATCGGGAACGAACGGCGCCGGAAAGACGACCCTCCTCAAGCTCGGAGCTGGACTGCTACGCCCCAGCAAGGGCAGAGTCCTCAGCGATCGGAGAGTAATATATCTCCGCAGAATTTTGTTGCTATCCCAGGCTTTAGGGTCATCGACTATGTTAGCTATCTAGCTTGGCTACACGGCAAAACCCGTACCGCGTAGCCAACCCGCGCCACTGCTTGGCTAGGGCGAAGTGTCTCTCCACGACGTTTCGACCCTTATAGGCCGCAGCGTCAAACCCGGGCGGTCGTCCACCTCGGCTGCCACGGCGCTTGTGTGATGCGATGTGATCTCGCTTCTGCGGGATCACCGCCGTGATGCCCCGGCCCAACGCGGGGAACATAGATCTCATCGAGCACTGCAATGAGCATGCCCTGGTCGTCTCGCTGCCCTCCGGTGACCATCACCGACAAGGACCGGCCGTGGCCGTCGACACTGGCGTGGATCTTTGTCGGTAGCCCTCCCAGCAACCGACCAATCCCATGACCTTCGGGTTCAGTCAAGCAGGTTGGCTCATTGTTGCAATCCGCCCCTGCCCCCTGTGTCTTGGTCAGGACGTGTGGTGTTGGTGGCGTGCTGACGGGCACGCGCGATCGTGGCGTCGACGCTGACCTTCCAATCGATGGCACCGGCCGCATCGGCCTGGGCCAGAAGGTAGGTCAGCGCCTTGCCCCACGTGCCATCTCTACTGTATCGGCGGTGGCATTTCCGCACCGTCTGCCAGAGCCGAGCTCATCGCGGGGCAGATCGCTCGACAGGATGCCGGTTCGGTAGCGGTAAATGATGCCGTCGACGACGCGGAGACTATCACGGAAGCCCCCGGCGGCCGTCGCTTAATGGCAGGAGAGCGGAAAGCTCCTCCCACTGCTGATCCGGCAGAGTGCGGAAACGACAAGTCGGTGTCGTCACTACTGAAATATCGACGACACCGACTCACCTCTTTAGGAGACACGCCCTAGAGGCATCAGCAACTAGAACGCTGCAGAAGTCTCAACGCATTGACCCAGATAGTGTAAGAAGTATGCTTCGACCCCAGAGTGTCACCGTTCTTATGTCTGTGTACGCAGGTACCAGCACCAGTGAACTAGAATCCGCTCTAGCAAGCGTTTGGCGGCAGACCCGCCCAGCTGACCATGTTCTACTCATCAAGGACGGCCCGCTCCCGCCAGACCTGGATCAACTAGTTGAGCGTCATCGCGAGGCACATCCCAAACTACGTATCCTTGCCCTGCCAACAAATCGGGGCCTCGGACGGGCACTTCAGGCTGGGCTCGCCGAGATAGAAAGCGATTTTATCGCGCGCATCGATTCTGATGACATCGCTGCAGAGAATCGCTTCGAGCGACAGCTCGCCTACTTGGAGGAGCATCCCGACATAGATGTGCTTGGTACGGTAGTCCAGGAGTTTGATGACGAGGTGTACCGTGCAACGGGGAATCTGCAGCTCGCTTTCGGAAAGTGTCGGGTATTGCCCGAGACTCACGAAGAGATCTCTCGTTACTCGCGGATCAACTCCCCGGTCAACCATCCCTCCGTGATGATGCGTACCTCCTCAGTCATCCGTGCCGGCGGCTACCGTCCCGTCCACCACATGGAAGACTACGATTTGTGGGCCCGTCTGCTCTCCCAGGGTGCCCGCTTCCACAACCTGCCGGAGCCGCTGACGTACTTCCGCACCTCCCCGGAGCAGTTCCAGCGACGCACGGGCAGGGGCATGTTCGCCGCCGAGCGGCAGATGCAGCGCAACCTCGTGTCCTACGGGCTGGTGTCGCGCCCCCGTTCCTGGGCGAATCTCGTGATCCGCACCGCCTACCGCCTGCTGCCGACGGACCTGCTCACAGCCGTCTACTCCAGGTTGTTCCACCGTTGAACGATCGTTCGGGTTAGCATGATGGGCATTATGGATTCCCCCTGCCCAGCCCAGCACGACTTTCGGGACACCTGGTTGATCATCCCCTGTTTCAATGAGGGGCCTGTGATCCAGGAGGTCATCGAGAAGGCCCGCGAGACCTTCCCCAACATCGTCGCCGTCAACGACGGATCCTCCGATGACTCCGCCGCCCGCATCCACGCGGGCGGCGCCCATCTGGTCAACCACCCGGTCAACCTCGGGCAGGGTGCCGGCATCCAGACCGGTGTGGAGTACGCCCGCGCCCAGCCCGGCGCGGAGTACTTCGTCACCTTCGACGCCGACGGACAGCACCAGGTCAAGGATGTCGTCCGCATGGTCGGCCGTCTGCGGGAGGAGCCGGTGGACATCATCGTCGGCACCCGCTTCGGCCGTCCCCGCGCCGCCGATGACCAGGTGCCGTGGATCAAACGCGTCGTCCTGAAGACGGTGGTCATGCTCTCCCCGACCACCCGCCGACTGGGACTGTCGGACGCGCACAACGGTCTGCGCGTGTTCAACAGGAAGGTCGCGGAAGAGATGAACATCCGCATGAACGGCATGTCGCACGCCTCTGAACTGGTGAACATGATCGACCAGAAGGGTTGGCGTGTCGCCGAGGAGGCCGTGGACATCCTCTACACCGAGTACTCGATGAGCAAGGGCCAGTCGCTCATCAACGGCGTGAACATCCTCGCCGACGGACTGCTGGCGAGGAGGCTCTAGATGATCGCGAGCTCAGTGCAGTTCCTGCTGCTGGCCGCCACCCTTGTGCTGGCGTTCTATTTCATCACCAACCGCCGCAAGGCACGCGCGAAGGCGGGGGTGAAGCTCGGCTTCCTCGTGTTCATCATCGCGGCGGTGTGGGCGGTGCTGCGTCCCGATGATCTCACCGTCATCGCGAACTGGATGGGTGTCGACCGCGGCACCGACCTCCTGCTCTACGGCCTGGTGATCGCCTTCCTGTTCACCACCACGTCCACCTGGATCCGCTTCCGCGAGCAGGAGCTGCGCTACGCCCGCCTCGCACGCGCCGTCGCACTCCAGTCCCCCGTACTCCCTGATTCGATCATCGACGCCCCCACCCAGGAGAAATAACCCTTGTCCACCGCCACTGACGCTCCCCAGACCAAGGTCCCCACGCTCGCGTGGGTGCTCGGCGCCCTCATCGTCGTGATGGCCCTGGTCATCGGCTTCCTCGCGGGGCGCCTGACCGCTCCGGAGACGGCCGCCGCGCCGGAGGCCCCGGGGGCGACCGCCGCCGCGGCCCCGGACACCGCCGAGCTGGTCCGCCTGGCGAAGGAGGTCACCCCGGGCACCCGTGACGAGGGACCGGTCCCCGGCCCCGACGGCCGTTTCGACGCCACCATCCACGGCCCCGGCGAGGAGATCACCTCCCCCGATGACACTCTCAAGGTTCACCGTCGTGACGCTGCCGACCCCTTCGCCGTCGGCGCGCTCGACGCCCCGGTGGTCATCTCCGAGTTCTCAGACTTCGAGTGCCCCTTCTGCTCCCGTTTCGCCAACACCACGGAGGCGGTGATCCTGAAGGAGTACGTCGACAAGGGTCTGGTCCGCATGGAGTGGAACGATCTGCCCGTCAACGGCCCCATGGCGGAGGACGCCGCGAAGGCCGGCCGTGCCGCCGCCGCCCAGGGAAAATTCCACGAGTACAAGCACGCGCTGTACACCGCCACGCAGGATGTCCAGGGGCACGCGAACAACACCATCGAGGACTTCGTCCGCTTCGCCGAGGAGGCCGGGGTCCCGGATCTCGAGCGTTTCCGTGCCGACGCCACCGACGGCACCTTCGACGACTCCGTGGCCGCCGCCCGGAACTACGGTGCCTCCATCGGTGTCAACGGCACCCCGAGCTTCTTCATCGGTGAGAGCTACCTCTCCGGTGCGCAGCCGACCGAGGTGTTCCAGCAGGTCATCACCGAGGAGCTGGCCAAGGTGGCCCGCGGGGACGTGGCAGTACCGGCAGTGTCAGCAGTGTCGTGACAGGCAACGACTGGCCTCCCCTGATGTTCTGGGTGTTCATCGGCTGTGCGACGCTCACCGCCGGACTCGGCGGTTTCCTCCTCGGGCAGGCGATCTAGATGACCACCATCGGGCTCTTCGGCGCCCTGGTCGCCGGCGTCCTCTCCCTCGTCAGCCCCTGCTCGGCGCTGCTGCTTCCGGCGTTCTTCGCCTACGCGTTCTCGTCGGTGAGCGCCCTCGTGGGACGTACCCTCGTGTTCCTCGCCGGACTCTCCGTGGTGCTGGTGCCGGTCGGGGTCGGGGCGGGCACGATCGGTGCCCTGTTCACTGAGCACCGTGAGACGCTCATCCTCGTCGGCGGCTGGATCATCATCGCGTTGGGCGTGTTCACCGCGGTCGGCGGTGGCTTCCGCATCCCCGGGTTCAGCGCTGGTGCCCGCGGCACCGGCCTGACGCAGGTGTTCCTGCTCGGCGCGGTCTACGGTTTCGCCGGGTTCTGCGCCGGACCACTGCTCGGCGCGGTGCTCACCACCGCCGCGGTGACGGGCTCGGCGCTCTACGGTGGCCTCATCATGGGCATGTACGCCCTCGGCATGGCGCTGCCGTTGTTCCTGCTCGCCCTGTTGTGGGACCGCCTCGACCTGGGCAACCGGGCCTGGCTGCGGCCCCGGGCGGTGAAGGTCGGACCGGTGAGGACCACCGTGTGGGCCCTGGTCTCCGGTGGGCTCTTCATTGCGATCGGCTGGCTGTTCATCGCCTCCCACGGCACGGCGGACCTCCCCGCCCTGCTCAGCCTCGATGCCCAGTTCGAGGTACAGGCGTGGGCCCAGCGCACCACCGCCGCGGTCAGCGACGTGTGGTTCTGGTTCTGGGTGTCCCTGGCCGGGACCGTGCTCAGCGGTTGGCGGCTGTTCGGAAGTACTCGACGGTCTGTGCCACACCGTTCCTGATCGGGGTCAGCGGCTCCCAGCCGAGGATCTCGCGGGCGCGGTCGAAGGACAGGGCCGAACGCGGCACGTCGCCCAGGCGGGCGGGGGCGTACTCCGGGTTGTCGGGAGCACCGGCGGCCTCGGCGACATAGGAATGCAGCTGACGGTCGGAGGTCTCCACCGACGTGCCGATGTTGAAGCGCATCCCGGAGCCCCGCTCCCCGGAAGCCAGGTAGAAGGCGCGCACGACGTCGCCTACGAAGACGTAGTCGCGGGTGTTGCCGCCGTCGCCGAACACCCGGGTCGGCTCACCGGCGAGCAGGCGCTGGGCGAAGATGGCCACCACGCCCGCCTCCCCGTGCGGGTCCTGGCGGGGGCCGTAGACGTTGGCGGGGGCAATGTGAGAGCAGTCGAGACCGTAGAGATGGCGGAAGGTGTTGAGGTACACCTCGCCCGCGTACTTGCTGGCGGCGTAGGGCGAATGCGGGTCGACGGGGGTGTCTTCGCCGACGGGGAAGGTGTCCGGGGTGCCGTAGATCGAACCACCGGAGGAGGTGTGGATGATCTTGCGCACCCCGTGCCTCCGGGCGGCCTCGGCGAGCCGGATGGTGGCGAGGATGTTGGTCTGCGCGTCGTGCAGGGGGTCAGCGACGGAGTAACGCACATCGATCTGTGCAGCCAGGTGAAAGATGACCTCGGGGCGGTGCTTCTCGACGAGCGCGTCGAAGTCCACCTCCAGCAGGTCCGCCTCGATCATGGTCAGGCGGCCGCTGCGCTGCGCCTGCTCCAGGTTCTCCAGACGGCCGTGGGAGAGATTGTCCACCACGACAACCTCGTGCCCCTCGGAGAGGAGCAGATCGACCAGGTGCGAGCCGATGAAACCGGCGCCGCCGGTGACGAGAGTGTGCATGTCCCCACTCTAACGCCCTGAGTTTCAGGAGGCGGCGATCACGTTCGCGACGTGTGCGTGACCACGGTCGGTCATGTGGATCGGCATGTTGCCGGGACCGGCATGGAAGTCGACCAGGCCGGCCCAGCTACGCAGGTGGTCCGGGGCGCACATGCCACGATCCCACGTGGACGGCTTCATGTCGATGAACTGGGTGCCGGTCACGTAGGCGAGGTCACGCTGCATGTCCTGTGAGAGGCGCTCCCAGTAGCCGACCTGCGGGGCGTAGGTGCGGTCGTGGATGTTGGCGCCGACGTGGACCAGGCACACGTGGTCGCGGTCGGTGATGGTGGCGTAGCCGACGATCTGGATGCGCGCGTTGGGGGCGGCGTGTCGGATCCGCTGGATCTGCGGGCTCATGGCCTCGACGAAGCGGGCACGGATCTCGTGCTCGCTCAGGTGGCCATTGTTGTAGGTGTCGTTGAAACCGGTGGTGATGATGACGCGTGCGGTCGCCGGGGTCAGCGCACCGGCCTGCAGGGCCCGGTCCACCTGCGTGGAAAACTGCGGGCCCGGGGAGATCGCGGTCGTGCCGGCGCAGGAGTAGTCCCAGGTCGGCAGGCCGAGCATGTGCCCGGCACGGATGCCGTAGTTGTTGTCCGAGGTCGGGCACTGCTGGAAGCTGCTGGTCGAGCTCTCCGACGACCCCGAGCTCAGTGAAGAGTTCGAGCTGACGGACCCCACTCGGTTGACCAGGTACTCCGAGGTCGGGGTGTCCGCGATGACGGAGTCACCGAAGACGACGAGGTTGCGCTGCTGGGCATCAGCGGTGGGGGCGGTCGCAACGACGGCAGTGGTCACACCCACGAGCATGATCAGCGAGACCAGGAGCACACGGAGCCGGTGGCCCACAAGGGGCACGAGCGATGCAGGAGAGAGGTGGGGCATGCGTGACACTTTAGCCGTCGGTGATGAAAAAGACCCGCCGATGACGGAACATTGGAGGTGTACGGCTCCCGGAAACTAGGGTGGGGATACCCGACCCTCAAGGAGCAGTGAGCGTGTCCCCCGTCAACCGAGTCCGTCAGGCCGCCGTCACCGCGCGCGCCCTCGCAGCGTTCCTGCCGTCCGTGGTGCGCTCCGGCATCCTCAGCACCCGGGGAGGTCTAGGCCAGGTCGTCGCGCTGGGGCGGTACTGGTTCACCACCGCCCGGGAAGTCGAGCAGGGCCATCTCGCAACCCCGCACCGCCTCGCCCTCATCGACGACGACGGGGAGCTCACCTACCGCCAGCTGCGGGAGAACTCCCGCGCGCTGGCCCGTCACCTCACCTCCCTGGGACTCGACGAGATCCGCCTCGGCGTCATGGCCCGCAACGGCCGCGGCATCATCTACCCGCTGACCGCCAAGGGCTACGCCGGGGCCGGAATCTACCTGCTCAACGTCAGCTCCTCCCCCGAGCAGCTCACCGGCTGCCTGGAGGAGAACGACATCAACGTCCTCGTCATCGACGATGAGTTCCTGGAGCGGCTGGACCCGGCGGACGTCGAGAAGCGGGGGGTGCACGTGATCGTCGCGCATGAATCCCGCAGGCACCCCGGACAGGTGACCCTGCGGGAGATTGTCGACCAGCCGTGGCATACCGCGGACGTGCAGCTGCCCCGCCTGCCGAAACACGGCCCGATCGTCCTCATGTCCTCAGGCACGACGGGCATCCCGAAGGGTGTGCTCCGCCCCGAACCACGACTGCCACTGGTGCTGGCGGGCATGCTCCGCAAGGTGCCGTGGCGGGCGGACATCCGCGTCCAGTCGCACGCCTCAATGTTCCACACCTGGGGCTGGAGCGCGGTGAACATCGCGCTCGCCGCCCGGGCGACCATCGTCTGCCACCGCATCTTCGACGCGGAGCAGGTCCTCCGCGACATCGACGAGCACGGCCTCGAGGCGATGGTCACCTCCCCGATCTTCCTCAAGCAGATCCTCGAGGTCCCCGATCCGGAACGTTTCGACACCTCCCGACTCGAATTCATCGTCTCCTCCGGGCACTCCCTCACCACGCACCTCGTCGAACGGGCCACCCGCCGTTTCGGACCGGTCCTGTGCAACGTCTACGGCTCAACCGAACTCACCCTCGCGTCCGTGGCCTCCGCAGCGGAACTCGCCGCTGACCCGACGACCTCCGGACAGGTCGCACTGGGCACCCACCTGAAGATCCTCGACGATCAGGGCCGCGAGCTCCCGGACGGCGAGGTCGGCCGGATCTACCTGCGTAACTCCACCACCCTCACCGGCTACACCAACCCCGACATCCCCGTCGACGAGGAGGACGGGCTGGTGGGTATCGGCGACTTCGGCCTCATAGACGACCGCGGCCACCTGCGCGTCCTCGGTCGCACCGACGACATGATCATCGTCGGCGGCGAGAACGTCCACCCGGCCTCCGTCGACGAAGTGCTCGACGCCCTGCCCGGTATCAACGAGGTCTACTCCCACGGTGTGGAGGACCCGGACACTTTCCGACGCGTCGCCACCTGGATCGTCCGTGACCCCTCGCCCGACGGCGCGGCACTGACCGCCGACACCGTCCGTGACTTCGTCCGTGACAACCTCGCCGACCACTCCATCCCCCGCGATGTCCACTTCGTCGACGAGCTGCCGCGCAACTCCACGGGCAAGGTCGTACCCCGCCTGCTGCCCGGCATGGAGGATTAGCGTCTCACCCCGTGCCGGAGCCCCATGTCCGCCAGCCTGCTGCCGGGCACATAGGCGATGAGCAGCAGGAACATCCCGGGCAGGTGGTCACCTGCAGGCTGTCGCCCCGGACCGGTCCCTGGCAGCTGAGCACGGTGAAGATGTCACTGAACACCGCGATCGCCGTCAACACCGACAGGGCCAGCAGCTCCCCGAGGGGTCGAGGGCCTCCCGGCTGCGCGCGTCAAGGAGCGCGGAGACGTCCAGCCCCAGGTTTCCGGGCAGCGACAACAGCAGCGGGTGTTCCACCAGGCTGGCGACGAAGGACAACGCGAAAGTCCGAGGTCACCCGACCAGCACGCCCGTGAACCGCTGGACCGTCCACGCGGTGATGACGGTGTTGACGACGACAGAGACGACGATGACGAGGGTCGACCTGCGGCCCAGTCCGGAGACGGTCAGGCGTCATGGAGCGGGGCCGTCGGCAGGCCCGCCTTCTGCCAGGCGCTGAATCCGCCCTCCAGGTGGACGACATCGGTGCGCCCCATCTCGTGCAGGGCCGCACCGGACAGCGCCGAACGCCAGGCGGAACCGCAGTAGAGGATGAGGGTGCGGCCGTCGTCCAGCGCCGGCTTGTAGTACGGGCTCTCCGGGTCGACCCAGAACTCGAGCATGCCGCGCGGTGCCCGGAAGGCACCGGGAATGGTGCCGTGGGCCTCCCACTCGCGGGGGTCACGGATGTCGACGAAGAGGTGGCCCGGGTCGTCGACAAGCGCTCCGGCCTCCTCGGGACTCAGGGTGTGCACGCGGGTGTTGGCGCGGGCGACCAGTTCACTGGCAGGTACGGGCAGGGGCTCGCCGGGGCGACGGGTGGTGTGTTCCATGACACATGAGGGTAGTCGGGGGCGGCGGATCCGGCAGGCGGGTTGGCCGACCGGTGCGGACCGGACGCGGCCGCAAACGACGGCAGGCCCGTCCCCTCCAACGGGAAACGGGCCTGACCTGTGTTTTCGTTGAGCCGCCTGCGAGAATCGAACTCGCGACCTTCTCATTACGAGTGAGACGCTCTACCGACTGAGCTAAGGCGGCGTGGTGCTGTGCAAACAGTACCGATGCGCCATTTTAGCGCACGCACGGCAGGCGGCGAAATCGCCGGTCAGGAAGCCCCACAGGCGAGGCGAATGCGCCCGAGCATGCCGTCGATGGCGATGGTCGGGGTGACGTTGACACTGATGTGTTCACGGGCGAGGGTGATCGCGTCGAGGCATTCAACGAGACCGGACTCGCCCACCTTGTCGGCCAGTTCGCGGGAGAGTCCCTCGAAGTCGGGGTGCGTGAGTCCCACCGCGGCCCCCGTCACCAGCATGAGGGCGTCACGGTAGAGGCCTGCGAGATCCACGAGGGCGAGGTCGATGAAATCCCGCTTGCGGCGGTTGCGGCGCGTCTTCTGGGTCTTCTCCAGGTCGCTGAGCGCGCCGGCGGAGCCGTCCATCGCCTTCTGCGTGCCCTTGCCGCGGCCGCCCTTGCCCAGGGCGCGTTCCAGGCGGGCGAGCTCCTCGGCGTCCTGTTCGTCGCTCATCTCCTTGACCTGCTTGTCGACGTTCTTCAGGAACCCCGTCGCCGCCTTGAACACCTCATCGCGGTGGAAGACCATTTCGGCGAGGTTGAGGGCGGCGGCGCGGCGCTTCTGCGCCTCCGGGTCGGTGACCAGACGGCGGGCGCGGCCGATGTGCCGTCCGGAGGCGACGGCGGCGAGGCGGGCGTCCTCCGGGGAGGCACCGGTCTCGGCGACGAGCAGGTCCACGATGTACCCGACGGAGGGGTACGGCACGTAGAGGTGACGGCAACGGGAACGCAGCGTCGGTGAAAAGTCCTCGGGGTCGATGGAGGGGGCGCACATGATGATGACCGTGTGCTGCGGCGGCTCCTCCACCACCTTGAGGATCGCGTCGGCCGCGGGACCGGTGAGCCGGTCGGCGTCCTCGATGATGATGATGCGCCAGTCGGAGACCGTCGGCATTTTCGCCGCCTCCCGGCGCATGTCGCGCATCTCCTCGATGGAGATGGACAGGCCGCCGGGAACGATGTGGAGGACGTCCGTGTGGGCGTCGGCAAGCACGTCACGGCAGTGCCGGCAGCGGCCGCAGCCGATCTCTGTGGGATCGGAGCACTCGAGGGCCGCGGCGAACGCGAGCGCCGCGACGGAGCGACCGGAGCCCGGCGGGCCGGTGACGATCCAGGCGTGCGCCATGGCTCTGCCGAGTTCCCCCTCCCCCCGTGCGAAAGCGCGGGCGGCCCGGGCGGCCGAGAGGACGGTGTCCCGGACGGCGGGGGTGTCGGCGAGGCGCTGTGCAACGGAGTTCACCTGATCCACCCTATTCACCCTGGCATTGCGGTGCCCACGTGGGAGGGGCAGTGAGGTTAAAGTAAGGAACCATGAACCGACTGTTGCGAGCTTTCAAGTGGCTGTGGGGCACCTCGTGGCCCCTCTACGCCGCGTCGGTGCTCGCGGCGAACCTCATCGGCGCGCTGGCCGTCATGGCCTTCATCCGATTCCTCATCCCGATGCCGGAGGTCCGCAGCTACACCACGGAGGTCTCCCACATCGAGGTCATCGGCATGACCTACCTGGCGTTCGCGGTGATCGTCGCCGTGGTCGCCACACTCATGCTGTTCCGTCCCGTGCTCGCCTGGCAACGGCATCCCGAGGACCACGACCCCAACATGGTGCGCAACCTCGTCATGCGGCTGCCCGTCTACCAGGCGGTGGTGTGCGCGGTGGTGTGGGTGATCGGCATCGCGATCGCGGTGCTCGTCACCGCGCGCACCAGCCCGAGACTGGCGCTGGTCATCGGTATCGCGACGATCCTCGCCGGCATGGTGGTCGTGCTGCTGACGTACCTGCTCGCCGAGCGACTGGTGCGCCCGGTGGCGGCGGAGGCCCTGGCCCGTCGTTTCGAGGACTCCACCCTGGAGCCGCCGATCACGCAGCGTCTGCGTGTGACGTGGGTGATGACCACTGCGTTGCCCGTCCTCGGCATCCTGCTGCTGGCCATCGGGCAGCGTGCCGGCTACTTCATGGGCAACGCCGGTGAGCTCATCCCGGGCATCGTGGCGCTCTCCGTGACTGCGCTGGTGACCGGCTTCATCGGCACGACCTTCGCCATCATGAGCGTCGTCGACCCGATCCTGGAGCTGCAGGAGGCGATCAACAAGGTCCGTCGCGGCGACACCAACGTCCAGGTCGACATCTACGACGGCTCCGAGATGGGTGTCCTGCAGGCCGGTTTCAACGAGATGATGCGTGGCCTCAAGGAGCGTCAGCGTGTGCGCGACATCTTCGGCCGTTACGTGGGCACCGAGGTTGCCAAGCGGGCCCTCGAGGAGCGTCCCACCCTGGGCGGCGAGGACCGTAAAGTCGCAGTCCTGTTCATCGATGTCATCGGCTCGACCACCTTCGCGGTCAACCACACACCGGAGGAGGTCGTCGAGGCACTCAACCAGTTCTTCGAGCACGTGGTGAAGGTGGTGCACCGCAACAAGGGCATCATCAACAAGTTCCAGGGTGATGCGGCGCTCGCCGTCTTCGGGGCGCCGATCTCCCTGGCGGACTCCACCTCCCATGCGCTCACCGCAGCCCGGGAGCTGCGGCAGGAGCTGAAGGGCATGACCCTGCAGGCGGGCATCGGGGTGGCGGCCGGCCACGTCGTCGCCGGCCACATCGGCGGTTCCGACCGTTTCGAGTACACCGTCATCGGTGACGCCGTGAACTCCGCCGCCCGTCTCACCGAGCTGGCCAAGGACACCGACGGCCGGGTACTCACCAACGCCGCCACGCTGCGCAGCGCGAACGAGGCGGAGCAGGCCCGCTGGACGGTCATGAAGTCGGTGGAGCTGCGCGGTCGCCGGGAAATGACCCAGCTGGCGCGTCCGATCCGTCCCACCATGGCGGACCGTTCCTGAGGTGACTGTTCTCGCACCCCGACGGCTCCTCATGCTGCTCGTCGGCATGGTCATCATGTCCTTCGGCATCGCCCTGTCAGTGCGCAGCGATCTGGGAACGACGACGATCTCGTCGCTGCCCTACGTCCTCAGCCTCATCTCCCCGCTGAGCCTGGGCACGGCCCTGATCCTGATCAACGCGGCCCTGTTACTGGTGCAGGTCCTGCTGCTCCGGCGCCGTTTCCCGCTCATCCAGCTGCTGCAGGTGCCGACCCTGCTGGTGTTCGGCATACTCAATGATGCCGCCCTGTGGGCCACCTCCTGGATCAGCTACTCCGCGTACTGGCAGCAGTGGCTGCTGACGATTGCCGCCATCGTCGTCCTGTCCCTCGGCATCGTCCTCCAGATCACCGCCCGGTCGATCATGCTCTCCGCTGATGCCGTCGTGCTGACCATCGCCAGTGAGCTCTCCCGTGCGTTCGGACAGCGGCGGATCTTCGTGTTCGGGTACGTCAAGATCGTCTTCGACATCGTGCTGGTGCTCTCCTCGGTGACGCTGGCCCTGCTCTTCACCGGCGGGATCATCGGTGTCGGCGAGGGCACGGTCGCGGCCGCCCTGTTCATCGGTGTCGTGGTCAAGCACCTGCAGCGCAGACTCGGTCCGCGACTGACCCACCTGCTCTGAACGGCGGGAACCAGTGATTCCTCGTCTGTCTGCGAGGACGGAGTTGTCCACAGCCTTTCAGTGACACGTCATCCGGATCGTGAGGCCATGATGAAGAAGATCACCCGCAGACAGTTGTTGCCCACCATCACCATCCACCCCAAGACCCCGCCGGGGATCGCCGAACCCCCTCGGCAACGCAGGCTGCGCGCGCACGCCACGGAGGACACGTTCCTGCTTCTCGACGGCACCCTCGACCTCGGACTCGCCCCCGGCGACGAGATGCGCTGTGTGAGGGAATCGACGGCCACCACCACTTCGCGGACATCGAGGAACTACGCACGGGGACCCTGGCCAGGATTCTGGTGGCCGGTGCGGCGTTCTGCACGCACCATCGCGCGCAGGTCATCGACCGGATGAGGGACGAACTCCGCCACCACGGGGGACTCCGTCCATGAACAAGGCGGCACCGTCTGGTCCTTCTGACCCGCCGGGATCCCACAGGAGTACGTGGCGGGGACCCTGGCTCATGCCGCGGCGCAGTGCGGACTGCCGAACTCGATCACATCCGACGAGTACCGGTCCGACGTCATCTGCGAGATGGTGGTATTCGGCCCGCCAGGGTCGCTGCGGGCCGCCTGAGGTCAGTCCCGGGTGAGCCCGTCCATGATGAGCATGGTGCCGATCACCTGGGAGGCCCGCGCTCCCGCATCCAGCGCGCGGAGCCCGAGGGAGTCACCGGTGAGGAGGGTCTCCCGCAGCAGGGTCATCCCCTCGGCGGCGAAGAGCAGGTTGCCACCGTGGCCGAGTCCCCGGCGGACGGTCCTGCCGTCCTGGATCCCGCGGTCATCGGCCAGAGTCGACGTCGCGGACACGAAGAGTCCGGCGAAAGCCGTCGGGGCGAGCAGGGGCCGCTTCTTCAGGGCGGCCAGCCCGACCCCGGTGGCCCAGGCGGCGGCCCGGAGGCCCGCCCGTGCCCGTGAGGGGCGGGCGCCCCTGTCGTAGAGCTTGGCCGAGAACGCGGCATGCTGTGCAGCGATGCCGAACATGCCCAGGACCGGGGTGCGTTCCGGGGCACGAAGCTTCGCGGCATCTCCGATCAGCCCGCCGGCCATCCCGGCGAGCAGCACCGGCGAGAGATCATGACGCAGGGCGGTGGCACCCAACAACGGCGTTGCCGCCAGGGTGGAGACGACATTGGTTCTCTTCCACCCGAGCAGGCGCGACCAGATACTCAGCTCCCCCGCCACCAGGTAGGCGAGGCGTTCCGGCTCCCGGAGGGCAGCGGTGAGGGAGGACTGCAACGCATCAACGCCTTCGCGGGTACGGGTGACCATTTCATTCACGGGCGAAGTCATGACCACCAGGGTAGTCAGCGCCGGAACAGGCCGTCCACGAGCAGCCGCTGAGCAGCCACGTAGGTGCCCGCCACCGCCACGTCCAGCCCTCGTCCCAGGGCCCGGTTCTTCTCCGGGATCAGCATGCGCGCAAGGATCAACGAGTCAGACAGGAGGAACAGATGTCCCCCCGCCGCCACTCCCCGCCCCCGCAGAATCGGATCCGCAGTGAGCACCGAGGTCGCGGCGACCATCCCTCCGTAGGTGCACACCAGGCCGAGGTGGGCGCGACCGAACCAGGCCGCCGCCACGAACGGCACCGCATGCACCACCAGCGGGCCGGGGCGGACCCGCGCTCCTGCACGCCACAACAGCCACTGATACGCGGCCTGATTCACCGCGAACGCCGCCGCCCCCTGATGCAGGCGTCCCTCACGCATGAGCAACAGGTCACCGACCCAGCCCCCGAGCAGTCCGATGGTCCCGACCTCACGGTCGGGGCTGGGGGCGTTGAGGGGAGCGTCGAGAAGCAGAGGGACGACCAGCGGCTTCGACACCACCTGCAGACGGCGTGAACCGACGGCCCGCGAGGCCACATAGGCCCCAGCGGCCGCCCAGAGAGCCAGACGCAGCCGTGACACCCGCCACCTACTTCTTGCGGGTACCGGCCTTGATCACGCGCTTGGTCCCCGGGGAGGGCGCCTTACGGGTGGTCTTCTTGGTGGCCTTCTTGGTCGTCTTCTTGGTGGCCTTCTTGGTCGTCTTGCGTGAAGAGGTACCGCCGCCGGCGGCCTCCTTCGCGCGACGCTCGGAGAGCAGCTCGTTGGCGCGGGCGTCGGTGATGGTCTCCGGGCTGTCACCCTTGCGCAGCGACGCGTTGGTCGTGCCGTCGGTGACGTACGGGCCGAAGCGACCGTCCTTGACGGACATCGGCTTGCCGGAGACGTCGTTGTCGCCGAGCATCTTCAGCGGCGGCTGAGCGGCAGCGCGACCACGACGCTTCGGCTCCGAGTAGATGCGACGTGCCTCCTCCAGGGTGATGGAGAAGATCTGGTCCTCGGAGGACAGGGAACGGGAGTCCGTGCCCTTCTTCAGGTACGGGCCGTAGCGGCCGTTCTGCGCGGTGATGACCTCGTTGTCGGCAGGATCGACGCCGACCTCACGAGGCAGGCTGAGCAGCTTGAGGGCGTCCTCGAGGGTTACGGTCGCAGGCTCCATGGAGGCGAACAGGGAGGCGGTGCCCGGCTTGAGGTTCTCCTCGACCAGAGCATTGATCCGCTTCTCCTTTTGCGCGGCCGCCGTCTTGGTGCCCCAGTTCTTGGCGCGCATACCGTCAGCGGCGCGCTGGGCGTCCTCCTCGGCACGCTCCCGGGCGACAACCTCCTCGGCGGCGGCCTCGGCGGTGGCGCGCTCGTCGTCACGCACGATCTCGGTGACGTACGGGCCGTAGCGACCCTCCTTCGCCACGATCATACGGCCGTTGGCCGGGTTGAGACCCAGCTCGCGACCACCCTGCGGGGTGGCGAAGAGTTTCTCCGCCAGCTCGAGGTTGAGCTCGTCAGGGGTCGTCGACTCCGGCAGGTTGGCACGCTGGTACTCCGGCTCGCCCTCGGCGGTCTCGCCGACCTTGCGCTCGATGTACGGGCCGTAGCGGCCGACACGGACGAAGACCGGACGGCCCTCCTCGTCGTCGAACAGATGCAGCGAGTTCACCGCGCGGGCGTCGATGTGCTCGAGGTTCTCACCGACGAGTGCCTTCAGTCCGCCGTGGCGGGCGATGGACTCGGCGGTGTTGTCGTCCGCTTCGGCGTCACCGAAGTAGAAGCCGGTGAGCCACTCGGTGCGGTCCTCCTCGCCGGCGGCGATCATGTCCAGCTCATCCTCCATCGACGAGGTGAAGTCGTAGTCGACGAGCGGGGTGAAGTTCTCCTCCAGCAGTCCGACGACCGCGAACGCCACCCAGCTGGGCACGAGCGCATTGCCGCGGGGCACGACGTAGCCGCGGTCCTGGATGGTCTTGATGATCGAGGCGTAGGTCGACGGACGGCCGATACCCAGATCCTCCATCTTCTTCACCAGGCTGGCCTCCGTGTAGCGGGCCGGCGGGTTCGTCGCGTGGCCGTCCGCGGAGACCTCGGTGGCCTTCAGCGGATCCCCCTCGGAGAGGTTCGGCAGACGCTTCTCCGCATTGTCGGCGACGTCGCGGCCGTCAGCCATACGGGAGGTCTCCACGTAGGCCCGGAGGAAACCGGGGAAGGTGATGGTGCGGCCGGTGGCGGAGAACTCGGTCTGCTCACCGGTGCGGGCGGTGCCGGCGATGGTCACCTTCAGCGAGGTGCCCTTCGCATCCGACATCTGCGAGGCGACAGTGCGCTGCCAGATCAGCTCGTAGAGCTTGAACTCCTCGGCATCGAGCTGTCCGTGCAGCTCACCCGGGGTGGCGAAACGCTCTCCGGCGGGACGGATCGCCTCGTGGGCCTCCTGCGAGTTCTTGGACTTGCGGTCATAGCGGCGCGGGGAGTCCGCCACGAAGGAGTCACCGTAGAGCTCACGGGCCTGCTCGCGTGCAGCGGTGAGACCCTGCTCGGAGAGCGAGGTCGAGTCGGTACGCATGTAGGTGATGTGGCCGTTCTCGTACAGACGCTGCGCGATACGCATCGTGCGGTCCGAGGTGTAGTGCAGCTTACGGCCCGCCTCCTGCTGGAGGGTCGACGTCATGAACGGGGCGTACGGACGACGTGTGTAGGGCTTCTCCTCCACGCTGGAGACCTGCATGTCGACGCCCTGCAGCGCCTCCGCCAGGGCCTCCGCCTGCTGCTTTCCGACGACGACCGCGTCGCCCTTGAGCTGACCACGGTCATCGAAGTCACGGCCCTGGGCGACGCGCCGGCCGTCGAGGGTCGCCAGCTTCGCCTGGAAGGAGGTGGGGTTGTCCGGGTCGGACGCGGCCCGGGTGGCACCGGTGTCCAGATCAGCGCTGAGGTCCCAGTACTCGGCGGAGATGAACGCCATGCGCTCTCGCTCCCGCTCGACGATGACCCGGGTGGCCACCGACTGGACACGACCGGCCGACAGTCGCGGCATGACCTTCTTCCACAGCACCGGGGACACCTCGTAGCCGTAGAGACGGTCGAGGATGCGACGGGTCTCCTGTGCGTCGACGAGGTTCTCGTCGAGTTCACGGGTGTTCTCCGCGGCGGCCAGGATGGCGGGCTTGGTGATCTCGTTGAACACCATGCGGCGCACCGGCACCGTCGGCTTGAGTACCTCGAGCAGGTGCCAGGCGATGGCCTCGCCTTCACGGTCGGGGTCAGTGGCCAGCAGGAGCTCATCGCAGAGCTTCAGCTTCGCCCTGAGGTCGGCGACCTTCTTCTTTTTGTCGGGGCTGACCACGTAGAGAGGGGCGAAACCGTTCTCCGTGTCGACACCGAGGCGGGCCCACGGTTCCTTCTTGTATTTCGTGGGGACATCGGCGGCACCGCGTGGAAGGTCACGGATGTGGCCGACCGAGGCCTCGACGATGTAACCGTCGCCCAGGTAGGGCTGGATCTTTTTCGCCTTGGTCGACGACTCCACAATGACCAGGATCTTTCCCGGTCCCTTCGCTTCTGCCACTGGGAGAACTTCCCTCTCATCTAGCGCATTACTGTTTGACGGGCAGGCCGTCCTTCCGGGTGACTTTATCGCAGAGCCGGTTCAGATCAACACGTTACACAGTATTTAATGGCGCTCCTGTGGCCAGTCCACCCGGAGGGGGCCACCACGGACGGCGGCCCACCCCGTGACAACCGCTCCGCCCCATTCACAAGAACTTCACAGCCGGTCTCCTGTTCCCCGGCCGGGACGCCTTCTACCCTGACCAGAATGACGGACCAGATCGTGACCTGGGTGGAGACCCTCCTCACGCTGCCCGTCTTCTATCCGGTGCTCGGGCTGCTGGTCATCCTCGATTCCCTCCTCCCCCTGATCCCCAGCGAGGCGGTACTCACCCTCTCCGGGTCCTGGTCGGGGGCCCGCGGAGTCCCCCACCTGCCGACCGTGCTCATCGTCGCCGTCACCGGCGCCCTGATCGGCGACAACATCTGCTATCTGCTGGGTACCCGGCTCATCGGGGTCATCGAGCGGACCCGCGACGACACACTGCGGGGCCGGGCTGTGCTGTGGGTGCGCCGCAACATCCGCCGCAATGCGGGCACGACGATCATCATCGCGCGGTTCATCCCCTGGGCCCGGTGGTTCATGACCATCATGCTCGGGTCCGTGCGCTACCCCTGGCGCTGGTTCTTCCTGTACGACACGATCGGTGTCATCATCTGGGCGGCCCAGGCGACGCTGGTGGGCTACGTGGGCGGCTGGGTGTTTTCCGATCATCCGCTGCTCGGCGTGCTGGTGGGCATCTCACTGGGCGCCGGCGTGGGCCTGCTCATCCAGCGGGTGCAGTCCCGGTGGACCCGCCCCGACCCCGTCCCACCCCCGGAAACAACAAAGACCGTCCTCCCTTGACGGGTGGACGGTCGATGCGAGAAAACTATATCGAACCTAATGGCCGAGAGTTTTCTTGAAGTTGCTCATTGACAGAGCGGATGAGGCTTAGAGCGGACGGACAGCCTGAGCCTGCGGGCCCTTGGCGCCCTCACCGATCTCGAACTCGACCTGCTGGTTCTCCTCGAGGGTACGGAAGCCCGCGCCCTGGATCTCGGAGTAGTGGACGAAGACGTCAGCGGAGCCATCTGCCGGAGCGATGAAGCCGAAGCCCTTCTCAGCGTTGAACCACTTCACAGTTCCCTGTGCCATGTTAAAAACCTATTTCTTGATGTGGAGGTGGTACGGCGCCGGCACATGCCGGACAACCGGGTCGTATCGAACCCCCGATGGACCACCATCCCCAGGTGTGGAGCGGTGATTCGGGTGCTCGCGTATAAATCCCTTGCGAGCACGTAAACGTAACGCACAGAAACAGCGACCAAGACCCAGTGTGTCACGGATTAGGTCCGCGCGATAGTCTTACGTCAATTCCGGCCCCAAAATGACCCCTAAAGATCGGGGTCCCTCCCACATACAGGGGTAATCAACATGACGGTTCCGCACCACCTGGGCGACGAGCTCGCCGCCGTGATCGCCCGCCGTTTCCCCGACTCCACCTGCACTTATTCGACTGTGCAGCCTGCCCGGCCCGCGGAGTACGCCCCGTGGCCGACATGGATTCACCCCCCATTGCGCGCCCATCTCGTCGATGAGGGCATTTCGGGGCTCTACAGCCACCAGGCGGCGACCGCTCAGCTCGGGTACGACGGAACAGATGTCGTCGTCGCCACGGGCACCTCCTCAGGCAAGTCGCTCGGTTATCTGCTCCCTGCCCTCAGCGCACTCGCCGCCGACCCCACCGCCTGCGCCCTCTACCTCACCCCGACGAAGGCACTGGGTTCCGACCAGTTGCAGGCGGTGTCCGCACTCACCCGCACGGTGGACGGCCTGGAGACGGTCCACCCCGCCCCCTACGACGGCGACACCCCGACCGAGGCCCGCGCCGGTATCCGGGACTCCGCGCGCTTCGTGTTCACCAACCCGGACATGCTGCACGTGTCGGTGCTCGCGCACCACGCCCGCTGGGCCCGCGTGCTGCGGCGACTGCGGTTCATCGTCATCGACGAATGCCACACCTACCGCGGGGTGTTCGGCACGCACGTCGCCCTGGTGATGCGTCGGCTCCTGCGTCTGGCGGCGCACTACGGCTCCACCCCCACGGTGATCCTGGCCTCCGCCACCGCGAACGACCCGGCCGCGCACGCCACCAACCTCATCGGCCGTCCTGTCACGGCCGTCACCCGGGACGGCGCCCCCACCGGTGCCCGGTCCGTCCTGTTGTGGGAACCGGGCTTCCTCGAGGGCGTCGAGGGGGAGAACGGGGCCCCGGTCCGCCGCGCAGCCACCTCGGAGGCGGCCGGGATCATGGCCTCCTTCGTCGCGGAGGGGGCCCGCACGCTCACGTTCGTCCGTTCCCGCCGTTCCGCGGAACTGGTCGCCCTGCGCACCGCCGAGGACCTCTCCGCGATGGGACGGCAGGACTTCGCCCGCCGCATCGCCGCCTACCGGGCGGGATACCTGGCGGAGGACCGCCGTCGTCTGGAGAGACAGCTCGACGACGGCACCCTCCTCGGTGTCGCCACCACCAACGCCCTGGAGCTGGGTATCGATGTCGGTGGCCTCGACGCCGTCGTCACCGCCGGGTTCCCGGGCACCGTGGCCAGTTTCTGGCAGCAGGCCGGCCGCGCGGGGCGCCGCGGGCAGGGCTCGATCGTGGTGCTCGTCGCGCGTGACGAACCCATGGACACCTACCTCGTCCACCACCCTGAGGCGCTGCTCGGCCGTCCTGTGGAGCGAGCGGTGTTCAACCCCCGCAATCCCTATGTCCTGCGGGAACACGTGTACTGCGCGGCCGTCGAGAAGCCCCTGTCCGAGGCCGACGTCGCGGAGTTCGGGGCCGCGGAGGTCGTCGCGGAGCTCACCGCCGACGGTCTCCTGCGGCGGCGCCCGCGCGGGTGGTTCCCAACCCCGCTTCTCGACGCCCCCCTCACCCCCGACAACGCCCACGCCACGGTGAACCTGCGAGGTGGCTCCGGCGAGGAGGTCCTCATCGTCGACGTCTCCGACGGGCGGCTCCTCGGCACGGTGGATGTGGCCCGCGCCGCCGCCCAGGTACACCCCGGCGCGGTGTACCTGCACCAGGGGGAGAGTTTCGTCATCGAGGACCTCGACTTCGAGGACCACATCGCCCTGGCGCGGCCGGACGTGCCGGACTACTCGACCATCGCCCGTTCCGAGACGGACATCCGCATCATCGACGGCCCCGCCGAGAACGAGCTGGTCAACTACTCCCCCGGCCTGTGGGTCGCCAACGTCGCGGTGGAGGTGACCGACCGGGTGACGGGATACATCGTCAAACTCGCCGACGGCAGCACCGCCGACGTCGTGCCGCTGGACATGCCGGAGCAGCGCCTGACCACCCGGGCGGTGGCCTACACGATCGACCCCCTCGCGCTCGACGCCATGGGAGTCACCGCCGGGGACACCCCCGGCACGCTCCATGCGGCGGAACACGCGGCGATCGGGCTGCTTCCTCTCATCGCCACATGTGACCGGTGGGACATCGGCGGTGTCTCGACGGCGCTGCACCCGGACACGATGCTGCCGACTGTCTTCGTCTACGACGGCCACCCCGGTGGCGCAGGTTTCGCCGACGAGGGTTTCGCCCGTTTCCACGAGTGGATCGAGGCCACCTTTGAGGCCGTCCGGTCGTGCGGCTGCACGTCCGGCTGCCCCTCCTGCGTGCAGTCCCCGAAGTGCGGCAACGGCAACGATCCGCTGGACAAGGCCGGTGCCCTCAGACTCCTTGGTGCACTGGTGACCATGACGGGCGCTACGCCGGGCCCGCCGTCGACGTGACCTCCCTTCCGCGGATTTTCGCGGTGACGGTGAGATCCGCCCCTGCCCCACGACAGTCGATCAACGACGCCCCGTTGTCCTCCGCCACCGTCGCTGCCGCGGTACAGCCATCCTCCCCGCGATACACGGCAAACGCGCCGGCGACCGCGGCGAGGTCGGCCGCGACCTGAGCCTCATGCTGGGCGCTGACCTGACCGGCCGCGCCCAGCAGGACCACCCCGAGGCTGAACAGCGCGGCCGCCACACCGGCGGTGACGACCGTGGGCACGTCAGGGCACCTCGACCGGGAAAACCGCCGCATGGCTGTGTGACCCCAACGGACCCGGGACGGTGGCGGTGGCGGTGGCCAGTCCACCCTGCTCGGTCACGTGGACCACACCTCGGGCGGGTACGAACTCCCGTCCGATCGCATGGGAGCGGGCAGCGGCCCCGGCGGTGTCCACGGCGGCCAGATGCGCCGACATGGTCGCCAGACCCGCCACGAGGAGCCCTCCGACCGTGATGAGGCTGCCGATTCCGAGGGCCGTCTCGATGGTGGTCACGGTGTGCTCGACAGGGCGCCGGTGATGATCGACTCGATGGCGTCGACGACGGCCGAGGCGTTGATGACGCCGTAGAGCACCGCAGCCAGGGCCGCGGCAGCGAGGCTGCCCATGGCGTACTCGATGGTGCTCATGCCGGACTCATCGGCGAGCCTGGAACGGAATCGGCTGGTCAGTGCGGTCCGGGTGGAATAGATCGGCATGTTGTTCTCCTTCTGTGGATGACTGGGTGATCAGTGTGCAAGTAGTGCGGTGCCGAGGCTGATGACCACGGGGGCCAGGCCGAGCACCAGGAAGGCGGGCAGGAAACAGAGGGTCAGGGGCAGGGCGATGAGCACTCCGGCCCGTTCCGCCCGGGCGGTGGCCTGTGCGGCAGCCTCATCACGCAGTGCGGTGGCGACGCGACCACAGGCCTCCGACACGGCGGCCCCGGAGCGGCCCGACAGGGTGGCCAGTCCGGCCACGTCCGCCAGCCCCGGGATCCCGACGAACCCGGACCAGGCGCGCTCCGCCGGCACCCCGATGGCGAGGAGAGCAGCGACTGACCGCCAGGCGGGTCGCGTGGCGGGGTCGGCACCGGCCTCGACCAGCGCCGCGGCAGCTGTCGCCGGGCTCAGCCCGGCGCGCAGACAGGCGGCATAGAGGTCGATGTCGGTGGCGAGTGCCAGCCGGTCCGGGTCGGTGAGGGCCAGCGGTCCGTCGCGTGGGGTCTTGGGCCCGGGATGCCCCGTGCGGGCCACGGGCCGGGGTGGCGGCAGCAGTAGGGCGGCAGCAAGGAGGAGGAGCGCCACGAAGGTCATGCCGCTGCCCTCCTGATGATGTGCCCGGACCAGAGGAAACCCCCGGCGGTGAGCGCAACACCGGTGACCAGCAGGAGCCCTCCGAGGCCGCCGCCGAACAGCAGGCCGAGGGGGTGTGCACCCATCGCCGTGCCCATGGCGATTCCCGCCAGTGGCAGCAGAGTGAGGATCACGGCGGTGGCCTGCGGTCCCTGCAGCGTGGCGCGGGTGGCGGCGCGGTGGCGGAGGCGGGTGTCGATACGCAGCTGGGCCTGTTCCACCAGGGGAACCAGCGGCAGTCCGTGCCGTTCGGAGAGCTCCCACAGAGTGCCGAGGGGCCGCAGTTCCGGTGGCCCCTCCCGGAGGATCCCGGCGGCGGAGCATCCCCGGCGGGTGAGTCCTCCCACCCGGTGGAGCAGGTCGGACAGCTCCGGCGGGGCGTCCACGGGAAGCTGCCCGGCGGCGTGGGAGAGGGCCGTGGTCAGGTCGTTGCCGGCCTGCAGCTCTCTGGCGAGGTGTCCGAGGAAGGTGGCGGCATGTGATTCCCGACGCCGCCGCGCCGCCCCGGCGCGCGCCTCCCGCACGACCCGGACGACGGTGCCGAGAACAAACAGTGCCGCCAGCGCGACGCCAGGGTTCCCGAACAGCAGGACCACGGCGGCCGCGAGTCCGGTGCCCACCGGGGCGAGCCACCGGATGTCAGGCGTGGCGGGGCGCAGCCGGTGGACCGGGCGAGGGACGGGCAGGGCGAGGTGGACCGTCATGAGCAGGAGCGCGGTCATGTCAGCGCCTCCCGGAACCCGGCGTAACCATCGAGGGCCCCGTGGCGGGAGTCCCAGACAACCTGTGTGGTCACCGGGTTTCCCCGGAGCAGTCCGAGCTGATGGAGGACGCGGCGACCGTCGGGGCCTCTGCGCATGACGATGACCACGTCCAAAGCCGCCGCCAGCTGGGAGTGCAGGGCGGCGCGGTCGAGTCCGCCGAGTGCCGCGAGAGCCTCCAGGCGGGCGGGGACCTCATCGAGGGCGTTGGCGTGGATCGTGCCGGCCCCACCCTCGTGGCCGGTGTTGAGGGCCGCAAGCAGGTCCACGACCTCCGCGCCCCGGATCTCTCCGACGATGATCCGGTCCGGGCGCATGCGCAGCGCCTGGGTGAGCAGGTCAGACATCGTGATCCGGCCACTGCCCTCGGTGTTCCGGCCACGTGAGACGAGGTTGAGCACGTGCGGGTGGCGGGGCTGCAGCTCGGCGGTGTCCTCGATGCACAGGATCCGCTCCCCGTGATCCACCTCGGCGAGCAGTGCCGCCAACAGGGTCGTCTTCCCGGTGCCGGTGCCACCCACCACCAGGAATGCCCGGCGGTGACGCACGATGGCGCGCAGCAGCTCCGCAACCTCCGCGGTCACGGTGCCGGAGGAGACCAGCTCGTCGAGAGTGGTCGTGGCCTGCCGCAGGACCCGCAGACTGAGGCAGGTGTGGTCGGCGGACGGGGGTGCGAGCAGGGCGTGGAAGCGGACGACGGTGCCGTCGTCACGCAGGAGCCGCCCGTCGGCGAAGGGCTGGGCATCGTCCAGGCGGCGACCGCAGGCGGTGGCCAGACGGGAGGCCAGCTGGCGGACCTCGGCGTCGTCGGTGAAGTGCACCTCGGCGCGCTCCAGTCCGTGCCCCCGGTCGAACCATACCTGGTCGGGGCCGTTGACCACGATGTCCGTGACCCCCTCGGTGAACAGCACAGACTCGAGCAGCCCGATGCCGGTGGAGTCGTGCCGCAGGCGCCGCAACAGGTCTAGGACGTCGACGTCGGAGATGACACCGGCCTCCTCCCGGATGAGACGGGCGAGCTCTGCGGCGTCGGTGGCCGCCGGTGGGGTGTCGACGAGTCGACGCTGTACCCTGCCGATGAGTTCGGTCACCGCCGCACCCCCGCGTTCTCCAGGAGGAGAAGGGCGGTGGTGGCCAGCTGGCCGGGCAGTCGTTCCGGCAGACCTCCGAGCTCCACTGTCCGGGACAACCGGGGCAGATTCCCCAGCTCGGCGAGAATGGTGCAGCGGGTGATGTCCCCGATGTCCGTGGTACTCAGCCCCGACCAGTACCGGTGGCGGACCACCCCGGTCACGGTCGTGCGGGCGGCGCTGAGACGGGCGACCAGGCGCGCCGCGGCCGCCGCCGGACGCAGCTCCGCGGGGATGAGCAGGACGACGTGGTCGCTGGCATCCAGGACGGCGTCGGTGCAGGCCCCCTCGCGCGGCACGTCGATGACCGCCACCCCTGGGGCCCCACGCAGTGACTCGAGCACCGGGGTCAGCACATCCGGGGTGAGGTGAAAGGGGTCGGCGACCGTCGTGCGGGCGGCCGAGAGGCATACGATGCCGTCGCCGGTGACCGGCAGCGCAGCCCGCAGATCGGCCGCGGACACGGTCCCCTCCCCGAGCTGCAGCTCCGGCCAGCGCACCCCCGGGCTCTCCTCGAGGCCGAGAAGCAGGTCGAGACCACCGGAGAATTCGGTGGCGTCGACCAGCGTCGTGGGGTGGGAACGTGCCGCGACCCGCGCCATCGCCGCGGCCAGGACCGAGGTGCCCGACCCGCCGGCGGCCCCGCACACCGCGATGAGCGTGCCCCGGCCGTCCGGGGTGCTCCTGTCGGGGACCGCCGCATGCCCCAGCGCCTCGAGCAGTTCCGGAGCCTGCGCCGGGAGGACATAACCGTTCTCCGCGTGTGCGAGCACGGCGAGCCTCCAGTCGACGGGCCCCGGGTCTGCCGCGAGAAGGTGGATGCCGGATCGTCTGTCGAGGGTGGCGATATGACGGGCGGTGCCGGCGTCGGCGAGCACGGCGTGTGCGCGGGGCAGAAGGCGGGTGATCTCACGGGGGTCAATGGTGTCGATGACATCGCGGCCGGTGGCCGCTGCGATGTGTGTCGCCTCCGGGTGGATGACCGGGTCACTGACCGCGACGAGAATGAATGTGCTGCTCATGGCCACACCGTCGCGCATCTACGTCATCGGTACAACGGTCCGCACTCCGACCTGTGGACAACCTCTGCCGACGATGACGTGTCACTCTTGCGCTGTGGAAAAGTATTCTTCAACGGTGGCGGACACCACCCGCGCGGGAGAAACTCGTGATGTGCCGGAAAATAAGGGACGGCCCGCGCCTCGGGGGGGGTGTGCGCGGGCCGTCTGTAACCCGGCATCGGGGGGGATTACCGGGGCAGGCCGCACTGTATATCGGGGCCTTGCAAGTGGAATTATGGCACATCCGAGGCATCAAGACAATACCGGGAAAATACTTCTCTCGAAAATTTCTGCTACAGGTTGCCCGCGTCACAGAGCAGTCCGAAAGGTGCTGTCCCTGAACACAGGAGCCCCTTTGTCCCCATCAGTCTCTTACGTTTCGCAGGATCGGGGTCTACACTGTGTGCTCATGAGTCCCGGTTCCCCTGCCGATGAGCAGGCCACCACGCAGACGACACGCGTGGCGGCCTTCTTCGATCTGGACAAGACCATCATCGCCACCTCCTCCGCCTTCGCCTTCGGCCGCGAGTTCATGCACAACGGACTCATCACCACCTCCGAGGCACTACAGATGTCCCTGGCCAAGGCGACGTACATGATCGCAGGCCAGTCGAGCGAGCAGATGGACACCACCCGCGACCAGCTCGCCGCACTCGTCGCAGGCTGGTCCGTGGACAAGGTCCGGGAGATCGCCTCCGATACCATGCACAACGTGGTCACCCCCGCCATCTACGCCGAGGCACGCGAGCTCATAGCCTTCCACCGCAACGCCGGACACGACGTGATCATCATCTCCGCCTCCGCCTCCCACCTCGTGGACCTGATCGCGGAGGAGCTGGACATCCACCAGGTGGTCGCCACGGAACTCGAGGTCGAGGACGGCCGTTTCACCGGCGAGATCCTCTTCTACTGCAAGGGTGCCGCGAAGGCACAGGCCATCGCCGAGCTCGCGGAGAAGAACAACTACGACCTCGCCGCCAGCTTCGCCTACTCGGACTCCGCCACGGACGTGCCGATGCTGGAGGTCGTGGGCAACCCCGTCGCCGTCAACCCGGACCGCGCCATGAAGAAGGTCGCCCTGGAGAACGGCTGGGAGATCCGCACGTTCCGTGATCCGGTGCCGCTGTTCCAGATGCCCTCCCCACGGGAGATCAGCATCGGCGCCTCCATCGTGGCGGTCATCTCCGTGGCCGCCGCCGGCGGCATCTGGTGGGCCCAGCGCGGGCGCCGCGGCACAGCCTGAGCCCCCGCGTCTGCAGGACCTACAGCGCCCGCGCGATCGCCTCCGCCTCTTCGGCACCCGCGATCCACGAACGCAACGACAACTCCAGGAACTCCTCCGCGTCCCCGTCCCTCCACGCCGCGGCAGCCGCCAGGTACTCCGCGCGTCGGCGCAGCAGGTATGTCTCCGGGACAGCCAGCCCCCGCGGGTCGAAGCCGGTCATCACCGCTGCCAACCGGCCCGCGGCACGGGCGATCAGCCCTGAGCGCTCCCCGAAGAACTCGTACGCCAGAATTTCGGCGTGCACCACCTGCGGCAGCAGCACGTCGTGGACGGCACTGCACGAAATGAGGTCAGCCAGTCGCGGCAGCCTCTCAGGGGAGCTCTCCGGTCGGCCGCTGCCCCCGGCGACGACAGCCATACGCGCCAGAATCTGCAGGGGCGCCCGGCCGAAGACCCGGGCGGACGCCTGCAGCGAATCCGGAGCCAGTATCCCCGACACCGACACGGACGCCCCGAGCAACCCCACAGGCTCGTCGCCGAGGCGGACGGAGGGATCGTCGAGAAGCGCTGACGTACGCGCGCCCCGCAGCACGGACTCAGATCCGGTGACCTCTGCGCGGCGCAGGGAGACAGGCCTCCGGTGTACGGCTGCGATGGCGGCACGGGCCTGATCTGCGAGTCCCTCGACCTTGCCGAGACGGAGGAGGGGTTCCAGGGGGTCAACCACGGACATATCAACTACGATAGCCCTGAAAGGTTTGCGCATTCACCGCGAATCCGTGGCACCATGGTCGAAAATGGTCATTAACGCATGACACCGCAGCAGGAAGGCACATCGTGAGCAACAACGGACTTTTCACCGACGGACCGAAGGATTTCACTCCGCGGGTCAGCTCGATCCCGCTGAGCGACGTTGACACCACCCGCTCCGGCGAGGGTTCCATCGGCGAACTGGTTTCCAACGCCACCGCCCAGATGTCCAGCCTGTTCCGCGCGGAACTTGAGCTCGCGAAGACCGAGCTGGCGGGCGAGGCCAAGAAGGGTGCGATCGGCGGTGGCCTGTTCGGCGTCGCCGGCGTCATCGCGCTGTACTCCTCGTTCTTCTTCTTCTTCTTCGTCGCTGAGCTGCTGAGCACCTGGCTGGACCGCTGGGCCGCCTTCCTCATCGTCTTCCTGGTCATGCTGCTCATGTCTGCGCTGCTCGCACTGTTCGGCTGGAAGAAGGTCAAGAAGATGGGTGCCCCGCAGAAGACGATCGATTCAGTGGGTGAACTGAAAAACCTCGTCCCGGGTCAGGCCACGAAGAAGCTCGAGGGCCGCGACCGCGGCCTGTACAGCTAGCCGCATCGCCCTACCGCCCGCGCGCCTGTCGCGAGGGCGGCTTTTTCATTCCGGGAAGGTGGAGAAAGATTCGCGCTGTGTCTGCACTGTTCCCCCGCCTCAGGCGGCGTCCCGTCCTGCCCCCGTCCGTCGTCGAGCTCGACGGCCCCTTCCGGCACCAGATGGTGCACACCCGGGGGCTGCGGCTGCACGCCGCGGTGGCCGGCGATCCCGGGGACCCACTGGTGGTGCTGCTGCACGGCACATTCGGGGGCTGGTTCGAGTTCCGGGAGGTGCTCGCGCCGCTGGCGGCGCAGGGGTTCCGGGTGGCGGCGGTCGACGCCCGCGGCTACGGTCTCAGCGACAAGCCGCCGTCCACCTCGGGGGATGATCTGCGCACCGCCGCCGGGGACGTGGCGGGCCTCATCCGCGCCCTGGGACATGACCGGGCGATCGTGACCGGCGTCGGCACCGGCGGCACAGTCGCCTGGGCCCTCGCCGCCTACTACCCCACCCTGGTGGCGGGCCTGGTGTCTGTCAGTGCGGCGCATCCGGTCGACCTGCGACGGGCCGTCGTGACCCGCCCCTGGCTCCATGCGTCGACGTTGGTACACCGCCTGCTGCCTCTCGTCGGGGCCCCCGCTCATCGATTCCACCTCTCTGCGTCCACGACCCTCGACTTCCACCGGACCCCGGCCTTCCAGGAGGAACTGGAGCTGCGGCTGCGGGCGGCCCGGATCGGTCACTCCCGCCCGGCGCTCCTGCGCCAGAGTCGTCTGCTCACCACCGCGAGCCGGTGGGCGGATGCCCCGGTGACGACCCCGACGCTTCTCCTCCAGCCGTCGCAGTCGGCGCGTCGCCACCTGGCCCGCCGTTGCCGCACACGTGTCGACGCCCCCCTGTCCATCCGTCACATCCCCGGTTCCCGCAACCTGCCCCACCTGGAGAACCCACAGGGGTTCGTCGCGGCCGTCGGGTACTTCGCGGGCTCGCTGAGCCTCTGACGGCGGTTAACGGGCCACGCACTCCTGGGTGCTCACCGGCGTGGTGAGCGCCGCGACATCGCCGATCTGACCCCGGACCTCGTCGGCGGTGAGCACGTAGCCGGTGTCGGTCTGGTCGACGCTGGCCCCGAAGACCACACCGAGCACTCCGCCGGAGGTGTCGACCATCGGGCCTCCGGAGTTGCCCTGCCGGATGGTGCCTCGGACGGTGTAGGCCTCGCGCTCGACCCGGCCGGTGGCGTAGATGTCCGGGCCGGCGATGGTGAGGTCCTCGCGGACGCGGGCGGGGGCGGCCTCGAAGGGACCTGACTGGGGGAAGCCCATGACGATGGCGTCGGCGCCGGACTCCGCCGGGGCAGCGGCCCAGGGCAGGGCCGGCAGCTGCAGGTCCGGGGAGTGGAGGACCGCGATATCGACGCCCGGGTTGTAGTACACGACGTCCGCCTCCCGCACGCCCAGGACTGTGTCCAGACGCACGGTCTGTGTGCCGGCGACTACGTGGGCGTTGGTCACCACGTAGTCGGGGGCGGTGACGAAACCGGAGCCCATGAGGCGACGGCGGCACTCGTTCGAGTCGCCCTGGACGTGAACCACAGCCGGTCGCAGACGCTCCACGAGTTCGAGGTCCTCAACCCGGAGGTCGGGCGCCGCGACCTCGCGGACCGGAGGTTCCTCGAAGGGGGCGAACAGGGGAGGGAGCCCGGAGTCGTCGAGAAGCGCCGTGAGACGGTGCGGCAGATCCGCCAGGACCGGCGGAGTGCTGCGGTCCACCGCACCGAGGATCACCGAGTTGCGGATCCCCTGGCTCGCGGAGCCGGTGAGACCCGTCGCCAGGGGGATGGAGATCAACCAGACGACGATGAGCGTGGCGAACGCGGAGAACAACGCCCCGATCGCCGAGTCTATGGTCTGCGAGGAGCGCATGCGCATCCGCTCCCGCACGGAGGCGCCGAGCATCCCGCCGACGAGGTTGCCCAGTCCGACGAGCATGATGATCGTGCCCAGTCCGAGCAGGAAGCGCAGCGCCACCGAGTCGGTGAGCTGCATGACCGGCGGGGCCAGGGCAGCACCGATGATGAGTCCGGCGATGACACCGACGGTGGACAGTACCGAGGCGAACGCCCCCTGCCGCCAGCCGACGATGAACGCCGACAACACGACCAGAAGAACGAGACCGTCGATGAGGAGGGCGGGGGTCACGGGTCGTTCAGATCCTAACGGTGAGGGTGGGTTACCGCAGGAATCTTACCCGGTTGGCCGGGTCAGAATAGCGAGGCTCTTCATTACGGGACTTGGCCAGGGTGTCCTGCAGGTCAAGGATGGTCTCCCGGTCCCAGGACTGCTCCCAGCCCGCCTGGTGCAGCAGTGCCGAGAGCAGTCCCGCGGTGAACCCCCACACGAGGTAGTCGTTGATGGTGAACGCCGGCCCCGTCCAACCCGACCACCCGACCATGAGCCGGTTGCGCGGGTCGATGAGATCCGACAGGTAGGCGGGGAACACGTCGTCCGCCTCCGCGGGACTGGCCACGCCGACCTCCCCCGGCGTGTGCCAGTGCCCCAGCACCGGGTGCACCGGGTAGCCGGAGGCCCGGATGTGCACCGGTTCCATGGCCGCGACCGGTGTGACGGTGGTGCGGTCCAGTCCCGTCTCCTCCCACGCCTCCCGCAGGGCGGCGTCGACCGGGTTGAGGTCCGTCGGGTCGACCCTCCCACCGGGGAAGGCGATCTGCCCGGAATGGGAACGCATCGACGGCGAACGGTGGGTGAGCAGCACCGCGGCATCCTCAGGGGGATCCGCCTGCAGATGGTCGACCCCGGAGAAGAGCATGAGCACGGCCGCCGAGCGGTCCGCCGGTTTCTCCGTCTGTCGCCCGCGGGCATCGACGCTCCGGACGTCCGGGTGGTGGTACGCGCCGTCCACCTCCGTGATGAGCCGGCGCATCCACCGCGGCGCACGGTGGGGATGCAGGTCGGTGTTCTGGCCCGGGTGGTCGGGGCCGAAGTCCATCCTCATCGTCCGGCCCCCGACTCAACGGCCTCCGACACCGCGGCCTCCAGCTCCGCCGCCGAGTCGAAGGTGCGGGGGAAGAGCCTGAGCTGCTCCTCACCGTCGAAGATCACCGTGAGCGGGATGACGCCCGGCAGTCCGAGGGTACCTGCGAAGGTGTTGTCCAGGTCCTGGTAACTGGCCAGGGAGATGTCCAGCTCGTCGAGCATGGCTGCGCCGTTGCCGGGGTTCCGGTCGGCGTGCACACCGACGACGGTGTACTCCGGGTGCGCGGCGGCGAACTCATCGAAGTAGGGCAGCTCGTCCCGGCACGGTCCACACCACCAGGCCCACACGTTGACCACCGTGATGCCTGACGACGCCACCGGCGCGTTCTGTCCACCCAGGCAGTCCAGCTCCACTCCCCCGGCCCCCGTGGCGGGGCAGTCGGGGCGCGTGGCCACGTCACTGATGAGCGCATCGGTGTCGAGGGTGCCAGCGTCCTCGGGGGCTGCGACGGGGTCGGTGTCGTTCACGGTCCGCAGCATCGCGACGGCGCCGGCCACAACTGCCGCCGTGAGCAGCAGACCGATGACGACGGTCCACACAGCCTGCCTGGTCATACCTCCACCTCCCGGGAGGGGCAGTCCTTCGCGATGACGCACACCCCGCACTCTGGCCGCCGGGCGTGACACACCCGCCGACCGTGGAAGATCATCCGGTGGGAGAACATGGTCCATTCCTTCTTCTCTATACGCCGGCACAGCGCCTGCTCGATCTTGAGCACGTCGGTCTCCTCCGTGAGCATGAGTCGCTGCGCCAGGCGACTGACATGCGTATCGACGGCCAACCCCGGCAGGCCGAAGGCATTGCCGCGCACCACCAGGGCCGTCTTCCGTCCCACACCGGGCAGGGTCACCAGATCCTCGAGATCACGGGGGATCTGCCCGTCGAAACGCGCGACCAGTGCCTCCCCCAGGCCCATGAGGCTGCGTGCCTTCGCCCGGAAGAAACCCAACGGGCGGAGGATCGCCTCCAGTTCCCCCGGCTCGGCGGCGGCAAGTACGGCAGGCGTCGGGAAATGGCGGAAGAGTTCCGGCGTGACCTGGTTGACGCGGACATCCGTCGTCTGGGCGGAGAGCACCGTGGCCACCGTCAACTCGAAGGGGGACGTGAAGTCGAGTTCGCAGTGGGCATCCGGATACTCCGCGGCCAGAGCACGGTTGATACGTCGCGCCCGGCGGGTGAGTCCCAGGTCAGTCTCGACGCCGCGGGCAGCGGGGTGGGTGGAAGAGGATCTGACCGGCATACCGGACAGCTTAGCCACTACGATGTTGTCTCATGACTGTCGTGCTCGTCGTCGCTGCTCCCCTCCTCCTCGCCCTGTTCGCCATGCAGATGGAGAAGCTGGAGTCCTGGATCCTCCCTTCAAGGGAAGACTCCTGACAATTCGCGTTACCACTGACAACAGGCTGATGTGACAAATTTCCCTCACCAGTCCCGCAAGTGACCAATTGCACGGTAAGGTGGTGAGGAACACTGCGCCGAGAGTCACACCTGTGCCCCCACCAGGGCCACGACCACTGATCCAGGGGTCCTCCCGGCGTACCGTCACAGAACCGAGGAGCGACAAGTGGAAGGTGTACAGGAGATCCTGTCCCGCGCCGGAATCTTCCAGGGAGTGGATCCGGTTGCCGTGAGCAACCTGACCAAGGACATGGAAACAGTCCGTTTCCCCCGTGGAACGACCATCTTCGAAGAAGGCGAACCCGGAGACCGCCTCTTCATCATCACGGCAGGCAAGGTGAAGCTCGCCCGTCACGCGTCTGATGGCCGCGAAAACCTGCTCACCGTCATGGGCCCGTCCGACATGTTCGGTGAGCTGTCCATCTTCGACCCGGGTCCGCGCACCTCCTCCGCGGTCTGCGTCACCGAGGTGCAGGCCGCCACCATGAACTCGGACATGCTCAGGCAGTGGGTTTCCGACCACCCGGAGATCGCCCAGCAGCTGCTGCGCGTCCTGGCCCGTCGCCTGCGCCGCACCAACGCCTCCCTCGCAGACCTCATCTTCACGGATGTGCCGGGCCGCGTCGCCAAGACGCTGCTGCAGCTGGCCAACCGCTTCGGCTCCCAGGAGGGTGGCGCACTGCGAGTCAACCACGACCTCACCCAGGAGGAGATCGCCCAGCTCGTCGGCGCCTCCCGTGAGACCGTGAACAAGGCCCTGGCCACCTTCGCCCACCGTGGCTGGATCCGCCTCGAGGGTAAGTCCGTCCTCATCGTGGACACCGAGTCGCTGGCCAAGCGAGCCCGCTGACACACCCCCACAGCAGCACAGAAATAAGGAACCCGCCGCCCCGTGAAGGGACGGCGGGTTCCTTTCGTGTCAGCCGGATTCTACCCGGCAGCCTCCGCAGACTGCTTCGCCAGGTAGCGCAGGGCCACCCGCGTGGACTGCTCGGCGGCGTGACGCAGGACGGGGTCGACGTCCTCATACATCTCGTCGATGAGGGTCTTGAGGTCGACGTCCTCGCCCTGCCGGGCCTGGATCTCACGGATCTGCCGGAGACGGTGCTCACGGCGGTCGATGTACTTCCGGGCATAGGCGGACAGGTCCCCGCCCTCCGGACCGTGACCCGGCAGCAGGCACACGTCCCTGCCGCGCTCCTCCAGCAGACGCAGGGTGGCCATGTACTGGCCGAGGTCACCGTCAGTCTCGGAGATCATGGTGGTGTGGCGGCCGGCGATGGTGTCACCGGTGACGATGCCCTCCAGGGTGGAGGCCCCGGGCTTGCCCGACCAGATGAAGAAACACACGGAGTCAGCGGTGTGGCCGGGGGTGTGCACGACCTCGATCTGCGGGCTGACACCGTCGACGGAGATGATCTCGCCGTCGACGAGCGGCTCGACGTCGCCCGCGCAGGCAGTGGCGTCCAAGGCGCGGATCGGGGCACCGGTGAGCTGACGGAAGCGGGGGGCGCCGTCGGCATGGTCCGGGTGGTGGTGCGTCAGCAGGATGAGACCCACTGTCTCAGCCTTGGCGCCGAGAACATTGAGATGCCCCTCGTCCTCCGGGCCCGGGTCGATCACGATGCTGTGGGAGTCCCCCTCAGCACGGATCACCCATGAGTTCGTCCCCTCGAGGGACGCGTACCCCGGATTCGGGCACAGGACGACAGACGCGGACTCTGTTACCGGTCGAAGCTGGCTGTAGGCAGGATGCTCCATGAGCACCAGCTTAGCCCGGTTACCCGGGCCTGCCGAACCGACAGACAGAACAATCAGCGCCGGGAGAGCTAGTCAGCGACCTCGACGACGAGCTCGATCTCCAGCGGGGAGCCCAGCGGCAGCTCGGAGACACCGACCGCTGAGCGGACGTGGGCGCCGGCCTCGCCGAAGATCTCCCCCATGAGGTTGGACGCACCGTTGATCACGGCGGGCTGGCCGGTGAAGCCGTCGGAGGAGGCGACGAAGCCGACGATCTTGAGGACGCGGGTCACGTTGTCGATGCCGACGAGGTCATCGACGGCGGCCAGGGCGTTCAGCGCGGCGATGCGCGCGAGGCGGGTGGCCGCCTCCGGGGTGACATCCTCGTCCACCTTGCCGGTGGCGACCAGCTGGCCGTCGACGAAGGGCAGCTGGCCGGAGGTCCACACCTGGTTACCGGTGCGCACGGCCGGAACATATGCCGCGACTGGGGTGGCGACGCTCGGCAGCGTGATCTGCAGGCGCTCGAGGCGCGCGGAAATGGTGGTCATCACTTCTTCTCCCGCTTCATGTAGGCGACGACATTCTCCGGGTTCGGTCCCGGCATGACGGTGACGAGTTCCCAGCCGTCCTCGCCCCAGGTGTCGAGGATCTGCTTCGTGGCGTGGCTGAGCAGCGGAACAGTGGCGTATTCCCAAATGGTCATGTCACCACACTACCTGCGGCGGGTCGGATCAGATGCCGTGGAGCTCCCCACCGGAGGAGAGGTACTCCGCCCAGTTGGTGATGTGCGGATTCTTGCGCAGGAGTGCGCGACGCTGACGCTCCGTGAGACCACCCCACACGCCGAACTCGACCTTGTTGTCGAGCGCGTCGGCGCGACACTCGGTGACGACCGGGCAGTGGCGGCAGATGACGGCGGCCTTGCGCTGCTCCGCACCGCGGACGAAGAGGGCGTCCGGATCGCCGGCACGGCACTTGGCCTGGGTGATCCACTCGCCGCGCTCGTAGCAGACGGGCTGCTCCGGGGACTCAAACGGAGAACGGAAGGACTCTCCGGCGAAGGGGGTTGCCATCATGCTCTCCTATCAGACAAGAGTGTTAACGGGGCGCAGGTGACATCGTCCATGATGCAGGTCACGACGCCCACTTGTTGCATGTAAGTCTATTCACAGAACTAACAGGAAGTCGAACACGTCACACTTCCAGGGGCAATCATTAGTTCCCTACTCCCCCCTCGTCTGCGTAGGGTGGTGACGTGTCTGTGTGGAAATCCCTGGCTAACATGACCGCCGCCGCCGTGATCGCGGGCGTTGCCGGCGCCCTCGCCCTCTCCCCCGTGGCGGGCATCTCCGGCGCGGCCATCGTCCGGGCCAACGAGACGATGCAGTCGAACCTCGCCGACCTGACGGACGGCACCACCCCGGGGGTCACCACGATCAACGACGCCGCGGGTCAGCCCATCGCGTGGCTGTACAACCAGCGGCGCCATGCGGTGGACAACGACCAGATCTCGCCGCACATGAAGGCCGCAATCGTCTCCATCGAGGACCACCGCTTCTACGAGCACGACGGCGTGGACATCCAGGGCACCGCACGCGCCATGGTGACCAACATCCTGGCCGGCGGCGTGGAGCAGGGCGCATCGACGATCAACCAGCAGTACGTGAAGAACTACCTCCTCTTCATCGCCGCAGAGGACGAGGAGGAGCAGGCCGCAGCCGTCGAGCAGTCGGTCCCGCGCAAGCTGCGGGAGATGCGCATGGCCTCCGATCTGGACCGCAACCTCTCCAAGGACGACATCCTGACGAGGTACCTCAACCTGGTGCCCTTCGGGAACCGCTCCTTCGGTGTGGAGGCAGCCGCCCGCACCTACTTCGGGACCAGCGCCGCCGAGCTCACGGTCCCCCAGGCCGCGATGCTGGCCGGAATGGTCCAGTCCTCCGAATACCTGAACCCGTACACGAACCCCGAGGGCGCGACGAGCCGCCGCGACACCGTGCTGCGGGCGATGGCTGCCAACGGCCACCTCACCGCCGAGGAGGCCGAGGCCCACATCGCGGAACCGCTGGGCATTCTCGACACCCCCGCCACCCTCCCCAATGGCTGCATCGCCGCCGGTGACCGCGGTTTCTTCTGCGACTACGCCCTCTCCTATCTCGCGGAGAAGGGCCTCAACCGCGAACAGCTTCTCGACGGCGGCTACACGGTCAACACCACCCTGGATCCGCAGACCCAGGACGCGGCGCGGGCCGCGGCTGCCCGGGCTGTCGACCCGATGGCCTCCGGTGTCGCCGAGGTCATCAACGTCGTCCAGCCGGGCCGGGATTCCCGCGACATCCTCGCCATGGCCTCCTCCCGCAACTACGGTCTCAACCCGGAGGCCGGGGAGACCGTCCTGCCGCAGACCAGTTCACTGGTGGGCAACGGTGCCGGTTCGGTGTTCAAGATCTTCACGGCCGCCGCTGCCATCGAGAAGGGCATGGGGCTGGAAACGGTCCTCGACGTCCCCACCCGCTACGAGGCCCGGGGGCTGGGCACCGGCGGCGCCGCCAACTGCCCGCCCAACACCTACTGCGTGGAGAACGCGGGCTCCTACCAGCCGCAGATGACCCTGCGGGAGGCGCTGGCCCACTCCCCCAACACCACGTTCATCAAGCTCATCGAGGACGTCGGGGTGCCCGCGGTCGTCGACATGTCCGTGAAGCTGGGGCTGCGCAGCTACGAGACACCAGGCACCTTCAACGCCGAGAACTCCATTGCCGACTACGTGCGGAACGCGAACCTGGGCTCCTACACCCTCGGCCCGACGGCCGTGAACCCGCTGGAGCTGTCCAATGTCGGCGCCACCCTCGCCTCCGGCGGCCGCTGGTGTGAGCCGACCCCGATCGCCTCGGTCACCGACCGGGAGGGCCGGGAGGTCTTCCTCGAGCGCCCTGACTGCGAGCAGGCCGTCGATGAGGGGGTCGCGAACGCCCTGGCAGACGGAATGACCGAGGATCTGTTCTCCGGCACGGGTGCCCGCGCGGCCTCCGTGACCGGCTGGAGCGGTCAGGCCGCCGCCAAGACCGGTACGACGGAATCCCACCTGTCCTCAGCGTTCCTGGGTTTCAACAGCGGTTTCGCGGCGGCGCCGTACATCTACAATGACGGCACCACCAGCTCCCCGCTGTGCACCTCACCGGTGCGCCAGTGCGGCAGCGGCGACCTCTTCGGTGGACGGGAGGCCGCGGAGACCTGGTTCAACACCGCCAACATGCTGCCGGCGGCCGTCAACGGCGGGCTGCCGGGCCATGACCCGAAGTACGACCTCGGCACCACCAACGCCGTGCTGGCGGAGGTCGTCGGCATGACCGAGTCCGCGGCCCGCGGGGTGTTGGAGGGGAAGGGCTACAACGTGCTCGTCCGCGCCGTGGACGGCCAGCAGCCGCAGGGGCGGGTGGAGCGGGCGGTCGCGGAGGGCGTGCTCGAGCGCGGTGCCACGGTGACCCTGGAGCTCTCCCGCGGTTACGTCCCCGCTCCGGCCCCCGCACCACGAGACATGGAGCCCTCCCCCGATCCGGAGCCCGCGCCGACCCTCCGCATGCCGCAGATCACGCCGCAGGATCTCGACGAGATCGCCGAGCAACTGCGTGACGCCCTGGGGCTCTAGGCCAGCTTCGCGCGCACGGCGGTGGACAGGCGCTTCCCGTCCACCTGGCCGGCGGCGGCCGCGGTGGCTGCCTTCATGACCTGCCCCATCTGCTTCATGGAGACCTCGCCGGGCTCGAGGCCGGCCTCGGCGGCGACGGTGGCCACAGCGTCGTCGACAAGCGAGGTGACAGCCGAGTCATCCAGCTGTGCCGGCTGGTACTCCTCAAGGACGGCGACCTCGGCGAGTTCGGTCTCGGCCAGCTCGGGACGGTTGTTGTCGGTGTAGATCTGGGCCGACTCGCGGCGCTTCTTGATCTCCCGGGCGATCACCTTGAGGATGTCCTCGTCGGTCGCCTCGTGCTTGGTGCCGGTGGTCTCCTCACCCTGGATCGCCGCCAGCAGCATGCGGATCGTACCGGTCCGGCCCTTGTCCTTGGCCAGCATCGCGGTCTTCAGGTCGGCGCGGATCTTGCCCTTAAGCTCACTCATGTGGACCACGATACTCCCAAGGTAGGGTGGTCCGGATGAACGAGACTGCCAAGGTGCCCCTGAAGAAGAGCCTGCTCCCCCTCGCCGGAGCCGTCGGCGCGGCCGCTCTCGCGGGCGCGGGCCTGGCGGCCTGGGGACACGCGGAGCTCCGCCGCTTCGAACTCAAGGATGTGACCGTCCCCCTGCTCGCCCCCGGCACGCTGCGTGGAAAGCCGGAGTTCCGGCTGCTGCACCTCTCCGACCTGCACATGATCCCGGGACAGACCGACAAGATCGCGTGGGTCAGTGCGCTGGACTCACTGAAGCCGGACCTGGTGGTCAACACCGGCGACAATCTCTCCGACGAGCGCGCCGTCCCCGACGTCCTCCGCGCACTGGGCCCGCTGCTCAACCGCCCGGGCATGTTCGTGTTCGGCACCAACGACTACTGGGCACCGCAGCTGCCCAACCCCTTCAAGTACCTGCTGGGCCTGCGCCGCATCCCGTCGTACATCGACCTGCCGTGGCGCGACATGCGCGCCGCGTTCATCGAACGCGGGTGGCAGGACGCCACCCACCAGCGCCTGGAGTTCCAGGTCGGCCCCGTGCGCATCGCGGCCGCTGGTGTGGATGATCCGCACCACGATCTGGACAACTACCCACTCATCGAGGGCGCCCCGCACCCCGACTCCGACCTCTCCCTGGCGCTGCTCCACTCTCCGGAACCGCGCGTGCTCGCCGAGTTCGAGCGCGACGGCTACCAGCTCTCCCTGTCGGGCCACACCCACGGTGGGCAGCTCTGCCTGCCCGGCTCGAAGGCACTGGTGACCAACTGCGGCATCGACCGGGCGCGCGCCCAGGGGCTGCACGACTTCGGCCGGATGAAGATGCACGTGTCCAACGGTCTGGGCACCTCGAAGTTCGTTCCGTTGCGTTTGTTCTGCCGCCCGTCAGCCACGCTGCTCCGCATCACCGAAACAACATCCTGACCTCACGTTTTGTCTCCCATGAGTGTTGTGGGCTAAGGTATTCGAGGTACCACGGAGTACGGCAGTACACCGCAGGACACCGGGATATGGCGCAGCTTGGTAGCGCGCTTCGTTCGGGACGAAGAGGTCGCAGGTTCAAATCCTGTTATCCCGACCAAGAAACCCCCTGGCTCTCCGCCAGGGGGTTTGTGCATTCCTGTGCCGGGGCCGGACCTCACCCGGCCCGGCCCAGCGCGGGCAGCGGATCAGGCGGTCGTCGGGAACACCTGGGTCGGATCCTGCTCAGCGGCCTCAGCAACCGGGGTGATCCCGCCCCTCCGCGGCCCCTGACGGTCCAGTGCGCCGCCGATGAGGCCCAGCACCGCCATCCCACCGAGCACACCGAGGGCGAGCCACAGGAGGCTGGTGGAGGCGTCATTGCCGGCGGTGGTCAGGCCGGAGGTGGCCCAGCTCAGCGGGGAGAGGTTGGCCACGATCTGCCAGGTCCCGGACACCTCAGAGGTGGTGAGGCTCTTCCACACCCAGCCGACCACACCGATCTGTGCCAGTCCGAGCACTCCCGCGATGATCGAACCGCCGACCACCCCGGCTGCGCCGAGCAGGGCGCGGGTGGCCGTCGCGGAGGCCACCACACCGAGGGCGAGCACCAGCGCGGACCAGGCGAGGGCCTGGGCGTTGGCGCCGACGCCGAGCAGCCACAGCAGGATGACTCCGGCGGAGGTGAGGGCAGGCACGGCCGCGGCGAGGACCTCCCAGCGGCGGCTCGCACCGGCGAAGGCGCCGCCGACGAGAACCAGTGAGGCGATGAGCAGCGCGAACATGGGCGGCAGGCCGAGAAGCCCCTCCTCGACCTCCGTCTCCCCGGCAGCGGTGGCCGTGGTCGCCGGCAGCGCCCGCTGGACGTCGCCGATGCGGTCCCGGGTGCGGGTGGCCATGTCGTCGATACGCTGGGCTCCCTCATCGAGCTTCCCGACGCCCGACACCGCCTCATCCACGCCACCCTGCGCCTGGGTCAGTCCGTAGGAGAGATCCTGCGCGCCGCGGGTGGCGGAGTAGATGCCGTCGTGGAACGCGTAACCAGGCACTCCGAGCTGGTTGGCCAGCTCCCGTGAACCGTCCTTGAGCGCCTCCAGCTGGTCAGCGACGGGCCCGTCGAGGCGGAGCCTCTCCACCTGACCGCGCAGCTCGAGGAGGTGTCCACGGGCCTCGACGACAGCGGGCTCCCCGGAATCCCCGATCTCCGTGAGGGCACTGTCGATGGCCCCGAGCAGCTGCCCCTGCAACGCACCGAATCCGAGCACCTGGTCGACGGCGCTGCCCACGCCGTCGGCAATGTCATTCGCACCGGTGCCCAGCTGTCCGACGCCGGCCTGCAGCTCCACCAGCCCCTGGTGGAGCTGCTGTGCGCCGACGACGGCCTCCGAGAACTGCCCCGGCAGGGTCTCGGCCCCGGTACGCATCTCCGCGACACCGTCCTTCAGTTCCCCGGCGCCGGCGGCGAGGAAGCCCGCCTGGGCGCCGGCCTCACCGGCGGCACGGCGGGCGTCGACAAGCTCCCGGGACGGGACCGGGGTGGGGGCGGCGGCGGGTTCATCCGCGCTGCTCCAGCTGCGTGCCGGGTCGAGGTGGGTGACGGCGGCCACGGTGGCACCGAGGATCAGGGGGATCAACAGCATGAGCGCTGTCATCCAGTTGCGCAGGGAGGGGCTCATGCCTAATGAAAGTACTGGTCGAAGGGGCGTCAGGTGCGGTAGGCACACCGGCATTCCCGGCTGGTAACGTCAGACGCGATCTGACCTGTCCCCGAGCTAAACAGAGCGTGGTTTCCCTGTGACACTGATTCTTGTCATTGCGCTCGCGGCACTGGCGGTTGTAGCGGCCCCACCCGCGGTGCGAATTCTGGACAGAAAAGCAGGGTGGCCCCTGGCTGGTCTGTTCCTCGTGGGAGCGGTGCTGCTCAGCCGGGAGCTGCCCGACGTCATTGACGGCCGTCCCCTGACCTTCACCCGGGTGTGGGTGCCGGATGTCGTGGCCCCGGGCATGGACGTCAGCTTCGCGCTGCGCGGCGATGCCCTGAGCATCTTCTTCGCGCTGCTGGCCCTCATCATCGGCGCGGTGGTCTTCATCTACTCCGCCGCCTATCTCCCGCCCCGCCGGGGGAACACGAGCTTCTACACGATCATGACAGCGTTCACGCTGTCGATCCTGCTGCTCGTGCTCGCCGACGACGTGGTCCTCCTCTTCCTCTCCTGGGAGCTCGTCTCCCTGGCGTCGTTCATGCTCATCGCCCGGTCGGGCTCCGGGGGCGAGGCTGGTTCGGTGCGCACCCTGATCCTCACGTTCATCGGAGGTCTGACACTGCTGGTGGCGGTGGCGGTGGCCGCGACAGCCGCGGGGACCACCAACCTCACCGGCATCCTGGCCAGCGACTTCTGGGGGCAGCGCCCCGAGATGACGGTGCTCGTGGCGGTGCTCGTGGCGGTGTCGGCGTTCACCAAGTCGGCGCAGCTGCCCTTCCACTTCTGGCTGCCGGAGGCCATGGCGGCGGCCACCCCGGTGTCGGCGTTCCTGCACGCCGCGGCGGTGGTCAAGGCCGGTGTCTACCTGCTGCTGCGCTTCTCCACCGTGTTCCATGACGTGGCCGTGTGGAACGGTCTGCTCATCATCGTCGGCATGTCCACCGCGGTGATGTCGGCGGCCTTCGCCGTGCAGAAGACGGACCTCAAGCAGCTCACCGCGTACTCGACGGTCTCGCACCTGGGCTGGATCGTCGCGACGATCGGCGTGGGCACCCCCTTCGCCCTGGCGGCGGCCGTGGTCCACACCGCCGCGCACGCCCTGTTCAAGTCCTCCCTGTTCATGCTCATCGGCGTGGTCGACCACGAGGCCGGGTCGCGCGACATCCGCCGCCTCGGACCGCTGTGGAACCGCATGCCGTGGACCTTCGGATCGATGGTCATCGGCGCGGCGTCGATGGCCGCGGTGCCGCCGCTGCTCGGTTTCGTGTCCAAGGAGGGCATGCTCACCGCGTTCCAGGACGCACCGGCCTCCGGCCTTCTCCTGGCGGTCGCGGCGGTCGGCGCTGTGCTCACCTTCACCTACTCGGCGAAGATCGTGTTCGGCGCGTTCTTCGACGGTCCTCGCGACATGTCGCACGTCCACGAGGCACCGGTGTCGCTGTGGCTGCCGGCCGCGCTGCCGGGGCTCATGTCCCTGCCGCTGGTCTTCTTCCTTCCGCTTGCCGACGCCCCCCTCGAGGCAGTCGTCGCCGCTGTCGGGGCCGACCACGAGTCCCACCTCGCCCTGTGGCACGGGGTGAACACCCCGCTGCTCATCTCCCTGGGCGTGCTGGTGGTCGGTGTGCTCGGTGTCCTGGCCCGCAGGCAGATCTGGCCCGTACTCGAGGGCCGCAGGCTGGCGCCGGCGACCGGCAACGAACTGCTCTCCGCCCTGGTGCGGGCCGCCACCCGCGCCGGCCGCGCGCTCGGCGCGATGGCCGACACCCACAACCCCTCCCGTCATCTCCTGCCGCTGGTGGTGCTGGTCATCCTGCTGGGCGGGGCGACCTGGCTGTCGCCGGGTGTCGACGGCATCGCGCCCGCCCCGCGCACCCCGGGTCTGGATAATCCGTGGGACCTGATTCCGCTGGTCATCATCGCGGTGTCCGTCTTCGGCCTGGCAGTGACAAACTCGCGTCTGTCGGCGGCGGTGCTCATCGGCACGGTCGGCGTGGGCATGAGCCTGCAGATGATGCTGCTGGGGGCCCCGGATGTGGCGTTGACGCAGCTGACCGTCGAGGCGCTCACCGTCATCGTCATCATGATGGTGCTGCGCTACCAACCGAACCTCTTCCCCAAGGTGAAGCAGAGCCGCCGCCAGGTGGGTTCGCTGGTGATTGCACTGCTGGCCGGTGCCGTCGCCTTCGGTGGTGTGTTCTCGCTGCTGGGTCGACGGGAGCGTTCCGAGCTGGCCATGTGGTACCTCACCGAGGCCCCGGAGATCACCGGCGGCAACAACATCGTCGCCACGATCCTCGTGGAGTTCCGTGCTCTGGACACCCTGGGCGAGCTCTCGGTGCTGGGTATGGCCGCCATCGTCATCGCGGCGGTGGCCAGGTCGATGCCGCGCCACCCCTTCAGGGAAGGCACCCGTCCGGCACCTTTCGGGCAGTCGCAGCTCAACTCCATCCCGATGCGCAGGCTCATCGTCCTGGTCATCCCCGTCCTGGCGGTGCTCAGCGTCCTGGTGTTCCTGCGTGGACACCAGGATCCGGGCGGCGGCTTCGTCGCAGCGCTCATCATGGGGGCCGCGATCGGTCTGTCCTACCTTTCGAGGGGTCACGACGAGATCGTCTTCCGTGAGTCCACCCCGATGTGGCTGACCGGCATCGGCATCATGACGGCGGTCGGGGCCGGCTTCCTCGGACTTCTCGAGGGCTCCTTCCTCTTCGCCATCCACGGCGACATCCTGGGTGAGCACATGACCACCTCCCTCATCTTCGACCTGGGTATCTACCTGGCGGTGCTGGGCATGCTCAGCATGGCGATCAACGCGCTCGGCGGTTACCTGCGCCCGGGTGTGGATCTCGACGACCTCGACTACACCCCGGGTCCCTCCGTCGGCACCGAAGGCGCCGTGGGCACCGTGGGCGGGTTCGCCGACGAACCCGCCCCGGAGGCCTTCCCCGAGCCGATCAACCCGGCGGCACGCCCGCGTGACGTGCTCACCGTCGGCCCCGACACCACCGACGCGAAGGAGAACGACCGATGATCCTGGCTCTGACCATCGCGGTGCTCGTCACCGGAGCCGTCTACCTCATCCAGCAGCGGGGCATGGTGCGCATCGTGTTCGGCATGTCCCTGCTCGGGCACGCCGGCAACCTCACCCTGTTGGCCGGTGGTGTCGGGGCCTGGCGTGGCGAGCCCTTCGCCGACCGCACTCCCCTGGACCTGGCCGCTGACCCGCTGCCCCAGGCGTTCGTGCTGACCGCCATCGTCATCGCCATGGCTACGACGACCATCCTGCTCACCCTCGCGGCCCTGGGACGGGACGACGACACCGATGTCCCCGAGCCCGCGGACGACAACATCGTCGACCCGGTGCAGACGCTGGGTCGGGCCGCAGCAACCGGAGGCAACTAGATGGACTGGATACTCCCCCTCTTCGCGGCGGTGCCCCTGTTCACCGCGGCTGTGACGGTGCTGCTGCCGTGGCGGTGGGCACGCGACGTGCTGCACATCGGCATCCCCGTCCTCGGCATCGGCGCCGGCGCCTGGCTGTTCGCGTACACCGCGGAGCACGGCACGATAGCCCACAACGTCGGCCTGTACGTCGGGGGTGTGGCCATCCCGTTCGCGGCGGACACGTTCGCGGCGATCATGATCATCACGACGATGATCGTCGCGGCGACCGCCAACTGGTTCGCCACCCTGTCAGGTGAGACAGTGTCGCGCTACTACGCCGCGCTGACGCTCATCCTCATCACGGGAGTCAACGGTGCCCTGCTCACCGCCGACCTGTTCAACTTCTTCGTGTTCATCGAGGTCATGCTCCTGCCGTCCTACGGTCTGATCGCGATGTCCGGCACCTGGTCCCGCCTCGCCGGCGGACGCACGTTCGTGCTGGTCAACCTGGCGGCGTCGACGCTGCTGCTCATCGGCGTCGGCATCGTCTACGGCATCACCGGCACGGTGAACATCGCGGCGCTGCAGGGGGCGGCCGCAGGCAACGGCCCGGTGGTCGTGGCGATGGGCCTGGTGCTCATCGCGGTGGGCGCGAAGGCCGGCGTGTTCCCGGTCCACACGTGGCTGCCCCGCACCTACCCGGGCACCTCGGCGGCGGTGATGGGCCTGTTCTCGGGTCTGCACACCAAGGTCGCGGTGTACATGCTGTTCCGTATCTGGGTGAACATCTTCGATCTGGAGGCCCGCTGGAACTGGCTGATCATCGCCCTGATGCTCGTCTCCATGGTCATCGGCGCCTTTGCCGGTCTTGCGGAGAACTCGATTCGCCGGGTGCTGGGCTACCAGATGATCAACGGCATGCCCTTCATCCTCATCATGCTGGCGTTCACCGCGGATGATCCGCAGCGCGCCCTGGCCGCCGGCCTGCTGTACACGCTGCACCACATGGTGACGGTGGGGGCGCTGATCCTCACCTCGGGTGCCGTCGAGGAGACCTACGCCAGCGGACTGCTCTCGCGGCTGTCCGGCCTGGCTCACCGCGATCCGCTGGTGGCGGCACTGTTCGCCGCGGGTTCGTTCTCCATCGTCGGTTTCCCGCCCTTCTCGGGCATGTGGGGCAAGATCCTCATCGTCATGGAGATCGCCCGGGTCGCCGACTGGTGGGCGTGGGGGGTCATCGCGGTCATCGTCATCGCGTCCGTCGGTGCGCTGCTGTCCATGCTCCGGGTGTGGCGAAAGGTGTTCTGGGGTAAGCCCATGCAGCACCAGCCCGCCGACCTCCGTGTCTCCGGCCGCCTGCTGGCACCGTCGGCGCTGCTCATGGCAGCTTCCGTGGCCATGTTCTTCTTCGCCGGCCCACTCATCGACGCCACGCTCACCTCCACCGCGGGGCTTCTCGACGTCACCGGCTACGCCGACGCCGTACTCGGTGAGAATCCCGTCGGTGTCCCCGACCTGACCAACCTCCAGGGAGGCCGCTGACATGCACGTACTGATGTTCATCCCCTGGTGGATCAAAGAGATCTTCGCCGCCGGTTTTCAGGTGGCGTGGGCAGGGTTCCGCCCTGACGCGGGCTACGACCCGGTGGTGGTGCGTTATCCGCTGCGGGTGACCTCCGAGTGGCAGATCTTCTGGTTCACCACCGCCATCACCGCCACCCCGTCGACCCTCTCGCTCGGACTGCGTGAGCCGGCGGAAGAGGGCCAGCCCCGGGTCCTGCTCGTTCAGGCCGCCTTCGGTTCCGATCCGGCCGGCGTCGTCGCCGACCTCGCTGACATGGAGGCCCGCCTGGCCCCGCACGTCCGCGACATCGACCATGGTGTGCCCGGGCAGGGTCCCACCACCGGACTCGACCCCAGGTTCTACGCTTACCCCACCAGCCGGAAGGAGAAGAACCGGTGACCCCCTTCGAATGGCTCCTCGCCGTCTGCATCACCATCATGGCGCTGGCGCTCGTGTCCGGCCTCGTCCTCATCCTGCGGACCCGGGACATGATCACCAAGGCCGTGATCAGTGACCTCGTCTTCTATTCGATGATCTGCATCTACCTCACGTGGACCCTCACCCACGCCACATCCATCGGCTACGAGGTGGCACTCCTGGCGGCGATCGCCGGCGGAGTGCTGCCCACCCTGTCGATGGCGCGGATCATCTCGAAGGGACGTCGATAAGCATGAGTGTCGCAGAGATCATCGTCTCCGTCCTCGTCGTACTGGCCACCCTCATGGTGGTGACCACCGCCGTCGCGATGTGGCGCGCCCCGGACGCGCTCACCCGCGTCAACCTCATGGGCCCGGTTGTCGGTGTGGCGTTCCCGCTGCTGGTGGTGTGCAAACTGATCATCGACGTGTCCACCACAGGCTTCGACCCCAACAACTTCGTCCGCGCACTCCTGGCGATCGCCGGTGTCTGGATCGTGGGATCGGTCGGCTCCTACTACATGGGACGCTCGATCTACGGCGTCACCGTCGTCGACGTGCTCCATGAGGAGGAACGCGCCTACCGGCAGGGCACTGAAACCGTCTAGAGGTTCGCCAGAGCATAGGAGGCCTGGTCAGCGGTGAAACCCTCGAAGATGAGCTGATCGTAGAGATCCGAGTCCGAGTAGGCCATCATCTCGAGATAGCTGTTCGCCTTGCGCAGCGCATTGGCGGACCAGTCGGCCTGCACATTGTCCACTCCGTACCGGGCCTGATCAGCGGTGAAGCCCTCGAAAATGAGCTGATCGTAGAGGCCCTGCTTCGAGTATCCGGCCAGAGAGTTGTAACTCTCCGCCTTCCGCAGTGCGTTGGTGGACCAGTCGGCCTGCACATTGTCCACTCCATACCGGGCCGCCGCCTCCGGGAACCCCTCATAGAGCAGCTGCTCATAGAGTCCCTGCTTCGAGTATCCGGCCAGGGAGTTGTAACTCTCCGCCTTGTCCACCGCGGCGCGGGACTCGCGCGGCGTCCCGTCTGCCACGCCTGTCCGGGTGGTGCTCTCGACCTCCCGGCGGCTCTCCGGGGACTCCGTGGCGGTGTCCGTCACCGTGGTCGGCGTGATTCTGCTCGTCGGGGCGGTACTGCTCGTCGTGCTGAGTGTCGAGGTCACCGTGGACGACTCCGCCGAGGCCGTGACCGTCTCAGTGACGGTGATGACCTCGGGTCCGGAAGAGCAGGACACCAGTGTCAGTGAGGTGGCGGCGAGCAGGCTGATCGCGCGGAAGGGCAGCACCATGAGAACTCCTTGTGTGGGACAAAATGACGGACCCTCATTCTGCGTTCCCCCACCAACACATCATGGACCGGGTGCGAACAGGCGTGCTCAACCCGCGGGCGGGCGGCTCCGGAACATGCGAGAGCCCCGGAGTCCGGGACTCCGGGGCAGTCACTGCGAAACGGGTGCTAGTTCAGCTTGGCGTACTCAGCCTTCACTGCGGCTCCCAGGTCGGGGTCGACGTTGGTCCAGTACTCGTAGACACGCTGCTCCGTCGCCTCGGAGACGCCCTGCATGGCGCCGGCGATGTTCTCGGCGAGACGCTTCTTGGCAGCGTCGTCGAGGACCTCACGGTAGAGGGTGCCCGCCTGGCCGAAGTCATCGTCCTCGGGGTGCTTGACGTAGGCGGCACGCACCAGGTCGGTGCCGTGCGGGTCCGGGTTGACGTAGATGTCGTCAGCCTGACCGTAGGAGGTGTGGTTGGAGGAGGAATCCTCGCCGTTGTCCAGGTAGCCGGCACCCTTGTCGTAGCGGTTCGGGGTGTAGGTCGGCTGATCCTCGTCGTCGAAGAAGTACGCCATCGGGCCGCGGTTGCTGTAGGTGTTGACGTCGTTGAGCGGACGGTTCACCGGCAGGTCACGGTAGTTGGGTCCGATGCGGTAGCGCTGCTGGTCGGCGTACGCGAAGACGCGGGCCTGGAGCATGCGGTCCGGGGACAGACCGATACCCGGGACGATATTGCCCGGATCGAGGGCGATCTGCTCGATCTGCGCGAAGTGGTTGCGCGGGTTGCGGTTGAGGATGAAGTGGCCGACGTCGATGCGCGGGTAGTCCTTCTTGGACCAGGTCTTGGTCAGGTCGAAGGGGTTCCAGCGGTAATTCTCAGCGTCCGCGAAGGGCATGATCTGCACCTTGACGTCCCAGATGGGGTAGTCACCGCGTTCAATGGCCTCGTAGAGGTCCTGGCGGTGGTGATCAGCGTTCTTGCCGGCCATCTCCTCTGCCTCGGCGGCGGTGAAATTCTCCACGCCCTGGCGGGAGATGAAATGGTACTTCACCCAGAAGGCCTCGCCGGCCTCGTTGACCCACTGGAAGGTGTGGGAGCCGTAGCCGTTCATGTGGCGGGTGGTGGTCGGGGTGCCGCGGTCGCCCATGAGGTAGGTGACCTGGTGCGCGGACTCCGGGGTGCGGGTCCAGAAATCCCACTGCATGTCGGCGTCACGCAGGCCGTTGCGTCCCAGACGCTTCTGGGAGTGGATGAAGTCGGGGAACTTCACGCCGTCACGGATGAAGAACACCGGGGTGTTATTGCCCACGATGTCGTAGTTGCCGTCCTCGGTGTAGAAACGCATGGCGAAGCCATGGACGTCGCGCCAGGTGTCGGGGGAGCCCTTCTCGCCGGCGACGGTGGAGAAGCGGATACCCATCGGGGTGACGGTGCCGGGCTGGAAGAGCTTGGCCCTGGTGTACTGCGACACGTCGGCGGTGACGTGGAGCTCACCGAAGGCACCGTGTCCCTTGGCGTGGGGGATACGCTCCGGGACGTTCTCTCGGTTGAAGTGCGCAAGCTTCTCAATGAGGTGGATGTCATTGAGAATATTGGGACCCTGCGGGCCCGCGGTGGCGGAGATGTTCTCGGACGCAACCGGTGCGCTCGACAATCTCGTTGGCCTTTGAGTTCTGGTCGCTCATGGTTCCCTACTTTCTGAACTGATAATTTATCCCACCTATCGGTAGGTGCTGGTTAATAGCCTAGGCCCATATTGTGACCCGTGCAACCTTCACCGTACCCGGCGAAAACGGTTCCGGCCGTTTGCCCTGGTAACCTCTGTATCCGTGACCCAGCACTCCGCTCATGAAGACGCGCGCGTCACCGACCTGGCACTGCGCGCCGGACGCGGTGACCGCACGGCACTCACGGAGTTCATCCGCGCCACACAGGATGACGTCTGGAGGCTCCTCGCCCACCTGGGAGGCCGCGATATCGCGGATGACCTCACCCAGGAGACCTACCTCCGCGTCATGAGCGCCCTCCCCCGCTTTGCCGCCCGCTCCTCGGCACGCACCTGGCTGCTGTCTCTCGCGCGGCGGGTCTGGGTGGACAACATCCGCCACGACATGGCACGCCCCCGCAAATCAATCACCGAGTACGAGGACGCCGCCGCCACCACCCCCGTGGAGGGCGCCAACGCCGCCTCCTGGTCCGAGTGGATCGACGTCCGCACGCTCATCGATGCCCTCCCCGAGGAACGCCGCGAGGCTCTCATCCTCACCCAGGTCCTCGGCTACACCTACGAGGAGGCCGCGAAAATCGCCGGTGTGCGCATCGGCACGATCCGCTCCCGCGTCGCCCGTGCACGCAAGGACCTCATCGAATCCAGCCGACCGGGCAACGACGACCGGAAATAGGACACGCCCGCCCCGACCACAGACGTGCCCACATCATGACGGCACACGGGCACCGACGACAACGGACCCCTCACCGATGAACGGTGAGGGGTCCGGGTGTCGGCGGGCGGAGGCTACACCAGCAGCTCCGCGATCTGCACGGTGTTCAGTGCGGCGCCCTTGCGCAGGTTGTCACCGGAGACGACTAACACGAGGCCCTTGTTGTCGTCGATCGACTGGTCCTGGCGGATGCGGCCGACGAGGGACTCGTCCTTGCCGGCTGCCTCGAGGGGGGTGGGGACGTCGACGAGCTCGACACCGGGAGCGTCGGCGAGCAGGGCCTTGGCCTCATCCACGGTGATGGGGCGCTCGAACTCGGCGTGGATCGTCAGCGTGTGGCCGGTGAACACCGGGACGCGGACGCAGGTGCCGGCGACGCGGAGACCCGGGATGTCCAGGATCTTGCGGGACTCGTTGCGCAGCTTCTGCTCCTCGTCGGTCTCGAGGGAGCCGTCATCGACCAGTGCACCGGCCAGCGGCAGGGCGTTGTAGGCGATCGGGGCCACGTAGGGGCCCAGGTCGGTCAGGGTCTCACCGGAATCGCCGTGAACCAACTTGACGTTGTCCTCTCCGATGGCGGCGGTCTGCTTCGCCAGGGTCTCCACGCCGGCGAGGCCGGAGCCGGAGACGGCCTGGTAGGAGGAGACGTGCAGGCGGACGAGACCGGCGGCGTCGTGCAGCGGCTTGAGCACCGGCATGGCGGCCATGGTGGTGCAGTTCGGGTTGGCGACGATCCCCTTGGCCGGGTTCTTCGCCTCCTCGCCGTTGACCTCGGCGACGACGAGCGGAACCTCGTCGTCCTTGCGCCATGCGGAGGAGTTGTCGATGACGGTCGCGCCGGCCTCGGCGAAGACCGGGGCCCACTCGCGGGAGGTGGAACCACCGGCGGAGAAGAGGGCGATGTCGACGTCCTTGACGGACTCCGGGGTGATCTGGGTGAGGTCCTCGACGGTGATGTCCTCACCGCGGAACTCGATGACGGTGCCCGCGGAGCGCGGAGACGCGAAGAAACGGACCTTGTCGGCCGGGAAGTTGCGGGTCTCCAGGATCGAGCGCATCACGCGGCCGACCTGGCCGGTGGCACCGACGACAGCGATGGTGGTCATGAGTGTGAAAGCTCCTCTGTAAAAGGGATGTCTAGCGGCCGGTGCCGGCGTAGACGGTGGCCTCGGCGTCGCCGCCGAGTTCGAACCTCTCGTGCAGGGCACGGACGGCGGCATCCAGGTCAGCCTCGCGGGTGAGGACCGAGATGCGGATCTCCGAGGTGGAGATCAGCTCGATGTTCACGCCGACGTCACGCAGCGCCTCCGTGAAGTCGGCGGTGACGCCCGGGTGGGACTTCATGCCGGCACCGACGAGGGAGACCTTGCCCACCTGGTCGTCGTAGAGCACGTTGGACCAGCCGTGCTTCTCCTGCATCTTCTTGAGCAGCTCGATGGCGCGGGGGCCGTCGGAACGCGGGCAGGTGAAGGTGATGTCGGTGGTGCCGTCCTCAAGGGAGGAGACGTTCTGCAGCACCATGTCGATGTTGATCTCCGCGTCGGCGACCGCACGGAAGACAGTGGCGGCCTCGCCCGGCTTATCGGGAATGCCCAGAATGGTGACCTTGGCCTCGGACCTGTCGGTGGCAACGCCAGTAAGAACTGCTTCTTCCACGGGGATATCCTCCATCGAACCGGCGATCAGGGTGCCGGTGTCATTGCTGTAAGACGAGCGAACTCGCAGGGGAACATTGAAGGCGCGTGCGTACTCCACGGCACGCAGAACCAGGATCTTCGAGCCGACGGCCGCCAGCTCGAGCATCTCCTCAAAGGAGATCCTGTCCAGCTTCTGCGCGTTCGGGACGATGCGCGGGTCGGCGGTGTAGACGCCGTCGACGTCGGAGTAGATCTCGCACACGTCAGCCTCGAGCGCCGCCGCCAGGGCCACCGCAGTGGTGTCGGAGCCGCCACGGCCGAGGGTGGTCACATCACGGGTCAGCTTGTTCACACCCTGGAAACCGGCGACGATGCAGATGTTGCCCTCTGCCAGCGCCTCGCGGACACGGTCCGGAGTGACGCCGACGATCCGGGCGTTACCGTGCCTCTCGGTCGTGAGCACACCAGCCTGTGAGCCGGTGAAGGACTGTGCCTTCGCTCCGAGCGAGGAGATCGCCATCGCGACCAGTGCATTCGAGATGCGTTCACCGGCGGTGAGCAGCATGTCCATCTCACGTGCCGGCGGAACCGGGTTCACCTGAGAGGCGAGGTCCAGGAGTTCATCCGTGGTGTCGCCCATGGCGGAACACACGACGACAACATCGTTGCCGGCTTTTTTCGTGGCGACGATCCGTTCGGCGACTGCGCGGATACGCTCCGCGGTCTCCAGGGAGGAGCCTCCATATTTCTGAACGATCAGAGCCACCGTGTGGGCCGCCTTTCGTCTCGGGTGCCAGAGTTCTGCTTCATCGTACCCGTTGACGGGGTCGTCCGAGTAGTTGAGTATGCAGGCCCTGACCCTGCGGAAAGACCTCCGTTCACTATGGTGGACCAGGTGCACAGCAATCTGCTGGCGGTGCTCTTCGCACTGGCCTCCGCCCTCACCATCGCGTGGGGCACCGTGGTGCGCCACCGTATCGCGGAGGAGGCCCCCGCCGACGGCTCCCTCAAGGGCTCTCCCTTCTGGAACGCCATCAGCCGCCCCCTGTGGTGGGCCGGCACGGGCACCGCGCTGCTCGGCTACGGCCTGCAGGTGGTGGCACTCGGTTTCGGCACCCTGCTGGTGGTCCAGCCGATCCTCGTACTCTCCCTCATGTTCACCCTCCCGCTCGCCGCGAAGTACGACGGTCGGCGCATCTCCGGCCATGAACTCTTCTGGGCGGGCACCCTCACCGTGGGCGTCACCGTCCTCGTCATGCTGGGTCGCCCCCTGCCCGGTGATCCGCAACCCCCGCTGGAACGCTGGCTACCCGCACTGACCGTCGGAGCTGTGGTGCTCATCACCCTGGAGAGGTTCGCCCAACGGCAGATCCGCCGGGAGAAGGCTCTGCTCCTGGGCATCGTCACCGGTGCCCTCTTCGGCTACGTCGCGGTGCTGAGCAAGGCCTTCGTCGATATTTTCATCCACGGTGGGGTGTGGGCGATCGTCACCAACTGGGAGACCTACGGCCTCATCCTCGGCGCCACCCTGGGCACGATCGTCCAGCAGTACTCCTTCAACGCCGGCGCCCTGAAGAACTCCCTGCCCGCCATGACCATCTCCGAACCGATCGTCGCCTTCAGCCTCGGCTACCTGGTCCTCGGCGAGAAATTCCAGGTCTCGACCATCTCCGGCTGGCTGTTCATGGCCCTGGCCTTCACCGCGATGGTGGCCGCCACCGTGGTGCTCTCCCGCAAGGGTGTGACATAGCCCGGACGACACACCTGCCCACCAACGCCACCGCGGTCCGGCCATTCCCGGGCACCTCAGATCGCCCACTCGAAGACGGCCAACATGTACGCGGAGAACCACGCACCGAACACCACCCACGCCGTCCCCAGCGCGACGCTCACCTTCCACGGGAGCTTCCCGACGATCCGGATCACCCACGGCAGCAGCAGGATCACCGCCGGCAGGAGGAGGCGGGGTCGGGAGTGCATGATGCCATCGGAGAGCAGGACCGTGGCCAGGAGCGCGGCGGAGAACCACCAGACCTCGAAGGGCACCCTCCCCCATCCCGCAACCAGCGCAATGACGGCGGCGATCATCACACCGACGGTGAGCAGGTACCCGCCGTCCTCCCCGGTCGTCAACACCTCCCACACCCACACCACCGTGGCGCGGCCGAAGTCGAAACCGGAATCCCACCCGGCCTCCTGAATGCCGAAGTAGCCGCCGCGGTCGATGGTCCAGGAACTCGCCCACGCCAGGTAGCCCAGCAGCGACCAGGGCGTGAGCGCCAGCGCCGTCCAGGCGCGCCAGTCTCTGCGCGCGTAAACCAGCACCACCAGGGCGAACACCCCGATCATCGTGACCGCGGTCAACCGTGTGAAACCCAGCAGGAAGATGAGACCGGCCGCCCACCACCAGCGACGGTCCATGAGAGCGACAATCGACCAGACGGCCAGCGCCCCGAAGAGCGCCTCGGTGTAGGGCATGGAGTACGTGATGGACATCGGAGCCGCGGACACCACGACGGCCGACCCGATCTGGGCCACCCGCCCCGCCCCCATCCGCTCGGCGAGCACCATCACACCGGCTGTCATGGCGATACCGGCGACGACGTTGACCAGCGCGGCGGCCGCACCGATGTCGAGGCGGGTCACCTCGTGGACGAGCCGCACCAGCCCGGGATAGCCGGGGAAGAAGGCCAGAGTGCGCTCGTGGATCGGGACGTCGGTGACCACGTCCGCCCGGAAGTAGCCGCGCTCCGCGATCTCCAGATAGTATCTCGCGTCCCACTTCTGCAGGAGCCCGTCCAGCGAATCGTCATTGGCTCGGGCGAGTATGCCCAGGACCGCGACGCGGAACGCGGCGCCGATGACGAAGACCAGGGCGGCGTCAACAAGCAGTCTCACCACGCTGCCGCGGCGGCCATACCCCCGACCTTCAGGAGACCCCGTGCTCAGTGTCATTCCTCTTCCGTTCATGCTGCTTCTCGAAGGCCCGACCTCGTCCATCGTCGAGGCCCGGCCGTTCGCCCACTCGGCTGAGCCGACCCCGGAGAATGCCCGGCGATGACGACCGTCACCACCGGGCCTCCGCATTCTGTTACATGTTTCACCTGTGAACAAGTGGGGACTGCACGAGACATTGACAAACTCCTCCAAGCGAAAACCCTGGACCCTTTCCCCCGCAACCAGTATCATCAGAGGTGATTCATAAATTGACAGAAAGGATAAAGATCATGTTCTTCCATGGTTCCAGCGCAGTTGTTGACTGGGTTATCGCACCCTTCCACTTCTTCTTCGAGTGGGTGCAGACTCCGTTCGATATTTTCTTCGCCCACTTCTAGGGCACCCGGGACACCCCCGCCGCACGCGGCGGGGGTGTCTCCATGTCCTGCACAAATGGGGCTGCAGGAGCGGTTTCGTCCCGTGCCCGACACATTTCTTCACAAACATGCGTTGCGACTCGCACCCGAGTGTGTAGACTTCACATCATGTTCTCCCGCGCGAACCTCCTTCTTCTTCGCCGCGGCGGGTCCCAGGTCCACTAGAGAAGCGACCGGCACCCCGTCGCGGGGTTTGGTGTTGCCGGTCGCTGCTTCCGCTGGAATCACCCTGATTCATCGGCGGGGGAACCTACCCGGCTACTACAGTGAAGGCCATTGCCGGCCCCTGGTAGCCAGACCCGAAAAGGAAGAATCATGTCCCCGAACGACTCCTTNNCTCCTTCATCTCCGCCCCCTCTGAGATCCGCACCCCGGACGGACCGCGCCGTGAGGGCCAGCCCGCCTGGAACAAACAGCGCAACTCCTCCATGCCGGTACACCGTTACCGCCCCTTCGCCGAGGCTGTCGAGGACGTCGTACTGCCGGACCGCACCTGGCCGGACAAGAAGATCACCGTCGCCCCGCAGTGGTGTGCGGTGGACCTGCGCGACGGCAACCAGGCCCTCATCGACCCGATGAGCCCGGAGCGCAAGCGCCGCATGTTCAACCTGCTGGTGCAGATGGGCTACAAGGAGATCGAGGTCGGCTTCCCGTCCGCCTCCCAGACCGACTTCGACTTCGTGCGCGAGATCATCGAAAAGGACATGATCCCCGAGGACGTCACCATCCAGGTGCTGGTTCAGGCGCGTGAGCACCTGATCCGCCGCACCTTCGAGGCGTGCGAGGGCGCGAAGAACGTCATCGTCCACTTCTACAACTCCACCTCCGAGCTGCAGCGCCGCGTGGTGTTCCGCAAGGACAAGCCCGCCATCAAGCAGCTGGCCATCGACGCCGCCGAGCTGATCAAGAGCGTCGCCCGGGACTACCCGGGTACCAACTGGCGTTGGCAGTACTCCCCCGAGTCCTTCACCGGCACCGAGCTGGATTTCGCACTCGAGGTCTGCAACGCCGTCATCGCGGTCATGGACCCGACGCCGGAGAACCCGATCAACATCAACCTGCCCTCGACGGTCGAGATGATCACCCCCAACGTCTACGCCGACTCCATCGAATGGATGCACCGCAACCTCAACCGCCGCGACTCCGTCATCCTGTCACTGCACCCCCACAACGACCGTGGTGAGGGCGTCGCCGCAGCCGAGCTGGGCTACCTGGCCGGCGCCGACCGCATCGAGGGTTGCCTGTTCGGCAACGGCGAGCGTACCGGCAACGTCTGCCTGGTCACCCTGGGCCTGAACATGCTGACCCAGGGCGTTGACCCGCAGATCGACTTCTCCGACATCCACCAGATCCGCAGCACCGTCGAGTACTGCAACCAGCTGCGCGTACCGGAGCGTCACCCCTACGGTGGCGAACTGGTCTTCACAGCGTTCTCCGGATCCCACCAGGACGCCGTGAACAAGGGCCTCGACGCCATGGCCGCCAAGGTGCGCCCGGGTGCCAACAACACCGAGGTCACCTGGGAGGAGCTGGGCGAGACGATCTGGGAGGTCCCCTACCTGCCCATCGACCCGAAGGACGTCGGCCGCGACTACGAGGCCGTCATCCGCGTGAACTCCCAGTCCGGCAAGGGCGGCGTCGCGTACATCATGAAGACGGACCACGGCATCAACCTGCCGCGGCAGATGCAGGCCGAGTTCTCCAACGTCGTCCAGGCCATCACCGACTCCGAGGGCGGCGAGGTCAACGCCAAGGAGATGTGGGACGTCTTCGCCACCGAGTACATCGACGTGACGGAGCCGCTGGAGGAGATCTCCATCCGCATCGTCAACGCCGAGACCGACTCCGATGCGGCCACCGTCACCGCCACCGTCATCTACCGGGGCGAGGAGAAGGAGATCACCGGCACCGGCAACGGTCCGGTCGCCGCCTACGCGAACGCACTGGAGCAGCTGGATATCGACGCCGAGGTCCAGTTCTACTCCCAGCAGTCCCGTTCCTCCGGTGATGACGCCGAGGCAGCCTGCTACATCTACGCCACCGTCAACGGCTCCGCCGCGTGGGGCGTGGGCATCGCGGGCTCCATCACCCGGGCCTCCCTCAAATCCCTGACTTCCGCGGTCAACCGCGCTCTCAGGACCGAGGCCTCCGTCCTGGCCGGCGGCATCTAGTCCGCCTGCCCACGGGCAGGTTCGCATGAGCATGGCGCAGGGGCCCTCGTCTCCGACGAGGGTCCCACTGCTCTCCGCTGTTCCCGCCTCCCCGGATGAGGCACTAGACTCTGAGCAATGACCATGACCTTGACCGATGGTGACATCCCGGAGGATGTCGAATCCCTCTTCCCCTACGTCGCGCTGACGGTCCAGGCCACCGGAATCCATCCTTCGTCCGGCCGACTGGTGGCCGTCGACGTCCTCACCTTCAACGAGGACGGGGAGATCGGCGAGGAGTTCCACACCGTCCTCAACCCGGGGTCCGACCCGGGCCCTCACCACTACCACGGCCTGACTCACGAGCAGGTCGCGGAGGGGCAGCGTTTCTCCTCCGTCCTGAAGACCCTGGACCGGCTTATCGACGACCGCACCCTCGTCGTCCACAACGCCCCCCGCGTGTGGGGTTTCATCGTCTCCGAGGCCCGGCGTGCCATGAACGCCGCCGCCCGTTCCAACCGCTCACGAGGCCGGGGGCGGGGACGGGGACGGCGTCGGCAGCGGGTGGGGCACGTGCCGAAGCCGACGGCGATCGTCGACACGCTCGCGACGGCGCGTCGTCAACGTATCCCCCTCCCGGACACCCGCCTCGGCGGGCTGGCGCTCACGCTCGATCTGGATGCCCCCTCCCCCGTCGCCACGGTGGAGCGGGCCCGCCGCCCGGAGCACGAGACGACCCGGGAGACCAACGACCTGCTCATCGACGTCTTCTTCGAGCTCCGCGACCGCTGCGAGCACGGCGACCTCGCCACCGTCACCCCCGGTGACCTGCGCGCCGACCGTTTCGGACTGCAGCGCTCCCACGTGCGCGTCGACGCGATGGAGGCCCCCCGTCCCCACCCCAACCCGGGTGTGCACGTACCGGGCCGGAATCTGGTCCGCGGCATGGAGGTCGTCGTCGCCCCCGAGGTGAAGATCGACCCGGACCGGCTCATCGAGGCCTGCATGAAGGCGGAGCTCGTCTACTCGGAGAAACTGACCCGCACCACCAGCGTCGTCATCTGCAACGACACCACTGACCTGCGCGGCAAGGCGATGCACGCGGTACGCAAGGGCATCCCTCTGCTCACCGACACCGAGTTCCTCGACGCGGTCGAACAGGTGCAGAGCCGTCCGCGTCGCTAGGACTACTGTGGTGGCATGAGTTCCCCACGTTCCGGTGTCCTGCGCCGCCTGCGATCGAAGGCGGCCACCACCGCCGCCCAGCTGGCCACCACCGCCTCCCGTCTCACCGGCCGCGGTGCCGGTGGCATGATCGGCGGGCTGGTGGCCAACGCCATAGACCCCACCATCATGGAGAACCTGGGCCGCGGACGCCCGGCCGTGCTCGTCACGGGCACGAACGGCAAGTCCACGACCACACGGATGCTGGCTGCGGCCATGCGTTCCCGGTTCAGCATCGCCACGAATGACGGCGGTGACAACATGGACGCCGGGATCATCTCCGCCCTGTTGAGCGGTAAGGACGCCTCCCACATCGTCCTCGAGGTCGATGAGCTCCACGTTCCCGCCATCGCGGAGCGCCTGCACCCCGAGGTGATGGTGCTGCTCAACCTCACGCGCGACCAGTTGGACCGCGTCGGTGAGATCAACAAGATCGAACGCGCCCTGCGCCGGGCCGTCATGGCACACCCGGACATGCTCGTCATCGCGAACTGCGACGACGTCCTCATGACCTCCGTCGCCTTCGACGCCCCGAACGTCATCTGGGTGTCCGCGGGCGCCGGCTGGGTCGGTGACTCCGTGTCCTGCCCGCGCACCGGTGGTCACGTCGTCCGTGAGAAGGGCGACTGGTGGGCCGTCAAGCCCCTCCCCGACGGCCGTTCCTTCCGCCGCCCCACCCCCACCTGGACCATCACCGACTCCGGCCTGGAGTCCCCGCACGGCTCCTCCGCGTTCTCCCTCAGGCTGCCGGGCCGCGCCAACCGCGGTAACGCGACCCAGGCGATCGCCGCGGCCGTCGAGGGCTTCGGCGTGCCGCTCGCCGACGCCATCGCGGCGGCCGAGTCCGTCGACAATGTGGCCGGCCGCTACTCCACCATCCGTCTCGGCGAGCGGGACATCCATCTGCTCCTGGCCAAGAACCCGGCCGGCTGGCAGGAGGCGCTGTCCATGGTGGACCGCTCCGCCGACGGGCTGGTCATCGCCGTCAACGGCCAGGTCGCCGACGGCGAGGACCTGTCCTGGCTGTGGGACGTCGCCTTCGAGGACTTCGAGGGGCTGGTGGTCAAGGCCGCCGGCGAGCGCGGCACTGACCTCGCGGTCCGACTCACCTACGCGGACATCGAGCATGAGCTCATCCCGGATCCCCTCGAGGCCGTCCTCTCCTGCCCACCCGGGCGCGTCGAGGTGCTGGCCAACTACACCGCCTTCCGTGACCTGAAGGCCGCCCTGCAGAAGGAGGCTCACCGTGGCTGAGCTGACCATCGGACTCGTGCTCCCCGACATCCTGGGCACCTACGGTGACGACGGCAACGCCCTGGTCCTGCGCCAGCGCGCCCGCATGCGCGGCTTCACCGCCGAGATCCTGCCGATCCGTCTCGGCGAGGCCGTCCCCGAGTCCCTCGACATCTACTGTCTCGGCGGAGGTGAAGACACCGCCCAGATCCTCGCGGCGGAGCACCTCATCGCCGATGGTGGCCTCACCCGCGCCGCCTGGGCCGGACGCCCGGTGCTCGGAGTCTGCGCCGGCCTGCAGGTCCTCGGCGAGTCCTTCCGGGCCGGCGACCGCATCGTCGACGGTCTGGGACTTCTCGACGCCACCACCATCGGCCTCCAGGCCCGCGCCATCGGCGAGGTCGCGTCGACCCCCACCCACGCCGGCATCACCGCGGAGCTGACGGAGCCGCTCACCGGCTTCGAGAACCATCTCGGTGCCACCCTCCTCGGCCCGGGAGCTGAACCGCTCGGCCGTGTCACCCGCGGCACGGGCAACTGCGATGTGGCCGCGGCCGCCGATGATGTCGCCGACGGCACGAAGCAACGTTTTGCCGAGGGCGCGGTGCAGGGCAGCGTCATCGCCACCTACATGCACGGCCCCGTCCTGGCCCGGAACCCGCAGTTGGCTGACCTGCTGCTGGCCCGCGCTCTGGGGATCGGTCTCAGCGAGCTGGAGCCGCTGGAGATCGGCGTCGTCGACCGCCTGCGTCTGGAACGCTTCAGGTAGTCCGGGAGCTCCTCCTGGCCGGCTGCACGGCCCTGCCCGCCGATGTCGAGCGTGACCTGGCACGGAAGTGAGCCACGGACAGTCCCCCTCAAATGGGTCACCCTCCGCTGGATGGTGGCCCTGGTGGGGTTCATCCGTCGCGCGCCGACGGAAAACAGCTCCCCTACGTCTACCGCCGGGTGATCGGTGACGGACGGGTGCGGCCACCGCGATCCCCGTGTGCGCGACCAGAGGCACGTGCTCCACGTGGAACTGTTCGTCATCCCCCACCCCGGAGCCGCGCAGCTGGCGGAGCTCCACCACTCCATCGAGGGTATCGACTGGAAACGGCACGACCATGACGGGCAAGGAACTGCTGGAGCAGGTGACCGCGGAATATCATGACCCGGTGGCGGGGCCGGTCAATGCGCATCGACCGGAGCGCACTGCCTCGCCGAAGCAGCGGATGAATGCGGGATCCTCCACCTGAAGGCGTGGCAGCAGGGCGGGGGCAGCAACGTCGCGGAGATGACGGTGCCGGGTAGGAGACACGATGCCCGAAATGATGATGACCCGGGTCTTCCACCGCGTCATGGGCGGGTGGAGCGCCCTAAACCTGGAGCCGCCCGCTCAACGCCCGGGAGAGGGTCAGCTCGTCGACGAATTCCAGGTCGCCGCCCAGCGGCATACCCGACGCCAGGCGGGAGACCACCAGGTCCGGGAAGTCCCTGAGCAGCCGCGCCAGATAGGAGGCCGTCGCCTCACCCTCTGTGTTGGGGTCGGTGGCGAGGATGACCTCATGGACGGTGGGGGTGGCGTCGTGAAGCGGAGCCTCCGGCGTGGAATCAGCGAGTTCCCGGTCCGGCAGCACCCCACCGATGCGCTGCAACAGCTCCGTGATGTGCAGGTCCTTCGGGCCGACGTTGGCCAGCGGATCCAGCGCCCCACCGAGTACGTGGTAGCGGCCGTTGTACTCCCCGGTCCGCTCGATGACCTGGATGTCCTTCGGCTCCTCGACGACGCAGATCATCCCGCGGTCCCGCCCCGAGTCCGCGCAGATGCGGCACACCTCTTCACGGGAGATGTTGCAGCAGATCCGGCAGAACGTGACACCGTCACGCACCGCCCCGAGGGCGGCGGTGAGACGGTTGATGTCGTCCGGCTCGACGGCCAGCAGGTGGAAGGCGATGCGTTGGGCACTCTTCGGGCCGACGCCGGGTAGGCGGGAGAGCTCGTCGATGAGATCCTGCAGCGGTCCTTCAAACACTCTCGCGCCTTTCGTCGATGATCCGATACGAGGGTACTCCCCCGGGAACCACGGAAGGGTGAGACGGTGACCGTCTCACCCTTCCGTCCGTGCAGCTAGCCGAGCATGCCGCCGAACGGGTCGCCACCCTGGGACAGCGGGCCCATCTTCTCGGCCGCGAGGTTGCCGGCCTTCTGGTGGGCGTCCTGGAAGGCGCCGAGGACGAGGTCCTGCAGGGTCTCGACGTCCTCCGGGTCCACGACCTGCGGATCGATCTTCACGTCGGTGACTTCGCCACCGCCGGTCATGGTCACGGCAACCAGGTTGTTGCCGGCGGTGCCGGTGACCTCGGAGGCGAGGATCTCCTGCTGCGCCTGCTGCAGCTTGGCCTGCATCTCCTGGGCCTGGGCGAGGATCTGGGACATGTCCGGCTGGGTCATGGGTGTACCTTTCATCGGTTGTGTGTACCGACGGTCATCCTACCGATTCACAGTCGACGCGCGCCGAGCTCCTGCTCCAGCAGCTCCACTGCGATGGTCGTCGCGTCCCGACGGTCGTAGGTGCCCGGCTCCTGGGCGGCCTTGACCATCTCGTCCTCCTCTTCGCGTCGCGACGGCGCCGCCTGGGGCTGCGGTGCGGGTGCCGGCTGTTCCGGCGGGGCCATCTCCGGGTCGTCCATCGGCTCCGGAGGCAGGGGCACCCCGTCGTTGAAGGAGGGACGGGCGGCCCGTTCCGCGGCCTGGCGGGCGGCGTTCGCACGTCCGCGTTCGACGATCTGCTGCCAGGACGGCTTCTCCGGCGCCGATTCTGGCGCCGGCGGCGGAGTCGGCTGCTGCGGAGTCGAGGGGGCCGCGGCATCACCTCCGAGAGCACGTGGCCTACCCCAGGTGGAAGCCGATCTCTCGGGCTCCTCGGGGGCATCGGCAGTCCCGGTGGGTTCGGGCTGCACTACCGGGGGCTGCGGATTCCACGTCTCCGGCTTGGCGGGGGTCGGTCTGAAACCGGCGGCGGCCGGGTCCGTGCCGACCATGCACTGGACCTTCAGTTCGCGACGGGCATGCTCGGACACCACGTCCGCCACCACCGCGTTGTTCGATTCAGCGTTGAGTCTCTCCGCCAGGGCACCGGTGTTGTGGCCGAGGATCAGGGTGTCCTCGCGCAGGCCGAGTACTCGCGCCTCGGCGAGCATGATGCCGGCGACCTTGTTCCGGCGGGACACCTCCTCACGAACGGCTGACCAGTGGGTGCGGATCACCGCGACAGGGTCCTCCTCCACCGGTGCTGCGGCGGGGGTCGGGGCCGGTGCCTGCGTGGCCACGGCTGCCGGCTTCTCCACCGGAGGCGGGGTGTCGGCCGGGGAGGGAGCGGGCGCAGGCTTCTCCGCCACCGGGTCTGATACCTGGCTGGTCCTGGCGGCCTCCGCGGCCTCGCGGGCCCGACGCACGGAGGGACGTTCGAAGACCTTCCCAGAGGGCGCGGCCGCCTGCGCAGCGGGCGCGGCGGCAGCCGCCACTCCCCCGGCGCCCTGCACCGGGGCGACCGGCAGCAACAGGTGGGCGCAGAGGATCTCCAGCAGCAGGCGTGGCGAGGTGGCGCCACGCATGTCGGCGATGCGGTCGTTGACGGTCGCCGCGAGATGGGCGAGCTGGCCGGCGGTGAACGAGCCCGCCTGTTCGGAGAGGATGGCGGCGCGGTCGGTGGGGGCGTCGACAAGTCCGAGGTCGAAGGCCTCGGGGACGGCCTGCAGGACCATGAGGTCGCGGAGGCGTTCGAGGAGGTCCTCGACGAAGCGGCGGGGGTCGTGTCCGGCCTCGATGACGTCGTCGATGGTGGTGAACAGGGCGGCGCGGTCACCGGCGGCGAGGGCGTCGACGGTGGCGTCGACGAGCGAGAGGTCGGTGACCCCCAGCAGCGGCAACGCGATGTCGTAGGTCAGGCCGTCGGGGCCGGAGCCGGCGATGAGCTGGTCGAGGATGGACAGCGAGTCGCGCGGGGAACCGCCACCGGCGCGGATGACCAGCGGGTAGACGGAGTCATCGACGTTCACGTTCTCGGCTTCCACCGTGCGCTGGAGCAGTCCGCGCATCGCCTGGGGTGTGAGCAGGCGGAAGGGGTAGTGGTGCGTGCGGGAGCGGATGGTGCCGATGACCTTCTCGGGCTCGGTCGTCGCGAAGATGAAGATGAGGTGCTCCGGCGGTTCCTCGACGATCTTGAGCAGCGCATTGGAGCCCTCGCGGGTGATCATGTGCGCCTCATCGATGATGAAGACGCGGTAGCGGGACTCGGCGGGGGCGAAGATGGCGGAGTCGCGGAGTTCGCGCATGTCGTCGACACCGCGGTGCGATGCGGCGTCGAGCTCGGTGACATCGAGGTTGCCGGGGCCGCCGGGGGCCAGCGACACGCATGACGGGCACACGCCGCACGGCGTGGACGTCGGCCCCTCGACGCAGTTGAGGGAGCGCGCGAGAATGCGTGCCGACGACGTCTTGCCGCAGCCACGCGGACCCGAGAAGAGGTAGGCGTGGTTGATGCGGCCGGAGTCGAGGGCCACCGACAGGGGGCGGGTCACCTGCTCCTGGCCGACGACCTCGGCGAAGGAGGCGGGACGGTATTTCCTGTAGAGAGCCACGTCGCCAACCTTACCCGGCGGGTGGGTCAGCGCTGCCAGTCGAGAAGGTCGATCCCCGCCTCCCCCAGCGCCTGCTGGAGGGCAGCAGGTCCCTCCTCGGCGGCGTAGGCGTATTCGGCGTCGGTGAGCATGACCAGCTGCAGGAGCACGGTCAGTCGTTCCTCCTCGGTGACGCGCGGCACCTCGCCACCCCACAGGTACGGCGGGACGCAGACCGCGTGGACGACGGTGACGTCGTCGAGGCCGGCGCCGAGAAGCGGGAGGAGGGTCCCCGGCTGGGCGGGGAGATCCCCGTCCTCGAAGGCCTGCGAGGCTGCGTGGAGGACCGCCGTGAGCTGCTCCTCCGTCGCCCGGCCGACGACGATGAGCTCGGAGCGCACGTCGATGCCATCGTCCACGGTCACCAGCCCGGTGTCGACGGCCGCGAAGCCGACCGTCACCGCGACGCGTTGGCCGTCCCCGAGATCGGCGGTGACGACCCCGTCACCGGTCTCCAACTGTGCGGGGAGGAGCTGGTCGATCCAGGAGATGGTGTCGTCGCGATTCATCGTGGGCTCCTAGGCTCCCAGCTTCTCGACGGCGGCCAGCAGCACGCACGTCGCCACACCGTCCATGGCGACCTCCAGCTCCTCCACCGGCGGCAGGGAGGGGGCGAGACGGATGTTGCGGTTGTTCGGGTCATCCTTGTGCGGGAAGGAGGAGCCCGCACCGGTCAGGGCGATGCCGGCCTCCTTGGCCAGCTCGACGACACGGGAGGCGGTGCCGTCAATGACGTCGAGGGAGATGAAGTATCCGCCCTCCGGTGTCGTCCAACGGGCGACCTCGTACTCACCGAGGCGGTCCTGCAGGATCTCCAGGACCCGGTCGAACTTCGGGGCCAGGGAGCCGGCATGCTTGCGCATGACGGCGCGGACACCCTCGGCGTTGCCGAAGTAACGGACATGCGCCAGCTGGTTGACCTTGTTCGGGCCGATGCCGCGGACGCCGGCGATCTTGAGGTACCAGTCGAGGTTCTCCCGGGAGGAGTTGAGGAAGCTGACGCCGGAACCGGCGTGGGTGATCTTCGACGTGGAGGACATCGCCCAGAAGCGGTTCGGGTGACCGGCCTCGGCGGCCAGGCCGACGATGTCGACGATCGGCGGAAACTCCTCAGTCAGGGTGTGGACGGCGTAGGCGTTGTCCCACACGATGCGGAAGTCCGGGGCCGCGGTCTCCATGGTGGCCAGCGCGCGGCAGGCCTCCTCGGAGAAGGTGATACCGGTCGGGTTGCCGAACATCGGCACCGCCCACATGCCCTTGACCTGCGGGTCCTTCACCAGCTCCGCGATGGAGTCGAGGTCGGGGCCGTCCTCGAGCATGGGGACGCTGACCATCTCGAAGCCGAGGGCCTCGGTGATGGTGAAGTGGCGGTCGTAGCCCGGTACCGGACAGATCCAGCGGACCTTCTCCTCGTCCTTCCAGGGACGCTCGGAGTCGTTGGTGCCGAAGAGATGGGCCCAGGACACCAGGTCGAACATGATGTTCAGGGAGGAGGCGTCACCGGCGATCAGGTCGGCGGCGTCAATACCGAGGACCTCTGCCCAGAGTTCCCGGATCTCACGGATGCCCTTGAGGTTGCCGTAGTTGCGGACGTCCTGGCCGTCGGCGTCGAGGTGGTCGCCCTCCCCGGGCAGCGCCAGGAGTGCCTCGCCGAAGTCGAGCTGCTCCGCGGAGGGCTTGCCGCGGGTGAGGTCCAGCTGGAGATTCCTGGCCTTGAGGTCGTCATATTCCTTGCGGACCTGCGCCGCGAAGTCTGCGAGTCGGTCAGAATCAAAATCGAGGAGCGTCACTGTGTGGTCCTGCCTTCCGTCGGGAGTGTTCGGCCACAATGATAGACGCGTTTCCGCAGTACTGAGTTCTTCCCCGGCCCCCCGGAATCAAAAAAGGGGATCCCGCGCACCCGTCAGAGCTCGCTGACCCTTGCTGCATTCCTGCCCTGGGGGAGTTCACAAGATAAACGCCGCACGGGATCCTGCGCACAACTGTAACCCATCCCGAACCCCGGTTGCCAACTCCCCTGCTCATCCACACCCCATCTCCCCGCGATGACCAGCGATTTGTGCTTTCCGCACACTGTTGTGTACTGTTTCACGAGAACACAGCAACCACGGTTGCAGGTGCTCAGGAGGATTCGACTAGCGGCCTATGTCACACGCCTGGAACGCGTGCGGGTAGCAATACCCTCGTGGGTTCAAATCCCACATCCTCCGCAGAAGAAGAACCCCGGCCCCGCCGGGGTTTTTCGCGTTTCAGGGGCTCAGGGGCGTGCCCCCGTCAGGAGTGGCGGGCCTCCAGTTCACGGACCCGGGCGCGGAGCTCCTTCTCACGCTTCCAGCGTCGGGACACATCGCGGAGGACGGCGGCGATGCCTTCGATACGGCCGGCGTCGTCGTGAAGCATCATGATGGTGAACTCCAGTGACATGGTGGAGCCGCTCTTGTGCAGGCCGGGGACGGCGAGGGGCTCGGTACCGTAGCGGGTCACGCCGGTCTCCATGACGCGCTCCCAGCCCTCCCAGTGCACCTTGCGGTGCTTCTCCGGGATGATGATGTCGAGGTTCTGTCCGATGGCCTCCTCCGTGGGCCAGCCGAAGATGCGTTCCGCGCCGGCGTTCCACAGGCGGATGGTGCCGGAGCGGTCACAGTAGATGATGGCGTCCAGGGTGTCGGCGACGATGCGGGTGGCTATTTTGTCCATGTTCATACGGACAAATGTAGCCCAGGTGATCAGCGCCACACCAGGGATTCGCGCGGCAGATCCTCCGGATCGAAGACCTCCAGCAGCCTGTGCAGGGTGTTCACCCCGGGATATCCGAGGGAGGCGGCGAGTTTCTCCACGATCTTGAACACCGGCTCCTCGAGCAGCATCTCGCGGAGGGTGACCGCGCCGTCGCGCTTGGCCAGACGCTGCCCCTGCTCGTTGACCACCAGGGGCACGTGGACGTACTCGGGCGCCGGAATGCCCAGCAGCGAGGCCAGGTACGCCTGCCGCGGGGTGCTCGGCAGCAGGTCCTCGCCGCGGACCACCTGGTCGATGCCCTGGAAGCCGTCGTCGACGACCACGGCCAGGTTGTACGCCCAGTCCGGGGCCTGCCCACCGCGTCGCAGGACGAAGTCGTCGACCTCGGTGGTGTAGGCACCGTGGTAGCGGTCCCGGATGGTGAACTCCTCCACGCCTGCGCGCAGCCGCAGCGCCGGCGTCCGACCCTCCGCGGCAAGCGCTTCCCGACGCTCCCCCCGCTCCCCCTCCGACAGGTCGCGGCAGGTACCCGGGTAGGCGCCCGCGGGGGCGTGCGGGGCCCGTGGGGAGTCCAGGATGTCCTTACGGGAGCAGTAGCACTCGTAGACGAGGCCACGGGCGTCGAGAATGTCAAGGGCCCGCTGATAGGCCGGGAAACGGTCCGACTGGTAGAGGATGTCACCGTCGAAGGTGAGGCCGAGGGTGAGCAGGTCGTCGATCTGGCGGTGGGCGGAGTCGAGGGTGGAACGCTGGGTGTCGATGTCCTCGACACGCAGCAGGAACGTCCGGCCCGTCGTCCGCGCGAAGAGCCAGGCGATGAGACCCGTCCGGAGGTTGCCGAAATGCAGATCTCCGGAGGGCGAGGGTGCGTAACGTCCAGCGTGCTCAGTCATGACTCCAGGCTAGTGGTGTGGGAACATCGACGACTGTGAACACAACTGATCCCGCACCTGGGCAGGGGATGACCGCCCGGTTCATCCCCCTCCAGCCCACCCTGTACCCCGTCATCGTGGCATTCTTCACCGCGGTGTTCCTCATCTCCAACATCCTGGCGACGAAGGGGGTGGCCATCGGCCCCCTCATCACCGACGGCGCCTTCTTCCTCTTCCCCCTCGCCTACGTCCTGGGCGACGTCATCGCCGAGTGCTACGGCTTCCGGGCCGCCCGGCGCGCCATCTTCACCGGTTTCGGCGTCACCCTGCTGGCGGTGGCCTCCTTCTACGTGGCGATCTGGCTGCCCTCCGCTGACTTCTACGGGTCCCAGTCGGAGTTCTCCCACATCCTCGGCCTCGTGCCCCGGATTGTGGTGGCCTCCCTGGCGGGCTACGTCGTAGGCCAGCTGCTCAACTCCTGGGTGCTGGTGAAGATCAAGCAGCGCACGGGTGAGAAGTCCCTGTGGGCGCGCCTCATCGGTTCCACCGTGGTCGGCGAGTTCGGTGACACCCTGCTGTTCTGCCTCATCGCGGCGCCGGTCATCGGCATCACGACGGGCGGGGACCTGGTCAACTACGTCATCGTCGGTTTTCTGTGGAAGACCCTCATCGAGGTCGCGCTGCTGCCGCTGACCTACGCGGTGATCGGCTGGGTGAAGCGCCGCGAGGGGTACCCCGCTCAGCGCGGGTCGGCGTAGTAGCGCCCCATGAACTCGGCCCGGTACTCCTCGAAGTAGCCGCCTTCGATGGAGGCACGGATGTTGTCCACCAGGCGGATCATGAACTGCAGGTTGTGGATCGTGCACAACGTCATTCCGAGGAACTCGTTCGCCTTGAACAGGTGGCGGATGTAGGCGCGTGAGTAGTTCTCCGAGACGTAGCCGCCGAACTCCTCGTCGATGCCGCGGAAGTCACGCTTGAAGCGTGCACCCTCCAGGTTCATGCGTCCGTCCAGGGTGTAGACCCCACCGCGACGGGCCAGCCTGGTGGGGGCCACGCAGTCGAAGGTGTCCGCGCCGGCCTCGATGGCGGTGAACATGTCGTCCGGCTCGGAGATGCCCAGCAGGTGGCGGGGCTTCTCCTTCGGCAGCTCGTCGCAGACCCAGCCGACGATGGTGCCCAGGTTCTCCTTCTCCAGGGCACCGCCGATGCCGAAGCCGCCGAAGCCACGGCGGCCGGCGGACACGGCGGTGTCGGAAAGCTCCACGAGGCCGCGGGTGGCCTGGCGGCGCAGGTCCTCGTAGTGGGCGCCCTGGACGACGCCCCACAGGGACTGGAGGGGCTTGTCCGCCCGCTCGTGGGTGAGGCGCTCGTGCTCGTCGAGGCAGCGCTGCGCCCAGCGGTGGGTGCGGTCGACGGAGGCCTCCTGGTATCCACGGCTGTCCATGAGGGTGGTCAGCTCGTCGAAGGCGAAGATGATGTCAGCGCCGAGCTGGTGCTGGATCTGCATGCTCACCTCGGGGGTGAAGCGGTGCTTGGACCCGTCGATGAAGCTGGTGAAGTTCACGCCGTCCTCGTCGACCTTGGCCATGTTCTTCTTCGCAGGCAGGTGACCGTTGTCCGCGGCCTCGGACGCCTCCATGGAGATGACCTTCTGGTACCCGGACCCCTGGCTCATGACCTGGAAGCCGCCGGAGTCGGTGTAGGTCGGTCCGGACCAGTTCTCGAAGCGACCGACGCCGCCGGCCTCGTCGACGATGTCAGCGCCGGGCTGCAGGTAGAGGTGGTAGGCGTTGGAGAGGATCGCCTGGGCACCGGTCTGCTCGATCTGCTCGGGTGTGAGGGTCTTCACCGTCGCCTTCGTGGCGACGGGGATGAAGGCCGGTGTGCGGATGTCACCGTGCGGGGTGTGGATCGTGCCGGTACGGCCGTGACGGCCCGGGCCGGACTCGAGCTCGACCCCGAGGCTGAACGAGAGGTCGGTGTGGGTCATGAGGTGATCTTCTCCATTTCCTTGCGGTGCTGCTCTTCAGCGGCGTTCCGGGCCTCCCACTCCTTCTCGAGGGCGGTGCCCTCGATGTCCATGTGGGGGATGAGACGGTTGAGCCAGCGGGGGATCCACCAGGTCGCATTGCCGAGGAGGAACATCGTGGCGGGCACGAGTGCCATGCGGATGAAGAAGGCGTCGAAGAAGACACCGACACCGAGGGCGAAGCCGAAGATCTGGATGAACGGCAGCGGCTGGTCGATGAACGCGATGAACACGGCGATCATGATGAGGGCGGCGGCGGTGACCACACGCGCGCCGCGGGTGAAGCCGACGACGGTGGACTCCTCGACGGCGTCCAGTCGGGACACTGCGCGGGGGACGTCCGGGTCGGGGTTCTCGTGGGACTGCACGCGCAGGTTGATGTAGTGCTCGCGCATGCGGGTGACCAGGAAGACCTGGTAGTCCATGGCCAGTCCGAAGGTCACACCGATGAGGAAGATCGGCATGAAGGAGATGAGCGGCGCCGGGGTGTTCACCAGGTCCCACAGACCCTCCTGCCACACGAGGACGGTGACGCCGAAGGCGGCACCGACCGAGAGCAGGAAGCCCAGGCCGGCGACGAGCGGCACCATGATGGAGCGGAACACTCCGAGCAGCAGGAGGATCGCCAGGCCGACGACGATGCCGAGGTAGACCGGCATCGCCCCGGAGAGGCGTTCGGTGATGTCCATCTGCACGGCCGTGAGGTGGGTGGTGTACTGCTCGTCGGGGCCGGTGAACGGGGTGACCATGATCTGGGCACCGTTGGTGTCCGGGTTCATGCCCACGAGCTGGGCGTGCTTCACTCCGCCGACGTTCTTGAGCTGTCCGACGGTGTACAGGTAGGAGGCGGTCACCGCTGCTTCCCGACGATCCACCGTCTCCCCCTCCGGGGCCATCGCCTCCTGCGCCCGGACGAGCGGCTGCAGGGCCGGGGCGTCGGGGTTGACGTTGTCCGCGTCGACGATGACGAGGAAGGGCGCGTTGACACCCGCACCGAAGCCCTCGGCCATGAGGTCGGCGGATTTGCGCTGGGTGGTGTCGAGGTTGGACGTCGAGTCCGAGGGGAGCGAGAGCTCCATGTTCAGTGCCGGGTACGACAGGGCACCGAGAGAGAGCACAACGACGGCCATGACGAGGCCCGGGACGCGGTGCACGAAGCGGACCCAGCGGTTGCCCATGGTGGGGCGGCGGCTGCGTTCACCGGAGCGGCTGCGACCCCGCCTCTTGCGGACGGGGTTGCCGGCGAAGCCGGGCACGCGGCCCTTGAAGGTGCGGTCGCCGAGCACACCGAGCAGCGCCGGAATGAACGTCAGTGCGACCAGCACGGCCACCAGGACGGTGAACGCGGCGGACAGGCCCATGGCGGTGAGGAACTCGATGTTGACGATTGCCAGCGCGGCCAGCGCGATGATGACCGTCGCGCCGGCGAAGACGACCGCGGAACCGGCGGTGCCGACCGCCATGCCGGCGGCCTCGTCGGCGGGCATCCTCGTCCGTTCCGCGCGGTAGCGAGACAGGATGAACAGGGCGTAGTCGATGCCCACGGCCAGGCCGATCATGACCGCCAGGACCGGGGTGATGTTGTTGAGCTCGACGAAGGCGGTGGCGAACATGATGACCAGCGCGCCGATGCCCACACCGATGACGGCGGTGAGCACCGGCAGTCCGGCCGCCACGAGGGAGCCGAACGTCACGATGAGCACCACGAAGGCGATGGCCAGGCCGACCATTTCGCTGGTGGTCTTCACCTCGATGGGGTCACCGAAACCGGCGCCGCCGGCCTCCACCTGGATGCCCTCCGCGCGACCGAGGTCCATGGCGTGGTTGACGATGCTCCGGTGTTCCTGGGTGACGTCCATCGAGGAGGGGACGTCGATGGTGAAGGTGGTGTAGCCGATGCGGCCGTCCTCGGAGATCATGGCGAGGTTGGCGGCGTCATCACGCGCGGACTCCTCCGGCAGGCCCTGTTCGGTCATCATGTCGATGACCCCCTGCTGCAGCGCCGGGGAGAGCTCGACGGGGTTGCCGAAGCGCTCGGTTCCGGTGAGATCCGGCAGGTTGTCACGGATGTGGTTGACCACCGTGTCGATGGCCGCGGAGTTCCCCGGATCGGCGAGGGTCTCGCCCTCGGGGGCGGCGAAGACGACGTTGACGCTGGCCGCGCTGACGGGGTCGCCACCCTCAGGGAACTTCTCGACGAGTGTGTACGTCGCATCGATGGATGGGGTGCCGCCGATGGAGAACTCGTTGGAGAAGGGCTTCTGGAAGGTCACCGCCGCCCCGGCCACTCCGGCCAGGGCCACGACCCACAGGAGGATGACGATCCACTTGCGGTGAAAGGACCAGTGTCCCAGTTTGAACAGAAATTTAGCCACGGTGGATGGGCTTCCTCAAATGACAGACAACCAAACAAGACCAGTCTACCGAGATGGCCCGGAATCACCGAAGGCCCCGAACAATGTCGGGGCCTTCGGTGGCGGTGGCGGAGGGATTTGAACCCTCGGTTGGGGATCACCCAACAATCGCTTTCGAGGCGATCACCTTCGGCCGCTCGGACACGCCACCTTGACAGGTCGGAAAGTCGACCTCGGCCAAGAGTAAACCACCGTGTCCCGGCGTGCCAAATTTCACTTAGTGCTGGTCGCGCTTCGCGTCCTGGACTGCACCCAGCACGCGGTCACCGGCCTCCTTGACGTTCTTGCCGGCCTCCTCGGCGGCCTCCTTCGCGTCAGCCTTGGTCTGGTCGGCCTTACCCTCGTGCTCGAGGTGCTCGTTGTCGGTGAGCCTGCCGACGCCTTCCTTGATCTTGCCGCCGAGCTTCTCTGCCTTGTCACCGATACTCATGACATGTCCTTTCGTTGATGTGTTGTAGGTCCCACGGTACCGACCGCTGACAATCAGCGCATAACATCACCGTAACGATTCAAAGAAGTCACTCAGCAGCCCCGCGCACTCCTCCTCGAGGACCCCGGCACGCACCTGTGGGCGGTGGAGCTGGCCGGGGGCACGGACGGCGTCGAGAAGCGAACCGCAGGCCCCCGTCCTGGGCTCCCACGCACCGAAGACAAGCTCCCCCACCCGTGCGCCCAGCAACGCGCCCGCACACATCGTGCAGGGTTCCAGGGTGACCACGAGCGTGCAGCCCTCCAGACGCCACGCGTCACCGTGCGCGCCGACGGCCTCCCGTATGGCCAACACCTCCGCATGCGCAGTGGGATCTGCGTCCGCCTCCCGCCGGTTCGTGGCCGCCGCCAGTTCGCTGCCGTCGGGGCCGTAGATCACCGCGCCGACGGGGACGTCGCCCGGCGGGGTCTCGCGCGCGATCTCGATGGCACGGCGCATGAGATGCTCCGCCCGGACGAGACCCTCCTCCCGGGGCAGGATCAATCGTCCATCCCGGTTGCCTCAAGGAGTTCCTCGTCGAAGCCGAGCTCCTCCGCAATGTGCAGCAGCTGCTGCGAAGGCCACAGATCCTGGTCGTCGGCGATGACGCCGAGCACCTCCCCGCTCAGGCCGAGGTCGGCGAGCAGCTCGAAGTCACCGTCGGGCCAGCCGTCGACGTCGTCGAGCTCGTCGGGGTCCAGATCCGGGATCTCCGCGTCCAGCTCCGTGAGAATCTCCGCGGCGAAATCATCGTCGACCGCCATCGTGGCGTCGGAGAGCAGCGCCTGGATACCGTTGGGGGTGGGACGGACGACGACAAAGTAGTCGTCGTCGACGCACAGCAGCGCGAACGCCGGCCCCTCGCTGCGCAGCCCCCGGACCGCGCGGACCGACTCCTGCAACGAGGAGAAGTCGTCGTCGAAGGCGCGCACCAGCCACTGCCCGTCGATGCGTGTGACCGTGACGGCGAAGCTGTGGCCGTACTCCTCGTGTTCCATACCGGTGAGAGTAGTCCGGTTATGCAACACTTGTCAGGTGACCTCGACGAACCTTTCCCGAACCATCTGCATTCTCGGCCTGGGCCTCATCGGAGGATCCCTCCTGCGTGACCTCGCCGCGCAGGGTGCCCATGTCTACGGCTACAACCGCTCCGGGGCGGGCGCCCGCGCCGCCACCGAGGCCGGCTACGATGCCTCCGACGACTTCATCGCCACCCTCCGCCGCGCCGAGGAGGACAGGGCCCTCATCGTCATGGCCGCACCCATGCCGGCCATCCCCGGCATGCTCGACGCCATCGTGGAGCACGCACCCAGCTGCGGCTTCACCGACGTCGTCTCCGTGAAGACCGAGGTGTACTCCCTGGTCAGGGAGCGCGGTCTCCAGGACCGTTACGTGGGTGGTCACCCCATGGCCGGCACCGCCGACTCCGGCTGGAGTGCCTCCCGGGAGGGCCTGTTCACCCGCGCCGCCTGGGTGATCACCTATGACCACGCCCCCGACGCCTCCGACGAGTGGATCGCCCTGTGGACCGACGTGGTCCGCATGATCCTCGCCGTCGGCGCCGACGCCATTCCCGCCCGCGTCGAGCACCACGATGCAGCCGTCGCCCGCATCTCCCATGTCGTGCACGTCCTCGCCGAGGTGCTCGCCATCGTCGGTGACAACGGCGGCGCCCTCGCGCAGTCCCTGGCTGCCAGCAGTTTCCGCGACTCCACCCGCGTCGCCGGCACCCAGCCCGCCCTGGTGCGCGCCATGTGCGAGACCAACGCCGACGCCGTCGTCGTCGCCCTCGACGAGGCCCTGGAACTGCTCACCGACGCCCGCGCGTCACTCGCCCAGCCCCGTCCGGACATCTCCCAGCTCACCGAATCCGGCTACACCGCCCGCATCCGCTTCGAGGCCCGCCACGGTGCCCGTGGTGAGTCGGTCTCCCCCGTCAAGATCTCCTCCCGCCCGCTGCTGCGCCTCAACCCAGGTGCCTCCGGGTGGGTGAACCAGCTCGTCCATGCGGAATCCCTCGGCGGCAGGATCGACATCTTCTGACGCTGCGCCCCTCCTCCGGACCGGCGGCGCAGTTCCTGCGATGAAGGATCCGGATCCCAACCGAGCCATCCCCGAGACAGTGCGCCGTTTCGCCGCGAGAACTTCGTCCGCGGCGAGATGCTGGACAATGAGAACTGCCTGGTACGCTGCTGCACCGCCTTCGGGACCATCTGGCAGGGACTGGAGCCCTGAGACCCCGGGCGAAGGAACGTCGAGAAGAAAAAGACCGGCCACCTCGTGGTGGCCGGTCATGTGGTGCGCCCGGAGGGATTCGAACCCCCAACCTTCTGATCCGTAGTCAGATGCTCTATCCGTTGAGCTACGGGCGCCTGTTGTTCCGGCTGCTGCCTTGCAACGAGAATTAACACTACATGGCAGCAGCCGGAACTGACAAATCGCCAGGTCAGACGCAGGATCAGACGATCAGGCCGAACACCGGGATGGCGATGAAATACGACGTCAGAGCGATCAGAATGACGGCGATGGCGTTGAGCCAGACACCACCCTTGATCATGTCGCCGATCTTGACGTAACCGGAACCGAAGGCGATGGCGTTCGGCGGGGTGGCGACCGGCAGCATGAAGGCACACGTTGCGGACAGGGCGACCGGGATGGTCAGCAGGAGGATGTTCATGTCGGTGGCACTGGTCAGGCCGATACCGACGGCGACACCGCCCATGATGGGCAGGAAGGTCGCGGCGGTGGCGGTGTTCGAGGTGAACTCGGTGAGCACCAGGACCAGCAGGGCGACGGCCGCCATGAGCAGGAACACCGGCAGCACCTCGAGAGCCTTGGCCTTCTCACCGATCCACAGGGACAGGCCGGTGGAGGTGAACATGCCCGACAGCGACAGACCACCGCCGAAGAGCAGCAGGACGTCCCAGGGCAGCTCGTTGGCGGTCTTCCAGTCCAGGAGGCGCACGCCGGTCTTGGCGTCAGCCGGAATGGCGAACATGAGCAGTCCGGCGGTGATGCCGACGATGGCGTCGTTGTAGCCCAGGGTGGAGCCCGTCCACTGCATGATGAGCGGGACGAAGACCCAGGCCAGGGCAGCGGCGACGAAGATGATGGTCACCAGGATCTGCGGTCGGGTCCACTTGCCCATCTTGCGGATCTCCTCGCGGATGAGCTCACGGCCACCCGGGATCTCGTCCATCTCCGGCTTGAACACCGTGACGAGCACAAGCCACGCGATGACGGTGAACACGGCGGCCAGCGGCACGCCGACCATCATCCACTGGCCGAATCCGATGACGATGCCGTGGGCCTCGGTCATGTAGCCGGCCAGCAGCGCGTTCGGCGGGGTACCGATGAGGGTGCCCAGGGAGCCGATGGAGGCGGAGTAGGCGATGGACAGCATCAGTCCGGTCGCGAACTTCTTCTGCTTGCGCATACCGCCGACAAGGCCGGCGGTCAGCTGCAGCACGGACAGGCCGATCGGCAGCATGACGACGGCGGTCGCGGTGTTGGACACCCACATGGAGAGGAAACCGGTGGCGATCATGAAGCCGAGGATCAGGCGCTTCGGGCTGGTGCCGACCGCGAGGACCACGGCCAGCGCCATACGACGGTGGACGTTCCAGCGCTGCAGACCGAGGGCCAGCAGGAAGCCACCCATGAACAGGAAGATCGTCGCGCTGGCGTACGGGGAGCCGACGGCCGAGAACGCGGCCACTCCCGCGAGCGGGAAGATCGCGATCGGCAGCAGGGCCGTGGCGGCCAGCGGGATGGCCTCGGACATCCACCAGACACCCATGAGAATGGTGGTCGCCGCCACGACGCGCATCGCCTGGTGTGAGTAGTCGACCTCCGGATCCGCGCCCGCGGACTGCAGGACAGTCTCGGGGGCGTCGGACGGGAAGATGAAGTAGACAAGGGCAGCGAGGGCGAGGCCGAGGATGAGGCCGAAGGCCTGGCGGTGCCATTCGCGGGGGTCACGCGGATCAGCCAAGTCGCCGGGTGCGGGGTCTACCGCGACCTCGGCCTCTCTGATCTCCACGTCGGAGTGAGGAGTGCTCATGGTGGGTGCACGATCCTTCTGCTTGGTGTTATTGGTCAATGGACATTAAAGGCGAAGTGACAGTGCAGGCATGACAGCACTTCCTAAGCCCTACATAAGTGCAGGACGACACTTTTCGCCAATCACACCCCACTGCTTACACCACTTTGAATTCATGCCGGCACCAGCAGGAACGGCTCCAGCCCCGGGGCCGGACACCCCCAGTTCGGGGGAGTCGGAAATCAGAGGCCCAGGACCGACTTCGCGATGAGGAAGTAGATGATGAGACCCGTCGCATCCGAGAGCGTCGAAATGAACGGGTTGGAGAACACCGCCGGGTCCGCACCGACCTTCTTCGCGATGATCGGCATGACACCACCCACCGTCGCTGAAAAGGTACACACGAGCAGCAGGGTCGAACCGATGACGATGCCGATGTTGAGGCCGTAGACCAGGGTGGCCAGCAGGAAACCGAGGCTGCCGAGCACCGCGCCGAGCAGCAGGCCGACGCGGATCTCACGCCATGCCACGGCCACGACATCCCGGGGCCGCACGTCTCCGAGTGCCAGGGCACGGGTGACGGTCGTCGCCGCCTGGTTACCCGTGTTGCCACCGGTACCGGTCAGCAGCGGGATGAACAGGCCGAGCACCACCGCCGCTGCCAGGGTGTCCTCGAACGTGTCCAGGACCTGGACGGTCAGCAGCGCCGAGATCGCCAGCACGAGCAGCCAGACGATACGCGACTTCACGATCTTCACCAGCGGAGTCGACAGGTACGGCTGCTGCAGCGGTTCATGCGCACCGGAACGCGCCGCGTCCTCGGAGTCCGCCTCCTCGACGATGTCAACGGCGTCATCGAAGGTCAGCATGCCCACCAGACGCTCGGAGTCGTCCACCACCGGCATGGCGATCATGTCCAGCGGCAGGAACCAACGGGCGGTCTCCTCCGCGTCGGCGTGCGCGTTGGCGACCACCGGCTTGGACATCAGCTCCACGAGCCCCGCCGAACCCTCCGCCGTGAACAGGTCACGCAGCGAGACCACACCGACCAGCAGGCGGTCCCGCGAGATGATCGGCAGGGTGTAGATCGTCTCCACGTCATCGGCCACCAGGCGCAGCTTGTCCAGCACCTCATCGACCGTGAGGTCCTCGTAGATGTGCGGGAACTTCGGCGACATCCGACGACCGACCGCCCCTTTGGGGTACCCCAGGACCACACCCGTGATGTCACGTTCGGTGTCGTCCAGGGTGCGCATGAGGCGCTCGGCGATCTCCGCCGGCAGCTCGTCGAGAAGCGAGACACGGTCATCCGGGTTTAGCGCCGCGAAGAACTCGTAGACGGAGTTGTCGCCCAGCGCATCGATGAGATCAGCCTGATGAGCCGCATCGAGGGCGTCGAAGACCTCGATCGCACGACGCCGGGACAAAAGACGCAGGACCAACGCCGCCCGTGTCGCGGAGGAACGCTCCACAAGGGCGACGACATCCTGGATCGGAGGTTCATCCAGCAGCACCGACAATTCGGCCGCGCGTTCCGGCGGAATCCCCTCATCGGCACGGATGATGCGCTCCAGGCGCTCGAGCACGTTGACGTCGGTCATGATGACACCTCCCGGCATTGCGGAACCCGCTCTGCGCGGGCTCATCCGTTGGCCAACGCTACCCCATATCCCCCGGAGTATGACCCCACCAGCAGTGCCCGAACGCAGAAGGGACGACCACCTTCCGGTGGTCGTCCCTCAGTGGTGCGCCCGGAGGGATTCGAACCCCCAACCTTCTGATCCGTAGTCAGATGCTCTATCCGTTGAGCTACGGGCGCGCGGAGACGAGAGGATTCGAACCTCCGGCCCGCCGCAAAGCAGGCAACTCCTTAGCAGGGAGCCCCAATCGGCCACTCTGGCACGTCTCCAGCTCCACCAGTCAATGGTGCAACTGCCGAAATCCTACCTGTCCGGCAGCCCGGAGACCAAACCACCTAGACTCAGGCCCATGATCCGCCCCGACCTTGCCGCCATGCCCGCCTATGTCCCCGGAAAACGTCAGCCGGACGCTTTGAAGCTCTCCTCGAATGAGGTCGCCACTGAACCGCTGGCCAGTGCTGTGGAGGCGATGGCCGCGGCGGCCGCCGGGGCGAACCGCTACCCGGACATGTTCTCCACGGACCTCCGGGAGGCGCTGGCCGAGCATCTTGACCTGACCCCGGAGCAGGTGAGCGTCGGCTGCGGTTCCTCCGCGTTGTGCCAGCAGCTGGTGCAGATCACCGCCGGCCCCGGCGACGAGGTCCTCTTCCCCTGGCGCAGCTTCGAGGCGTACCCCATCTTCGCGCAGGTCGTGGGCGCGACGCCCGTGCCGGTCCCGCTCCTCGATGACGGCCGCCACGACCTCGACACCATGGCCGAGGCCATCACCGGGCGGACGAAGCTCATCTTCCTGTGCAGCCCCAACAACCCCTCGGGTGCCGTGATCACGCAGGCCGAGTTCGATGCTTTCATGGCCCGGGTCCCGGCTGATGTCGTCGTCGGCCTGGACGAGGCGTACTTCGAGTACAACCGTGCCGGGGACACTGTCGTGGGCACCGAGGCGATCGGGCAGTACCCGAACGTGGTGGGCCTGCGCACCTTCTCCAAGGCCTACGGCCTGGCGGGTGTGCGCGTCGGTTACGCCTTCGGCTCCGCGGAGCTGATCACGGCCCTGAACAAGGTGTGCATCCCCTTCGCCGTGAACGCCGTGGCGCAGGCCGGCGCGCTCGCCAGCCTCGCCGCTGCCGATGAACTGCTGGAACGCACCGAGGAGACCGTCGTCCAGCGCGATCGGGTGGCCGATGCCCTGGGGGCCCGCCGCAGTGAGGCGAACTTCATCTGGCTGCCGGGCGTCGACTCCGACGATGTCGCCGCCCGTCTCGCCGGGCAGGGCGTGCTCGTGCGTGCCTTCCCGGAGGGCGTCCGCATCACCGTGACCACCGAGGCCGAGGCTGACCAGCTGCTGGCCGCCTGGGACAAGGCAGGACTGTAGACATGATCCGACTTCTGCTGAGCATCGTCACGACGGCGATCGCGCTGTTCTTCGTCACCCGTGTCGTCACGGGTGTGGATGTCACCCCGCCGGACGACCCGATGGCATTCATCTGGGTGGCGCTGCTGTTCATGGGCGTCAATGCGGTGGTCAGCCCGGTGGCCCACGCGCTGGGTATGCCGCTGAAGATCCTCACCCTGGGACTGTTCTCCCTGGTGATCAACGCTCTGCTGTTCATGTTCACCGGCTGGCTCTCCGGCGTGCTGGGACTGGGCCTGTCGGTGGACGGCTTCATGCCGGCACTCATCGGCGCGCTCGTCATGGGTATCGCCACCTGGGGGCTCGGCCTGGTGACCGGCCCCCTGCGCCGCTGACCCCCGGCGAAGGGCGGCAGGACATCCACCCGCGACGCCCCCACCAGCGGGGCGGCATCGAGGGCCGGCAAGGCCGGGCGCACTGAGTGCACTCGCTGATCGCACCGCGCCGGGAAGAGAAGAGATCCGCGTACCGGGGGTGCCGGTACGCGGATCATCCGCGGAGATGAGGGGATTTGAACCCCTGGAGGTGTAACCCTCGCTGGTTTTCAAGACCAGTGCATTCGGCCGCTCTGCCACATCTCCTTCAGCGGAGAACTCTACCCGAGCCACCCCCGGGTCCGGAACTTCCCTACCCTGGGAGGGCATGAAGGCAATTCAGTTGACTGACCCGGATGATCCGCGTTCGCTCGAGCTCGTCGACACCGAGCTCCCCCAGCTCAGGGACGGGGAGGTGCTGGTGAAGGTGCAGGCCGCGGGGGTGAACCGCGGCGACCTCCTCCAGGCCCGCGGCCACTACCCTCCGCCGCCCGGCGAGTCCGAGATCATCGGCCTCGAGTGCGCCGGTGTCATCGAGGACCCGGGAACCACCGGCCGGCAGAAGGGCGAGAGCGTCGGCTGCCTCTTGGCGGGCGGCGGCTACGCCGAGTACGTGGCCGTCCCCGAGGGCCAGCTCATGCCGATCCCGGGGGGCTACTCCCCCGTTGAGACGGCCGCGATCGTCGAGGTCGCCTGCACCGTGTGGTCGAACCTGGGCATGCTCGCGGGCGTCCGCGAAGGCCAGACGGTGCTCATCCACGGTGGTGCGGGCGGTATCGGCACCTTCGCGATCCAGCTGTGCAGGCAGCTCGGCGCGACTGTCGCGGTCACCGCCGGCAGCGCCGAGAAGCTGGAGACCTGCCGCGAGCTGGGGGCGGACATCCTCATCAACTACCGTGAACAGGACTTCTCCGAGGAGCTCAAGGGCAGGTGCGACGTCATCCTCGACATCATGGGCGCCAAGTACCTGCAGCAGAATCTGCGGGCCCTCAACGAGGACGGCCAGCTCATCATCATCGGCCTGCAGGGCGGTGTGAAGGCCGAGATCAACCTCAGTGCCCTGCTGCCGCGCCGCCTCTCGGTCCGCGGCACGACGCTGCGTGCCCGCTCACTGGAGGGCAAGGCGGAGATCGTCCGGTCGACCGTGGAGAACGTGTGGCCCATGCTCGCCGACGGCCGCATCTCCCACCACATCCACGCCACCTTCCCCCTCGCCGAGGCGGCGGCCGCCCATGAGCTGCTGGACTCCGGCACGGTGACCGGCAAGATCGTCCTGGAGGTCTGACGACCCCCTAGGCCAGGGAGGCCACGACCCGGGTCAGGTGCTCGAGATCGTGTCGGGTGCTGAACGGGCTGAGGGAGACGGTCACGGCGCCACCGACCTCATCGACGCCCATGTCGGCGGTCAGGGGACAGGGCGGCAGGATCGTCGTGACCAGGCCATTGTCCAGCAGACGCTGGTGCACCGTCTCCGCCGGGACTCCGCGCACCGCGAAGGACATCCGTCCCACGCGGTCCCCGCGGCCGCCGTCGCCGGCCTCCCCGGACACCCCCAGGATGTGGACCGTCGGCAGCGCCCCGAGCAGACCGGTGAGTTCACGGGTCAGCTCCCCGAGGTAACCAGCCAGCTCCCGCTTCGAGGCGTGCAGACGGGTCCGGCGGGTGCCCACCGCGTCGGTGAGCTCCGCGAGGTGGTCGATCAGCATCGGCACGCCCCCTGCCAGTCCCGGCGCGACCGGCACGTCGAGTACCGGATCGAGACGTCGGAACATGGCTGTGTCCCGGAACACCAGGGCCGCGATCTGGGGCCCACCCAGGGCCGCGAGGTCCACGGCGACGATGTCCGCATCCCAGTCGGTGACGTTGAGGGGGCGGTAGGAGAGGTAGGCGGTGGCGTCGACAAGCACCCAGGCCCGGGAACGCTCCCGAGTGCACTCCACGATGCCCGCCACCGGGGCGACCGTGCCCAGATGTCCGTGCGCAGCGGAGAGCGTGACCAGACGGCTCGACCCGTCCACCAGATCGCGGTACTGCGAGGCGGGCAGTGCCGCGGTGCCCAGGTCCGGGCGCGCCCAGCGGACTGTCGGTGCCACCTCAGCGAAGGGGTCCTGCAGACCCGGGGAGTCCAGGCCCGAGAGCACCACCGACGCGCGCCGCAGCAACGGCCGCATCGCGCGCGCCAGCATCATGTACAGAACCTCGAGGCTCGGGCCGAGCACCACCCGCTCCGGGGTCGCGCAGACGAGGTCGGCGATGGCGAGGCGGGCATCGTCGAGAAACGCATCCCCCTGGAGCCTGCCCGGCTCCACCGCGCGGGAATGCGAACCCGAGGACTGCTCCACCTCCGCGGGTGCAGAGGCCAGACGGAAGGACCGCGACACAGCCGCTGACACCCGTTCCGGGATCTGCGGACACTGGTGCGCATTCAGATAGGTCCACCCGTCGCCGAGTGACAGATACTGTCCCCGCACCCTGGCGACGTCAAAGGCCATGTTCCGCAACTCCTTCCCACATGTTTGTCCAGTATGCCTCTTTACCCTGATCCGTGCACCATCGCCCCCGACAGCGCCCCTCCCCTCCGAAACCGCTGGTGAAAGGCTATTGAACCGGGCTTTCCACCGGTTAATCTCACACCGAATTCACAGAACCTGCCACGGTCGGAGGTGGGGTGTCCGTTTCCCGTGCCGGCAGGGATAGGGTGGTCGGTGTGCAGGAACTATCCCGGACCCGAGAACAGCTGCGTGCCGACATCGCACGCATGACCACCAGTGCCGTCACCGACCCGCCGGCCTCCCGGTCGACGACCTTCGGTGCCGCCCGGCACGATCTCGTTCGTGGCTTCAGGCAGCACGAGCTGTGGCTCCAGCTCGGCTGGCAGGACATCAAGCAGCGCTACCGCCGCTCGACGCTCGGCCCGCTGTGGATCACCATCGCCACCGGCGTCATGGCGCTCGCCCTCGGCCTGCTGTACTCCATGCTCTTCCAGATCCCCGTGGCGGAGTTCCTCCCCCACGTCACCGTCGGACTCATCATGTGGGGATTCATCTCCGGCTGCATCAAGGACGGCGCGGACATCTTCATCGACAATGAGGGCCTGATCAAACAGCTCCCCTCCGCCCTGTCGGTGCACGTCTACCGTCTCGTGTGGCGCCAGGCCCTGTTCCTCGCGCACAACCTGGTCATCTGGGTGATCCTCATGCTGGTCTTCCCCCGTGCCCTGGGATGGGAGGTGCTCCTGGCGATCCCCGCGATGGCGCTGCTCATCATCAACGGCGTGTGGGTGACCATGCTCTTCGGCATCATCGCCACCCGCTACCGCGACGTCGCCCCGCTGCTCGAGGCCATGGTGCAGCTGCTGTTCTACGTCACCCCGATCGTGTGGACCACGCAGACCCTCAAGGAGCAGGGCGGCGACATCGCACAGCGCGCCCTCCTCGCCGAGATCAACCCCCTGTTCCACTACATGGAGATCATCCGTGCGCCGCTGATCGGCCAACCCATCGCCGCCTACCACTGGTGGATCGTGCTGGGATGCACCGCCGTCGGCCTGCTGCTGGCCCTGCTCGCCATGAAGCAGTGGCGTTTCCGTGTGAGCTACTGGGTCTAGGAGGACTACATGGTTTCCATTGACACCTACAACGCCTGCGTCGACTTCCCCATCTTCGACGCCAAGTCGCGTTCCATGAAGAAGGCCTTCCTGTCCACCGCGGGAGGCGCGATCGGCCGCAACAAGGACAACACCGTCGTCGTCGAGGCGCTGCGGGACATCAACCTGCACCTGCGTGAGGGCGACCGCGTCGGCCTCGTCGGACACAACGGTGCCGGCAAGTCCACGCTGCTGCGCCTGCTGTCGGGTATCTACGAACCCACCCGCGGTTCCGCGGACATCCGCGGCCGCGTCGCCCCCGTCTTCGACCTGGGCGTGGGCATGGACCCGGAGATCTCCGGTTACGAGAACATCATCATCCGCGGTCTCTTCCTGGGGCAGACACGTAAGCAGATGAAGGCCAAGATCGACGAGATCGCCGAGTTCTCCGAGCTCGGCGAGTACCTCAACATGCCCCTGCGCACCTACTCCACCGGCATGCGCGTCCGACTGGCCCTGGGGGTGGTCACGTCGATCGAGCCGGAGATCCTGCTCCTCGACGAAGGCATCGGCGCCGTCGACGCCGCCTTCATGGCCAAGGCCCGCGTCCGCCTGCAGGAGCTGGTCAAGCGCTCCGGCATCCTCGTCTTCGCCTCCCACTCCAACGACTTCCTCGCGCAGCTGTGCAACACCGCGCTGTGGATCGACCACGGTGAGATCCGTAAGGCGGGACTTGTCGACGAGGTCGTGGAGGCCTACGAGGGCAAGGGCGCGGGCGACTACGTCCGCTCCCTGCTCAGGCGTTTCGACACCGAGGGGGACGGCGTCGAGAAGCCCTGACCGCCGCTCCTGGTCGATACCCCGCACTGCCCTGACGTTCAGGCGGTGGCGGATGCCGCGTGCTCCGCTGTGCGGGGAGTTGCGTGAAGCACCATCTGGAGGAGGTGGTCGACCAGATCCTCGCCGCGGTGGAACATTCCGCCACGGAACCGGGCACCGGGAACTGTCCGGTCCGGAAGCGGCACCACATCTTCACCAGGGAGGGTCCCTGGCTGGTGGACATGGCAGAATAGCCCCCATGTCCAACGTGATTCCGCCCCTCACCCGCGCCGACCGTGTGGCGGCGGTGATCGTCACCCACAGGCGCGTGGAGCTGCTGCGCGCCTCGCTGGAGCAGGTGGTCAATCAGACGCACCCGGTGGACTGGGTGATTGTGGTGGACAACGGGTGTGAGGAGAGCGTCGAGAAGCTGGTGGAGGAGCTGGCCGGCGAGCGCGCCGTCTATCTGCCCAGCCACACGAATCTGGGCGGTGCCGGCGGTTTCGCCTACGGCTTCCTCACGGCGCTGGCGCTGGGCGCGGACGCGATCTGGTGCGCCGATGATGACGGTCGTCCCGCGGACACCGGGGTGCTCACGACGCTTCTCGACGTCGCCGTGCAGCACCACCTCCACGAGGTGTCGCCGGTGGTGTGCAACATCGACGACCCGGAGAAGCTGGCGTTCCCGCTGCGACAGGGGCTGGTGTGGCGGCGGCGTCGCGAAGAACTGGAGGGGGACTTCCTCGAGGGCATCGCAAGCCTGTTCAACGGCGCCCTGATCAAGGCGCGCGCCATGGAGATCATCGGCGTGCCGGACTACCGCCTGTTCATCCGCGGCGACGAGGTCGAATACCACCGACGACTGGTGCGCTCCGGTCTGCGCTTCGGCACCGCGCTGACCACGGCGTACCTGCACCCGGACGGCTCTGACGAGTTCAAGCCGATTCTCGGCGGCAGGATGCACACGCAGTACCCGGACAACGAGTCCAAGCGCTTCTTCACCTACCGCAACCGCGGCTACATCATGAGCCAGCCCGGCATGCGGAAGCTGCTGCCGCAGGAGTACGCGCGGTTCGGCTGGTTCTTCCTCGTGCAGGAGAAGGACCCGAAGGGCTTCCTGGAGTGGTTCCGCCTGCACCGCCAGGGGCGCAACGAGCGTTTCACCCGGCCTGAGTAGGAACCCGGGTCAGCGGCCGGCCCCCTCGGTCAGCGGAAGATGAACACCCGCTGCACGATGAAGTTGATCACCGTGGCGGTGCCCTGCGCGATGACGAAGGCGACGACGATGGCCAGGGAAGTGTTCCAGTCCCAGCCGGTGAACAGCCCGTAGAGCAGGGCGTGGAGGCCGACGTTGACGAAGTAGGTCAGCGTGTACAGGCCCGCGACCATGAGGAAGCGACGCATCGACGGCTGCGCCTGGAAGGTCCAGCGACGGTTGATCAGGTACGCGGTGATGGTGCCGAAGATGAAGCCGACGGAACGCGCGAGGACGGGGCCTGCGCCGAAGAAGACCTGCAGGACCCACGTGAGTCCGAGGTCGACGACGGCGGAGATGGCGCCGGAGATGATGAAGCGGCCGGCCTGGGTCTGCAGGCTCATGCCGCTGACCTCAACGTCAGAGGACACAGCGGGATCGGGAGTGGGAGTGGACACGAGGTAACACCCTACTCCGCGCGGGTCTCCCGGGGCGCGGTCCCACTGAGCAGGCAGCGGTAGATGTCGAGGCGGTCAACGGGTGAACGGGCGTGGGCCCCGTAACCGCCGACGTCGGCGAGCAGGGTGAGGGACTCAACGCACAGTTCGCGGACCCGCGCGCCGGTCAGGGCGGTGCCGTCATCATCCTCCCAGCCCAGGGCTGCCATGGTCGTCTCGAGGATCTGGTTGCCCAGGGACTCGTCGCTCATGCAGGCCAGGGCGAGGACGACGGACCAGAAGGCGTCGCGAGCGGCGTGGTCCGACTCGACGGGCAGGCGCCGCAGCAGGTCGACGGTGCCGACGGCCAGTCCGGGGTCACGGCCGGGATCGAGCGCCTGGAGCAACGGCACGAAGTCGAAGATGCCGGAGCGGGTGATGAGGTCGCGTACCTCCGGGTCCGTCATCTCCAGCACGGAGCGGATGGTGGTCGTGCCGGTGAGGGCGGCATTGATGCCGGCGAGGTCGAACTCACTGCCGAAGGCCCCGGAGCCGCCGACGCACAAGGCGCGAGGGGTGCCGTCGTCACGCGGGTAGGACTCGACGACGGTGAGACTGATGTCCCACAGGCCGAAGTGGTAGCTGATGCGGTCGCCCGCCCCGGCGAGATGCCGGTGGACGGGGTCGGCGGGGTCGAGGCGGTCGTCGCGGTCCCCGTCGGGCGAGAAGTGCCAGGGCGTGCAGCCGGGGTCCGCGCAGAAACCGAAGGTGGTGTCGAGGACATCATGCAGATCCGCGAGGTGCAGCGCATCGTTGACGCCGATGTGGCGGTGGACCTCGGCGTCGGCACGCACGTGCGAGGCCTGGAGGATCACGGTGCGGGGTTCACGCCCCGGCCGGCGCCGCGCACGCTCCGCGGTCAGGTCGACGACCTGGCCGGCGGGGCGGGCATCGTTGCTGGACATGCCACCAGGGTAGCGATTTTCAGGATTCCAGCGGCAGCGGCCGGGTCTCCGCCCCGAACTGTTCCTGCAGGTACTTCCGTGAACGGCGCTGCGATTCAATGGTGTGCCACGATTCGACGAGCTCCGCCGCGGCCGTCGCATGGGCCCAGGCCACACGCCCCTCGGGTGCGCCGCGGTAGGCCTCCGCCAGCTGCGCGACGTCGGGGGCCGGAGGGGCCTCGAAACGCGGCAGCGTCAGCTGGGGGTTGGCTTCCCGGGCCGCCTTCGCCGCGGCCCGGTACACCGCCAGCTGCTTCTCGACGCCCCGCCGGATCTCCTCCAGCCCCTCCCCACCGGTCTCCAGGATGTGGGCACCGGCGGTGAGGTCCGCCAGGCGCCCCGGATCCACGTCGGCGGGCCCCAGGAGCCACGCCCCGGAGAGCACACCCGCCGGGGCGTCCGGGGAGGTCTGCACATGCCACACGGCGGTCGTGTCACCCTGCCTGTCGACGACCGCGATCACCGGGTGCTTCACTCCTGCTCCACCATCCGACGGTGCGCCACCTCGGAGACGGCGAACACGACGGTGGCGGCCACCCCGCCGATCCACGTGTTCGGGCGGGCCACCCCCCGGCGGCGCAGCCAGCCGACGAGGCGGCGCTGCAGGGCGGCGTCGAGTCGCACCAGCGCGAAGATCACCAGCAGCGCGACGACAATGACGGTCCACGTGGTTGCCGGGGAGGCGGTGGAGAAATCACCCGGCGGGGTGTCCGACCCGGGGCCGGGCACCGAGCCGATGTCACCGATCGAGCGGCGCAGCTGATCGACCATGACGGCCGGGTCATTGTCGGGATCCTCATCGAAGGAGTTGAGGACCGCCACCAGCGCCGCCCCACCCACCACGACGGCCCCCGTGGCGAGGACCCGGGCAGGCCCGGAACGGACGTAGTCCGGCAGCGCGACGGCAGTTCCCACCAGGCCCGCCTGGGCGATGCGGCCGGCCAGGGTGTCATCGAGGCTGTAGTAATCGGTCATGCCCTCAACCCTAGTGTCTAGGCTGGTGGCATGTTGTTCGGAAAGAAGAAGACCAGTGTCGGCCCGCAGGGTTACGACGAGGAGCGCGACCTGCGTGAAGGCCGATTCGTGGCCGCCGAGCAGACCAACCTCCCCCTCAACGACCTATGACCCGGATGATCGCCCAGGAGCTGCCCATCCTCGACAGCCACGACCGCACCGAGGTGTACCGCCTGCTGCGCGAGTACGCCGAGGCCGGTGGCGCAAAGATCACCTCACAGGAGGAACTGCCCGCCAGAATCCGGGAGATCCTCGATCTGTAGTTCCTCCCGGGACCAAAACGGCAAAAAACTCCCGCTGTGCCGAAGCACACGGGAGTTTTTCTGTTCTGCCCCTTACGGGACCCAGCTCATGGACTGGGCCGCTACGAGGGGAGAGTCATCCTCAGAGTGTCTTAGAAGACCTCGGAGGACAGCTGCCAGATGGCGTCGAAGCCGCCGCCGACGACAGAGTCGAGGAGGCTGTAAACGCCGTAGAAGACGCCGCCGATGATGGAAAGAATGGTGCCGATCATAATGATCTCCTTCATGGATTCTGGATAAGCCCGATCCGGTTGGTCCGTGCTTGTAAAACTAAGAATCACACGGACCGCCGGACATATCAAGCGCAGCGGCCGCGGGAAGGCGACACAGAGCGGCTCCATATTGGTTTCCGCTTCACTAAAACAGTGGTCAGGCAGGCAAAACAATGTCTGCCGGACGGGCAGCAGAAAGTCTCAACACACCCCCGCAACCCACCCCCATCCGGGGTGGTTCGCGCAGGAAGCGGTGCCCTGACGCCCACACGGGAGGCAGTCAGGATAGTTATGGCAAAAATAACACCTCTTATCGCATTCGCACAACCATACGTTTCATTGCGGAGTGAGTTTTTTGGAACGACCCACCCCCGTTCACCCCCGACATCCGGTTCCAGCTGGGAAGATCCACGGATATTCCCGCCATCCCACCTGAGTGGATGCCGGGAAGTGGCCGAGACGCCGCAGAGGACGGCCGTCGGGAACGACTCCCGGCGACCACCCCGGACGTGATCGCCGTCGTAGCCTCGCCGCTCATGTCGAGGGAGGGGGTTACTCTG